>JAESFN010000121.1_pt1 | contig 135492 bp, 119 predicted proteins | sample 9269411 | NCBI WGS metagenome assembly JAESFN01 (sample SAMN14505399, study PRJNA617100) | algae metagenome | isolation source: Iphinoe sp. HA4291-MV1 and co-occurring heterotrophs from trail next to... | place: USA: Maunawili Falls, Hawaii | collected 2009-07-25
GTCCAGCCCACGACGTACGGCTCGGCCCGCTGGGCGGACATCTCTGACGTGCGCGAGGCAAAGCTACTCGGCGATCGCGGCATCGTGCTGGGCGTCTACGGCGACCGCTACCTGCGCCACGACGGTCCCGAGCACGTGCTCGCCGTAGCGCCGACACGGTCGGGCAAGGGCGTGGGGCTTGTGCTGCCGACGCTGCTGACTTGGCCTGGCTCGGCGGTCATCCATGACATCAAGGGTGAGAACTGGACGCTGACCGCCGGCTGGCGCGCCCAGTTCTCGCACTGCCTGCTGTTCGATCCGACCAACCCGTTGTCCGTTCGCTTCAACCCCCTGCTCGAGGTGCGCAAAGGCACGCACGAGGTCCGGGACGTGCAGAACATCGCCGACATCCTGGTCGACCCGGAAGGTGCCAAGGAGCGGCGCGACCACTGGGAGAAGACCGCGCATGCCCTGCTGACCGGCGCCATCCTGCACGTGCTCTACGCCGAGCAAGAGAAGACGCTGGCCCGCGTTGCCACGTTCCTGGCCGACCCCTCGCGGTCCATCCTGCGCACCCTCAAGATCATGCTGACCACCAACCATCTCGGCACCGAGGAGGCGCCTCTCGCGCATCCGGTTGTGGCCTCGATCGCGCGCGAACTACTCAACAAGTCCGACAACGAGCGCTCGGGCGTGGTGTCGACCGCCATGAGCTTCCTCGGCCTGTACCGCGATCCGTTGATCGCCGCCAACACGGCGCGCTCCGACTGGCGCATCGCCGACCTGATGACGGCGCGGCGGCCGGTGTCACTCTACCTGGTGGTGCCGCCGTCCGACATCTCCCGCACCAAGCCGCTGGTGCGGTTGATCCTCAACCAGATCGCCCGCCGTCTCACCGAGAGCCTGCAGGCCGCCAACGACAACACGCCGCAACGCCAGTTGCTGCTCATGCTCGACGAGTTCCCGGCGCTCGGACGGTTGGACTTCTTCGAGTCCTCGCTGGCCTTCATGGCCGGGTATGGCGTCCGTGCGCTGCTGGTGGCCCAGTCTCTGCACCAGATCGATCGCGCCTACGGCCACAACCACGCCATCCTCGACAACTGCCACGTGCGCGTTGCCTTTGCGCCCAACGACGAGCGCACTGCCAAGCGTCTGTCCGACGCGTTGGGAACGGCCACCGAGCTGCGCGCGCAGAGGAACCTGTCGGGCAGGCGCCTGTCAGCCTGGCTGTCGCACACGTCGATCTCCGAGCAGGAGACGCCACGCCCGCTGCTGACACCCGGCGAGGTCCTGCAGCTCGCGCCGGACGACGCGCTGGTGCTGGTCTCGGGAGTACCGCCCATCCGCGCCCGCAAGCTCAAGTACTACGCCGACCGGAATTTCCTGGCGCGGTGCTTGCCGGCGCCGATGCTGGGAACCGACGGATGCCTGGATGTGCCGACCGCGCGCGACGACGATTGGTCGGGCCAGGTCCGCAGCACGGATGCACGCCTCGACAAGCCATGGTCGGAGCTGGTGACGAGCAGCGACAGCGAGGAAGCGCGGCCGCTGAGCCGGACACTCCCGCGAAGGAAAAAGGACAAGGAAGAACGGCCGCTCAACGACCTGCCGCTGTTCGCAGCAAGCCTCGCTAAGCCCACCGTCGAGGAAGACACGCCATCCGGCGAGACGCTCGACAAGATCATCCAGTTTCCGGGGCTGCGTCTGTAGATGGGCAAGAAGCGCTACACTTTATATCTGTCGCGTCCGCTGGCCCGGAAGTTCGACCTGGTGGCGCAACAGCGGCAGGGCGCCAAGTCGGCCCTGGTCGAGGAGGCCCTGCGCGCCAGCCTCGAGCCGCAGCAGCACCCCGGAGTCGAGGAGGGTCTGGCGCGCCGGCTCAATGAGCTCAACAAGTCGGTGGCGACCATCAAGCGCGACGTGGCGATCGCCACCGAGACGCTGGCCCTGTTCGTGCGCTACTTCCTGACCATCACTCCGCCCCTGCCTCAGAGCGAGCAGGAGCCGGCGCGCCTGCTCGGCAAGGAGCGCTTCCAGGTGTTCGTAGCGCAGATCGGCCGCCGGCTGGCCGGGGATCATCGGCTCGTCTCAGAGGTGCTCGAGAGCATCGCCCAGAACGAGCCTGATCTGTTCTCGACCGCTTCGGACGATGCGCCGCTGAAAAGCCGGCCCGGCCACCGCAACGGCCAAGCATCACCCAATCCTTCCGAAGGAGAGCGCGGCAATGGCTGATCTCATCATGCTCGCTCCTGCTGAAGAAGCCCAGGGACGTCGCCGGCAGATGCTGCGCACGGCATTCGGGCCCACCATCGCCGCCGCGCTCGCTGATCCGACGGTCATCGAAGTGATGGTCAACCCCGACGGCAAGCTGTGGATCGAGCGCGCGGCGGTCGGCCGGCAGGACACGGGCGAGCACATCGGCAGCGCCGAGGCCGAGCGCATCATCCGGTTAGTCGCCGCGCACGTGCGCCGCGAGGTGCACGACAAGGCACCAATTGTCTCCGCCGAGCTGCCGGAGTCTGGCGAGCGTTTCGAGGGCGTCATGCCACCGGTGGCACCGGCCCCGTGCTTCGCCGTGCGCAAGCCGGCCGACGTGCTCTACCGGCTCAGCGATTACGTAACGGCGCGCATCATGGCGCCGCGCCAGGCGCACGTCCTGGCCATGAGTGTGCGTGAGCGCAAGAATATCCTGGTGGTCGGCGGCACCTCCTCGGGCAAGACCACCCTCGTCAACGCATTGCTCGCCGAGGTTGCCGATCTCAATGAGCGCGTCGTCATCCTGGAGGATACGCGCGAGCTCAAATGTGCGGCGGCGGATTGCTTGAGCCTGCGCACCAAGCCGGGCGTTGCCAGCCTGGCCGATCTGGTGCGCTCCACGCTCAGGTTGCGCCCCGACCGCATCATCGTCGGCGAGGTGCGCGGGCCCGAAGCCCTCGACATGCTCAAGGCCTGGAATACCGGCCACCCCGGCGGCATCACCACGGTCCACGCCAACTCGGCCCAAGCCGGCCTCTACCGGCTCGAGCAGCTGGTTCAGGAAGCCGTGGTGACGGTGCCGCGCGACCTGATCGTGCAGGCCATCGATATCGTCGTGTACCTCGAAGGTCGCGGCACGAGCCGGCGTCTCGAGACCGTGCTCGAGCTCACCAGCCTCGATGAGGACGGCGACTACCTCCTGAAGCCGCTCGGGCGGCCAACCCTGCACACGGTCTGAGGGGGTCAATGAAGATGAACCGCATCCCCACACTCCTACCCTTGCTCCGCGACACCGCCGCCGGCTGGGCGGTTGCCGTCCTTGCTGTCGTCGTCGCCGATGCGGCCAACGCCGCCGGCTCCGGTATGCCGTGGGAAGCACCCCTGCAGCGCATCCTCGAGTCGATCGAGGGACCCGTCGCCAAGGTGGTGGCCGTCGTCATCATCATCGTCACCGGATTGAGCCTTTCCTTCGGCGACATGGGCGGCGGCCTGCGCCGCCTGGTCCAGATCGTGTTCGGCCTCTCCATCGCCTTCGCCGCCACCTCGTTCTTCCTGTCGTTCTTCTCCTTCGCCGGCGGCGCGCTCATCAACTGACACCTTAGGAAACACCCATGCTCGGCCAACCATCCTCCGTCCCCGGCTTCCAGGTCGTCCTGCACCGGTCCTTGACCGAGCCGATCCTGCTGGCGGGTGCACCGCGCAGTTTTGCCATCCTCAACGGCACGCTCGCCGCATCGATCGGGCTGGGTCTCCGGCTCTGGTTGGCCGGGCTGCTGATCTGGCTCGCCGGCCACGCCATCGCCGTCTGGGTCACCCGCAAGGACCCGGCTTTCCTCACCGTCCTGTCCCGCCATGCCCGTCACAAGGGAGCGCTGACATGCTGAACCTCGCCGAGTACAGGAAGAAGACCACCGCGCTCGCCGACTATCTGCCCTGGGCGTGCCTGGTCGGACCCGGTATCGTCCTCAACAAGGACGGCTCCTTCCAGCGCACGCTGCGCTACCGCGGCCCGGACCTCGACAGCGCCACCGAGGCCGAGCTGGTGTCCGTCACGGCTCGGCTCAACAACATCCTGAAGCGCTTCGGCGGGGGATGGGCGCTGTTCTTCGAGGCCGAGCGTGTGCCAGCCAACCAGTATCCGGGCGCGCGCTTCGCTGACCCTGCCTCCTGGCTGGTCGACCAGGAGCGCTATGCCGCCTTCAGCGCCGACGGCGCCCACCACGAGAGCCAGTACTTCCTGACCTTCCTGTACCTGCCGCCGCCGGAACGCGAGGGCCAGGCCGAGCGCTTTCTCTACGAGCGAACCGACGAAACCGCCGTCGAGATCGAGCCGCAAGCTCAGCTCGACTGGTTTGTGATCGAGACCGATCGCGCCCTGCAGATGCTGCAGTCGATTCTGCCGGAGGCCGATACCCTCGACGATGCTGGCACGCTGACCTACCTGCACGGCACCATCTCCAGCCAGCGGCACCCCGTGGCGGTACCGGCGATCCCGACTCATCTCGACGCCATGCTCTGCGACCGCCCCCTTCTCGGCGGCATCGAACCGAAGCTCGGCGATCAGCATCTGCGCGTGCTGACGGTGCTCGGCTTCCCGAACGCGACCACGCCAGGGTTGCTGGACGCCCTGAATGATCTCGGCTTCGCCTATCGCTGGGGCACGCGCTGGATCGCACTCGACAAGACCGAGGCCACCCGGCACCTGACGCGGCTGCGGCGGCAGTGGTTCGCCAAGCGCAAGTCGGTCGCCGCCATCCTGCGCGAGGTGATGTTCAATCGGGAGACGGCGCTGGTCGATCCGGACGCCGACAACAAGGCCAGCGATGCCGACGACGCGCTGCAAGAGCTTGGCGCCGACGACGTTGCCTTCGGCTACCTCACCACCTCAATCGTGGTGATGGACGCTGACGCCAAGCAGGCCAACGAGAAACTGCTGGCCGTCGAGCGCATCGTCAACGGCCGCGGCTTCGTCACCATCCGCGAGAGCTTGAACGCGGTCGAAGCCTGGCTCGGCTCACTGCCCGGCAATCCCTACGCCAACGTGCGCCAGCCGATCGTGCACACCCTGAACCTCGCGCACATGATGCCGGTGTCGGCCGTGTGGGCAGGGCCCGAGATGAACCGCCATCTGAATGCGCCAGCTCTGATGATGGCGGAGACGCGCGGCAGCACGCCGTTCCGGCTGGACCTGCACGTCGGCGATGTCGGGCATGCCCTCATCGTCGGTCCGACCGGTGCCGGCAAGTCGGTGCTGCTGTCGCTGCTCGCCCTGCAGTTCCGCCGCTTCATCGGCGCGCAGGTGATCCTGTTCGACCGCGGACGCTCGGCCCGCGCAGCTACGCTCGCCATGGGGGGCGAGAGCATCGAGCTAGGCCTCGAAGGCACCCTCTCCCTTCAGCCGCTCGCCCGCATCGACGAGCCGGGCGAGATCGCCTTCGCCCTGCAGTGGATCACAGCGCTGCTGACCAGCGAGGGCGTGCGCGTCACGCCCGACGTGAAGGACGCAGTGTGGACGGCGCTCAAGAGCCTCGCGTCTGCACCCCATGGCGAACGGACGCTGACCGGCTTGGCAGTGCTGATCCAGTCGAGCGCACTGGTCGCGGCTCTCGGGCCGTACACCCTCGAGGGCGCCTACGGGAGGCTGCTCGATGGGTCCTCGGAACAGTTGGCGGATACCGACGTCCTGCATGTCGAGATGGAGCAGCTGATGCAGCACAAGGCGCTGATTGCGCCGGTGCTGACCTACCTGTTCCATCGCCTGGAAGCGCGCTTCGACGGCCGGCCGACGCTGCTGATCCTCGACGAAGCCTGGACCTTCCTGGACGACGCACTGTTCGCCGCCCGCATCCGTGAGTGGCTCAAGACGCTGCGCAAGAAAAACGTGTCGGTGGTGTTCGCCACCCAGTCGCTCGCCGACATCGAGCGCTCGACCATTGCGCCAGCGCTGATCGAGAGCTGTCCGACGCGCATCTTCCTGCCCAACGACCGGGCCCTCGAGTCGCAGGCGCGCGGAGTCTACGAACGCTTCGGACTCAATGCGCGGCAGGTGGAGATCTTGAGCCTCGCCGCACCGAAGCGCGACTACTACGCCCAGACCGCACGTGGCAACAGGCTGTTTGAACTAGGACTCGGACCGGTGGCCTTGGCCCTGTGCGGCAGCTCGTCTCCCGACGACCTGCGTCTTATTGATAAGTGCGTGGCCGAAGGTGCCCGCGATGGTTTTGCGTCGCGCTTCCTGGCCGCCAAGGGGTTGGCCTGGACGTCGGAGCTGTTGCAGCGCTGGCCGCGGCGAACAACGGCCTCACCGCCTCCTCCCCCATCCCAGCCAATCGGTCCGGCCGAAAGTGTCCCAGCGGCATCCGCCGCACCCCCAGACAGCGGGGCACTTTCGCCGAAGGCAGCGGCGCGGATTGTCGAACCCCGCACCGACGTCCCGCCGCTGCCTGGTCTCCCCGGCGGACCGCCCATGCCCGAGCGGCTGTCGCCTTTCCGCGTTGCGCCAGCAAAATCGAAGAGGAGCGGTCGATGACGAGGTTCCGCCGAATGTTGATGGCGATGCCGGTTGCGGTCGGCGTGCTCGCCAGCTGCGTGCCACGTTCCACAGCCCAACTGACCGTGTTCGATCCGGCGAACTACCAAGAGAACCTTCTTTCGGCCGTCCGCGCACTGGAGCAGATCAACAACCAGGTGCGCCAGCTGCAGAACCAGGCTCAGATGATCCTGCGCATGGACCAGAACCTGGTGCGGCTCGGATCGACGATATCGCCCGGCCTGCAGCGCACGCTCAGCGATATCCAGGCGCAGCTCCACGCCGGCGAAGGCATTGCCCTGCGCCTGCAAGCAACGCAAAGCGGCTACGAGCAACTGTTCCCGAAGCAAGTCTTGGCTGCCATCTCGTCAGAGGACGTGCTGCGCAATGCGCGGACACGCTGGGACGAGGAGTACGCCGCACTCAAGCGCGCTGCCCTGCTGCAAGGCCAAATCGCCGACAGCATCGGCATCGACACCGGGTTGCTCGGCGATGCCATGCTCCACTCGCGCAGCGCCGTCGGCATCCTCGAGGCAACTCAAGCGGGTAATGAGCTCATTGCCCTCAGCGTTAAGCAATCGCTCGCCTTGCAAGGCCTGCTCACCGCGCAACTCCGCACTGAAACCCTCGGCAAAGCCCGCGACCTCGCCATCGAGAATGAAGCCCGCCAACGCTTCAAGTCCTTCGTCGGCACGGGGTCGGCCTACACAGCAAGCAGATGAGGCGACGATGACTTCGATAGCACTTCAAGTGCAACGGCACACGCTTCGAGGACGGCGATAACCGTTCTCTGAATCTCCACCGCTGACAGCCCTGCGGCGTTCCCCCTTGCCGCCGATGGCGGAGCTTTGTCTGACGCTTGAGGATGGAATGGACGATCTGGCTATCATCGATCGGTTCACCGAGACCTTCAGCCGCTACATCGACAGCGGCTTCGGATTGCTGGCTGACGACGTGGCGTTCCTGACGAGCGTGCTGGTGGCGATCGACATCACGTTGGCCGGCTTGTTCTGGGCGTTGATGGGCGAGGACAACGTCCCGGCGCAGCTGATCAAGAAGGTGCTGTACATCGGCTTCTTCGCGCTGCTGCTAAACAACTTCAAGGGCCTGGCCGACATCATCTTCCAGTCGTTCGCCGGCCTCGGATTGAAGGCCTCAGGTGCGTCGCTGACCGCCGCCGACCTGATGCGGCCGGGCTTCGTGGCATCGACGGGATTCTCCGCCTCCCGGCCGCTGTTGGAGAAAGCCGGCGAGCTGATCGGCATCACTTCGTTCTTCACGAACTTCGTGACCATCGTGGTGCTGATGCTGGCGTGGCTGATTGTGCTGCTCGCTTTCTTCGTGCTCTCGGTTCAACTCTTCATCACCATCATCGAGTTCAAGCTGACGGTGCTGGCAGGCTTTGTCCTCGTGCCGTTCGCGCTGTTCGGGCACACCGCGTTCCTGGCCGAGCGAGTGCTCGGCAACGTCATCTCCTCGGGCATCAAGCTGATGGTGCTGGCCATCGTGGTCGGCATTGGCGCCACGCTATTCGGCACGCTGATCCGGCCCACGGGCGAGATCAGTCTAACCCAGGCCGCCTCGTGCATCCTGGCGGCCATCGCCGTGTTCGGACTTGCCGTGTTCATCCCGGCGATGGCAGCGGGCCTCGTGTCGGGCGCGCCCCAGCTCGGAGCCGGCTCCGCCGTCGCCACGACGGCGGCGCTCGGGGGCACCGCGATCGCGAGCGGCATACTGGCGGGCGGTGCCTCGCACCTGGCCGGTCGCGCCGCGGGCGGGACCATCAAGGCGGCCGCAGCGCTGACAGGAAGGGTGGGCGCCGCCTACGAAGCGGGAGGGCCACGCGGCGTCGCACGCACGACCACCACGGCGCCCGCCTCGCGCATGATCGCATCGAGCACGGCCCCCGTGCGCGACGCCTATCGCCAAGGCGCGGCACAGGGTTACCGCGACGCCGGCCGTGCGCCTGATCCAACTGATCCCGGCGGCGGCGCCACGAGCGGTGGGTCCACCCAATCGGGCGCTCCAGGCTGGGCGCAAAGCCTGGCTCGGCGGCAGCGCCTGACCCAGGCCGGTCTCGTCGCCGCGGGGGCAATGCGCGAGGGCGACCGCCCAGCTGGCGCGAGCGGGCCCGATCTCAAGGATAAGAGCTAGAGGGAGACACATATATAATGTCATTCAAGCGTTCGACCTTGCGTTACGGCGAAACACCCGAGCCGGTCACCCCCTACCAGAAAGCCGCCCAGGTCTGGGACGAGCGCATCGGCAGCGCCCGCGTGCAGGCCCACAACTGGCGACTGATGGCCCTGGGCTCGCTGGTGTTGTCGTTGATCCTGGCGGCGATCCTGCTCTGGATCGGGCGTTCCGGGTCGAGCACGCCCTACATCGTCGAGGTGGACCCCAAGGGCGGCGCCCGCGCGATCGGACCGGCGGCAGAGGTCTACAAGCCGAGCGACGCGCAAATCGCCTTCCACCTCGCGCGCTTCGTCGACAACGTACGCTCGCTGTCGATCGATCCGGTGGTCGTGCGGCAAAACTGGCTGAAGGCCTACGACTTCGTGACCGACCGGGCCGCGGTCACCCTCAACGAATACGCCAGGGAGAACGACCCGTTCGCGAAGGTCGGTCGCGAGACGGTTGCGGTCGAGGTCACCAGCGTGGTGCGCGCCTCGGACACATCGTTCCAGGTGCGCTGGCTGGAACGCGTCTTCGAGGGCGGAGCCCTCAAGGACACCAAACGCCTTACCGGCTTGTTCTCGATCGTCGTCACGCCGCCCCGCACGGTGGAAGCCGTGCGCAAGAATCCACTGGGCATCTACGTCCACACCTTCAATTGGTCACAGGATGTCAACGCCGGAGAGCCGAAATGAGCGGATCTCGCTGGATGACGTCCTCGTCCGTGCTTGCCCTCGTGCTGGGCGCCTGCGCCATGCCTGTGCAAGTTCCAGAAATCCCGCTGTTGGATAGCCCAGCCTTCAAGGCGGCCAAACGCGAACCAGAGCCAAAGCCCTTGGTGCAGTACATCGAGGTGCCGAAACCATTGCCGCTGCCAGGGCAGCTGAAGCTGGTAACAAAGGAAGCCGAGAGGCAAAAGGACGAGCGACCGCCGAAGGATCGCGTGACCGGCGCCAATGCGGCGGCGCGCGTCGAGCCAGTCAAGGACGGCTACATCAACGCCATCCAAGTCTATCCCTACACGAAGGGTGCTCTGTATCAGGTCTATGCCGCGGTCAACCAGGTCACCGACATCGCCCTTGAGGCTGCCGAGAAGCTGGTCTCCGTGTCGGCCGGCGATACGGTGCGCTGGGTGGTCGGTGACACGATCAGCGGCGACGGCAAGGACGCCCAGGTCCACATCCTCGTCAAGCCAATCGGTGCCGATCTCGAGACCAACCTCGTCATCACGACGGACCGGCGCACCTATCATCTGGAGATGCGGTCCTCGCAGTCGACCTACATGGCGTCGGTATCCTGGACCTATCCGGCATCCGAGCTGCTGGCGCTGAAGAAGCAACGCGCGGAGATAGAGGCCGCAACCACGGCCCTGACCGACACTGGCATCAACATCGAGCAGCTGCGGTTCCGGTATCGCATTGAGGGCGACGCGCCCTGGAAGCCGGTCCGCGTATTCGACGATGGTGCCAAGGTCTACATCCAGTTCCCGTCCGGCCTGGCGCAGAGCGAAGCACCGCCACTGTTCGTGATCGGTCCCGACGGCAAGCCGGCCCTCGTCAATTACCGGGTGCGCGGCACCACTTATGTTGTCGACCGGCTGTTCGCCGCGGCGGAGTTGAGGCTTGGCACTGCCCCGCAGCGCATCGTTCGCATCATCCGCACCGATGCCGTCTGGCGCGAGGTGCAGCCATGACGGACCAATCCTCCAACCAGCCGGCCAGCCAGGCTGGGAAAATTGCGCCGGAGGAGTTGGAGTTGCGCGCGCGGCCACAACCGGTCACGCGCATCAACCGCAAGGTACTGATCGCCGGCGCCGCGATCGTCCTGCTGCTCATCTCCGGGATCGTGCTGGTGGCTCTGAAGCCACCGAGCTTGAGGATCACCAGCCCAACCGAGCTCTTCAACGTTGAGCACAAGCCGATCACCGATGCCCTCTCGAAGCTGCCTTCCACCTATGAGGGCATGAAGCCCGACAAGAAGCCAGAAGCCAAGGGACCGACCAAGTTCGCTCCAGGCATTCCGGAGCTCAAGGAACCCAGCAACGATCCCCTCGCTGAGGCCGAACGCCTCGAGAAGGTCCGCCTTGCGCGCATGGCCGGGCAGGCGCGCGAAGCCCAAGTGTTCTTTCGCCTACAGTTGAAGACGCCGCCGCGCGAGATCGTGAAGTCCGAGGCCGTTCCCGATCGCATCCCCACCACGAAAGCGCCGGACAACGAGGTGACCAACCTGTCGCTGCTGCAGGCCTCCTTGCGGGCGCGTGCGCTCGCGGGAGGAGATCTCGACCTGCAAGCGAACGACCCGACGGAGCAGCTGCGCAAACTGTCCTTCCTCAAGGCTGGGCCGGAGAAGGACATCTACAATCCCCATAAGCTGGAGAAGCCTGCTTCCCCGTACCAGCTGATGGCCGGCACGATCATCGCCGCCAGCCTCGTCAGCGGCTTGAACTCGGATCTACCGGGCTTCGTCATCGCCCAGGTGACGGAGAACGTGTTCGACAGTATCGCGGGCCGGCACCTCCTCATCCCGCAAGGCTCGCGCCTCATCGGCAAGTACGACAACGTCATCGCCTTCGGTCAGGAACGCGCCCTCGTAGTCTGGCAGCGGATCATCATGCCGGACGGCACCTCGGTGGTGATCGATAACCTGCCGACAACGGATACCGGCGGATACGCGGGTCTCGCCGACCAGGTCGACTTCCATACTTGGAAGCTGCTGAAGGGAGTGGCGCTGGCCACTGTGCTCGGCGTCGGCAGCGAGCTGGCCTTCGGCTCCTCCGACAACGACCTCATCAAGGCCCTGCAGCAATCGACCCAGTCGACCACCAACCGCGCCAGCCAGCGCCTCGTCGAACGGTACCTCAACGTGCAGCCTACCATCACGGTGCGCCCCGGCTGGCCGCTACGCGTGATCGTGCACAAGGACATCGTGCTGCGGCCCTATCGCGGGCCTTCGGCGAACTGAATGCAAGTAACGGGAGAGCAGCACATGCCAGTGATTGGAAACTTCTCCGCGGTCAAGGACGGCTACGCCGGCACTATCCGCACTCTTACCGTGTCGGCCAAGGTGCGCATGATCGCCAACGACCGCAAGGAAAGCGAGGGCGCGCCGGATTTTCGCATCATGGTCGGTGGCGCGGAGATCGGCGTCGCCTGGCGCAAAACCAAGCAGGGCTCTGAGGAGACCTACCTGCGCGTCAAGCTGGATGATCCTGCACTGCCGCAGCCGATCTGGGGTGCCTTGCTCGAAGCGACCGAGGACGGCGTGGCACGCCTGCTTTGGCGCCGCGACAGGAAGGAGGACAGCTGAGCCGATACCGCGGGGCACCGTCCTCATTCCCTGGAGCGATCCTTGATGTCCCGAACGCGCTTGACCGTTTGCGTCCTGCTCCCTTTTTCGGCGGGCTACTTCCTCTCCTACCTATTCCGCACCATCAACGCGGTCATTGCCACGGATCTCGCGGACGACCTCAATCTCGGAGCCGCCGATCTTGGCTTCCTGACGGCCATCTATTTCCTGGTACTCGCTGGCGCGCAGCTGCCGTTCGGTGCGGTGCTCGATCGGCACGGCCCAAAGATGATTCAAAGCGCTCTTCTGCTCCTCGCCAGTACGGGCGCGCTCACCTTCGCTCTCGCCGATGGCCTGGCCGGCCTAGTCATCGGCAGGGCCTTGTTGGCGCTTGGTGTGGCGTTGGCATTGATGGCCGGCTTCAAGGCCATCGTCGTGTGGTTTCCCGCAGGGCGCGTCGTTGGCGCCAATGGCTGGCTGGTGATGTTGGGTGCGCTCGGCGCTGTCACGGCGACCGCTCCGGCAGAGATCATGCTGACGATGATCGGCTGGCGCGGCCTGTTCGCAGCACTGGCGGGTTTGTCCGCCCTCGCTGCGTTGCTCGTGCTCTTTGTCGTACCCGACCAGGCTGCCAACCCCCAAAAGCCCGTCCTCCCTGCGGCAAGCTTGTGGGTCGCCTTTCGCGACCCCCGATTCTGGCGCATCGCCCCGATCTCCGCCATCGGCATAGGCACGTCGTGGTCGCTGCAGGGCCTTTGGGTCGCGCCATGGCTTCGCGATGTCGACGGGCTGGACCGAACGGCCATCGTTCAACACCTGAGCGCCATAGCGGTCGTCGTCTGTGTCGGCGCGCTGCTGTTCGGCTCGATCGCAGACCGGCTCCGCCGCGTGGGCATCAAAACGGAGATCGTGCTAGCGGCGGCAGTAAGCGTATCGATCGCAGCCCAAGCGGCGTTGCTCCTCGGCTGCCCCATACCCTCGCTCATCCCGTGGAGCATCATTGCGGCAACAGGCGCCGCCACGGTGCTCAGCTTCGCGATCCTGCCAACTTACTTTCCAAAGGAGATGTCAGGCCGCGCCAACGCGGCGCTCAATCTCCTGCATGTGGGCGCCGCGTTTGTCCTGCAGTCAGGGACAGGCTGCGTGATCGCGCAATGGCCAATGACCAATGGCGGCTATGCGCCCGAGGCGCACCAAGCAGCCATGGCAGCGGGTATCTGTGCCCAGCTCGCGGCACTGGGTTGGTTCATCCTGCCTCGACATCGACTTGCCACGTCGCGCGCGCCCGGCCTGACCTTCGCGGCCGCACATCCAAAGCTGCCGGCCACCTGGGCCAATCCCCTCCGCGGATATCGCATGCACTCAGATCGCGGCGACGCCGGGAGTTGGCGGCTCGCTGCATCCATCTGCACGATTCTTTGCGTGACCTTGGCTGCGCTGCTTTGGCAGACCGCCAACGACCCCACCACCATCCGCGTTACCTCGGTCGCGTCCGCGGCGCCCTTGTCGAACGAGTGGCTCCAGGCGGTAAAGCATGTGAGCCACTGGCAATGGCCATCGGGCCGGGCACAAACGTGGCTTGGGGATGCAATCCATGACGGACATTGACGCGAACGGCAGAGGCCTTGCCAGCTCCTCGCGGCTCTCGGCGCCATCATTGGCCGACTACGCGGTGACCACGGTGGAGAAGCTACGGTTCGCGGATACAGACCGCAACGGCCACATAACGAATACCGTGTTCGCTGCCTGCTGCCAGAACGCACGCATGGAGCTTCTTAGCGATCAACGAAGGGTACCCTTGCCCCCCGACACGCACTTTGTCATCGCCAGACTAGTCCTGGATTTCCGATGCGAGATGCATTGGCCCGGTATCGTCGAGGTTGGAACGCGCGTCGGCTGGGTCAGAAAGTCTTCCGTGATGCTGGCGCAGGGCCTCTTCGTCGAGCGGCGCTGCGTTGCCGTAGCCGAGTCGATCGTGGCTTTGGTGGATTCTGCGACGCGCCGACCAATGCGCATTCCGCTCGCTACCGCGCAAGCACTTCACTCGATCTCGACCCCACGAAGGGACACGCCAACGACGGTACTTGAGTCTTGGGCAATGGGCGTCGCGTCATCGCTTTGACACGTCACGCCATCGCATTGATCGATTCTTCGTGATGAGACTGATCGTGGCACTCGAGCCTCATTACAGCCTCATTCGCGCCGTCGAAAGGTTCTTTCCGGACGGCCCCATTACCGTGCACACGCTGCGCAAGGCCATCCGCGATGGAGAGTTGCAGGCAACCAAGCCACAAGGCAAGCTGCTGGTCACGGAGTTGTGGCTAGCCGATTGGCTCGATCGATGTCGCGTCGAAAGGAACCTCCCCGCCTCTGGCTCAAACCTGCCGAGCCCACTCGCAACGGACGGCCGGCGCGGGTCGCTGTCTGGTGCATCGTTGACGGTGCGAAACGAGAGAGCACTGGATGCGGCGACCGCGACATTGAGCAGGCTCAGCGCAAGCTCGCCGACTACATCAAGGCAAAGTTCGAGCCGCCCACGGGCAAAGGCGCGCAACTCCTAGTGGTCGAGGCGATCGCCGCCTACCTGGAGAACCACGTCGAGCAGCTATCATCCAAGCATTCCCGCGACTTCGGGCGCGCCACCTGTGCTCCGTTGCTGCAGTGGTGGAGCGGCAAGACGCTGGCTCAGGTCAACGGCATGAACTGTCGGGCTTATGTACGCTGGCGCACCGCGCAGAACCGCAAGCGGCACCCGAAATCCAAAAAACCTCCAGTGAAGGTCAGCGATCAGACCGCTCGCCACGATCTCAAGAGCCTGCGTGCCGCGCTGCGCTTCTACAAGCGCGAGGTTGACGGCGAGCTGGTCGTTCCGACGGTCACCCTTCCTTCCAAGGCTCCGCCGCGCACCGACTATTTCCTGACCAGGGACGAACTTGCCGCGCGTTTGCGAGTCGCGCGGCAGAACCCGCAGGCCCTTCATGTGGCGCGCATGCTTTTGATCGGCTGGTACACGGGCACACGCCCCGGCGCCATCTTGGGACTGAGATGGCTGCCATCTCCTTCGGCGGGTTGGTTCGATCTCGACGCTGGCGTTCTACACCGGCGCGGTGGGCAAACGCGGATTACCAACAAGCGTCAGCCGCCGGCCAAGATCCACGCGCGGCTTCTACCCCACCTGCGCCGTTGGCATCGGCTCGACACCGGGTCCGAGCCACCGATCACCAACGTCATCCATTATCAGGGGGAGCCGATCGGCAAGCTGCGCAGGAGCTGGGATACTGTGGCCAAGCAGGCCGGCGGCACACGCAAGGATGGGCCGCACATCCTAAGGCACTCGTGCTGCACCTGGCTGATGCAAGCGGGTGTCGACGTGTATGAGGTGGCCGGCTACACGGGCGTGTCGGTCAAGGTGTTGCTCGAGACATACGGTCACCACCACCCGGCCTTCCAGGAGAATGCCGCCACGGCGACTACCAAACGCACGAAGCCTCGCGCGATGAGAACGGTCGGTGAGCCGGCGCGCAGGTAAGACCTAACAGCCGTTACCTTGAGGTCGAAGGACCACCGGCCAGCCCTAGCCGTTGGCTATTGGCTCGGCCGAACGCGGTATCAATACTAGACGTGGTTGTGTGGCGATTCAGGGCGGTACTCGCTTGCGATTGCGGTCAGCCAATTGGTCCGCTGCCGCCGTCGGCGAGGATCTGCGCACGCCCTTGTGCTGCATGCAGCAGCGATTCGAGGTGGCGTCGCACTTCTTCCAAACGCCGCCGATTGGCCGTTACTTCTACATGCACCGGGCCTTCGACTGCAAATGCGATCCGACTGAAAGGTAGGTTGAGTACGGGCTGATCCCACCGCCAGGGCACAACGAGCCGACGGCTGCTTGCCGCGCCCAAAGCAAAGATGGGGCGACCAGAATGCTTGGCTAGCGCCACCGCGCCAAGTTCAGCAATGCGGGGATTGCTTGAGAGGTCCGCCGTGAGTGCCACCGAGTCCCCTGCCTCAAGAAGCCCAAGCAATTGGCGCACAGCTACAACGCGAGAGACACCTCTACCGGACCGAGGTCCTCCTCCTCCGCGAACCGCGCCAATGCCCAGGGCTGCCAGAGCCTCCGCGTAGACTGAACCGAATGGACCAGGAGCAAGGAGCACGTGTGTTGCGGTCGACTGGGCGAACACTGCGACGTGGCCTTGGCCATGCCAGGTTGTAAGGATGCATGGTGTGTGTGCCGCCAATATCGGAACCACATCACTTATGACAGCGCTCGTTTCCCGCACAAACTGCAGGTAGCGGGCCAACGCGCTGCCGAGGATCCGATGATGCAACATCAGGAGAACTCAATTCGAGTGCGCCTACGACCACAGATGCGAAAACCCGCATCATGCCGAAAGCAGCTGATCAGCCGGTAGATGCTCCAGGCGGCAAGGGCAAACGCCGGCACCAGAGAACTACTTGTGTCCACGCAAGCCGGTTCGTTTAGCAAGATCGGGCCGATCGAAGAGCAGGCTGAAGCTTGGAAGGCGGCCGCCATTAGAACCAAACTTGTCGCAAGGCCACATGCCCCGACAACGGCTTGGAGCAGGTTCCGTCTCGCCGCTTTGACTCGATCAGGAAGATCCGATCGCTGCAGAACGACCACTGCCCTGGCAACCTCGACGCACATCCTGAACCTGTTCCACATGCCTTGTGCGAGGCCGCTCTTTCGCTCCTTGATCGTTTGCTTCAACGTCGGAAACACCTCATATGCCAACCCGCCGCCCCAGTGGCTGGCGTAAAAGTTCAACGCGGTCTCAATGCCAAAACCCGTCTTGTGCACATCCGGGACCTTGAGCCAAAGCTCTCGCGTCAATGCACGCTGGCCCCCCAACAGTGGTATCAGCTTGAGGACCAACGGCGAGGAGAAGATCACCCGGTTCTGCATCGCAATCATCATGTCTACTTTGCCGTCAAGAACGGGACTGACGACTTTGGCGATCTCGCCTCCGCCAAACCCTGAGATGTCGGCGTCGGAGAAGTAGACGAAAGGCGCGGTGGTCGCTCGGACTCCAGTGTCCATAGCCTTGCCTTTACCCTGATTGGTATCGTGGCAAACAACTCGAACCCCAGGATTCTTCGCGGCGACGGCGGCTGTTCCGTCAGTGGAACCATCATCGACGACAACTATTTCATCGAAGATCCCGGAACTGACGAGAACGTCGAGCACGGGTGCTATGCGATGACTCTCATTCCACGCTGGTACTATCGCAGCAATTTTGCACTGAAATCGTGCGCGCAGCTCTTCGAGGCTTGCGGAGTCGAGATGCGCGGACTCCGTGGGAAGGATAGGCTTGTTCACGGCTCTTCTCGATGGTTGCCAACATCGAGGAGCAGACCAGGCCTATTTCCGAAGGATCAGTCGGGCGCCGGAGCGATATTTCCGGGTCTCCCTCGTCCCAAACCGACTGACATGTCGCACTGACGAGGCAGATTCCGGCAGAAACGAAAAGAATCCGATCAGTTCGTTGAGAGTAGCGGTGCATCAAGCACGCCAAGCTGGCGAGCGCCGTCACTTCTGCCACTACCCTTGAGTTTACTCAGGAGTTCGAGGATGCGCCTACCAACAGGGCCTAGCTCTTTGGCACCAGAACGAAGCTTCTTGGCGCGGGCTCTAGAGGTGGCTGGTCTCTTGGCGGATCGCTTGAAAAAGTGCCGGAACTCGCCCTTTAAGAGCTCTAGCATCTTGTCCGCCGTAGAACGCTCCAATGTGCTGGTGTTCTTGTTGGCCCTCGCGGAGTAGAGAGATGCATCAGTTAATCCACTGCGATCAGGCCACGCATCCTCGACCATATGCGGTTTGACCTCACTGCTACCCATCTGTTTGAGGATCCGGAAGGCGCCACTCTGCCTCCACAATCGCGCAAGCGCGGTCTTGCGCTCGCTCTCACTGTCACGCATCGTTGCAATAACTAGGTAATAGAGAAAGGCGGCCGCGCTTTGGGCTGCGTGCTCCTTGTGTACTCTTACCAACCGCTCGAGGATATAGAGGACAAGCGCTTCCCTTTCCATTCGCGCGTAGACGCTTCGCCGACCATCGGGTGATTGCGTCAGTTCATTGGCTACAATGCCAGGCGGTGCATCGTGGCTCTCGGACTGAGTTCCAATCCAATCAATGCACGCACGGAGTGCAGCAAACGCCGCGGAAGACGATGGGCCGTGGAAACCCAAGTTCCAATCGTATGCCGCCATAACTGCGCGATCGAGGTGATCGACGCGCAACTCGCTGCTCTTCAGGAGAAGATCGACAAGTGGCCCCATATGTGCCCGCGTGGCCGCATAATTCGGAAGCGTAACTCGGGGCAAACTGTTGTACAGGCTGGATGGCGCGCCACCGTTGTGAAGGATCCTTGCTTCCGTTTCCGGCGTAATCGACACCAAAACCAGGCCGCAAAATTCATCAGTGCGATTTTTTGAGGCTGCAATACGCCCCGCGTTCACTTCAAGCAGTCGCTGGCCCAGTCTTGTTTCTGGCGAATTCACCCACTCCCACACAAGGTCGTCCGCGTCCATCAGCAACCTAGCTTCACCGCGGCCCAACTTATTGAGGTCTAGAAAACCCCCAAACAGAGCACGCTCAATATGCTCGGTTGTAAAACCGACGACCGACTGAAGCTGCACTTGTCGGCGAAAGGCTTCGGCGAAGGTGGCCTGCAGGCCGTGTGGCTCGGAAACGACAACTACGAGCGACTTGTCTCTGAACGATTTCGCTTTTTTGAAAGCCGCTTTGAATGGACCTAGATGCTCAACGTTGGCGCTAAGTGCGGCCTCGCGCCGCAATTGCTTAAAGAGCTTATGATCCGTTCGGTACAGAATCCCACGCAGGACAATGTCGCGCCAATCACCAGGATCTAGCTGGTGCTCTTGATCGTAGACGTCTGCTAGGGTCTTATATTTAGAGATTACAATGCATGGCACCGAAACGCGCAGATTCTCGGACAGACTTTCGATTTCCCGCCGCCTATTGTCCCAGGTACTCATGAACTGAGTCATAGCCAGCAAGCATGGTGCGTGCTGCTGCTTACCCTCATTCAACGCCATAAGAACGGCAAGAGCGCCCTCGTCATGCTTTTGATCCATGTTGATGTCGCAGATGACGACATCGTACGGGCATCGCTCGCCCTTGCGCAAAGCAGCTACCAATGCTGCAGATGATGTTTCGGCTAAGACATCGTCGGGACGCAGGATGAAGCCGTCGGGTGCGCCGGCTTCATGCCAATCGGCGACTGTGGCTTGAAGCAAATATCTTCTTATGCCCTCTGCGTGGTCGGGCTGATCGTCAACAACGAGAATCCTACAGGAGGGTTCTGCGTTCATCGCCAACCCAGCTCTTCGTGACCCGCACGCGCAAGTGGCAACTGCAGCCGGACTGACCATGTGTCGTGCCTGCGCGATTCCGAAAGTCGTCCGCCCCAGTAGTTGAGGTAGGCTTCAGCGCCGGCAATTCCACGGCCAGCACCCTTAGGATAGAAACGAGCGAATGGAGTGGAGATTTGAAGGTGCAAGCTCGAGTCGGTGAGCTGCGCCTCCAGGCGCACTGAGGGGTTTGGCGCCACCGCTGTCGAGATTGACTTAGAGGCATTGCTCAGAATCGCCTCAAGAAGCAGACGAAGGTGCTGCTCTGGCATTCGTACAGGGACACCACGGATGTCTGCACCGGCAAACTGAGATGTTAGTGAGAGGTGCGAAAGGCTTGTCCTCAGAATGTCATCTATGTTGAGTGACCTCGTGTTTTCTCGAGGAGGCTGCTTGATAGCTTGCCATGCCGCGCCTGCTTCAATGTGCAGCGTAGCTAGAGCGACAAGGCCGTTCTCTCGGCTGTCTTGAGTAATTGTTTGGAGTGACGACTTTGCCCGATGAAGAAACGGCGTCAGGTCACCTAACAGGTCCCCGGCAGCACATCCAGTCAGTCGGCCGAGGTGAACCCCAAACAGCTGATCCAATTTCGCGTTGATCCAATCGGCATCGGATGGGTAGTCACCGATCTCGGGCGGCTCAATAAGCTGAGCGCTGACCTCAATTGCGATGGAGTCGGCGCCCTGCCTAACTGAGCTTTGCGCCCATTGCCGGTGCTTAGGCTGAAGTTGCGCAATGACGTGAGTCAAACGCGCACGCAAAGTTTTGGTCGCGTTGCGCCATGTTATGTCAGGAACATGAGCCTGCTTTCGCATGAGCCCAACGAAGCGAAGCGCGCCTCCGCGGGTCAGTTGGACCTCAACGTTGTAGGCCTGAGTAAGGGGCACCAGGACGCCAAGGCGGCGAGCGGATTTCGTGTCTAGACCTTCGCGGAATGCGGCCAAGGTGCGCGTGGCACGCGTTGCCTCCAGCCACAAGCCTCGTCGCGGAGCGTCGACAATGAGTGTGGTCGCAAAACCGAACGCGCGGCGCAGTGCGGCATCATCTAGGAGCAATGCACCTTGGCCACCATACCCCTTGGGATTGAGTTTTTGGACAAGAGCATTGTCCATCAATTCGTTGAGATCGGCGATCATACCCTCGACACTGGGCCGGCTGACAGCTCCGGCTCGGGCTATCAGCGTGGCGGAGCGTGCCGCGATCTCTTCCGCCATGGCCTTTGGTAGTTCGTCGCGAAGGCGCTTGAGTGCCTTGGCTCCATAGCGCCGGTCCTTCATCTCGCGTAAGGTGGTGCGAAGGACGAAGCCGAAGTTGGGGCTATCAAAGTAACGAGCCACCAACCAAGCAGCGATGAAGGTTACAGCAGCGTCAGCATCATCCAATCGCCGAAGCGCAGAGTTTTTCACCTGATCTGATATGGCCAGTCGACCATGACGGTGGAGCGCAACCGCGAGTGCATGGAGCCGGTTTATCCTAGTTTTAGCTATCAGCTCCGGGACGACGTGACTCGAAGGCAAAACAGCGGCCACGGTTGCTACTGTCTGCCGTGCGGTCTCCAGCGCGTCTATCTCTGAGTCAGGAAGGCGCTCGCTCTGGAGACGCTCAAGGCCGGCAGCAGCACTCAGAAGCAACTGGAACAGCCTGTCGCGGGTTCTCTTTTGTGGCTCTGGGCGCCGCGCATACCACGATGCGATGTTCTCGATGCGATGGTTTTCCGCAACCGCATTCTTCCTATCCAATTTTGAGATCCGAATTTTTCGCAAGCATCGAGCAGCTTCCCAGTTCCAGCCAGATTTGCGCGCCAGGCTGAATGCTCGGATGAGGGGCGATAGCGACTTCGACTTCGCTACATGATCGCTAGCGCCGATGGCATATGCCTCCTCAAGGTCCCGATAGGCCCTAAGGCGGCCCGCCGCGCTCGTCGGATTCCGCTGCAAGTCGATCTCGGCCAGCAACTCGCGGCAGATGGACAGACTCTTTGGTCGTTTATCGCATTCAATGGCCTTCCAAACCTGCGTTGCAGCTTGTTCGTGTTTTCGATGACGCAGGTAAAGCCTAGCAGCAGCAATAGGTATCGCAGGGTCACTTTGGCGAAGGAACCTCCTTACGGCTAGATCCATCTCACTGAGTAGCGTAGCGACATCGGTGAGGTCGTCTATGCCGGCGGTCGAGACCGGTCCTTCATCATCGTTGAGCCAAGAAGCGCGATGAGCTTGATCAATGACAAGATCGACAAGCTGATCGACCTCAAGAATCAGGTCGCCCGCCACCCACTGCGACGTGAATTTTGGGGCCTCATTGTCAAGAAAACTCAGTGCGCGTTCGCTGAGCAGGCGGACCAACGGACATTCGTCAGAAGCAGTTTGCAAAAACGTCTGCCGAGCGGTTGCCCGATCGGGCTCATCTCTAAAATCACCGTTCAACCAGTTGGGTAGCTTCTCAGCTAGTGCCCGTCCGCCACGTGGCGGATCCCGGAAGCTTACAAGGCGCTCGTTTATCCCTGCAGCCTGGATCTCATCGAGAGACCTGGCACATCGCTCAGCCTCCGTGAGGTACCAATCGTCCGACTCACCCCTTGGAGTCGCGCAACCAGCTTGAGCTGCGGTAATACATAGATAAGCAAACTGAGCCACTTCGCCGGCGCGAGCGCTCGGCGAGGCTATCGCAGCTCGGCCAAGCGCTATGGCCTCCGCCGCTTGGTCGCGAAACCATTCTGTTCGCCACGTTGCTGCACCCAGTTGGGAAGCGCGCATTACGTGTTGATACCATCGACTGAAATGGCGCTGATTTGAGTCAAAGACAAATTCGAATGGCGTAGATCGGTCGAGCCAGTCTGATAGTGCTGCCAGGAGCTCGCCACGTGAACCGTTGATCCACGCTTCGTTGGCAGGGATGAAGGCTGCCCAGTTTGACAATCGCTTGTAGAAGAATGCTGCTCGTCTGGCTGCATGCGCGGCGGCGGCCACTTGCACCCGCGCCGCACCGGCCTCGACAGTTTGTGATCTTCGGTAGAGCCGCGGGGGTGCACTCGCTACAGCCGCGGCGATACGTTGATTGACGTGAGCTGATGCCTGCGACAGGTCGGCTCCGCTCATTTGATGTAGCCGGTCTATTTCCTCCAAAAGTGGAAGATTGATCAACGCCGACCAACGCCGCCGAAGTTCCTGCCAAGTATGCGACACCGGTTGGGCGGTGAGTGGTGACAGGAAAGTCTCCAGATCGTTTTCCAGGAGACTCTCCATGAGCCTATCCATGGCATGTGATCGCTCACGGCTCGGAGGTACCCAGTCCAGAAGCCAGGCCTGTCGTTGATAAGAGTCGCGCTCCGCACTGTGTTGGTTTTGCCGATGTAAGCAACGGGCAAGGCGGTTTTCGATTGCTGAGATGATTTGTGCGGATTCTGATGTGAGGACCGGGGCCGTGTTATCTGCAGGAGCGGGAACCCATTCGGAATAGATTGGATTCAATGCCGCCGCGGCCACGAGACTTTCGCCACCGAGCCGCCTAACTGCCTGCTGCAGCGCATCACGTACTCGATCCCCGGCATCGTGGAAGATCGCCAGGCTTGCCTCTCGCCGTTCGGGTGAATCAGTCGCGCTGTAGGTGCGATACGCGTCCTCCCATACTGCCTTCACGGTGCGAAAGTCTTGCAGCAGCCATGTTGGAGCGCGCACAGGGGCGGTGCTCTCGTTGCCGGCCAAGACCATGTGTCAGCTCGCTAAAGAGAGTATCTGCGGCGCCGAACGGGATGTTAGATCAGCGACAATTATGCAAAGTCAGAGGTGATGAGCCAGGATTTGTAAACCGGCAGAATCCGGACGCGGCCGGCCGGAATCCGACCACAATGAGCACCCGTTGTGCCGTCGGCTGATCAGTGGCCCCTTCGACATGGCCAAAGTCAAGGGAGGTCTTGAGGCCTAGTGCAGACCTATCCGACGTCCAGGTTCCCATAGGTTGCGTACAGCACGCCCCAGGGGAACTCTCCATGGTCGGGATCTGCCTCGCGTCGGACCGCGGTTCGATATGCCTCCTGTTTGTGACGATACGGGTCGAGGCGAAGGCGACGCCACTATGAGAACGGCGGACGGTTGGCGGACGGATTGGAGTGAACGACACGCGAACGAAACGCGATCAGGCCACACTAGCGCGCATTGGAATCATTGAGGATTTGCGCCGACGGTTTAATTCGGGAGCAAGGGGTCGGGAGTTCGAATCTCCCCGCTCCGACCAACACTTTCAATCACTTATAGAATGGCTGTGTGGGCCACGCCCACGAAACGCCCACAGCGATCCGCCCGCACTGGTCCCGACCGGCGTCCACAGCATGGACGTCGCGTATGCGCCAAATGTCGGGCGAGCGGCGGAGCCCCGTCAGGGCCGGCGGCAGCTCGAGTTGCAGAGGCGCTGTTGCCATGAGCGTCCGGCGCCCTTTCAGCTTCCCTTTACCACGATCGCGTTTTCCGACGGCGTTACGCGGCATGCGATGAAGCTGGTTAACCGTCGCGGGGGATAGTGCCCGGAAAGACGAGTAGAGGACCGCCGCCCGCCGGGCGAGCCGGTCGAACCGAGGCTGATCCCCGAGTACGATCATGAATTGGCGTGGCGTCCTTCGCCGTACCGAAGACACGGCAGATCCGATCCACAAGATTGCGCCGCCTCCGCGCCACAAGGCCGATGGGCTCGGCGTCCGCGAGCAGATCGACCTGCTGCGCAAGCTGGCTCCCGCATTGCGCGACGAGATCAGGGAAAGCACCAGCAAGCTTGGCGATTGGTCGATCCTCCAGAACCCATCGGTGCGGCGTCTGATCAAGACCGCCGTGGCCCTGGCGCTGGCCGTGGCGCTCGGCTGGGTCCCCCTCCAGCGGCTGCTCTCCACGACGAGCTCGGAGGCCACCGTCAACGCTCGCCTGATCACCTTGCGCGCGCCGATCGAGGGCCGGATTTCGGACTGGCGCTCGGCGTCGGGCGTCGGCACCGCGCTGCACGCCGGCGACACGATGTTCCGCATCGAGAACGCACGCGCCGACCGCTCCCGCCTCGACGAGATCCGCCGCCAGATCGCAACGCTGACCGCCCAGCGCATCAGCTCGGACGAGCGCATCGAGCAGCTCGATAAGCAGCGGGTCGAGCAGCTCGACCAGCTCCAGAACTTCAAGCAGCATCGCATCTCGCACATCGAGGCGCGCCGCCGCGAGATCGCCGCCGACAAGGATGCCGCCGTCGCCCGCTTCGAGGCCGCCGCGGCAACCCTGGAGAGAACCGCAACGCTGCGCGACAAGGGGTTCCAGTCGCACGCGACGTACGACCAGGCGCTGCGCGAGCAGAAGGTGGCGCAGGCCACCATTGTTGCGCTCGATCGGCGGACCGAAGCCGCCGACATCGAGCTCACCGCCGCACGCCAGGGCACCTTCGTCGCCGACGGCTACAACGATGTGCCGCGCTCGGGACAGCGGGCGAGCGAGCTCGCCCAGGCGATCGCAGAGCTCAAGATCGCCCGCACCGATCAGGACCGCCGGCTCGCCCAGCTTCAGTCCCAGCTCGATGAGGAAACCCGCCTCTTCCGCACCGTGTCGATTGCCGAGATGACGAGCCCGGCCAACGGCCAGGTCTGGGAAATCCTGACCTCGCCCGGCGAGGACGTCCATCGCGGGCAGGAGCTGATGCGGGTGCTCGACTGCCGCGGCGCGGTGGTCACCGCCGCCGTCAGCGAGGCAACCTTCAACAAGCTGCACCTGGGCCAGCCCGCCACCTTCCGCCTGCGCGGCGAAAGCACGGAGCTGCCAGGCCGCATCACCGGACTCTACGGCCTCGCGTCCGTGCCCGCCAACCTCGCCATTCATCAGAAGATGCTCGACCGCGAGCCCTATCACGCGGCCGTCGAGGTGCCGGCATTGGCCGCCGGGGACAGTTGCCAGATCGGCCGCACCGGCATCGTGACATTCGGCGCCTCGCCCAAGCCCTGAGGGCGGCCATGAGCTACGCCACATGAACTACGCCACAGGCCAGACCTTCTGGGATTCCGTCTCGCTTGGCCTCGTGATCGCCGCGCTGGCCGTGGCGATCTTGCCGTGGCTCAATCGCGATAACGTTTTGGTGCGCACCGTGACGATCGGTGTCTGCCTGGCGGTGACGTGGCGCTATTTGGTGTGGCGCGTGCTCGAGACGCTGCCGCCGCTCGCCTTCAATGCCGACTTCCTTCTGGGCCTCGTGTTCCTCGTCGTGGAAGGGCTCGCCATCGTCGGCACCACCGTATCGCTGGTGCTGATGACGCGCATCAAGTCGCGATCCCCCGACGCCGATCGCAACACGCCATGGCTCGCCAGCCTGCCGCGCAAGCCCTTGGTCGACGTGTTGATCTGCACCTATAACGAGGACGAAACGATCCTCGAGCGCACCATCATCGGCGCCCAGGCGCTCGACTACGAGAACTTCCGCCTGTGGGTGTGCGACGACGGCCGCCGCCCCTGGCTGCAGGCCCTGTGCAGCCGGCTCGGTTGCGGATACCTGACGCGGCCGGACAATGCGCACGCCAAGGCTGGCAACATCAACAGTGCCATGCGTCACCTGGCGGCCCTGCCTGAGCCGCCGGATTTCATCTCCATCCTCGACGCGGATTTCGTGGTGCGTCCGCAGTTCCTGAGCCGGGCGATGACCCTGACGAAGGACGAGCATGTCGGCGTGGTGCAGACGCCGCAGCACTTCTTCAATCCCGATCCGATCCAGTCGAACCTGCGCATCGCGAAGGTGTGGCCGGACGAGCAGCGCTTCTTCTTCGACGTCGTGCTGGCTTCGAAGGATGCGTGGGACGGCGCCTTCTGCTGCGGCACGTCGTCCGTCATCCGCTTCGCGCCGCTGGTCGCCATCGGCGGCTTCCCGACCGACTCGGTAACCGAGGACTACCTGCTGACGCTGCGTCTCAAGGAGGCCGGCTACAGTACCGTCTATCTCAACGAGCCGCTCTCCGTCGGCCTCGCGCCCGAAGGGCTGAAGGAATACATCACCCAGCGCAGCCGCTGGTGTCTCGGCTTCATGCAGATCTTCCGCGGCCGCAGCGGGCCCCTGCGCCTCGACAACAATCTCACCCTGTTCGACCGCGTGCTGCTGATCGAGACGTTCCTGCACTGGTCGATGACCTACACCTTCCGCCTGCTCGGCCTGATCGTGCCGGCCGTCTACCTGCTGTTCGACATCCAGGCGGTCTATGCCCATGTCACCGACGCGGTCAACCACGTCTTTCCCTATTTCGTGGCCCAGGTTGCCCTCATCACCTGGCTGACCCGCGGCCGCGTGTTGCCGATCCTTGCCGACGTGAGCCAGCTCTTGGGCGCTACCGAGATCGTCCGCTCCGTCGCGATCGGGCTGGCCAAGCCGCAGGGCCACAAGTTCAAGGTCACGGCGAAGGGTGGCGATCGGGCCACCCGCTTCGTCCAATGGCCCATGTTGCGGATTTTCCTGGGCTACCTGGCCCTGACGGGCGCCGGCATCCTGTGGGCTTTCGTGATCGACGACAGCCGCCCCTTGGCCGACTCGAGTGCGCTCGCGCTGTTCTGGAGCTGGTACAATATCCTCGTTCTGACGCTCGCCTGCTTCGTCAGCATCGAGGAGCGTCAGCGCCGCGACGGCGAGCGCTTCCAGGCCCACGATGCCGCCGTCGTCCGCGCCGGTGGCCGAACCGCCGTCTGTCGTGTGTTCGATATCTCGGTCAGCGGCATGGCCTTCTTCGGTCAAAGCCCCGCACCGCAGGGCAGCGCCGCGACGGTCCGCGTCGGCGATGTCGACGTGCCCGGCATCGTCATTCGCGACGCACCGAACTCCTTCGCGGTGACCTTCACGCACGACGAACGCACGCGGGCCCATCTGATCCGGCACGTCTATTCCGGTCGCTATAGCGCGATGGTCGAGACCGTCGAGCCGGGCACGGTCGCGGCCGGCCTGCTAGCCAGGCTCTGGCACTAGCCTGCAGACGCACCCCTGAGCGACGGTGCATCACTCTTGAGAAACTGCTCGAGCGCGCGCGGAGCAACACCGGCCTGCCGGCCGATCCGCCGCGCCAGGGTCACCGCGGCGGCGCGCACCCCGCCAGGCGGCCGATCGAGCCAGTAGGAAACCGGATTGAGAACCGTCCGCTCGTCGACGGCAACGATCCGCCCCGACCGGAGCGCCTCCTCTGTCAGCGGCGGCCGTGCGAGCGCAACGCCGAGATCGTGCGCGGCCGCATCGAGCACCAGATTGTAGTCCTCGAACCGCCGGTCCTGCGGCCGCGGACGGTAGTCGAGGCCCTGCGCCGCGAACCACGCGCGCCAGCCGGCCGCATCGGAATCGTGAATGAGCGGCATCTCGAGCAACCGTTGCGCCGGCCCCTTGCCGATCCTCCTGGCCAGCCGCGGCGACGCGACGGGGTGGCATCTTTCTTCGAACAGCCGGATCGAGACGCGACCCGGCACCGCACCGCGCCCGCACCGGATCGCGAGGTCGACGCTGTCGCCGGCGAGATCCACCTGGCGATGATCGATCTGAAGCACGATGCGGATCGCGGGGTCGCCCGACTCGAGCTCGTGCAGCCGCGGCATCAGCCAAAGCGCGCAGATCGATGGCAGGGCGTTCAGCCGAACGACGGCGGTCCCGCGCGGCTCGCTCCAGCGGTCGGAGGAATCACTGATCAGCGCAAACGCTTCGCTGGTTCGCTGGAACAGGCGCACGCCTTCCGGCGTCAGCGTGACGCCGCGGGCGCCGCGCTCGAACAGACGCAGGCCGAGCCAGCGCTCGAGCCGCGCGATCTGCCGGCTGACCGCGCCGTGCGTGATGTGCAGCGCCTCGCCGGCCGCGGAGAAGCTGCCGACCCGAGCCGCAGCCTCGAAGGCGCGCAGCGTGTCCAACGGCGGCAGGAGTGCGCTGCTGTGATTCATACTCACATCTAGGGATCGCCCTGTTCCATTGTCAACGTGCTCGAGCTGGCGGCTATTGATCTGATCAAACAGGGACCCGCGCCATGGCCTCCACCTCCACGCCTTTATCGTCAGCGTTCGACGGCATTGCCGCTACGGCGATCATCGTCACAATCTTTGGCTGGGCGTCGTCATTCCCCGCCATCCGCGCCGGCCTCGTTGCGTTCGGTCCGATCGAGCTCGGCGCGGTTCGCTTTGCCGTGGCGGCGCTGCCGGCGGCCCTGTTCCTTCTGGCCACCCGCCCCGCCTTGCCGGCCCGCGATGAGCTGTGGCGGTTCGCGTTCGGCGGTGTCGTTTTCATCGCGCTCTATACGATCCTGCTCAACATCGGCGAGCTGACCGTGGCCTCGGGTGCCGCCAGCTTCATCATCAACACCAGTCCGATCATCACTGCGCTGTTCGCCGTCCTCGTGCTCGGCGAGCGCTTTCCCCGCCTCGCCTGGATCGGGACGATCCTGTCCTTCGCCGGGGTCGGCCTCATTGCGCTCGGAGAGAACCCGCATCTCGAGCTCGGCTCCGGCGCGGTGCTCATCCTCGGCTCCGCCCTGTGCACCGCCGCCGCCACCATCGTTCAGAAGCCGCTGTTTGTCCGCCACAAGGCGCTCACCGTCTCGGCGTGGAACATGGTCATCGGAGGATTGTGCCTTCTCCCCGCCCTGCCGGCCGGGCTCGTGCAAGCGCAGTCGGCGTCGGCCCACGCCCTTGTCGCCACGGTCTACCTCGGCATTGTGCCGAGCCTCATCGCCTACGGAACCTGGGCGATTGCGCTGTCCCGCCTGCCTGCCGCCCGGGCGTCGAACTATCTCTATTGCATACCGCCGGTCGCCACGGTGATGGGCTATGTCTGGCTGGGTGAGGTCCCAACCCTCATCGGCATTGCCGGCGGCATGCTAACACTGGGCGGCGTGGTGATCGTCAACCTCAGCCGGGCATGATGGCGCGGCAGGGCAGCGCCAAATCCACGCTCCCGCAGGGCGACGGCATCGCGGATTGTGGCGACCGTGCGGCGCGCTTGACGGGGCTCGGCTCATGCCTCAGAACCATCGCGGACACGCGCGGCTGGCCGCTGGTGACCGAGCGACGACACCTTTGCGGCACGCCCTGTCCAAATGTCGCTTCGGCGTTTGCCGGGCAAGAGACGAGCTGCTGGCACGCCGTCATGACAGCGAGCCATTCTAGCTGTCGGCAGCGAGGACCATGCGGTCGGATACAGGCAAAGACACGCGTTCCCTCCCAGGACGGCAGGCCGCCGCTCTGCTGCTCGCGATTGCGCTCATGGCCTGGGGCAGCGGCGCCGCCGCCCAGACGATTGCCACCTGTCCCGTTCGCGTCCTCGACGGCCGCACTGTCCGCTTCAGCGACGGACAGATCGGCTACATTCCCGGCATCGAGGTGCCGCGGCTGAACAATGCCTCCTGCTTCGCGGAGCGCATCAAGGGCTCGCTTGCGCGGTCCTACCTCGATCGCCTGCTGTGCCGATCGGGCCCGCCCATCCTCGTTGCCGACACCGCGGGCGCCTCGGATCCCGGGCTCGTCATCGCCCGGCCGCAGCGCGGCTTCGTCTCGGCGTTCATCGAGGGGCGCAACGTCGCCGACATCATGATCAGCTCCGGCCTGGCCAGCCGGGCGCGGCCCAAGAACGGCTGGTGCCGGCGGTGAGGCCTCTGGAATACGCCAATCAACGGGAAGACATCGAATGTCATCGGACCTGACGTTCAAGACCAGCATGGCGTTTTCCTACGGCGAGCCGGCCGAGCTTGCGCCCGGCATCGTGCGGCTCGTCGCCAACAATCCGAGCCCCTTCACCTTCAAGGGAACGAATACGTATCTCGTCGGCACGAGCACGCTCGCCATCATCGATCCGGGCCCCGAGGACGCCGCCCACTGTGACGCCATTCTGAAGGTGGTCGCCGGCCGCCCCGTTTCGCATATCCTGATCACTCACACCCACCGCGACCACATCGACGGTTTGCCACGGGTGCGCGAGGCCACGGGCGCCAAGGTGGCGGCCTACGGGCGCACGACACCGTTCGCGGGACGGGCCAGCGCATCGGGCAGCGAGTTCTTCGACGCCGACTTCCTGCCCGACATCGTGCTGCGCGACGGCGACGAGATCACCGGCCCCGGTTGGCGCCTGGAGGCGGTGTTCACACCCGGCCACGCCCCCGACCATCTGTGCTTCGCGGCCACTGACGGCGTGTTGTTCTCGGGCGACCACGTCATGGCCTGGAACACGTCGGTCGTGGCACCGCCCGAGGGCAACATGGGCGACTATCTGGCCTCGCTCGAGCGCCTGCTCGAGCGCCCCGACACCGTGTATTTCCCCGGTCACGGCGGCCGGGTGGAGAACCCCGGCCGCACCGTGCGCGCCTACCTCCTGCATCGGCGCTGGCGCGAGCAGGCCATCATTGAAGCAATCAAGTCGGGACACACCCAGATCGAGCAGATCGTCAGGCAGATTTACCAGGGCCTCGACCCGCGCCTCGTCAACGCGGCTTCGCTTTCGGTTCAGGCCCACGTGGAGCATCTGATGGGCCGCGGGCTCCTGGCGTGCGCCGGTCCTTTGACTTGGCAGAGCTCTCTTTCGATCGCTTAGGCACCGCCTTGTCGAAACGAGACCGCAGGCGGGATATCCGCTCGCCCGAGCTCGTCGGCACCGTCACGTCGAGCCGCGCCTGCAATTCCGTGAAGATGCGGCGGATGCGGTCCGCGTTGCGGCCGAGGTCGTGCTTCCCGTAGCGCGAGGCGGAGCGCACGTCGACGCGCGTGCGCACCTGGTCGCCGTCGACGCGAACGACCACGTCGTCGTAGAACCCGATGATCAGCGTCCGCTCGACCGCCTCGATCCAGCCGGTGCGCCCCGCCCCGCCGCTCGGTGCCTCCTCGCTCACGATCTTGAACTTGAGGCGCTGCAACGCCTCTGCGACCAGATCGAACGTCTCGGCCGCCGACCGATCGACCATGAACGGCTTGATGTCCGGATATGCGGCGGCCTGAAGCTGCGCGAACGCCTCGCCGGGATAGGTGGGATTGTTGGCGCCGAACCCACGCAGTTTCGCGGTCTCGGCAAACCGCGGTGGCGCCTGCATATCAGTCGTCACATCGTTGATTCTGGGCAAGCTCGTTAGCGCTGGCAGATAGAACACGGGCCAAAGGAGGATGCCGGCCGCCACGACCATTCCGAAGATGGCCGCTGCCGTACCCGGCCGTCCCTTGCGCCAGATCTGAACCAGAGCGAATGCCCCGATCAGAAACGCCACGGCCGCGGCCGCGATGGCAACGATGAAGACGTTGATCGCCACCGGCGTCGACATTCCGAGCACGCGGTGCAGCACGATAGCGGTCACGACCAGCGCGATGCTGAACAGCGCGATCCGGCTCGTCCAAACACTGGCGCCCGCTGCCGGTTGCTCGATCCTCGCATACATGCAGCGCGTGCGCTCCTCTTGCAGCCACGGCGGGATTGATGTCGAGTAGCCCCGCCACCCGTTGTCGCTTTGTCAGCGCCCCGGATTGGCGTTAATGATACCGGAGATTCATCCCAAAAACAGGGCACCTTCCATGGCCAAGCTTTCGAACTTCGCGATGCGTGACGTCGAGACGATCCTTCATCCCGCGACCAATCTCGATTCGCACCGCACAGTTGGCCCTCTGGTGCTCGAGCGCGCCGAAGGCGTGCACGTGTGGGATATCTCCGGCAAGCGCTATGTCGAAGGTCTGGCCGGATTGTGGTGCGCCGGCCTCGGCTACGGCAACGCCGAGCTTGCCGACGTGGCCCGCGAGCAGATGGCCAAACTGTCCTTCACCCATCTCTTCGGCGGCCGCAGCCACGAGCCGGCGATCGCGCTCGCCGAGAAGATCAAGGAGATTTCGCCGGCCCCCACCTCCAAGGTCTTCTTCACGAGCTCTGGCAGCGAGGCCAACGACAGCCAGATCAAGCTCGCCTGGTACTACAACAACGCGATGGGCCGGCCCAAGAAGAAGAAGATCATCAGCCGGCGCCGCGCCTATCACGGCGTCACCATCGCCACGGCGAGCCTCACCGGCCTGCCCGTCTTCCACACCGATTTCGACCTGCCGATCGCGGGCATCCTCCATACCGACTGCCCGCACCACTGGCGCTCGGCCGAGCCTGGCGAGAGCGAGGAGGACTTTTCGACACGCCTAGCGGCCAACCTCGAGGCCCTGATCGAGCGCGAAGGCGCCGATACCATCGCCGCCTTCATCGCCGAGCCGGTGATGGGCGCCGGCGGCGTCCTCGTGCCGCCCCGCACTTATTTCGAGAAGATCCAGGCGGTGCTGCGGCGCCACGACATCGCGCTGATCGCCGACGAGGTCATTTGCGGCTTCGGACGCACCGGCAATATGTGGGGCTCGCAGACGTTCGACATCAAGCCGGACACCGTGAGCATGGCCAAGGCCATCACCTCGGCCTACATGCCGCTCGGCGCGATCACCGTGAACGAGCCGGTCTATCAGGCTATGATCGACGAGAGCCGCAAGATCGGCGTGTTCGCCCACGGCTTCACCTACTCCGGCCATCCCGTGTCTTGCGCTGTCGCGGTCAAGACGCTGGAAATCTACGACCGGATCAACATCGTGCGCCGGGTCCAGGACGTGGCGCCCGCATTCCAGAAGCGGCTCCGCGCACTTCTCGATCACCCGCTCGCAGGCGAGGCCCGCGGCGTCGGCCTTATCGGCGGCCTCGAGCTGGTCAAGAACAAGAAGACCAAGGAGAGCTTCGAGCCGCGCCAGGGCGTCGGACCCAAGGTGGTGGCCTTCGCGCAGGAGGAAGGTCTCATCTGCCGCGCCATCGCCGGCGACACCATCGCGCTCTGCCCGCCGATGATCATCAGCACCGGCGAAATCGACGAGATGTTCGACGCCCTCACCCGCGCCCTCGACCGCGCCGCGTCGTGGGTGACCAAGGATCTCGGTGTGAAGCTCGGGAGCTGAGCCGGGCGGCGGCGGCCCGCTACACGTGCTGGCCGCCGTTGATGTGCAGCTCGGCCCCGTTCACGTAGCTCGACTGCTCCGTGCACAGGAAGTAGATCGCCTTGGCCACCTCCTCGGGGTGGCCGAGGCGGCCCATCGGGATCTGCTCGCGCACGATCTTGTCGGTCCCGGGCGACAGGATCGACGTATCGATCTCGCCGGGTGAGATGGCGTTGACGCGAATGCCACGCGGGCCGAAATCCGCCGCCATCTCCCGGGTCAGCCCCATCAGCGCGGCCTTCGAGGTACCGTAGGCGGCACCGGCGAACGGGTGGACGCGGCCGCCCGCGATCGACGTCACATTGACCACTGCCCCCTTGGCCTTTTCGAGCTCCGCGATCAGCCCGCGGGCCAGCATGATGGGCGCGAAGAAATTCACCTGGAAGACGTGGCTCCAGTCGTCGAGCGGGGTGGTGATGGTGCCGAGCCGCGCCCCGTCGGGCCCCTTGGGGCTGATCGCGGCGTTGTTGACCAGCGCATCGAGCCGCGAGGACTGCGCCTCGAGCCGCGTGCGCATTTCCGAGACCGCCCGCACGGTATCCGCGGGATCGGAAAGATCGACCTGGATGTGGTCGTCCGGCCCCATGTCCCAGGGACAATTCTCTGGAAATCCGTGGCGCGAGCACGTGATCACCCGCCAGCCGGCCGACGCGAAACGCTTGACGGTCGCATGGCCGATGCCGCGCGAGGCGCCGGTGAGTATGAGAGTCCGCCTCTCGCTATTCGGGATCGTGGGCATGGGCCTTGGACGCAGCAAACGCCTGTCGCTCGCAAGACAGGCGCCGTCTCCTTAGCACGGCACAGCCGGTGCCCCCAAATGGCCCCGAAAAACGGCGACCCGAGCGGCCGGGTACCGAAGGGCGGACGTCAGAACCGGACCCTGAGGCCCGCGGTGCCGGTGTGATCCTCGCCGCCCTCGCTCAGGTGTGCGGCATAATCGACGAAGGCGCTGAGCGTCTCGCCCATCGCAGCGTTGAGGCCTACGCCGAGGGTCAACACGTCCCGCCCACGCGTCGCGCCTGCGACGACGAATGCCCCGCCGCCCGCCAGCGCGAGATCGAGGCGCGGATCGACGTCGCCGAAGCTGTGCGTCCACAGCACGCGCGCCTGCGGCATCCAGGTCACGCCCCCACTGACGCCGAGGGTAGTGCCGAAGCGCACGCCGGTGATCACGTCGAGCGCGTCGAAGGAGGCGCCGTTGGACGACAGATTGAGCGCACCGGCGCCAGTCTCGGTGAAGCCGTCAACCTCGGCGTGGGCATAGAGCAGCGCAGCCATCGGCATCACGCCGATGCCGCCGAGCCGGAGCCGCCAACCGGCCTCGCCGTACACCGTGGCAACGTCGGCGCCGTACGAGGAATGGGCATCGCGCGACAGCCCGCCGAACGCGATGTGCCGGTCGACGTCGATGTCCTGCCAGCTATAGCCGGCCACGCCCTTGAGCAGCAGTTGTCCGACCTCCGCGCTGGCGTACGCCGCCACGTGCCCGGTGGTGACCTCCGCGCTACTCAGACGCCGGTCGACATCCGCGTCCGACGTGCTCCAGCCGCCCATCACGCCGGCCCGCACGCCGAACGCCAGCGGGACGTCGAAGCCGGCCATGATGCCGCCGGTGCGGCTGTCGAGTTGCGCCGCGTTGCCATCGTCGTCGACGCGGCTGACATCGCCGAAGCCGCGCACCCAGGCCCCGAGCGACCCGCGCCGCGGGGACGGCTCGACGCTGTCCTTGAGGCCGCCGCCGAGCGCCATCCGCTCGTGCAGGTCGCTTGGCGCCAGCCCAAGCCCCATCATCGCGAAGCCGGGTGCACTCCCCGTGCCGCCGCCGTTCGCCAAGTCCCACAGCCGCTCGCTGGCCATCGACGTGAGATGGCGCGACTGGCCCAGCAGAACATGAACGATGGAGGCATGAATCTCGCCCGACATCAGATCGTACGCGTTGCGCGCACCGGCGGCCGACAGCCCGAGAATGGCGTTGACGACCGTCTCACCGTCGCTGCCCACGCTGGTGTTGAAACCGTTCTGCAGCGCGCCCGCCACGGCCCGCTGGTTCGGCGTCAGCGCGACAGCCGCGAACTGCACGTCGTTGCGCGTCAGGGTGAGCACGACATCGTTGCCGTCGCCGCCGTCGGTCGCCACCGATGGCGTCAGGAAGGCCAGCGTATTGGTGATCGTGCCGAAGGTGCCAATCACCGGTACGGCACCATCGTTACGGATGATCAGATACTGGTGATGCAGCGCGACGTACGAGCCCGGCACCTCGAGTATTTGCAGCGTCGCACCGGTGATGTTCACGCCGCCGGTGACGATGAGGAGGCTGGACTGCCCCGCGTCGTTCACCTGAACCCGCAGCGTCCCCGAATTGAGGTAGCTGCCGTTGACGGTCTGCGCCGCAACCAGACTGCCCGGTGCGTGAGTGCCGCCGGCGCCGATCACCGTGTTGCCGACCTGCCCGATGCCGGCGAGCGTGCCGCCATTGACGGTGACGTCCGAGACGATCGTGCCATCGACCACCAGGGTGCCGGCATTGACAGTCGTCGGGCCGGTATAGGTGCTGACCCCCGACAATGTGAGCGAGCCACCGCCGGCCTTGACCAGCGATCCGCCGCCGGCGCCGGTGATCCCGCCGGAGAAGACGGTATCCGTACCAAGCGCCCCGACCTCGAGTTGTTTGGCGCCAAGATCGATCGTGCCCGCGCCCTCGATCGACCCAACTGTCGTGCCGGCGCTGGCGAGCGTCGAGAAGTCGACGATCCCACCCGCATTAACAACGAAGGCGGCCGTGCCGCCGCTCGACGTGTTGAAGAACTGCGTGATGGCGCCATTGTTCGTCGTGATCGTTGCGGACTCGGCGGTGCTGCCGTTCTGAAATTGCAGGACGCCGTTGTTGATGATCGTCGCCGAGCCGGCCCTGCTCGTGTCGAAGAACGCCATCCCGCCGTTGTTCGTGATGTGCGCGTTGGCCGCCGAGCTGGTGTTGAGGAAATTGATGCCGGCGAAAACCGGGTTCACGCTGTTGTTGATGATCGTCGCTGTGCCGGCCGTGCTGGCGCCGGCGAAATTGAGCGTTCCCACCCCAGAGACAGTGATGGCCAGGCTGCCGCCATTGATGACGACGCCAGTTCCGTCGAAAAACAGATCGTTGGTCACGGTCGTGGTGTAGGCCGACGCTCCGGCATTGAGCGTGAAGCCGCCGACAACCGTAAAGCCCGACACGGTGACGGTGTTGAAGACAGAGGCGTCGAAGAACGCCGTGTCACCGGTACCGGGTGCGTTCGCCGGGACCCAGTTCGCGTTGGTGCTGAAATCCGTGCCGGACCCACCGATCCAGGTTGCATCCTGGGCGTGCGCGACGTGTGCGAGCGCCGCGAGAGCAGCCGCGCCGGCCAGCCCGCGTAACGCAACAGACACGATCCGGGTCAAACGCCCCGCACGCATACCAACACCACGCAACACACACACATGGAACGCGACCGCATGGCCTCGAACACAACCATGCGCCGGTCGGCAACAACTCCGACGGCGGAACATACGACGCGCGCGGCCGCAGGAGCTACAACCACGGCCTCGGGCTCGGTCGCATTTGGGCGAATTGTGGCTGGTCCGCCACAATCATTAATGCCGCGTTACGGATACAGGCGCTCCGTACGCCAGCCCTCGCCGGCTGCCCCACGCCGGAACACCACGCGGTCGTGGAGGCGGAAGGGCCGGTCGTGCCAGAACTCAATCTCGACGGGCTCAAGGCGAAAGCCCGACCAATACGGCGGCCGCGGAATCTCGCCGATCGCGTACTTGGCGGTGTAGCGCGCAACCGCCTTCTCGAGCGCGAACCGGCTTTCCAGCGGGCGGGACTGCTGCGACGCCCACGCCCCGAGCCGGCTGCCACGCGGACGCGACGCAAAATAGGCATCCGCCTCCTCTGCGGAGACCGGGGTGACGTGCCCCCTGAGCCGCACCTGGCGCCTCAGGCTTTTCCAGTGAAACAGCAACGCCGCCTTCGGATTGGCCAGCAGCTCCCGGCCTTTGGCGCTTTCGTAATTGGTGAAGAACACGAAGCCCCGCCGGGAGTGGCCGGCCTCGTCGACACCCTTCAGCAGCACCATGCGCACGTTGGGCAGGCCCGACTCATCCACGGTCGCCAGGGCCATGGCGTTGGGGTCGTTGGGCTCATGGGCCTGGGCCTCGGCGAACCACTCCTGGAACAGCCCGAACGGCTCGACCGCACCGGCGAAATCAGCGGCCTGCGGCGCAGAATGATAGTCGGTCTTCTGGTCGGCCATCGGTCGTCCTTGCATCCGGCCGGCCGCCGGTCCCCGAGCGATAGGGAGACGGCCGTTCAATCGATCTTAACCGCGCGGGGTCACACTGCGCACCATCGTTTGTCGCCCCAGCCGGGCGATCCGTGAGTTGTGGTTGAAGTCGAGTTTCCGGTCATGCGTTCCGAGCCCAGTCTCGTGTCCATCGTCGCCGCCGGCGCTGCGGCCTTCTTTCTTGCCGCCGCGGCCTTGGTTTGGACCGCGCCCGCCGGTGCGGACGAGCCGAAGCCCAAAGCGCCCCCCTGCAACTGCTCGGGACGCGACCGCCCGACTGACAAGCCCCGGCCCAAGCCGGTCTACGCCGAGGTCAAGGCACCGCTCGACGAGAACGACGAGATCGCGGCCCTCGAAGCGCTGCAGTTCGCGCTCTCCGAGGTCGGGGACGGCGCCGCCTACGTCTGGCAGCGCCGCAACGGCCGCTTGAGCGGCTACGTCAAGCCGACCGCGTCGTTCCGCGACCGCAGCGGCCAGGTGTGCCGCCACATCCTGGTCATGTTGTCGTCCGGCACCTACGCGCGCAAGGCCGAGGTCATCGCCTGTCGCGGCGACAAGGGCATCTGGAGCCTGACCGGCTGATCTGCGCACGCCACCCTGGTACAGGCTCCCCCGAGCCTGATAGGAACCGCCTCGACGGCAGGAGGCGGGTGCAGTGGGCGGATCGCTTTGGATCGTGTTCACCCTGATCGGAGCGGTCGGGCAGGTCGCGCGCAACTCGCTCCAGAAGGAGCTGGTCGCGACGCTCGGGACGATCGGGGCCACCCACGTCCGCTTTCTGTTCGGTCTTCCGTTCGGGTTGATCTTCCTGCTACTCGTCTGCTTTGCCAAAACCCGTGCGCCCGCGATACCCAACGCGACGATGCTCGCGTGGACGATGCTCGGCGCCTTGACCCAGATCGGGGGCACAGCGTTGCTGCTGGCCGCCATGCGCGAACGCTCCTTCGTCGTCGCGACCGCGCTCGTCAAGACCGAGCCGATTCACGTCGCCCTGTTCGGGCTCGCCGTCCTGGGCGACCCGCTCACGGTGGGTCTGGCCGCCGCCATCGCCATCGCGACCGCCGGGGTCATGACGATGTCATGGCCGAGCCACGCTGCCAGCCAATTGATCTCATGGCGGCCGATCGTCTGCGGACTGGGCTCGGGCGCGCTGTTCGCAGCCGCCTCCGTCGGCATCCGCGCCAGCATTCTCGCCCAGAACGAGCCGGATTTCGTGCTTGCCGCGACGACCACGCTGGCGCTGTCCCTGTTCATTCAGACCGCGGTTCTGACCACTTATCTTTTGCTGCGCGATCGCTCCGTGCTCGTTTCGATTTTTGCGGCCTGGCGACCCTCGATCAGCGCCGGCTTCATCGGAGCCTTTGCTTCTGAGATGTGGTTTCTGGCCTTCGCGCTCGAGTCCGCCGCCAAGGTCCGCACGCTGGCGCTCGTCGAGATCCTCTTGGCCCAGGCGCTGACGCTACGCCTGTTCCAGCAGCGCACGACGCTTCGCGATCTCGTCGGCATCGCGCTCACGATCGCGGGCGTCGCGCTGCTCCTCAATTTGTGACGGAAGCTCGCAGCCGCTACTTGATGAGGCCTTCCGCCTGCATCGCCGCCTTGACGCTCGGGCGCTCGCCGATCCGGGCCCGATAGGCTTCGATCGACTTGTAGGGCGACAGGTCGACGTTCAGCTTCTTGGCCCAGTTGAGGATGGTGAACGCGTAGGCGTCAGCCACCGTGAAATCCTTGCCCATGAGGTAGTCATGGCTCGCCAGATGCTTGTCGAGCACGGCGAAGCGCTGCGCCAGCCGCTCGCGGACGATCGTCTTGGCCGCGTCCGGCATGTTCGGGTTGAACAGCGGCGAGAAGCCCTTGTGCAGCTCGGTCGACACGTAGTTGAGCCACGACTGCAGCTTGTAGCGCGCGGGCGTGCCGTTGGCGGGAGCAAGCTTGGTGGCCCCGGCCGTATCGGCGATGTACTGAACGATGACCGGCCCCTCGGTGAGCACGGTGCCATCATCGAGTTGCAGGGCCGGCACATAGCCGTTGGGGTTGACCTTCCAGTAGTCGCCGCCGCCGTCCGTAGTCTTCGTCTTGGTATCGGTCCGCACCAGGTCGAAATTGCTGCCGGTCTCACGCAGTATAATGTGCGGCGAGAGCGAGCACGCTCCGGGCGAATAGTAAAGTTTCATCAGAGCTTCTCCTTGGATTGGCCATCCCTCGAACAGGGATATTTCAAAATTGGGAAACTTACTCTACAGAAGGGGTGCTCAATCAACGGTATCGCCATTCGACGCACCGTTGGCGCCCGACGCCTAATTGGCCCGCTCGGATCATTGGTGTAGGATCGAACCCTTCGCATAAAAACCTCAAGGAACATCGGCGTATGACGACTGCAGGGGTCGGCACGAGCCACGGCGTTCCGGCCGGAAATCTGATGGCCGGAAAACGTGGCCTCATCATGGGTGTCGCCAACAACCGTTCGATCGCGTGGGGCATTGCAAGGGCGGTCGCCGCGCAAGGCGCCGAGCTGGCGTTCACCTACCAGGGCGATGCGCTGAAGAAGCGCGTCGAGCCACTCGCGGCCGAGGCCGGCTCGAAGATCGTGCTGCCGTGCGATGTGACCGATGCGGCCTCGATGGATCAGGTCTTCGCCGAGCTCAAGTCCCGTTGGGGCCGGCTCGATTTCTTGGTTCACGCCATCGCCTTCTCCGACAAGAACGAGCTCGACGGCCGCTACGTCGATACCTCCGAGAAGAACTTCACCCAGACCATGCTGATCTCCTGCTTCTCGTTCACGGCGCTCGCCCAGCGCGCCGAGAAGCTGATGACCGCTGGCGGATCGATGCTGACGCTGAGCTACTACGGCGCCGAGAAGGTCATGCCCCACTACAACGTCATGGGCATCGCCAAGGCGGCACTCGAGGCCAGCGTGCGCTATCTCGCCGCCGATCTCGGCAAGAACGGTATCCGCGTCAACGCCGTTTCGGCCGGGCCGATCAAGACGCTGGCGGCATCCGGCATCGCCGACTTCCGCTACATCCTGCGGTGGAACGAGTACAATTCCGCGCTCCGGCGCACCGTGACGGTCGAGGAGGTCGGGGCCTCGGCGCTGTATCTCTTGTCGGAGCTGTCGCGCGGCGTCACCGGTGAGATTCATCACGTCGATGCCGGCTATCACGTCCAGGGCATGAAGAACGAGGAAGCGCCCGACATCACGGTCGCCAAGAGCGGCGACAACGACTGACGCGTGCGGCGGCACGCCTTCGCACAATACAAGCAGTCAGCCGAGGAGGCCTCATGCGCACGGTGACCTTGCCGAATGGCGATCGGGTGCCCGCGCTGGGGCTCGGCACCTGGCACATGGGCGAGAAGAGGGGCATGCACGCCCAAGAGGCCGCCGCCCTCCGCGCCGGCCTCGACCTCGGCCTGACGCTGATCGACACCGCCGAGATGTACGGCGAAGGCGGCGCCGAGAAAGTGGTTGCCGAAGCCGTTGCCGGCCGCCGCAACCAGGTGTTCATCGTCAGCAAGGTCTACCCGCACAACGCCTCCCGCGCCGGTGCCATCGCCGCCTGCGAGCGTTCGCTCAAACGCCTCGCGACCGATCGCATCGATCTCTACCTGCTCCATTGGCGCGGCTCCGTGCCGCTCTCGGAGACGGTGGCGGCTTTCGAGGCGCTGAAGAAGGACGGCAAGATCCGCGCCTGGGGCGTGAGCAACTTCGACGTCGACGACATGGCCGAGCTGGCCCGCGTGCCGGCGGGTGCCAACTGCGCCACCAATCAGGTGCTCTATCATCTGGGCGAGCGCGGCATCGAGTGGAAGCTGCTGCCCGACTGTCAGAAGCAGAACATTTCGGTCATGGCCTACTCGCCGCTCGGCCAGGGTTCAATTCTGAGGAAGCCCGTGCTGGCTGACGTCGCGCGCAAGCATCAGGCGACGCCGGCTGCGATTGCGCTCGCTTGGGTGCTGCGCCACGACCACGTCATCGCCATCCCGAAGTCGGCGAGCATCGAGCGCACGGCCGAGAACGCGCGGGCCGCCACGATCCGCCTCGACAAGGACGACCTGGCTGCACTCGACAAGGCGTTTCCGATTCCGCGCGCGCCCTCGCCGCTGGCCATGCTCTAGATCCGACCCCGTATTACGGAGAACGGCCATGCCTGCGCCCACCCGCAATCGTCAGCTCAAGCTCGTGCGCCGGCCCAAGCCGGGCCTTGTCACGCCGGACATCTTCGAGATCGGCGAGCAGCCGGTGCCAGAGCCCGGGCCAGGCGAGTTCCGCGTGCGGATCGCCTACCTCTCCCTCGATCCCGCCATGCGCGGCTGGATCAACGAAGGCCGCTCCTACGTCGCTCCGGTCGCGCTCGGTGCCGTGATGCGCGCCTACGCCGCCGGCCACGTCGACGCGTCCAATCATCCGGGCTTCAAGGTCGGCGATGCCGTCCAGGGCCTGCTCGGGACGCAGGACTATGCGATCTCGGACGGCACGGGCGTGGTCAAGGTGGACACCGCCCTCGCGCCGCTCGAGCGCTGGGTGGGTGGGCTCGGGATGCCCGGCTGGACGGCCTACTTCGGCCTGCTCGAGGTCGCCCAGCCGAAACCCGGCGAGACCGTCGTGGTGTCGGCGGCCTCGGGCGCCGTCGGATCCGTCGTCGGCCAGATCGCCAAGATCAAGGGCTGCCGCGCGGTCGGCATCGCCGGCGGCGCCGACAAATGCCGCTACGTGACGGACGAGCTCGGCTTCGATGCCTGCGTCGACTACAAGGCCGGCAACCTCGCCGCCGCTCTCAAGGCGGCGTGCCCGGACGGCATCGACGTCAACTTCGAGAACGTCGGCGGCGAGATTTTCGACACGGTTCTGCTGCAGATGAACCGGTTCGGCCGTATCCCGTTGTGCGGGCTGATTTCCGCCTACAACGCCACCTCGGTGCCCGACGGGCCAAAGAACCTGCGCATGGTGCTGACACAGCGGCTCAAGGTGCAGGGCCTCATCGTGTTCGACTGGGCCGACCGCATCCCCGAGGCTATCGCCGAGCTCGGCCGCTGGCACAAGGAAGGGCGCATCAAGATCCGCGAGGACGTCCGCGAGGGCGGTCTCGACGCATTCCCCCAGGTCCTCAATCTGCTGTATACGGGCGGCAATCAGGGAAAGCTGGTGTTGAGGGTCTGATCCGCACATGAAGCCTGGGTTGAAGATCTACTTCGTCCGCCACGGCGAGACGGATTGGAATGCCGCGGTCCGCCTGCAAGGCCAGACAGATATTCCCCTCAACGCGCTGGGACGCCGGCAGGCCGCGCGCAACGGCATGAAGCTGAGCGAGCTGGTGCCGGACCTCGGCGCCGTCGACTTCATTGCGAGCCCCCTGGCGCGTACCCGCGAGACCATGGAGATCGTCCGCGGCGAGCTCGGCCTGCCGCGAGCGGGCTATGCCACGGACGATCGCCTGAAGGAGGTCCACTACGGAACCTGGGAGGGCCGGTTGTGGTCCGAGCTACCGGGCGTCGACCCGGAGGGGTTTGCGGCGCGCGAGGCCGATGCGTTCGGCTGGCGTCCGCAGGGCGGCGAGAGCTATTCCGACCTGGCGAAGCGGGTTTCGGGTTGGCTGCCGTCGCTGGTGCGCGACACGATCGTGGTCTCGCATGGCGGTACGAGCCGTGCCCTGCGCGGCTTGCTGTATCAGCTACCGTTCGCGGAAGTCCCGCATCTGCGGGTGCCCCAGGACAAGGTCCTGGTTCTGACGCCCAACGACCACGCCTGGTACTAGAGTGCTTCCGGAAAAGTGTGCAGCGGTTTTCCGATAAGAAGCACGAGTAACATGCCCCTCACATCAGCTCGGCCAGCAGGCACTTCAGCGTGCCGTAGTCATAGCGCCCGCCGAGCGCGGCATAGGCGCCGCCCAGCTTGCCGCTCTCGACCGTGCCGACGCGCTCGAAGGCAGCCAGAATCTCGTCGATCTCCGCCTCGTCGAGCGGCAGCACCTCGCGCGCCTCGATCAGCCCCGCCTCGATCGCCTCCGCGAAGTGTCCGTAGACGGTCGCGGGCTCGATGCGCCGCTCCGCCGCGATCGCATCGGCCGCCTTTCCTGCGAGGTGCAGGCTGAGCGTGTGATTGACCGTGGCCGAGAGCCGGTTGTCGAGCAGCTTGTGCGGTTTGAACTGGGCGATCGTGGCGAGCAGCGCCGCGCCGTAGCGCGCGATCTTGCGCGCGCCGAGACCGGTGATGTCGCCGAGCGCCTCCGGCGTCGCCGGCCGCTTCTCGGCAAGCTCGATCAGCGTACGGTCGTGGCAGATGACGTAGGGCGGCAGCTTGGCCTTGGCCGCCAGCTCCAGGCGCAGCGCCTTGAGCGCGGAGAGCAGCGCGGCGTCCTCCGGGCGCACCGCGGCGGCCGCCTCGCGCTTCGTCTTCGCCTTGCGGCCCGAGCCGCGCACCTGCTGGCGGATCGCGAAGCGCTCCTGGCCGCGCAGCAGCGGCCGCGCCGTCTCGGTCAGGGCCAACGTCCCGTGCCCTTCGTCGTCCGGCGCCAGGTGACCGGCCGCCACGAGCTGTCGGAACACGCCCCGCCAGCCGGCCGCGTCCAAGTCCTTGCCGATCCCGAACACCGACAGCCGATCGTGGTTGTTGCGCACGATCCGCTCGTCCTCTTTGCCCAGCAGCACGTCGGTCAGGTAGCCCACCCCGAACCGTTCGCCCGTCCGGTAGGCCGCCGACAGCGCCTTCTGCGCCGCCACCGTGCCATCGACGGTCGCCGGCGGCGACAGGCAGTTGTCGCAATTGCCGCACGGCTCGGAGCCGCGTTCGCCGAAGTAGGCGAGCAGCGCCTGCCGCCGGCAGGTCGGCATCTCGCAAAGACCGATCAGCGAATCGAGCTTCTGGCGCTGGACCTTCTTGAACGCCTCGCTGCCGTCCGACTGGGCGATCCACTGCCGGAGCTGGATGAGGTCATGCAGCCCGTAGGCGAGCCACGCATCGGCCGGCTCCCCGTCGCGGCCGGCGCGCCCGGTCTCCTGGTAGTAGGCCTCGATCGATTTCGGCAGATTGAGATGAGCGACGAAGCGCACGTCCGGCTTGTCGATACCCATGCCGAAGGCGATCGTCGCCACGACGATCAGGCCGTCCTCGGCGAGGAAGCGGGCCTGGGTATTGCGGCGCACGTCGGCCGGCAGCCCCGCGTGGTAGGCGAGCGCCGTGCGCCCCTTGGACGACAGCCACGCCGCCGTTTCCTCGACGCCGCGCCTCGACAGGCAATAGACGATCCCGCTGTCGCGCGGGTGCTCGCTTTCGATGAACTGCCACAGCCGCTCGCGGGCGCTCGAGCCCCCCATTTCGGCGATGGTGTAGCGGATGTTCGGCCGGTCGAAGCTGGCAACGAACCGCGCCGCGGAGGCGAGGCTCAGCTCCGCGACGATCTCCTCGCGGGTGCGCTCGTCCGCCGTCGCGGTGAGCGCGATCCGCGGGACCTGCGCGAAGCGCTCCGCCAGGATACGGAGCTGCCGGTACTCCGGCCGGAAATCGTGCCCCCATTGCGAGACGCAGTGCGCCTCGTCGATGGCGAACAGCGAGATCTTGCACTTGCCGAGCAGGCCCAGCGTGCGCTCCTGCACTAAGCGCTCGGGCGCCACGTACAGCAGATCGAGGCCGCCCGCCACGAGCTGCCACTCGACCCGCTCCTGCTCGACCCGGTCGAGGCTCGAATTGAGGAAGGCGGCCCGTACGCCGATCTCCTTCAGCGCATCGACCTGGTCCTGCATCAGGGCGATCAGCGGCGAGACGACGACCCCGGTGCCGCCGCGCACCAGCGCCGGAATCTGGAAGCACAGCGACTTGCCGCCCCCGGTCGGCATCAGCACCAGCGCGTCGCCGCCGCCGATCACCGTCTCGACGATCGCCGCCTGGTGCGAGCGGAAGCTGTGATAGCCGAACACCGTCTCGAGGATGCGGCCGGCCTCGGCCATTGGCTCGGTGGCAGCCCCGAGTGGTCGCTTCAAGGCTGCGGACATGGATCCTATCGCGCTATCCCAACGGTAGGGGGCGACCTTAGTGCGATTCGCCGGGCGCAATCCGCTCGCCCCGGCGAAGGGTAGGGACGCCGTTGCAATACCATCCCGGTCGTAACCAGCCTGAACCGCGGGCCTTGCCCCTATTCAGCGCGGGTTCATGGCAGCCGGCCTAGGGTGAAAGGTGAACATGGAGCCGGAAAGCAGCGGCGTAGGCCGGAGATTTGCACCGTCCTTGCGCTGCCGAAGTTGCCGGCTATATGAGATCAACGAACGGAATGGCGCGCGAGGCATCTTCCGCCATCGCGCGATACTGAAGCGAGGTTGACGAAAGATGTGGACCCAGCGCCTGCTCGCCGCCGTCGCCACGGCAGTCCTTGCCGCGGGACCGCTCGCCTCCCTCGCCAGCGCCCAGGCGACCTGCGACTGGTATGCGCGCACGGCGCTGAAACAGCAGCAGGAGAACGACCAGCGTAAGTGCGGCTTCAAGGGTCCCGCCTGGAGCTCGGACCTGGTCAGCCATACCAACTGGTGCAAGGGCGTTTCGCCCGACGCCTGGAAGAAGCAGGCACAGCAGCGCGATCAGCAACTTTCCGATTGCGCAGCCAAGAAATAGCTTTCGAGTCCGCGCCGGCATCGCCGCCGCTGCGGCACGACATCACGAATTGTCTTTGTCGCGCCGTGGAGGACGGCTAAGAGCGGATCATACCACCCCACCGCGACCGGCCCGAGGTGCGTGATGAAGCGACTGCTGCTGATCGTCCTGTTTCTGGCGCTGGCCTTCTACGTCGCCTGGCCCGCCTATACCGCCTACCAGATCAACACCGCGCTCAAGACCAAGGATGCGGCGGTTCTGGAGCAGAAGATCGATTTCCCGCGCGTGCGGGAATCGCTGCGGCCGGCCGTGGCCCAGACCGTCGAGCAGGCCTACATGCGCACGCAGCAGCAGGCGGGCGGCGTCGGCGGCAATATTCTCGCCAAGCTGAGGCAAGACGTGCTTCCGGGTCTGATCGACGCCACGTTGAACACCCTCGTCACGCCGAACAGCCTGGCGTGGGCCGCGACGGAGGGCAAATCGTTCAAGGAAGCGATCGAGCGCGCGATCAGGAACCAGATGGCGCGCGCTGGCGGCGTACCCGGATCGGCGGATGACGCCGGAGCGTCGCCATCCCGCTCTGGCATCAATCTGGGCAAGGTGGGCGAGATCGCCGGCCGCTTCGGGATCGATACCGGCAAGGTGCTGGGAACGACCGATGGCAAGGCGCCGGCTGGCGACGCTCAGGCGCCCGCAGATGGATCACAGACGCCGGGTGAGCCCAAGCGATACGGCATGGCCAATATCAAGAGCGTGATGCCGACGGGCCCGCTCAGCTTCGAGGTCGGCGTGGCAAGGGAGGCCGCCGCGCCGGCACCCGATCTGATCGTCGAGATGAGCTTCACCGGCCTGGACTGGAAAGTGACGGCCCTCACGCCGCGGCTATAGGCCCGCGCCGGGCCCTGTCGCGGCTGGTGGTCATGGGCGATCGGTGGCGGCCCGCTTCAGGCGGTCGTTGATCGCCTCGCCGAGCCCGTGCTCGGGAATAGGCATCACTGCAATCGTCGGCGCCCCTGTCGCATCGAGGCTCCGCAGCGACGCGAACAGGTTGGCCGCCGCCTCGTGCAGATCGCCCGACGGGCTGAGGTTGACCACTGCGCCGTCCGTCGCCGGCACGTCGGGCCCGAAGGCCAACAGCGCCTCTCCCGGCCGCACCTCGGTGACATCGAGCCGAACCGCGGCCCGCGGCGCGTAGTGGCTCGCAAGCTGCCCCGGCGACTGCGGCCGATCGCCGGCGTCACCCGCGCGCAGGATCGCCGCGCCGAGCACCACCTCGATCTCCTCCGCGGTCACCGCGCCGGGCCGCAGCAGCACAACCTTGTCGCCGCGGGCATCGATCACCGTCGACTCGAGGCCGAACGCCGTTGGCCCCCCGTCGAGGATCATCTCGACCGCATCGCCGAGGTCGGCGGCGACGTGCGCGGCCTGCGTAGCACTTACATGCCCCGACCGGTTCGCCGACGGCGCCGCCAGCGGCCGACCGCACGCCGCCAGCAGCGCCTGCGCGATGGGATGCGCCGGCACCCGGACCGCCACCGTCTCGAGTCCGGCCGTCACCAGATCGGAGAGCATCGAATCTGCTCGCCGCTCCAGCACCAGAGTCAGCGGCCCCGGCCAGAACGCGCCGGCGAGCCGCCGCGCCAGCGGTCCGAGAACGGCGATCCGCTCGGCCGCCGCCGGATCGGCCACGTGCACGATCAGCGGATTGAAGCGCGGGCGGCCCTTGGCGGCGAAGATCGCGGCCACCGCCCGTCCCTGGGTTGCGTCGCCACCGAGGCCATAGACGGTTTCGGTCGGAAATGCGACGAGGCGGCCGGCCTCCAAGGCACGGGCCGCCACCGCAATCGTCTCCGCATCTGCCGTCGCAATGGCCACGATGATGATTTCCCTGCTCCGTGCCGTCTCGGGCTTTCCGGCCGGCACCCTTCGGCCTAATCTCGCCGTCGCCCGATGATAACGCTGATGGGCTAGGCCTGCTTCGAGGACCCGCGCATGACTTACCAGGCTCCCGTAGACGACATCCTGCTGGCACTCAAGACCGCCGCCGATTTTCCCGGCTTGGCGGAGCGCGGCATCTACGACGGGCTCGACGAGGACACGCTGCGCAGCGTGATCGAGGAAGCCGGCAAGTTCGGCGCCGACGTCTTGGCGCCGCTGAACGAGACCGGCGACCGCATCGGCTCGAAGCTGGTCGATGGCACGGTCGTGACCCCTCCCGGCTGGAAGGAGGCCTACCAGGCCTTTGCCGCCGGCGGCTGGAGCGCGCTCCCCGCCCCCGAGCCCTATGGTGGCCAGGGCCTGCCCGAGATCGTCTCGATGGCGGTCGGCGAGATCTGGAACGCCGCCAACCTCTCGTTCGGGCTGTGCCCGCTGTTGACCCAAGGGGCCATCCACGCGCTCGACGCCCATGGCTCCGACGAGCTCAAGCGCCGCTATCTGCCCAAAATGGTCTCGGGCGAATGGACCGGCACCATGAACCTCACCGAGCCGCAGGCCGGCTCCGACCTGGGCGCCCTCAAGTCCAAGGCGGTGAAGCAGGCGGACGGCACCTACCGCATCTTCGGCACCAAGATCTTCATCACCTACGGCGACCACGAACTGACCGACAACATCATCCACATGGTGCTCGCCCGACTGCCCGACGCGCCGCCCGGCACCCGCGGCATTTCGCTGTTCCTGGTGCCCAAGCGCCTCGTCAACGACGACGGCTCCCTCGGCGCCCGCAACGATGTCGTCTGCGCCGGACTCGAGCACAAGCTCGGCATTCATGCGAGCCCCACCTGTGTGCTGAAATACGGAGAGAAGGACGGCGCCATCGGCTACCTCGTCGGCGAGGAGAACCGCGGGCTCGCCACCATGTTCCTGATGATGAACGCGGCGCGGCTGGCCGTCGGCGTGCAGGGCGTCGCGATCGCCGAGCGGGCGACGCAACGCGCCGTCGCATATGCTCAGGAGCGCCGCCAGGGGCGCGCGACGGTAGTCCACGGCACCGAGATGTCGCCGATCATCGAGCACGCCGACATCCGCCGCTCGTTGATGACCATGAAGGCGCTGACCCAGGCGGCGCGAACCATCTGCCTCGTCACGGCTCGCGAGATCGACATCTCTCATCTCGCCAAGACCGAGGCCGAGCGCCAAGCCGGCGCCCATCGGGCCGCGCTGCTGACCCCCGTCGCCAAGGCCTTCTCGACCGACATCGGCTGCGAGGTGGCCTCGATCGGCGTGCAGATTCACGGCGGCATGGGCTTCATCGAGGAGACGGGTGCGGCCCAGCACTTCCGCGACGCCCGCATCCTGCCGATCTATGAGGGCACCAACGGCATTCAGGCGATCGACTTGGTCGCCCGCAAGCTTCCGCTCGAGGGCGGCCGAGTTGTCGAAAGCTACCTCGTCGAGCTGAAAGCGACGGTCGACAAGGTCGTTGCCTCCAATCAGCCATCGTTCGGCAAGATGGGCGCCAGACTCGGCGCCGCGGTCGCAAGCCTCGCCGAGGCGACCCGCTGGATGGGAGCAACGCTCGCCAAAAACCCGGATGCAGCGCAGGCCGGTGCCGCTCCCTATCTGAGGCTCTTCGGGATCACCGCCGGCGGCATCTATCTGGCGCGCGGTGCGCTCGAGGCGGCCCGCAGCGGCACCGGCGACCAGGAGCCGGTGGCGCTCGCCCGCTTCTTCGCCGAGAACATGGCGGTCGCCGCACCGGGTTTGGCCGACGCGGTCACCGGCGGCGCGGACTCGATCCTGGACGTCGCACCGTCGCGGCTGGCCGTTTGAGGGGTCGCCATGAGCAAAGACATCGAGATCTCGGTCGCTGACGGCGTGCAGACGATCCGCTTCACCCGCCCGGAGAAACGCAACGCGCTGCTGTCCGGCATGTACGCTGCAATGAACGAGGCGCTGGCACTCGGCGATGCGCGCGACGATGTCGTGGCCAACATTTTCATTGGCTCCGGCGGGATGTTCTCCGCCGGCAATGATATCGGCGACTTTCTGGAGCGGGCCAAGGGCGGCACCGCGCTCGGTGGCCCGGTGCTCCAGTTCATCCGCACTCTGCCTCTCGTGAAGAAGCCGATGATCGCCGCAGTCGACGGGCTGGCCGTGGGTGTCGGCACCACCCTGCTGTTCCACTGCGACCTCGTGTACGCGACGCCCGAGGCGCGATTCTTGACGCCATTCCTGGACCTCGGCCTCGTGCCGGAGGCCGGCTCGAGCCTGCTGGCCCCGCTGCGGATGGGCCAGGCGCGAGCCTTCGAGCTGCTGGTGCTGGGCGAAACATTCTCCGCCGAGCGCGCCCGCGAAGCAGGCTTCGTCAACCGGATCGTCCCGGCAGCCGAGCTCGAGTCCACCGCGCGCGATGCGGCGCGCCGCCTGGCCGCCAAGCCGCCCGAGGCGCTCGCCGCCTCCCGCAAGCTGCTGCGCGGCGATGCCGCCGCGATCGTGGCGCGCGTCGACGAGGAGGCCAGGATATTCGGCCAGCGGCTCGCAACACCCGAAGCCAAGGAGGCGTTTGCTGCCTTCTTCGAGAAACGGCCCGCCGATTTCTCGAAGTTCAAGCGCTGAGCACGGGATCGGCGCCAGTCGTGAGGTTGGGCATGCTGTTTGCTGGAGGCTTTGCCAGGAGTGTCGCCGCCGGTCTGCTGGCAGCCTGCCTGGGTTCCGGCCCCTGGTCCGCACCCGCTGCCGCGGATTGGCTGTCGCGGTTGATCGTGGCCGGCGAGAAAGCCGGATCGCGCGCCGCCCGTCACGGATTGAGCAGCCTCGACAACGCGGCTGCGCACGTGAAACGCCTCGCCCCTGGGATCAAAGGGCCGGCGCTCGCCGCCCACGTCGGCCAGGAAGGTCACTGGACCTTCGTCAATGCGGCCGGCGAGCGCTTCACGGCCGGCACCGCTGACGAACTCAAACGCTCCGTATCCGTGCTCGCGCCGTCCCCGGCGCCAGCCGATGCCAAGCTCACGCTCCTCCTCACCGAGGACACCGTCTTCAAATCGCCCGCGAGCCTCAAGGATCTGCCCAAGGACGCCGATCTTCGACTGGTCATCGGCCCCGAGACCTACCCGCTCCTCCGCCGCTCCGAGGTGGGCGCGGAGAAGCTGCTGGCCGAGGTCCGCCCGAACGTTCTCGTCGCGATTGCCGATCAAAAGCTCTTCGACGAGGCGGCATGGCAGCTCGGCCGGTCGCTCAATCGCGCCAACATCCGCATTGTCGGGCTCCAACCTGACGGGCCGCAGGCGCTTTCGCGCACACCCGCCATCGACCCGTCTACCAAGCGCGCTCTGGTCGATACCGTCGATCCCTACAAGTTGGCGGCCTCGCTCGGATCGGTCCGCGGCCAGACGATCGTCCTCACCGGCAGGATCGAGGGACGCTTCCTCTACTTCAAAGGCAATAGCGGCCCGGAGCGCAGCACCCTTGTGGGCGATCTTACCGCCGCCGCCGAGGCCGCCGACGTCAACCTTGTGCTGCTGCATGCCCAGACCTCGCGCCAGCCCGGCGGTCGCAACTGGCTGTGGCAGCGCATCGTGGTGAAAGGCCTCGACGAGGCGATGCAGCGTGCCACGATGGCCGATTTCTTTGCCGCGGTGGCCGGTCGCCACGGCCAACTGGTGATGACCGCCACCGAGCAGGGCAAATCCCGCGTTTCGCTCAGGGCCGAGCTGGTGCGCTCGAAGTCCGTCCTGCCGTCGGCGGGAGAGATCGGCGACGTGTTCTCCGATCTCCTCGCCGACGTCACCGGCAAGGTGGTCACCGCCGCCATCGACGCCGACCTGAAGAACGCCGAGCGGCAGCGCGAGCTCGACAACCGCCTCATTCCCGGAGTCCCGACGGCGGTGCAGGGCGTCTACCTGGCCGCATTTGTGGCGGGACTGGTTGGCATCGGCTTTGCGCGCCGTTGGTGGGCGCGCGTGTGGCCACCTGAGCAGCGCGACGCCTATGCGGGCGCATTCGGCTACTGGGCCGCGCGCGCCGTACGGCTCCTGGCCTTCACAGCGCTGTTCATGCCTCTTGTCTCGATCGTCAGCGCGCCCTTGTCGGTCCTCAAGGGTGCGTGGGATATGCTGGCGTCCATGGGCGCGATCCTCGCGTGGCCGTTCCGCCGGCGCACGGCGAGCCCGTCCTGAGTTGTTAAGGAGTAAGACCGATGGCAAGCCTCAAGGGCAAGACACTGTTCATCACCGGGGCAAGCCGCGGCATCGGTCTCGCCATCGCGCTCCGCGCGGCACGCGACGGCGCCAATATCGCCATCGCCGCCAAGACCGCCGAGCCCAATCCGAAACTGCCGGGCACCGTTTACTCGGCCGCCGCAGAGATCGAGAAGGCGGGGGGACGCGCTCTCCCCCTCGTCTGCGACATCCGCTTCGAGGATCAGGTCGAGGACGCCGTGGTCAAGACGGCTGCCGCCTTCGGCGGCATCGACATCTGCGTCAACAATGCCAGCGCGATCTCGCTCACGCCGATCGACAAGACCGACATGAAGCGCGTCGATCTCATGTTCGCGATCAACACCCGCGGCACCTTCCTGGTTTCCAAGGCCTGCCTGCCCCACCTGCGCAAGGCACAGAACCCCCACATCCTGACCCTGTCTCCGCCGCTCGACATGAAAGCCAAATGGTTTGCCGGCCATGTCGCCTATTCGATCGCCAAGTTCGGCATGAGCATGTGCGTCCTGGGATTGGCCGACGAGCTGCGCAAGGATGGCATCGCGGTCAACGCGCTGTGGCCGCGCACGACCATCGCGACCGCCGCCGTCAACAACCTGCTCGGCGGCGACCAGCTCATGCGCATGAGCCGCACGCCTGATATCCTCGCCGATGCCGCCCACCTCGTCTTCATGCAGCCGGCGCGCGCCTTCACCGGGCACTTCCTGATCGACGACGATTTCCTGCACGACGTCGGCGGCGTCACCGACTTCGAGCGCTATCGCGCCGATCCGTCGGCCGAGCTGGCGCCCGACTTCTTTGTACCCGATGATCGCACCCCGCCGCCGGGCGTCCGGATCGCCCGAGCATCGCTGAGACCATGAGCCCGACCGAGGACACACTCCCATGACCACCATCGAGATCACGGGCGTGCGCGTGCGCCGCGTCATCGTGCCGGCACGCCGGCCGTTGCGGGCCGCCGTCGCCGATCTGCGCGAGGTCCCCTTCCTGCTGATCGATCTCGAGACCCGAGGCGGCGTCACGGGCCGCATGCTGGGCTTCACTTTCGCGCGGATGGGGCTTGCGCTGCTCCCGCCGGTGATCGAGGAGCTGGGCCGGTTCGGCAAGGGGCGCGCGCTGTCTCTCGCCGAGCTTCCCGCATTCCACGATGCCTGTCAGCGCAAGCTGACGATGCTCGGTCATGAGGGCGTCATGCAGATGGCGCTCTCCATGTTCGACATGACCGTCTACGACGCGCTGGCCCGCGCCGCCGGCATGCCGCTCTACAAGCTGCTCGGCGCACAGTCCGTCGCCATCCCCACCTACAACAGTTGCGGTCTCGGCCTCATGGAGCCGAAGGAGCTAGCCCGCGAAGCCAAAGAGCTCGCTGCCGAGAACGGCGGTTACCGCCACGTCAAAATGCGCCTCGGCCGCAGCCGGGCGGCCGATGAGCTGGCCGCCATCCGGGCCGTGCGCGAGGCGATCGGCCCCGACGTTCTGCTCTCCGCCGATTTCAACCAGGCGCTCCCCGCCCTGTCGGCGTACGACACCTGCCGCGCCATCGATGGCCAGGGGCTCGTCTGGATCGAGGAGCCGGTGCTTTACGACGACTACGACACCCAGGCACGGCTGGCGACCAAGCTCACCACCCCGATCCAGATCGGCGAGAATTGGTATAGCTGGCGCGTCGGCAAGGCAGCGATCGAGAAGGGGGCCTGCGACAACATCATGCCGGATGTCTTGCGCATCGGCGGCGTTACCGGCTGGCTCCGTCTGGCGCGCGTTGCGGAGGCCTCGGGCGTGCCGTTCTCCTCGCACCTCTCTCCGGATTTCTCCGCCCATCTGCTCGCCGCCACGCCCACCCGACACTGGCTCGAATACATGGATTGGGCGCAGGAGCTGACCCAGAACCCGACAGTCCCCGAGGCCGGCTTCGTGCGTCCGAAAGAGACACCCGGCGCCGGTATCGAGTGGAACGAGCGGGCCATTGAGCCGCGCCTCGTAACACATTGAGTTGCCGAACCATGGCGACCGTGGGCTAGACTAGCGGCAGCACTATTCGGCGCGGACAACGGATCGTCTGGCATGACCACGCTTCTCCTCACCCATCCCTCGTTCGTCAATCACGACACCGGCCTCGGCCACCCCGAGCGCCCCGATCGCATGCGCGCCATCGACAAGGCTCTGTCGCACGATGCGTTCAAGCCGCTGGTGCGGATCGAGGCCCCGCTGCGCGACGATGTCGAGGAGCAGATCCTGCTGGCGCATCCGAAGCGCTATCTCGAGGCGGTCAAGAAGGCACGCCCCGCCGAGGGCCGAGAGCCAGTCCGGCTCGACCCCGATACCGTGCTGTCGGCCGGAAGCTGGGAGCCGGCGCTGCGCGCGGTCGGTGCAGGCCTGCTCGCCGTCGACAAGGTCTTCGACACCTCATCCGGCATCAAGAACGTGTTTTGCCAGGTGCGACCCTGCGGCCACCACGCCGAAGCCACCCGCGCCATGGGCTTTTGCATCTTTGCCAACGTTGCAATCGCCGGATTGTATGCGCGCGCCAGGTACGGCGCGGAGCGGATCGCGGTGGTCGACTTCGACGTGCATCACGGCAACGGCACGCAGGATATCTTTTGGTCCGACAAGGATCTGTTTCTGGGCTCGACGCATCAGATGCCGCTCTATCCCGGTACCGGCGCGCTGTCCGAAACCGGCGTCGGCAACATCTGGAATGCGCCGTTGCGCCCCCACGATGGGGGTGAGCAGTTCCGCGACGCGTTCGAATCACGCATCCTGCCGGCCTTGAACAACTTTTCACCCGATCTCGTGCTGATTTCGGCCGGCTTCGACGCGCACGAGGCCGACCCGCTCGCCAATCTGCGGCTGCTGGAGCCGGATTTCGCCTGGGCCACCGAGGAAATTCTCAAAGTCGCAGACCGCCGCGCCCACGGCCGGGTTGTGTCGATGCTCGAAGGCGGCTACGACCTCACCGCCCTGGCTCGGTCCGTGGCCGTGCACGTGAAGGCGCTGATGGACGCGTGAGCCGGACAGCGTAGTCGAAGGCAAAGGTCGAGACCGATATGAACACCACCGCGAGCAAGGCGCCGGCCAGGTTTGCCGAGATCAAGGACATGACCTTCGAGCGCGCGCTGAAGGAGCTCGAGGCCATCGTCGGACGCCTCGAGCGTGGCGATGTCGAGCTCGAGGAGAGCATCGCGATCTACGAGCGCGGCGAAGCCCTCAAGGATCACTGCGACCGTCTCTTGAAGCAGGCCGAGGCCAAGGTCGAGAAGCTCACCTTTGGCGCGGACGGGCAGCCCAAGGGCACCGAGCCGCTCGACCCTCGCGAATAGCCGCCTCAGCCGACCGCGCTCTTGAAGTTGGCTGCCGCCTTGTCCCAGTTGACCGTGTTCCACCACGCCTTGATGTAGTCGGCGCGACGATACTGGTGCTTGAGATAATAGGCATGCTCCCACACATCGATGCCGAGCACGGGCTTGGCGCCCATGTCCATGTGCGGCGTGTCCTGGTAGGGCGTATTGAAGATGGCGAGCTTCTTGTCCTTGCCGACGGCTAGCCACGCCCAGCCCGATCCGAAGCGGGTCATCCCCGCCTGGCTCACCGCCCCCATCATCTTGTCGGTGTCGCCGAAAGCACCATCGATCGCACTCTTGAGGTCACCGGCCGGAGCCTTGGCGCCGCCAGGAGCCATCAACTGCCAGAAGAACGAATGATTGAAATGTCCGCCGAGGTTGTTGCGGACGGGCGTACGGACGGCCTCGGGCACGCTGCTCAGGTCGGCAAGGATGGTCTCGATCGGCTTCGACGCGACATCGGGATACTTGTCGACAAGGCCGTTGAGGTTCGTAATGAAGGCTTGGTGATGATTTTTGTGATGGAACGTCATCGTCGCCGTATCGATATGCGGCTCGAGGGCCTCGTAGGCGTAGCCCAACGGCGGCAGCGTGAACGGTCCGGATGCGGTCTGGGCCAATGCAGCCCCGCGAGCAACCCAACTCGAGGCACCCGCGGCAGCAGCAACGCCCAACATCAGCTTGAGATGGTCCCGGCGATTCATGGGTATTTTCCTCGCGGCTGAAAACAGGACGGAAAACACGGCGTATGAGACAGTTTACGGACAATTGAGTTCGGAGTTTCCGAGCAGCCCATAAGAATGCTTCACAACCGCGTGACTTGCACAGCCCTTGCAGGATCGAAAGCATCGTGACGCCGGACACGTTTGGATCAATTCCACAGAAGGCCTCACGGCTCGATGTCGCCCTGGTCGCCCGCGGCCTCGTCGGATCCCGCGCGCGGGCGCGCGACCTGATCGCGCGTGGCCTGGTGGCGGTGGACGGCGTCCCCGCAGTCAAGCCCGCGATGCCCGTCGGTCCGGCCAATGAGATCGCGCTGGCAGCGGACGCCGATCGCTACGTCTCCCGCGGCGCACTCAAGCTTCTGGCGGCGCTTTCACAGTTCGGTTTCAGCCCCGCCGGCCTCTCCGCCCTCGACATCGGCGCGTCGACGGGCGGCTTCACGCAGGTCCTGCTCGAGCACGGCGCCGAGCGCGTATTCGCTGTGGACGTCGGCCACGACCAGCTCGCCGCCGCCCTGCGCGAGGACCCGCGCGTCGTCGTACTGGAGCGGACCGACGCGCGGGCGCTCACACTGGAACGGCTGGACGGCGCGACGATTGGTGCGATCGCAGCCGACGTCAGCTTCATTTCCCTGACCAAAGCTGTTGCCGTCCCCCTCACGCTTGCGGCACCAGGCGCCTGGCTTGTGGCGCTGATCAAGCCGCAGTTCGAAGCCGGACGGGCCGCCGTCGGCAAGGGTGGAATCGTGCGCGATGCCACCGTCCGCCAACGCGCCGTCAATGACGTGCGCGATTGGATCGCCGCGCAGCCGGGATGGACCATCTCCGGGGTCATCCCCTCGCCCGTTTCCGGGGGCTCCGGCAACGAGGAGTTCCTCATCGGAGTGCGCAAGCATGTCTGAGCGAGCCGCCCGCACCATCACGGGGCTCGGCGCCCTGGGCGACGGCGTCGCGGACACGGCCGATGGAACGGTGTTCGTCCCGTTCGCCCTTCCGGGCGAACGATGGGAGGTTGGCGGCGATCAGCCACCGGCACGCCTCACCGACAGCCCCGACCGCATCCCGCCGCTCTGTCGGCACTTCGGGACCTGCGGCGGCTGCGCGGCACAGCACATGTCGGAAACGCTCTACCGCACCTGGAAGCGGGATGTCGTTGCGGAGGCATTCGCCCATCGCGGCCTCGCCATCACGGTCGAGCCGCTCCGGTCCGTGCCTCCGCATTCCCGCCGCCGCGCCATCTTCGGAGTGGCGCGCACAGGAGACCGGATTCGGCTGGGGTTCCGCGAGGCCGGCGCCCATACCCTCGTCGACCTCGACGAATGTCCCGTGCTCGAACGGACCATCGTGACGGCACTCGGCCCCTTGCGGCAGATCGCACGGGCGGCACTGCCCGACCGGGCCAGCGGCCGCCTCATAGCGACATGCACGAGCAGCGGGCTCGATGTCGCGATTGAATGCGGAAAGGTAGAGATCGCACCCGAGCAGAAGCAGCATCTCGCGTGCCTCGCCGAAGCGGCCAGGCTCACCCGCCTCACCCTCGATGGCGAGACGATCTCGTCACTCGGCCGACCCACGGTCTCTTTCGGCGCCGCAGCCATCGAGGTCGAGCCGGCGATGTTTCTGCAGGCAGTGCCCGAGGCCGAGCAGATCATGTCTGCCCTCATTCTCGACGCTGTCGGCCGCGCCCGCACGGTGGTCGACCTGTTCAGCGGGGCTGGCACCTTCACGTTCCCGTTGGCCGCCCGCGCCCGCGTTCTGGCCGTCGACGGCGATCGCAAGGCCATCGCCGCCCTGAAGCGCGCCGCCGGACAGACGAGCGGTCTCAAGCCGATCGAGACGAAGGTGCGCGATCTCTTCCACGAGCCGTTGTCGCGCACCGAGCTGGCACCCTTCGATGCAGCCGTGTTCGACCCGCCGCGCGCCGGCGCCAAGGCGCAGGCCGAAGCGCTGGCCAGATCACAGGTGCCGACCGTCGTCGCCGTCTCCTGCAATCCGGCGACGCTCGCCCGCGATGCGCGCCTGCTCGTCGATGGCGGCTACGGCATCGAGCGGATCGTTCCCATCGACCAGTTTCTGTTCACCCCGCACGTCGAGGCGGTGGCCGTGTTCCGCCGTCAACTCGCCTCGCCAAGAAGACGCGCGACATAGGCTGGAACCACCTGCGTCGCCGGCCCATGGATCGCTTCCGCGAAAAGGCGGGCTCCCTCCGACGGCTCGAGGTTGAGCTCCACCGTGCGCGCGCCGGCAGCCCGGGCCTCGGCGACGAAGCCGGCGGCCGGATAGACGTTGCCGCTGGTGCCGATCGAGATGAAAAGATCGGCCTCGCGCAAGCGCCGCGCGATCTCCTCCATTCGGTAGGGCATCTCGCCGAACCACACCACGTCGGGTCGCAACCCGCCGGCGCGACGGCAGGCCGGACAGACGAGAGCCGTCGACAGGTCGTCCTCCCACGCATGGCGCGCATCGCAGAGCGCGCACAGAGCCTTCAACAGCTCGCCATGCATATGGATGAGGCGCCAGCTGCCGGCCGCCTCGTGCAGCGCATCGATATTCTGCGTGACGATGTCGACCAGGCCCTTGTGCTCACGCTCGAGTCGGGCGAGCGCAACATGCGCGGCATTGGGCTTGATGTCTTTGTGGCCCCGCCGTCGCTCGTTGTAGAACGCGTGCACACGCGCCGGATCGCGGGCAAATCCCTCGGGCGTTGCCACGTCCCGATAGTCGACCTTGGCCCAGATGCCGTCCTTGTCGCGGAAGGTCGCCACACCGGATTCGGCCGACAGCCCGGCGCCGGTCAGCACCACGATATTGCGATAGCGGGTCATGGCCTCCTCCACCCAGGGTCGTCAGTACCTCACGAACGTGCCACCATGTCGAGACCCAGCCCGAGAGGACCACGGCATGCGCACGATACTGAGTTGGAGCTCCGGCAAGGACTCGGCCTGGAGCCTCCATGTGCTGCGCGCGATGCCCGGCATCGAGGTCGTCGGCCTCCTGACCACCCTCAACGAGGCCTTCGACCGGATCGCCATGCATGCCGTGCGCCGCACCCTTGTCGAGGTGCAGGCAGACGCCGCCGGGCTGCCACTCCACATCGTGCCCATCCCATTCCCTTGCCCCAACGAGGTCTACGAGGAACGGATGGGCCGCTTTGTCTCGCAGGTCCAGGCTGCTGGCGTCGAGGCCGTCGCGTTCGGCGACCTGTTCCTCGAGGACATACGCCGCTATCGAGAGGACAAGCTCAGGGGCACCGGCTTGACGCCGCTGTTTCCACTGTGGGGCCGCGACACCCGCGAGTTGGCGCGCGACATGATCGACGGCGGGCTGGTCGCGCACCTGACCTGCGTCGATCCGACTAAGCTCGATCCCGCCTTCGCGGGACGGCGGTTCGACCACGCGCTCGTCGCCGACCTTCCGGCCACCGTCGATCCGTGCGGAGAGAACGGCGAGTTCCACACGTTTGTGTCCGCTGGCCCGATGTTGGCGTCCTCCGTGCCCGTTCACGTGGGCGAAATCGTTTCGCGCGACGGCTTCATGTTCGCCGACCTCCTGGCGGGCGAGGCCGGCGCGACATCGGCGCGGTTGCCCATGCAGCCGCAAGGCCCCACGTTCTAGGTCCGTGTGGAAAGGCGCGCGTCTCATGGCCAACACGCTCGATATGGCGACCCAGCTCGCCGGCAATTCGCTCCGGTTCGGCTGGTACTATGGCGTGAGCTGGCTCGTCGAGCGCCGCGCCAGCGCCCTCGGCCCCGTGCCGCGCTATAAGCCCGAGCGTCCCGTGCCGACCCGCCAGGAGCTCCTGGCGGACCTCGCGCAACTCTTTCTCGCCGACGCCGCGGCCGTGCGCGACGGGCTCTACCCGGTCATCGACGATCGCGTCGACAGCCTGCCCCGGCACATCGGCCGATTGCGTGAGTTGCTCGACGACCTACCGCGGGCCATCGAGCGCCGGCGCACGTCCGATGCCTCGAGCGCACGTGAGCACCCCGAGGCGTCGCAGTTGCCGGACTACTTCACCCAGGACTTTCACTATCAAAACGGCGGCTATCTCTCGGAGGATTCCGCCCGCCTCTACGACGTGCAGGTGGAGACGCTGTTCTACGGCTCGGCCAACGCCATGCGCCGCTCCGGCCTCGCACCCATCGCCCGCCACGTCCAGGGCCGGGACCAGCGCGGGCTGGCGTTGCTCGATGTCGCCTGCGGCACCGGCCGTTTTCTGCGCCAGGTCCGGCTCGCGTTTCCCGCGCTGAAGTTGACCGGTCTGGATTTGTCGCGCCCCTACCTCGACGAGGCGGCTCGCCACATGGGCAATTTGCGACCCGCAGCGTTCATGGCCGCCAACGCCGAAACGATACCGCTGCCCGATACCAGCCAGGACATCGCGTCGACGATTTTCCTATACCACGAGCTGCCGCCCGACGTCCGCCGGCGGGTCACTGCCGAGATCGCGCGCGTGCTGAAGCCCGGCGGCCTGTTCGTCTTCATCGATAGTTTGCAGATGGGCGACAAGCCGGGTTGGGACGGCTTGCTGGAAGGCTTTCCCGTCCGCTTCCACGAGCCCTACTACCGGCACTACGCCATCGACGATCTCGATAGCATGTTCGCGGCGGAAGGCCTCACTGCCGTGGAGACGCACACGCCGTTTCTGTCGAAGCTGATGGTCCGCCGGAAGACCTGAGGCCTATGCGCCGAACGGATATTCGACAAACTCGATGATCACACCTTCCGGCCCGCGGCAATAGAACGGCTTGGCGCGGCCGCCGCGTGCCACCTGCGGCTCCGACAACGGCTCCCATCCGTCGGCCTTCAGTTTGCGATGAACGGCCGCGACGTCGCTCACCTGAAAGCACAAATGGGTCAGGCCGATGTCACACTGGCGCAAACCGATGTCACCGCCCGCAGGCTCCAGCCACTGAAACAGCTCGATGTGGAAGCCGCCGAGCTCCAGCATCGCCCAATGACACCTGGCTCGCGGCAACCCGGTGATGGTCGCAAGCTCCGGCTCACCGCGCTCCTTGATTACGCCCAGCACCTTGAAGCCCAACGTATCGACGAAGAAAGCCTTGGTCGCCTCGAAATCTCGGCAGCTGAACGCCGTGTGATGAGGACGAACCACAAGTTCCTTGATGGTCATTTCGACTTCACAACCTCCCGGACAATCGCGCCCGCGTGGCCTCTAGCGAGCGCATCCCAGCGCATCCGCCACATCGTGAAAGCTGTCGGCCACGATGTCCCACCCACGGTCGGCCTTGAGGTCCTCCCTTTGATGCGGCCCGTATTCGGTGGGCCGGGCGACAAACGCCGTTCGCAGACCTTGCGCGGCCGCCGCAGCGAGATCGCCGTTGTGGGCCGCCACCAGCATCACCTCGGATGGAGCCAGGTTGAGCAGGTCCGCGCTGCGCAGATAGGCTTCCGGCAGCGGTTTGTAGGCGCGGGCCGCCTCGGCACCGAGGATCACGTCCCACGGCAAGCCGGCATGCTTGGCCATGCGAGTCAGCAGGCCGATATTGCCGTTCGACAACGGCCCGATGATGAACCGAGTCTTGAGACGCACAAGGCCACCGACGCTGTCAGGCCATGGCCGCAGGCGGTGCCATGCCGCGTTGAGATGCTGCTTGTCCGCCTCCGACAGGCCCGCGATGCCGTGTTTACGAAGCAGCGTCTCCAGGCTCTCCCGATGCAGCACGTCGAGAATAGTCCAGGCACGACGGCCCGAGCGGACCTCGTCCATCGCCGGTTGATAGAGGCCGCGCCATTCATCCGTGAATGAGGTCCAGTCGGCCGTGATGCCGCGAGCCTGCCCCCACTGCGACAGGTCATCGATGATGCTCGAGCGCCAGTCGACGACCGTGCCGAAAACGTCGAACAGCAGGGCCTTCACGGCATCGATCGGCCGCGCGTTCATGCGGGCGGGCCTCCGACTTGAGCCCGGTGGCGCAACAGGTGGTCGGCCAGCACCAACGCCATCATCGCCTCGCCCACCGGCACCGCCCGGATACCGACACAGGGGTCGTGCCGGCCTTTGGTTGCGATCTCGGTCTCGGAACCGAAGCGGTCGATCGTTTTGCGCGGCGCCAGAATTGAGGACGTCGGCTTGACGGCGAAGCGACACACGACAGGCTGGCCGGTGGAGATCCCGCCCAGAATGCCGCCCGCGTTATTGGACAGAAACATCGGTCGGCCATCGGCCCCTTGCCGCATCTCGTCTGCGTTCTCTTCCCCCGACAGCACCGCTGCGGCCATTCCGGCCCCGATTTCGACGCCCTTGACGGCATTGATGCTCATCATCGCCGCGGCGAGGTCCTGATCGAGCTTGCCATAGATCGGCGCCCCGAGCCCCGCAGGCACGCCCTCGGCCACCACCTCGATGATGGCGCCGGCGGACGACCCCTTCTTGCGCACCTCGTCGAGGAAGCCAGCCCAGGTCTGCACCATTCCGTGGTCCGGGCAAAAGAAGGGATTGTCGTCGATCGTGGCCCAATCCCAGCGCATGCGATCGACCGCGTGCGGCCCGATCTGTACGAGCGCACCGCGTACCGTGACCCCCAACAGCACCTTCCGCGCGATCGCACCTGCTGCAACCCGCATGGCCGTCTCGCGCGCGGACGACCGCCCGCCGCCGCGATAGTCGCGGATACCGTATTTCGTCCAGTAGGTGTAATCGGCATGCCCGGGGCGGAACTTGTCCTTGATGTCCCCGTAATCCTTCGAGCGCTGGTCCACGTTGTCGACGACCAGCGAGATCGGCGCGCCGGTCGTCACCTGAACACCGTTATCATCGTCGAAGACGCCCGACAGGATCTTGACCTCGTCGGGCTCCCGTCGCTGGGTCGTGTAGCGCGATTGGCCGGGGCGCCGCTTGTCGAGATACCGCTGGATATCCTCGGCCACGAGCGGAATGCCCGGCGGGCACCCATCGACCACGCAGCCGATGGCCGGCCCATGGCTTTCGCCCCAGGTCGTCATTCGAAAGAGATGGCCGAACGTATTGTGCGACATGAGAAATTTGGCCCCAGCGCAGCTCCCGGCTGCGCCCCCGGCATCTTAACCGATTTGCCTTGCTAAAGGTCCAATTTACCGTGGTGGCGTTGTGAGCACAAAGACATCGATTTCTGTGGCAGAATGACAACAAGCCGGTTTCTTCTCGTGATACCTCAACTCATTGAGGCAAAAAATAGTATGATCACGGTGGGATGGGATAGTGGGGACGCTGGGTCCCTTTCCATCCGGTGACGTCAACCGTGTTGGATTGCTAGGGGAGTTTAAAATTATGCGCCTGCTCAAGACTTCCATCGTGGTGCTTGCGAGCGTCTTCGCTCTCTCTAGCGTGCAAGCCGCCACGTTCGTCAGCCCGGGCACGAAATCCGCAGGCGACAGCGTGATCGAACTCGTGAAGAAGAAGAAGAAGGGCAAGAAGAAAGCTTCCTCGAAGGGCGGCAAGTGCGGCACCTTCATGTACTGGAAGAAGGGCAAGTGCGAGGACGCACGCAACAAGAAATAGGATCGGAGCCGAAAGTGCTCTTGGTCGGAGGCCAGGGTGATAAACCCTGGCCTTTCCGTTTGTAACAAGGGCTGTAGCGAGGACTACATGCGCGAGAACAAGCGCTCCAGTCCCGCCCGCGCCTCTTCCTGTTCGGGCTCGAGCTCGAGAGCTTTGCGATAGTCGGCGGTCGCCCGTACGCGGTCGCCTTTGGCCTCGTACGTGAGGCCGCGCCCGGCATAGGCGTCCGCGCTGGATGGGTCCTGCCGGATCACCTCGTTGTGATCGGCGAGTGCGCGATCATGCTCGCCACGCGAGGTATACATGAAGGCGCGATACGTCAACGCATCCGTATTTGTCGGGTCGAGACGGATCGCTCGGTCGAGATCGGCCATCGCGAGGTCGCCCTTGCCCTGGCGATCGTAAGCCATGCCCCGCTGATAGTGGAGGGTGCTGTACTCGGGGTTGAGCGCAATGGCCGCGGTCAAATCGGACACGGCCTTGTCGTCGGCCCCGGCCTCAGCGTGAACAAGCCCGCGGTTGAGAAGCGCCTCCGCCCGCATCTCGGCGACCTGCGTTTTGTCGTCGATCACCTTTCCGCAGGCCCGGAGCCGCACGGCAGCATCCGCATCCTCGTTCTGGCAGGCGGCCAGGTCTTCCGGAGTCGATCCCGCAGCCAGCAACGGCGAGGACAAGATCCCGACGGCCACGAGGGTGGTGGCGAGTACGATCCTCGCTCGAGGCCCAATCGAGAGAGCCCGAAGCATCGGCATACGCGGCAACAGGGCCATGGCGACTCACGGGATAGCGGATGAAGCAGGCTGAGTGTGTTGCATAGCCCCCGAGGACCGGCAGCCTGCGGCCCTCCCTCTACCACTCTCGAAGGGCGACGGCAATTTGGTCACAGACCGCGTCGCGTTCCTGCGCGACCGTGCGGCCGCGCCATCACAGGGCCCGCAGGCGCCGCGATCGCAGGTGACAAGTGCCGGGCGCGCCTCTATCCACAGAAGCGATGTGCCGCGTGATTCTGCGGTCGGCCCAGGCGTAGAGGGCCGCGCAGCCGTGTGCGTATTTCGACAGGAAGATGAGGTCTGTTTGCCCTGAAGCACCCGTGTCGCGTCCGTGCTTGACCAGGGCAGCGCAGAAAACGGAAGGCAGCCGCATGGCTGCTGCAGTGTCGACGGCACGGCCGGACTGAGCACCCGGTCGTGGTCGTCCATTCACACGTGAGAGGAGAGCCGGGACGGCCGCTGTCCCGGCTCTCTTCTTTTCGTGCGGGGCCAAGCCAGAATACGGCCGCAAGATCGTCGTGGTTGATCGCGATGATCGCACCAAACGAGGTCGGAGGCGTCCGGCATGCGTGGACCCGTTGCTATCCCCGTCATTCTGGTGCTCGGGTGCGCCCTCATCCTCGAGGCCGCCGTGGCGCAAAATGCGCCGCTGAAACCCGCCGACGACGCCCTCGGTGCGAAAGCGGCGCCTCAGATGGTTCCCCCGATCAAGCGCGTCAGGCCGATTCAACGCGCGGCACCCTCGCCGCGGAAACCGGCGAAAGCAGCCCGTCGGACTGCCTGCAAGCGCGGTGAGACCTTCGTCCCCAAGCTCAAGCAGTGCCAGAAGCGCCCAGGAAAGAAGAAAGCAACGAAGAAAGGGACGAAGGCGCGCTGAGCCGGGCGCCGCCGCGCACTCACGATCAGAAGCAGGCGGCAATCCGCTGCTGCACGGCCCGGACCGGCGGTGTCCAGACCGCCGCCCGCGACGACACGAGGCACGCCTCGGATTTCAGGATCACGCCATCGTCGAGCACACGCAACGCGTTCGCCTCGAGCGTGGCGCCCGTCGTCGTGATGTCGACGATGAGATCCGCCGCACCCGCCGCCGGCGCGCCCTCGGTGGCGCCAAGGCTTTCGACCAGCCGGTAATCGCTGACCCCGTTCGCGACCAGGAAGCGCCGCGTGAGATTCATGTACTTCGTCGCCACCCTCAGTCGCCGGCCGTGACGGCGGCGGAAGGAGCCCGCGATGGCCTGCAGATCGCCGACGCGCCGCACATCGATCCAGCAGTCCGGCACCGCCACCACGACATCCGCGCGCCCGAAGCCCAGTCGAGCGAGGATCTCGACCCGCCCATCCGCCCCGATGATGTGCTCGCGGATCAGATCTTCCCCAGTGATACCGAGATGGGCCTGGCCGTTCTTCAGCTGGGTCGCGATGTCCGATGACGACACGAAGGCGACATCGACGTCGGCCATGCCCTCGACCTCGCCGCGATAGCCCCGTTCGCTCCCCGTTTTGCGGATCGTGAGGCCGGCGCGCGCCAGCGCCTCGGAGGTCTGGTCCATCAGCCGGCCCTTGGAGGGCACGGCGAGCACGAGCTTGTCGCTCATGAGGCGCCTCCGTCGGTGGCCGACAGCAGGCGCTCGGTGTGAATGGCCGCCCCGACGGCCGGAACGTCGCTCGGCGCGCCGACCGCCTTCAGCATCCCGTCGTACCGGCCGCCACCGGCGATCGGGCTGTCCGGCCCGAGCACGGGTGCGACCACCTCGAACACCAGGCCCGTATAGTATTCCAGGTTGCGGCCGAACTCGGCCGAGAAGTGGGTCTGCGCGGGATCGACTCCGGCCAAGGGCAGTTGCCCCACGCGCTCCATGAAGCTGTCGAGCGCCACCGCCACGCCGGCACCGCGCCCCTTGAGAACAGCCGCGAGCTGGCCCGTCGCGTCGGAGAGGGGAGCCGCAATTCCCAGATAGCCTTCGATCAGCTCCGCCGCCTCGCGGCGCATCGGCTTGGCGCGCGCGTCGGCCAGCTTGGCCAGCAGCCCGGCGGCCACCTCGGCCACCGTGCGCGTGCCCACCATCTCAACGCCCTGTCGGGACAGGTAGGCCTCGATGCGCGCCTCGGTCCCGGCCGGCTCGTCGGGATCGAGCGTCGCGAGCAGGTCTGCCGGCAAGCCGGCAAGCTCGGCAGCAGGGTCGGTGGTGAGCCGTTTCAACTCCGCGCGGAACGCATCGGGACGGCGGAAATGCTGCCGCAGGCGCTCGCGCCACCGCTCGGGCAGGCCCAGCGCCTCGAGCAGGGCGTGGAACAGGCCGAGGTCGCCGAGCCGCACCGTGAAGCGGGTAAGCCCAGCCGCCTGCACGGCGTCTAATGTCAGTCCCAGCACCTCGATGTCGGCGGTGATGCGGTCGGCCTCGCCGAAGCATTCGAGACCCGCCTGCCGGAACTCGGTGGGATGTGCCGCCGTCGCGCCGCCGGGCTGGAAGCGGAACGTCGGGCCGTTGTAGCAATAGCGCGCCTTGACCGCGCCGCCCGCGTGGCGCGCCAGATGCAGCCGGCAGGTCGGCACGGTCAGATCGGGCCGGAGGCACAGCTCCGCGCCGTCGGGATCGGTAAAAACGTAGGTGCGGCCCCGCAGGTTCTCGCCGATCACGTCGAGAAAGACGTCGGCGGGCTGGATGATCGACGGCGCCACGTACTCGTAGCCGGCCCGCGTGAACACCGCCATCAGACGCTGCGCCTGGGCTTCGAGGGATTCGAACTTCTGGATCGACTCCGCCGGCATCGGCCGTCAGCCTTGATGCCGGGCGAGGACTTCGCGGACCTTGGCGACCAGCTCCTCCTCCTTCACGGAGATCTGCGCCGGCCGGCCCTCGCGCCACTCCTTGGAATCCGTGATCGTGGCCGACGCCTTGGCGCCTTCGATCAGATCCTTGATCTGCACCTCGCCCTTCGCGCGCTCGTCACCGCCCTGGATGACGACGCAGGGCGCGCCGCGCCGGTCGGCGTATTTCATTTGCGCCTTCATGCCCGCGGTGCCCAGGTACATCTCGGCGCGGATGCCGGCTTGCCGCAGCGACTGCGTCATCTTCTGGTAGTCGGCGAGCCGGTCCTTCTCCATGACAAGGACGACGACAGGCCCGTCGGCGGCTGCGGCATTGCCTTTGTCGAGCGCAGCGAACGCCGCCTGCAACCGCGACACGCCGATCGAGAAGCCGACTGCGGGAACCTTCTGCCCGAGGAACCGCTCGACGAGACCGTCGTAGCGCCCGCCGCCGCCGACCGACCCGAAGCGCACCGTCTGGCCGTCTTCGTTCTTCACCTGGAAGGTCAGCTCGGCCTCGAATACGGGACCGGTGTAGTATTCCAGGCCGCGGACGCAGGCCGGATCGAATTGCACTCGCGACTGGTCGTAGCCCGCCGCTTGGCAAAGCTGTAGCATGCCGGCGAGTTCGGACACACCTGTCGGCCCCGCGCTCGAGTCTCGGACCAACCCGTCCACCCGTGCAAGCTTCTCGGCCCCAGTAACGCCCGGAGCTGTCAGGTAGCCGATGATCTTGCCGGCCTGGTCAGACGAGAGGCCGGCCCCTTTCGTGAAATCCCCGCTCTCATCCTTGCGGCCGGCGCCGAGCAGCAAAGCGACACCTTCCGCGCCCAGGCGATCGAACTTGTCGATCGCGCGCAGGACCGTAAGCCGCACGGCGAAGTTCTCATCGCCGCCGATGCCAGCGGCCTCCATCAGGCCATCGAGCACCTTGCGGTTGCTCACCTTGATCACGTATTGCCCACGCGGGATGCCGAGCGCCTCGATCGCATCCGCGGCCAGCATGCAGATCTCGGCGTCCGCCGCGATGTTGTCGGTGCCCACCGTATCGGCATCGAACTGCATGAACTGGCGAAAGCGCCCCGGCCCCGGCTTCTCGTTGCGCCACACAGGGCCGACGGCGTAGCGGCGGAACGGCAGCGCCAGCTTCTGCTCCTTGAGGCCCTCGGCAACGTAGCGAGCGAGCGGGGCGGTCAGGTCATAGCGAAGCGAGAGCCACTGCTCGTCCTCGTCCTGGAACGAGAACACGCCCTCGTTGGGCCGGTCGAGGTCGGGCAGGAACTTGCCGAGCGCGTCCGTGTACTCGATGGCCGGCGTCTCCAGCGGCTCGAAGCCGTAGCGCTCGAACACCTCGCGGATGGTCGCGAGCATCCGGCTCGTGGCCCGGATGTCGCCGGTCCCGATGTCCTGAAATCCCTTCGGCAGCCGTGCCTTGGGCCCCGTCTCTCTCTTCTTCGCCATGATGAATCAATGCCTTGCCGGCAGGCCGCCCTCGTAAACGTGCCGCCTTATAACGGAACCGCCCGGATCGGGGAAGCGCTGCCGGCGCCTCACCCCGACCCTCTCCCCACCAACGGGGAGAAGGAGAAGGGCGCGCGTGATGAACCGCCTTCGTCCCGAGCACCACCGATCCCCTCTCCCCATTCTTCATGGGGAGAGGGTTAGGGTGAGGGGCAGCCGCTTGCGCCTCTTACCGGCCGGCCCGCTTGAGCGCGGCCGCCAGCGCCGTCTCGCCTGGCGGCTCGGGCTTCTGGGGCGCCGGGCGTGAGGGCCCGCGAGCGCTCGTCCCCGGCTCGGGACGCCCTGCTCCCGCAGCAATGGCGCCCGACTTCATGGTGAGCGCGATCCGCCGGCGCGCGACATCGACGTCCTTCACACGGACTTTCACGACGTCCCCGGCTTTGACCACCTCGCGCGGATCTTTCACGAACCGGTCCGACAACTCCGAGATGTGCACCAGCCCGTCCTGATGCACCCCGACGTCGACGAACGCGCCGAAGGCGGTGACGTTGGTGACGACGCCCTCAAGTTGCATGCCCGGCTTGAGGTCCTCGATCTTCTCGACGCCCTCCTGGAACGCCGCCGTCTTGAACTCGGGCCGCGGGTCGCGCCCGGGCTTTTCCAGCTCCGCCAGGATGTCGGTGACGGTCGGAATGCCGAACTGGGCGTCGGCGAACTGCGCCGGCTTGAGCGTTTTCAGGAACGCCCCATCGCCGATCATCGACTTGACCGGACGCTTGGTCGCTTCCGCGATCCGCTCGACGATCGCGTAGGCCTCCGGATGCACCGCCGAGGCATCCAGCGGATCGGCCCCGTTCATGATGCGCAGAAAGCCCGCCGCCTGCTCGTAGCTCTTGGGCCCGAGCCGCGCCACCTTCTTCAGGTCGCGCCGTCGGCGGAACGCGCCGTTGGCGTCGCGATGGACCACGATGTTGGTCGCCAGCGTCTGATTGAGCCCGGCCACCCGCGCCAGCAGCGGCACTGAGGCCGTGTTCACGTCGACGCCCACCGAGTTCACGCAATCCTCCACCACCGCATCGAGCGAGCGCGCGAGGCCCGTTTGCGCGACGTCGTGCTGGTACTGGCCGACCCCGATCGCCTTGGGCTCGATCTTGACCAGCTCGGCGAGAGGGTCCTGCAGCCGCCGCGCGATCGAAACCGCCCCGCGCAGGCTGACGTCGAGATCGGGAAACTCCGACGCTGCCAGCTCCGAGGCCGAGTAGACCGAGGCGCCGGCCTCCGACACCATCACCTTGGTCAGCGTGAGCTGCGGCATCTTCTTGATGAGGTCGGCGACCAGCTTGTCGGTCTCGCGGCTCGCGGTGCCGTTGCCGATGCTGACGAGCTCGACCTTGTGCTTCAGGCACAGCGCGGCGAGCGCCGCCAGCGAGCCCTGCCAGTCGCGGCGCGGCTCGTGCGGGTAGATCGTCGCCGTGTCGAGCAGCTTGCCCGTGCCGTCGACCACCGCGACCTTCACGCCGGTGCGGATGCCGGGATCGAGCCCCATGGTGGCGCGCGGGCCGGCAGGAGCCGCGAGCAGCAGGTCCTTGAGGTTGCGCGAGAACACGCCGATCGCCTCGCCGTCCGCGCGCTCCCTGAGCCGCGACAGCAGATCGACCGAGAGGCTGACCGACAGCTTCACCTTCCACGCCAGCCGGACGGTCTCCGCCAACCACGCGTCCGCCGGCCGGCCACGATCGGTGATGCCGAACGCCACCCTGATCTTGCCCTCGGCCGGATGCGCCTTGCCCACCTCGTGCGGCACGTCGAGGGACACGTCGAGAATGTCCTCGTTGCGCCCGCGGAAGATCGCCAGCGCCCGGTGCGAAGGGATCTCCTTGATGCGCTGGCTGAAGTCGAAGTAATCCGAGAACTTGGCGCCCTCGGCGTCCTTGCCCTTGCGCACCTTCGACGTGATGACGCCGGTCTCCCACAGCCATTCGCGCGCGTCGCCTACGAGCTTGGGCGCCTCGCCGATCCGCTCGACCAGGATGTGGCGGGCCCCGTCCAGCGCCGCCTTGGCGTCCGGCACGCCCTTGTCCGTATTGACGAAGCGGGCCGCCTCCGCCTCGGGCGACAGCGCCGGATTGGCGATGAGCGCCTCGAGCAGCGGCTCGAGCCCCGCCTCACGCGCGATCTGGGCTTTGGTGCGCCGCTTCGGCTTGAACGGCGCGTAGAGGTCCTCCAGCGCCACCTTGCTGTCCGCGGCCGCGATCGCCTGCGACAGCTCCGGCGTCAGCTTGCCTTGCTCCGTGATGCTCTTGAGCACGACGCCGCGGCGATCCTCGAGCTCCTTCAGGTAGCCGAGCCGCTCCTCCAGCTTGCGCAACTGCGTGTCGTCGAGCCCGCCGGTGCGCTCCTTGCGATAGCGCGCGATGAAGGGCACGGTAGCGCCTTCGGCCAGCAGGTCCACCGCCGCCCGCACCTGGTCCATCTTCACGCCGAGCTCGCCGGCGATTCGGCTGTTGATCTTGTCCATGGGCCCTCCCGCAGCGGAACCGCTGCAACGATCCAGGGTGATGCGAACGTTCGCCGCTCAGGTCGGAGCGAAGCGCAACGGCGCCTTGTAATCAACCGGTGTCGCCAGCCATCCGGCCTCCCGCTTGCTCCAGTAGAGCCCATCGAGGCGCTTCGTCACAGGGCCCGGCTGCCCCGACGCAATGGGCCGCCCGTCGACCTTGGAGATCGGGATGATGCCGCCGCCCGTGGTGGAGATGAACACCTCGTCGGCCGCACGCAGCTCGTCCGGCGGCAGCGCCCTCTTCTCCAAGCGCAGGTTGGTCTCGGCGCACAGCTTGATCACCGTGTCGCGCGTCATGCCATCGAGGCACACGTCCTCGGGCGGCGTGACGACACGCCCGTCCTTCACCGCGAAGACGTTGAAGCCTGGGCCCTCAGCGATGTTGCCGTTACCATCGACCACCGCACTCGTTTCCGCGCCGCGGTCGTAACCCTCCATCAGCGCCATCTGGAAGTCGAGCCAATGATAGTGCTTGATCATCGGATCGATGGTCGCCTTCGGCACGCGCTGGATCGCGGACACGTGCATCGACAGGCCCGTCTCTTTCTTCTCGGGCCGGGCGATCCACACGTACGGGATGCAGAACATCCAGAACTTGTTGTCGGCCAGGCGCACGTCCCGGCTGCCGATCGGTGCGCGACCTCGCGTCATGATCATCTGCACGTAGGCATCCTGAAAGCCGGCGCGCCGCACCGCCTCGACAAGGATGGCCCTGACCGTATCGCGGTCATGCGGGCATCTCATCCGCAGCCGCGACCAGTTGCGCTCGAATCGCGCCAGATGATCCTCCAGCCGGAAGAAACGGCCCTTCCAGACCGAGACCGTATCCTGGCAGGCATCCGACCGAAGGAACCCCCAGTCGAGGATCGGGATACGCGCTTCATCGATAGGCACGAAAGCCCCATCGATGAAGGCAATGCCGCTGCCATAACGCGGATCGAACTCGGACATCGGCTCTCAGCTCTCCTCCTGCACGACGCTCGCTTCCACGCCTGGCCGAGGCGGTGGATGACCGAACGGCCGCCGTCGCGTCGCATACACCGCCAACGCCGGCACCGACACCATCTCGCGCTCCGGCCATCGCAACGCCATCAGTTTGCCGCCAAAGCAGCAGCCGGTATCGATGCACAGCGTGTTGTTGAACCATGCCGCCTCGCGCACCGGCGTATGGCCGTACACGATCGCCGTCGTCCCGCGGTATTCAGCCGCCCAGTGGTAGCGCACGGTCAGCCCGAACTCGTCGGTCTCCCCTGACGTCTCGCCGTAAAGGCAGAACTCGCGCACCTCGCCGTCGGCGCGACCCAGCATATCTTCCTTGATACCGGCGTGAGCCACCGCCAGGCGCCCGCCGTCGAGCCACACATAAATGGGAAGCTGATCGAGAAAGGCGCGCACCTCGTTGCGAAACGACTCGGGCTCGGCGCCGAATTGCTCGACCGTGAGCTCGAGCCCATGTTTCATCTTGACGTTGCGCCCGTTGAGCCAGCGCAGAAACTTGGCATCGTGATTGCCCGGAACGCAGGCCGCCTGCCCGCTCCCCACCATCGCCATCACGATGCGCAGCGCATCCGGAGACTTCGGCCCCCGATCGACCAGATCTCCGACAAAAATCGCCCGCCGGCCGGGCGGAGGTGTCACAACGGCCTGCCGGCCCTCGGCCCGGGTCTCGAAATGCACCCCGTAGCCGAGCTTGGCCAGGAGCAGGATCAGCTCGTCCGTGCACCCGTGCACGTCGCCGATGATATCGAACGGACCGGAATCCGAACGCCGGTCGATGTCTTGACCCGCGTCCCCGCTCACGATCGCCTGGGCCTCATCTCTTTCTGCTCTCGCCAACGCCTATGCCCGGATGAAGTCCTGCGCGATTCGCTTGGGCTCCGGTACGTCCCAAACATACTCCTCGAATGGCTCGAGTCCACGCGGAACCGGGCCGCCGTAGGCCCAGTCGAGCAATTCGATCGTATGGGCGATGGGGACATTCAAACCTGTTTCGAGCTGCGTGATGCAGCCGATGTTGCCGGCGGCGACCAGATCGGGCCTAGCAGCCGCAATATTGGCCAGTTTGCGATCCTTGAGTTGCCGCGCCAATTCCGGCTGCAGAATGTTGTATGTGCCGGCCGAGCCGCAACAGATGTGCCCTTCCGCAATGTCGACGACGGTGAAGCCGGCCTTTTTCAGAAGGGCCTTGGGCTCGTCCGTCACGCGCTGACCGTGCTGCAGCGAGCAGGCTGAATGATAGGCCACCCGCAAGCTCGACCAGCGCTTTGGCGGGCCCGGATCGTGCTTGGCCAGAAATTCCGTAACATCCTGGGCAAGATCGGCAATGCGCTTGGCATCCTCCGCCACCTTCGGGTCGCCCTTCAGCAGGTGGCCGTAGTCCTTGACCATCGTGCCGCAGCCGGATGCGTTGACGATGATCGCATCGACCGGCCCGCGCGCCAGGATCTTCGACCAGGCGGCGACATTGCGCTTGGCCTGGGCGACCGCCTGGGCCTCCTCGCCCATATGATGCACAAGCGCGCCGCAGCATCCGGCCTTCGGAGCCACCTCGACGTCCACGCCGCGCCGGGCAAGCATCCGAATGGTGGCGTCGTTGATCTCGGGCCGCAGCACCTGCTGGGCGCACCCTGCCAGCAAGATGACGCGGGCTCGCCGCTCGGATGTCGTGGCCGCGGTCCCTGGCCCGGCGAAGCGCGCGTTGGGCGGAAGATCCTTCGGCGCCAGCGCGAGCATCGCGGCCATTTCCTTGAAGCCGAACCGCTCCATCAAGCCCGTCAGGGGGCGCCCGAGCGGCGCCAGCTTGAGAATGCGACGAAAGCGGTCGGGATAAGGGACAGTTGCCGCGAGCAGCTTTCGTACGAATCGCTCCTTGAGCCCGCGCTGGCCCGTTTTGGCGATGTGGACGCGCGCATGATCGACCAGATGCATGTAGTCCACACCGCCGGGACACGTCGTCATGCACGAAAGGCACGACAGGCAGCGGTCCACGTGATGCTGAACTTCCGGACTTGCCGGCACGTCCCGCTCGAACATGTCCTTCATCATGTAGATGCGGCCGCGCGGGCTATCTCGCTCGTCGCCGAGGAGAACGTACGTCGAGCACACCGCCGTGCAGAAGCCGCAATGCACGCACCGGCGCAGAATCTTGTCGACCTCCGCGATCCGCGGGTCCTCGAGCTGTCGTGGCGTGAAATTGGTTTGCATCTGGTTCTTGGTGTTGGGGCGTATGCCGGGCCGGCACGTCACATGGTCGCGTACATCCGTCCTGGGTTGAGAACCCCGCCGGGATCGAACGTTTCCTTCAACTTGCGGCTCAGCCGCTCGACGCCCGGATCGAGCGGCTGGAACACCTCGACCGCGGCCCGCACGGCTGGCTCCGCGCGGATCAAGGTCGCATGGCCGCCGTGCAGCGCGATCACGCGGCGAATGTCGGTGGCACCGGCATCGGCGGACTCTGGCACTTCCAGCCAAATCAAGCCCCCTGACCAGTCATAGTACGCCGCGACCGGCATATAGCGCGAAATCGCAGCGACGATCGCCGGGCCGACCTTGGGTGTGGTGGACAGCCGCCAGAGCGGCTTCGCCGTCCCGCTCACCACCGACAGCTTCCTCAGCTCGTCCCAGAAGGCGAGAGCCGGTGCTCCTTCGAGCAATTGGATTTCGCCATAGGGGCGCAAGAGCTCTCTCAGTCTCTCGGCGCGATAGGAAATCGACTTGGCGAGGTTCTCGAGCCGCAACGCGGTGATGGACTGGCCGGCCGCCCGCAGGCCGTCATGCCCTAGTCGTCCAACCAACGTCCGCTGCAGGTGGACGGCCGCGGAAACCTCGAACGGCGTGCCCATAGCCGCGCACATCGCCTCCACGGCCAGCTCGTCCGTGAGATCGAACAGCACGAGCGTCGCTGTCGACTCCGGCGCCGGAACCACCTTGAACGTCACTTCCGTCATCACCGCCAGCGTTCCCCAGCTCCCTGCGAGGCCGCGCGCCACATCGTATCCCGTCACGTTTTTCATCACGCGGCCGCCGGACTTGAACGTCTCTCCACGCCCGTTGACGGCGCGTGCGCCGAGCAGGTGATCGCGCGCCGCTCCGCTGGTCAGCCGCCGCGATCCCGACAGATTGGTGGCGAACACACCCCCGATCGTCATTTGGCCCACCAGCCCACCGACCGCGGCCCCGGGATCGATCGGCTCGAACGGCAACATCTGAGACCGCCGCGCCAGCTCGGCCTCGACCTCGGCCAACGGTGTGCCCGCCTGCGCGGACATCACGAGCTCCGTGGGCTCGTATAGGGTGATTCCACGCAGGCCGCGCGTCGAGAGCGTGGCGGATGCCTGGACCGCATGCCCAATCCTGCGTTTCGAGCCGGCGCCGATGACCTCCATGGGCACGCGGCGTGCGGCCGCATCCGCAATGATGCCCGCGAGCTCCCACTCGGCGGCGGGTCTGATCAGCGATTCCACGAGTGGCCTTTCTATGCCGCGCCTCGCAACTCCACACGCCCCTCGAGCGGAAAGACCTTCGCCGGGTTGAGGAGCCAATCGGGGTCGAAGATCGACTTGATCCGCATCTGGACGGCAAGATCGGTCTCGCTGAACTGGACGCGCATGAGGTCGCGCTTTTCCACGCCGACCCCGTGCTCGCCCGTCAAGCATCCGCCGACCTCGACGCAGAGCGTCAGGATTTCGGCGCCCGCCTGCTCGGCCTTCACGACCTGGTCGGGATCATTGGCATCATAGAGAATGAGCGGATGAAGATTGCCGTCGCCGGCATGGAAGATATTGGCAACGCGCAAGCCGTGCTTTCGGCAGATCTCGGAAATGCGCACCAGCACCTCGGGCAGCCGTCGCAGCGGGATCGTACCGTCCATGCAGTAGTACTCGGAGATGCGCCCGATCGCGCCGAAGGCCGATTTCCGCCCTTTCCAGATTTTGGCGCTCTCCTCGGCACTTTCGCTGACCCTGACCGTCTTCGGCCCAAAGGGCTGCGCAATGGCCACGAGCCGCGCCAGCAAGTCCTTGATCTCGCCTTCCGACCCCTCCACCTCGACGATCAGCAGCGCCTCGACGTCGAGCGGATAGCCGGCTCGGGCAAACGCCTCGCAGACCTCGATGGCAGGCTTGTCCATGTACTCGATGGCAACCGGAATGATGCCCGACGCGATGATGGCTGACACGCACGCGCCGGCCGCTTCGCAGGATGGGAACCCGAGCAGCATCGGCCGCGCGCCCTCCGCGGCGGGCAGGATGCGCAGCGTGGCCTCCGTAATGACGCCGAACTGGCCCTCCGCGCCGACGATCAGGGCGAGCAGGTCGTATCCGGGAGCATCCAGAAATGTCCCCCCGATCTCGACGACCTCACCCGTCATGAGGACCAACTTCAGCCCCAGGACATTGTTGGTCGTCACGCCATACTTGAGGCAGTGTGCGCCGCCCGAATTCATGGCCAGGTTGCCCGCAATCGTGCAGGCGAGCTGGCTGGAAGGATCGGGCGCATAGAAGAATCCCTGTTCGGCGACGGCCGCCGAAACCGCAAGGTTGGTGATGCCGACCTCGACCCGCACGAAGCGGTTGTCGTAGTCGACCTGCAGCACGCGATTCATCCGTGACACGCCGAGCACGACGGCGTCCTCGGCGGGCAGCGCCCCACCGCAGAGCGACGTGCCTGCCCCCCGCGGCACCACCTTGATGCCCGCATTCTGGCAATAGCTGAGCACCGCGACGACCTCGTCGGTCGATTTGGGCAGCACCACGACGAGCGGCATGCGCTGATAGGCCGTGAGCCCGTCGCTCTCGAATGTCCGGCGGCCGTCATCGTCGGCGATGACGCCGTCATCGCCCAGCAACCCGCGCAGATGTGAAACGATGTGATGCCGTCGGGCGATCACTTCGCGATCGGGCTCCGGCAATAGTATCGACGACATGCGACGTCTCCGCCCAATCACACCCGTGCACAATGCGAAAACGCGACAGCGCCACGCGATGGCCTGCCCGCCATTGCGAGACGCCTCGACCGATCCCGCACGGCCGTTACGAAAAGCCTCTCACGCACGGGGTGCTTGAGTGCGGAACTGTCGCATGCGTCGCACACCGGAGCAATACGCAGCACACCGCTCGCCCCACCCCGGCACATTGTCGCGCAGCCAGCGGCGCCCGATCGGCCCTATACAGGTATGACCCACACGCAAATCGTTCCCAGGAGTCGTCGATGAAATGCATGCCGGCAGCCTTTGCGATGGGTGCGCTGTTGATCGGCGCGACCAGCCCGGCCCAAGCCCAGAACGCGGACAACGGCGAGCAGGTCTTCAGAAAGTGCCGGGCGTGCCATCAGGTCGGCGACACCGCCAAGAACGCGGTGGGTCCGCTCCTCAACGGCATTGTTGGCCGCAAAGCGGGCACCATCGAGGGCTTCAACTATTCGGCCGCAAACAAGGACGCGGGTGCCGGCGGCCTCCTATGGACCGAGGACGTTCTCTTCAAATACCTGGAGAGCCCGGCCGCCTTCATGCCGAAGAACAAGATGGCCTTCGCCGGCCTCAAGGACGAGGCCGAGCGCCAGGACGTCATCGCGTACCTCAAGAAGTTCCCTGCCAAGTGAGGCACCGCTCGGCAAGCGATCGCACGGCGCGCCCTAACCCGGCGGAGAGCCGTTCGAAGCCTTGACCAGGATATCGCCGCTCACCTGCTTGATGTCGCGCAGCCCGCACAACGCCATGGTGATGTCGAGCTCGTTGCGGATGATGTCGAGGCACTTGCTGACTCCGGCCTCGCCCATCGCGCCGAGGCCGTAAAGAAAGGCGCGGCCGATGAACACGCCCTTCGCCCCGAGCGCCAGCGCCTTGAGCACGTCCTGCCCGGACCGAATGCCGCCGTCCATCAACACTTCGATGCGGTCGCCCACCGCCTTTGCGATCTCCGGCAGGGCGGCGATCGATGACAGGGCCCCGTCAAGCTGACGGCCGCCGTGATTGGACACGATGAGCGCATCCGCGCCACTGCGGACCGCGAGCTCGGCATCCTCGGGATCGAGGATGCCTTTCAGGATCAGCTTTCCACCCCACCGGTCCTTGATCCATTTGACGTCGTCCCAGCTCAGCGCGGGATCGAACTGCCCGGCCGTCCACGACGACAACGAGCTCAGATCGTCCACGCCCTTGGCATGCCCGACGATGTTGCCGAACGTGCGGCGTGACGTTCCCAGCATCCCCAGGCACCACCTCGGCTTCGTCGCGAGATTGATGACGTTGGCGACCGTCATCCGCGGCGGCGCGCTGAGGCCGTTGCGGACGTCCTTGTGGCGTTGCCCCAAGATCTGGAGATCGAGGGTCAGCATCAGGGCCGAGCAGCGGGCGGCCTTGGCCCGGTCGATCAGGCGCCCGATGAAATCTCGGTCGCGCATGACATAGAGCTGAAACCAGAACGGCGTGCTCACGTGCTCTGCCACGTCCTCGATCGAGCAGATGCTCATCGTCGAAAGCGTGAACGGCACCCCGGCGGAAGCGGCCGCCCGCGCAGCGACGATCTCCCCGTCCGCATGCTGCATCCCGGTGAGCCCGGTCGGCGCAAGCGCAACCGGCATGCGGACCGGCTGTCCGACCATCGTGCTGGCCAGCGTGCGGTTGGTCATGTCGACGGCGACGCGCTGCCGGAAATGGATGCGCTGGAAGTCGGCCTCGTTGGCTCGATAGGTGCTTTCGGTCCAGGCCCCCGAGTCGGCGTAGTCGTAAAACATGCGCGGAACCCGCCGCTTCGCGAGAAGGCGCAGGTCCTCGATCGTTGTGATTACCGGGGGCATTGGGGGATTGCACTCCGTTGCGTGGGACGCGTTGGGCGCGTCTCTCCGTTGCGTTCGATCCAGCATCGAACAAACCACCGGTCGCGATGTCTAGCACCCGATCTTCGAGGTCGCCTAGAGTGCTTCCGGAAAAGTGTGAAGCGGCTTTCCGATAAGAAGCACGACAAAGCAAAGACCTAGGGTCGTTCCGCGATTCAACGAAGAGCGGAAAGACCCTAGCGGCCTCGCGTGGAAATGCAGCGCTGCATGCAAGCCTGGAGCTGCACATCGCAGCTCGGCGAGCCTTTGGTCGCTATGCGACACTGATTGTGCTGGGCCCGGCACGCGTCGGTGCACGAGTTGCCCTGAGCCAGACGGATCAGGGGCGCGCGCGCGGGCGCATTCTCGGCGTCTGCGCCGGCGCACGCCGCCGCAGTGAGAAACAACCCGACCATCACCAGCCTGACCAAGGTCACGTGGGTCTCCTGCCCGACGGACGCGACAATAAACGGTGCACGGCCGCCCTCGGCAAGCCCCGCGGCGAAATCCTTACCGTTCAGGCGATGAATATGGCGTGAACCAGCGCTTCGAGTTGTCTAGCCCATGGCGAACAGGTCGAGGCCGACTAGAACGCGTACTCCTTGAAAATCAGATCGACGTTGCCGCGCCAGTCCCCATGAAACCGCGCCAGCAAATCGTCCGCCGCCGTCCGGCCTGAGCGAACGGCTTCGACCAGATAGTCGAGGTGGATCGTCTCGTCTTGTCCCTTGCGATTGAGCCGCGCGCGCCGCCGAAGTCCGGATTGAGCAATCGCCACCGCCTCGCGCGCGACCGACAGCGCCGTCCCTCCCCGGAAGGGAGCGTCGAGCGCAGCTCTTGGCACCGCCTCGCGCAGAGCTTGTCGCTCCTCGGCGGTCCACGACTTCACCAGGTCCCACGCGGCATCGAGCGCGCTGGCATCGTAGAGCAGACCGACCCAGAACGACGGCAGCGCGCAAATCCTGCGCCACCGTCCGCCGTCGGCACCGCGCATCTCCAGAAAGCGCTTCATGCGCACCTCTGGAAAAAGTGTGGTGAGATGATCCGACCAATCGTCGAGCGTCGGATACTCGCCCGGAAGTTGCGGCAGCTTGCCGGCCAGGAAATCGCGGAACGATGCGCCCGCCACGTCGATGTAGTTGCCGTCGCGATAGACGAAATACATCGGCACGCCGAGCGCGTACTCGACGTAACGATCGAAGCTCATTCCGTCCTCGAACACGAAGGGGAGCAGGCCCGTCCGGTTGGGGTCGGTGTCGCGCCACACCTCCGAGCGCAGCGACTTGAAACCGTTTGGCCGGCCCTCGGTGAACGGGGAGGAGGCAAACAGCGCCGTCGCGATCGGTTGCAAGGCCAGGGAGACGCGGAACTTCTTCACCATGTCGGCTTCATCGGCGAAGTCGAGATTCACCTGGATGGTCGCGGTTCGGTACATCATGTCCAGGCCATGCGAGCCGACTTGCGGCATGTAGCGCGTCATGACCGCGTAGCGCCGCTTCGGCATTCTCGGAACCTCGGGCAAGGTCCACTTCGGTGAAAACCCGACGCCCAGAAAACCTATGCCGAGGCCCTCTCCCACGGAGAGAACCTGGTCGAGATGCTGACGCGTCTCCGCGCACACTTGGTGCAGCGTTTCGAGGGGTGCGCCGGAGAGCTCGAACTGCCCGCCCGGCTCAAGTGAGATCGTCTCCGAGCCCTCACCCGACGGCCTGCGCAGCGCGATGATGGTTTGGTCCTCGAGAATGGGCTCCCAGCCATAGCGCGCAATCAGCGCCTCCATGAGGGCGCGGATCCCGCGCGGCCCGGCATAGGGTACGGGCTCGAGCGTCTCGGTGTTGAAAACGAACTTCTCGTGCTCGGTCCCGATGCGCCACTGGCTTGCGGGCTTGCAGCCGGCCGCTATCCACTCCGCCAGATCACGGCGTGAGGTGACAATCTGGCTCGGCGCACCTGCTTGGCGGGTCGACATTCGGAATGCCTCGAGCGATGACGGTTAAACGGCTGGGACGCCAGAGCGTTGCGGAGCCCGTTATGGCGCCCCGAGGAGGCCCGCACAAGCCTCACCTTGCCCGATGAGCGTTTGGGCGAAGGTCAGAAACCGTCGGAATCCCAGGTCACTAGCGGCTTAAGTCAGGCCCAATCGCCCAGTGTCGCGTTCGCCAGAGCGAGCGCGGCGATACCGGCGGTATCTGCACGCATCACGCGTGGACCGAGCGATATTCGAGTTGTAAAGGACTTCGAGAGCAGCAGAGCGCGCTCGTCGTCGGAAAACCCTCCCTCCGGTCCGACCAGAACGGCACCGGGACCCGGCGCGAGGCGGCGAAGCGCATCGAGAGGGCCGCCAACCTCCGCCGCCTCGTCGCAGAACACGAGCCAGCGCCCTGCGTCCCATTCGGCGAGCGCCACGTGCATCGGTTGCGGGTCTGCCACAAGCGGCACCCTGAGAATCCCGCACTGCTCGGCCGCCTCGATGACATTGGCCCGCATCCGTCCGATGTTGACCCGCTCTGCGACGGTAAAGCGCGTCACGATCGGCCGCAACCGCGCCACCCCCAACTCGGTCGCCTTTTGGACGATGTAGTCGAGGCGGCCATGCTTGAGCGGCGCAAACAGATAGTCGAGATCCGGCCCGCTCTCCTGGGGTCGCGTCTGCTCCCCCACCCGCAGGGTGACGCTCCGCTTGCTGGCGCCCTCGAGCACGGCGCCCCACTCGCCCTGCCGGCCGTTGAAGACCAGGATGCGATCGTACGCTGCCAGCCGCAGGACGTTCCGCAGATAGTGGGCCTGGTCCCGCGAGCAATCGATACGCGCGCCCTCGACGAGGTCATCCTCGAAAAACAGTCGCTGTGCCTTCGGATCGCGGATGGCCATTGGTCGTCAGGTACGTTCGCACGCCTGCGGGCTCTGCGCTGAATTGCTGCACATGCCGGCACCAAGGGTCGTACTATGACCAAGTCGCGTTGAACAGCAGGATGGCCGCCTGGCAGGAGCTTCGTCGAAGCAGCGCATGGATCGTACCGAGAACGCGCGCCCAATCGTCCGTGATGCGGCCCCCGGCAACTGGGTGGACCGCCGGGCACCCAGTGTCATTCAGCCCTACCTGCAATTGGCGCGGGCCGACCGCCCGATCGGCGCATGGCTGCTGCTCTTTCCCTGCTGGTGGTCGCTGGCCCTGGCGGACCTCGCACGCGGCCGCCCCTACCCCGATGTCAAATACCTGGTTCTGTTTGCGATCGGCGCTTTCGTCATGCGCGGCGCCGGCTGCGCCTATAACGACTTCGTTGACCGCGACTTCGACGCCAGCGTCGCGCGCACGGCGAGCCGCCCGATCCCATCGGGCCGCGTCTCCGCCGGCCAGGCCCTTGCCTTCGCCATCCTCCTGTCCTTGGTCGGATTGCTCGTCCTCCTGCAATTCAACCCATTCACGATCTGGCTGGGCGTGGCATCGCTGGGCTTGATCGCCGTCTACCCCTTCATGAAGCGGTTTACCTATTGGCCGCAGGTGGTGCTCGGGCTGACGTTCAAATGGGGCGCGCTCATGGGTTGGGCGGCCGTCTACGGTCGCCTCGATCCCGCAGCATGGGTGCTTTATGCGGGCTGCGTCCTATGGACGATCGGCTACGACACAATCTACGCCCACCAGGACAAGGACGACGATGCCCTGCTCGGGTTGAAATCGACAGCGCTCAGATTTGGCGCATCGACCCAGAGTTGGCTCGGCGGGTTCTATTCCGCAGCCATCGTGCTTTGGGCTGCCGCGGGCGTCCTCGCCGGAGCTCATTGGATCTTCTTCACGGCGCTGGCGCTGGTCGGCCTCCAGCTCGCCTGGCAGGTCACGACTTTGAACATCAATGACGCCGACAATTGCCTGCGGCGGTTCCGCTCGAATCGCGACGTCGGATGGGCGGTATTTCTGGGGCTCGTCGCAGACATGGCGATATCGACGCTTGCGGGGCTGGCGTAATCCATGAAATGAGAGCGGCAGTCCCGATGAGGTGACTGCCGCTCTCGCCCGATCGCCGTCCTGTCAACTTCCGAGGAGCCGTCTAGCGCGGCCATCACGCAGCCAATGTCGCACGAACAACTTTGGATCGTCTTAAGAGACGTCGTAAAGTACCAGTAAAGGCGTGTGCCGTGCCGCATCAGCGGCCGGGGCGAGGAAATATTGCGAACTGCAGCCAGAGGATCCCGTGAGATGAGCACGTCCGGCGGCAAGCCCCACCCCCAGCAACTGCTGCACCTTGTTTTCGGGGGCGAGCTCGTGTCGCTGGACGGCGTCGAGTTTCGCGACCTCAGCGCACTCGACGTCGTCGGCATTTACCCCAACTACGCCGAAGCGCTTAAAGCCTGGAAGGGCGCCGCCCAGAGAACAGTAGACAACGCCCATATGCGCTATTTCATCGTGCACATGCACAAGCTGCTGGATCCGAGGCCGGCGAGCGGCAAAGGCGAGGCACCGGCGTGACGCTTGAAAAGAGCCATGGGGCCGCACAGTTAGCGAACGGATCGGCTGGACCCGCCGAGCAGCGCCCTTCGATTGCAAACAAACCCGCCGGCGAAAATCCGGCTTCGGCAGCGCATGGTCCGACTAGCATACTGACGCGCTTTCTTGCGGACTGGATATGGCCGCGTTGGCGCGAGCTCGTGATCGGGCTCGGCGTCACCGGCTGCCTGGCGGCCGCGACCGGCGGCTATCCGATGGTCATCAAGCTGTCGTTCGACACGCTGATGCAGGGGCAGGCGGGCATCCTCCCGGTCGTGCTCGGCGCGATCATTCTGATCACGCTGGTGCGCAGCCTCTTCCTCTACCTCCAGTCGGTGCAGACCAATCGGATCGTCACGCGCATGACGACCGACATTCAGGAAAAGACGTTTGCACATCTGATCGCCGCCGACTTCGCAACCTTGACCCGGGAGGCGCCGGGCCAGCTCGTATCGCGGCTCACCAACGACGTGTCGGTCATCGAGCGCGGCGTCCAGGCCGCGATCAATACCGCCGTTCGCGACGCGCTGTCGGTCGTCGCGCTCGTCACGTCGATGGTGTACCTGGACTGGGCGATGACGCTCATCGTCATCTGCGTCTATCCGTTCGCGGCCCTGCCGATCGCCGCGATCAGTGCCCGATTGCGACGGGTCGCCAAGCAAACGCAGTCCGAGCTCGGCGACATGACGTCGCTTCTCTCGGAGAAACTGTCCAGCGCGCGCCTCATCAAGACGTTTCGCCTCGAGCGCTACGCCGTGGACCGCGTGAACACCAGCTTCGAGGAAGTGCAGCGTCTTCGGATGAAGGCCGTGCGCGCGCGTGCCCGGCTTGATCCGATTCTGGAGGCCCTCGGCGGCGTCGCCGTCGCCAGCGTCGTCGGATTTGCCTATTGGCGGATTACCAGCGGAATCTCCACGGTTGGCGATTTCATGGGCTTTGTCAGCGCCCTGCTGATGGCGGCCCAGCCGATCCGGTCGCTTGGGAATCTCTCGGCCAGGGTCCAGGAAGGGCTGGCCGCCGCCCAGCGCGTGTACGAGATCCTCGATGTGCGTCCCCGCATCGTCAACAAGCCGGACGCCAAGTCCCTCTCGGTCACCAAGGGCGCCATCAGCTTCGACAAGGTCGGCTTCGCCTATGCCGCCAGTCCGAACCTGCCGGCGGTGCGCGACTTCACGCTCAACGTGGCGGGCGGCACCACGGTCGCGCTGGTCGGCCGGTCTGGCGCCGGGAAGTCGACGATCATCAATCTCGTGCCGCGGCTCTTCGACGTCGATCAGGGTAGCATCGCCATCGACGGGCAGGACATTGCATCCGTGACGCTCCAGAGCCTGCGAGGAGCCATCTCGATCGTCAGCCAGGACGTGACGCTCTTTGACGATACGATCCGCGCCAATATCGCGCTCGGACGCCTCGGTGCGAGCGAGAACGAGATCGTCGCTGCCGCGAAGGCCGCCGCCGCGGACGCCTTCATACGGAGCCAGCCGCAGGGATACGACACGCTGATCGGCGACGCTGGCATGCGGCTGTCGGGCGGGCAACGGCAGCGATTGGCGCTGGCCCGCGCCATCCTCAAGGACGCACCCATTCTTCTTCTGGACGAAGCGACCAGCGCGCTCGATGCCGAGTCCGAGCGGCTGGTGCAGCAGGCGCTCGCCTCGTTCGCGCGCAACCGCACGACGCTGGTGATTGCCCATCGCCTCTCGACGGTTCAGAACGCCGACCTGATTTGTGTGCTGGAGGACGGTCGTTTGGTCGAGACCGGCCGGCATGCCGAGCTCATGGCGCGCAATGGAAGTTATGCCCGCCTGACACAGTCGCAAATCCTAGCACCAACGGCGCCCGTGCCGAGCGATCTGCGGACCTTGTCGGGCTGACGGGGTCGCCTGCTACTCGCGACGCAATACCGAATCGACGAGCCGATTGGCCCAGCGCTTGGACTGGAATGAGCGCTTCAACTCGTCGGGGTCATAGACGGTTTCGACCCAGTCGAAGAAGGCCATGGGCCGGCGCTCATTGTCCGCGAGGTAGCGCTCGAAGAAGTAGTCCAAGATCCCGGTGTCCGCCTGCCGAATGTGCCCGAACCGCAGCGAAAGCTCGGCCTTGGCCTCCCGGAGCGGAACGCCCTCGCGCAGAAAGCGATAAAGCACGCTCATCAGTCCGGCCCGGTCCGCACCCGACTTGCAGTGCATCAGAATCGGATACTCGACGCGCTCGAACAGCGCGCGCGCGCCGCGCAGCTCATCCCGGCTGGGTGCGGCCCTCGATCGCACCTGGAAGTCCACGAACTCGATCCCATAGCGGCGGCACGCCGCACGCTCGAGCCAGTAGCTGGCGTAGGGATGCTCGCCGCGCAAATTCACGACCGTGCGCACACCCCGCCGCGCCATCGCGCGGATGTGATGCGGAGCCGGCTGTGCCGACCTCCAGGCATGCTTTCCGAGCCGATGCCGATTCCAGTACAGCAGGCGAAAAAGCCCGTGATCCAGGACGAGCATGTCGCCATAGGAGGCCGCAGGACCGAGCGCACGGCGAAGCCAATCGGGCGCAGAGTCGATGACCGACTGCCGCAAGCCGAAAGTTACGCGCTTCATCGCGCGCCGCGTCTCCTTTGCGAAGTTCGCCATCGCTCGACTTCGGGGGCATATGTGAGGACGCGCCACCGCACACGGCGCACGCTGCCGCCGGAGGTCCCGTTTGCCTCGTACGGTTTTGCACCTGTTGAATATCCGCTATAGACACCCCGATCAAGTGGGCTTGGCATCATGGGCGCCCACTGCCCACCGCGGAAATTACGCCGGGGACACCCCGACAGGATGGCTCGTCTGCCACTCGATAAAGCTGGACTGCGCCGCATCGCGGGGCGTTCCTTCGCGCGCTACATCAAGTTCGTCCATCGAACCGCGCGCTTGAAGACCGAGCCCGCCGACGTTCCGGCCTATGCGGCTCCATTGGAGCCGTTCATACTGGCGTTCTGGCATGGCCAGTTCATGTTGGTCCCGATGATGCGGCCGCCCGGCATGCCGATTCGCGTCATGGTTGCGCGCCATGGGGATGGCGAAACCCTGGCCGAGGTGTTTCGCGGCTTGAGCCTCGAGCTCATTCGCGGGGCTGGTGCCGGCGGGCGCCGAAAGGATCGCGGCGGGGTGCAGGCCCTGCGTGAGGCAGTGCGTGCGCTCGAATCGGGCTCCTGCGTGGCGATGACGGCCGATGTACCGCCGGGACCAGCCCGTCGCGCCGGGCTCGGCATCGTGACCGTAGCACGCTTGTCAGGGCGACCCATTCTTCCGATTGCCACCGCGACGAGACGCTATTGGTCGTTCGACACGTGGAGCCGCATGACGCTGAACCTGCCGTTCGGCCGCATGGGTGCGGTCGTCGGTCGTCCGATCTACGTTGCCGCCGACGCCGACGCGGCCGCTCTGGAACAAGCGCGGGCGGACGTCGAAGCGGAGCTCAATCGCGCGACCGCACGGGCCTACGAGCTGGCGGGCGCCGATCCCTCCCGCTCCATCCCGCCCGCCGCGCTCGATCCATCCGCGCCTCCGGCCGCCCCGGGGTTTGGCCTCAAAGCCTATCGCGCGGTGACGCGGGCCTCACAACCCGCGGCGCCCTATCTGCTGTCCTACCGGCAGCGCCGCGGCAAGGAGGATGCTGAGCGCCTCGGCGAGCGCTTGGGCCGGCCAAGTCGCGCACGCCCTCCGGGCCGCCTGGCCTGGTTCCATGCGGCGAGCGTCGGTGAAACGAACGCGATCCTGCCGCTTCTCGCACGGCTGCGCGAGTCTCGCCCCGACGCGCACCTCCTCGTGACGACGGGTACAACGACGTCTGCGGCGCTCGCCGAACGTCGTCTGGAGGCAGGGAGCATTCACCAGTATGCGCCTCTCGACACCCCGGCCTTCACGAGCCGCTTTCTCGATCACTGGCGGCCCGACCTCGCAGTATTCACGGAGTCGGAAATCTGGCCCAATCTGATCCTTGAAGGCTCGTCCCGAAAAATTCCGCTGGTCCTCGTCAATGGGCGCATGTCGAGCCGATCATTCGGGCGTTGGAAGCGCAACACGCGGGTCGCCGTCCCCCTATTCGGCCGCTTTGATGTCGTGTTGGCGCAGAACGAAAAGCTTGCCCGCCGGTTCGCGACGTTGGGCGCGAGGACGACGCTCGCTGTGGGAAACCTCAAGATCGACGCGCCGCCTCCGCCGGTCGACACGGCGGAGCTGGTCCGCCTCCAGTCGGCACTCGGCAATCGCCCGTTTCTCGTCGCCGCGAGCACCCACACCGGCGAGGAGGCGATCATTGCGGAAGCCCACCGCAGGCTGGTGCGCGACATGCGCTCTTTCTTGACCATCATCGCGCCACGGCATCCAGAGCGGGGCGCCGCACTCGTTGGCGAGCTGCGGGCCCAAGGCTTTTCGGTCGCACAGCGCTCGTGCGGCGAGCTGCCCGGACCCGAGCACGATTTCTACATCGCCGACACAATCGGCGAGCTCGGCATGCTCTACGCGCTCGGCATCGTTGCCTTCATCGGCGGCTCGCTGATCGATCGCGGCGGCCAGAACCCGATCGAGGCGATCCGGCACAATACGGCGGTGATCACGGGCCCGAGCTGGCACAACTTCAAGGACGAGATCCAGTCGCTGCTGCGCCAGAAGGGCGCGATCGAGGTTCGCACCGCCGAGGAGCTTGCTGCGGCGGTGCACACCTTGCTGACGCGGGAGGTCGAACTGATGCGCATGCTCCAAGCCGCTCAGGCGGCGCTTGGAACGCTGTCTGGCGCCCTTGACCGTACCGTGGAGGTTCTCCTGCAGCACCTCCCGCGTGGTGGGGGGACAAGGTTTGCCTCTTGAAGAGCCCTCGTGGTGGTATCACTCGCCCCCGGCGACGCCGGTGCGCCTGCTGCGACCGGTGAGCCGGCTGTACGCGGCGCTCATCGACCGCCGCATGACGCATACACTGGGATATCGCTCCAGGCTTCCCGTCATCTGCATCGGGAACTTCACAGCCGGCGGCACCGGCAAGACGCCCTTGGCGCTGCTGGTCGGAGCCGAGCTGAAGCGGCGAGGCCATCGGCCGGCTTTTCTGACCCGCGGCTACGGTGGTCGGCACCGCGGCCCCAGGTGGGTCGATGGCGGCCTCGACACGGCCGCCGATGTCGGGGATGAGGCGCTGCTCCTCGCCCGGATGGCTCAAACACTTGTAGCACGCGATCGCGCGTCAGGCGCACGCGTCATCGAGGCGGCGCCCGAGGGATTTACCGCCATCGTAATGGACGACGGATTGCAGAACCCCACATTGGTCAAAGACCTGAGCATTGCCGTGGTCGACTCGAGCCGCGGGCTCGGCAATGGCGAGGTGTTTCCGGCCGGACCGCTCCGTGCGCCGCTGGATCTTCAACTCGGTTTGACGGATGCCATTGTCGTCAACGGTGCATCGGCCACATCCGACAGCGGAACGACGGCATGGCTCAGGCAGCGGTTCCAGGGACCGGTCCTTGCAGCCTCGCCGGCGCCAGCCGCCGACATCGGTTGGGTGCTAGGTGCTCGGATCGTGGCGTATGCGGGTATCGTCAACCCTCAGCGCTTTTTCAAACTGCTCGAGGAGCTCGGGGCGACGGTCGTAGACAGGGCCGTGTTCAAGGATCACCACCCGTACAGCGACGAGGACGCGGCCCGTCTCCTAGACTTGGCCGGTCGCCACGAGGCGCTGCTGGCAACCACGGAAAAGGATTGGGTGCGACTGCTCGTCACGACGGGGCAACGCCGCGCCCTGCGAGAGGCGAGCCGCACCATTCCTATCAGCCTGAAGATCGATCGGCGCGATGAAGACCGGTTGGCCGTCTTGCTCGACACCGTGCTGGCATCTCGCGCACAGGGATCGGCCGTGGCATCGCCATAGGCGCAACGAGCGGGCCCGCGGTGCTAGACCTGTCCGCGCTCGCGCAACGCCCGATGCCGCTCGAACGAAACGTCCGCCGACGCATAGGCCTCCTGAAGAGCCACGCTCCAATAGCGCAGGTCGGCAAGCCGGATCGGCGTTCCGGTGACGGCGCAGCGCACGAAGTCTCCAGGAGATATGACCTGAAACTCGCCGTCGAGATACTTGAGCCGCGCCTCGCCCTTGAGGCCAAACAGCTTGTCGATCCGATTCATTGACCTATCCCAGGCGACTCCACCGTCGCCCCGATTGGGGGCCGCCGCCCCAGTGGCGGACACGTCATGATGACATTGCCAATGTCGGCATCGCCGTCAAGGGGCCCACCCCCCGAAGCGTCAATCAAGGTGACCGGCCCGTACATCCTGCCGCAGGTGAGGCGAGTTTCACAGCAGCGACCCCTGCCCCTCGCCGCCGTCGTCGCGCCGTCGTTTCGGCGGCGAAGTGGACCAGGTGCGGGCATCCTGTGGGGCACTTGGATGGGCGGGCTCGGTTCGCCGGCTGACCTCGGTAGGCCCCTCCGACACGGCCGCAAATCGACCGTCGGCCAACTCGACATCGACCCGGCGGCCGGCGGGCGCTCGCGCCACCGATCGCACGGCATGCCCCTGCGCGTCGCGAACGATGGCAAATCCCCGCCGCAACACGCTGTGATGAGAGAGGGATGCCAGCACCTGGCCCTGCGACTCGAGCGCTCGCCGCTGCGCTCTCATTCGATTGGCGATCGCCTGCTCGGCCCGCGCACCGAGCGTCGTCAGGCGATCGGCTGCCCGCGAGAGGCGGCTGAGGACGGTTTGAGGGGTGAGGCGCCCGCCAACCCGCATGAGACGCACGCGGCGCCCTCCGGCGCCCCGCGCCAGCGCCTCGCGCGCCTGCCGCTCGAGCGCCTCGAGCCGGTCGCGCGTACGTGCGAGGCGGACCGAAAGGAGGCGCGGATGAAGGCGGGCCGTCAGCCGGGCATGGTGGGTCGCATGCGAACGTGTGTTGGCCAGCAGCGCGCGGCCGAGGCGCTTCTCGATGGCATCGAAGCGCTGGCGCGGCAGAGCAAGCAAGTCCTGCAGCCGCGGCAGCCCGCGCGCGGCGGCCTTGAGGTGGGTTCGCGCGGACGCAAGCACGCGCCGCACCGCCGTGCCGAGACGCTGGCTGAGTTTGCCCGTTTGCTCGCTGAGATCGGCGTGACGGGGTACGGCCCATTCGGCGGCCTTGGTCGGCGTCGGCGCCCGCGCGTCGGCAACCAGATCGATCAGCGTCCAGTCGGTCTCATGGCCGATCGCAGCAATCAAGGGAATGGCGCTTTCACTCGCAGCCCGCACGACCGCTTCTTCGTTAAACCCCCACAGGTCTTCGAGGCTGCCGCCGCCGCGTGCCACGATGATCACGTCGGGCCGCGGCACTCTTCCACCCGCGGGAAGGGCGTTGAAGCCACGAATCGCAGCCGCCACCTCCGCCGCACAGGTGTCACCCTGCACGCGGACCGGCCAGACCACCACGTGCACCGGAAAGCGCTCCGCGAAGCCGTGCAGCATGTCGCGGATGACCGCGCCCGTGGGCGACGTCACGATGCCCACCACGCGAGGCAGGAACGGCACGGGCTTCTTGCGTGCCTCGTCGAACACGCCTTCCGCCGTCAACTTGCGCTTACGCTCTTCTAGGAGCGCCATCAGCGCTCCGACACCGGCCGGCTCGAGCGTCTCGACGACGATCTGATACTTCGACGAGCCGGGATAGGTCGTGATGCGCCCCTGCGCGATCACCTCGAGACCTTCCTCGGGCCGAAACCTCAGGCGCTGAAAATTGCCGCGCCAGATCACCGCCTCGATCTTGGCGCGATCGTCCTTCAGCGCGAAGTAGCAATGGCCCGAGGAGTGCGGCCCCCGATAGCCGGAGATCTCGCCCCGCAGGCGCACATACCCGAACCCGTCTTCCAGCGCTCGCTTGATCGCCGAGGCAAGCTCCGAGACGGAGAACTCCGCCGCATTGGTGCGCGGAACCGGTTGTTGGAAAGGCTCGGTCACGAATCAGCCTTGGTTTGTAGGACCCGGTTTCGATGATACATCATGGTGTCCGGACCGCGGCACAAGGACAAAGCCGCAGCCCCACAAAGTCGCGATAGGAATGGCATGAACGTCCTTATTTTGGGCTCCGGTGGCCGCGAGCATGCACTGGCCTGGGCCGTGAGCGCGAGCCCGCTTCTCACGCGACTTTTTTGCGCACCCGGCAACGCCGGAATCGCGGAGGTGGCGACCTGCCTACCCGTGGATCTGACCGATCACGACGCAGTCGTCCGGTTGTGCCGCGAGCACAGCATCGATTTCGTGATCGTCGGCCCGGAAGCGCCGCTCGTTGCCGGCCTCGCGGATCATCTGCTCCAAAGCAAGATCAAGGTTTTCGGCCCAACCCGGGCGGCAGCACAGCTCGAGGGCTCGAAAGGGTTCACCAAAGACCTCTGCCGCGAGTTCTCCATTCCGACCGCGGCCTACGGACGGTTTACCGACCTCGCGGCCGCCAAGGCCTATCTCGCGAAGCAGGCGCTCCCCGTCGTGGTCAAGGCCGACGGGCTGGCTGCCGGCAAGGGCGTCGTCATTGCCGAGACCCGCGAGGAGGCGATCGCCGCGGTCGAGGCCTGCTTTTCGGGAGCCTTCGGCGCCGCCGGCGCCGAGGTCGTGATCGAGGAGTTCCTGGACGGGGAGGAAGCGAGCTTCTTTGCGCTCGTGGACGGCGATCAGGCCTTGCCGTTGGCGACCGCTCAGGACCACAAGCGCGTAGGCGATGGAGACACGGGCCCCAATACCGGCGGGATGGGGGCCTACTCGCCGGCACCCGTCATCACGCCCGCCATCGCCGACCAGGTGATGGCGGGCATCATCCGGCCGACCGTGGCGGCGATGGCCGCGCGCGGCACACCCTACAAGGGCGTTCTCTTCGCCGGCCTCATGCTGACCGCGTCGGGACCCAAGCTGATCGAATACAATGTCCGGTTCGGCGACCCCGAGGCGCAGGTGTTGATGATGCGCCTCAAGTCGGATGTCCTGCCGGCCCTCATTGCGACGGTCGACGGCGTGCTGTCCACGTTCGATCTGCGTTGGCACGACGAGGCCGCGTTGACCGTCGTCATGGCGGCGAAGGGATACCCAGGCGCCCCCGAGACGGGCACCGAGATCCGAGGCCTCGACGCCGCCGCGGCGGTGGCCGGCGTCGAAATCTTCCACGCCGGTACCAAGCGCAGCGGCGGCAAACTGGTCGCAAATGGCGGCCGCGTGCTCAACGTCACCGCCCGCGGCAAGACCGTCGGCGAGGCCCAGAAACGGGCCTATGAGGCTGCCTCGCGCATCGACTGGCCCGGTGGATTCTATCGGCACGACATCGGCTGGCGCGCGATCGAGCGCGAGCGGCAGCGCCGATGACATCTCTGCCGGAGCTCTTTCCCGGTTTCGCCGAGCACCGCGTCCGCACCGATGGCGCAGAGATCTTCGCGCGGGTTGGCGGCAGTGGGCCGCCGCTCGTCCTGTTGCACGGCTATCCTCAAACCCACGCCTGCTGGCATCGCATCGCACCCGACCTGGCCCGGGAGTTCACCGTCGTCGCCATGGACCTCCGCGGCTACGGACAAAGCTCGGCTCCCGCCGGCGATACGGATCACATCGTCTATTCGAAGCGCGCCATGGCCAGGGACGTCGTCGAGGTCATGCGCGCGCTCGGCCATCACCGGTTCATCGCCGTCGGTCACGACCGCGGTGCCCGCGTCGCCTATCGGCTGGCCCTCGACCATCCCGCCGCCGTTAAGGCCCTCGCGCCTCTCGACATCCTGCCGACGTCCGAAGTGTGGTCGGGAATGCGCGCCGAAAGCGCGATCCGGTCCTATCATTGGGCCTTCCTCGCCCAACCGAAGCTTATGCCCGAAACCCTGATTGCGGGCGCCCATGCGCACTATCTCGAGCACACGCTCGCGAGCTGGACGCGAAACCGCTCTCTCGATTGCTTTTCCCCCGACGCCCTCGCGCACTACCGGGCCTCCCTGGCCTCACCGGCCCGCATCCACGCCGTATGCGAGGACTATCGCGCGGGCGCCACCGTCGACCGCCGGTTGGATGAGGAGGACATGGCCGCCGGCAGGAAGATCGCAAGCCCGACGTTCATCGTGTGGGGAAGCGACTATATCGGCAAGGGGTCCGTGGATCCTCTGGACATCTGGCGACGCTGGTGCGTCCAAGTCGACGGAAGAGAGATCACGTCGGGCCATTTCCTCGCCGAGGAAAACCCCACGGCGCTTCTCGCCGCACTCCTGCCTTTCCTGCGTGGTGTCAACGCGGGCGCGTGACCACGTAGCCGCGGTGCGCGCCAACAAGTTCATTGGGCAGCGAAACCAACGTATGTCGATCGACCTGACGTCGAAACTCCATAGACCCACTTTTGCGCTGGCGCTCGGCGGCGGCGGTGCACGCGGCCTTACGCATATCCTGGTTCTGGAGGCTCTTGACGAGCTCGGCATCAAGCCCGTGGCGATCGCCGGAACGTCGATCGGCGCCCTCTACGGCGCGGGCTATGCCTCCGGCCTTTCCGCCGCGCAATTGCGGGCCCACACCGAGGAAACATTGGGCCGCCGCCTCGAGATGATCCGCCAGCTCATCGTGGCGCGGTCCGAGCCGGTGCAGAAGCTGCTGAAATTCGTGCCCTTGCGGTCTGCCTTGCTCAATCCCGAAACCCTGCTCGACCAGATCCTGCCCTCGCGCTTGGCCAAAGATTTCGCGTCGCTTCAGATCCCGTTGAAGATCGTCGCCACCGATCTTGGCACCTACGCGCCCGCCATCCTCTCGGAAGGGCCGCTCCGTCCGGCCGTTGCCGCCAGCATCGCCATTCCCCTCGTGTTCTCGCCTGTTACGATCAACGGCACCATCATGGCCGACGGCGGGCTGACCAACCCCCTGCCCTTCGATCTCATCGACGATCTTGCCGACGTCACGATCGCCGTCGATGTCGGCGGACCATCGGGCAGCGACGATCTCTCCCCGCGGCGCTCCATCTTCGACGTCGCGATCCAATCGATCCACATCATGCAGAAGAGCATCACGCAGGAACGCTTGCGCTACCGGCAGCCCGACATCTACGTCGACGCCGCGGTTGGCCACTTCAACGCCCTCGAGTTCTATCGCTCCGCCGAGATCTTCGAAGCGGCGGCACAGGTCAAGAGTTCCCTCAAGGGAAAGCTCGACGCCATCCTGTCTGGTAAATCCCTCGCCTAGAGTGCTTCAGCACGACAAAGGAAAGGGCTAGGGGCATTCCGCGATTCAACGAAGCACGGAATGCCTAGTCCCGGCGCTCCGCGAAGAAGGCCTTGAGCAGCGCCGCGGCATCGCCCTCGCCCAGCGCCCCGTAAACCTCGGGTGCGTGATGACAGGTGGGTTGTGCAAAAATGCGCGGTCCCGCCTCCACACCGCCCCCCTTCGGATCGGCGGCGCCGTAGTAGAGGCGCCGTATCCGCGCGAACGAGATCGCGGTCGCGCACATCGGGCACGGTTCCAGCGTCACATAGAGGTCGTGACCGACCAGACGCTCGGAGTTGATCGCCTGGCACGCGGCGCGAATGGCCAGAACCTCGGCGTGCGCCGTCGGGTCGCACAGCTCTCGCGTCCGGTTGCCGGCGCGTGCCACGACCTCGCCATCCGGCGCGACGATCACCGCACCAATGGGCACTTCCCCCCGCTCACCCGCCGCGCGGGCTTCAGCCAGGGCAAATGCCATATGGCTTCTCGCCATTCGTGGTGCCATAAAGGCGCTCCCAAGACGAAGAATACGGCATGAAATGCGGAAAATTCAGCACGGTCAATCGCCTCCAAGACCCGGCGGACCGGCCCAAAAACCGCCCCGCAAGCACCGAGCGTCCAACCAGGAACCGGCGAAACCGCACGAAACCGCGCGCATCGCCAAGGTGATGGCCCGCGCCGGCCTATGCTCGCGCCGCGACGCCGAACGCTGGATTGCCGATGGCCGCGTCAGCATCAATGGCCAGGTCCTCACCAGCCCCGCTCGCGACGTGAAGCCCGGCGACGAGATCAAGATTGACGGCAAGGCACTGCCGGCGACCGAGCCAGCGCGCCTGTGGCGCTACTACAAGCCGCGCGGACTGGTCACCACCCACCGCGACCCCGAGGGCCGCCCAACGGTCTTCGAGAAGCTGAAACACACGTTGCCCCGCGTGATCTCCGTCGGGCGATTGGACGTCAACTCGGAAGGCTTGCTCCTCCTGACCACCGACGGCGATCTGGCACGGCATCTCGAGCTTCCGGCAACCGGCTGGCTCCGCCGCTATCGCGTGCGTGCGCACGGGCGTGTCACCCAGGCCGCGCTCGACGAGCTGAAAAACGGCGTCGAGATCGACGGCATACGTTACGGTGGGGTCGAGGCCACCCTCGATCGCGAGCAAGGAAGCAATGTCTGGCTCAGCGTGGCTCTCCGGGAGGGCAAGAACCGCGAGGTGCGCAAGATTTTGGGCCATCTCGGGCTCGATGTGAACCGCCTGATCCGCGTCTCGTTCGGGCCATTCCAGCTTCTCGAGCTCAAGCCCGGTGACGTCGAGCCGGTCAAGCGGCGCGTTCTGGTCGACCAGCTCGGCGCACGACTGGCGCGCAGCTTGGGGTTGACGATCGATGAGGATGAGCGCGATGCCCGGCGTGCTAAGCGTTCTCGTAAACCCGATCCATCCAGCCAGGAAAGCAAGGCGTGAGGGTCGTTGGCGGCACGTTCCGTGGCAGACCGCTGGCCTCGCCGGACCATCCCGGCCTGCGCCCCACCTCCGATCGCGTGCGAGAGTCCGTTTTCAACATTCTTGCTCATGGAGCTTTGGGACGTGACCTCGACGGCGCAAAGGTCCTGGATCTCTTTTCGGGCACGGGCGCACTCGGCATCGAGGCGCTGTCGCGGGGCGCGGCCTATTGCCTGTTTGTCGAAGAGGACGCCGACGCGCGCGCCCTGATCCGGCGCAACATCGAGGCGCTGGGGCTGAGCGGCATCACCAAGATTTTCCGCCGCGACGCGACCGATCTCGGTGACGTCGTCAAGCCGGGACCCTATGACGTTGCGTTCTTGGATCCGCCCTACGCTCAGGGCCTCGCCGAAAAGGCCTTGATTTCCGCAGCCGCCGGCCGCTGGCTGGCGCCCGACGCCATCGTCGTCGTCGAAGAGCATGTGGATGTCGAGGTGCGCGTCCCTCCACCGTTTCTCGTGCAGACGCGTCGTGCCTGGGGCGATACTCAGGTGTTTTTTGCCCGCTACGCCCCGGCGGGGAGCCACCAGGAATTATCGTGACCAACAAGAACGCGCCTCAAGGCGCGCCTTCGGCCGTCATCAGCGGCTGGATCGAGGCCGGGCTCTACGTCCTGGCCATCGCCATCCTCTCGGTTGTCTACGCCATCGCCAATGCGGCGGGCGCACACGCCATCGTCTTCATCCTCTATTCGATGGTCATTGCCGCGATTGGTCTGCTGCTGGTGACCGGCCTTGGCGAGGGCTGGAAGCGGGTGGTCCTGCACCCCTTGAGCTGGCTGGTGGGTGCTTCGACAATCGGATTGGAGATCACTTTCTGCCTGACCGTCGGCAAGATCGCTCCCGCCGAAAGCAGCCTGATCGTCCGCAGCGCCATACCCTTCTCCATCCTCGCCGGGTGGACCTTCTTCGGTCGCCGGCCTTCCCGGCTCGCATGGGTGGGCTTCGTGATCGTCCTGGCCGGCCTCGGCATCCTCGTCGGCATACTCGACCTCCAACGGCAGTCGATGGGGCTCGTCTACGGCCTGCTCACCGGTCTCCTCATCGTGTCGCGGAGCTTCTCAGGGGAGTTCCATCCCTGGAATCGTTCAGCGCGCACGGTCCACGAGAAGCTCCGCATCACGGGCTTGATCGTCCTCGTCACAGCCGTTTTCGGGTTGGTCCTCGCCGCCACGACCGCAGCGTTGGTCGCTGCCGGCCACATCAATCCGTCCGAAGCCGTTCCGGCCCCTGCGGATTTCCGGCACCTGCCGACGTTCGGGCTGGCCCTCGTCGTAGGCGGCGCCCTGTTCACCGCCATGAACTACCTGCAGTTCTCTTCCGTGGTGAAGATCCAGACCGAGAATTTCATCGCCACCAGCGCGTTCATGCCGCTGGTGACGTTCGCCTTGCAGGAAATGGCCGCAACGCTCGGCGTGCTGACTCCATCGCCATTCGACTGGCGCCTGCTGCCGGCCATGGCGCTGGTGATCGCCGGCGTGATTGCGGTCATCATCGGCAACCGCCGCGTCGCGTGAAAGCCCTCTAGCGGCGCCCGAAAAGGCGCTCGATGTCGGCCAGACGCAGCTCGACGTAGGTCGGCCGACCGTGGTTGCACTGGCCGGCACCCGGCGTCTCCTCCATGGTGCGCAGCAGGGCATTCATTTCGTCCGGCCTGAGGCGTCGGCCGGCCCGGACGCTGCCATGGCAGGCCATCGTCGAGCACACCGCCTCGAGGCGATCGATCAGCAACCGGCTGTCTCCGTCGCGCAGAAGGTCGGCCGCAAGATCGTGGACAAGTCCGTCGACATCGGTTTCCCCGAGGATCGAGGGCAGCTCGCGAACGGCAACCGCGCCCGGCCCGAAAGGCTCGATGACGAGCCCGAGATCATGAAGCGCGCCGGCGGCCGCTGTCAGGGCCTCTGCTTCGTCCTCGCCGAGCTCGACGATGACCGGGATGAGCAAGCCTTGTCGCGCCACGCCGCCGTTGGCGAGCATCGCCTTGATGCGCTCATAGACGATCCGCTCGTGGGCGGCATGCTGGTCGACAATCACCACGGAGGATCGCGTCTGAGCCACGATGTAGGTCTCGTGCAATTGCGCCCGCGCTGCGCCGAGCGGCTTGTCGAGCAGGTCGGCCGGCGGCGGTGCGGCAGCCGCCGACACATCCGCGCTTGGCCCACCGAACGTGGCAAACGAGGCCTGTCCTGCAGGCTCGGCAAAGCCCTCGGCTCCGGGCGCCGGGCTCGAAGCAATCCGGGCTGCCATCACATCGAGCGTCGCCGCCCCGCCGGCCACCGTTGCCCTGTGGCCGGCCCTGGCCAATCCGTCGCGCAGTGCACCAATGATAAGGCGCCGCACCGCTCCGCTGTCCCTGAAGCGGACCTCGGCCTTCGCCGGATGGACGTTGACGTCCACCTCGCGCGGTTCGATGTCGACAAACAGCGCGAGCAGCGGGTGCCGCCCCTTGGGCAGCAGATCGCCGTAGCCCGCCCGGACCGCACCGAGCAACAGCTTGTCGCGCACCGGACGGCCGTTCACGAACAGGAATTGCAGCGTCGCATCCGGCCGGTTGAGCGTCGGCAATCCGGCAAATCCGCGAAGGCGCACGCCATCCCTCTCACCGCCGACCTCGAGCGCGTCCGACAGGAACGCGCGCCCCATGATCCGGCCGAGCCGTTGAATGACACCGTCGGCATCGCTGCCCTCAACCGCGGGAAGCCGGAGGCCCGCGCGTTCACCGGTGGTCAATGCAAATGCCACCGCGGGATGCGCCATGGCCAGCCGCTTGACCACATCCCCGATGGCCAGGTTCTCCGCGCGCTCGGATTTGAGGAACTTGAGGCGGGCCGGCGTCGCTGAGAACAGCTCGCGCATCTCGACCCGGGTTCCGCAGGCCAACGCCGCCGGCCGCAGCGCGCCTTTCCGGCCGCGATCGACGGTGATCTCGAAGGCATCCGGCGCACCCCGCGCCCTCGAGGCGATCGACAGGGAGGCGATCGACCCGATCGACGGCAGTGCCTCGCCGCGAAACCCCAGCGTGCGAATGTCGAGGAGATCGTCGGTCGCGAGCTTGGAGGTGGCGTGCCGCTCCAGCGCGAGCGCCAGATCCTGCGCGTCCATGCCGTGGCCATCATCGGTGACGCGCACCAGGCTGATCCCACCGCCGGCAACCACGACATCGATGCTGCGGGCGCCCGCGTCGATCGCGTTCTCCGCGAGCTCCTTTACGACGCTGGCGGGTCGCTCGATGACCTCACCCGCCGCGATGCGGTTGATGGTTTCGGTCGGTAGCTGGCGGATGGCCAACGCACAAGGCTCCCGTGACGATTCGGGGTCAGATGATAGAGGCTTTCGTCCGGCCCTGTCTCAGGAACCGCCCTTGAGCCGGTCGCGCGCCAGGATCTTTCCCAGCTCGACGGCTGGCTGGTCGAACGGATCGACGCCCCAGAGTCGGGCGGCCAAGACCGTCTCCAGCATGAAGTGCATCAGCAGGGCACCCATGGCGTGCTCATCGAGCCGCGGCACATCGAACGTGCGCACCGGCCGCCCGGCCTGCGCCAGAGCCTGCGGTACGCCTTGACCCTGCGCCGCCACGAGGTCCCCCACGGGCCGGCCCGCCATCTCGCTCAATCCCGCGGCGTCCGCCAGGGCCTTGTCGACGACGGTCCCGGTCCCGCCGGACGCCGCCCGAACAATCGTGATGAGATGCTCCCGCGGTCCGTCCATGAAGAGCTGGAGCTGACTGTGCTGGTCGAGCGGACCGAGGCAGGCGATCGGCGTCGTTCCGAGGCCGCCCTTGCCGAGGCTCTCGGCCCACAACTGCACGAACCAGTGCGCGAAACGCCCGAGGCGATCGGCGTACGGCATCATCACCTGCACGCGGATCCCACGCTCCTCCGCCAGCGCCACACTGAGCGCGGCCCCCACGGCGGCGGGAAACTCCTTCGCGGCCGTTTTGTTCAAGGCGTCCACCACGGCGCGGGCACCCGCCCGTATGGCACGGACGTCCAGGCCGCGCGCAAGTGCGGGGAGCAGCCCGACGTTGGTCAGAACCGAATAGCGCCCGCCGATGCCGGTGTGATGATCGAGGAGCGGCACGCCATGAGCGGACAACAGCGAGCGCAGGCCGTTGCGGCGCCCCGCAACAGCCGGCTCGGTGACGCCGAGAAACAGGCGCGGAATGTCACGCGCGAGCCCGGCCGCCTTGACGGCTTGCAGCATCACGATCGCCTGGACGAGCGTTTCCGGCGTATTGCCAGACTTCGATGTTACGACAAAACGGGTCGACGCAAGATCGAGCGTTGCCAGCGAGCGCTCGAGCGTGAGCGGATCGAGGTTGTCGTAAAAGCGCGTGCGAGGCCGCCCGCGCTGGCGTTCATCGGCTGCACCCGGGATGTTCCAGCCCGCGAACTGCGCCAGCGTTTGCCCGCCGAGCCCGGAACCACCCGTACCGAAGAACACGATCGTTGTAGCACTCGCCGAAAGTCGGGCCAGAGCGGCCTCGGCCTCGGAGATATCCGCCGTCTCCTCGGCAATGCGCAGGAGCGGAAGGTGACCGTTGGCGTAGTCGGCGCGCAAGCGATCGATCTCGGGCGCAAGGCGCTCGACCCGCCGGTCGATGTGCCCGGCCTCCAGCCCATGGGGGCCGATCGATTTGGAAAGCGCACCATCAATGGATTGCCGGAAAGGCAATTCCGGATCGACTGAGGCAGATCCCATGCTGCTGTCCCCGTGAGCCGGCGGCGGCACTCCCGCGCGACGTCAGCCGCCGCTGCGTGCCATCGTCGGCTTGCCGACAATCGTGACGAGGAGATCGTCGCTCTTGAGAAGTCCCGCTGCCACCCGTTTCACATCGGCGAGGGTGACCGCCTCGATCAATCCGTTGCGCTTGTCCACATAGTCGATGCCGAGATCGTCCTGCAGAATGCCGAGCAACTGATTGGCGATCTTCGCATTGGTATCGAAGCGCAGCGGAAACGAGCCCGTGAGGTACTTCTTGGCGTTCTCGAGCTCCGTCGCGGTCGGCCCTTCCGCCGCCATGCGCTTCAACTCGGCCTTGATGACATCGAGGGAGCGGCCCATCTCCTCGTTCTTCGTCGCCACCCCGCCCGCCAGCACCGAGGCGTGGCGATATGGCTGCTGGTAGGTGTAGACGGAATAGGCGAGACCCCGCTTCTCGCGCACCTCCTCCATCAGGCGGGACGCAAAGCCGCCGCCGCCGAGGATCTGATTGAGAATGAACGCCGGAATGAAATCGGGGTCCTTGCGGGGCATCGCCGCGAGCCCGAAAACCGCGACCGACTGCGGAACGTCCATCTCGACGATCTTCTGTTGCCCTGCCTTCGGCACCACGTTCGGGACGGCGTTCAGGTTGCCCTTGGACGCCAGCTCACCGAAGACCTTGTCGAGCAGCTTCCCGACCGCCGCGGCATCGATATCGCCGACGACGACCACGTTGAGCGTATCCTTCGAGAACACGCGCTTGCGGTACGCCTCGAGATCGTCCCGCGTGATGCCGGCAATCGATTGCGGTGTCCCGTTGGTGGGCCGGCCATACGGATGACCTGGGAAAGCCAGCGCATACCACTCCTCGGAGGCCACCCGGTTGGGATCCTTGGCGGCGAACGCGAGGCCAGCCAGAAGCTGGGCGCGAATCCGTTCGACCGCATCGGTGTCGAAGCGCGGCCGTGTGACGGCAAGGCGGAGAAGATCGGCCGCGGCGTCGCGGTTCTCAGTCAAGCTTTCGAAACTGCCGAAGATCGCATCGCGGCTGTCATCGAAGCCCATCTTCATGGCCAGCTCTTCCATGCCCTCCTGGAATTCCCTGGCCCGCAGCTCACCAGCCCCTTCGTCCATCATCGACGATAGGAAGTTGGCCAGCCCTTCCTTCCCCGACGGATCCTGGGAATTGCCACCCTTGAAGGCAAATCGCAGCGCAATCAAAGGCACGCTGTGCTCTTCGACGAGCCAAGCCTCGATTCCGCCGGGACTTTTGACTTTCTGGATTTTCATGGCCTGGGCAGCATGAGTGAATGTTGCAAACAAAACGGTGGCGAGCACAGCAACCAGAACGCGCGGCACGGCAAGCGCCCGGCCGCGCCGACCGGGGCGCATCGATCCGAGGGGGAGCGTCATATCGGTATCTCGAAGGATCATGAGCGGCTGACCGGCTTCTGTGGCGCCGGCGGGCCGCCACCGCCATCGGCTGCGACAGGCAGCAACGTTCCGGTGGTCGAGCGACGCATGTCGAGATACGCGGCGGCGGCCGCCTTCACGGCGTCGAGGGTGACCGCCGAGATGCGCTCCGGCCACGCCTCAAGGTCCTGGATCGTCCGCCCGACGACCAGGGCCCATCCATAGCGGCGTGCAAGCGTCGCCTGATTGTCGCTCTCATAGACGTACTCGGCGATATAGCTCTTTTTGGCCCGCGCCAGCTCGGCTTCGGTCACGCCGTTGCGCCGGACGTCATCGAGAACCGCGTCGATGGCGGCCTCCGCTTTGTCGAGCGTAACCCCATCCGCCGGCACGGCGTAGACGGCAATCTTCCCCGAATCCATGCCCGAGCCGCTGTACCAGCCACCGCCGCTCGATGCGACTTTCTCCTCCACCACGAGGCGTTGATACAGGCGGCTCGTCGAGCCCGACCCCACGATCTTCATGAGCAGGTCGAGGGCCTCGGCTTCGCCGGGCTTTGCGGTTCGATAGCTCGGCGCCACATAGTATCGCTGCACGGACGCCTTGCCGGCGCGCGGGTCTTTGAGCTCGACGCGGCGCGCGGAGATGTACTCGGGGTCCTGCGCCCGCGTGCGGGCTTCTACAGCGGGATTGGCCGGGATCTTGCCGAACGTGCCCTCGGCCAGCCGCTTGACTTCGTCGGCGGTCACGTCCCCCGAGACAACCAGAATGGCGTTGTTCGGAGCGTAGTGGCGCTTATAGAACGTGAGCGCGTCGGCTCGCGACAAACGTGCCATCTCGTGCATCCACCCGATGACGGGAATGCCGTAGGGGTGCGAGTAGTACAGCGTCGCATTCATCTGCTCGTCGAGGATCGCCTGTGGATTGTTCTCGACCCGCGAGCGCCGCTCCTCGAGGATGACATCGCGCTCGGTCCCAACCTCCTGCTCGGTGAGCTTGAGGTTGACCATACGGTCCGCCTCCATCTGCATCACCTGCGCCAGGCGATCCTTGGCGACACGCTGAAAATAGGCGGTGGCATCCTGGCTGGTGAAGGCGTTGTCCTGGCCGCCCAGCCGCGACACGATCTTGGAAAACTCCCCGCTCGCAATCTTGTCGGTTGCCTTGAACATCAGGTGCTCGAGGAAATGCGCGATCCCCGAGACACCTCGCGGCTCGTCCGCGGCACCGACCCGATACCACACCATGTGCGTCACAACCGGCGCGCGAGGGTCGGGAATGACGACGGTCTGCATGCCGTTGGCGAGCTTGAACTCCGTGGCGCGCGTTCTGCTTTGCGCCTGCAGCATCTGTGGGACGAGTGCGAGCATGAGTGTGGACAGCACCAGGGTTGAAAGGGGGAGGTAGGCCCGTCGATGCATCAGGAAACCTCGAGGCTCAATCAGGGGTCCGCGTCGGGGCTGGCCGGAAGCACAGGCCGCGACGCTCGAAGCGTGCCCGCCATGACCTCATCGCGACGGACCGGTCGTGAGCAGGTTTCCGCCCCTCGGTTCCCATTGTCAAATGACAACGGCTTCATGTTGACGGGCGAGACCGCAGCCACCCGCATGCGCCGCGCAACCGCGTCGCATTCTCACAGAACGTGAACATTCACAGTTTATTGAGTTTGTATCGACTTCAGGATGGATGGGCTGCACTGCCCCTTCGGGCCCTTGATCTCGTAGTCGGGCTGGCCCCGGGCCCTGGCCCGCCACAACGCATCGCGACAGAACTCGTAATGTCTGCGATCGAGCTCCTTGGCTTCCGCCACCCGCCGCTGATCGGGGTCATCCGGCCACGCTTCTTGCGGTGGTGCATCGGCCTGCTCGCTGCCCGGCGGGGGCAACCGGTCGAGTTTGGGCGGAACGACGAGCCCGGGGCGCTCGGCCAAGCGAGGCTCGCCTTTTTTGGCCGTGGAAGCCGTCGAGATGCCCATGTAATCGAACATCGAGCCGTGCAGCTCGACCCCGTCGAAACCACAGCCCGATGCCAACAGCGCGACGCCGAGCGTGGCTGCGAGAGTGAGCCGTTTGAGCGGACGGACAGGCCCCACCATGAACCTTCCCCCAGGTAGCACGGACGATTGCACGCTAGCGACCGCTAAGGCCGCTTTGCGGCGTCATTGCGACTCGACCAGAACGAGTCATATAGAAGCCCGACCACCCCCGCAACGATGGCCACATCGGCGAGGTTGAAAACGTACCAGGAATAGCCCCAACCGTGAAACAGAAAGAAGTCCGCAACCCCTCCTAAGTGGACCCGATCAATCGCGTTGCCGAGCGCACCGCCGAGAATGAGCCCGATGCTGACCGCCATGAGGGCGCCTGTGGCCCCCCGTGCGAGCCATATGGCTAGCACCAGGGCTGCTGCAGCCGCGAACGCGGCGAGCCCGGCCTGGCCGAACGAGCCCGCGCCGAGACCGTAGCTGATGCCGACATTCTTGACATAGACCAGGTCGAAGAACGGCGTGACCGAGACCCGGCCTTTTTCCGCAATGCGGTAGACCGACAGCATCCACCATTTGTGGGCTTGATCTGCCGCAAGCGCCAGGGCTGCTGCCAACAGTCCGATGCCGGACCATCGCCCCCACAACCAGGACGAGAGTGATGCCGATGCCATCGGTGTGCTCAACTGGCCGCCGCGCCGCGCGCGTCGAGCTCGCGCACCGCCCGTGCATCCCGGCCAGAAAGGTCGGGAAACTCGGGATCGGCCCCGACATCCGAGGTGATCCGCCAAGACCGCGCGCACTTGCGTCCCTGTGCCTTCGCCGGCACGACGCCGACATCCTCCACGTCGGCGAGCGAGAAGGCGCCCGCCGGCGCCGGCCCCGGCCGCACCGAGATGCCGGACGTGATGCAGACCTCCGCGAAGTCGATGCCCTCGAGCACGGACACGAGCTCCGGATCGGACAGATACACCTCCGGCGCCGCTTCGAGGCTCGATCCGATCCGCTTGGCCGCGCGCTCGATCTCGAGCGCCCCCGTCACCACCCGGCGAACGCGCCGGATCTTTTGCCATTTGGCTTCGAGCACACTGTCTCTCCACGCCTCCGGCAGCTCGGGGAATACTTCGAGGTGAACGGAGGCATCTGGGCCAGGATGGCGGCAGAGCCAGGCTTCCTCGGCCGTAAACGCCAGAATCGGCGCCAGCCACACGGTCGTCGCCGTGAAGATGTGCTCGATGGCCGTCAGCGCCGCACGCCGCGTGGTGCTCGAGATCGGGTCGCAGTACAGCGCGTCCTTGCGGACATCGAAATAGAACGCCGACAGATCCGTGTTCATGAATTGTGACAGCGTCGCGACGACGCGCTTGTAGTCGTACGCCTTGTAGGCCTTGCGAATATCGGCATCGAGCTCCGCCAGCCGGCTCAGCATGAGCCGCTCCAGCTCCGGCATGTCGGTGAACGCAACGGCCTCCTCCGGGCGCTGGTGCGCCAGCGTCCCGAGCATCCAGCGCAGCGTGTTGCGCATTTTGCGATACGTCTCGACAAACGTCTTCAGGATCTCAGGACCGATGCGCAGATCGTCCGAATAGTCGGACGCCGCCACCCACAGCCGCAGAATATCGGCGCCCGAATTCTTCATCACATCCTGCGGCGCGATGACGTTGCCGAGCGACTTCGACATCTTCTGCCCCTTCTCGTCGAGCACGAAGCCGTGCGTCAGCACGATGTCGAACGGCGCGCGGCCGCGCGTGCCGCAGCTTTCGAGCAGCGAGGACTGGAACCAGCCGCGATGCTGGTCGGAGCCCTCGAGATACATCACCCGATCCGTGCCACCGTCTCGCTGGCGCTCAATGCCGGCAAGACCGGGGAACGCCTTCGGGTCCTCGAGCGTGAACGCGTGCGTGGAGCCGGAATCAAACCAGACATCGAGAATATCGACGACCTGTTCCCAATCGGCAGGGTTATCGACCAGGCCGCTCAGAAACCGCTCGCGCGCACCAGCGGCAAACCACGCATCCGCGCCCTCTGCCGCCATCGCCGCGCGGATGCGCGCGATCAGCTCGTTCGATTTGGCGAACGTGCCCGACGGAATGATCTGCTGTGTCTCGGCGTGCACGAACACCGTGATCGGCACGCCCCAGGCACGCTGGCGGGAAATCACCCAGTCGGGACGCGACTCGATCATGCCGCGCAGCCGGTTCTGACCGGTCGCCGGCACGAACTCGGTATCGGCGATCGCCTTGAGTGCCAACCCGCGCAACGTGCTGTTGCCACCGCGACCGGGCGTGTCGAGCGCCTTGTCCATGGCGATGAACCACTGCGGCGTATTGCGGAAGATCACCGGCTTCTTGGAGCGCCACGAATGCGGATACTGGTGTCGCAGGCGACCGCGCGCGATCAGCGCATGGGCATCGACCAGTGCTTTGATGACGGCGTCGTTGGCGTCGCCCTTGTCACCTTTGTCGGTGATGACACGCTTGCCGGTGAAGCCGGGTGCATCGGCGGTGAAGAAGCCGTCGCCATCGACGGTGAAGGGGATGGTCGTGTCGATGCTGAGCTTTTGCAGCTTCGGCGCGTTGGCCATCCATACGTCGAAGTCCTCCCGGCCGTGCCCCGGCGCGGTGTGGACAAAGCCGGTTCCATCCTCGTCCGAGACGTGGTCGCCATCGAGCAGCGGTACGTCGAAGTCGTAGCCCTTGCCACGCAACGGATGCGCGCACGTGATCGCGGCGAGGTCGGCAGGCGTCAACGCGGCGCGCCGCTCGAATTCCTCGACCTTGGCCAGCCGCATGACCGACTCTGCAAGGTTGTCGGCGATGATGAGCTTGTCGCCGGGCTTCGCCCAATTGCCGTCGGGCGCCTTGGTGACCTCGTAGAGGCCGTAGGCGACCTTGGATGAGTAGCTGATCGCGCGGTTGCCGGGGATCGTCCACGGCGTGGTCGTCCAGATGACGATGCTGGCATCGACCAGCCGGTCGCTGCCGCTGGCGACGATCGGGAATTTCACCCAAACGGTATCGCTCGTGTAGTCCTGGTATTCGACCTCGGCCTCGGCCAATGCCGTCTTCTCCACCACAGACCACATCACGGGCTTGGAGCCGCGGTAGAGCGCGCCGTTCACCGCGAACTTCATCAGCTCCGCGGCAATCGTCGCCTCCGCCGCATGGGCCATGGTCGAGTAGTAGTTCTGCCAGTCGCCCTCGACGCCGAGCCGGCGGAACTCCTCGCGCTGAACACCGATCCAGTGCTCGGCGAACTCGCGGCACTGCTCGCGGAACTCGTTGACCGGCACCGCATCCTTGTCCTTGCCCTTGGCGCGATACTCCTCCTCGATCTTCCACTCGATCGGCAGACCATGGCAGTCCCACCCCGGCACGTAGTTGGAATCGAAGCCCAGCATTTGCTGGGATCGCGTGACGGTATCCTTGAGGATCTTGTTCAGCGCCGTGCCGATGTGGATGTTGCCGTTCGCGTAGGGAGGCCCATCGTGCAGCACGAACTTGGCCCGCCCCTTCGACGCCGCGCGCAGCCTGGAGTAGAGCCCGATCTTAGCCCAGCGCTCGAGCAGCCTGGGCTCGAGTGCCGGCAACCCTGCCTTCATCGGAAAGTCGGTTTTCGGCAGGAACAGCGTCGTGCTCCAGTCCCTGTCCTGCGCTTGGGCCGGGCTGCCCTGATGTTTGGCCATCGATACTTTCTTCCTCGCCGTCCAACCGGCGCCTTCTAGCAACGCAGCCCCGGACAATAAAGGGCCACCTTGGAGATCACTCAAGCCGTTGACTGGCCAAGAGGATAGCTGGCAAGCGGCCTTTCGGCTTCCGCTTTGCGCAGAAGTTGGCGCGCCAGCTCACAGTCCGCCGCCATTTGAACCTTGAGCGCATCTATGTCGCTGAAGCGGCGGTCGCCCCGGACGAAATCGATGAACTCCACGACAATCTCGCGTCCGTAGAGGTCGCCGTCGAAATCGAGCAGAAACACCTCGAGCACCGGGGCCCCGTCGTCGAATGTCGGACGCGTCCCGAGATAGGCTGCGCCGTCGTAGCGGGCTTCTCCCACGATTACGTGAACGGCATAGATCCCGTGACCGAGCGCCGTGCCTTTCGGCAAGTCGATGTTGGCCGTGGGAAAGCCCAGCCCTGTCCCCCTCTTTGCGCCGCCGGTCACGACGCCGCGAACCCGCCACCAATGCCCGAGTGCATGCGCCGCGCCTGTGACATCGCCTGCGGAAAGTTTGGCCCTGATCCCGCTCGACGAGAACACCTCGCCGTCCTCGGCGATCGGTGAAATCACTTTCACGGCGAACCCACCCGTGCGCCCGGCGGCCTGCAGCATCTCGGGCGTGCCCACCCGATCCTTGCCGAAGAAAAAATCGTAGCCGATCACGACCTCGCCGACGCCGAGACTGTCCACCAGAACGCTCGAGACGAAACGCTCAGGCGTCAGGGCGGCGAGAGCCGCATCGAAATCAAGCACGACCGCAAAATCGAGCCCCACGCGCGCGAACAGCGCGAGCTTTTCGGCAAGCGTCGTCAGGCGAAAATGAGGCCTGCCCGGTTGGAAGAATTCGCGCGGATGCGGCTCGAACACCATCACCCCGGCCGGCCGGCCGGCCCGGCCGGCTTCATCGAGCGTCGCCAGCAGCAGGGCTTGATGCCCGCGATGGACGCCGTCGAAATTGCCGATCGCAATGACCGCACCCCGCACATCTTGCGGAAAGCCACGGAAGCCGCGGATGACACGCAAGCGCGATCTCGCTGAGTCGGAAACAAATTCAACCATGAAGGGCATGCATAGTGGGTCGCCGGCGGTCTGAAAAGATCCGCCCGGTCCCACGGCTGAGCACACTTGAAGTCAGTGTCAGGTCGGCCGAGCTGGCACCATGAGCATCGCCTCGCCCTCGAGCACCACCTTGCCATCGACATGGCACAGACACTCGAAGCGTGCCCGCCGCTTGGCCGGGAACAGCTCGACGACCTTCACCTTGGCCGTGACCTTGTCGCCGATCTTGACCGGAGCCCGGAAATTGAGGGTCTGCGAGATGTAAATGACGCCCGGTCCGGGCAGCTCGGTGCCGAACACCGTCGAGATGTAGCTCGCCGTCATCATCCCGTGAGCAATGCGCTCTTTGAACAGGGTCTTTGCCGCATACGCCGCATCGAGGTGGACCGGGTTCTTGTCACCCGTCACCTCCGCGAAGGCCACGATATCGCCATCGGTCACGGTTCTCTGGAAGCTCGCTTCCATGCCGATCTCGAGATCCTCGAAGAAGTAAGTCTTCCGTGTCATCACGGTCATGCGATGTCTCCCTCGCGCCTGCCCTTCTTGTGCGGTGCCAAAGCGCTTGCGGTGCTGCGTCTTCCCCTTGCGCCGGCAACACTAGCGAACCCAATGTGCGTCGCAACAAAAAATCTCGGTTAATATGGCGACGCACAAGAGCCTCTGCCAGAGCAGCGGAGGACGCGATTCGGGGCTCGAGGTCAAGAATCGCGCAGCAACATGGCTATTGACCGGGCATCAAAATAGGTCAAAAGCCCTGTGTGACGGACTGTCAGGGCCGGTTGCGCCGCTGCCACGGCGTAGATATATAAGCTCCGATCCCCCGAAATTGATCCAGATTTGGCCTTCGCAGCGCGAGGGTCGGGAGAAGACTTCCATGAGTGATCGAACACCTTTGATGCCCAAGTCGACAGCGGTGTGGCTTGTCGAGAACACATCCTTGTCTTTTGATCAGATCGCCGAGTTTTGCGGCATGCACCTGCTCGAGGTTAAGGGCATTGCGGACGGAGATGTCGCAGCCGGCATCAAGGGCATGGACCCCATCGCATCCGGTCAGTTGACCCGCGAGGAAATTGCCAAAGCTGAGGGCGACTCCGAATATCGCCTGCGTCTCGCCGAGTCCAAGGTCGCGATCCCACAGGTGAAAACCAAGCGCGGCCCCCGCTACACGCCGGTGTCACGGCGGCACGACCGCCCCAACGCGGTGCTGTGGCTCCTGCGCAACCACGCCGAGCTCAAGGACAGCCAGATCATGCGGTTGGTCGGCACGACCAAACCCACGATCGCCCAAATTCGCGACCGATCGCACTGGAATGCCGCAAACCTGACTCCTCAAGACCCCGTCACACTGGGCCTGTGCACCCAGATCGACCTCGATGCGGAGGTCAAGAAGGCGGCCAAGCGCCTGGAGCGCGACCGCAAGGAGTCCGGCAAGGGCGCCGGGCCGTCCGGGACGCTTCTGCCGGCCACCGAAACGACCCGCGTACCAGGCCTCGGGCCGCAACCGACCGTCGAAATCCTGGCTCCCAAGCCCCAGGAGGCCGAGCGCGAGGCAACACCGGAGGAAGAGGCCGCCCGGATGCTCGCCAAGCTCAACCAGCTCTCCGGCGGGTCCAAGGGCGACAGCCAGGACGACTGAGTGGTCTCGCGCTATGTGCCAACGGGAACGACGTAGTTGAGCGGCATGCGACCGCCATCCGCGTAGATCGTCGTGCCCGTCAGGTAGCTGGCCTGATCGCTGGCGAGCCAGGCGACGATGGCGGCGATCTCGGCTGGCTGGCCGAAACGGCCCAGCGGTGTTCGTGACAACACCTTTTGACGGAACGCGTCGTCCTTGACGACGTCCTTGATCAGCGGCGTTTCGATCGTTCCCGGCCCGACGGCGTTGACCCGAATGCCGTGCGGGGCGAGCGCGATGGCCATCGACTTCGTGAGCTGCATGACGCCGCCCTTCGATACCGAATAAGCCACATGGTCGGGCAACCCGAACCATGCGTTGACGGAGCTCATGTTGACGATGGAGCCCGGCACGCCGCCGGGGCCCGGGCCCTGCTTGACCATCTGTCGCGCGACGCCCTGAGCGGTCAGAAACGCGCCCTTGAGGTTGATCCCGAGAATGCGGTCGAACTCCCGCTCCTCCAGATCGAGGAAGGGCCGATCGTCCACCACGCCGGCGTTGTTGACGAGGACATCGATCCGGCCGTACGCGGACACCGCGGCCGCAATGAGCTTGGCAACACTGGCTCCCGTGGAGACGTCGACCGGGACGAAGGTAGCATCGCCGCCGGCCGCTGTGATGGCTTTGACCACTTGCGATCCGGTGGTCTCGTTCAAATCCGCCACGACGACCTTGGCGCCATCCTGAGCCAGCCGTTCGGCGCAGGCGCGGCCGATGCCCTGCCCGGCTCCGGTGACAACGGCGGCCCGCCCTTTAAGCAGCATCTCTCTGTCTCCCAAGTCTGTCTCGATCTCGCGGCGGCGAACCTAACGGCGCGTCCCGGGGCTTACAATCGTGCAGGAACGCAGAGCAGCCGCCCCCTATTGCGACAACTCGCGCCGCGCCTGTGGTGCACCCATTCCGCGATCCTTCAGGACGGCGAAAATTTCGTCGAGGATGGCGGGATCGTCGATCGTCGCCGGCAGCTTCCAGGGCTCCCCGTCGGCCATCTGCCGCATGGTACCGCGCAGGATCTTCCCCGACCGCGTCTTGGGCAGTCGCTGAACGATCATGACGTTCTTGAGTGCCGCAACGGGGCCGATGGTGTCGCGCACAAGGGCGACGATCTCCTTCTCGATCTCGCCGGCGTCGCGGGCGGCCCCCGCGTTCAGCACGACGAAGCCGGCCGGGATCTGCCCCTTCATTTGATCTGCCACGCCGACCACCGCGCATTCGGCGACATCCTTGTGCTTTGCGATGACCTCCTCCATCTGCCCGGTCGAAAGGCGATGACCGGCGACGTTGATCACATCGTCGGTGCGAGCCATGACATAGACGTAGCCGTCGGCATCGACATACCCCGCATCCGACGTCGTGTAGTAGCCGGGAAACTGCTGGAGGTAGCTTTCGCGAAATCTCGCGTCGTTGTTCCACAGCGTCGGCAACGCGGACGGCGGAAGGGGCAGCTTGACGGCCAGCGTCCCGGTTTCGCCTTGCGCGACTTGCTCACCCTTGTCGTCGAGCACCTGCAGATCGTAGCCGGGCATGGGAACCGAGGGCGAGCCGTATTTGACCGGCAGTTGCCCGAGCCCGACCGGATTGCCGCAGATCGCCCAGCCGGTCTCCGTCTGCCACCAGTGATCGATGACGGGGACTTCCAGCTTGGCCTCGGCCCACTTGATCGTCTCGGGATCGGCCCTCTCGCCGGCCAGAAACAACGTACGGAACCCGCGAAGATCGTATTGCTTGATGAGCTGCCCCTGGGGATCCTCCTTCTTGATCGCGCGGAAAGCCGTGGGCGCAGTAAACATCGCCGCCACCTTGTGCTCGGCGATCACCCGCCAGAAGGCGCCCGCGTCGGGCGTGCCCACCGGCTTGCCCTCGTACATGATCGTCGTCGCCCCGTGCAGCAGCGGCGCATAGCAGATGTAGGAGTGGCCGACGACCCAGCCGACATCGGACGCCGCCCAGAAAACCTCGCCGGGCTCGATGCCATAGTGATTTTTCATCGACCATTTGAGGGCCACCATGTGCCCGCCGTTGTCGCGAACCACACCCTTCGGGCGTCCCGTCGTGCCGGACGTGTAGAGGATGTACAGCGGATCGGTGGCTTTGACGGTGACGCATCCCGCCCTGCGGCCGCGCGCCTTGGCGTCGGCAATCGCCGCCTCCCAGTCGACGTCACGCCCGGCAACCATGGTTGCGTGAGCCATCGGCCGCTGCAGCAGAAGGCAGTGCTTCGGCTTGTGCGTCGCCAGGTCGATGGCCTTGTCGATGAGCGGCTTGTATTCGACGAGACGCGGCCCCTCGAGCCCGCACGAGGCGGCCAGGATCGCGACGGGCTGGGCGTCGTCGAGCCGGGTCGCCAGCTCCGCGGCGGCAAAGCCGCCGAACACCACCGAGTGGATGGCGCCGATCCGAGCGCAGGCGAGCATGGCCATCACGGCTTCGGGAATCATCGGCATGTAGACGATGACACGATCGCCACGCTTGATCCCGAGGTCCAAGAGCACGCCAGCCAGCGTCGCCACCTCGTGGGTGAGCTCGGCGTAGGTGAAGTGGCGGCTGGTTTTCGTGACCGGACTGTCGTGGATGAGGGCCTTTTGCTGGCCGCGACCCCGCTCGACGTGCCGATCAAGGCAGTTGTAGGCGGTGTTGCACTCGGCACCCACGAACCAGCGGCCGTACTCCCCCATGTAAGGATCGAGCACCTGATCCCAGGTCCGGTACCAACTGATGTCGCGTGCAGCCTCCGCCCAGAACGCGGTTGGATCGTTCTTCCACGCCGCATAGACGTCGCGATAGCGGCTCATGCCGGCACTCTCCCACTTACATTGAGCTTGCTCATGTTTTTCTGCATTCTTAGACCATCCCTGGCAATAGTCAGCGGTGGGCGACTAGGCTAGGGTGCACCCCCGCCGCAGCCCTCCTTTCGTTTCCTCCGGAATGATAACGGACCCCTGGTTCTACGCCGTCGCTATCCCCGCGGTCGTACTTACCGGCCTGTCAAAAGGCGGCTTCCTGACCAATTTGGGGGGCCTCGCCGTGCCCCTGATGAGTCTCGCGATCTCGCCCGTGCAGGCCGCCGGCATCATGCTACCCATTCTGATCCTCATGGACTGGATCGGCGTTTTTGCTTACCGGCGCGACTGGAGTGCAGCAAACCTGCGCATCCTGGCGCCCGCCTCGGCGGTCGGCATTCTCCTGGGGTGGGCGACGGCGGCCTATGTCACCGACGCGCATGTGCGTTTGCTGGTCGGCCTCATCGGGATCGTATTCACGCTGTCCTACTGGCTGAGACCCATGGTCGGAGCCGCGCCCGGTCCGAACGTCCGGCGCGGCGCGTTTTGGGGTGTCCTGTCCGGCTTCACCAGCTTCGTCAGTCACAACGGCGGCCCGCCCTACGCCGTCTACATGCTTCCCCAGCGCCTGCCCAATGCGATCTACGCCGGCACATCGGTCATGCTCTTCACCCTGATCAACCTCTTGAAGGTTCCGCCCTATATCTTCCTCGGGCAGTTCAGCACTGGGAACCTCGCCACCGTCGCCGTCCTGCTTCCTCTGGCTCCGCTCGCCATTATGGCCGGCATCTGGCTCGTTCGCCGGATTTCGGAGGAGCCGTTCTACAAGATCGCCTATGGCTCGCTTTTCGTGATCTCGATCAAGCTCACGTGGGACGGCCTCAGCGCGCTGATGTCCGCCTAGCGGATAGCTCGCACCACGATTGCCCGCAGGACGCCTGCTCGGCTAGCCTCGGACGCGACACTGAGAACGCACCAATGGCCAGCGTCCCATGAACCATTTCGACACCGACCTCGGAAAAACGGCGGCCAACTACCAGCCGCTGACCCCATTGACGCTGCTGTCGCGGGCCGCCCTCGTCTACCCGGATCACCCGGCCGTCATCCACGGCGCGCTCAGACGCACCTATCTTGAACTCTACACGCGCGCGCGACGCCTCGCCTCGGCGCTGACCCAGCGCGGGGTCGCCGCGGGCGATACGGTTTCCGTGATGTTGGCCAACACACCGCCGATGATCGAGGCCCACTACGGGGTGCCCATGACCGGCGCGGTGCTCCACACGCTCAACACGCGCCTCGATGCCAAGATCATCGCATTCCAGCTCGACCATGCCGGCACCAAGGTGCTGATCACCGATCGCGAGTTTGCCGCGGTGATCAAGGACGCACTCTCCCTCGCGACCGTCAAACCTTTCGTCATCGACGTCGACGACCGCGAGTTTCCCCAAACGGGCGATCGCCTGTCGGCCATCGAGTACGAGGAGCTTGTTGCCCAAGGGGACCCCGACTTTGCCTGGCGCATGCCTGGCGACGAATGGGACGCCATCACGCTCAACTATACCTCCGGCACCACAGGCAATCCCAAGGGCGTCGTCTATCACCACCGCGGCGCCACCCTGATGTGCTATTCGAACGTGGTGGCCACCGGGATGGGTCGGCACCCCGTCTACCTGTGGACGCTCCCGATGTTTCACTGCAATGGCTGGTGCTTCCCCTGGACGCTGTCGGTCGTCGCCGGCACGCATGTGTGCCTGCGCTGGGTGCGTCCCAAGGCGATGTACGACGCCATCGCCGATCACGGTGTGACGCACCTTTGCGGCGCGCCGATCGTCATGTCGACGCTGCTCAATGCCAGACCCGAGGAGCGCCGTGCGCTGCCGCACGCCGTCAAGTTCGTGACCGCCGCCGCGCCCCCGCCGGAGGCGGTGCTGGCCGGCATGGCGGAGGCCGGCTTCGACGTCACCCATGTCTATGGACTGACCGAAACCTATGGCCCGGCCGTCGTCAACGAATGGCATGCCGCGTGGGATGATCTCGACGCCGGAACCCGCGCCACGAAAAAAGCGCGCCAGGGCGTTCGCTATGCTGCACTCGAGGATCTGACGGTGATGGACCCCGGGACCATGCATCGTGTCCCGCCCGATGGAGAGACGCTTGGCGAGGTCATGTTCCGCGGCAACATCGTCATGAAGGGGTATCTCAAGAACCCCGATGCGACCAAGGAGGCCTTTGCCGGCGGCTGGTTCCACTCGGGCGATCTCGGCGTGCTGCACCCCGACGGCTACATCCAGCTCAAGGACCGCTCGAAGGACATCATCATCTCCGGCGGCGAAAACATTTCCTCGATCGAGGTCGAGGACGTGCTCTACAAGCACCCCGCTGTCGCACATGCCGCCGTCGTGGCCCGGCCCGATGAGAAGTGGGGCGAGACCCCGTGCGCGTTTGTCGAGCTCAAGCCCGGCCAGACCGCAACCGCGGAGGAGATCACTGCATTCTGCCGCGATCGGCTGGCAGGCTACAAATGCCCGCGCTACATCGTATTCCGCGAGATCCCCAAGACCTCGACGGGCAAGATCCAGAAGTTCAAGCTGCGCGACATCGCCAAAAGCATGTAGGCCTTCTCTGGGCGCATTTGGGGATCAAGTTCCCCGCACCAGATCAGCCGAGAGGAGCCAGTCATGGCCGACGGGACCCGCACCAACTCCCATATCGAGACCGAGTACCGCGCGCGCACACGCCGCTCGGCCGAGTTGTATGAGGAGGCCCGCAAGCTGATTCCGGCCGGCCTCACCCACGACAGCCGGACACTGCTTCCCTATCCGATCTACGCCACCCGAGCATCGGGCCCGCGCAAATGGGACGTCGACGGCAACGAGTACATCGACTACTTCGGCGGCCACGGCGCACTCCTGCTGGGCCACTGCCATCCGGCCATGACGGCCGCCGTCGAGGCACAGCTCCACCGCGGGACGCATTGGGGCTCCTCTCATGAGCTCGAGGTCGAGTGGGCCAGGCTCATTCAACGGCTCATTCCCTGTGCAGAGCGGATCCGTTTCACCTCGTCCGGAACCGAGGCCTCGCATCTGGCGATGCGGCTCGCGCGCGCCCATTCGGGCAAGACCAAGGTCATCCGGTTCGTCGGCCACTTTCACGGTTGGCACGATCAGGTCGCCGCCGGCTCGACCTCGCACTACGATGGCAGCGTGCCGGCCGGCATTCTCCCGGGCATCGTCGGCGAGACGATCCTGCTCCCCGATGATGATCCCGCTCGCGTTGCCGAAACGCTCGCCGCTCGCAACGATATCGCGGCCGTTCTACTCGAGCCCTCCGGCGCGTCGTGGGGCCAAGTGCCGCTGCCGCCGGGCTTCCTCGCCGGCGTGCGCGATGCCACCAAGAAGGCCGGTGTCATCCTCATTTTCGACGAGGTGGTGACGGGCTTCCGCTGGTCGAAGGGCGGAGCCCAGGGGCGCTACGGCATCACCCCCGACATGTGTGTGTTGGCCAAGATCGTCGCCGGCGGCTTGCCGGGCGGCGCCGTTGCCGGCCGCGCCGACATTCTCGATCAGCTCGACCTCGCCGCAGCCAAGGCAGCCGGTCGCGAGAAGATCGCCCACCAGGGCACGTACAATGCCAACCCGCTCTGTGCAGCCGCTGGTATCGCGACGTTGTCGTTGATCGAGAGCGAGGACCTGCCGGCAAAGGCGGAAGCCACCGCTGAGGCGATCCGCCGGGGTCTGCGCCAGGTTCTGATCGAGGAAAGGATTCCGTGGGGTGTCTACGGCGAGGCATCGGGCTTCCAGATCTTCCCCAACCCGAGTGGGCTGCCGATCGAACCGGCGACATTCGATGCGGTGAAGTTGGGTTTCAAGGGGCTCAAAGGCGCCAAGGACGCGAACCTCTCCCATCGCTTGCGCATCGCGTTGCTGTCGAACGGCGTCGACATCATGGGCGCGCCTGGCGGACTGGTCTCGGCCGTGCACGGCCCCAGGGAGGTCGAACAAACCGTCGCGGCATTCCGCAAAGCGGTCGTGGCCATGAAGAGCGAGGGCGATATCCGCGGCTGACCGAGCGTCGTCAGGCCTGCAGCGCGCGCCCGTCCATGCCCAAAGCGGGTAACCGCAGGTGGGTCAAGATGGTCGGCGCGAGATCAATGGCCGAGGTCGGGTCATCGAATGTGCCGCCTGCCGCAAAGCCGTCGCCTTCGATCATCAAGAACGGTGATTGCTCGTAGCGAGCAAGCCCTCCGTGCTGGCCGCAGCCGAGATGATGCGCCTTGCCGGGCGCAGGCAGCGCCTCGATGCTGCGCCCTCGCACGCCGTAGGCATTGGGCTCGTCGTCCGACGTGAGGGACACGGCAAAGGCGAGCGAGTTGGCGGCCGACTGGCCGATGTCTCCGAGCTGCGCCGCAGGAACCACGCGCTCCGCCCAATCGCGCGACGCCAGGAAACCGCCGATGTCGGCGATCCGCTCGCGATGCCGATCGTCGATGTAGACGAGCGTCGCCGTCCCGTTCGACTGCGCGATGACCTCCGCCGACCCCGCTGCGTCCTTGAGGCCCGCCGCGATCAACTCGCCCTCCACGTCCACCACCCGCGACACCGTCTGGTGGCCGTGGTCGGAGCAGACAACGAGCAGCACGTCGTCGCCGGCATCGCGCAGCCGTCCCGCTGCCATCATCACCAGCCCGGCAATCTCGTCGGCAGCACGCACTGCTGCAAGGTGATCGGGTGAGCCCAGCGGGCGGGCATGTTGCGTGTTGTCGGGGTCGCAAAGCCACATCAGCGCGAGGGCAGGTCGCCGCTCGAAGAGCACCTCGTCGATGAACCGGTGCGCCATGACCCGGTCGCCTGCCGCATCGAGGCTGACATTCAGGGCCGCGACACCCTCGATCCACTTCCGCCCGGGCGCGAACGATCCCGCGCGATGATAGACGAAGCCATGGCCATCGGGATCATGGGCATAGGCCGCGCCCGGCGACACGTTGGAGAAAATGATCGCCCCGCCATCCGCTTTGAGCCGTTCCGCCAATGTGGGCACCGCCAGCGACCGGCCGGTGACGCGCCGCTTCCACTGGAGGAAATCGGGATGGCCGGCGTCGTGCGCCATCAGTCGTCCACCTTCGACGAGCGCCATCGAATTGCCCTGCAGCTCGTGGCGCGCCGGCAAACACCCCGTCGCGAATGAAGCCGAAACGACGCGGGTCGCCGAGGGAAACACCGAACGGTGTTGGGCGCCCGATCGCGCACGCACCGACAGCCTCACCAGGTTCGGCGTGTGTGCCTCACTGATGAGATCTCGACGCAATCCGTCCAACACCACCACGACGGCTCGGCGCATCGCCACATCCTCCATCGGCAAGCCTCAATTCGGGGCCGGCTCTCTTTTGCTACTTCCCAAGGGATGATAACAAGCTCGGCCCGTTGCGCTTGAGCGACCGCTTCCACCGATGAGCCATGCCATCCTCTATGCCATCCTTGCCGATGGCATCCTGTCGCTGATGGACGCGATCATTAAGTCGCTGACGTCGCGCTATCCAACGTTCCAGATCGCCGGTCTTCGCTTTGGCTTCGGCGTGGTGTGGGCTTCAGCCTTGCTCGGGTATATCCGGCCCGGCTGGCCATCCCGAGAGACGATCGCCTACAACGCCACCCGGTCCGTCTTGGTGGTCATTACCGCCACGACTTTCTTTTACGCTCTCAGCGCGCTGCCGTTGGCGGACGCCGTCGCCCTGTCGTTCGTCGCGCCCGTCTTCATCGCACTGTTCGGCGCAATATTCCTGAAAGAGCGGCTCGATGCTCGCATCGCAATTGCACTGGCGGCCGGTCTCATCGGCATGGTGCTGATTGCGAGCGGCCGTGTTGGCGGCGCCGACTACGGACCGCACACGCTCTACGGGGTCGCGGCCTGTCTCATTTCAGCCGTTACCTATGCCCTTGCCCTGGTTCTTCTGCGCGCACGTGCGACGCGAGACGCTCTTTCGATCATCGTGTGGTTCCAGAACCTCGGGCCGGCCGTTCTGTTGGCGATCCCTGCAGCCGTCGTTTGGAAGACACCGTCGCTGCCGGATCTCGGCTTGTTCGCCCTCGTCGGAGGGCTGGGCGTTATCGGTCACTATCTGATGGCCAACGCGTTCGCGCGCGCAGAAGCCGCGAAGCTGGCTCCGATCCACTACATCACGCTGGTATGGGGAGTCCTGTTCGGATTCCTGTTCTTCCAGGATATCCCAAGTCTTACCACGCTCGCTGGCGCGGGCTTCATCGTGCTGGGCACGATCGCGACCCACAAGCGTCAAACAAGCACCCGCACCTAGCCGAAACCCGGCAAGTGTACAAACAGGCTAGCAAACCCAGCACCACAACCAAGGAGTGCGCTCACGCTGAACGCACTTCCTCCGAGCAAGGACGAGAAGGCCCGTCAGTGCCTGGTCTGGTCCTGCAGCTTCGTAATTTCGTCCTTCAGTCGCAATTTTTCGAGTTTCAGTCTGTGCAGCTTGATCGAGTCGGCGGCCGGATGGGCCAGCTCTTCCTCGATCTTTCTTTCCAATGTCCTATGCTTCTCCGCAAGTTCAGCGAGATGTGCGGCAACCGACATCTTGCCCTCCGGTGGCATGTTGCAGACCCCCAAAGTGTGTCAGAGAAGCTGCTCTTTGTCCAATTCGAACCTTTCTCTGTAAACAGCCGATTCGCCTTGGTACCCACTCCACAGTGTCTGACAAAACTCTCGCAAACATCGGGATTTATGAGATATTCACGGGTCTTATACCTTACTCGGCTTGCCTTGCGCCGCGAACACGACAATATTGGGCCCTAACTCCGGCACCGGTGGCGGCTGGGACCGAGCCGATTTCGCGCATGCAGCGTCAAGACGAACGAGATATCCGCGAGCTCCTGATCAAGCTCCGCGCCGAGCATCGCGACCTCGACAGCGAGATTGTCGCGTTGGAAGGTATGGGAAAGGCCGACCAGCTCGCCATCTCGCGCCTGAAAAAGAAGAAACTGTCCTTGAAAGACAGGATCACGGCCCTCGAGGATCAGTTGCTTCCCGACATCATCGCATGATGACCGCTACTCTTTCATCCAACGGGTTACCGGCATCAGGGGAGGCGCCACCCGCAGTTGCTTGGGCAACTGGCGTCATCGGACCAGGAGCGGCCGCCCATGAGTGAAGCCCAGCCCCAGGTCGGCATCATCATGGGCAGCCAGTCCGACTGGCCGGTGCTGAAACATGCCGCCGACGTTCTGGCCGAGCTCAAGGTCCCTTGCGAGGTGCGAATCGTCTCCGCGCATCGCACGCCGGAGCGCCTCTACGCCTATGCGAAGTCGGCCAAGAGCCGCGGTTTGAAGGTCATTGTGGCGGGTGCCGGCGGGGCGGCTCATCTCCCCGGCATGACCGCTGCGCTGACGCCGCTGCCGGTGTTGGGAGTTCCCGTCGAAAGCCGCGCACTGAAGGGCCAGGACAGTTTGCTCTCGATCGTGCAGATGCCGGCCGGCATTCCCGTCGGGACGCTCGCCATCGGCGAAGCCGGCGCAACCAACGCCGGACTGCTGGCGGCCCAGATTCTGGCGCTCGGCGACCCGGCTCTGGCACGCCGCGTGGAGGAATGGCGCAGCCGCCAGACCGCTGCCGTCGCCGAAAGCCCCGGGAACATCTGACGTGACCGCTGTGGCCTCTGCGCTGCCACCGGGCAGCACGATCGGCATTCTTGGCGGCGGCCAGCTCGGCCGCATGCTGGCGCTCGCCGCAGCCAAGATCGGCCTCAAGGTCCGCATCTACGGCGATGATCCGGAAAGCCCGGCCTTCGACATCGCAGCAGCCCACACGATTGGCGACTACACCGATCTGGAGCGGCTCGACACGTTTGCCTCCCATGTCGACGTTGTGACCTACGAGTTCGAGAACGTGCCGGTCGATGCCGCCGAGCACCTCGCCGCCCACAAGCCCGTCCGGCCCGGTCCCAAAGCGCTCGCGGTCTCCCAAGACCGCGTGGTCGAAAAGACCTTCATCGATGGTCTCGGGATTCCGGTCGCCCCATTCGCCGAGGTCGCCAGCCCCGCCGATCTGGCCGCGGCGTTGCAGAGGTTTGGCGGGCCCGCGCTCCTGAAAACCCGACGATTAGGATACGACGGCAAGGGCCAGGTCGCACTGGCACCCACAGATGACCCCGCGCGGGCGCTGCGCCAGCTCGGCAACCAGCCCGCGATCCTCGAGCAGCGTGTCAGTTTCGCTTACGAGGTGTCCGTCCTCTGCGTGCGCGGCCTCGACGGTTCGGTACGCACATACGACATACCGGTGAACACCCATGCCGGCGGCATCCTACGGCGATCCGTGGTGCCGTCGCCTTTGGCTCCCCATCACCAAGAGATCGCTCGGGCCTTCGCCGAGCGCATCGCCGGCGCCCTCGACTATATTGGCGTCCTGGCCGTCGAGATGTTCTTCATGGGGGGTGACGCACCCCAACCCTTGATCGTCAATGAAATTGCGCCCCGCGTACACAACAGCGGGCATTGGACCATGGATGCCTGTACGACCGACCAGTTCGAAAATCACATTCGGGCCGTGGCGGGTTGGCCTTTGGGCTCCACGTCGCGCCATTCGGACGCCGAAATGCTCAATTTGATCGGCTCCGAGGCCGACAACTGGCTGACCCTGGCCGCCGATGGCCACGCCTGCCTTCATCTTTACGGAAAGCGCAAGACCCGCGATGGCCGTAAAATGGGCCATATCAATCGCCTGCGGCCGAAAGTGTGACGGGCACCCCCTGTACAAGCCTGTAGACTTCTTCACCGGCGTTTGATAAATCACCGCCTGAAATCCTTATGCAGACGGCCGCCCCGCTGTGACATGACCGGGAGCGGCGTTTTTTGCTTGGCATTATCGTCAACCACTGGGGAAGCTCCGCGTGCAGGTTCTCGTTCGCGACAACAACGTCGACCAGGCCCTCAAGGCGCTCAAGAAGAAGATGCAGCGCGAGGGCATTTTCCGCGAGATGAAGCTCCGCAACTACTACGAGAAGCCCTCCGAAAAGAAAGCGCGCGAGAAGGCCGAGGCTGTACGCCGGGCCCGCAAGCTCGCCCGCAAGCGCGCTCAGCGGGAAGGCTTGCTTCCGGGCAAAGCGCCGACCAAGACTCCGGGCCGCGGCGGTCCGGGCGGCCGCACGGGCGGTCCCGGCAGCGGACCCCGTCCTGGCGGCGGCGGTGGCGGCGGTTTCGGCGGCCCACGCTGAAGCGGCACCCGGCGCGGGTTTTCCGTGCCATGCCCCTTTGAAAGTCTACGGTCTACGAGCAGGCGTCCGCGAGAGCAGGCGCCTGTTTCACGTCTTTGGCAGGCCGCGCGCCGCGACAAGCTGGTCCATCCAGGCGTTGATCGCCTCGTAGGACCCGAACACGTGATGATCGGAATGCCCCGCCTCGGGAAAGATCACGAGGCGCTTGGGCTCGGGCGCTGCCTCGAAGACGCTGCGCCCCATTTCGACAGGAACGACCCCGTCGCGAGCCCCGTGAATGACAAGTAGCGGCGCGGCGAGCCGCTCAATAAAATGCATCGTCTCGTATCGGTCGATCATGAGCAGCCGCACGGGCAAAAACGGATAGCGCAGCGCGCCGACGTCGACCGCGGCCGTATACGGCGCCTCGAGCACCACCCCGGCCACCTGCTTGTCGACCGCCAATTGAGCCACGACCCCAGACCCCAAGGACTCTCCGTAGAGTACGATCTGGCCCGGCGATAGCCCCTCCTCGAGCAGTGTTTGGTAGGCGAGCTCCGCATCGGCGACGTTGGCCTTCTCCGATGGGGTGCCGGTCGAGCCGCCATAGCCGCGGTAGCTCATCATGAAGACGCCTCGGCCGCGGGCCATGTAGATCCGCATGCGCTCGGCGCGGTTCGTCAAATTGCCGCCGTTGCCATGGAAATAGAGAATGGTCGGCTGCCCCGGACGGGCACGCCCGTACCATGCCACGACGTGCTTGCCGTCGGGCGTTGCCAAAACGCGCTCCTCCACGCCGGCAAGCCCGGCCGCCGCGGGTGACACGCGTTCAGTGTCGGGAAAGTACATGAGCTTGCGCTGGAAGGCCCAGGCCGCGAACGTCGTCAGCGCAAACGCGGCGAGTCCCGCAAGAAGCAGTTTCATGAGCGCTGCCATGCTTTTGCAGTCGCACCTCGTCGAAAGTCGTGCAAGTGCCGGTAGAGGAAGCGGCTCAACGTCGCTCTTTTTGCACAGCCTTGTGATTAAAGTTGCTGCATCAAGGTCATCCTCCTGCTACCTTCTTAGACCAAAGTCGGGGGGATGGATGTCAACCATTCCTGCGGGAGGTCGCAATGCTGTCGAGGAGGCGCTGCCCGTTCACTGGGGTCATCAACTTTTACGCCAATGACGACCCCTACATGTCGGTTGGTTCGATCGCAAAGAGCGCGGCTCTGGGCGGATATTACTGGCATTGCTATGCCGCGGACGATCGCGTGCTCGGCGTCACGTCCAATTTGAAGGCGGCCGAACGCGCTTTTGCCAATCACTATCGCAAAGCGCTTGACGATCAGCGCGCTGGCGCCGTTCGCTTGGGGTGCGCGGCATAGGACTGACCTTGTTCGCGCTCTGGTGCATATCCTGAGAAGGGCACGGCGGCATAGGGCGCCGCCGTCGATAACGGGCTTCACTCTTGGCTTGATCTATTGACAGTCGTGGCGCGGGCGCAGCCGGCTCGGGCCGGTGTCGTCAATGGCCCATGGCCTTTCCGATCTCCTCGGTCATTTTCTTGGCATCGCCGAGCAGCATCATGGTGTTGTCGCGGTAAAACAGCGGGTTGTCGATGCCCGCATAGCCCGACGCGAGACTGCGCTTGTTGAACATCACGGTGCCGGCTTTCCACACCTGCAGCACGGGCATGCCGTAGATCGGTGAGGTTTTGTCGTCCTCGGCCGCCGGGTTGGTCACGTCGTTGGCGCCGATCACATAGGCAATGTCGCTCTGCGCGAACTCACTGTTGATGTCCTCCAGCTCGAACACCTCGTCATAAGGCACGTTGGCCTCGGCGAGCAGCACGTTCATGTGTCCGGGCATGCGACCGGCCACGGGATGGATCGCGTACTTCACCTCGACACCGGCCTTCTTGAGGTTATCGGCCATTTCTCTCAGCGCGTGCTGGGCTTGCGCCACCGCCATGCCGTAGCCCGGCACGATGATCACCTTGCCGGCATTCTTCATCAGGAATGCGGCATCCTCCGCCGATCCGAGCTTCACGGGGCGCTGCTCGACACCCGCCGCCGGTCCCGCCGTCTCGCCGCCGAAGCCGCCGAGGATGACGGAAATGAACGAGCGGTTCATGCCCTTGCACATGATGTAGGACAGGATGGCGCCCGACGAACCAACCAGCGCACCAGTGATGATCAGCGCGATGTTGCCGAGGGTGAAGCCGATGCCGGCTGCCGCCCAACCCGAATAGGAATTGAGCATCGAGATGACGACTGGCATGTCGGCGCCGCCGATCGGCACGATGATCAGAACGCCGAAGACGAGAGCGGTGATCGTGATCAACCAGAACAACACCGCCGATCCGCCCGACAGGCAGAACACGTAGATCAGCACCACCAGCAGCAGGCCGAGTCCGAGATTGATGGCATGGCGCGCCGGCAGCAGGATGGGCTTGCCCGACATGCGCCCCGACAGCTTGGCGAACGCGATCACCGATCCGGTAAAGGTCACGGCACCGATCGCCACGCCGAGCGACATCTCCAGCAAGCTGGCAAAGGCGATGTGGCCGCTGGCGTCCGCGATGCCGAAGGCCGACGGCGCATAGAGCGCCGCCGCCGCCACGAATACTGCGGCAAGGCCGACGAGGGAGTGGAACGCAGCGACGAGCTCCGGCATCGCCGTCATCGGAATCCGCCGGGCGATCGTCGCGCCGATGCCGCCGCCGATCCCGAGCGCAACGACGATCAGCAGCCAGGTCCAGATCGAATCCGGCGCTGAAAGCTGAAAGAGGGTCGTGACCACCGCAATGGCCATGCCGGCCATGCCGAACAGATTGCCCTGTCGCGAGGTCTCGGGGCTCGACAGCCCTCGCAGTGCGAGGATGAACAGCACGCCGGAAGCGAGATAGAGCAAGGCGACGATGTTGGCCGACATGAGGTGCCCCTGAGCGTGCGCGTCAGCGCTTGCTCTCCTTCTTCTTGTACATGGCGAGCATACGCTGCGTGACGAGGAAGCCGCCGAAGATGTTGACCGAGGCCATGACGAGCGCCAGGAAGCCGAACACCTTGGCTACCCACGAGCCCGACGCGACGAGGCTCACCCCCACCGCCAGCAGCGCGCCGACCACGATCACCGAGGAGATCGCGTTGGTGACCGACATCAGCGGTGTATGCAGCGCCGGCGTCACGCTCCAAACCACGTAGTATCCAACGAAGATCGCGATCGCGAACACCATCAGCTGATAGATCGCCGGATCTACTTGGGCGCCGGAGCCAGCCGCCTGCGCCGCACCGGGAAGCGCGAGCGCCGCCGCCAGAGCGAGAATTGCGAAAGAGCGCGCCATGTCAGACCGTCTCCTTGACGAGGCTCGGGTGCACCAGCTTGCCGCCTTTGGCGATCAGCGTCCCTTTGACGATCTCGTCGTCCCAGTTGACCTTCAAGGCCTTTTCCTTCTTGTCGATCATCGTCTCCAGGAAGGTGAGCAGGTTCTTGGCATAAAGGCTCGAGGCGTTGACCGGCACGCTGCCCGCCAGATTGAGCGGACCGGCGATCTGCACGCCCTTGTGCTCGATCACCGCGCCGGGTTGGGTCAGCTCGCAATTGCCGCCGCGCTCGGCCGCAAGGTCGATGATCACCGCGCCGGGCTTCATGCTCTCGACCATCGCCCGCGTGATCAGCCGCGGCGCCGGCCGCCCCGGGATCAGCGCCGTCGTGATGACGATGTCCTGCGCCTTGATATGGCTGGCCACCAGCTCGGCCTGCTTCTTCTGATAATCCGCCGACATCGGCTTGGCGTAGCCGGCCGCCGTTTGCGCCTGCTTGAACTCCTCGTCCTCGACCGCGATGAACTTGGCCCCCAGCGAGGCGACCTGCTCCTTGGTTGCCGGCCGGACGTCGGTGGCCGACACGATGGCGCCGAGCCGGCGTGCTGTGGCGATCGCCTGCAGGCCGGCGACGCCAACGCCCATGATGAAAACCTTGGCCGCCGGCACCGTCCCCGCCGCGGTCATCATCATCGGGATGGCCTGGCCGAACATCGCCGCGGCATCGACCACCGCCTTGTAGCCGGCGAGGTTGGCCTGGCTCGACAGCACATCCATCGACTGCGCCCGCGTAATCCGCGGCATGAACTCCATGGCCATCAGCACCGCGCCGCCCTGAGCCAGCCCCTCGAGCCCGGCCCGGTCGTCGTAGGGATTGAGCATCGCCGCCACGATCGCGCCCGGCTTCAAGGCGGCCACCTCGGCCGCGGCCGGCCGACGCACCTTGAGCAGAATGTCGGCGCCCGCCAGTGCCTCACCCGCCGAGGCCGCAATGGTCGCACCCTGCCCCTTCAGCGTCTCATCGGAAAACCGCGACTGTGCGCCAGCGCCGCTCTGAACTCTGACGGTGCAGCCGAGCGCGGTCAGCTTCTTGACGGTTTCCGGCGAGACCGCCACGCGTGGCTCGCTGTCCCCTTCCGCCGTGACGGCAATCGTAACCATCGCACATCCGATCAATTGGCGCCGGGCACATCCGCGAGCGACCGTCGCGTTCCGACCGAATGCCCACGCATCCGGCCGCCGGGTGTCCACAACCTCATTTCACACGAAGCCGTGCCAGACCTGGCACACTAGACGAGAAAGGCAGCCATTAAAATCAGCGTAAGGACGACAAGGACGATGAGCCACACGGTTCCCTTGAGGAAGCCGCTGTAGGTGCGCTCGTGCTCCTTGTAGTCCATCGCGGGATGGCCACCCGACGTATCGACGCTCATGGATCTTCCTCCCGGTCCAACCTCGTCGAAGCTCCTAACGCACGGAGGGACGGGCTTCAAGTGCCCGCGACGGCGCATCGGGCGTAAAGTGCCCCCTTCATCCACCGATCGGCAACCATTGACGCCGGACGCGGATCAGGGGGCGGCATCCGGCAGCGGCACGCCGGTCTCTCCGAACACCTCTCGCTGGCGGGCAGCCACATCCTCGAGGCAAAAGCCCTCGATGGTCTCGTTGAAGAGCCGATACCAGTTCATTCTTGCGGCGAGATGGAGAAACACGCCGCCGAGCCCGATGGCGGCGCGGTCCATGAAGACGAACTCGCGCGGCACGGTGACCGGCCCCTTCTCCTTCAGGATTTTGTGGACGCTGAACGCCTCCCGACGTCCGTACTCGCCGGGCGTGGTGCCTTCCGCGATCGTCCGCTCGCGGTCATCGAGCAGCGGCCCGTAGATGAAGCGCGCCCAGATGTTCATGGCTTCGATCAGCTCGTTCGTGAGCCCGTTGAACCCCCAGGTTTCGTAGGCGTGAACGACAAGGTCCCGCCGGTCGGTGAGGAGCCCCGTGTAGAGATCGATGACGCCCTGCACGAACGGCGTCCGGAACGTACGGATGCATCCGTAGTCGAGCAGGTTGATGCCGGCTGGCCGCCCGAGGGCCGCCCCGGCCGATCCGCCGTCCTCCTCGAAGATCGTGTAATTGCCGAGATGAGGATCGCCGTGGATCACGCCGAAATGGCTGAACGGAAACCACCATGCCTGGAACATGGCGCGGGCGATGATGTTGCGGTGATCGAGCGGCGCATCCTTATAGTCGAGAAGCCGACGCCCCTCGAGCCACGACATCGTCAGCAACCGCTTCGACGAAAGCTCGCTCACCACGGTTGGGACACAGATCATCGGGTGGCCCGCCAGCATGCGTGCGTATAGCCGCATATGGCCGGCCTCGAGCTCATAGTCGAGCTCCTCGCGGAGGCGCGCCGCAATCTCTTTGAGGATCTCACTGGTGTCGACCGCCGGCTCCATGCGCGCGTGGATCGAAAAGACGATCTTGAGCTGATTGACGTCGGCCTCGACCGCCGACTGCATGTCGGGATACTGCAGCTTGCACGCGAGGTTGCGCCCGTCCGTACCGACCGCGCGGTGAACCTGACCCAACGACGCTGATGCGGCAGCCGTGGGCTCGAAGGTGCGAAACCGCGAAGCCCAATCCGTGCCGAGTTCGGCCACCATGCGGCGCCGCACGAACGCCGGCCCCATTGCCGGTGCCTGGCTCTGGAGCTGCGCCAGCTCGGCTGCGTACTCCGCCGGCAAAGCCTCGGGAATGGTTGAGAGCAGTTGGGCGACCTTCATAATCGGGCCCTTGAGACCACCCAATGCCGCCGCCAGGTCGGCTGCGGCCTTGGTGCGATCGCCGTCAATGCCGAACAGGCGTTGCCCGGCCACCCGTGCCGCCACCGCACCTACATTGGTGCCGACGCGCACGTAGCGTGCCGCGCGGGCGGCGAACCGGTTCTGCTCGTCATCGCTCAAGCTGCTTCTCCTCTGCGAAGCATATTGGAGGGGACAACGATCGCGTCCAGACGACGTGTGATCGCATGGCAGGCGTGCACAAGCCACTGCGACCGAGGTGCATCCCGTCCGGTTCGCGGCTATGCTTCGCTCCCGCCAGACGTGGAAGAACAAGCTGATGCCGGACAACGCACCGGGCGAGCCCAACTCGGCCGGTTGGAAAGCCTCGTTGCGAACGCCGATGGCCACGGCCGTACTGGCGCTCGGCGTCACGCAGATCGTCGCCTGGGGAACGACGCTATACGCTTTGGGAACGCTCGGCACGCCGATCGCCGAGGATACGGGCTGGAGCCGCAGTCTCGTCTTTGCCGGTCTGACCACCGGGCTTCTCGCGTCCAGCGCCTCCTCCACCCACATCGGCCGTCTGATGGACCGGCGCGGCGGCCGCTTCGTCATGGGGATCGGCTCGATCCTGTGTGCGGCGGGGCTTGTCATCGTGGCTGCGGCACACCATCCGGCGGTCTATCTCGCCGGCTGGCTGCTCCTCGGCCCGGCCATGCGCATGAGCCTCTACGACGCGGCCTTCGCCGCCCTCGTCCAGGTGACGCCGACCAAGGCCCGGCGCGCCATATCCTATCTCACTCTTTTCGGCGGGCTCGCATCCACGATCTTCTGGCCGATCGGCCATATGCTGAACGGCATCGTCGGCTGGCGGAGCACATTGCTGATCTACGCTGCAATCAATCTCTTCTTGTGCCTTCCGCTTCATTGGTGGGGCCTGGCGCGCCGCGAGCCGCCGGGCTCGGATGCAGCGCACGCCGCCAACCCTGGCGTCGGCACCCAGGATCACCCGGTCGCATCACCCCTGGAAGGCCGCGCCAGAACGCTCGCCATGGTGCTGTTCGGCCTGGTGATGTCCGTGTGCGCCTTCGTGTTCGGCGCCATGGCCGTGCATTTGCCCGCTGTTCTCCAGGCTGGCGGCTTGTCGGCGGCAGCCGCAGTCACGCTCGCCTCCATCAAGGGCGTGGCCCAGGTCGGCGGACGTGCCGCCGACATCGCATTCGGCCGCAACCTTCACCCGATTGGATTGGGGCGCATCGCCGTCGGATTCATGCCGATCTCGCTCGCGATCCTGCTAGCGGTTCAAGGCAACTTTACAACCGCCTTCGTTTTCATCGTGCTGTTCGGCGTGTCCAACGGCCTTCTCACGATCGTCCGCGGCGCGGTGCCTTTGGCTCTGTTCGGCCCGGCGGGCTACGGCACAGTGCTCGGCATTCTCGCCACGCCCTATCTGCTGATGAACGCGCTCGCACCGGCCGCCTTTGCGCTCGCCATCGACGCCTGGGGATACCGGGTGGCAGAGGCCATTCTGCTGGCTGCCGGCGCCCTCGCCGCCATCGCAATGGAGTTCATGGCTGCCTGGTATCGGCGCAACAAAGCGCCCGTCACACCATGATCTGGGTGCCCACCTCGACGACGCGGTCCGCAGGGATCTGAAAATACGTCGTCGCGTCCTCGGCGCCCCGCGCCAGCACAATGAAGAGTTTTTCCTGCCAGAACGGCATCTCGGACTTCGGCGTGGTCCTGAGTGAGCGGCGCGACAGGAAGAACGACGTCGACCCGATGTCGATGTTGAGGTCCTTGCGCCGGCATAGCGCCAGCACCTTCGGGATGCTGGGCGTTTCCATAAAGCCGAACGCCGCCGTGACGCGCGTGAACCCGTCCGCCAACGGCTCGATCTCGAGCCGTTCGCTGTTGGGCAGCCGCGGCGTATCTGCGCCCTTGATCGACAGAACGATGTTGCGCTCGTGGAGGATCCGGTTGTGCTTCAGGTTGTGCATCAACGAGGTCGGCGCAGCCGTCGCATCACCCGTCAGGAATACAGCCGTGCCCGAAACCTTGTGCGGCGGCTTGGCAGCCAGCTTGCGCACCAGCCAGTCGAGGTCCGTTTCGGACTTGCGCGTCTGCTTGGCGAGTAGCCGAGCGCCTCTGACCCATGTCCCGATGACCAGCCCAACGAGCGAGGCGATGGCAAGCGGGAACCAGCCACCTTCGAAAATTTTCAGAGCGTTCGCCGCAAAGAACGCCTGCTCGATGATCAGGAGCGGCACGATCAGCGCGAACGCCTGCCAGAGCGGCCACCGCCAACACTTCCACACGACGAAGAAGGCCATTGCGGAGTCGATCACCATGGTCGCGGTCACCGATACCCCGTAGGCGGCAGCGAGGTGGCTCGAGCTGCGAAACATCACGACGACGAACAACGTGCCAATGCAAAGCAGCAGGTTGACCCGTGGCAAATAGATTTGGCCCGCCATGCTTTCGGACGTGTGCCGTACGCCGAGCCGCGGCAGCAGCCCGAGCTGTATCGCCTGCCGGGTGATCGAGAACGCGCCTGAAATGACGGCCTGGCTGGCGATGATTGTTGCCACCGTCGCGAGCATGATCATGGGCACGACGGCCCATGACGGATAGAGCCGATAGAATGGGTTGACCATCGCTTCCGGATGCGAAAGCACGAGCGCGCCCTGCCCGAGATAGTTGAGGGCAAGCGATGGCAGCACGAGGACGAGCCAGGCGTGCTGAATGGGCTTGCGACCGAAGTGGCCGAGGTCCGCATAGAGGGCTTCCGCCCCCGTGACCGCCAGGAACACGAGCCCCAGCACCGTGAGGCCGATGAGACCATGGCTGATCAGAAAGCTGATGCCATAGATGGGGTCGATCGCCCGCAGGACGCGAGCGTCATCGAGCACGTGATAGATCCCGCCCACCGCCAGCACAAAAAACCAGACCACCATGATCGGCCCGAAGAACTGCGCGACCCGTGCGGTTCCGCGGGATTGGACCGTAAAGAGGCCGATGATGATGACGACGGCCAGTGGCACCACCCAGTGCTCGAAAACTGGTGAGACCAGCTTGAGGCCTTCCACGGCCGACAACACCGAGATCGCCGGGGTCAGAACGGCATCGCCGTAGAAGAAGGACGCGCCGGCGACGCCCAACACGAAGAGGAATGGGCGGCTGCGTCGGGCGGCGGACTGGGCCAGCGCCATCAACGCAAAGGTGCCGCCTTCGCCCTTGTTGTCGGCGCGGAGCAGAATGAAGACGTACTTGAGGGTAACGATGAGCACCAGCGCCCACAGGATCAGCGATAAGACTCCGATGACGGCGGCCTCGTCCCCTTGTCCGTGACCGCGGGCGGCCGTGACGGCCTCGCGAAACGCGTAGAGCGGGCTGGTTCCGATGTCGCCGTAGACGACACCGACCGAACCTAGCACGAGGGTCCAGCTTGAACCGCTCCGGTCGTGCTCGACAGCGCCCGATTCGGCACTTTGGCCGGCCGATTGTGACTGCGCCATCAGGTACCCTGAATCCCATTGCTTGCTGCGAGGCAGCAAGTGGCGGGGGCTTATACTCCGACCCAGCGCGCTCGCAAAGCCCCGCCCGCTAAATCATTTTGCTCGCCAAGCAACAATGCCCTTGGCGCTAGCGATTAACCCCGTTTGTCCATGATCTCGAGCTCGTCGATCATTTTTTCGATGACGCTCAGTCCCTTCTTCCAGAACTGGGGCTGCGAAGCGTCGAGCCCAAACGGCGCCAGAAGCTCCGAATGATGCTTCGACCCGCCCGCTTTGAGCAGGTCGAAATACTTCGTCACGAAGCCCGGGTGAGCCTCTTCGTACAAGGCATACAACGAGTTGACGAGGCAATCTCCGAAGGCATAGGCGTACACATAGAACGGCGAGTGAATGAAGTGGGGAATGTACGTCCAGAACACCTCGCAGCCGGATGTGAGCGCGACGGCCGGACCGAGGCTCTCCTCCTGGACGCTCATCCACAACCCGCTGAGTGCGTCTGACGTGAGTTCGCCCTCCCGCCGTGCCTCGTGCACCTTCCGCTCGAAACTGTAGAATGCGATCTGGCGCACAACCGTATTGATCATATCCTCGACTTTGCCGGCGAGCAGCGCCTTGCGCTCGCGCGGGTCGCTGGCATCGGCCAGCAGGGCCTTGAAGGTCAACATCTCGCCGAACACGGATGCCGTCTCCGCCAGCGTCAGCGGGGTCGGCGCCAACAGCGGACCTTGCACGGCAGCCAAAACCTGATGGACGCCGTGCCCGAGCTCGTGCGCCAACGTCATCACGTCCCGCGACTTGCCTTGATAGTTGAGCAGCACGTACGGATGAACCGACGGCACGGTCGACGCCGAGAATGCGCCCGGAGCTTTGCCGGGTCGAACCGGCGCATCGATCCACCTGCGGTCGAAGAACCGCTTTGCGATGGACGCCATTTCCGGGGCAAAGCCGCCGTAGGCACTGAGCACAATGTCCTGCGCCTCGGACCAGCCGATGACGCGCTCGGGCCGTTCCGGAAGGGGCGCATTCCTGTCCCAATAGGCCAGCCGATCCCGGCCCAGCCATCTGGCCTTCATCCGGTAATAGCGATGCGACAGCTTCGGGTAGCTCTCCCGAACGGACGCCACCAACGCATCGACGACGGGGCGCTCCACCCGGTTCGCCAAGTGTCGCGAGTCGGCCACGTCCTTGAACCCGCGCCAGCGGTCGGAGATCTCCTTGTCCTTGGCAAGCGTATTGGTAATCAGGGTGAACGTACGGACGTTATCCTTGAAAACAGTCGCCAGGGCGTCTGCCCCTGCCTTGCGCTTCGCCTCGTTGACATTCGACAGCAGGTTCAACGTCGGCTCCAGCGTCAGAGCCTCCGCCTCGCCGTCCACCCGGAATCGCAGAGCCGTCATCGTCTCGTTGAACAAGCGATTCCAGGCCCCACGCGAAGTCTGGGATTTTTCGTGGAAGAGCTGCTCGAGACGTTCATCGAGCTGATAGGGCTTCTCCTTCCGCAGATCCGCGAACCACGGCCTGTAGCGCGCCAGCGCCGCATGACCGAGGGCGGCTTCGAGGACCGCATCATCGATCTTGTTGAGCTCGAGCTCGAAGAAAATCAGCGCTGCCGAGATGTTGGTGAGCTTTTCGCTCGCATCTCCGTAGAACTTGGCGCGGGCGGGATCGGATTGGTCGCCCGCGTAGTAAAGCCCCGCGAAAGACCCGAGCTTGCCCATCAGGTCCGCGAGGCGTTCGTAGGCGCCGACCGCCTCCGCAAGGCGCGCGCCATCTTGGGCGGCGGCGTCGAGCTTGCCCTGATAGGTGTCTCTGATGCGGTTGGCTTCAGCCGCAGCGGCTGCAAAATCCCGCGCGACCTCGGGAGCATCTGGCCCGCGGTAGAGGTCGCTGAGATCCCATTCCGGCAATGGGCCGAGATCGCGGACGGCGTCGGCCGGCCGGCCCGCGGCAGACAAAGCGCCAACGAGCGAAAAAGCATCTGGCCTCAGGATCATTTGAGCTCCGATTGAGTGGTATGGAGGATCGTGCCTGGCAATACTGTGCTGGCCGAAGCTGGAACCTTCAAGCTCCATTAACGAGCGCGTGTGCCGATGTCGAACACGGCCTCGACGCGCTTGTGCAGGCCCGAACGGAAATATGTTCAGGCTGAGCCCTGGTTCAACCGCTTGTTTACCGTTGTCCGTCACTGTGGGCACCACAGATGAGCAAGCAGTCGCTCATTGTTCGATCCTGAGGCGCCGACTTGGCGCCCGCCTGGATCCCCCGTCCCCGTTGCGTCGAGTCGAGTAAACGTTATGTCCAAGCATGTTCTGATCGTAGACGACGATCCGGCCCAGCGCCGCATACTGGAAGAAACCATCAAGCGTCTCGGGTTCGACACCAGAACAGCCGCTTCGGGCGATCAGGCAATTCAAGTTTTGGAGGGCCCTGAGAAGGGCGCGATCTCCCTTGTACTCCTTGATCTCGTCATGCCCGGAACCGACGGATTTGCGGTCCTCGCTCATCTCCGATCGAAACCCGGCATCCCGCCCGTCATCGTCCAGACCGCCCATGGCTCGATCGACAGCGCGATCAATGCCATGCGCGCCGGCGCGGTCGACTTCGTCGTGAAGCCAGCTTCACCAGAGCGCTTGGAAGTCTCCATGCGCAGCGCGCTCAAGATCGAGGCGCTGGCTGATGAGATCTCGCGCCTGAAGAAAAAGGTCGAGGGCACGCTCACCTTCAACGATTTGATCATCCGCGGCGAGGCCATGAAGCGCGTCATCGCGCTCGGCAAACGCGCCGCCGCGTCGCAGATTCCCGTTCTCATCGAGGGCGAAAGCGGGGTCGGCAAGGAGCTGGTTGCTCGCGCCATTCAGGGCGAGAGCGATCGCGCCGGCAAACCCTTCAT
>JAESFN010000122.1_pt1 | contig 134060 bp, 115 predicted proteins | sample 9269411 | NCBI WGS metagenome assembly JAESFN01 (sample SAMN14505399, study PRJNA617100) | algae metagenome | isolation source: Iphinoe sp. HA4291-MV1 and co-occurring heterotrophs from trail next to... | place: USA: Maunawili Falls, Hawaii | collected 2009-07-25
CAAACACTCGTCTACAAGTATCAAACACTCGTCTACAAGTATCAAACACTCGTCTACAAGTATCAAACACTCGTCTACAAGTATCAAACACTCGTCTACAAGTATCAAACACTCGTCTACAAGTATCAAACACTCGTCTACAAGTATCCAACACTCGTCTACAAGTATCAAGAGCTTTAAGAGCTTATCCGAACCGTATTGCCTATTTTTGAACCATGAATTTAGAAGAAGCTGATGCTGTTGCAATTGCCACTGCTATACGAGAAGGCAAAGTGAGTGCAGTGGAGGTAACAAAAGCTGCTTTACAAAGAATTACGGCGAGGAATAATGAACTCAATTGTTTTACAACTATAACTGCTGAGACTGCTTTGACACAAGCAGAAAGAATTGATGAGGAAATTGCCCAAGGTAAAAATCCTGGTTCTTTAGCTGGTGTCCCTTTCGCTGTCAAAAATCTTTTCGATATTGCTGGGTTAACGACTCTTGCTGGTGCAAAAATTAACGCGGAAAATCCTCCAGCCACTCAGGATGCAACAGCAGTCGCAAGGTTGAAACAAGCGGGTGCAGTGCTCGTAGGCGCTTTAAATATGGATGAGTACGCCTATGGGTTTGTGACAGAAAATTTTCACTATGGTGTGACACACAATCCTCATGATTTAAAGCGGATAGCTGGTGGTTCATCGGGTGGTTCAGCGGCTGCTGTTGCAGCTGGTATGGTTCCACTGACGCTGGGTTCTGATACAAATGGTTCCATTCGCGTCCCTGCGGCTTTATGTGGTGTTTTTGGTTTAAAACCAACTTACGGGCGATTATCGCGTGCTGGAGTCGCATTACTTTCCAGCAGTTTAGACCATGTTGGACCATTTGCCCGTTCGGTACGGGATATTTCTACAGCGTTTGATGCACTTCAGGGGGAAGATGAGAAAGACCCGGTTTGTACAAAACGTCCTCTAGAACTGTGTTTACCACAGTTAAATCAAGATATTGCTGATTTACGAATTGCTATTGCGGATGATTATTTTGAAAAAGGAGCAAGTCCGCAAGCCTTAGAAGCAGTACAAAAGGTTGCTGATGCTTTGGATGTAACCCAGTATGTCACAATACCTGAAGCGCATCGCGCCCGCGCAGCAGCTTTTGTGATCACAGCTTGTGAGGGAGCAAATTTACATTTGGAGAAACTGCGATCGCGAAGCGGCTCCTTTGGAGCATCGCGTCCCCAAGATTTTGATCCAGCAACACGCGATCGCTTTCTCGCTGGTGCTTTAATACCTAGTAGTTGGTACATTCAAGCACAGCGGTTTAGGAGATGGTATAGAGATAAAGTCCGAGAAATCTTTCAAAAGGTAGATGTCATTCTCGCTCCAACAACATCAATTTCTGCACCACTTATTGGTCAACAAACCATGACTTTAGATGGTGAGGAAATTCTCGTGCGTCCTCATTTGGGGTTATATACTCAACCATTATCTTTTATCGGCTTGCCTGTTTTATCAGTGCCAATTCAACGTATAAGCAATCTACCATTGGGCGTACAGTTAATAGCTGCACCTTATAATGAAACTCTAATTTTGAGTGTCGCAGCGGCGCTAGAAGCAAAGAATGTCATCTCGGCACCAATCGTTTAGCTGACTGTCTGTGCCATTGCAAGGTAATTTAGCAATACTTCATCAATAAACGCCTGTTTTTTATTGGCAAGCAGACTCGCGATTGTTGTGCACCTTCCTTTGCTCTAACCACCAGATAATAGTCACTAAAATTATTGAGGCGATCGCAATCAGTGCTGTGACGCGAAAAGTAGTATCAAAGCCAAAAACTAGACCTTCAACAGGTGCATTTGCCACATCGGTGTCAGGTGCTTGTCGAAAATTGAAAAGCTTTTGGAGTAATCCGCGTACCGTGGGGCACACGGAAACGTACCTTGAAATGGGTAAACGCTTGGGGAGTTGTCCGAAAGTGGAACATAGTGTAAAAAACTGTGTTTCGGATAAGTATGAACCATAAGACCTATAAGAAGGGAAACCAGAAAAAGGCAAGTTCAGCCCAAGAATCTCCGCACTTGCAGGGCGGAGAGTGTCAACTATGGAGCTTATTATGCAGGTTTTGCGTGAACAACTTATTCCACTAGACCATGCTTAATCGCAAAACGCACCAATTCTGCTCGGTTGCTAGTTTCGGTTTTTCTCAATAAACTACTAACGTACTTTTCTATAGTCCTTGGACTCAGGTGTAACTGCTGACCCATTTCAGCATTAGAAAGACCATAAGTTAAAAGTTCCAGGACTTCCTGCTCTCTGGGAGTTAACTCAAAGAGGATGTGGGATTTTTGAATATCAGTCAACTCAGAGTGATGAGTGTCCAGCGATTTTGTGGGAGTGTGAGTCCCCAAATTTTCTGGATGAGAAAAACCATACTCAGATTGAATGATTTGCGATCGCTCCAGAAGATTGCGAATTGCTGCTGCTAACTCTTCTAGTTCAAAAGGCTTGGGCAGGTACAAATCGCATCCTGACTGGTAGCCTAGGATTCTTTCTTGAGTCTTGGTTCTCGCTGTTAGCAGTATAACAGGTAACAATCGGAACCCCGATTGTTGACGTACCCGTCGCACTAAGTCATATCCATTCATGCGTGGCATGATGATATCAGTAACCATCAAATCAGGATGATACTCCTCTACCATTGCCAAAGCCTGTTGACCATCATCTGCTGTAATCACTGAGTAGCCAGACAGTTCAAGATAATCGCTGATAGATAGACGAGTGCCCAGATCGTCATCCACTATGAGGATCGTCAAGGGCATGGATCGTACACCCCTAGCATTTTTTACTCTTGAGTTTGCTTTCGTAAGCACTATAAGTAAACACAGGTAAGAATAGTACTCTTATGTTTCATACTATGACAGGATTACCAATTAATAACTTCCTAATAGTTAACTGATAAAGTCAATCTTAAATCCCTCTTTAAGGTTAACGAGTTCAACTGACTACTCTATACATTATATAGTAACGTATTAATTATTACAATATTTCTAGAAATCGCGTTGAATGGGATGTGAGTTGAAAAATCTAGAGATTATAGTTTGGGCAAATCAAAGATTGAACCCAAGAGAAACGATAAGAATCTATGTCTTACTGTTTTGAATGTTGTACATAATAGGTAGCTCCGTCATGCCATTTTTTCCTTGCTTTGTCAACAAACTATGGCTAATATCTCTCCATAACTCCTTTGTTAACTGCTGTCTATAGTCATATTGTGTCTTTTTTCTTAACTGTTTCAACTTTATCTACTTAAGCGTAAATTCTAAATTGAAATCGAAGGATGATTTCTTGAGGGTGCAGCCAAGCTAAAAGCTGAGTGTAAAGCTAATCCCCATTTTTTAAATGGTTCCCCTCATAAGAAGGCAATAAGAATAAATACTTAATTAATTTCAGAGAATAAATCTGTGCCTTGTCATTTCTCCCTATATTTAACGACAGGTATGTTATTGCTTCACCAAGATGAGAAAAGAGTGATATCCTTTTTATGTTATGTCAGACTGGGAAAACTTTCATACCTAAAACTTAATACACTAAGGCTTTGAAAGTATTTGTCAATTCGCAAACAGACCAAACTGTTCAGAGGCTGCTGTAACCTTTGTAAAGCAGACATTCTGTATTTTGCCCGCAGCGAAAGTGACACGCCAGCACATAAGCAAGATATAGCTAACGCCATTTGGTAGGTTCATGATCCCCCTTGAGTGAATTACTAGTGGGTAAAAAGTAGGTATTTTACTCATCACATCTATAATTGAATTTGATTTGTCATTCAAAGCACACTTGGACAATAGATTATGACAGGAAAAGGACAGGGATTTGGCTTTGGCTTGGGAAAAATGAAAGAATTGGCTGATGCCTTCAAAAAAGCGCAGCAAGTTCAAGAAGGCGCAAAGCAACTCCAAGAAGAATTGGAGCAAATGGAGATTCAAGGAGAGGCTGGCGGTGGTTTAGTCAAAGTCATTGTTAGTGGTAACCAAGAACCTAAGCGAGTGGAAATCTCTCCAAATGCATTGCACGAAGGAGCAGAAGTCCTTTCTGATCTTGTAGCAGCAGCAATGAAAGATGCTTACAACAAATCCACTGCAACAATGCGTGAACGCATGGAACAACTGACTAGTGGGTTAGAGCTTCCAGGATTTTAGTCACAAGATTGAAAAGAACTCAGTGTCCCAGCTAGGAACTCAGCAATTTTTCAGTGGCTGGTCCTACCGTCAACTGATTTCAGACCACTGAATCTCTGATAAGCGTGGGGGCGGTGTGTACCCACCACTCCTCAACGCCCTTCTCAAGAGCATAGACGCTCTTGGGTATCTCCTGTAGCCTACCAGCATGGCGGTGCTGCCGAACGGAGAGGCTTTGCTGTGTTGGCGCAAGCCTCCGCAAGACTTACGCCAGTTTCCTCTGTCGGGAAACGTCGGTGCAGTAACGGACCCCTCCGCACAGAATCCCACAATCCCCAAGTTGAATTCTGACTGCTGAGTTGCTGAGTTCTTTCTTGGTCAAAATTGCCTAGATTATGGACTGTAGACTATTGATTATGGACTGCACGAAGCACAATATATATGCCTTACAAGCTGCTGTTTGTCTGCCTGGGGAACATCTGCCGATCGCCAGCGGCAGAAAACATAATGAACTATCTCATCAACCAGCACCGATTGAGTGAACACATTATTTGTGACTCTGCTGGGACATCAAGCTATCACATCGGTAGTCCACCTGATTCACGCATGAATGCTGCAGCACAGCAAAAACTGCAAATTAAATTGCGTGGTAGAGCACGCCAGCTCCAAATATCTGATCTTGAAAACTTTGATTTGATTTTGGCGATGGACCGAGAGAATTATGAGGAGATCCTCTATCTTGACCCAACTGGAAAATATCAGCAGAAAGTACGCTTAATATGTGACTTTTGCTCTAAGCACAACCTCAAGGAAGTTCCAGACCCGTACTACGGTGGTGCAGACGGATTTAATCTGGTGATTGACCTACTTGTCGATGCTTGTGAAGGTTTGCTGAAATACCTTCCTAAAACACCAATTCAGTAATTACCGATAGAGTCGGTGATTCATTTCTAGTACTGCCTCTTAAGATACACATTTTATAACGCTTATATAGCAAGGTTTTCAGAAAGTGAATAAAAATGTGTTTCTTTCATTCGTTGCGAGGGGATTTAATTCTTTTGACTTTTGACTTTTGACTTTTGACTTCCCCTGGTGGGGCGCTCACATCTGTTTAGCTCCAGTTAGTCTTAATTTTAATTCGTGACATTCTTTTACTAATGGAATATCTAATTCTGTGGCAATTGTTAAAGCTTGCTCACAATACTCAATAGCCAGTTCTTGCTCGCCTAACTTTTGATAAAGTTCTGCTAAACGCTTAATAACTCTAGCTTCGTCAGAGCGAGCGCCAATTCTTTGAAAAATTTTTAATGACTTCTGCAAATATTCTAAAGCTTCTGAATACCGTTCAAGATTCATCAAGTTAATTGCTAAAGATTCTGAAACATAGCTCTCTTGCTCATCTTGATGCGCTTCACGGAAAATTATCAAGCTCTGCTTGAAGTACTCAATTGATTTGTCATAATTTTCTAAAAAATAGTAAGCATTACCTAAATTTAATAAAGTTAAGCTCTCTCTTTTCTCTCTTTTGCTTTCTTGGATTTTCCTAATGAGCGCCAAGCACTGTTCTTCATACTCAATTGTTCTAGCATAATCCCCCATAGTAAGGTAAGTAGTTCCCAAATTTCCTAATCCTTCTCCCTCCATATAGCTATCCCGATTTTCTTGGGCAATTGATAGCTGTTGTTGGTAACACTCAATTGCCTTGGAATAGTTTTTTAGTTTACAGTAACTAAAGCCTAAAATTCCCAGAGACATCGCCTCCGTTCTAGGGTTTCCAATTTCTTTCTCAAATGCCAAATACTGCTCACCATACTCAATTGTTTTGCTGTAGTCTCCCAGAGAATTGTAAATATTTCTCAAACCTTGTACAGCTTGCGCCTCCAGTATACGTTCCTGGATTTCTTGTGCGATCGCCAGTTCCTGTTGATAGTACTCTATTGCCTTGATATGCTCTCCCAAGGAATGGTAAACTTTGCCTAAATTTCCTAGCGCCCTCGCTTCATCATAGGGTTTTTGTGTTTCCTGTGCGATCGCTAGTTGCTGCTGGTAATGCTCGATAGCCTTGGTATTATCACTTAGAGCATGAAAAACATCTCCTAAATTTCCTAAAACATCCCCCTCTAATTCACGGTGATGAATTTGCTGTGCGAATGCTAGCGCCTGAGCATAGTAATCAATGGCTGTATCATAATTTTCCAAATGATAGTAGCAGTTTCCCAAGTAGTTGAGAGTAGATACCTCCCATGAATGATTTTGGATTTCTTGATCAACTACTAAACGTTTTTGAAAATATTCAATTGCTCTACCATAATTGTTCAAAAAGAAATAGATCCCTCCCAAAGCTCCTAAAGCAATACTTTCAGCTTGAGGGTCTTGAACTCTTCGAGCAATAACTAATTCTTGCTGATAATACTCAATCGCTTGAGTGTAGTCATTTAGAAAACGGTAAGTATCGCCTAACCCTTTAAGAACCATCCCTTCCAAAAAGGGATTCTCAATTTCCCGTGCAATTAGCAGAGACTGTTGATAGTACTTAATTGCTTTGGTATAGTCTCCTTGGGACATATAGGCACCTCCCAGATTGCTTAAAGCATTCCCCTCTTGATGGCGATCCTGAAATTCATGCACAATTGCTAGTTGTTGTTGGTAGCAATCTATTGCTTTGGCATAGTCTTTTAGGTACCAATGGGCATGACCTAGACTGTCTAAGATTTCCGCCTCCTTTTCGCAATTTTGAATTTCTTTTGCAATTACTAAACTCTGCTGTAGGTAATCAATTGCTTTATGAGCATCTCTGTGGAAATATGCTTCTCCTAAACTTTTCAGAGCATCTGTTTCCTCTTCGCGATCTTGAAGTTCCTGTGCGACTTTCAGTTGCAACTGGCGGCATTCAATAGATTTATCATAATCTTGCAAGGTATTGTAAAAAATTCCTAGAGTATGTAGAGTATGCCTTTCTCCCTGGCGATCCTGAATCTCCCGACAAATTGCTAAACTCTGTTGAAAACATTCAAGTTCCTTGGCGGAGTTTCCTAAGTCAGAATAAGCCATCCCTAGAACTCTGAGAGCTTCCGCTTCTGAGGAGCGAGCGTTCCACACTGTCTGCTCAAATACTAAATGGAAGTCTAAAACTTCAGCAAAGTTTTTTATATCAAAGGAAGCCATTACTAATTCGCCTAGAATAGCCTCCTTTGAGGCAAGATCTTTTTGGATTTCTTCTCTTATAATTGCCAATCTTTTTTCATGGCATTCAACTGCTTTTGTATATTATCCAACAATTTTATATGACCCACCTAAACCAAGTAATAAAGATGTGTCTAGTATGGGACTTAACTTGTTTAAAACTCTACTATATAAGTCTATTCTTTCGCGATGATAGCCCCAAGTCAAAAGTTGATTGTCTAATGTTTGTTGAGTAGGAGTATTAAGACGAACAAACAGAATTGTTTTGGCTCTTTCCCAGTCTTCTACTTCACAAAGATGCTCAAATGATTGCATGTAGCGGCGCACCTTATCTAAATTACTAACAGTAGGTGGTGGCTCATCCTCAACGTTAAAGAAGTATTCTACTGCTTGATAATAGAAAAATGTCTCTATAGGAACTTCATCTAAATTGATTCCCAAATCGGTAAACACTAAATTACCAAGTGTTGGTGAGTTATTCATAATACTGACTTCACTTTACTTCAAGCTTTGCAATAATTTGTTTCGGTATTCTATCGCCACACTACGAACTAGATTATGTTGTCCTAGAAGGCGCTTATGATTATGATTATTAGAGGTTTCTACTAAGAAACGATTAAATAATTCTTCTAAAGCTTTTTCTTTCCGCTCCTTACTACACTCCTGATGCTCTACGCGCTTCACTAACCCTGCGAGTTGCATCAGCCATCCTTCCTCTTGGACGGGAACGCGATAGACTGAAGCTGCACAAATCAAGATATAAGCATCCCTTACCTGAGTTGCCAAACGCTCAAAAACAGTCTTTAGTCTTTCTGCATAAACTTCTAGTCTTACCTTTTGGGTTAGTTTGTGTAATTGCCAATCATCGTCTGCCCCAATAATTTTCTTAGCATTTGCCTCTGCTTCTGCTATAGCCTTTTCCACCTCTTCTATATTGCTGCTAACTGTATCCCAGTATGCCTGTACATTCCCTTCAAAAGATTCAAAAATCTCCCCAATAATTACCCGTAACATAAGAGGATGACCTTTGTAGGCTTTGCCAATTCGTAATAGCAAGGTTCTGTCGGGAGACTCTTGGCTAGCGTCTAACCCTGTTGCTTCAAATAGTGCAACCTGCTCAGATTCCTCTAGTCCATATAGAATTTGGTGATGCAAGAAAGTTTTGTAACGGGAGTACACCAGCTTCACAGGTAAATCCTGTGAAGTGATAATTAATCGACTTCGGCAAGATTCTGCTGACAAAAAGTTCAAAAAGAATTTTTCCCACCACGGATCAGCGAAATCACCCCAACCGTCTTCTTCATTTCCAGTCAGCAATCTTTCTAAAGAATCAATTAATACTAAGACCTGATGCTTGTGTAAATACGCCAGCAACTTTGGCAACAATAGTTCTGGTTTTTTTTCCTCTGGTGAAAGTCTTTCTCTCCACTCCTCTAACCATCTAGCAGCAACACTAGCAAAGTCCGTGGGTTTGTCCTCATAGTCAAAATTTGCTCGGCGAAATTTGTTTTTCCAGTCTCCACCAAACCAGTCTTGCAACTCGTCTGCCAATTTTTCAGCTAAAGCAGTTTTACCAATTCCTGTCAGTCCTAGGATTAGCAAGAGGCGACAAGATCCACGAAGTTCATCACTCAGTTCTGTGACTAGTTTCTCTCGACCTACCCAAGCATAGTCATAGGTATAAAATTCTGGTCTAAAATCCGTCTGCGCAGTTGGACTGTTATCAATAATCTCTTGCCAGTTATTTATATTTACTCTTTGACAAATTTCAATAAAGGTATCTCGGTCAATTGGAATCCTTCTCCAAAACCGTTTCAAACTTGCTGCTGAGATTATAGTATTGGTATTTTCAGGCTGACTCCATTTAGCACTTGTTTTTGTCCATCCTTTCTTTTTTCTAGCCTGATCAACTATTTCTAACCCTTGCTTGGATGCTTTCAAAGAAACTGCCATTCTTGGGAGTATTTCACTTTTTAGGTATACATAAGTAATTACCAATTCAAGTTGCAACTTTCCAGATTTCCAAACAAAGTAGACTTGTAAAACTGAGCTACTCTTAATAGCTAATTTTTTTACGGATTTTAACTCACTTCTGGCTCACTTTCTCAACCAACGATGAAGATGAGCCGAAAATGAGGCTTTTAGACATAGTTATCTCGAGTTTCATAGAGATATCGAGAGCCAAGAAGGTATAACTCCATGTCTCAAGCGCAAACTACTAAAACAACTGTTAGCCAACCAACAAATTCTGTACCCATCGATCCAACTCCGTTGTTGCAAAGCAATAGTCCAACTGCGATTATCCTGAGCATTGCAATTTTACTTTGGGTTTTGCGTCCGGTGATGTTACAGCAAAGGTCAGATGATTCTGATAAGTTCGGTGATTCTGAAAACAAGCCTACCTCTTTCCCAAAAAGAGCGATCGCTGTTTTGGTGCGAGCTTTAAAGTTAGATAGCTCTCAGTAAAAGTTTCGCTGGCGCGGACTACAGAAAACAAGGTTTTACAGCCTGCTTCCACAGGCTAAAGATTAGTCCGCGTTCGCCCTTGGCGTTCCCGTTCGCGCAGCGTCTCCGACAGGAGAAGGGTAGGCGGACTTCCCTGCGGGACGCTGCGCGAACGTTTTTGTAGCCCCAGACTTCCAGTCTGAGGGGCATTTAGGATACTCCTCTTCAGCACTACTTTCTAAAAAATCATTCGCCTTCATAATTTCGTAGAGGTTAGTATCTGTTTCTAACAAGCAAGCGTGTCCACTATCTGGTAGTACTACCATCTTGGAATTTGGAAAGATACTAACCAAACGTTTTGCTTCAGCCAAGGAAGGTAAAAGTCGGTCGTTACCACCAGCGATAACCAAAACAGGTTGAGTGAGGTGACGTAACTGTTCCTCTTCAACACAAAACTCTTTTAGTAACGAGAGTCGCCAAAGGACAGTTTCTGACGGTACAGAACGCATGGTTTTTAGAAGTTCTTGTCTATCACTCCTAGAAATACGTGCCAAAGACGCCAAAAAAGGCAATAAACCTAGCGCACCGATATTATAAAGGTTGGATGGGACTAAGTAAGTCAGTTGAGAAACCCAAGTTAACAAAGGGCGAAGATGAAAGGCGCTTGCTGGGTTGATGAGAACAATGCGCTTAAACAATTGTGGTGCTTTGATCGCGACTTTCTGCGCCAAACAACCACCAAAGGACTCGCCACATAGATAAACAGGACGTTGGGAGCTTTTTTCTAATTCTGCATGAATCAGATCCAATACATTATTAGTTAGTTCATCCCAACTAGTAAGGTCTTCCCTTGGAATCGCTAAACAACGGACATCAAAGCCAACTTCTAATCCAGCAGTTTGCGATCGCAACAGTTGACCAGTTCCATCCATTCCTGGTAAATACACAAATAACGGAAACTCTGGCTGGAGTCGTTTGGGAGTGAGGAAACACGGTTTTAGCTCAACTTTTGGAATCATTAGTCATTGGGAATTGGGAATTGGGAATTGGGAATTGGGAATTGGGAATTGGGAATTGGGCAATGGGCGACTAAGGAGAAACGACAAAGCATTGACGACAAAGTTATTAATAGCAACCTTCACGCAGTAAGTTTGCTATTTCAGAGTGACAATGATTTGTCAACTCTGTCACCACAATTCTTGCTTTTTTTCCTTGGTAATTTTCTTTTTGTAAAAAATTCATCCAATATGGACGACCAATGAGCACGGCGACACGATGATATATGACTAGTGGATGCCAACCTGATTGATTAAATAAAGGTTCTGAAGGGTCAAACAAACTTAATAGCCTCAAAGGTACAGCAGATGTGTTAACCTCTTCAAGGGATGCTATGGCAATTGGTAAAATTGCTAAGTCCTGCACCTGCGCTCGCAATGCCAAATGGGCAAAACCTCGTTGAAATTCACCCACCCGGTTCGGTTGAGTAAACTCCACCATTGGTTTTGTTCCTTCGGGAAATATTCCTACTCTTTGCTTTGACTGCAACAGGAGTTGTGACTGCTGAAAAAAGCTTGAGGAGCGCTGTTGATTTGCTTCCTCTAGAGGAAAGCAACCCAATTGTCCTGTCACAATCTCCCGCATTATTGGCACTTGTCCCATGTAGTGATGGCAAGCAAAGCGAATGGGACTCACCAGAGCTGCCATTAAAATTGGTGCATCCATAAAGCTGCGGTGATTGCTCACTACTAACACACTGGCATCTTGAGGAATGCGATCCTCATAGTAGCGAAACATTTTTGTTGATAGCGCCGCCAGTAACCAGCGAGAAATCTCAAGGGGGCTATTTACACTCATTTTTTATAGAATCAAAAAATTTCGCAGCTTATCTTAATTAGAACTTTACATTTCTTCACTAAGAAGGACGACTGCCTTAAGATAGAAATGTCATATCAACAAAATCGGTAAAATCCTTTGTGGAAAAGAGGTTTGTCTTTCAATGATATGAAATGTAATGACAAATTTTCTGTGGAATATTAACAAGGACTTACAGTCTTTTTTTGAGAAATTAACTGAACTTATACCTATCATCAAATTATCAAACAAACTCAAATCAAAGAAATTTGCTAGTATTAAGATATTGTTGAAAAAATGATGCTTATGCTATATAATAACGTGGTTTTGCCAAAAAAATAAGATAGAAAACGTTTTTGACAACTAGTTTTTGCATGAATCAAGTGAAGAAAATAGAAAAGACATTTGCACTCACAACACCGCTATATTATGTAAACGACTTACCCCACATTGGTAGTGCTTATACAACAATGGCAGCAGATGTGGTGGCAAGGTTTCATAGGCTTTTAGGGCGCAGAGTCCTCCTAATTACAGGTACAGATGAGCACGGGCTAAAAATTCAGCAAGCAGCCGAGAGTAAAGGGCGATCGCCCCAAAGCTTGAGTGATGAAATGTCGGCAGGTTTTGTTTCTCTGTGGGAGCTACTAAACATTCAATACGATAGATTTATTCGTACAACCGCTCCTTGTCATGAAGCTCTCGTCAAAGAATTTTTCCAGAGAGTGTGGGAAGCTGGAGACATCTACCAAGGACAACAAAAAGGCTGGTACTGCGTTTCCTGTGAAGAATTTAAAGAAGAAAGAGAACTGCTAGAAGGACACCGCTGTCCCATTCACCCCAACAAAGAAGTTGAGTGGCGAGACGAGCAGAACTATTTCTTCCGCTTATCTAAATATCAAGAGAAACTGCAAGCACTGTACCAATCTCAACCAGATTTTATCCAACCAGCAAGTCGTCGAAATGAAGTCCTCAACTTTGTGAATCAAGGGTTGCAGGACTTCTCCATTTCACGGGTGAATATAGATTGGGGTTTTCCTGTACCAGTCGATCCCAACCACACTTTTTATGTTTGGTTCGATGCGCTTCTAGGTTATCTCACCGCTTTGCTAGAACCGGATGAAGAACCAACTTTAGAGAATGCCTTAGCAAAATGGTGGCCTATAAACCTGCATCTGATTGGTAAAGATATCCTGCGCTTCCATGCAGTCTACTGGCCTGCAATGCTGATGTCAGCTCGCTTGTCATTGCCAGGGCGAGTCTTTGGGCATGGCTTTTTGACCAAAGATGGTCAGAAAATGGGTAAAACTCTGGGTAATACTCTTGATCCTATAGCGCTGGTGGAACGCTATGGTAGTGATGCTATTCGTTATTACTTCCTTAAGGAAATCGAATTTGGCAAGGATGGCGACTTTAATGAAAGTAGATTCATTAATGTGCTGAATGCAGATTTGGCAAATGATTTAGGTAATTTGCTAAACCGCACTTTAAACATGGTGAAGAAATACTGTGCTGGAAATGTGCCGCCAGTTACAAATGAAGATATACCTTTAGAGCACCCTTTGAAATCGATTGGTTTACGTCTTGGGGAACAGGTAAAAAATACCTACGAAGCGCTAACTTTCAATCAAGCCTGCGAGGCTGTCCTTTCATTGGTACAAGCCAGTAATAAGTTTATTGATGAACAAGCCCCTTGGTCATTGTATAAACAAGGACAGCAGCAAGCCGTAGAACAAGTTCTGTATGCAGTTCTTGAATCAGTGAGACTAGCAGCTTATCTCCTATCTCCGGTGATTCCAAATATCAGTAGCGATATTTACCAGCAACTGGGTTTTGGAATAGATTTTAATGAACAAATCAAAACTGCCATAAATGCTCCTTTTGCCATTCACAGGACATGGGGAGTGCTGACAAATCAACAAAAGCTGGGTGAACCCCGACCAATCTTTCAACGAATAGAACCTCCTAAAAACTGATTGTTTCAAATTTCAATTACTGATTTTGTCTGAATTTATCAGGACTAAATTTATGAGTCCTGAAAGATTATCATAAGCCGTTCTCAGCTTGACTGTGAAAGTAAAAAAGTATCAATTATTACATTTGATAAAAAATGAGGTATGACAACAATGTTGAATAATTTGGAAAATGATTCAATATTTACTCCAGAACAAGTTTTAGAAAATCGGGGTCGTGTCGCCATATTTATTGATGGCTCAAATTTATTCTATGCAGCACTGCAACTAGGAATTGAAATTGATTACACCAAGCTACTATGTAGATTAACCGGAGGCTCTAGATTACTACGAGCCTTCTTTTACACAGGTGTAGACCGCACGAACGAAAAACAGCAGGGTTTTCTGTTGTGGATGCGACGCAACGGCTACCGAGTCATTGCCAAGGATTTGGTACAGTTGCCAGATGGCTCAAAAAAAGCCAACTTGGATGTAGAAATTGCGGTTGATATGATGGCTTTAGTTGATTCATATGATACAGCAGTGTTAGTCAGTGGGGATGGGGATCTGGCATATGCAGTGAATTCGGTTAGCTATCGCGGTGTGCGAGTTGAGGTGGTCAGTTTGCGCTCCATGACGAGCGATAGTTTGATTAATGTGAGCGATCGCTACATTGATTTAGAAGCAATAAAAGAAGATATCCAAAAAACTCCTCGTCAAAGCTATCCTTATCGACCATTATCAGCTATGGGATTTTTGGAAGATCCCAGAGAAAGTGACAGCCAGGTAGAACTTCAAGAGTGATGAAGCAGCAAGTAATACCATTTCACGATCAGGTCTGATACAAATGGGCAATGGCCAATGGGCAATGGGTAATTTGCATTTGTATCAAAATTAAAGTGAAACGGTATGAGGAGGATGAGGAGGATGAGGAGGATGAGGAGGATGAGGAGGATGAGGAGGATGAGGAGGATGAGGGGGAACAACAATTTGATTGATTCTGCTTCTTTGTCTACTTCCTCATCTTTCTCGTTTCGCAATCTCCCAATCTCCCTCATCCCCCTTATCTCCCTCATCTTCTCCTGCTCCCTTATTTCCATAGGGTTAGTTGCTTGCGGTGGAAGTCAAACTCACGTCGCGACCAAACCACCTTTTAAAAGTCCATCGCCTGGAGACAAGGATAGCAACTTGACTTTCTTTGATGTCATCTTAGAGCAAGCAGATGAAGTTGGCAGACCAATTTGGAAAGTCAGAGCAAAACAGGCAAAGTACACCAAAGAAAAACAAATCGGTGCGGCTGAAAGTCCATATGGTGAACTCTACCAAGATGGCAAAGTCGTTTATCAAGTACAAGCTCAAATGGCAGACATTGAGCAAGATGGTAAGCAGTTGTTTCTAAAAGGAAAGATTGTTGCTACAGATCCTCGTAATGGAATTGTATTGCGCGGTAATGAGTTGGAATGGCGACCTAAAGAAGATTTGCTGATTGTCCGAAACCAGCTCAATGGAACCCATAAACAACTACAAGCTGTGGCGCAAGAAGCACGAGTTAAAACTCGTGAACAGCGCATAGAATTTTCTGGAGGAGTGGTGGCAAATTCCTCTGAACCGCAATTGCAAATGCGAACTGAGCATTTGATTTGGCGAATAAAAGAGGAAACATTGATAGGCGATCGCCCTGTCCAAATGGACCACTATAAAAATAACCAAATTTCTGACCGAGGTCGAGGAGATTCTGCTGTTGTCAACTTAAAGACAAAGATTGCCACCGTTACGAAAAATGCCCAAATAGAATTACTAGACCCACCAGTGCAAGTCGCTAGTAACTCTATGAGCTGGAACCTAAACTCAGAAACCGTAACAACGAATTCTCCCGTGCGGGTTTTCCATCGCGCCGAAAAACTAGCAGTCACTGCGAATCAAGGCGAAATGAAGATACCGCAAAAAACTGTTTATTTAACAGGAAACGTCTACGGTGTTGGAGAGCGTCGCCAATCTCTCAAATCAAAAACTTTAACATGGTATCTCGACAAAAAATTAGTTGAGGCTCAAGGCGATGTCGTTTATCGCCAAGTGGACCCTCCGTTGGCTTTTACAGGTCAAAAAGCCTCTGGTAATCTGTACGCAGAAACTCTTGTTGTTAGCGGGGATGGTTCTGGTAACAAGGTAGTGACAGAGATTATCCCACAAGAGAGAAAAGTGAAAAATTAGTAGTTATCTGTCATTTGTCATTTGTAAAAACCAATGACCAATGACTAATGACCTGGTTGACTGACAAAACTCTGAGGCTGGCGGTTAGAAACCGCACGCCAGGTGCTACAACGGGGGGAACCCCCGCAACGCACTGGCTCGCCTACACAAACTAAGTCTGCCTCCGCAGACTAGAAACCATTAATTTTAACCCGCGTAGGCGGGTTTTGCTTGTGTAGCCGCGACTTCCAGTCGCCAGGGCAAAAAGATTTGTCAGTCAACTAGGACTAATGACTAATGACTAATGACTAATGACCAATGACTAATGACTAATGACTAATGACTAATGACCAATGACCAATGACTAGCCTCCATATAACATCTCATTACGACTAGCTGCACCTAATTGAGGTATTGTGTTCACAGCTATGTGAGGAATGAGACTAGCAGGGACACCAGGAGCAACTTGTAATTGCTGCACCAGACGTTGCAACAATTGGTCTTGCCCAGTGCGGAAACCTGCTACATTCGTACCACGGTTAATGATGGCAAACCAGACCAAACCGCGATCGCGTGTGGGCATCACTCCTGCTAAAGCACTGACATCCCGGAGAGTACCAGTTTTCATGATAGTGGCAACAGGTAGGTGTCTGGAGTGCAATGTTCCTCGATGGTCAAACCCTGAGACTGGAAATAAGTCAGCCAATGTCAATTGATAGGTGAGTGCTTGCTGTTGAATTGCCATAAACATGGCACAAACGGCTCTGGGAGAAATGCGATTTTCCTGCCCTAACCCTGAACCGTTAACTAACTGAATTTCTGATTGCGGTACTCTTGCAAGCCGAGCAGCTGTTGATTGCACAACCTGCGCTCCTCCTACAGTATCTGCCAGCATTTGAGCTATTTCATTGTTACTGAAGACGTTCATCTCCCTGATAATTTGCTTTAGGGGTAGCGAGTGGTGACGTAGTAGCAAAGTCTGTTGAGGATTTGCTTGTGCTTCTACTTTCACACCTCCAGCGATAACAACTTGAGGTTTGGGAGTTCCTTTTGGCATCAGCAAGTGTTGAAAAGTCGCCGCACGGGACCAAGTAGCGGCATTTAGTACTTGCTTAAGCATCTGACCTGCTAGCAGCGGATGACGTTGGAAATTCATAGCAAAATTGCCGGTAATGACTAAATTTCCAGTAATACGCTTAATGCCCATCTGGTTGAGACTATTACCAAGGGCAATGGCTTCTTCCCAAACAAACATCGGATCGCCACCACCTGTAATGACCAAGTCACCTTGTAATACTCCATTGTGCAACGGTCCTGTAGCACTGACCAAAGTTTGAAATTGGTGATCTGGACCAAGATTCCTTAAAGCAACGAGTGAGGTAGCAACTTTGGTTAAAGAAGCAGCTGGCAGAGGAGTTGTGCCTTCGTGATTAGCCATAAGCATCGGTCCTGATTGTATCCAAATTCCCTGGCTTTGGGTCTGATTTGCTGCCACTAATTTCAGTGTTTGCAGTCCCTTGAGATATTCCAGCACTGTAGTAGCCCCAGCTGGATTTGGATCGGCGGCAAGAACTAAGCCGGGGCTACCTTGCCAAGTTAAGATATCCAAAGCATCTATGGGCTTGACATTGACTCCAGCCATTTCAAGCCAAATAGAAATCAAACCTGAACCAAACAATTCCAGCATGCTTCATGCCTCTGTAGAATGTGCTACTTTATTTTCTGTATTACTTTTTAAGTGTTCCCTGCTGCTAAACACTGAGTCATGATAACTGCTGATTTTGCTATGCGGAAGTAGGGCACACAAAGAAGTTTTCGTAAAAAGCATAACCTTTATTCAAAATCTTTGGAAGAGAGGTTTTTCATCTTACACTGACTGGAAATAGGGAATAGGGAATGGAGAATGAGTACGTCTTCCCAATTCTCAATTCCTAAGTTTAATTAGGTTGAGCTACTTAAAACACAAATTAAAGATTCTTTGCATCAAAGTACAGAGAGCCACTTCCGGGTTTTATGATGACACTGTTTCAGGGAAATGCAATTTCTAGAAACGGTGGATCATAAATGATGTGAAAGGAGGAAAAAGAATGAAGAAAAATTTTTACCTCTGACTTCATCCCAATGCCTTCTCTTCGCTCTTCCTACTACCTTTTGGTAAACTATCCTGCAGGAGTCTACTCACTTTGGTATTTAGTTCACATTTCATCTTTTTCAATTCAGCCTTCGACTAAGTCGGTTTTGTCTATCCAACATTTTCCTGAGATTAGCACTTCAATCAGGCTAATTTTCTGATTTTATGTAGTCCTGTGCTTTTTGTACTGCAAAAATGCTGTTTTTGTGAAAGCGATTAAATTTCATCCTCCATGCCATGGCTTTGCTCCTTAGTTAGGGCTTGCTGAATAAGTCTCTAAAGCAAATAAGGCTTGAACCCCTTATCTGGACTTCCTTACACTTTTATTCAGCAAGCCCTAGTTAGCGAGAATCTTCGTGGACGTTAGCACCTTGGTACTTAGAATCTCCGCCTTCTTAGGGTCTACGGTGTACACATCACGCTTTTCACCTCACCCTGCCCTGTCGGGCAGGGTGAGGTGACACAGGAATTTCGAGTCATGCGATGACTTGTGTATACACCGTAGCTTCTTAGGATAGAGAGAATGTCACACAGGTAATTCATGCTATGTTGGGCTTGGCAATATCTCTAAGAAAGGATGAAGAAGAGAGCATGAAGCTTGAAAATTTTATAAATTTACACTTCATAACTTTTGTCTTCATCAGAACATCCACTACTTTCAGTAGAGGCATCTGGTAAAATTTGTAAGGTTTCTAAAAGCTCTGAGCAATGGGATCGACTGGCGCACGGATCGCAATTGACGCAATGGGAGGGGATCACGCACCCGGTGAAATCGTTGCTGGCGCACTGCGGGCACGAGAAGAATTGGGTGTAGAAGTATTATTGGTGGGCGATCCCCAACAAATAGAAAGCAAACTGCCGCCAAAAACTCATCTGGGGCAGGTAAAGATCGTTCCTGCCCAGGATGCGATCGCAATGGACGAGGAGCCTTTAAGCGCCGTCAGGCGCAAACGCAAGGCTTCAATCAACGTAGCGATGGATTTGGTAAAAAATCAGCAGGCTGATGCTGTGGTTTCTGCCGGTCACTCTGGGGCAGCTATGGCAGCAGCTTTACTCCGCTTAGGACGACTACCGGGAATTGACCGTCCAGCAATTGGCGCGGTGTTTCCCACGATGGTAGCGGGTAAACCAGTGCTCATACTTGATGTCGGCGCAAACGTAGACTGCCGTCCTAAGTTTTTAGAGCAATTTGCCGTTATGGGATCGGTTTATAGTCAGTATGTCTTAAGCATTAGCGAACCCAAAGTAGGTTTGTTGAATATCGGTGAAGAAGACAGCAAAGGCAATGACGCGGCTGTCCGTGCTAACCAACTGCTGCATGAAAATCCCCAAATCTCATTTATTGGCAATGCGGAAGGACGTGATGTCCTTTCCGGTCAATTTGATGTGATTGTGTGTGATGGGTTTGTAGGCAATGTGTTGTTAAAATTTGCCGAAGCGGTTGGGGAAATTATACTGCAGATTCTACGAGAGGAATTACCCCAAGGCTTACGCGGTCAAATTGGAACAGCAATTTTAAAACCAAACCTCAAGCGAATTAGACAGCGCATGGATCACGCAGAACGTGGAGGAGCCTTACTTTTAGGCGTTGATGGAATTTGCATTATCAGCCACGGTAGCTCCCAAGCACCTTCAATTTTTAATGCAATTCGCATGGCAAAAGAAGCTGTAGATAACCGAGTGTTGCACAGACTTCAGTCTCAATATCAAAGCATTCAGTTCGAGAGTGGTTAGCAGTCAATTGTTTCAAGTCAAAGTCAAACTCAAAAGTCTTCTACTAACAACTAAAGACTGTTGACTAAAGACTAACGACTAAAAACTAATGACTCATGACTAATGACTAAAAACTAATGACTCATGACAAAAAGCTGATAGCTTTGGAGATGCCAGAGTGCAAAATTTAGGAATAGCAATGACAGGAAGTGGGTCAGCAGCACCAGCAACTTTCCTGGATAACCAGGCACTAACAGAATTAGTTGAGACATCAGACGAGTGGATTACCACAAGAACGGGAATTCGTCAACGGCGATTGGCAAAAGCAAGCGAAACCATGACTGAGCTTGCTACTGCTGCTAGTCGGCAGGCGATCGCGATGTCTGGAATTGACCCACAAGACTTAGATTTAATTCTGCTGGCTACCTCCACTCCTGATGACTTGTTTGGCAGTGCTTGTCAAATTCAAGCACAATTAGGAGCTACCAAAGCGGTAGCCTTCGACTTAACAGCAGCTTGCTCTGGTTTTGTGTTTGGATTCGTCACTGCTGCCCAATATCTCAAGACTGGCGTTTATCAAAACGCACTCATTGTGGCAGCGGATGTCCTCTCTCGTTGGGTAGATTGGCAGGACCGACGTACTTGTATATTGTTCGGTGATGGTGCTGGGGCTGTAGTCATACAGGCAAATGAAAAGGATTGCTTGCTGGGATTTGAGATCAGAAGCGACGGAACTCAGAATAACTGCTTGAACCTTGCGTATGCATCTGAACCCGCAGAACTGATTCAAGGCGTCAATGTTGGAAAAGGCAACTTCCAACCCATTACCATGAATGGCAAAGAAATATACCGCTTTGCTGTACAAAAAGTGCCAGAAGTTATTGACAAAGCTTTGTTTCGCGCCAATCTTAGTGTTGACCAAATAGATTGGCTATTATTGCACCAGGCAAATCAGCGCATTCTCGACGCTGTTGCCCAACGCCTGAATATTCCAGAACACAAAGTTATTAGTAATCTCGCCAATTACGGCAACACTTCTGCCGCCTCAATTCCCCTTGCCTTAGATGAAGCAGTGCGGCAAAGCAAAATCAAGACAGGTGACATTATTGCCACTTCTGGCTTTGGCGCTGGACTGACTTGGGGTGCAGCAATCTTTCAATGGGGAAGATAGTCAACACTCAAGAATTTTTCTACCCTTGACTCTTGAGTGTTGACCCTTGTGACTAATGACTAATGACTAATGACTAATGACTAATGACTAATGACTAATGACTAATGACTAATGACTAATGACTAATGACTAAAACCGCATGGGTATTTCCTGGACAAGGTTCGCAGTCCGAGGGAATGGGAATAGACTTATTAGATATGCCATCCGCGCAAGAAAAATTTGCCAGGTCCAAGGATATATTAGGCTGGTCTGTCATTGAAATCTGTCAGAATGCCGAAAAGCTATCGCACACTTTCTACACACAGCCTTGTTTATACGTTGTAGAAAGCATTCTCGCAGATCTCATGCGAGAAAAAGAACAACCGAATTTAGTTGCAGGTCACAGTTTAGGAGAATACGTTGCCCTCTACGTAGCTGGAGTATTTGAGTGGTCTGTTGGGTTGCGCTTGGTGAAGCGTCGTGCCGAACTTATGGACAACGCCGTAGGTGGTATGATGGCGGCTTTAATGAACTTTGATCGCGAACAGTTGGAAAAAGTTATTGCCGAAACTCCCGATGTCGTGCTAGCAAACGACAATAGTCCGGCTCAAGTGGTCATATCAGGTACACCCGCAGCAGTAGAAGCCGTCATATCCCAAGTGAAGGCAAAGCGTGCTAAACCCTTAAATGTTTCTGGAGCATTTCACTCACCCTTAATGGCAGCAGCGGCTGCTGAATTCCAAAATATTTTAGAATCTGTCGAATTTCAACAAGCTTTTGTACCAGTATTATCAAACGTAGAACCAGTTCCTGCTGTTGATGCGGCTATTTTAAAACAACGTTTAATACAACAGATGACTGGAGGAGTGCGATGGCGAGAAATTTCACTAGCACTACCAGAAAATGGCATAGAGCGAGTGGTAGAAATCGGTCCTGGTAACGTGCTAACTGGTTTAATGAAACGCACTTGTCCTAACTTAATATTAGAAAACGTCCGCAGTCTAGCTGATTTGGGCTAAACTGACCAAATCAAATCGTCTTAACATACAGTCTGGCAATTGTCGATAGAGGTTTGAGGGATTTTTATTTGTCAAACTAGCAAAAACTTGACAACGACAACTGTTACATTCTATTTTTAGGGAAGTGTGTTGAACTTCATCGACACCACTCCTCCGATCCTTGAAAACCGCATAACTTCGTTGACTGGTGTCGATTGCTTGTATAGCAAGAGTTTCAGCCTAAAAAATGACTAGGTTGTTGAGAAGAAAAGACCTCTTATTGATAATCAAAAAAGTGGTGTCGATTTGACGTCTGAAACCCGCTCCCAGTAAGGCTCTCTGAGCGAACTCTTTCCATTACCTCTTCCCCTAACGGGGATGGAAACGTCTGTTCCGACGACACTTGCTATAGTGCTTAGATACTTTCCATTACCTCTTCCCCTAACGGGGATGGAAACTGTGTACAAACCATCGCGCACCATTTGACCGCGAATTTCTTTCCATTACCTCTTCCCCTAACGGGGATGGAAACTGTTGAATCTGAACAAGCTGTAGAACCGTTTTGGAGATGGTCCTTTCCATTACCTCTTCCCCTAACGGGGATGGAAACCATAGGCTGTTCCCCTTCGTTAAAAGTTGGGCTTTCCATTACCTCTTCCCCTAACGGGGATGGAAACTTTATACCTTCAGACAACGTACCCTGTTGAATAACACCGAATTCTTTCCATTACCTCTTCCCCTAACGGGGATGGAAACATTTCAACTCCCTGATATTGATACACCCCCACAGCTTTCCATTACCTCTTCCCCTAACGGGGATGGAAACTCGCGGTTCCAGCAGTTGCTTGATTACAGTCACCTTTCCATTACCTCTTCCCCTAACGGGGATGGAAACCTCTTTGATTTGATCATTTACACTAGGTGCTGATTCGACTTTCCATTACCTCTTCCCCTAACGGGGATGGAAACAATCCGGGCTTCTTAGAAGCCTCGGCTAACGTAAGCCTTTCCATTACCTCTTCCCCTAACGGGGATGGAAACAGGAGTGGAGAAAACCGAAGTCGGTTGAGGTTTGAACGTTTTTAAAATCGGGGACGCCACAAGTTAAAATGAATTGCTTAACCGTTATGTAACACCTACCCAAAGCTACCCACAATTGGACTTTTCTACACTTTGGGTTTCGTTTACTTCCTTGTTTCATCCTGGTAACGTCGGCGTTATCCAGTCCACAGGCTAGCATCGTCTAACTGACGACTCTTGACACGCCACATGCTTCTCCTTGCGGAGACGCGCAAGGAACAAGCCGGGGAACCCGTCCAACGCAGTGGCTCAAATTAATTGCAGCGTTCAAATCGCGGTCAAGGACAAAGCCACAATGACTGCATTCAAACACTCGCTCATCCAAAGTGAGTGTTTCTTTTTTGGTTCCACAATTCGAGCAGGTCTTGCTGGATGGAAACCATCTATCAACGACAACAAGCCTGGAACCATATAACTCGCATTTGTAAGTTAACTGACGACGGAATTCAAAAAAAGACATGTCAGCAATTGCTTTAGCCAGCTTACGATTAGCCAACATTCCTGATACGTTGAGGTCTTCAATCACTACTGTGCCGTGGTTTTTGGCTAGTAGTGTGGTGAGTTTGTGCAACGAATATGCACGGATATTGGCAATCTTTCTATGTAGTCTAGCTATTTGCACTTGCGCTTTCTTCCAGTTAGCAGAACCGATAATTTTATGGCGATTCAACCATTGCATCCTGCTTAACTTAGCTTCGTACTTTTTGTAAGACTTAGCTCCTAGTACCACTTCACCAGTAGAGAGAGTGGCTAGTGCTTTAACACCGAGGTCAACACCTACAACGTCTGTCCTGTCTGATTCTTGAGCATATCGGGGTCTTACACGTAAAAAATCAGCCTTAGCGCAGCGGCTCCGGAGGAGCTTCCTTTGTTTCGTTGATTCGTCGGCGTAGTTGGGTACTCGTTCTAATAAGGCTGGCTGATTTTTAGGGGACAATGCGTCTACCTCAAATCTGAAACTGATAAACCATCTGTCAGCTTGACGCGAGATAGTACAAGATTTTGGTTTGACCTGTGGCAATCGTTCATAGGTTTTGAGTACACCAATCACGGGGACTTGAATCTTGTTGCTACATAGGATTTTGACAGTACCTTCAAGCGTGAAAGAGTCGCGCTTACCTTTTTTCTTGAACAACGGATGACCAGCAGTTTTGTTAAAACAACGTTTCCAAGCTTCTCGTAAAGCCATTAATGCCTGCTGAGGAGTGGATTTACTGCATTCGTAATACCATTCATTTTCAGATTTTACTAATGCGACTAACCATTTATGCAAGTCTATAGCACTAGGAAATTTGATTTTTGAATCAGGGTTGGCTTTGTTGTGATCTAGAATTTGCTTGGTTAAAGCCAATCCCCAGTTCCAAGCATGACGCGCTACGCCGCAATGCTTCATTAATGCTGTAGCGGCACGATTATTTAATTTCAATTCTGTTTTGAAGCCTAATAGCATTGATTCGACCTTTCGACGCATTGTCCCCTAAAAAATTAGCCAGCCCTTGTTTTGTTGATCTATGTTGTCCCCTGGCGTACTCGAAGTAATAGGGCTGGCTAATTTTTTTACGTGTAAGACCCCAGTAATGTTGTTATGCTCATATTGTATATGAGTTAATTAAAAGTTGACAACATGGCAAGGAAAAAGATTTACTCGGAAGCAAAACGAAGATTTACAATGACTTTGACAGAAACAGCAATCCAATGGTTAGAACAAAAACAGAATGAAATGCAAGCAGGCAGTTTAAGTGATGTCATTGAACGTATGGCACGAGAAAAGCTACCCAAAAATGAGGAATTATGGGTAGCTTTGTCCATAAAATAAGTTACAGTTCCTAACCCCTCCTACTCCACTATGTCTCAAAGCCGCGAACCGTATGCCAGTTTGATACTTTACCACGCCTTGAAGTGGTCAGTGGTGAGTCCCATACTTCATGTTTACTTTCAAGGACAGATTTATGGTGTCGAAAATGTCCCTCAAACTGGACCATTAGTGGTAGTTAGCAATCATGCGAGTAACTACGATCCACCAATTGTTTCTAATTGTGTGCGTCGTCCAGTGGCGTATATGGCGAAGGAAGAACTGTTTAAAATCCCAGTTCTCAGCAAAGCAATTCAATTGTACGGTGCTTATCCCGTGAGTCGGGGTAGTGCCGATCGCACTGCTATCCGTGCAGCTATGAAGTATCTTGATGATGGGTGGGCTGTCGGTGTTTTTTTGCAAGGAACACGTACTTCAGACGGGCGCATTACAGATCCCAAAAGAGGTGCAGCGCTGATTGCTGCTAAAGCAAAAGTCCCACTTTTGCCCGTATGTTTGTGGGGAACCCAGGTGATCGAGCAAAAAGGTTCGATTCCTCGTCCAGTTCCAGTAACAGTGCGAATTGGCAAATTGATAGATGCTCCTAGTTCCAATGATAAAGAGGAATTGGAGGCGTTAACGCAAGAGTGTACAGCAGCAATTAATGCACTCCATGATTTGGGACGATAATTTGGAAGAGCCCGAAAATATGCTTAAAGGAGGTGGCAAAAGCCGCTGAATTTGTGGCAATTTAAAACCATCGATATTTAGATTTTAGATTTTGAATTGCTAATGGACGTAAATAATTGCCGATAATTATCTGAAAATCAGAAACTATCCGGCGAATGGAATGAGACTGTTAGCGAATTGATAGGGGGTTTGACCCCTCATTTCTCGTTCCTTGCCTTTGGCAAGGAATGCAGTAATCGAGGCTCTGCTAAGAGTGAGTCGAGGCGGAGCCTCTAGAATCACATTCCCAGGCTTCAGCCTGGGAACGAGGGTGAGTGCGGGGTAACACCCCTCGTGAATTGACCAACAGTATCATGGAATTCACGGCTACACACAAAGTCCGCCTGTGCGGACTAATGGAAAATTAAGAGTTTTGAACCTGCTAGTCACAGTTTTGCCTGTGTAGCTGCGACTTCTAGTCGCCAAGTGAAGTATTAAATGAGATTTCTCAAACATCCTCTGAGGAAAAGACCACATACCCCTAATCTAAAATCCTAAGTTTGACTTGATATTTGTTTCATGCTGCTGGATTTAATTCACCATAATCAGATTCTTCCTAAATAATATATGAGTAATTTTGATGCCAAGAATCTTTGGTATCGCCTAAATAATCTAGTGTTAGTCCGTTTTTTGCTTTTAGTTGCTTCTGGATGGGCGATTGTACTACTTTTAGAGTATTTTCAATTAGTTATTGTTGTTTTTACATTTGCGGCAATTTTAGCTTTTTTATTGAGCTATCCTGTACAATGGCTACGGCATTTTTTACCACATGGTATAGCGGTTGTTGTCATTTTTCTATTAAGCATTATCATTCTTGGTGGTTTGATAATTACTGTAGGTTTAGCCGTTTTATCTCAAGGACAACAATTAATTGACAGTGTCTCTGCATTTTTAAACTCTTTAATACCTCTAGTAGAGCGAATAGAGAATTTATTTCGTAACCGCAATTTACCAATAGATTTGAGCGCAATTGAAGAACAATTGCGAAATCAAGCTATATCTCTACTTGTTAATAGTTTAAATATTTTCCAAAGCATGATTACTAATTTTGTGACTTTCATCTTGATTGCGGTCGTCGCTTTTTTTATGTTACTAGATGGTGAAAAGCTTTGGCTCTTTACTATAAAAACAGTACCACCGCGACGACGAGATAGATTTACAAAGATAATCAAGCGCAACTTTTTAGGCTTTTTTCGAGGTCAGTTGATATTAACCTTATTTCTAACTTTGGCGACTTTCATTGTTTTCTTAGCAATGAAAATACCTTTTGCATTGATTTTATCAGTCATAGTTGGGATACTTGACATAATTCCCGGTATAGGAGCTACATTAGGAGTGAGTATCATCACTCTAATTGTGTTATCACAAAATGTTTGGATGGCGCTCAAAGTCTTAGTAGCTTGCGTCATACTTCAACAAATACAAGATAACTTAATTACACCTCGAATTATGCAAGGTGCTCTCAATCTGAATCCTGTAGTTGTCTTTTTTGCTTTACTTGTTGGGGCGAAAGTGGCAGGACTATTAGGAATTTTTATTTCTATTCCTATTGCTGGAGTTCTAGTTTCTTTGTTTGAAATTGATGAAATGAAATCAGAAGTTTAGTTATGAGTCATACAGACTTAAGAGCGGAATTAACAGAAAACTTAGATGAGGCGGAGTGGGAGTGGCTGATTCCCCATGTGCAACAGGATGTTGTGATTGTCGTGGCGGTAGAACTAGATTTGCTAGATGTAGGGATAGCGATCGCTAGCGATAACGTATTGAAAGTGCAAACTTGGATAGATGAGGCATTGATTACTAAACCCTCAGTTGCACAGATAGGAGAGTGGAACAATCAGCTTACAAAGCGATTTAACACTTTGATTATCCAACCCTACGTGCTTATACAAGAAAAAGCTGCTGCTTAATTAAGGTATATCTTTATCAACAGTTAAGTTAACTGATTTAAGTAGACAGGTGGAAATAAATCGAGCTATATAAAGATTTGCAAAAACGCTTGAAACCGTTACCAATGACTAATGACTAATGACTAATGACTAATGACTAATGACTAATGACTAATGACTAATGACTGTTTTGAAATTCATCGGCTCCCGTGTAACCAGTTGCAACCCAAACTATAGCTCTGACTCCATCACGGATAGATTTTTCAATTGGTTCGGGAGATGTCTCAGAAGGATCACAAGGAACTGTGATAGGTTTAAAATCAATTCCTCGACTACCCAAAACAATCTCACCGATGACTTTAGCACGGCGCATATGGTAGTCTGAAGTTACTAAATAGACACTCTTTACGCCTCTTTTTTTCAAATCATCTACTAATGTTGTAAAATTTTCTACAGTATTATTTGCTCTGTAATCTAGGTGCAACCGCCTCATATCAACTCCAGATTTAGCAAACACCTTTTTGGTCACCCTTGGAGGACTACCTCCAGAAATCCAAATGGGTAAATGTGGGTGTTGTTGGGCGAAATTTGCTGTAAACTTCTCTCGCTCTAATTTAGATGTCGAACCACCCAAGACTAAAATTGCTTGAGGCTGCATAAATTGGCTTTGGATTTCCTTGTAACCCCACAACATCATGAATGGTAGTGCTAAGAGCATAAACCGAGAAGAAATACCTTTAGATTGTTGCTTTTTCAAGGTCTATCACCTCGGTTACTTAAACAGAAATTTTCCCAAGAAAAATAACGTAAATTATCAGAGTGATAAAAAACATACTCAAATTTGTGTTTGAGTCATTTTTCTGTTGCATGAGTTGCTCATCTCAAATCCGGTGTAGATACCTCTTCTAAAATCCACATCAGCAGACTTTTTTTTTACAAACCACGACTTGCAATTGTCAAGGTTCGTAGAGATAAAAGACGTTGATTTGGTATCATCTGTGCCTAAAAATAACAGACATCTCCAGATTCAAGGGACGATTGTAACCGCGATCTAAGCAAATGCAAAGATTTCCTGACTAATTTATCCAATTTGTTAGACGACGGGACTGGCCAGATTCGAACCGGCGACCTAGCGCTTAGGAGGCGCTCGCTCTATCCTGCTGAGCTACAGCCCCAAATAACCACTATTTTTAATAATAGCAGTTTTAGCGGGACTGCCAAGAATGGTGCCAAGGTCCGCCACCTATTTCTAATCCACACAAAAAACTACGTGCTTTCAGGATAGTTTTTCTTTTTCCAATACTTAATTCTCGCAGTTCTAAATTTAACTGTCCCTGTGTGGTGTCACGACAGCAAAATATCAAACCATTTGCCGTTGGTGCACGTAAAGGAGTCCCTGGTAAATCGGTAGTTCCTGTTACCTCAACTTCGTAGTGCAAATTGCGCGCTTGCATTTGCCATCTACCCCAAGGTTGAATATTCCAGTGTACTTCGCTATTCCAGGGTACGAATTCATAGAACTTACCTTGGTGGTGTATACCAATCATGGCTGGTGATTCCATCCACCATAAAACACCTCGTCGTCCACCACCAGCAGTCAGAGCAAGGTCGCTTTCGCCTTCAAAGCTATTGCAGTTGAGCCAAAACCATTTTTGAGGAAAAGCGCCTCCCCAATTTTTCTCGCTGTAAGCTGGGGCGTTGGTAAATTCGTAGCGTTTGCCATTCCAGTCAATCCAACCAGAAGCTAAACCATGCGCCATTAAAATTTGCCATCCAGGCTCAAAAATCTGCAAAAATGACAGCCAACCTGCGGTTGATTGTTGAATACTTGCTTTATCACCCCATCCGTAGATGGGTTGAATTTCATACCGCCAATGACAGTAGCTACCAGTCGCAGGGTCGTGAATTGCTCCTTGATTCAAGGTGGCTGTTGCTTGATAGCCTTCTTGAATATGGTGTTCAAACTCAAGTGGTAGTAAATAAAGAGGTTGAATGTGTAAATCTGTTTTACCCCAATGACCTAAGCCCAAAACGTCATGACTTGCCCAAAATTTGCTCACATCCGGAAACGTCCGCCATAGATATTCATCATTGGGACCTAGGACTTGTGCAGCGCCCCCGCTGTGGAGTTTACCGCCGATGGGGTCTTCAATAGAATACATGAAGGCAAAAGTTTGACCAACTGTTGGCAAAGTGACACGGTAATACCAACCTTCAAAGAAGCGACGACTACTACCGTCCCAGTGGTAACCGCTGTGAGGTGTTTGGATTGAATGATGAGAATTTTTGAGAATCGTTAACATAGATTTACCATGCTGCCTATTTCCCAGTATGAGCGATCGCCTTAACATAAATGATGCTTACTCTATCCTGGGACTCAAACCCGGTGCATCGCCAACAGAAGTTAAGCAAGCTTATCGTAAGTTAGTTAAGATTTGGCATCCTGATCGGTTTTCACATCCGCAGAAAATACAGGAAGCAGAAGAAAAAATTAAACAAATCAACGAAGCTTACAACAAGCTTAAATCTTATCTGTCAAGTTCTGCTAATCCGTCCAGTCAAAAAAACCAGACGAATTTTTATACAAATCGCTCCAATGCCGAACTTTTCTACAACTGGGGAGCAGAGAATGCAAAATCGGGAAAATACGAGGAAGCACTTGCTGACTTTACTCATGCAATTCGTCTCAATCCTGACTACATCGACGCTTACAAATACCGTGGCTTTATCTGTTCCCTACTTGGATATGAGTATCGAGCCGCTTCTGATTTAAATAAAGCAGCACAAATGGAAGGAAAGTTGAAAAATAAACAGGCTCATTCTGCATCACCATCATCAAGACCGTCCAGAACGTCCCAAAGAAAATCAAAGCTCAAATCCCTTTTGGAAAGATTTTTGCAGTGGCTCAAGTACTTGCTGGGATTCAAGAGGTCATTTTGATGAAGTTTCCACCCATCAATACACTTGTCTTTGTCATGTCTTGTTGACATGGTAAATGCTTAGCACAGATTAGAGAAATTTATTAGAAGAAGATGAGGATAGGCTAGTGAAACCGCGTTACGCGCTCAAGTCGTTTTCTGATTTAGGCATCAAGCACAGCAGTCACCTGATTATGACCAAACTCCACTGGTTAGAAGTTGGCGAATACGCTTCTCTCTCTCTCTCAGCATTAGGATTAGTTACAGCCGCTATCACACAACAGATGATTTATGCAGCTGCTCCCTTGACTGTAACAGTTTGCTTGAACGTCGCTAATCGGGAAAGGTTAAAGTATTTGACTCAGCAGCATCAACAAGCAACAATTGCCAAATTAGATTTACTTATGGATCCACTTCGACAGCGGTTGACAAACTTCGATACTTTCACTCAAAAACTGAGTGCTACAACCGAACAGCAGTTTGAGGACCTACGAAATAGCCAGCAACAAGATGTCAGTATTTTGACACAGCGTCTTGAAGAATTTGATGCCTCTTTCCAAGAGATCAGTACAAAAATTCAACAGCAGATACAGGTATTACAGCAAAATCAGCAAGAACAGAATACCGATGACCTTAGAATGCACCTCACTCAACTCGACACCCTTATGCAACAGTTGAGTACAACAACACAACAGCAGATTGACCCAATTTCTCAGCGCCTTTCTCAACTGGACTCCTTTGCACAGCAATTGAATCAATATACTCAGTACCAGATACAAGCATTACAGCAAACCCAGCAGGAACAAAATGTTGATGCGATGAGTCAACACCTGACTCAGCTTGATGACTTCACACAACAGTTAAATACAAATACTCAAAAACAGTTCCAAGAATTCCAGTACGCGATCGCCCTACTTCAGACAGAACTACAAGAGTTGTCCCAGCTAAAGCAGCAATACCAAAATTCGTCAGAAAAAAAGTCTCCACAATCTCCAGAAGCAACGACTAAACCACCAATCCAAATCCCGCAAAAGAAGCAAAACACAAATTCTGCTCCCAACCTATCTCCAGTCACAGCAATACAAACCCCAAACTTTCAGGTAAATAACACAACAAAAGAAGTCTCCGCACCCATTCTGACTGCATCTCCATCACCGCCAATAGCAGAGGATCTCACGACTCAAAGTACTGTTGCACATAGAGTGACATCCGTCGCCTTTAGTCCTAATGGGCAAACATTAGCCAGTGGTTGTGATAACAAAACTATTAAAATTTGGCGTTTAGCTGACAAGGAACCTCGCATTCTTAGGGAAACTGGAGGATTTTCTTGTTCTAGTGGAGTGAATTCCGTAGCATTTAGCCCTGATGGTAAGATTTTGGCAAGTGGAAGTGATAACAAAACGATTCAGTTGTGGGATATTTCCACAGGAAAAGAAATCTGCACCTTCACAGGGCATAAAGAAAAAGTTGATGCTGTTGCGTTTAGCCCAGATGGAAAAACTTTAGCCAGCGGTAGTAGAGATAAAACTATAAAGCTTTGGTCTATAGATACAAATAAAGAAACATCTACACTCTATGGGCATTGTGACGAGGTTTTATGCATTGCTTTCAGTCCAGATAGCAAGATTTTAGCCAGTGGTGGTGCAAGGAAGGATAAAACTATCAAAGTTTGGTATCTGGCTGAAAATAAATTTTTGACTCTTAAGGGTCATTCTGAAGAATTGGGAGGAATTCATTCTATTGCTTTTAGTCCAGATGGTCAACAGATTGCAAGTGGCGGTACAGACAAGACTATCAAGATTTGGCAACTCTCAAGCGGTCAAGAACTCAAAACTCTTGCAGGACACTCTGATGATGTTTATTCGGTGACCTTCACTCCAGATGGTAAGCAGATCGCAAGTGGTAGTAAAGACAAAACAGTAAGACTTTGGCAAATGGAGACAGGAAAGGAAAACCGTACTTTCACAGAGAGTGAAGAGCCGATTTATTGCATTGCCTGTAGCCCAGATGGTAGGACATTAGCAGCTGGTAGCAATGGTGATAATACTGTCATGCTATTGCCTTGTGATTAGACTTGTTGCACTCATTCTTTCTTTTTGCGCTCTTCTTTGCGACGCCAGTCCCCTCTGTCGGGAAACCCTCCTGTAGTGCTGTCTCGCCTTTGCGCCTCTGTGCGGGTCTAATCAACGCAAATTAACTTCTCCAGTAACACTGTCAAAAGACTATATTTATAACAAATTTAAGGAAATGTTAAGACGGATGAATCGTCATAAAATTTGGTAAATATATAAACCTTTATCAATGGGACGATGCTACCTTGAGAATAGGCACATGGAAGAAATGAAATTAACCTAAGTCTTCTATATTAGAGCCTGTGCCTCCTGCTCTAATGTACTCGCACTTCCCTTCTATTGTTGTTGTGTTCTATGTAATGTGTTTTCGCCTAAAGTTTAGTAAGTTGTTTTGGAGGTTTTTGAACTGACAGCAAAAATGCCTGCCTAGCTGAAAAAAAGAACACACAATTGTGAATAGATTGGTTGTGAAGCATGTCCACGTTAGTTGAGTGACTTTCCTTTAACTTTTTACTCTTCTCATTTTTACTCTTCTCAATTGTCTACACCTAATAAACCACTGAAAGCTGTTGATACGCATCCTTCATAGCTTTCGGTGGTTTAATCGTTAATGGCTCATTAAAACCTGAGTTCGACATAATTACCGAAGAAGAACGAAGGTGTCAGTCGTCAGGAGTCAGAATGACTCCTGTACAACGCTCGGTTGAGTCGAGGTTTAAAGCCCCTACTTTCAAGTATGGAGGAATAAAAATGCGTAAGTCCTGCGGACAGGCTTGCGCCAACGCGCAGCGTCCCGCTCTTAAGCACCTTACTTGAAACCCCTGACTTCAGGCATGGGGTATTCTGACTCCAGCAATTCTGTATTCTGACTCCTTCTCATCAAAACCCAATATCACGGCGCTTGGTTAACCCTGCGTCGTGGCTTTCATCCCCGTGCTTTTAAACTTCTTTGCCTTCTTTCCCACCGGGATTTCTGCACCATCGATTTTAGGAGAGTTAATCAGTGCAGGGTTGGGGATACAGGGAATGTTGTGGGCAACTTCTCCTGCTTGTACTGAGTTGGAAAGCCATGTTTTAGACTGGCTGGTAGATATGCTAGGGCTACCAGAACAGTTCAAATCTTCCCAAGCAGGGGGAGGAGTTATTCAAGACTCGGCTAGTAGTGCAACTCTTGTAGCTCTGCTTGCAGCTAGAGAACAGAAGACAGCAGATATTAACAAGCTGGTTGCTTATACTTCCACTCAGGCGCACTCGTCGATGGAAAAAGCCGTTAAAATTGCGGGGCTGCGTCGGGAAAACTTGCGATCCCTTGAGGTGGATGCTAACTATGCAATGCGTGCTTCGGCGCTACAGCAGTGCATCGAAGCGGATATTAAGGCAGAGTTGACTCCATGTTTTTTGGCTGCGACTGTAGGAACAACCTCATCCAATGCGATCGATCCCATTCCGCAATTGGGAGAAATTGCACAAAAATACAATATTTGGCTCCATGTTGATGCGGCGATGAGCGGTACAGCCGCCTTATGTCCAGAATTCCGGTGGATTCATCAAGGGCTAGAGCAAGCTGACAGCTATTGCTTTAACCCTCATAAATGGATGATGACTAACTTTGACTGTACGTGCTTCTACGTGCGCGATCGCGCCTCGCTGATTCAGGCACTCTCAATTATGCCAGAGTACCTGAAAAATCAGGCAAGTGATTCGGGTAAGGTAATTGACTATCGCGACTGGCAGATTCCTCTAGGACGCAGATTCAGAAGTCTCAAACTTTGGTTTGTGATTCGCCATTACGGTATCGAAGGCTTACAACATTATGTCCGCAAGCATGTCGCTTTAGCACAAGAATTTGCTGAATGGATAAAATCTCACCCAAATTTTGAGCTAGTTGTAAATCCTCCCTTGAATTTAGTCTGCTTTCGACACAAAGGTGGCGATAGCATTAACCAGGAAATCCTCAACAGTCTCAATTCCTCAGGCAAACTCTACCTAACTCCGACTAAGCTTGACCAAAAACTAACTTTAAGAATGTCGATTGGACAAGCAACAACCCAAAGAATAAATGTGGAGCAAGCGTGGAAATTAATTTGTCAAGAAGCTGATTCGCTCTCCAACGCCGTTTAATATGAAGTCCGGTTGAATAGTGTTTAATCATTGAGGAGTGCTTATAGTAGTTGCGATATCAAACTCCCAGATTAAACAGGCTACTGACTTTTTCTGGGCAAGTCTGGGAACAGACTTTTTCTTATCTCTCAAGAAACACATTCTGTAAGGCTTATGTAGCAAGGATTTGAGCAGATGGAGCATTTTGTGTATCTTGAGAGTTATGTGGAACTCACTAAAGTAATCACAGTAACTTCTGGTGGGCAAAATAAACGCCCTGGTGGATAAGTCCCTAACCCACGATTAATGTAGAGCTGATTTGTTCCTACCTTGTGAAAACCCTGTGCCCATTCCCAGTGTTTCACGACTTTAGAACAATCTCCTCGCAAAAATGGCACCCATCGCCGCAGTTTTTTAGGAAGTTTACGAATAAACCGCTTATAGTAAACTACCAAAGGACCAATTCCTGGGAGTACAATTTGACCACCGTGGGTATGACCAGATAGTTGTAAATCCACTCGCCATTTTTGTAATATTTCAGCAGTATCTGGGTTGTGGGATAGGACAATGCAAGGTGTAGTACCATCTAGCTGGTTCATCACAACTTTAGGATTAAATTCTCGTGACCAGTAATCAGCTAACCCAACCAGAGGTAATTCTTTGCCTAAAGGATATGCAATTTCATTCCAAAGAACTTTGACACCTATACTATCAAATGCAGCTGTCACTTCTGCTTGTGAACGACTGTTGTAATATATATCATGATTACCAAGCACGGCATAGATTCCAGCGCGGCTTTGCAAATGTTTGAGTCGTAGCACCAGCTGATGAATTGGTGATGGATCGTCAGTTACATAATCGCCTGTCAATACAACTAAATCTGGTTCAGCTTCGTTACTGAGAGCGATCGCTTCTTCCAACATTTCTTCCGACAGCCGCTTACCGTCATAATGTAGGTCTGACATGTGTACCAGCTTCGTACCTTGTAACGATTCTGGCAATCCTACAATATTAACCGTCAACTTTTCGATGCTTAGAGGTCCAGATAACAACCAGTGCATTGCGCTGACATGACTCCTCCTATTAGCGCTTACAGCTTAACAAATCATCTCTACGTAAGTATAGGATTTTGGACGACTTTTTGAAAAATTTATGAAAGTTCTTATGAGGCAACAGATGGCTAACAGATGTAACGGATGAATTATTTGTAGGATAACAAGATGAACTATCCGCTACATAATCTGCTGCAATGAAAGTTCTTGTGGATGTTAAACTAGAATCCGTCTTAATAATAATCTTAACAACAGGGTGATTTAAGCTACCTGTAGCTATACTTATCCCCAAATCAAATCTATGGAGCCTGTTTACATAAAAGACTACAGCCACTTTGAACAGCACGTAGCAACACTTCTCCATAGGGCGGGGTGGACAGTTATAACTGCCAAATCAAACCAGCCTGGTTATGATTTAATTGTTAAAAAAGGAAATTTAGTTGGCGCTGTTTCCATCAAGTGGCTAAGAAACAATGTCGCCGCACCGCAGCTTTTAAAATTTGCCAATTTTTTAGATTCTGATGAAGGCAAAAAGTTTAATTTTGGCTTATTTATAACAACAAGAGGTTTCAGCGGACCTGCGCTGGCTTTAATCAGATCCTGGGGTAAAGATGCTAAAATCCGCTGTGGAATTGCGAAGGAAAATAAGCTTGCTGGGATAGATAGTGCTGACTACGAAGATAGAGTTAATGATGACTCAATTAGACCAGAAAAAGTTTATTTTGGCATTTTTACCTGTAAAGGTGGAGTTGGTAAAACGACTATAGCAGGACATTTAGCAGGAGCATTTGCACTACAAGGATTCAATGTGGCGCTTGTAGACTTAGATCCAGAACAAAATTTGCAAAAGCTAGTGGGTGATGGGGTTTTTGTTCCTAATCATAGAGGTATGGGAACGACAATTGAAGTGTTTGATGGCAGAGATTGGCATGAAGATTCCGCCCGTGATTGTAAGATAGTCATTTGCGATTGCTCGCCTGCACTTGAGCGTAACCCTACAAACTTAGTCGAGAAATTTCACTATTGTCTTATACCAACAACTTTAAATCCGCTAGGTTTAAACAAGCATGGTAAAGTTATTCGAGATACTGTGATAGAAGTACGTCAAATTAATAAAAATGCTCACTTGTTTGTTCTAGTTAATAACTTTAAAAATCCTGGTTCTCAGAAATTACGTCTTCTCAGAAAAGTTTATTTCGAGACGTATAAAGATATTATCAAAACAGATGAGAAATTTCATTGTATAGACCCAAAAGAAGTTTGTATTCGTGCTAGTGAACAACTTTATTATTGGGGGATACATATTCTAGAAAATCCAGAAAATCCATCTAGCAAATTAGCATTTGACCTGGTTGGAGGAACTTGCTATCCGCGTGATGATTTTATCCGCTTGGCAGATTACATAGAGAGAAAAGCTGGTATCGGAATCCTGCGAGATCGGTAGGCAGAAACGTTGTGATATGAAATTCAGATGAAGTGTTATCCATTGAATTACTATGCCCAACAAAGGATAAAATTTTTAAGCTGAAGTAGTCATTCTTTGTCACTATGCAAATTAACTGGCAAACAGCTAAAACCTACCAAGACATTTTTTATCACAAAGCTGATGGCATTGCCAAAATTACCATCAACCGTCCTCACAAACGAAATGCCTTTCGTCCCAAAACCGTTTTTGAACTGTACGACGCCTTTTGCGATGCCCGCGAAGATACTAGTATCGGTGTTATCCTATTTACTGGTACTGGTCCACACACTGACGGTAAGTACGCTTTCTGTTCAGGAGGCGATCAAAGTGTACGAGGACACGCCGGCTATGTTGACGATGATGGCATACCACGTTTGAACGTACTAGACTTACAACGCCTGATTCGTTCTATGCCAAAAGTCGTCATTGCCCTTGTTGCTGGGTATGCGATCGGCGGAGGACACGTCCTTCACTTAATTTGTGACCTAACCATTGCTGCTGATAACGCCATTTTCGGGCAATCTGGTCCTAAAGTAGGTAGTTTTGATGGAGGTTTTGGTGCTAGCTATCTTGCTCGCGTTGTTGGACAAAAAAAGGCGCGAGAAATCTGGTTTCTCTGCCGACAGTACAATGCACAGCAAGCACTAGAAATGGGCTTAGTTAATTGCGTTGTTCCAGTAGAACAAATTGAAGCTGAAGGTATTCAGTGGGCGCGAGAGATTTTAGAAAAAAGCCCGATCGCCATTCGCTGTTTAAAAGCAGCATTTAACGCTGACTGTGATGGACAAGCTGGTTTGCAAGAATTAGCTGGCAATGCCACCTTACTTTATTACATGACAGAAGAAGGAAGAGAGGGAAAACAAGCATTTCTAGAAAAGCGTCCACCTAACTTTCATCAATATCCCTGGCTACCTTAAAAACACAAAAATCGCGCCTTTTATCAAAGGTGCGATTTTTGAAGTATTAATATTAAAAGCGAATTTTATTTTTGATAAACCACTTTTTTGACACTGTTTTTAACCCTATTTGTGTCACTTTCACAAAGTAAAGTGTGAAATATTCGCGCTTTAGAAGGTTTAAGTCTAATTTCTCTTCCATGACAACAGGTGTGAATCAATCCGCTCAAAACAGCACTAAAATTGTGCTTCAGCGATTTGATTTTTCCTGTTTTGGCAAAAGTGGGCAAAAAAAGCTACATTAATATAGCCTTAGCTTTCGTCTTTTCACAAGAGCAGGTAGTAGCTGTTTCTTCAACAGGAGCATGCGCAGGTTCGTTTAAACCTGAAGCTAAGACTGATGTTGCATTTGGCAAACTCCAAGCATCTTCTAAATTTTCCCAAGAGGGGGCAAACGGTGGGATCGCCAAAGAACAAGCCTTCCAATTCCCTTGAACTGGTGCCCCTAGCTGTTGGCAGATTCCTCCACGACGCCCTTCTGGCTTGTAATAACGACAATATCTACAGGCAGAAGTCAATGATTTTATCTGTTTCATATTTAGTGCCTTTAGCGCCGTTTTAGGGCTTATTTTCATCTTTTATTTTGCGTCTCTACATAAATGTGGGTTTGAGCCAAAACCTTTGAATTGACGTGATTCTAGCGATCCCAACAAAAAAATTAACTTTAGAATCTTTTTAGCTTTGTGTTATATTTTTCAATTTTTTTGTTAACAAAGCGATACATTAATTGCAATGGATTATGCATACTCAATTTTAGCTGAAAATGGATGGGGATCAAAGGTAATTACAAATTTAACGATTTAATCAGCCTTTGAACTTCAGCCTCAAGAGACACTTTTTAGAGAAAACAAACTGTATCTTTTGAATGAATTGACATTATTAAACTTTAACTGAAATAACATCTCAAGAAATATAGTTTTTCTATCTTTAGGAAGAGGAAAGAACTTGCAAAAGAATTAATATATTATCCATCGCAAAACTGTTTTGATAAAATCTAAGTCGAAGATTGCTTAGCAGCAGCCCCACGGGCGGCGCACCGCCCGCTACGAATGAAAGAAACACCTCCTTCTGTTCTACTGTGTTCCCTGTTAAGAGTTCCCGGTTAAGAGTTCCCTGTGTTTCTTCAAAGCACACAGAGAACAGACACCCCAGCGCTGAAGTTCACCCAATGGGGTGGGACAGTCGCACAGAGGACAAAGAGGCAAATCGCGCGATCGCGCTTGCACTGTCTTAGCCCAATTTTGAAAAGCTGCATTGGCATCTTCGGCTGTGGGCGTCACATCAGAGCGTACATTCATCCCATCACCCACGTAACTGGGATGTTCGTGTATCGAGATTGTTTGTTGTTCTGTGGGAGTGTTTTGAGGACGCTGCCATCCAGCTGTAGAAAAATGAATATCTTTTAAACCAATTGACAATTTTTCATTCAACTTTAAAGCTAGGCGCTGGCGCTCAAAAGTTAGGTTCTGTGCCCAAACCGCGCTAGAAGTTGCCACCCGCAATACATCGCGCTGGAGCGACAACGGTTGAGTATGAGCAGCGACTACTGCTCCTACGACTTCTGCCCAACACGTGAGCAAAAGTTGAAATGGCTGCTCTTGCCATTTAGACTGAGCTGCCAAAACACTTAAAATATCATTAACTGATTTCAGCGACATTTAGCCAACCTTGGCAAAAATTACAGTATAGGTGTGCAATATATTTATGATAATTTTCGCGCTTGATTGGCAAAAATATATTTTTAGATTAATCCGGCAGTCTAGGTTTGAGGCAGACAGGCAATGAGTCAAAACCCTCTAGTAGATTCGGGTGCTCAATCTTCTAAAACAACAGGGTTGAAACCACCACTAAGAGCAGCATTGGCTAGTTTGGAAGTCCAACTAGATCAAGAGTTAGCTCGATACCGACGTACACGAACTGGATACAGAACCCCAAGCCAACCGCATTTAGGTGTTTCCACAAGCAGTAAACTTCAACAGTTAACTGCTATGAGTACGACAGAGGACAATCTCGAAGAGAGTTTCCAGAAAATTGGGTTGACAACAGAGGAAACCTCTACTCCAAGTACTTTGGAGCCAGAGAACTCTCTTCCCACAGAAACAAAAATTAACGTGCCGAAACCTGTAGTAGAGACTTCAGATGAGTCGCCAGCATTAGGTACAACACTGAACACTTTATTGCCATCGGAAACCTCTCAAAACTCGCATACATCAGTTTCCTCAAATACACAACATCTGCAATTTCATACTCATTCAACCCCAAGCAACTTTGCTGAAGCACAAACCACTCCAGTGACAAATGCCAGTATTGTACTTCCAGGAGTTAAGGAACAAAGTCAAAGTCAGAAGGAAAATATTGTAGAGTCAGACGATAACACAAGCAAACAACCAAATGACTATTTGGAATCGTCTGAAGCACTGCTGAGAAGTTTAGCAGAAGAAGAACCAAAGACTCACAAGCCAAGCAATTCTAACAACGGTTTGCTATCTCCCTTAGGAATTGGCTCCATGCTACTACTATTATTAGCAAGTTTTACGTTGGGCTACGTAGTCTTCAATCCCAAGAGCTTGCCACAATTTAGTTTCAGTGGATTGTTTCAACAAAATGCACCCACAACTGCAGAAAATACAACAGCCACTACAGTAGAAGGTAACAAAAATGTGAAAACTGTCGCTCAACCAACTTTCACACCCATACCTAATTTAGTCACAAAAGAGTCTCCAGAGGTGAGAAATCCAAATGATGTTGTTGGCTTAAAACCCAAATCCGAATCAACACCAACAGCATCGCCCAACCCAGGTGCTACCCAAAACCCCATCAATCCAGTCCCAATACCAAATGTACAGCCTCCACTGGGACAGGATTCTGCATCACCCTCAACGTTAGAAATCCCACAAAAGCCGAATACACAAATTAAACCATCTGCTGATGGGTTTTATCATGTAGTTATAGACAATCAAGGCGATCGCACTTTTGCCTCTGCACGGCAAGCCGTTCCTGATGCTTACTTATCATCCGACGGTAAAATTATTTATCTGGGTGCCCTAAAGAGCAAAGAGCAAGCAGAAAAACTGCTGCAAGAACTACAAGCAAAAGGTGTTAAAGCCAAGATTGAGCAGCCTTAAGACAATTGACTGAGTTCTGAAAGGCGATAAAAAATACGGGGTGTAGGGGAGTTGAAATAGGGATACAACTGAAAGAATAAAAGAAAAATTAAAATTGTAAATATTTCCCAAATCTATAACCCCCAAACCCTCACTTTGTTTAAATTCAAAATTCTTAATTCATAATTCAAAAACGAGATTCTTAATTTTGAATTGATAATGCGTAAATTTTGAAGAAAGCGTAGGGGGTTGACCTCTTACACCCCTATTTAAAATTGAATGGAGGGTCCAACATGGGACTGATTGACCGTATGATGCGGATGATTCGCGCCAACTTCAATAGTTTGGTTGTGGGTGCAGAAGATCCAGAAAAGATTCTGGAACAAACTGTCTTAGAAATGCAGGAGAATCTAGTGCAATTGCGCAAAGCAGTAGCCCAAGCGATCGCAACCCAAAAGCGTACTGAACGACAAATGACTGATGCCCAGTCTCATGCAGAAGAATGGTATCGCCGCGCTCAACTAGCTCTTCAACAAGGTAACGAACCTCTGGCACGAGAAGCTCTTACCAAACGCCGAGCATATCAACAAACGGCTGTTGCTCTTGCCACTCAGAGAGAGGAACAAAGTACTATCGTCGCTAGAGTCAAAAAAGATATGCGGACGCTAGAGCTAAAAATGACTGAAGCAACAACAAAAAAAGATATGTATATTGCTCGCGCCCGTTCTGCCGAAGCGTCATATAAATTCCAAGAAATGTTGGGCGGAACTTCTAGCATAGATGATATCAAAGCTTTTGAGCGTATGGAGGAAAAAGTTTTGCAGCTAGAGGCTCAAACAGAAGCTATCTCTACAACCAGTACAGATGATTTGCGTCATCAGTTTACTTCTTTAGAAGAGAGTCGTGATGTTGATGCAGAACTAGCAGCATTGCGAAAGCAGCTTTCCCCTGAATCAGAAAAAAGACAACAACTACCTAAAACTCCAGATTCATGAAGATTGGGCAATAATCCAATTAGGAGCGTATCTTAAAAAATAAGAACGCTTGAGGAGGTACCAATCCAAACCGAAACGATTACATTGAAATAAGTAGCTATTAAATAGTAAAAAAGCTAACTACCCCAACTAGGCGCGTAAATCACAAGAGGAAAAACAGAGTTATGGGATTATTTGATCGCATTAAGCGAGTCGTCGGTGCCAACCTCAACGACTTGGTCAGTAAAGCAGAAGACCCCGAAAAAATGCTGGAACAAGCCGTTGTAGAAATGCAGGAGGACTTGGTACAGCTGCGTCAGGGCGTTGCTCAAGCAATAGCAGCCCAAAAACGGACTGAGAAACAGTACAATGATGCTCAAAACGAAATCAATAAATGGCAGCGCAATGCCCAGCTGGCACTGCAAAAAGGTGATGAAAACCTAGCAAGGCAAGCACTGGAGCGTAAAAAGACTTTTACTGACACATCAAATGCACTTCATACCAGTCTTGATCAGCAAACTGCTCAGGTAGAGACTCTCAAGCGCAACTTAATCCAACTGGAAAGCAAAATTTCTGAGGCAAAGACCAAGAAAGAAATGCTCAGAGCGCGGATTACAGCTGCCAAGGCTCAAGAGCAACTCCAAGGCATGGTGCGTGGTATGAATACCAGCAGTGCAATGGCTGCTTTCGAGCGCATGGAAGAAAAAGTGTTGATGCAAGAAGCCCGTGCTCAATCAGCAGGTGAGTTGGCAGGTGCAGATCTAGAAAGCCAATTTGCAGCTTTGGAAGGTAGTAGTGATATTGATGATGAATTGGCACGTTTGAAAGGGGAGTTGTCTCTACCAGGTGGTTCACCAAATCAACCCCAACTACCGCAACAAACCACTGCTCCAAAATCAAATAATAATGAAGTGGTTGATGCTGAGTTGGATTCGCTACGCAAGGAATTGGATAAAATGTAACTTCTGCACTGACAAGCGCTTTCATTTGGGTTCACCAGAAGCGGATTCATACTGTTCCAGTAGAAACCTTGATAGTTCTTTATGCTTTTTACAAAGAACTATCAAGGTTTCTCTTTGAGCGCGTTACTTAAGGCTGTGATATCATGTCCGGTTAATTGCTTATAAATCCCGCACAACCCCACCCCGGTTTTGTCTTGCGCCAAAACCGGGGTGGGGTGCAGATATTGCGGGAATCACAACTAATCCTCTCACCCTTGCAAGCAGGAGCGAACGTAAAGTCTGTTGTTGGCGATAAGCCAGAGGCTTGACGCTACACGTATCGCATGACTTTCCGGGTGCAAAGCATCCAGATATTGATAACCTGCAACTTGGATTATTAGCGTACTACTTAACGTATTTCATACTCAAATTCGACTCACACACATATTTTCCCAAATTATCTGTATTTTTAGATACAAAATTAAATGCGCTTACCCTGGATACAAGCCCCTTAATTTATTAATGGAAAGAATAAAAAATTTGTTGAGAGACGCTCCGCGCGAATCAACAAGGCGTCCTTGTTTAAATCCCCTAATTTTAATTATGGGGATTAAGAGTTCCCTCTTGCCTGTTCCCTGTTCCCTGTAAACGTTTCCCTCATTAGGAAAATCTTTTAGTAAGGATTAAGAGTTCCCTCTTGCCTGTTCCCTGTTCCCTGTTCCCTCTTAATAATTTTGACCCACTAACCAAGAAGCATATATTTAAAGATACATTTTTTGATTTAAGGCAATAATTTTGTTCCTTCTGTTAGAGTACCAGTTGTTCCTTCTGTTAGAGTAGTAGTATATCATTATGAGTATGAGGGGGTACTATTTGAAATTCCCCAAGTATTTCATAATTTTTTATAAACTATCTATATATCTTAAGCTAGATATTTGTCTGTATGAAATAGTAAGAAGATAATAGTTTTCTTATTTCTATCGGTGGATGCAAGTTTGATAAAATATCATCTACCTTTGGTTTTGGAAAATAAAAGAAACATTCAGCAAAAAGTCGGCTCTTAGCAGATGTAATTAACACGCTTAGTGAGTGTAGCAATGAATGAAATTAGCATTGTTTTAATCGAGGATCATGACCTGACGAGAATGGGGTTAAAGACTGCTTTACAGTCGAATAGCACACTTCGAGTCATTGGTGAGGCACCAAATGCTACCAAAGGGCTAAAGCTTCTGGAAACAGCTAAGCCAGATGTGGCTGTTGTGGATATTGGTTTGCCCGATATTGATGGGATCGAACTCACGCGAAGATTCAGACAGTTCCAAGCACAGACAAGTGATTCAACAACGAAAATTCTTGTTTTAACAATGGATCATTCAGAGGATGCTGTACTTGCAGCTTTTGCAGCAGGAGCTGACTCCTATTACATGAAGGATACAAGCATCGACAAATTGACGGAAGCAATCCAAGCAACTCATGCAGGTAACTCTTGGATTGATCCAGCGATCGCTAACGTGGTGTTGCAGCAGATGCGGCAAGGTTTCCCAGAAAATCAGCAACCTGAGCAATCCAAAACTGTAAAAATCGAGGCACTGTCATCAGAGTACGAGCAAGTTTTGGAAACTTATCCACTCACACAACGAGAGCTGGAGATTCTGGAGTTGATTGTCGCTGGGTGTAGTAACGGACAGATTGCTGAGAAACTATACATCACAGTTGGTACCGTTAAGACTCATGTTCGCAACATCCTGAATAAACTTTGTGCCGATGATCGTACCCAAGCTGCTGTTCGCGCTCTACGTTCTGGTTTAGTGGCATAAACTATGTGCTGAATTTAGATTGAGTCTTGTGAATCATTACATTAGTTCTCCATTCTGAATGACACACTCAACTTTCTACTCTCAAGAGGGAATGCACTGTAGAATTTTGCCAATTCTAGTAACAAGTTGATAATAAATTGAAATTCTCAACAAGAGTGCTTGTGACCTTCAGTTGAATGATGAACAAGAGTTCAAACAGTCTAACTATCTACTTTGCACTTCCTCTGACGTGTTAGGTTTAATATCAGTCATGCGAACTTACTTGAGTATAGTTTGTGTTACGTGAATGTGAGTCCGTAGATTTAGCAATTTTCTTTTATCATTTATCTTCTTATTTGTTCTTGTCAGAAATGACAATTAATCAATGATTTTTGCCAAGCAACAAGTAAGAACTTGGTTTACTTCCTTAAATAGCACTTAACTGGGAGTATCCCAAATGTGTAAATTTATTTTCTTTTGTAGTGGGGATCGGACAGCCCGCTTCAGTAGTAAAGTAGGGGTTTTTCCGGACCCCCACTACTGTCTTTTTTGCATGCATTGGGATTGGCTTGTCTTACTCTTAAAAGATAAAACAACCCTAATGAAAAGTTTTGCAAACACTTATTGAAAATAAAAATAAGTGAATTTCTATAGCACAAAATTGGACTGTTCTACTCTTTAAGAAATAGATACTACGTCTTAATAAAAGGCAAGTAACACTGGAATTTATACTAATAGTTATATCTTACGACAGAATACTGACTGGACTTGCGATAGAAGATATAACTGATTTGAATTGATAGATTCTATGTATGTAGTTTTATTGAAGAATTTGGAAATCAAATTATGAACCTTATTGCTTGGATCATTCTTGGTCTTATCGCTGGCGCAATTGCTAAAGCTATCTATCCTGGTCACCAAGGTGGTGGAATTCTCGCTACAATGATTTTAGGCATTGTCGGAGCTTTTGTTGGAGGTAGCATTTTTACTTTGTTACAAACAGGAACACTTCAAATAACTGCAGCTGGTGCTGGTCTGAGTATTCCTGGTTTGATTGTTGCTATTATTGGAGCAATGGTTGCTATCTTCATATGGGGCTTAATCACTCGTCGCAGCGCTGTTTAAGTCAAGGATAATAGAAACAATGGTTAGGACAAATTTATGAGGACTAACCTTTTTTGTTTGGCTTCAAGCTACCAAAAGACTCCACTATGAATGACACAGTGGAGCTATTTTATTTCATAAAGTATCTAGTTAATTAACTATTTACCGAATTTTATTAGAATGGTGAATAGACTATTCTACAATTTTCTTCACCTCATCTTTGATGTTCTCAACAGTATGCGAAACCTGGGCTTCAGCTTGCTTTGCTTGACCCTCAGCTTTTTGTTGTGGGTTCCCAGCTAATTCGCCAACTACCTCTTGAATTTTTCCTTCGATATTTTTGGCTGTTGCTTCTACTCTCTTCTCAATGCTCATATTGTACCTCTAGTTTTAGAGTGCTGCTATATAAGAAAATATCAAAACTTGCCTTTATATGTACCTATCATAAGAGAGATTTTACTTATCAAGAGAAAGCTGTTCTGACTTTTCCCGTTAAGTCGTGAAACAACGAAATAGCAAGGGTTTCACAATCTATCTTATTCTCAAAAACTTAATTTTAATGATAATGAATCACGAGAGAATAGGGCTTTGGGCTAAGGGTATAGTAAGCGATCGCTCCCTGCGCGGAGATAACGGGAAAAGTCAGAAAGCTGTTTTGTACGAAAAATTTTACAGAAGAAGAGTCTTTTAGATAGATTAATAGAAAATTCTGTCTGACGATGGATGCAAACAATAGATATAAATAGATAATATATTCATCCTGTTGAAAATAAAAGTAGTTACAACCTTATGAATGGTGGGCAGTCAAGAAATAAATAAATATAGACTGTCAAGGAAAGATAAAAGTATTAGTTGGTTACTTAGAGTCAATAAGTCTGAGGTCATTGCTAAAATGATTTCTTTGACTAATTAGTAGTCGATGAAATGGGGAGCATCCCAATGCATGCAAAAAGGACGGTAGTGGGAGTCCGGAAAGCTCCCTACTTTCATTACAGAAGCGGGCTGTCTGGTCCCCACTACAAAAGAAAATAAATTTACAACACATTTGGGATGCTTTCATGAAATGTTATGCAACACATCTATACAGCTTGTTGATAAACTAATATCTACTATAAAAAATTATTATTCAAAAAGTATTCACAACAAGCGAAGTATGAGTGTAGGAAGAAAGCGTAGGAAAAATTTGTGGGCAAATGAGATTAATGACATTATTCGAGGTGCTTGCGGAGGTTTTTTGTTTGGTATTCCTTTGCTTTATACAATGGAGGTTTGGTGGATAGGATCACTTGCAAAACCATCAATAATCATGTTGGCGATCGCATTGATGTTTCTGGTGGTTTTCTTGCTTAACCAAACAGAAGGTTTTCGAAAACGCAGAAGTAAGTGCCCACCTTCTGAAGCAGCAATAGATACTGTGGAAGCGATAGCGCTCGGACTGGCTTCCTGTACCTTTATGCTACTGCTATTGCGAGAACTTACATCAGAAACTCCCCTTAAGGAAGTTCTTGGTAAAGTTGTTTTTGAAAGCGTACCATTTACGTTGGGTGTGGCGTTAGCTAACCAGTTTTTGGGAGATACTCGTAACGGCAATAATGGACAAGGGCAAATGAGTCGTCAGGCAAACAATGAAAGCGAAAAAAAACCAGATGAGTTACACGCCACCTTATCCGATATTGGTGCAACCTTAATTGGTGCAACCGTAATTGCATTTAACATCTCGCCAACAGATGAAATTCCGATGTTAGCAGCAGCGGTTTCGCCACCATGGCTTTTGGCAATTATTGCCACATCTTTGCTGATTTCTTATGGCATTGTGTTTGAGGCAGGCTTTTCAGATCAGCAAAAGCGCAGACAGCAAAAAGGAAAGTCAAAAGTATTTTACTCATGACCAATACTCCTTTTTACTTATTCAGTTGACAGACTGAGGGGGTAGATGCAGAAAATTTACCTATACCTCAATCTGCCGTTTGAGACTCAAACTTTATGCTTTAGGCTCAATCTGTCAATGGCTACACGCCTACAGGAGTTTTTGTTTGTCCTAGCGTCTGTGAACCATCTGACTGTATTTCTTCCCCTTCAATGAATGAGCGCAGCATCCAAGCCATCTCCTCATGTCCTTCCATCAATCCAGTCAGGAAGTCAGCTGTTCCTTCGTCATGGAAATTATCACTGCACTGGTCTATATGCTCCCGCAAGTTACGAATAATCTGCTCGTGGTCTTCCACTAGTCGAGCCACCATACCAGTTGCTGTGGGGATGTTACCACCTTCCTCCTTAAGGGAAGTTATTTTGAGAAATCCTTCCATTGTGCCAATAGGATAACCACCCAAAGCACGAACCCGCTCAGCCACAGAATCGATATTTTCAGTCAGTGTTTGGTAATGCTCTTCCCAAAGCTTATGAAGAGTGCGGAATTGAGGTCCGACCACATCCCAGTGGAACTTTTTAGTTTTGACTAACAGGAGATAGGCATCTGCTAAATCTTGATTCAACAGATTAATCACACCCTGACGTTGTTCGTCCGTCAAACCAATGTTTAACTTTCGCATTGCTTTAAATCCCTTCGGCTCGCTTCCCTATCAACATTCACAAATTCAATACCCTATCATCATCAACCGAAGGAAAGATTGTCATTTCTCACTAAATAAAATTTCTAACTAAATAGAAATAGACATCTCGAATTAAAAATCAAGATGTCTACCTAATGGTGAGGTAAATAGTGAACTGCTCAAAACGCTAGAACATCGAGCAATAATTTACTTGTCACACCCACTTCTCAAAACACACACTGGTTTAATGAAAAGGTATGGAAGGTAAGAAACGCTGCTTACTTTTTACCTGTGATTTTTTCCAAAAAGTTCTCAGCTTGATCTTCGAATGAGGTTGCTTGTTGAGAATTCTCGGGACGGTTCATTTTGTCAATATCAGCAGCTCCTTGAACCTCGTTAAGCCCTTCGTTTGCTTTCTTTTGTGTTTCTTTCAATCCTGGAGGTGGTTGTGCAGTTAGTTTGTCAGTTTCTTTCTGAGTCCCAAGTAGCTGCGTTTCACCTTTTTCAGGATTGCTTTGTTGGGTACTGATTGCAGCAGCAGGAAAAGCATGAGAGAAAACGAGTAAGGCGCAAGTGAACGCCACTATAAGAAAGCGCACTGGACGTAACATAGATAAATCAAAACCAATATTCTTCATTGAAACTCCTCCAAGCATGATATTAAGGATCTCCAAAAGATAAGCATAGTCTTAAACACGGGCAAACAATCATTGTAGACGCTGCCTGTCATGAATCTTCACCATAGCTTATCCAATTTGGTATATATCCAGAAAGTTTTGAGCAGTGGTTGCAAAGCAATCTTAACTTTAAAAGAGAAGCTTCGGCTTTAATTTCACCAATATTTAGTGTTAAAATCTAGCTGTGCTTCTATCTTTACTTGCTTGATTGCAGCTCCCATTTAAACTTCATCAAGATTCAACCTAATCTTTTTTCTACTTTGAATTCACAGATAGATTCATCGTCCTGTAGACTGAAATCTTTTTTCTGTACCTAAATATATAGAATCAATCTAAAGATAGATAAAATCCGTACAACTTTAGCAGGTTAAGCAATGATTGTTTACTACATTATTACTACATTAACTGTTAGTTATTATTTATATATTAATCATTCTTCATATAACAAAAGACTCATGACTAATTCACCTTGAAGGTACCAACACTCGCCTGCAATTGCTGAGAAATCTCAACAGTTTGTTGCAAAGATTGGGAAACCTTCATGGAAGAATCGCTAGTGCGCTGCGAGGAAGCAGCAATGTCTTTCATGAATTGGCTCACTGTTTGCGATGTTTGCACCTGTGATGCTGTCGCAAGAGAAATCGATTGTACAAAAGCGTCAATGTGCCGCGATATCTCCAATATCTGAGCCAGATTTTGCTTGGCATCTTCGACTATTCGTGTTCCCTCCACCACCTGAGTGGTTCCTACCTCCATCGCTTGCACCACTTCGGTGGTTTCGCGTTGGATATTCTCCACAATTTGTTCTATTTCTTTAGTCGCCACCGCTGAACGACTTGCCAGTTCCCCGACTTCTTCTGCTACCACCGCAAAACCTTGACCTTCTTCTCCAGCGCGTGCTGCTTCAATTCCTGCGTTGATGGCGAGTAAGTTGGTTTGCATGGATATCTGATTGATTAATGCCACAACACGGGAGATTTGTTGTGTTGATTCGCCCAAGCGCTTGACTTTCTTGGTAGTTTCGCCGACTGTCTCGCGCAAATGCAAGATGTTCTGCACTGTCATATCCATTGCCATGCCACTCTTTTTGGCAGTTTGGGCTGCACTGTTGGCAACAGCTGCTGCTTGCTGAGCACTGTATGCCACTTGTTGAATGGATTGGGTCATCTCATCGACCGCATCCAGTGTATGGTTGATTTCTGCGGCTTGAGTGAGTGCTTCTTCTGCCAGTTGGTGGATTGCTCCAGAGTTGGTCCCGATCGCCTTATTGACTTGCAATGCCGATACTTTCACTTTCGTCACAATCAAGCGCAAACTTTCAACGATAGAGTTGAAAAAGTCTGCAACTGTGCCAATTTCTCCTGTCGTCACTTCAGCACGCACCGTCAAATCACCCTTAGCTGCACCTTCAATATCATTTAGCAGTTCCAGTAACTGCGTTTGCAGGGCTTCTTTTTGTTGCCGTTCCTGAATTGAAGCTGTTTCAGCAATTTTACGACTTTGTTCCATTTGTTGGAGAAGCTCTGATTGTTCTAGAGCATAACCAACTTGAATTGCAACTTGCTTAAACAAGGTGATTTCTATATCTTGCCACTTTCGGTAATCCAAACACTGATGCACTACCAATAAACCATATAGCTTTTTGTTGAGGAAAATAGGTGCCAGTAAATACGCTTTGACGCCAAATGATTCGAGGTGTTTAAGGTATTGCTGACTCAAATTAGCTTCGTAAATGTTTTCAACTACTTTAACCTGACCTATTTTATACTCTTGAGAGTGTTCTTCTGCATCAAAGGGTTTAGTAACGTTTGTTCTTAAAGCTGATGACCCTTCGTAATTAATGGATTTAGTAATAACTGTACCTTGATAGTTCTTATCTAAATGATAAAAAAGTACTCGCTCAACTTGTATGGTTTTTCGCGTGCTAGAAACTGCTGCTTTCAAGATTTTTTCAGTGTCTAATGATTCACGCATAGACGCAGTTATTTCATTGAGTTGCAGTGCTAGTTTTGTTTCATTTTCTTGGTATCGAATTTGCTTTGTGATGCCATCCGCCATTATGTTAAAATTAATAGCCAACTGACCTACTTCATCAGTAGCGAAAATCTCAGCACGAGAAGAGCGATCGCCTTTAGCAAATTTTTGCGCTGTTTGCTGTAGACTTTCGATAGGTTTGATAATTGTCCGCCTAAGAATGACTGCCCAGATAGCAATGATGATGAGGGCTAGAACAACGGTGAGGGCTTGCTCCACCAAACTTTGTGTCAGTAAATAATTTAAAGCTTTTTCTGGAGTTCCTCGCACTAAAATAGCACTTGATTGTCCGTCAAAAACTGCTGATGGTCCATTAACTTCTTCAACTATTTTATTGGGGACAGCCTTTGCTGCTATTGTGTAAGTTTGGTTACCTACTACCATGCGTCCAGTAACCACTTTTCTTTCGGTTGACCTTGCTGCTTCTTGGAGTAAAGATTCCCCTTCTTTTTTTGGTAACTCTACAATAGAGCGAGCTTGGTTTAAATCCTCAGATTGACCTTTATCCAGAGAAGTTGCTAGAGCAAATTCTCCCGTAGGTTTGCGTAAATAAACAGCACTGTAGCCACCTCCAGTAGCTTGCAAAGTATTTCTCACAATAGGGTCTTTGCCATTAACAATGTCTCCAGAAATTAAAGCACCAACCACAGTTTGTGTCTTTGGATCTCTTACAGGAGTTACCGTATAACGAACGAGAGCATCTTTATTACTAAAACCTTTTGGTAAAGGAGGTGATTCTCTATTCAGGTCTGACCAGCTAACAATTCTACTGGCTTTAATTTGTCTGGAATTTCTAAAAACATCACTGACTAAGTTGTGAGGATTGAAAACTTCACCTTCACGATTAGCATTAGCATTAACAATAATCTTAAAATCTTTACCTACTAAAGTAGCATACTCAATTTTGCGAGCCTTAATTTCGTTGACGAGAATTTGCTTTACTTCCGCTTTTAAATCTGAGCTTAAAGTTGTCTTTGAATCATAGATAACAGATGCTTTAATAATTGCAGTATTATCTGATTGTCCTCGAAAGCCAAAGCCCATTTGATTAACTTTAATATTGTAATTTATATCCAAAACTGCAACTTCTGACTTGGCTTGTTCAAACAGTTGAGTCCGCAAACCGTTAGTAATAATTAAGGTGGCTCCAATACCTATTCCCAAAATAGATACTAATTCAGAGGCAATTAAAGCAATTAACTGTTTGCGGCTAATAGGAAGGTTATAAAACCATTTCCTTATAGACATAATGACTTTTTTTCGGTCGGCAGCAATATTTGCTTCTTCAATTGAGTGCGGTATCCTATTATTTTTAGTCAGTAATATCCCGTTATTTTTAGTCATTAGAGTTTAAATTAAAATTGTATATTCTCTACTACATTCTGCCCTGAAACCTATATTCTGCATTGGTGAATGTACTGAAAAATCATCTAAAATTTATATTATATAAGTGAATATACTTAAAAATGAAGTGAATGTCAAGTCAATACAGTTCGGATAAGAACTTGGACAGAAACCCGGTTTCTCTAAGCAACAATTACGTTAACCGAACCGTATTGAATGTCAAGTGAATATACTGAAAAGTTATGTTCTGTGTGCAGATTGTCTCATCAAAACCAGAATTTTTCTCAGGGTAAGCGCATCTCAAATGGGATTGACAAAACATACACTTAATGCATTAACGATAAAATAAGGATTTAGGGTTCGATTGATTTCTACGGGCTAATCCCTGTTTTGTCACTCTCGGAAAAGAAAAATCAAAGCCAAATTTTGAACTGTAGATAGAACGGGCATTTGAGCGTTTATTTTCTAACACAATGCCTTAAATCATGGCTTTTGGTAAAAGTCTTATGCTGTAAGCATTCCAGATTATTCTCTACCGAAAGTGACAAAAGAGAGATAATAGCGATGCCTCCGGCAAGCCGCAAAGCGTCTACGCCTAAGTGCTTATCAAGAAACGGGGCTTAATGCGATTCTTTGACTCTTTCTTGAGATTCTTGCGTTCTTATTGACAAGATGCGCTTGCCCTGGAATTTTTCTAAATTACTTCAAATCTAGTTCCGTATTTTCACAGATAATTAAAATATAAAAAAAACAAGATAATAAATTTTGAACAGATCAGTAGGGTAAGCATAAGCTACCCTACTGCCTAGCTTCAAATGATTGACAGATGTTAGTAATAAGATATACAAAAAATGTGAGTTTTGAGTTTTAAGTTTAGAGTCAACAACTTATAACTCATAACGCTTTCAGCATGATCCTTTAGTTAGAAGCTTCTGCCATAGGCAAAACAATTTCATCTAAAGTTTTCAGTAATTCTTGCTCATTGTAAGGTTTGGAGAAGTAGGCTCTGGCACCCAATTGTATTGCCAGTTGACGATGTTTGTCGCTACTGCGAGAGGTTAACATGGCGACTGGTATATCTTTAAAGTCAGTGTTTGATTTGATACGACCTAAAAAGCCATAACCATCAACACGAGGCATTTCAATATCACAAATCACAGCCTGAACTCTCAAACCACTTTGAAGTTTTTCTAGCGCATCTTGACCATCTTTGGCTTGTTCTACTTGATATCCTCCTTTTTCTAGAGTTAGGGCTAAGAAACGCCGGACATTAATTGAGTCATCTACAATTAAAACTGTGCCTTTTTGATGAATTGGCAGTACTGATTTGTCGCTAGCTGGTGTCAGGAAAACAGTCTTTAACCTTGCTGATGGTAGTTGATTGGTTCTGGGCGTGCGCTCATTGGTAGCAATCCAATAAAGTAACTCGTTGGCATTCACCAGTGGAACTACCCGACCATCACCCAGAATCGTACAGTTGTTAAAGCCACTAGGCAGAGGTATGTTTCCTTCAACTCGACGGATAGCAACTTCTTGCTCTCCCCAACAACGATCTACTTGCACCGCCACTGGTTGATTACCTTGGTTGACGATGAGTATGCTAGCAGCATTAATTGCAGGGGGAGTTTCCAAGTTCGGGTTATCGTAACGAGGGCAATTAAACTCTAAATGCCGACCGAGGCGAACCAAAGGTAGCATGTTTCCTTGCCAATTAAGGATTTCGCTGGTCGCCATTTGGAATATCTGCTCTTGATCAAGCAAGAATATCTCCGAAACCACATCTGTGGGAAATGCTAAAAGCATTCGATTGCTTTCTATCAGTAGGACTCTTGCGACTGACAGTGTAAACGGCACTGATAGTGTATAAGTCGTCCCCTTTCCTGAGACGGTATCAACTTTAACGTCTCCCCGCACTTGTTTCAGGTTACTGCGAACCACATCCATTCCGACACCGCGCCCGGACAAGGTTGTCACTTCGTCAGATGTGCTAAATCCTGGCTCAAAAATGAGCGATAGCAGTTCTTCATCAGTAGCTTGCGCTATGAGAGTTGGCTCTAACCCCATAGCTATAGCACGAGTGCGGATTTTATCTAGTGGAATCCCACGTCCATCATCTCTGAGGGTAATGATTGTGCGATTGCCTTGATGCGTGGCTTTAATCTCAATTAATCCTTGTTCTGACTTACCACAAGTGCGGCGTGTTGCCGGATCTTCGATACCGTGGTCGAAGGCATTTCGCAACATATGCATCAAAGGTTCATTTAAAGCCTCCAAGATGCTACGTTCAATCAAGATACCAGCACCCTCGATTTTCAGTTGCACGTTTTTGCCGTACTCTACACACAGGTCGCGCAAAGCTCTAGGAAAGCGATCAACAATATCGGACAGCGGACGCATCCGTACTTGAGTTAGCTTTCTTTGCAGCTGCTTGGATGTTTTGGTGAGTTTGCGGGCAAATAGGTCTGTATCGTCAATACTGAGTTGAATATCAGTGGTGACTTCTTGCACCTGAACGATAGTTTCCATCACTTCTTGAGAGAGCAGGTTCAATTCGTTATAGCTATCCATTTCTAAGGAATCAAACCTACCTTGTGTCTGGTCGCTATCGCCAGATGCTATGATGTCCTCTTCGTTTTCACTCGGTGGTAACCCCGGCAATAATGGAACACCAGATGGCAGCATGCCCTGAGTTGCTATCCTGTCGTAAGCTGTACGTAATTGCTGATTTTCTCTGTCGAGAGTTTGCACTCGCTGGTTCAAGTTGCGAATAAGTTTGCGTAACCTCTCCAGTTGTAAATTCAATCCGTTGCGCTGAATAATCACTTCCCCGAACAAATCGTTAATTTGCTCGAGTTGCTTACTGGGAACTCGGACTGTATTTTCTTGAGGTTCACTCTTATTGCTACCAACAGTTTGTTCAACTTTACGTTCAACAAATTTGTAATTTGTTGTTGGAATTTCTTGAGAAACAACCGTCTCTGGTGGCACTTCAACTTGAGTGTTACTCTCATCAGCAAAAGCTGCTTCTAAAGCTTCAAAATCAGCTGCAATGATTTCACGCTCCAGCCAAGTTTCTTCAGTTTTTTCTGGTTGCAGAATATCTGGTTGTGCAACTTCTGTTTCTGGGTCTAGTGTGAGTGCAACTTCTACGTTTAGCAGTTCTGGTTGAGTTTGTACTGCGGCTTCGACAGCCAAATCCTCAGGCTGAATTTCTGTTGGTAAGCTATCGAGTTGATTTGTGATGACCAAAGCTTGCGATCGCCGCCATCCTTCCAATGCCGCACGGGCAACTATTTCAATCTCAGAGGAAGCAGCAGTTTCCAAGTGGTTTGCCACTGATTCGCAAAGTTGAGTAAAAGCTCGTAATTGCAGCATTTCACCCAAACCACCCAACTCAGCTGCCATAATCGCAACTTCTTCTTTCAAACAGGGCTGTTCGCCATCTGCCAATACGGATTCTAAGCGTTGCAAACACCCTTCTACTTCTGTTTCAAACAGTAAAGGGATGATGTTTTGCCCATCCTCTGGAGACAGCATACTTGCTGCATCCTCTGAAGTTGGGTCGCCTAAACGCGTATGCAGTTCTTCAAAAACTGGATAACAGAAAGTCGATAACCACTGCTCATCTATAGTATTGCCTTGTGATAGCAATTCCACTATCTGACGTAGCCAATCTACTCCAGATAGCAATAAACTTTGCAACTCCGTGTCAATTTCTAGAGAGTTTTTTCTAGTTTTTAAAACTTTAAAGGAATCTTCCAGACGATGAGCTAAATCGCTTAGGGCGCGAAATCCCATCATCCCTGCCCCACCTTTGATTGAGTGGGCAGCTCGAAGTGCAGCATTGATTTTTTCTAAAGAGATGCGATCGCTGGTACTGAGTTCCAGCAATATCCCTTCCAGGATATTCAGGTAATCAGTCGCTTCCTCCAGAAACTGCATCTGGATTTCTAATTCTTTGTCTTGTGACATAGTCTTTGCTATCAGTCAAAAGTCAAGAGGAGGCAGTGCGTTAGGGCAACTGCCGTTCAAGAGTCAAGAGTCAACAGTCAAGAGTCAAAACACTAATGACAAAGGACAAAGGACCAATGACTAATTCACCTTGAAGGTACCAACACTCGCTTGCAATTGCTGAGAAATCTCAACAGTTTGCTGCAAAGATTGGGAAACCTTCATGGAAGAATCGCTGGTGCGCTGCGAGGAAGCAGCAATGTCTTTCATGAATTGACTCACTGTTTGCGATGTTTGCACCTGTGATGCTGTCGCAAGAGAAATCGACTGCACTAAAGTGTCAATCTGCCGCGATATTTCCAATATCTGAGCCAGATTGTGCTTGGCATCTTCGACTATCCGTGTTCCCTCCACCACCTGAGTGGTTCCTACCTCCATCGCTTGCACCACTTCGGTGGTTTCGCGTTGGATATTCTCCACAATTTGTTCTATTTCTTTAGTCGCCACCGCTGAACGACTTGCCAGTTCCCCGACTTCTTCTGCTACCACCGCAAAACCTTGACCTTCTTCTCCAGCGCGTGCTGCTTCAATTCCTGCGTTGATGGCGAGTAAGTTGGTTTGCATGGATATCTGATTGATTAATGCCACAACACGGGAGATTTGTTGTGTTGATTCGCCCAAGCGCTTGACTTTCTTGGTAGTTTCGCCGACTGTCTCGCGCAAATGCAAGATGTTCTGCACTGTCATATCCATTGCCATGCCACTCTTTTTGGCAGTTTGGGCTGCACTGTTGGCAACAGCTGCTGCTTGCTGAGCACTGTATGCCACTTGTTGAATGGATTGGGTCATCTCATCGACCGCATCCAGTGTATGATTGATTTCTGCGGCTTGAGTGAGTGCTTCTTCTGCCAGTTGGTGGATTGCTCCAGAGTTTGTCCCAATCGCCTTATTGACCTGAGTTGCAGCTTGTTGAACTTGAGTCACAATCAAGCGCAAACTTTCAACGATAGAGTTGAAAAAGTCTGCAACTGTGCCAATTTCTCCTGTCGTCACTTCTGCACGCACCGTCAAGTCACCACTAGCTGCACCTTCTACTTCAGATAGGAGTTCTAAAAGTTGCATTTGTAGGGTTTCTTTTTGTTGGCGTTCGTCTTCGGATGATCTTTCTGCTATAGCCCGTGCTTTTTCTACCTCTTCAAGAAGCTGTGCTTGCTCTAGAGCATAGCCGACTTGAGTGGCGAGCTGTCTAAACAGATCTATCTCAGCTTGTTGCCAATTCCGGGGGCTGTCGCAATGATGAGCAATCATCAAACCCACCAATTGCCCTTCGATCATAATTGGTGCCACCAAATTTGCCTTAACTGCAAATTTCTCCAACATTTTGGTGTAACAAGCTGCATTGCTTAGATTGGCATCTTGATAAATGTTGGATATTGCCCGCACTCGACCATCCTTATAAGTTTCTGCATGACGCTCTCGAAAACAGGGATCGTCAATTTGAACTCCTAACATTCTTGGTAAACCAGCCGTAACTGATTCAGCAACGACATCTCCATCCCAGGTTTCTGGATTGAATTTATAGATGAGAACCCTGTCTGTCTTCATGACCTGACGAACTTCCCTCACAGCTGTTTTATAGATGTCCTCAACTTTCAAGCTTCTACGAGTACGCAGGATAATCTCTGTAAGTAACTTCGCCTTTTCAGTGTCCAGCTCTTGGTGTTTCACTAGGGTTTGGAGTTGCGACGCCATTTGATTAATGTTATGACTCAAAATGCCAAACTCGTCTTCTGATTGTACTTCCAAACGGGTATCAAGTTCTCCCTTGCCAAGTTTTGCCACTGCTGCGGTCACTTTGGTAATTGGTTCTGTGGTTCGTTTCGCTAACCATACCGCAATCAACGCGACAATTAATGCTGTCAATCCTGTTCCGATCGCTACTGTTAACAATAGTTGCCTTTGAGGCGCAAATGCGGTTGCTGTATCTGTAGCTAGAATGAATTGCCAATTCAAATTAGGCAATCCATCTTGCGTTCTGGATGAGTAGCTGACAAGTTGCTCTTGGTTATCAGTGATAAAAGTATCGTCTTTTCTTTGTGCTTGCCGTTCGGCTAAACCAGGAAAATCTACTCTGGCACTTCTACCTATATGTTTTTTATCTGTTGCCAAGAAGAATTTGTTCGATCCATCAATCAAATAGTATTTCTGTCCTGACTCTACAGCATAATTTTTGACGACATTCTCTAGAGCTTTCACGGGTATCCTAGCTTTGACTATAGCGATAGTTTCTCCTGTGCTACGTTTGACAGGTGCTGCGATAATAACGCTCAAATTCCCCGTATTTTTTGTTACTTCTGGTTGACTGATATAAAAACGGTCGTTTTGTTGTACTGCTTGAAAGTCCCGACTACTGCTTTGATTGGCAATGGAATCTCCCCGATATTGTGCAATAACATCACCGTTTAAGTTAAGTACCACAATGCTGTCATAGACTTTGTAAGTATCTACAAACTTATCCAGCAATGCTTGCTTTTCCTTTTGAGAGAGAGTATCACCAAGCTTAGAATTTGTGAAGATTGGTAGACTAGATATAAATTGAATATTGTTATACCGCTCTACCATGAAACGGTTGACTTTGTCTGCCAGACTTTTCGCTTCCGCTTGTTGAATTTGGGAAACTTTATTAGTTAATGAGTTATTTGCAACTAAGTAGGCAAGCGCTCCAGTTGCTAAGACTGGAAGCGTCCCAATAGCGATCGCGAGTAATGTCGCTTTGGTACCTAAACTTAGCCGCTTCAAAGAAGATGTACGATTCGGTGTAGAATCACCAGCAATTTCAGTATTCACCTCGTGAAGCAGTGTTATGTTATTTTCTGTGAGATTTTCAGATGAAGAAATGGATGTTCTATTTTGAGTATTAATATCCTTAGTTGCATCAGTTTTATTCATAAAGATATTCTCCTGAGGTGGTGAATGAAAATATGAAAAATCAGTGTTTTCTTTGGAGTACACTCTTAATCACTACGGAGAATAGAAGACTGCACAATAGCTTGTGCATCTAAGACAAGCAATATTTCTTTTTGTTGAACAACACAACCACGTAGATAAGGGATTAAACTGGATGCCACTTGTCCCACAGGAGAGCGAATCTCATCAGGCATGAACTTAGTTGTACCTTGTATCTCTTGTACAACTAAACCTAAAAGTACTGAATCTACCCGGATAATTATAACGTTATACTGCCGAAGCCTATTATCTAGGTATTCAAGATTGAACATCCTTGGCAAATCGATTACCCAAACTACGCGACTACGCCAGTTCATCAATCCTATGATACAGGCAGGCATATTTGGCATTGATGATATGGTTTCAGGTGACGCAACAACAGCTTCTTGCGTATGCCTCATTGGAAGGGTGGCAGATATATATCTAGTTAGCCGAAACCTAAGATAGCCATCCCCCAAGTTATTTTGATTTTGTTTTAGAGAGAGTACTAGTTTTGAACTATTCATTCGATTCAAATGACCACTGATTTAATAGCTCGTAGGAGCTGCTCTCGAGTGTAAGGCTTTGTGACATAGGCATTAGCGCCTTGTCTCATTGCCCACAATCGGTCAATCTCCTGGTTTTTAGAACTGCAAATGACAATTGGTACTTTTTGAGTCACCGGATTTCTCTTCAGAGAACGACACAACTCAAAACCGCTCATTCCTGGCATAACCACATCGGTGACGATGACGTCTGGGTTTTGTGATTGTGCTTTTTCTAGAGCTTCTTTTGCACCAGTAGCTTGAATGACGTTATAACCACCCTCTATAAGATAATGGCTCATCAGTTCCAATTCACTGCGAGAATCTTCAACAATCAAAATTGTGCCAAGCAAAGTAATATTCACCCCTAAATCTCCTATACCACTAATATGCACTGTATGAAACTGTGTGTAAGATGTACTGTATGAAACTGTGATGTGTTCTTTGCCTCTCGACCTCAACTACCAATATGTTTAAACACCATTTTTAACAAGTCTGATTGAGAGAAAGGCTTAGTCAAATAGCCTGATGCTCTGACCATTTTTGCCTTTGCTCTATCTATAAATCCTGTCCTACCAGTCACCATAATGATAGGAATACTCTTAAAGGCTGAATGTCTCCGCAACAAAGAACATAGCTCATAGCCATCTAGATTTGGCATTTCTACATCTAGTAAAATTAAGTCGGGTTTGCTGCGGAGAATTTGCATCAAAGCCTTTACAGGGTCGTTGATCATCACAACTGAAAATGTACTTTCATCCAAAAAGTGCTTGATAGAATTCAACACTGTTGGACTGTCATCTATACAGGCAACTGTATATTTACTTTTTTCAACTGTTTGGTGAAAGCCTTTGTTGCTGTTAAGATGAGAAGTATCAATCATTTTCTGTCTTGGCAATTGTTCCCTTGGTTGGACTTGATTTTGCTGGATTGAGGGAACTTTTGTGGTGGGCAGAAACTGGTGGGGGGTGACTTGCGTATCAACCGTTGATTGAGTCTGTTGACGATTGCGTAACTGCTTTTGACAATGTTCCACCAATAATCGCAAGTCCAAGCGACAGTACTTCGGTAGTTGATCTAGGGGAGTTTCACTCTTAAATTCATAGCTTCCTTGTTTTATTGTTAAAAATGACTCCAGCACTTCTTTTGCCAATTCGTCTACCAGGACTGCTGCTTGCGGCGGAGTGATGTATTCTTCATTGACTAACCAGCAAATTGCTTGATAATCTGGTTGTGGTGTTGACTGATTCTCTCCGTTTTGGTCAAATATCAGTCTTACCTGCATAAGAAATGCACTGTTGAGAGTTTGTGTTTGATGGCTTAACCGCCCCAAAAGATTTTCAAGCCGCTCAAACATTTTATCCGAAGAGGCATATACTAGTTTACCGTCCTCTAGATAGATTGACCAAGAAACTGACTCTGTAAATACTTGTAAGCAGCCTGTAGCACGCCGGCTTGTTAATTGTGCTAGTAGAGATAGCGGGTGTAGTTTCTGGAAAAACTTATAGCTACCTATAGGAGTTGTGCTCATGTTGCTTTCCTTAGGCTAAATTCTTGCTGGTGTGAGCTAAATTTATGCAGGGCTTTTCCACAAGTCCTGTGCAACGGTTCAGAGCTTTTGTTATAAAAAGTACAAAAGTCTAACTTTAAGATTTGCGGTCAAACTCAGCGGCAGCACCCTTCTCTTGAGATGAAGAAAACCTCAGATAACTTGTAAATTGCAGTGAAATTTACTAACTCATACTGAGATTAGCAGACATCTTTACACAATAATGAAAAAAAATGTAAAGACTAGATGAAACCACTTGTTTCATAATAGACTTTGCCTAATGGCAACCGAGATAATACTGGTTTTAGTAGTCAACTCAACCTACTATTTTCAGTACTCGTACCCAAGTATAGTACGGTTTTTCCAGATTAGGGGAAATCTCAGGTGTCTTTTGCTAAAATACCAGTATTTCTACTTGCATATTTTGTAAAGCTAACATAAAAATATATTCTAATTACAGAACAGTACTACTGTTTGTTATATATCCCAAAAGCTAAATCTGCCAATTATATTGTTAATGTAACTTTTAAAAGTTATAGAGTTTAAGTTTATACGAAATGAAGATTAATACTTATAATGGCAAAATAATACATTTTTCTGTATCAATTGTCACTGGAGTTCTGCTTCTTGGTAAAGAGGTATTCCGTTGTGCGATATGATTGAGCTACAAATACCGTTGAGCTGAGCAATTACCGCAGCCTAATAAATTGTTAGCCTGCTTGAGTTTTGAGTTGAGGCAGTAGCTGATGTAAAGGATGCTAAGCCATTTCAAGTGATCGCTTAGACCTTGCCTAAGCTGCTATAGGCTGAATTGGCTGTCCTAAAATTTGCTCGATCATCTCTGGTTGCATGGTCTGCAAATATTGGGTTTCAAATCCTGGCGGCAGAAACTCAAACAAGATTCGATTCTCCAACCAAAACTCAATCAGCCTGAAAGCACCGTCTCCCTGATCGCGAGTCAAAACGCGCCATCCTTCCCGTTGCCCAATCTGCTCAATCTGTTGCTGGGTTGTGGGGACCGAAATTGCGGCATGGATAGCCACCAAATCGGTAGATGCATCTGGGAGCAATTGAGCTGATTTGGTATTATCAGCACCTGGAGCCCATACAGTCCCTTGAGGAAGCACCACAACGGCAGTGCCATAGCTGTCAAAGGGCATCACGTTGTAACTGCCAGGATAGAGGAATTGATAGGCTTTACCGTTCCAGATTTCTGCTAGAACGCTAGCAACTCGCAACGGATTGTGAGCGTCGATCGAGATATGGTGAATCATGAAAGCAACTCCATTCAATCAAAATGTCTTCATCTATGCTCAGAATAAATAGCGATTCCAAGATCGTCAGTTAGAAAAGGTCGGATAAAGTCTGAACTTAAGTCTGAGAAGATCGGATCTGCGATCACTCCGCTTCATTTTCCATAGACAAAAATGGACAACCCTACACAATGTCTACTTGGGGTATGCTGAAAAACTACATAACGCAAATCTAGATTCCAGACAGTACAAGAAATGGTAGTTTCAGAGGTTGGTTTCTAAATTCACCCCATAATTTTCCACCGAAGTGCAGGGATTTTGAGCCTTTAAATGCCATAGGCTTGCACTCGCTTGGAAGAAAAAGGATTGAAACCCTTATTTGGAATAGGTTATAGCTTTATTCAGCAAGCCCTACTTGTAAAACTCAAGATCTGGGTGTATTTTGGCGGCCATACCCAAGTTTTTGGGTAAAACGAGTTGACTGGAGGCCGCCAAAATACAAGGGTTGTCCATTTTTGTCGAGGGTTTGCCCAACCCCCAAAATAGAGGCGCAGTTGTTCGAAGTTTTTACAACAGTGACAAATCCTACAAGATTTTCTATCTTCAGCGAAAGGTTAAGTACAATGGCGGTGTCTGGAGTTGGGAGGTTCCAGGAAGTTTGGTGGGGGCGATTGCCGAACAACGCTGGCTAACAACCCCTCACGTAGGAGAGTTCACCATCTCAGTAAAAGCCAATTGATTGCAGGGTTCAAACTGACTGGCTTTTACGAAGATGATTGGGGCGATGAAGAGCCGATTGATCGATACTTTAAGGGGTACATTGCGACTCGTGCGGAAAAACCAGAATGAGTGTAGATTATTCGTGACAGGTTAAGATAACATTGCTTTTGTCAATTAGAAATTATGCTGAAAAATGAGTAAAAACTAAGGTATTCAACTAAGCTTTGTACTGAGGTTTCAACACAAAGATGGATGATGAGTACAAAGTTTAGGCGATAAGCCGAACGCGAGTGCGTCTCCGGTAGGAGAAGGCTTAAAGCTCCGCTTATCGCTAACCCAAAAATGAGATGTTTTCTATCACGGTTTTTGGCAGAACTTCCATTCTATAGGTATATTGACAAATGCATCATAACTTTAACCTGTCACCAATGGCGTCAAAGCCAGTCATGCCTGCTCAGATCTACTTAGCGCGAATTTGCTATTCTTCTATTCTTCTATCTATTCATTTTTTTATAGTGCGGATGAAAGGACTTGAACCTTCACGCCTTGCGGCACTAGAACCTAAATCTAGCGCGTCTGCCAATTCCGCCACATCCGCATCAGTTTACCATATTATCATAACAAAGTGATGTATTGCAATATCTAACGGTTGATTATGAGTGGTTAGTAGATACTAAAACAACTAACCACTAGCCATAAACTAATAATCCGCTTTGACTAGGTCACAGCAACACGAGGTAAACGATGCTTGAACCCGCAGAGAATTTCCCAAGAAATTGTATCTAATAGATTTGCCCAATCTTCAGCAGTAATTTGCTCTTTTCCCTCTGTTCCAAGTAGGGTAACGACTTCGCCTTCTCGCACATCTGGTAATGCACTGACATCCAGCATCAACTGATCCATTGTAATTGTACCAATCTGGGGTATCCGTTGACCGCGAATTAACACTTGCATTTTATTAGAAAGATTGCGAGGAACACCATCTGCGTAACCAATTCCTACCACAGCAAGGTGGAGTTCATCTGAAGCAATAAATTGATGACCGTAGCTGACGCCAGTTCCTGGGGTAATGGTTTTTACTTGCGTGACTCGCGCCTTGACTTGTAGGACAGGTTTCAGATCTATGCTTGAGCGCAAATGCTGTGCTGGATAGAGTCCATATACAGCTAAACCCACACGCACAATGTCGTAGTGCAATGCTTTGTCGGTCAAGGTCGCAGCTGCATTTGCCAGATGTAGACAAGGCGCTTCTATCCCTATTGTCCTGAGTTGAGCAATTGCTTGCTCAAATCGTTGTTGCTGTTGTTTCATTGTTGTGGGGTCGGGACTATCTGCCGTTGCCAAGTGAGAATATATACTCGCAATGGTAAGATGAGGTAACCGTTGCACAAGCTGAACGAACTCAGCAGCCTCTTGCCAATTTGTTCCTAATCTGGACATTCCCGTATCTAATTTAACGTGTACAGGTAGTGGAGTCTCAGAATTGATGGCTTCTAGAGTATTGGAAAATACTAAAGCTTGCTTGGGACATATTAGTGTTGGTTGAAGTTTCCATTGGGCGATCGCATGAATTTGCTCTGGGGTATGGGTTGCACCTAATATCAAAATCGGAGCTTTCATTCCAGCTTCTCGCAATTGAATTCCTTCTGGAACTGTAGCGACTCCCAGCCAATTTGCCCCAGATTCTAACACAGTTTGAGCAACTGTGACTGCTCCATGTCCATAGGCATCAGCTTTCACCACCGCCATCAGTTGGGTGCGTGGTGACAGTATCCTTAAAAGTTGCTTGACGTTGTACGACAATGCTGACAAGTTAATTTCCACCCAAGCACGTTGGGAGAACCAAGCATAGGTATCCAACTGCTGATGAGAGGTCACACTGGAGGTTTGCTCATAGCTCAACATCTTGAATGACTCCTATCACACCACTCTTTAGCTTCTAAATTATTTACATTATTCTCACTGCTAGAAGCCTGATCGTGATTAATTTAACGGAACGCGGAAGTCTCCACCCTCAACGTTAGTAGGGTGGGGATAGGGAGCGGGAAACCCGTCCACAGTACTGGCTCGCCAAGATGGGGGCTGGACTCACCAGTTGCCTGGGCGTGGAAAAGCCCTTCTCCTAAAGGAGACGCTGCTTTGTTGGCGCAAGCCTCCTTTAGGACTTAGCGGAACGCCCGTCGCCTCTGTTGGGAAAGCCGTCATTCGCGCTGGTTCACTGCACGGCGCCGGTTCTTCGACGCACTGCCTTCCCTTAATTTTTAACTCATTGTATTTCTAACTATTGCGAGATGTATAATTTTTTTTCATCACCAAAGGTGAATCTAATTGTGTTAATATATGTAAAATTAATAGCTTGAGCGCTTATCAATGGGGAAGGTTTTGGTTCTAAACGCCTCTTACGAACCGCTCAATATCACGAGCTGGCGGCGAGCTGTAGTCTTACTAATTAAGGGCAAAGCTGAACGAGTAGAATTTAATAATAAGCAACTCTACTCAGGCTTTCCACTTCCGACAGTTATTAGGTTACGCCATTATGTGCGTGTCCCCTATAAGGAGATACCTCTTACTCGTCGGAATATACTACACCGGGACGGTCACACTTGCCAATACTGCGGTTTCACAGGGGATGACTTAACTTTGGATCATGTCGTACCGCGATCGCGAGGGGGCGGCGATTCCTGGGAAAACATTGTTACAGCATGTGTCCGCTGCAATGTGAAAAAAGGTAGTCGTACGCCCAGTGAAGCTCACATGATGTTGCGTCACACTCCACGCCGACCTTACAGCAGTCTCTACTTTGAAGTCAGCAAACATCTTAAAAGTGGTACGCACCAAGAATGGCAAAAATACGTTATTGGACTCTGACAAATTCTGCTTAATTTGAAGAAGGCAGACGGGTGTCAGTTTTTTTGCTTTATTGCCCTTACTTGGTGATTGTAGCTTGTCTACGGCTTTTTATGGACTTCAACCCTTGAAGCTGTGTAGAGGAGCTAGTAATTATGCATACCCATTTAGAGCAGTTTTGCTAATATAACACATATCAACACCAAAACAAGCAGAGTGCATTCTAAATCTACCAAAAAAATAAGGGGTAGGTGCTAAAGACGTTTTTCTGGCAAGTTATCAACAATAGGTTCTTGACAAGAAAATCGGCTGACAGATAGAATGCCGAGACCTAATATTTTTGCAAAGATCATCATGTGGGGCAAAAGTATTGAAAGACAAACTGTAGTATCTCTTGACGAACAAAAGGAGCTTCACACTTATAAAAACGTTTCGTATGCACTTTAATTCTTCTCTTACTCAAATTGAGAGTTTGCCATTGACGGGTGACACTACTCCAGACGATATTGAAATAAACAAAGATTCAGTTGAAGTTCCACTCACTAAGCACTCAGGTATGGTACTGGCAGGTGATGGTAACTCTCTGGGTCAGCGTAACAATTCATTAGTAAATCAGAAATCAGAAGAACTGCATAATACGTTTCTTGCACATAAACAAGAACGCCAATTAGTTATTCTTCAAGATTTTCCTGACCCTGATGCCTTATCATGTGCTTGGGCTTACCAACTCATTGCTCAGCAATATGAGATAAAATGTGACATCATTTACGCTGGTGCGCTGAGCCATCAAGAAAATATTGCTTTGGTCAAACTGACTGGCTTACCTGCCCAGCGTTGGACACTACAAACACTCAAAAGCAAGGACTTATCTTCCTACCAAGGTTTCGTCCTCATAGATAACCAAGGAACGACTTCTCAGCTAGTACCTGTTGTTCAAGAAGCAGGGATACCAATAGTGGCGGTTATTGACCACCACAGTTTACAAAATGACATCAAATCAGATTTTTTTGATGTTCGTCCCTCTGTAAGGGCAACAGCAACGATTTTTACCCAATACCTACAGTACGGGTTACTCACTCTAGATAGCAGCATAAATCAACATATTAAATGCGCGACTGCCTTGATGCATGGCTTGCGATCGGATACTAATAGACTGATGCAAGCACAGGAAGAAGATTTTATGGCAGCAGCGTATCTGAGCAGATTTTATGACGCGCAGTTGCTGAATGCAATTCTGCAGGCGAATCGTTCTAAGCGAGTTATGGACGTTATAGAGCGATCGCTCAAAAACCGCATCGTGCAAAATAACTTTTCGATTGCTGGTGTTGGTTACTTACGCTATGATGACCGCGATGCCATCCCCCAAGCGGCAGATTTTCTTGTGACAGAAGAAAACGTTCACACAGCCGTAGTGTACGGTATTGTTCATGATGAAGATGAAGAACTAGAGGTGGTTATTGGTTCCCTCAGAACGACCAAACTGACTCTCGACCCCGATGAGTTTATTAAAGAAGCCTTTGGACAAGATAGCAGCGGACGCTTTTTCGGCGGTGGACGGACAAGTGCAGGTGGGTTTGAAATTCCGATGGGTTTCTTATCTGGAGGTAATGAAAATTCTGCTTATGCGAAGATGAAGTGGGAAGTTTTTGATTCTCAGATTAAGCAGAAGCTGCTGAGATTAGTCAATCCGAAAGATAACCCAATACAGTCGGAGTAGGGACAATGGGCAATGGGCAAGGAGCAAGGGGGAAAATAACTCTGACCTCCTGACTCCCAGTTAGGACTCAGGACTTAGGATTCAAATTGTGGAACTATATTTAATTCGTCATGGGATTGCTGAAGAGAGCCGACCAAATGTTAAAGATGAGGAACGCTCACTTACTAAAGAAGGACGGCAAAAAACAGAAAAAGTTGCTCAGCAACTCAAAAAGCTGGGTTTGCATTTTGATTTGATTGCTACCAGTCCCTTAATACGAGCTCGCCAAACAGCAGAAATCCTTATAGCTGCTGGACTGAGTTCCAAGGTAGAGGAATGTTCCTATCTTGCTCCAGATGGTCGTATTGAAAGTTGGGTTGTAGACTGGTTGAGTCCAAGAAATTATTCACCCCAAACCCAAGTTGCTTTGGTTGGACATGAACCAAATTTGAGTGCTTGGGCAGAAATTCTTTTATGGGGACAAACAAAAGCAACCTTAGTTCTGAAAAAAGCGGGTATGATCGGGGTAAAACTACCAGAAAAAGGCTCTCCTCTGGGTCGTAGTCAGATGTTTTGGTTGACGCCACCCAAGTACTTGCTCTAACAGTAGAGTAACGTTTCTGAAAGAATTCTTAGGAGAACGGGTACTGTTATGGTGACAAGAACTTCTGGTAAATTAACCTGAAAAAATCTTCACAAAAAAGCAGATGGTGTTGCCATGATGGTGTGCGAATACAAGCCTGGATTGGATGGCATTCCCGCCGCTCAATCCAGTATTAGCAATGTTGATGGGCAAAAGGGAATACTAGAATATCGTGGCATCCAGATTGAGGAATTAGCTTCAAAAAGTACATTTTTGGAAACTGCTTATCTCCTCATTTGGGGTGAGTTACCTACATCGGAAGAACTGACAGCATTTGAGGATGAAGTTCGCTCTCACAGGCGAATAAAATATCACATTTGCGATATGATGAAATGCTTCCCCGAAAGCGGTCACCCAATGGATGCACTGCAAGCCTCTGCTGCAGCATTAGGTTTATTTTATTCGCGCCGTGACTTGAATAACCCTGCTTACATTCGGGATGCTGTCGTTCGCCTCATAGCAAAGATTCCAACAATGGTGGCGGCGTTCCAGTTAATGCGAAATGGGAATGATGCAATACGTCCCCATGAGGACTTGGACTATGCTGCCAACTTTCTGTATATGCTCAATGAGAAAGAACCTGATTCACTGGCAGCGCGGATTTTTGATATCTGCTTGATACTTCATGCTGAACACACAATGAACGCCTCCACCTTTAGTGCTAGGGTAACAGCGTCTACTCTAACTGACCCATATGCAGTGGTAGCTAGTGCAGTGGGAACTTTAGGAGGACCGCTACACGGTGGAGCCAACGAAGAAGTCATTCAAATTTTGGAAGAAATTGGCTCTGTAGAGAATGTGCGTCCCTACATTGAGGATTGTCTTGAACGCAAAGCCAAGATTATGGGCTTTGGACATCGTGTGTACAAGGTGAAAGACCCACGCGCTACAATTTTACAGAACTTGGCAGAACAACTGTTTACCAAGTTTGGGCATGACAAGTACTATGACATTGCCGTAGAAATGGAAAGGGTGGTGGAGGAAAAACTGGGTCACAAAGGAATTTATCCTAATGTTGACTTTTATTCCGGTTTAGTGTATAGAAAGTTGGGAATTTGTACAGATTTGTTTACACCAATATTTGCGATCGCTCGTGTTGCTGGTTGGTTAGCACATTGGAAAGAACAGCTGGAAGAAAACCGAATTTTCCGTCCTACCCAGGTTTACAACGGTAAGCACAGCGTTTCTTACATTCCTATTGAGGAGCGTTAGGGAATGAGGGGGACAAGGGAGACAAGGGGATTATACCCATTGCCCATTGCCCCTTACCCATTGCCCATTGCCCACCTATTGGGGGTTTTATTGGCAAATTCTAATCCCTACTATAGGTAGATATTCTCGTGTCGCTAAAGGGGCAAAAACCATCCAACGATATACTAGGCATGGAAATTGCAAAAAATCTTAAATTTTGCATGATTTAGGTAGAGATATTAACGGGCAAATTTACAGTTATTAACAAGTGTGGATAGTTGTAAATGACAATGATCTGAGGACTTGAAGAGCAAAAGACATGAATTCAGGAATTGATCTGCAAGGAACTTTTATTCAATCCCTTATGGATTTAGGATTGCCATCTGGCGTAGCCAAGACGATTTGGATGCCACTGCCAATGATTTTGATGGTTATTGGTGCTACGGTGGGAGTATTGACCTGCGTTTGGCTAGAGCGGAAAATTTCCGCAGCAGCACAGCAGCGGATTGGTCCTGAATATATTGGTCCTTTGGGTTTGCTGGCTCCTGTAGCCGATGGTCTGAAGCTGGTTTTCAAAGAAGATATCGTGCCAGCTAAGTCTGACCCTTTCCTATTTACCCTTGGTCCCATCATCGTTATACTGCCAGTGTTTGTGTCCTATTTGATAGTGCCGTTTGGACAGAATATAGTCATTACAGATGTTGGGATGGGGGTGTTCTTGTGGATTGCTTTGTCTAGCATTCAGCCTATTGGCTTGTTGATGGCTGGTTATGCATCCAACAACAAATACTCCCTCTTAGGAGGGTTGCGGGCAGCAGCGCAGTCAATTAGTTATGAGATTCCATTGGCACTGGCAGTGCTGGCGATCGCTATGATGTCCAATAGCCTCAGCACCATTGATATTGTAGAACAGCAATCTGGCTATGGTATTCTTGGTTGGAATGTATGGCGGCAACCAGTCGGGTTTATCATCTTTTGGATAGCAGCCCTTGCCGAATGCGAACGACTGCCTTTCGACTTGCCCGAAGCTGAAGAAGAACTGGTTGCTGGTTATCAGACTGAATACTCTGGTATGAAATTCGGTCTGTTCTACCTGAGTTCTTATGTGAACCTTGTGCTTTCTGCCTTGTTGGTATCAGTTTTATACTTAGGCGGTTGGGATTTTCCAATTCCCATCAATTTGATAGCTGGTTGGTTGAGAATCAGCGAAACAAATCCTGTTTTGCAGATTGTAACCGCCTCGTTGGGAATAACTATGACTTTACTTAAAGCATACTTCCTCGTCTTTCTGGCAATCCTGTTGCGCTGGACGGTGCCACGGGTTCGCATTGACCAATTGCTAGATTTAGGATGGAAGTTCTTGCTGCCTGTTGGTTTGGTTAACTTGCTACTAACTGCAGCCCTGAAGCTTGCCTTTCCTGTTGCCTTTGGCGGATAGTCATTTGTCATTAGTTATTAGTCATACAAATGACAAATGACGCTCGTATCTTAAAAAGAGAGAGAAACACTATGTTAAAGTTCCTTAAGCAAGTTGGTGATTACGCCAAAGAAGCGGTGCAAGCTGGTCGCTATATTGGTCAGGGTCTGTCTGTTACCTTCGACCATATGCAGCGGCGTCCAATAACCGTACAGTACCCTTACGAAAAACTGATTCCTAGTGAGCGGTTTCGCGGTAGGATTCACTTTGAATTTGATAAGTGCATTGCCTGCGAAGTTTGTGTTCGGGTTTGTCCGATCAACCTACCTGTTGTGGATTGGGAATTCGATAAGGCAAGCAAAAAGAAAAAGCTCAATCACTATAGCATCGACTTTGGAGTTTGTATCTTCTGTGGTAACTGCGTGGAATATTGCCCGACTAATTGTTTATCAATGACAGAAGATTATGAACTTTCTACTTATGATCGCCATGAATTGAACTACGATAGCGTGGCGCTTGGTCGTTTGCCCTACAAGGTCACTCTAGACCCAATGGTCACACCTTTACGTGAACTTGTTTATTTACCCAAGGGCGTTATGGATCCCCACGATTTGCCTGCTGATGCACCTCGCCCAGGTGCTCGTCCAGAAGACCTTGTAGAGCAAGAAAAATAAATGTAATCAGTCAAGACTCAAGAGTCCATAGTTTTTGACTCTTGAGTTTTGAGTCTTGAGCTTTGACTTTTGACAGAGGACAAAAAACAGTGAATTTAGCGGAAGGAGTACAGGTTGTTTCATTTGGCATACTGGCTGTGATGTTGATTGGGACAGCACTGGGTGTGGTGCTGTTTGAGAACATCGTCCATTCAGCCTTTATGCTAGGAGGAGTTTTTGTTAGCATTGCTGGGCTATACCTATTGCTAAATGCTGACTTTGTCGCAGCAGCGCAATTGCTAATTTATGTTGGTGCAGTGAACGTGTTGATTTTGTTTGCCATTATGCTTGTAAACAAGCGGCAAGCTTTTGCGCCTGTCCCCAGTGCTTGGGTACGCAAAGTACTCACGGCTGTAGTCAGTCTGGGATTGTTTGCACTTTTAAGTACGATGGTGTTGGTAACTCCTTGGTCACTATCTACTGCTGTACCTCCAAGCGACACCATTGTTTTAATTGGTCAACATTTTTTCAGTGACTTTTTACTCCCTTTTGAACTAGCTTCTATTTTGTTGTTGATCGCAATGGTAGGCGCAATAATTTTGGCGCGTCGCGAGTATCTGCCCGAACAGACCATTTCAGCGGAACAACAGCAAATTTTAACATTACCAGAACGCCCCAGAGAACTAGTTTCGATAGGCGAATCGAGTCGCAATATTCAGTGAACAGTGAACAGGGAACAGGGAACAGGGAAGAGTTATCTAGCATTGCCCATTGCCCATTGCCCGTTGATAACTGATAACTGATAACTGATAATTGATAACTGACAAGGGGGACACCAATATTCATGCAAATCCAATACTTTTTACTACTTGCAGCAGCTTTGTTCTGCATCGGTATTTATGGCTTAATTACTAGCCGTAATGCTGTAAGAGTACTGATGTCAATTGAGTTACTGCTTAACGCTGTTAACCTAAATTTAATAGCGTTTTCCAACTTTCTAGACCCAACAACAATTAAGGGTCAGGTATTTACCGTATTTGTCATCACCGTAGCGGCAGCTGAGGCGGCGGTAGGTTTGGCGATCGTGCTTGCCATTTATCGTAACCGCGATACTGTCGATATGGAGCAGTTTAATCTCCTGAAGTGGTAATTTTGTGGAGCTCAAGCAGGTAATCATTGCTTACAAAGCACGAGATTCTCAAAGTAAACGCTGGGCAGAAATCTGTGCTAAGCAACTAGAACATCGTCAATGCCAGGTTTTGATGGGACCAAGTGGACCGAAAGATAACCCATATCCGGTATTTTTGGCTTCAGCAGGGCAACCAATTGACTTGGCTGTGGTACTTGGCGGTGATGGTACTGTTTTAACTGGTGCAAGACATCTAGCCCCAGCTGGCATCCCAATACTAGCAGTGAATGTGGGAGGTCATCTGGGGTTTCTAACCGAATCTGTAGAGGAATTTCAGGATACTGAACGAGTTTGGGACAGGTTATTAGAAGACCTTTATGCTATCCAGCGGCGGATGATGTTACAAGCCGCAGTCTTTGAGGGAAATAGCATAAGTTTGGAACCAGTGTCTGAACGTTTCCTTGCTTTAAATGAAATGTGTGTCAGACCCGCTTCTGCTGACCGCATGATTACCTCAATTCTAGAGATGGAAATTGATGGTGAGGTTGTTGATCAATACCAAGGGGACGGTTTAATAGTCTCCACTCCCACTGGTTCTACGGGTTATACTGTTTCTGCGAATGGTCCTATTATACATGATGGTATGGAGGCGATTACCATTACTCCCATTTGTCCGATGAGTCTTTCCAGTCGCCCCCTCGTCTTACCCCCTGGTTCCGTTGTCAGCATTTGGCCCTTGGGCGATTACGATTTGAGTACCAAGTTGTGGATGGATGGGGTCTTAGCGACTTCTATTTGGCCGGGACACCGTGTTGATGTGCGGATGGCGGATTGTCGGGCTAAGTTTATTATTTTACGAGAAAATAACTCGTATTATCAGACGCTGCGAGAAAAGTTGCTGTGGGCAGGAACAAGGATTCGCTATAGTAGTCACGTTAATTAAAGTCCGAGGCAAAAACTCCAAACTTCTCCCTTTAGATAGATGTATTTTCTTTTGTGGGAGAATTATTTTTCAGCAGAGGCATATTGATTCAATGTGTTTGAGGCATGTAAGAGACGATGCTCACGTGCCTACTTTGCTTTTTATCTCAAGTGAGGATTTGTGTTTATGTTAAAGAAAATCAGATATAACTTTGCCGATCAAGTTGTAGAAAAAATCTTAACATCTTCAACTGTAAACAGAATTATCAATCATTTTTCTGCACAGAATATACAATTACAGATGCAAAAAAATGCCTTAGAATCTACCGCCAAATATGTTGAAGAAAATATGATGAGTGCAGTCAGTTTTTCTGACCTTTTTAGTTTACTTCAATTTGCAATTTCACAAGCGAAGACAGACGGTCTTTTTATGGAGTTTGGAGTTGCTGGAGGAAATACTATAAATTTCATAGCCAAAAATGTTCAAAAGACCGTTCATGGATTCGATTCTTTTGAAGGTTTACCAGAGTTTTGGGTAGATAATCTTGGCGGGCGGTGGGAGAAGGGTAGCTTTAACATGGGAGGTAAGCCGCCATCAGTTCGTGAAAATGTGCAACTTCATTCAGGATGGTTTGAGAAAAGCTTACCTGAATTCATTGTATCTCATCAGGAAGATATAGCATTTATGCACGTAGATTGTGACTTATACTCCTCAACAAAAACAATATTCGACATATTAGGTGAACGCATCAAGAGTGGTTCCATAATAGCATTTAACGAGTACTTTAATTATCCTTATTGGAAAGAGAATGAGTTTAAAGCTTTTCAAGAATTTGTCTTAAAAAAGAACCTTAATTATGAATATGTAGGATACAATAAAGTGGGTTGGGAAGTTGTCGTGAGGATTCTTTAAATAAGGAAATTAGGTCACTAGAAAATCTAAGAAATCAAGTTGTCACTTCTGAGTATTACAAACTGCATCGACTTCTACCTCTATCAACATCGCTGGATCTATTAAAGATTTCACTTCTACCATTGTTGTAGCAGGTGGGTAGTCCATAAAGAATTCTTGATGCGCCCGTCCAAATTCAGCCCAACAGCTAATATCAGTGACAAACATTCGAGTCCGCACAACATCGCTGACGTCTGCTCCTAAATCTCGCAAAGCCTTTCGGACAATTTCAAAACAGCGCTTTGCTTGTGCGTATGCATCGCCAGGAGCAAACACTCCTCCCGTTTCATCAACTGGTGCTGTACCAGAAACATAAATTTGGTTTCCGACTCTTATAGCTCGACAGTAACCTACTTTCAGTAGACCGAAAACTTTTGTCAGTCAACGCAAGAATGAGGGTTTGGGGCGATGTTTTGGGCACAGGGTCGAGCGATCGCTTACCTTAGCAGGAGAACTCATCTACAACCCTATTGCTCAAAACGCAGATGATACGGGCATTCTGGCGGATTGTATACAATCCGCCAGAATGCCCCAATGGTAAGCCTTCTAGAAATCTTTTCGGTCTACTGACTTTTGATTCCCAGGAAGCACCAGAAAAAGTTCGCATGATTGGCATGATATGCTATGGCTCAACGCTTGATTGGTCTAGAAACTGAAGAATCACGACTTACTGATTCGTATAAGTAGTTTTGGATAGGCGAGTACCTTAGTAACCTCAATTATGCCAATTGTGTAACCAACAAGAGAGAGGGAAGAGTGCTTATTAGGTAAATTCTTGCTTTTTCTGACCTTTTCCTTTAGAAACTTCAGATTTTTTCTGACTTTTTAAACCTGTCTAAGTTTTACTAATGCTTTAAATTTAATTTAGTCGAAGATATACTAGCCTCGACCTCAGAATACCACTTTTTGGCACTCAGAGATTCTCTGAGTGCTTTTTTTCACTAGATTAGGACTTACACACCATCTTTGCCAGAAACCCGGTTTCTTCGTTCGTATTTAGTTACGAAACAGACGATTTTTGGTAGAAACCGGGTTTCTTTGCGTAAGTCCTGTAGATATCACTTTTGAGTAGCATTACTTATTGACAAATGGTCTATAACCTTAACCTCTCACGAATGTGGGCGCAGGTATCATGCTAATGCGGAAACAATGAGAGAGCAGATGCACAAGTGTGTTGAGTCGATGGAAAGTATTTGACGTTAGGTCTACACAAGGATGAAGAATGAAAGATAGAAGTTCTAAGAAAAAGCGGTCATGGTTAATCATGTCAAAATTGCTCCACCCATTAACCGCTCATATCGATACTTCAACTCTTCTTTCATCAAATACCAACGTTCTAAAGTGACATCTACCTCTATCACCTTTTCTGCTGCTTGTCGTGCCAAAATTAACACTTCTTCATCTTCTACTAAACTCGCCAATGTAAAATCTGGCACCCCTGATTGGCGAGTTCCTAGGACTTGCCCAGGACCGCGAAAGCGCATATCCATTTCCGAGATGAAAAAGCCATCCTGCGACTGTTCCAAAACCCTCAAGCGTTGCTGTGCATCTGGGCTTTTGGAACTACTTAGTAAAAGACAGTAGGACTTAGCCGCACCTCGACCAACACGTCCCCGAAGCTGGTGCAACTGAGATAAGCCAAATCGCTCCGCGTTTTCAATGAGCATGACTGTGGAATTAGGCACATCAACACCTACCTCCACAACGGTAGTGGAAACCAAAATTTGAGTTTCGTTATCACGGAATTTGCTAATTGCTTCATCCTTTTCGGCTGAACTCATGCGACCATGAAGCAGTCCTACCTGAAATTCTGGAAAGATGCTTTCCTGTAACTTTTTATGCTCTTCTACTGCCGATCGCACATCCAACTTTTCTGATTCTTCCACCAATGGCAAAACGACATAAGCTTGTCGTCCTTGGGCAATTTCCCGGCGGATAAGGTCATAAGCATGAGTGCGTTGCTGACTGGTGAGTACGGTTGTTTGAATCTTTTGCCGTCCTGGTGGTAACTCATCTATTTGACTCACATCCAAATCCCCGTGTACTGTCAGTGCCAAAGTTCGAGGAATGGGAGTTGCTGTCATAGTTAAGACATGGGGTTGTTCGCCTTTTTGCTGCAAACGCGCCCGCTGTTCCACTCCAAAACGGTGCTGCTCATCAATGACAACCAAACCCAATCGCTGAAAGTTAACAGGGTCTTGTATTAAGGCATGAGTTCCTACTAAAAGCGGCAATTCACCCGTTTCTAACTGAGCGTGAATTTGTCGCCTTTTTACAGTTTTTGTAGAACCTGTCAGTAATTCCACAGGTAAATGCATGAGATTAAACCAACTCACTAACTTGCGATAATGCTGTTCTGCCAAAACCTCTGTCGGAGCCATTAGTGCTGCTTGATACCCAGACTGAATGGCAGCAAGAATAGCAACTACGGCAACAACAGTTTTACCAGAACCGACATCCCCTTGTACCAGACGATTCATCGGTGCAGGTTTTTGCAAGTCGTTGAGAATTTCGTTAATGACTCGTTGCTGTGCGTTAGTGAGTTGAAACGGCAGTATTTCGGAGAATTTTTCCAGTAATTGACCTTTTGGGGCAAGAATGGCACTGGTTTGAGTTTGCTTTGCTTTCTGCTGACGTTGAAGTAACCCAAGTTGCAAGTAGAAAAATTCATCAAAGACGAGGCGGCGACGGGCAGCTTGGAGGCTTGCGCTGTCTGGTGGAAAGTGGATATTATGAATTGCTTCCTTCAATTCCATCAAATTATACTTAGCCCGCAGACCACTGGGCAATGGGTCTTTAAGATGAACAGTAGCAGGCAAAGCGGCAATAACTGCCTGTCGTACCAAATCCGCCCCCACTCCCTCTGTAAGAGCATAAACAGGCACTATTCTACCAATCATTAAAGACTCAATTGTATCTCCTGGATGTGCCAAAACTTCCAATTCTGGCTCTTCCAGCGTTAGACCATATTTACTTTCTTTCACCAACCCGCACGCCGCCACAATACTACCTTCTGGGTAGCGACGCTTTAAACTTTCCTGCCAACCACGACTGGTATAACGTGTACCAGCGAAAAAACGATTGATTTTGATATTACCTGTTTTATCACGTAGCAGCACTTCTAAAATCGTTAATTTCTTGTTTTTGGGACTCGTAAAGCAGTTACAGCGCTTCACAGTTGCTACTAGTGTCACCGTCTCTCCCGCTACCAACTCCTGAATATTCACCTGACGAGCATAGTCAATGTGGTCGCGGGGATAGTAGAAAAGCAAGTCACGCACAGTGTATAAACTAAGACGTGCTAAATTTCCAGCTTTTCTAAACCCTATTTCTGGTAAGTCACTCAACTTTTGATCTAAGTTAGGAGCAAGTCTGTGACTGACTTCAGCAACAATTTGAGATTTTGGCAGTGGGGAGTAGGGAGGAGAATTCTCTTTTGCTCCTCTGCTCAAGAGCTCCCCTGCTTCCCCTTCTCCTTCAGTCGCTTGCTGAACTTGGTATAAATATCTATGAGTTTCTGCTACTAAGTGTTGTCTATCTTCCAGTTCCAGATTGGCATAATTAGCAAATTGCGCTGCTAGTTCTTGCCAGCGACGACGTTCAATGCTAGGCAAGCCTATTGGGAATTTGCCAAAAGTTAGAGTGAGAAACTCACTAAAGCGGTATTGTTTGCCCAGCAAATCAGTAAAGCCTTTTTCTGCTTCTATTGCTAAGGCTTTGTGCAATCGTATCCAATCTGGTTTGTCATTAGTCATTGGTCATTAGTCATTAGTCATTGGTCATTGGTCATTAGTGAGCCAGTCGCCGCTAAGTTAGTTTCCAACTGGGTGACACTGGCTCACAAACGACTAATCATCAGACCAAACAGCACGCCATGCTGCTTCAGCTTGGGCAACAGAACGTTCCCGCTGTTTTTTTTGATATTCCTGCCCTAGCCTACTGAGCTGAACTAAGACACTGCGAATCTGCTTGCGATAAGACGAGAGTGTCGCGTCAGCAAATTCAATTTCCACAAGCCGCAGATTAATAACCATGATTTGTGTCACGTTAGAGTCTTCTGACTGCTGCTCATTGTCAATTTCAATAACCAAGTTTAGTAGGTTGGGAGGTCCTGGCATCACTTCGGTGGATGCTTCTGATGAAGCAGCTGCAGCTGCTTCTAAAATCGGTTCTGGTAATTTTTTGGGTAATATCCCTGCTTTTTGTAAACGAAGATTAGCTTCACGAGAAACTCCTTTGAGCTTCTGTTGTATCATTCTCTCTATATTCTGTTGCCATTTTGCCAGTTCTACAGGATTAGAGGTGTTTGGAAAAGAGAACACGCGAGTAAGGGAAGGTAAAGACAACAGAGTTGGACGAGGAGTTAAGGGAGTTGGAGAAGTTGGGGAAGTTAAGGGAGTTGGGGAAGTTGGAGAAGTCGTTATAGGAGTGAGAGAAGTGGGGGAAGTTGGGAGAGTTACGGGGGGAGTAGGCGAAGAGAGTTCATCTGTTTCCTCATCTTCTTCATCTTCATCTTCATCTTCATCTTCATCTTCATCTTCATCTTCATCTTCATCTTCATCTTCTTCATCTTCATCTTCATCTTCCTCCTGTTGCTCTTGCTCATTTTTTATAAGAGCTTGCAACTGTTGAGCCATCTGTTGACCCAACTTGCGCATGGCTTGTTGCAATTGTTGCTGCTGATTCAATGACAAACCCAAAAAGTTTTCAGGATATCCTTGAGTACACAACTGATAAGTCGCCAAAATCAGCTGCCTCTGTACAGTTTGCCCCAAAGCAGTTAGATAATTGGTGTAGGCGCTTTGGAGTTCTTTTGCGATCGCCTGTATCGCTTCTTCTAGTGCTAGGATATCCCGTTCAATTCGCTCGATTGCTTTCGCCATATCTTCTTGCTATTATCCATCTGAACCTTAATTTTGGTACAAATGTACTTACTTATTCTAAAATAACTACCCAAAGGATTTTGGATTTTTGAATGTTGAATTTTGGATTGACACAAAGATAGAGACTTTAATCTATAGTAACGTTCAGCAAATAGTAGTAATTTTTATTACCAAAATACCATCTAAAATCTGAAGTATAGCTGAGTTGGAATAAAAAACAGGTCAGCTAAGCTTGCTTGACCTGTCTTGGAAATAGTCCTTTGTCTTTTGTCTAGAACTAATGACAAATGACTAAATTACTTGCTGCCTACTTGTGCAGCAACTTCTTCAGCAAAATTGCTCTCTTGCTTCTCTATGCCCTCCCCTAGGATATAGCGGACGAAGCGATGAACTTGAATACCATCACCCAGATTTGATGCGCTCTGCTTAATCAATTCTTCTAATGTGATACTCTGATCGCGAATATAAGGTTGATCTAGCAAAGTCATTTCTTTTAGACGTTTTTCAATTCGTCCCTGAACAATCTTTTCTTTAATGTTCTGTGGCTTGTTTGCCAAGTCGTCCCGCCCCATTTCGATATCTTTTTCCTTTTGAGCAACCTCAGCGGGAATTTCATCTACGTTCACGTACTCAACGTTTGGGCAAGCCGCAACTTGCATAGCTACATTCCGTGCCAAAGTTTGAAACTCTTCACGACCAGCCACTGAATCATTGGGACTGTTCAGTTCAACTAACACACCAACTCGACCGCCAGTGTGGATGTAGCTGCCTACTACTCCTTTTGTATCTTCTGCCAGTGCAAATTTGGTGAAGCGACGGACTTGAATGTTTTCACCAAGTTGGGCAATAGTTTGCTTGATGAGACCTTCTACCTTAACACTTTCATTTTCAATGTAAGGTTGAGCCATCAAAGACTCAAGATTCTCAACGGTCGTTGCTTGCTTCGCCAGATTTTGAACCAGAGCTTTGAAAGCCTCGTTACGGGCAACAAAATCAGTTTGGCAGTTGACTTCTATGAGCACACCAACCTGACCTCCGGGTTGAATGTATGTATCCACCAAACCTTCAGCCGCAGTACGTCCTGCTCCCTTCTCGGCTTTGGCGATGCCCTTTTGTCGCAGCCACTCAATGGCTTTTTCCATATCACCGTCAGTTTCTTTTAGCGCCTTCTTGCAGTCCATCATACCGGCACCTGTTTTCTGACGTAGCTCTTGGACGAGTTTTGCAGATATTTCCGCCATGTTGCCTCAATTCCTATCCTACTTGACTAACAGTTTTAATCGCTCTCAAATAAAATTTTGAGTCCTGAGTTTAAGAAAGTCCTGAGCAATGAGTTCTGAGTGCTAAGTAAAAAGAACTCAGCACTTAGCACTAACTTAGGATTTTACCTGCGGCTAGAGACTCATCAATAGGAAGTACCACTAAGTACCAAGTACTACTATCTTACTCGGCACTGGCGAAAAGCTCCTCAGCACTCAATTATTCTTCTATTCTTCCTCTTCGTCGTTGGGAATTCCCAAGTTAGAGTAATCGGTTTCGCTTTCGTCGTAGTCGAAGTCTTCCTCTGCGCCTTCGTAATCTTCGTACTCTTCTTCCACATCCAATTGACCGTGACGACCTTCGTAAATGGCGTCCGCCAATTTGCCTACTATTAACTTAATCGACCGGATGGCGTCATCATTTGCTGGAATAGGAATATCTACGACATCTGGATCACAGTTAGTATCCAGCATGGACACAATAGGAATTGCCAACTTTTGGCATTCTTGTACTGCGTTATACTCCCGCCGTTGGTCTACAATCACGACCACATCGGGAACTTTCCGCATAGTTTTAATACCACCCAGGTATTTTTGAAGCTTCGCCATTTCCCGACGCAGCATTGAGGCTTCTTTTTTTGGCAGCAAATCGAGAGCGCCACTTTCTTCCCGACGTTCCAAATCTTTGAGGCGGTCTACCCGAGTTTTGATAGTTGCCCAGTTAGTGAGCATTCCACCCAACCAACGCTGGTTAATGTAGTGAGAACCACAACGGGCAGCTTCTTGGGCAATGATTCCTGCTGCTTGTCGCTTGGTACCAACGAACAAGAATTTTTTGCCAGCCTCAGCTTGTGACCTCATGTAGGTATAAGCTTGTTCCATCAACTGGGCAGTTTGCACCAAGTCGATGATGTGTACTCCATTACGAGCAGTGTAAATGTATGGAGACATTTTTGGGTTCCACCTACGGGTTTGATGCCCAAAGTGAACACCAGACTCCATCATTTGAGCCAATGAAACAACAGCCATCTTTTTTACTCCTATTCGGGTTAAACCTCCATCCAGGCGTATTTCCTAAAAAAGGAAACACCCGAACTCCTGAATGTGCGAGATTATTGCGAGATTATTAATGAACCATACTAAGGTAGCATACTTGTGACAGCTATTGGGGAATTAGAAATGTTGAGAAAATACGACATTTCAAAGAGGAAATCACTACACCTGTACAAGCGCGAAGCCGCCTTTGTCCATACTTTCTTCTCAGGTTGCCTTTTGCATTTGAGCATAAGCTTGATAGACACCTTTGACGTTATACCAGTTAAGGAAAATTCGGGCAATTTCTAAGGCTAACTGTGGTTTTCCTAAATGAATCAGCCATTGCAAAAATGGAGCCATTGTACGTTCGTTGAGGATGCCATTAAATGACAAAATTCCCCACAGTAAGCGATGTAACCAAGTCATTTGAATCATCATTCGCACTTCCCAAGTGGGATGCTTTTGATAAAACAAAACTCCCATGCGTCCACGCTGAATTTCTTTATCAATTAAGCTCGGCACTTGTTCTAAACTAAAGGGTGGATGCCAGTGATAGCCGATAGCATCCGGACATTTGATGAGTTTTAACCCAAGATTTTTGAGTCTGACTCCTAGTTCTAAATCTTCCCAACCATAAAGTTGAAAACGAGTGTCGAAAAGTCCTGCTTTCTCTAGCCAGTGCTTAGGAATGGCTACATTTCCTGTGGCAAAAAAAGCTGCGGAAAAATCTGTTATTTTGTATGGTTCAGATGTCGGATTGTCAAAATTACAAGTATTAATCACCGCACCGTAAGTAAAGAAGCGATCGCTTCCCAATTTTTCCTTGCCTTGTACCAGTGCTAAGCCATGAGCTTGCAGGAAATTCTCCGTTACAACCAAATCACTATCAACAAAAAGAATAGTGTCCCCTCGTGCCTTTTCTACTCCCAAATTTCGCGCTGCTGCTGGTCCTTGATGGTTTTGATGGAATGTTCTCACATGGGGAAATTCACCTTTGTGCGCTTCCAACCACTCTAACGTACCATCACCAGAGTCATCATCTACTAAGACAATTTCGTAACCAGTCACTGAACTTGACGCACTCAGTTGCTGCACTTCCAAAGCTCTGAGACACTTTTCCAAAATTGGCTTGCGATTGTAAGTTGGAATAACAACGCTAAAAAACACAGTCTCACTCACAACACTAAACAATTCAAAGTTCACACATTCAAAATAAGAAAACGAGCGTGCTAGTCTATCTTCAGGATAGGACAGCAATGACTAAAACACTGTTCCTTATGGCTAAACCACCTCAGTCCTTCTACGGCAGAGGCGGTTGAGATGAGTGAGTGTTATAAAGTACTGGCAGTTTTTGTCATTGGTCAAGGTACATGCACCTACCAGCACCAAAGAACGAAGATTTTTTGCCAGTATAATATAGTATAGAATCTTTATCAAAACTTCATGGTAAGCAAACCTTCCGAACAATCCATTACCCAAATTAGCGTAGAGGAACTGGCACAACGCTTATCTTCAAAAGAGCCAATTCAGTTCGTGGATGTGCGTGAACCACAAGAAGTGGCGATCGCTCACATTGATGGCTTTGTCAATTTACCTTTAAGTCAGTTTCCTGACTGGGCAGATCAAGTCAACACCCGCTTAGATCCTCATGCTGAAACCCTTGTGCTATGTCATCATGGCATTCGTTCCGCTCAGATGTGTCAGTGGCTCATGATTCAAGGGTTTACAAATGTGAAAAACATTGTGGGTGGAATTGATGCTTACTCAGCGTTGGTTGACCCTTCAATCCCCCAATACTAGCTCCTGTTTTGCATAAGCGTGGATATGTTGTCAGCTAAGACCAACGATTACAACTTGTCTTCGCTATCCTTTGGATAAGCTAGGATCGCTTTAAGTATTGACTGGAAAATATTTGTACTCTACCTGCGCGTATTGTTAGACTGTCACCTAAATTGGTAACTTGAAATACAGCGAGTTCAAGAAGCTTATGGAAGTATGTATAAGTAGGGCGCTAATTTACTTAAATCCAAAAGCTTTTTTGAAGCTGTTATCATATATAAAATATAACTTTTATCAGACCAGTACTGATTTTTTACATTTATTTCGTTTTTTTACTTATTCCTGTAGAAGCCAACAATTTGCTATCTTGTTTTACAATTACTAATCCTTTTTGGAGTTATCTCCACAAATTTTTTAAACTTCACTTAAGATACGGCTTTAGTACAAAATTCCCTCCCTCCTATGCAAGTCCAGCTTACAAATCGTCAACAGCACATACTTTGGGCAACAGTACGTCATTATATAGCCACAGCAGAACCTGTTGGTTCTAAAGCTCTTGTTGAGGAGTACAACCTTGGTATTAGCTCAGCAACAATTCGCAATGTGATGGGCGTGTTGGAAAAAGCCGGGTTACTGTACCAACCCCACACCTCTGCTGGACGTGTACCCTCCGATTCTGGCTACCGTATTTATGTTGATCATCTGATTACACCTTCTGAAACTTCAGCACGAGAGGTAGAACTAGCACTGCAAAAGCGGCTCAAGTGGGAGGATTGGAGTTTAGAAGCTCTACTGCAAGGAGCTGCGCATATTTTAGCAACTTTAAGTGGTTGCATTACCTTAATTACGATGCCGCAAACCGCGACAGCAGCGTTGAGACATTTACAACTGGTGCAAATAGAAACGGGACGGGTGATGCTGATTGTGGTGACGGATGGATATGAGACACATTCAGCATTGATGGATTTACCGCAAGCTTTGGAAGATACACAACCAGATACACAGCTCATCGACCGCGAGTTACAGATTGTCTCTAATTTTTTGAATAGTCACCTGCGGGGACGCAGCATAACTGAATTAGCTAACCTGGAATGGAGTGAATTAGACCGAGAGTTCCAAATATATAGCGAATTCTTAAAAAAATCACTTGCAGAACTCGCCCGTCGCACTCTCACACCATCTACGACACAAATTATGGTTCGCGGTATTGCTGAAGTTTTGCGTCAGCCAGAGTTTTCTGAGTTACAGCAAGCGCAAATGCTCATCCACCTGTTGGAAGAAGAACAGGATCAACTGTGGCGATTAATATTTGAAGAACAGCCGGAGGCGGAGAAGGTAGGTAAGCCACGACGAGTCATGGTTCGTATTGGCTCAGAAAACCCTTTAGAACCCATACGCAGTTGCTCATTGATTTCTTCTACTTATCGTCGAGGTTCTGTATCATTAGGTAGCGTGGGAGTTCTGGGACCAACGCGCCTAGATTACGAAAGTGCGATCGCAGTCGTTGCTACTGCTGCTGATTACTTGTCAGAAGCTTTTAGTTATTTCAATCCCCAATAGGGATTTACAAATTTGGATACTTGTTAACCTACGAAAAAACAGCACATAACATGGTTCTAAGTGGACTCGTTGAACCAAGAATCGCCGCTCATGCGTGGACGGCGAGTATCAAAGTAGCTGATTTATCAACCACGCCACAGCACTCTCCACATCGCTGACTTGTTCTCCTGGTGGAGTCGCTAGACGCTTTACCATCACTACCTTCACCCCAAGCTCCCGTGCTGCAATAATCTTGGCATAGGTGGCATTACCGCCACTATTTTTACTTACGACTGTATCAATTTGATGTTCAATCAAGAGTTTTCGCTCGTTTTCTAGGGCAAAGGGACCGCGATCGCATAGTATCATCCCTGATGGGACCAATGCATCAGGGGCGGGAGGCTCGATAAGTCGCATCAAGAACCAAATATCCTTTAGACTGGCAAAGGGTGCAAGTTGCTGCCTACCGATAGTCAGGAATACCCGCTTGGCAAATTCAGGTAATACAGCGGCGGCGGCTTCCACACTCTCAACTTCAACCCACTGGTCACACCGAAGGCGCTCCCAAGGAGGACGGATGAGTATCAGATGCGGTATTTTACAAGTAGCAGCAGCTGCTGCTGCATGAAAAGATATCTGCTTGGCAAAGGGATGAGTCGCATCAATCAGCACATCTATTTTTGCTTCTATTAAGTATTCAACCAGCCCTGCTTCACCACCAAAACCCCCAATACGTAGGATTCCTGGTAAGGCGGGTGGTTGACTGGTGCGACCAGCCAGGGATGTGATAACTTCTACCTCTGGGATAGCCGAGGCTTTAGCTGCTAATTCTGCCGCGTCACCTGTCCCGCCAAGAATAAGAAGACGTTTCATTCTTCAATTCTCGGTAACAGTTCTTTTGCTTGAAAGTCTTGGCTGATAATTTCGCCTTTGCGGTCAAACAATATAGTACCAACTTTAAGGGCAACATTGGCATATTTTTGCACGTAGGCAGTAGCCCTCTGACTAATTTTTTCAGCTAGTATCCCAAATACTGATTCTGCAAGTCCCAGTTCGATTAATTTTTTGTGTGCTGCATCTGCAGTCTTAACATCTAAAATTGACCGTACTGCTTGTATATCACCGCCAACAGCAACCACTGCTGCACTAATAATTTCTAATTTCGCATCTGCTAAATGACTAGACGTATTGAAAATACCACCTGCTAGTTTAATCAGTTTGCCCTGGTACCCCAACAGCAAAACAGAAGTTGCTTGATATAGTCCAGCTTCTACAAGCATTGCACCAATCCAGTTGCCTGTTTGCACAACTGCTGACTCTGGTATGCCTAAACGTTGTGCAACTTGCATACCATTGCTGCCAATACAAAACACCAAATTAGGACAAACTTTAACCTTCGCCTGCAATGACAAACGAAATTCTTCTAAATAGTCAGCTGCTGATAGAGGTTGAGAAATTCCACTGGTTCCCAACAAAGCTAACCCTTCTAAAATGCCAAAGGCTTCATTGGAGGTACGTTGCGCCAGTTGACGACCTTCAGGAAGAATAATTGATACTGTTGCTGTTTGCTCTGGGGAAATTAGAGGTAGTAAATTAGCATCAAATAGGCGACGGGCGTAGTTGTAAATCGCTGGTTCTCCAGAGATTGTTTTTCCCAAACCCTCTCCTGCTTCTAAAATCAGGGCTTGGGATTGCCTTTGTGACAACCTTACCCAAGCCCAAATAGGTGTGTTCCTTGTTAAATCTAAGTTATCACCAGGATCGCTGAGTGTCACTGCCAAAGCACTCTGAGCATCTAAAGCAGCTACCTGAGAAATCGAAATCTCTGCTATTTCAGAAAGGAGGTCAATCTCAACCGATAGTTGAGAGTCTATTTTTTCACGCAGATGCACTAGAGCAGCCTTAGCAGCTGCTACTGCAAACACTGGCAGAGTATAACCTGTACGAGCCATATGGCTGTCAAATGAGTTTTTAGAAACATCTTTGCTTCTACTATAGGGGAGAAGGTGTGACTTTAAGTTGCCTTTTCGACAAGTGCCAACCGCCCTTCTTTGTACGCTTGCCGCAGAGCTACAGCCTCTGCCACAATATGCTGAGCGCTCAACCCCTCCTCATCTATCATCTTTTGTAAAGTCGTTCCAGTCTGCTCATCTGTTTCGTGAATTGGTGGAATTTGGCAGTATCTCCCTCCATTCTTTGTCCGCCTCCAAATACTTGGTTTTTCAGGTTTTCGTGCTTTGGGAGTTCGCTGTTCTCTCATTAGGGAACGTACAGCTTCTTGGGTGATTGCAGTTAAGTCTAAAAGTCTATCTATGACTTGCTTGTACTTCTCGCTGTTCTGGGCTAGTTGATAGACAGTGCTTGGTTCAATTTGTGCTAACTCTTGAGGCGAAAACTTTTGAAATGCGGCTGCAATCTTGAGATATCTTTTTTCTTCACCTTTCCAACCTTGAGCAATCAGTAATCTTTTATACTCTTTTAGAGAGTGCCTCTGTTTTTGCTTTGCTATCCAAAAGGCATGATGCACAATTGTTTCGGTGGCATCAGCAAGCATTTGGAAGGAAATACTATCATCCACAATACTTTTGATAGCAGTAGCTCTTTCTTCTATATATTGTTGCTCAAAATCCGATTTTGCAATTGCTTGTTCGTCACTTTGGACTGCGATTGCACTCTTGAGTGGTGTCATCATGGCATTAAATATTACTGTATTTTATTTGTCTGTTGTTCCCTCACGCCCTTGTACCTTGCCTGCTTTAACAAAAAGGAAGAGGATCGATGTGAAGCACGAATGTTGTAGCAGATGTAGCGGATAAGATACTTGTATCTTCCACAAACAATTTATCCGTTATATCCGTTAATCATCTGTTGCCGTCTTCTTTCTTGCTGTCTTCTTTCTTCTTTCTTGTTTAATGGCTTCATCTCAAGTCTTTAGATGGTTCAAGACATGAGTACTACCGTACAAGTCTTCAAAGATAGCCTGCACACCCCAAGGTACTTCTTTTGGTTCGCCAGTAATTGTAACACCCTGAGCGCGAAGGAGTTCGACTTGGGCATGGCAATCTTCAGTGCTAAAGACAAAACCTGGTGTTTTGCCAACAAGTAAAAGTTTTGATTCTGTTTAGGGCTTGTGAAGTATAATTTCTAGATCATTCTGATCCTTGAAACCGACTGTCACCCAGCGATCGCCGAACGCGAGTGCGTGTCCGATAGGACAAGGCGGGGCTTTACCCATTGCCTGATCTGTATTCACCAACATCACGTAATTCAAGTCCAAGCTTATCGGTATACCATTAAAGAGGGAACTCTTAACAGGGAACAGGCAACAGACTGTTTCAAATGGGGATTTAGACCCCACTTGAAACGTACCACTTATAGAAGTCGGGGTCTTCGGCTCCCAGAGGGAATAGGGAACAGGAAAACTGTTAAGAGTTCCCTGTTTCCTATTCCTTTCTTCGATGAAGTGCTTCATCATAGTCCTTCACAAATACACTGACGTGCGTCAAACGGCTAAGCATTTGAAACTCCTCCCTAATTAAAGGCGATCGCCCTTTGGGCGGCTTCCCTTGGGAGCATCGCGCCAGAGGCGGATACGGAGTGCCATTGCACAGAGTACAGCCCTAATGGGGTATCGCCAAGACCAAAATCTTTAACTAGAACAATTGTACTACTTTAAAAGAGAAAAGAGTAAACCCTACAAATACTCATTTTTTTAGAAGTCTGATGAGGATTTTATACATCAAAAATCCTCACCACTCTTCAACGCCCTTCTCAAGAGCACAGACGCTGAGTCTTACGGACGCGCTGTACCCGATAGTGTCTGTTAACGTAGTTACTTTTGGGAACTTTAATAATTCTTTTATAAGTCTTTATTTTTATGAGTCTTTTATATAGCTTTACATATTTAAAGAGACATTATGATTCTATCTATTACAGTTCAATTCCCTACAAAGAAACCAACCTTGCAATTTGGTGCCAGCGGTCAAATCGTTAAAGAAATGCAAAAAGCCTTAAATCAGCGGCTTATTCAACTAGATACTGTATCAGTCTCTCCTTTGTCGGTTTCTACCACAGGTTACTTTGACCACCAAACCAGAGATGCTGTGAAATACTTGCAGTGTCTTGCTTTTTTAACTATAAACGGGATTGTGGGAGAAGAAACTTGGGCATATTTATGCAACGGATTTGCCAGCTTGCCAAAACTTAGTATTGGCAGTAGTGGAACTGTAGTGAAAGCTTCTCAAGAAGCCTTGGAAGTTGGTGACTACTACTTTGGTGCTATTGATGGTATTTTTGGAGTAAAAACTGAGGCAGCAGTCCAGGCTTTTCAAGTAGAACACTCTTTAGCAAGCAATGGCATCATTGACCCACTTACTTGGAATGCGTTAAGCAGGTTAGATGCCCATGCCTCTCGTTGTGGTGTGAATGCATTTCGTGGGTATTAAATGTATCAAAATCGGGAGCATCCCAAATGTGTAAATTTATTTTATTTTGTAGTGGGGATCGGACTGCCCGCTTCAGTAAGAAAGTAAGGAGCTTTCCGGCACACCATACCCGTCTTTTTTGCATGCATTGGGATGCTCCCTCAAAATCAGAGTGATTCGCAGTCGGTTTTTTTCTGCGTTTTTTTAGTGATTGGAGGTGATTGGAGGTTCTTCTTCAGTTTTAGGTTCAAAATTAGCTAGACATTTCTCAATTTCGATGTCGATGGCAGCAATTTCTTTTTGATAAACTTCATACAGGTTTAATTCTTGCTTTAGCACAAACAAATGTTCAACACGATAATCACCTGTCAAGGCTTTGGCAATATCTGTGTCACAAGTAGGAGAACCGTTCATCCTAAAGCTGGACGATGCTGAATCCAAGGTTTTGCAGCTTCCAGTTGCGCTGCTAAGCGAATGAGGGTGGCTTCCGCTGCTGGACGTCCTACCAACTGGACGCTCCGAGGTAAACCTAGCTCATCAAAACCTACAGGAAGAGCGATCGCTGGTTGTCCAGTAGCATTAGCTGGGGGACAAGGTGCAACCCAGCCAATAATCTTTTGGAATGTTTCTTCTGGACTCAAGTTTGCCCATTCTCCTACACGAATGGGTGAATGTAGGTAAACTGGCAACACAAGCACATCTATCGTGTCAAAAAATGCGATGATTTGTCGTGCGATCGCCTGCATTTGATAAACCGCTTTCAGGTACTCACCCGCAGAACCTGTTCTCGCTAAGAGTAAGCGATTCACTGGTTGCAAAGCCTCAGCAGGTATTCCCGACGCAGCTACGCTCGTTTGCCAAACAACTTGAAATGGTTCAACTAATTCGCTAAGGTCTATGCTTTTCTGTTCGACGGTATGACCAAGTTCTTGCAATAATTGTACTGTTTGCAGAACACCTTCCTCACACTTAGCATCAGCTTCCCCCAAAGGAGGGAGACTCGTAGCATAGGCAATTCGCAAACTGCCTGGTTTTTCTTTTGCAAAAGCAAGAAATGATGGTTCTGGATCGCTTAACCAATATGGATCACCCGTGACATATCCAGACATGACATCTAAAAGAGCAGCTGCATCAGCAACAGTACGTGCCAAGGGACCATTCGTTGCAATACCGCTGACGCGATCGCCTACTGGTGCATGAGTCACTCGTCCTCTTGATGGCTTGATTCCTATTAAACCACAACAAGCTGCAGGTCCACGAATCGAACCACCACCATCAGAACCTTGAGCAATAGCGCATAATCCTGCTGCTACCGCCGCCGCTGCACCACCACTAGAACCGCCTGGGGTGTAGTCCAAATTCCACGGATTTCTGGCTGGGGGAAATCCCGTAGGTTCTGTGTAAGGAAATGAACCAAGCTCTGAAGTTGCTGTTTTGCCCAGAAGAATAAACCCAGCTTGCTTAATTTTGACGACTACCCCATCATCATAGTCAGCAATATTATTTAGTAAAGCAGGACTTCCATAAGTACAAGGGACACCTGCAACAGGGTTAAGGTCTTTAATAGAAATCGGCACTCCAAAAAACGGTGGTAATTCCGAGGTATTGGAAAGCATTTGGGTTTTGGCTTTCGCATCTGCGATCGCTTGTTCTGCCATGACTGTAAAATAACTTCCCAGTTGAGGATTCAACCTAGAAATGCGTTCTAGATAAACTTCCACCAATTCCAACGGCGATACCTCTCGACGTCGGATTAATTGCGCTTGTTCTAGTGCTGGGGTAAAAGCTAAATCAACTTTGTTCATTGAAACAATGACCTCTTAAACAAGAATCCCCTGCATTGAGGAGATTGGATTTTAATTTACACTCTTAACAACGTTACAATTTTTACGATTTATAACTTAGAGAGAATTTTGTAGAGCCAGAGTTATCTTACCGAGTTTTATTCTGTTTTATACTGTGCAGTCATTTTAGCTTGTTTAAATCTCTTCCACCCACAGGAGATAGCTTGCAAAAGTGCTATTCTTGAGTGCGTTGTAAAATTTTTGGTCGGCTGTGACTAGCTGGCGTCCCTGCGTGACAGCTAGAGCTAGATAAAGGCTGTCATAAACTGCCGTATCCATTTGTATAGCAATATTTAGAGCAAAAGGCATCAATGGCTGAGATAAATACACCTTTATAGGAACTGTGTTCAAGTCTGCTAGAGTCTGTTGTGTTGTGCGTTATCAGCAGTATCATCACCCCGACGTACCCGTTTCCACAAAACATTTCCTACTTCTGCAAAAAAGAAATCTGGAACTAAAAAGCTGTGATCACTTGCCAGTAACTGCCGAGCTGCATTGGAATAAATTTTAGGCACAAACCATTTTATGGCAACGCTGGCATCTAGAACATAGCGGCTCACCGTTGGCGATCCTCACGAAGCAACTCAGCGCTATCACTAAAAGTTCTCCCTGCGTATCTTTCCTGAGCTCGCGCTACAGCTTCTCTTGCCTTCGCCATATCACCGCCCGTATGATATACCTCATTTTCCGCAGCTTGCTGTAGTATATATTTTAATTCTTCTTGTAAAGAGCGACCATGCTGTTTCGCAAGGATTTCAATCTTTTCAAGAATAGCAGGATCTATGTTTTCAACTAAAATTTGAGCCATAGTTGACTTCCAATGATTTGAGGTGATTGTTGAGATTATAGCTTGAGCGAATCCTTACCGCACGCTACGCGATGGGCAAAGCCCCGGCAAGGGCGATGGCGCAAAGAGCGCCCGCTGAGTCCTTCTCCTATCAGAGAGGCTGCTTCATGTGGACACGCGCAAGGGACGCGATGGTGCGGAGCACCCGCCTTGGGCGCGATGCTCCCAAGGGGAGCCGCCCAAAGGGCGATCGCACGCTTGTTGATATGGCTTGGGAATGCGATCGCTCTTGGAACGAAACCCAACAGACATCTTGCACCATTCTCAATAAAACCGAAAAAATCCAGTTTCTTGCGAAAGGTACAACCTGTAACCCTTGATTTATGGTCCAGAAACCGGGTTTTTGGCATTGGTGCAAGATATGAGCCAACCTACAGTTAAGATTTCCGTACCCTTTTTAAGCTGTTGTGCCTTTAATTTGCACAATTCGGGCGGACAAAACAAGTCAAAAATCAAAAATCAAAAGTCAAAAATATTAATTTTGACTTTTGACTTCCCTGTAAGTCCTGTGGACTGGCTACGCCAACGCGTAGCGTCTCCGGAGGAGAAGGGGTGGCTCACCCCACAAGAGTTTTATTTAAATGAATTGTGCAAATTATCAGATTTTCAGCTTATGATGCCCTGTACTTAGTGTCTGACTTTAGAACACTTTGCGCTCTTCTAAATGGGCTAGAATGTCTGAGCGCTGACGCCAAACTGGACGCAGCTGCTTGCGAGCGAATATCTGCAACTGATCGCCGACATGGGGCGAACCCGGTTGAGTTGCATTGCCGTAGCTAATGAGTGCCATCGCCTTGACTGGTTGAGAAAACTCAATAGCAGCGACGAACGAATCACCAGCAACAGCTTGGAAGTGACTTTGTGAAGCTGGAGCAAAACTGAGGACGCGGAAGATACCAAGACTGCCATCGCCACCATTGGCAGGCAAATCCTTATTGTTTATCGCCAGCCGGAAAACATCCCCCCATGCCACATCTAGCGCTCCGTATGCCTTTTCCACTTTGGTCGCAACAGCTTCCAGTGTTGCGACTGCACTTGTTGGATCGGCTAAACCATCTGGCGTAGTGCGTGGGGAGTCTTCACTCCAAGGTTTGCTGAATGCTTTGTCATCTAAGTCCATCTGTTCCACCCAAGAGGCAAAGAGTACCGCACCCTTGCTATCTGCATTCGCTTGCCTATCCCAAGCTTCTAGGACATCAGCAGCTCGCCGTGCTAAGGAGCCTCCTTGCTTCCGCGCTGCGAGGAATAAGTCATCCAAAATGCGATCTGCTAGTTCCATGCGGGTCGAATGTTTGTATCGCACCATCTCATCGAAAGAAATTTTGTCATCCTCAAAGAGCATTCTTATAGAACGCTCTGTCCGAAAATTGCCGGGAAAATTCAGAGAACGAGGTGCCATGTAAGGAGGGTAATTATCTGCTTTAATAGCAGTAGGAAATGTCGTTGTCCAAGGTGGGTCGTTAGTATTTTGCAACCAGCCGCTTTCTGGATCAATGACGCGGGGTAAATCTTGGTAGGGATGGATTTTCGTCCATAGTGTTTTAGACGTGTCACCAGGAATAATCCCTTGCCAGTATTTAAAATCACCTTGAGAACGAACCGGAACATCACCGTTGAACAGGTGCATGATGTGCCCATCTCTGTCTGCATACATTACCGTAAACATCGGTAGTTGCAAACGCTTGAGAACAGATTGAAACTGTGTGAGATTTTTTGCTCGCGCCATATCCCACCATTGCTCGAGGACACCAGGTCGATCAAGCCCTACAACGCGCAACGCCAGAGCTTTTCCATCTTTTTCTGTCACCACAGGACCGTGAACAGAACGTTTGACGACGAGGGGTTGTTCGCTTAACGTACCGTCTTTTTGTTTGACTTTTAAGGAGACGGTTGTTGTCTGGAAGGGAAGAACTTTACTATCAAAGCTATAATCATTTTCCACTAATTTGAGTTCGTACACATCCCAACCATCGTAAGTGTTGACGGTGTGAGTCCAGCCCAAATTATCGTTGAAGGCGATCGCCAACACAGGAATTCCTACAAGTGTTGCTCCATAAGCATTAATATCAGGAGTTATCACTTGTGCTTCGTACCACAAAAATAAATCTGACCAAGGCAAGTGGGGATTCGCAAGTAGCATCGCTTTGCCACTTGCAGAATGTGATGGGGCGATCGCCCAACCATTAGATCCTGCTTTTGATTCTTCCTTGGCGACACCTGTAACCTCGTCTGGGTTAACGACAAAAGTAAAATGCAGGACTCGGTGTAGGTGAGCCAGCACATCTTCCGCCTTGACTGGTAACACGACTTCCACTTCATCATCAATCAGTTCGCCATGCTCTTTGACATAGGCATTGATTCCAGCAGCAAAGGCATCCAAGTAGCTGCGAAAACTGGGACTCTGTGCAGTGTACCAAGAGCGAGCGCGTTCTGGGATTCCTGTCGTGAGTACCCAACGGTCTGATTCTAAATATTTTTCTCCCCAATATTCGGCAGCACGTCCCCGCGCTTGACCGTAAAGACGCAAAAGCAAGTTACCATGACTTTGCATCTGCGCCCAACCAAAGGCTTGAAATGCACTTGCGTTATCTTTGCCGTAGATGTGGGGTATGCCGTAAGTATCCCAGAGTATTTCAGTTGATTTTGTTAAGAGTGCGGGAGTGTGGCTTCCTACAACTAGAGTAAAGAGAACACCAAGCACAAATGGTACAAGTCGGAATAACTTTCTTTTGAAAGCTTTATGCAAATAGCCCATCATAACGTGATTTCAACGATTTTAGAAGCTGAAAGCCTTATAATTTATGGCTTATTGAAATTCAGTATAAAAGTAAATGTCCATCATTTTTGAGAATAAAGTCAATAATTAACAGAATTGGTGGAGTTGCTGACTTTATTTTCAATAAGCTTACAAACTTTTAGAAGTTGCGATTTCCCAAAACCTTTTCTAGCCAGGTCTTTCAGAGCTTCAAGCTCATCGTACTCACGTTGTTTTAATCCCTCTTGCAAAAAGCGATCATGCTCTTTTGCAAGGATTTCAAGTTTTTCAAGAATAATAGGGTCTATGTCTTCAACTAAAAGTTGAGCCATAGTTGACTTCCAATGATTTGAACAGGTTGTTGAGATTATAGCTTGCTTGAGCGAATGGCTTACGGCACGCTACGCGATGGCACGAAGTGCCCGCCAAGGGCGATCGCGCAGAGCGCCCGCTGAGTCCTCCGGACACGCACTCGCGTAAGTCCTGCGGACAGGCTGCGCCAACGCGATGGCACGAAGTACCCGCCAAGGGCGATCGCGCTTGGTGGAGATGAGAAAAGGAAACTTTATTTCATAACAACTGTTTATTTTTAAGTCGAGATTATTGAATTTTCGGACCCATGTATCCAATGATTATCTTTCCTGGTCCTGATTCCACAGAAAAATGAAGTCGCCAAGCTCCTGGGGTCATGCGAACGTGCAAACTAAACACACGCTCCCTACCATCAGGACATTTAAAAGTTAATTCTTTGCTCAGTCGCTTCAGCCTTGAATCACTCTCCGGAGATACCTTACAAGGAAGAGTTTCCATATTAAACCCTCCTTCTGTCCAGCTTTTGCAAGATTCCTCCAGTTCAAACAACCGTTTCACAACTTGCTGTAGCATCGGGTTACCACTACCAAGGTTTTGTACTTGCTTGTAGACATCATCGGAAAACTCTAGACTGGGGAATAACTCATCTCTTCGATTCCAAAGAGTTAATCCGTCAAGAACTCCTGTACGGATACGCTTTTGAATCCAATTAGCGTGTTCTTGTACATGATCGCTACAACTGGCGTGCAAGATTTCTACAATTTCATCGGTTACCTCTCCATCTTCATTTTCATCTATTCTTCTGAGTTCCAACAGTAAGCGACTGCAATTCCATCGTTCGTCTGATACTAAGCTGACTGCGATTGTGTCAAGAATATGAGCAACTCCAAGCCCAACGACTAACTCTCCTTGATACCAGAATTCAGACAGTCCTGCGTTACTTTCGATGCTTTGAATTTCTACATTTGCAATTTCTGTTGAAAATGGTGTTTTTGTTGCAAGCGTTTTCATAAAAAGCCTTTCTACTTGGTCTACTTCCTTATCATTTAGCCAGCGACGAATAGGATAGTTAGGTGCAAGTAGTGTAGTATGAAAGTCGTACTTAGTGCGAAGATTCGCCTTCACGCCGTGAGCCTTTACTGTCTTGATAGTCTTAATAAAGCAAGATATCCATTGCCTTGCTATATTTTGATTAGGAGCAGGATTTTGTAGAGAGAGTTCATTTAATATTAGATCAAGATCCACCTTCTACTCTCCCGCAGGTTCTAACAAAGCATCTAAGCTTTTTTCCCACTCGTCAAAGAAGCCATCTGGCCATTGATCAATTCGTCCGTTTCTATCAATATGTGGTGATATAACTTCAGTAAAAGCTAATCCATCTTTTTCTTGTCGCTGTAAATAATGCAACTGGACATCTGTAGGATTAAGCTTACCGCTATGAACCGCAAGACGAATTCCATTTAAAACATGATCACTATGAGTTTCTATCACTACCTGAACGCCACAACTAGCTGCAAGCGACAACAACTCACCCATTTTTGCTTGCCCTTTAGGATGGAGATGGGCTTCTGGATTTTCGATGAGGATAAGTGTACCTGGTTCTGATGCGAGTACTGCCACAATAATTGGTAAGGTGTAGCTAATTCCAAATCCAACATTAGTAGCTCGATATGGATTGCTGTCTCCATAGGAATATTGAAAACTCATCAAATCAACGTCTGGTTTTGGAGTGATATTGAGGCGTGTACCTGGGCTGACTTCTCCTATCCATGCTTCTACTTGGTTGCTTAGGTTCCACGACTTTGCTTTTGGATGGCTCAAATTACCATTAGGAATATCTTTATCTCTATAAATAGTAAGGAAATGTGCAGTGTATTCGCCTATAGTGCCAATTTGCCCCAGTCTTCGTACTTGATAATCTGACATTTCATTAAATGGTCTAGGTCCTATACGTTCTGCGTGAATGTAGTGAAACTTATTGCTAAAAAGACTTGATTTATAAATTTCTTGAGCAACAGGTGATGATGCAAGATTTAATACATCAACCTCTCGGTCGTAGTTGAAATGCCATACTCCTTCTAAGCCATTTTCCCAAACAATATCAAAACCTATAAAATCATCTTTGCCTGCGCCTTCAAAAAGGGCATCTTGAGCCGTACCAATACGAACTAATTCACCATTCAGCGCCAAGCCTGTATTTGGTAATAAGCTCTGTTGATAAGATTGACGCAGGAGCAATAGCGATTGCAGCACTGAAGACTTACCAGTGCTATTAAGACCAGAAAGCAGGGTTAGCGGTCTAAATTCAAGGAACTGATTTTCAAAAGGTTTGAAATTTATCAAGCGAAGCGAATGAATCATGACAGCACTTCCTGAATTATTTTTTCAATGGTACGAAATCGATATTCAACCTTGCTCGCAGCCTGAGAGATAGATGTTAAAAATTCTTTATCATTATCTACGTAACTGATAAACTTATCAATTAATTCTTGCTTACGGTTTTTCAAGGTTTGAATATCTTCATCATTTAGCTGACTAAAATTTACGGACCAAACTTCAAACAAAGATTTATTAACTGGGTATTTTTTTCTGTTTTTATTAGAAATTTTGCGAAAAGCATTTTGCCCAAAAATATCCAAACCTGCAATCATTGCCTTTTTGAATTTTTTATCAATATTTATTAATTCTACTTCCGAAAGATTATTGATTTTAGATAAAGCTTTACTTAAAAAAGAATCTCTCGTTTCTTCCTTATAATCTTTGTAAGAGGTAAGCATGAATGCTAAGAAACCAAGTACAAATTCCCGATCATCCATACGCTTTTTTTTCGAGTTGCTAAGATTAATCACCTGACAAAAATCTTTAGATTCCGCAAGTTGACGCAAAAACTTGTTTGCCTTACCAGGGTTAAGAGCATGGCGTATTTCTTGAGGGGAAAGACGTACACCCCCTGTGTTAATCCGTTTAAAAATGTTGTATTTTACTTCTATAGGTGTGCCTTTTTCAATCAAATATACTGTAGGTTGAGTTTCAAGGATTCGCCGCTGGTATCTAGGCTCTAGTTCATCATAAGTTTTGCCCTCAAGATTTGTGAGATACTCTAGTCCATTTAGCTTAAGTCTCCTATCGCTCTTATCACTAACAAATTGCTTGAGGGCAGATAGCCGTTGTAATCCATCTACAACTAGCCATTTTTCTTCATTAGTTGCATCTATGTAAAAGGCTGGTAGTGGAATCCGAATGAGAATGGACTCAATCAATCGGCTTTTAACATCATCCTTCCATATATCTGCCTGACGCTGAAAATCAGGTGCTAAATCAAGGGCTTCCTCATCAATTCTTCTCAGTAATTGCTCAATTGTTGGTTCTTTGGTAATAATATTAATTTTCTCAGGATCATACCGGAAAGCCACTTTTTCGTATTGCTCTTCATCATTGTCTTCCTCATCTAAATGTTCTTCGTCAAGTAACTCTGTGTTGTCGCTCTTCAAATCTGTCATGGTGTATATTCCTTGTCGTTAACACCCATTCAAGCTTTATTGTTTATGCTTATTAAGAACAAATTCGCAAATGGTATATTTTTTTATCATATTATCTGCCAATATTGTAGAGACGCGAAATTTCGCATCTCTACATCATAGCGTCCACCTTAGCGTAGACTATTATTTGTTTACTACTCCAACACCCGCCATATCCAAAATTTGCGGAATCAAGTCTTCACGCTTCACCGCCATCATGTGAACACCCTGACACAATTGACGTGCCATCTGAACTTGTTCAGCGGCAATTTTCATCCCTTCCTCAAGAGGGTCTTTTGCTTGCGCTAATCTATCAATGATGTGCTCAGGAATATTTACACCAGGTACACACCGATTGATAAATTGTGCATTTTTCGCTGATTTCAACAGAAAAATTCCTGCCAAAATCGGTTTGTGACAACCAGCAGCAATTTTGTCCATAAACTTTTCTAGCAGTTCAAAATCTGTAATTAATTGACTTTGGAAAAACTGCGCTCCGGCTTTTAATTTGCGCTCAAACCGACTTTGTAAGCCAGACCAACTAGCACATTGCGGGTCAACTGCTGCACCAGGAAATAAGTCTAGCGCACCATCACTCAGAGGTTTGTCATTGCAGTCAACGCTTTGATTCAGTTTGTGAATCAGTTGCAGCAAGCGCACAGCCTCAAGGTCAAACACACCCTTAGCGTCGGGATGGTCCCCAGCTTTCACAGGGTCACCAGTCAAAGCTAAGATGTTATGAATGCCCAGAGCATGAGCGCCCATGAGGTCGGCTTGTAAAGCAATACGGTTGCGATCGCGACAAGCAATCTGACAAATCGGCTCTATGCCATTCTGTAACAAAATTGCTGACGCCACTACTGAACACATCCGTAACACTGCGCGGCTACCATCAGTAATATTGACGGCATGAACCCTCCCCTTAAGGGTCGCCGCCATTTTTACCATGTGTTCTGGATTACCGCCTTTCGGTGGTGCTACCTCGGCGGTAATTAGGAATTGACCAGCTTTAGCTGCTGTACGGAAAAAAGTTAAAGCAGTTGGATTTATGGTATCCAGCATAATCATGACGATTTCTGTCTTTGGGTACAGCTATATCACATGACACCTCTAACAGAAAAGCTCATAGCGGCATAGAGTAACCCATAGCGGCTTTCACTTGAGTGAGAGTTTGGTTGGCGATCGCCTCGGCTTTGTGCTTTCCATGGCGCAACACAGACTCCAGATAGCTTTTATCGTTCATCACCGCTTGATATTTGTCTTGGATAGGTTTGAGGGCTTCAATCACTGTATCTGTCAACAAAGGTTTAAATTGCCCCCAGCCCATCTCCTGACACTCAGTTGCTACCTCTTCCTTCGTTTTGCCGGAAAGCAGCATATGCAGTGTTAATAAATTGTTACTTTCAGGACGCTCTGGATTGTCAAACTCCAAACCGCGAATAGGATCAGTTTTACAGCGCTTAATCTTTTTTGCAATCTCATCAGGCGGATCTAGCAAGTTGATCCGACTCATTTCTGAAGGATCGGATTTCGACATTTTCTTAGTACCGTCGGTTAAACTCATCACCCTTGCGCCTTCTTGGCGAATCATAGGTTCTGGTAACTTCAGTACTCGCTGATCTGGTTTGGCAAAGAAGTGATTAAACCTGTTGACAATATCCCGCGTCAGTTCTAAATGTTGCTTTTGGTCTTCACCCACTGGCACTTTATCCGTTTGGTAAAGCAGAATATCAGATGCCATCAGCACTGGGTAGTCCAATAAACCGACACCAACGTTTTCTCCCTGCTTAAGCGCCTTCTCCTTGAACTGAATCATATCTTCCAACCAGTTTAGGGGCGTGATGCAGTTGAGCAACCAGGTGAGTTCACTATGGGCAGAAACATGAGATTGGATAAATATGGTGGAGTATTCTAAATCAATGCCACATGCAAGATAAAGAGCTGCGATCGCGTAAGTATCTTGCGCCAGCGTCTCAGGTTTATGCGGTACAGTAATCGCGTGTAAATCCACCACGCAAAAGAAATTATCGAACTGGCTTTGGATTTCTACCCAATTGCGAATAGCACCCAAGTAGTTACCCAAATGTAAATTGCCAGTTGGTTGAACTCCAGAAAAAATTCGTTGCCTGCCCATAAACTTCAATATACTGTTTTCAAATCTGACGATAGCGGGAATAAAACTGATTTTCTTAGTTTGACATTTCTTTACATTTCATGCAAAGATGGGCAATGGTAAAAGTCCAAGATGTCGCTGATAATTAAGCTCATCCTCCTGCAGACAACCTATCCGTTGCCATCCTTTACAAAAATCGACAAAATTTTAGATCTCTAGAGGCAAAGCAGCAGTAAGCTTGATATTAGTTAATTTTTTTTACATTCCGGGGTGTGTGCTTTATGAAAGCTTTACTACTCTGGCCCATAATGCCTAATTCCTTCTGGTCTTACCAGGAAACGCTTGACTTAGCAGATTTACGTGCAACAAATCCGCCGTTAGGGTTAATCACAGTGGCAGCAATGTTGCCTGCTGATTGGGAAATTCGGTTGATTGACCGTAATGTCCGTCTAGAGACTGATGACGACTGGGCATGGTGTGATTTAGTAATCATCTCTGCGATGATTATCCAGAAAAAAGATTTCTGGGAGTTGATTCAAAAAGGAGTAGCGCTAGGGAAAAAAGTTGCAGTCGGTGGTCCTTTCTCTACTTCAGTACCGGAATTTGCTTTGGAAGCAGGAGCACACTATCTCATTCTAGATGAAGGAGAATGTACTGTTCCCTTGTTTTTAGAAGCTTTGGCACGGGGTGAAGAACGAGGGATTTTCCGCTCACCAGAAAAACCTGATGTCACGCAAACACCAATACCGCGCTTTGATTTGCTAGATTTAGATACTTACTTGGCAATTACAGTGCAATTTTCGCGGGGATGTCCGTTCCAGTGTGAGTTTTGCGACATCATCAACTTATATGGTCGTAAGCCGCGCACGAAAACGCCAGAGCAAATGCTGGCTGAACTGGAAGTCTTGTATCAAATGGGTTGGCGGCGATTAGTATTTATCGTAGACGACAACTTTATTGGTAACAAGCGCAATGCCAAAGTTTTCTTGCGTGCTTTGATTCCGTGGATGAAAGAGCGCAACTACCCGTTTATTTTGCTGACAGAAGCATCTTTGAACTTGGCAGAGGACGACGAGTTAATAGACTTGATGGTGCAAGCTGGCTTCACAATGGTATTTATGGGCATTGAAACACCAGATGTGGACAGCTTACATGTCATTCATAAAGAACAAAACACACGCCAGTCTCTGATGGAATCATGCCATAAAATTACTCGTGCTGGCTTACAGATTATGTCTGGCTTTATCATCGGTTTTGATGGTGAGAAGTCTGGAGCCGGACAACGCATTCAAGACTTTATAGAGGAAACTGGTATTCCCCAAGCTCATCTCAGTTTGCTACAGGCATTGCATAATACTTCTATGTGGACTCGTCTGAAGCAGGAAGGGCGATTGTTGGAAGAGTTAGGCAACTACTTTACTTTCCAGAAATCCCTGATCAATTTCGTTCCCACTCGCCCAATGGAAGAAATTGTCACGGAGTATATCCAGGCTTTCTGGAACTTGTATGAACCACTACCGTATCTCAAGCGTACTTTCCATCACCTCAGTATGATAGAGGGCAAGCGTCCTAATAACAAACGGCCTTTAGGTTGGCATGAATTTAAGTTATTCTCAGCAGTTTGCTGGCGACAAGGTTTTGTTCGCTCAACACGTTTTCGCTTTTGGTGGCAAATGCTGGCAATGGCATTCCAGAAACCACATTTATTTTATGACTACTTCGTTGCTTTAGGTGTTGGTGAACACTTCTTCACCTTCCGTCATGAGGTGAAGGCGCAACTAGAAGAACAACTGGAAGCTTGGAAGCAACAAAAGCAAGTACAAGAGGAGGATGCAAGTCTTCAATTATCTTCTGTGAGTTGAATGAGTTGATTTTTGTTTCGCGCAAAGGTGAGCCAGTACTGTAGGAGGGTTTCCCTCACTTGGTATCTGGCGTCGCACCAGGCGCAAAGGTACAAAGTTGTTCTTCGCGTCTTTGACATAGATAGAGATACATTACCAAAAGTTGACATTTCAAATAAATTTACTCAACAAAGTCACTTGGGGAAATCTTGAAAAAAGCAGCCAATTCTTTGATTTGATTGTCAGTGAGTTGACATTGACCATTTAGGATATCTAAAACAGTAGACTCGCTTTCACAAATGTGAGCCAAATCTTTAGGCTGAAGATTAGATTCTTTCAATAATGCTTTCAAGAGTTTAACACCTGTGAGAGTAGGCATAAGCTCGTGTTGCTGTTCATAGTCATAAACAAGAGTTCCAAGCACCTTTAGATAATCTCTATCATCTTGTGTCATATTTCCCTTATCTAAGATAGAGTGAATCCGATTCTGTGTAGCTATTAACTCTGTCTCATTGGTAATCGGACGTGGGGGAAAGATATTAACGAGTTCCATATAATAGCTACTAGGAGTTTTCAAACCACTCATCATTTTTCCATTTCTCCTTATCATATTGAGCATGGGTGAGTAAAGCGCGGACAAATACTGTTTGATAATCGTAATCTATGTATGTGATGAGACGATAATTATTACCGCTAATATTAAAAACCGTAAAATTTCCAACTTGGTCTGCAGAGGGAAATACTTGGCGTAAGTCGTTAAAGTTCTGAAACTGAGAATTAGATATACGCTGATACCATAGTAAAAGTCCAGTTTGAGCATTGGAGTGTTTTTCCCAAAATTCCCTAAGTGTTCTTTTGCTAATAATGCGCATCCAATTCTGTCGATAAATTATCTTAACTAGCGATATTGGAATATAAAAAAGGACGCCTGAGCGATCACTACCTAGAACTCATCAAACTCTACAATTACATCACAGAAATCTTACCCTCTCTCCAACTTCCTCTGTGTTCTCTACATCTTGGCGATTTCTTCGTTTTTGAAATTCCCAACACAAGCGCATCCCTTAAAGAAGTCGAAGACAAACTCGATAGTCTCATTTGTGCTTATGTCGCTGCATACTGGTGGTATTGGGGGGAGCAACGTAACCTAGTTCTTGGTGATCGCACCACAGGTTACATTGTCATCCCCAAAGAAATTTAGATTTCAGATTTTAGATTTTCGAGTGCTAATCTAAAACCCAAAATTTGTTTACAATGTCAAGCGGCTCTGAGACAGATTTTCTTGACTTGTAGAAGCTGAAAGCTCTGATACTGTTTGTAATGGTTGCATTATTACCTTAAGTTCAGGAGAGTCCTGTGCCCAAATAATCAACCTTGGTTCATAAGGACTGGATAAACATTTATGGTTTGGCAACACTCGCAAAGACAAGCCTTGCAAACCAGATGTGTTATACACAATATCAGCTGTGTAAATACTTAATCCGTCTTTATCTTCTCCTTGGTAATCCATCACTACAGGTACACCGTTGACAATCTCGCCGTTAGCATCAATAGCACCTTGATACAGTTCCACCTGCACATCCTTATTAGTCAAAGTTGCTAGGTCAACTTTGGCTTTGATGTTAACGGTTTGCTTAACCTCAATATCTGTTCCTGATGAGACTTCAACATCTTTGATTTTGATATTGTACCAGTGTGTTGTGAGGTTTTCTTTCCAAGCAGCTAATTCTTTAGCTGGGGTATAGTCATCAGCAGTGAGAGTTTGGTAGCGATCGCTTGCTGGAAAATAAGCTCGTTGTGCGTATTCTCCTACCATCCGTGCTGTGTTAAAGAACGGACAATTTAACTGGATTGCATCTTTCATTTTATCAACCCAGCGGCGAGGCAAACCATCGACATCGCGATCGTAGAACAGAGGGACAACTTCTTTTTCCAACAAATCGTAGAGGGCATTTGCCTCTATTTCATCTTGGTAATTGGGATCATCATACATTTCCCCATGCCCAATTGCCCAGCCAGTACGAACATAATCAGCTTCATCCCACCAACCATCTAGTACGCTTAGATTTGGCAAACCATTCATAGCTGCCTTCATACCACTTGTACCAGAAGCTTCCCGTGGACGACGCGGAGTGTTTAACCAGATATCACAACCAGCAACCATCAACCGGGATATATAAATATCGTAATTGGGAACAAACACAACTTGCTTTTCCAAGTTTTGTTCGTCGATGAAGTGATTGATCTCGCGGATGAGTTCCTTACCAGGAATATCCTTAGGGTGTGCCTTACCAGATATGACAAACTGCACCTTACGGTCTTTATTGCCCAATAAAATTCGCTTGATCCGCTCAACATCGCTCATCCACAGAGTAGCACGTTTATAGGTTGCAAAGCGACGAGCAAAGCCAATGGTGAGAACTTTTGGGTCGAGAACTTCTTGTGCAGAGGCAATTTCTGAGGGAGAAGCACCACGATCTCGCAAATGTTTCACCAGACGCTCCCGAACGTACATAATCATATCTAAACGGCAGCGCTCGTGATTGCGCCACAATTCCTCATCGGGGATCGCATCCATCCGTTCCCATAGAGGATTATCAGGTGGTGTGAATGACCAGCTTGGTCCTAGGTAGCGATCGTACAACTCCTGTGTTGACTTCGCAACACAACTGCGAGCATGGACGCCGTTCGTAATTGCTCTAATCGGCACTTCCTCTGTCGGTACATTCTGCCACAAACCCTTAAACATTTGCCGTGACACGACGCCATGTAGCTGCGCCACACCGTTAGAGAATGTCGCCATTTTCAGTGCTAGAACCGCCATACTAAAAGGCGCAGACAAATCTCCAGTATTTTCGCGCCCCAAGGCTAAAAATTGGTCTTTATTCAACCCAAAGACATCAGCATAATGTCCCAGGTAGTACAACATTTTGTCTGGGGGGAACAAGTCAATTCCCGCCGGTACTGGCGTGTGAGTCGTAAAGATATTGCTGGAAGCCACCACTTGCTTAGCTTCAAGATAATTCAGTCCTTCTTCCTGAATGAGAATGCGGATACGTTCTAGAGCAGAGAATGCCGCGTGACCTTCATTCATATGATACGCGGTGATATTATACCCCAGAGCTTTTAGCATCTGCACACCACCGATACCCAGCATAATTTCTTGGTGGATACGCATATCAAGGTCGCCACCGTAAAGCTGGTCTGTGATATCGTGGTCGTAAGGATTATTGGGTTCAATGTTTGTGTCTAGCATATACAGGGGAACTGATCCCACCTGTACGCGCCAAACTCTAGCATACACAGTGCGACCTGGATAATTTACTGCAATCCGCAATTCTGAACCATCAGGATTGCGCTCCAGGTGCAAAGGCATATTATAAAAGTCGTTGATTGGATAGCGTTCTTGTTGCCAGCCATCAGCGTTAAGATACTGAGCAAAGTAGCCTTGCTGATAGAGTAAGCCTACACCAACCAAGGGTAGCCCCAAGTCGCTAGCAGATTTGAGGTGATCCCCAGCAAGAACTCCCAAGCCTCCAGAATAGATTGGCAAACAATCTACAAGCCCAAACTCAGCCGAGAAATAGGCGTAGTGTTCTTGTTTTTTGTCACCTGACGCATGACTAGTTCTTTGTTTCTGATACCAGGTACGCTCTTGCAAATAATCCTCTAACTGACGGGCTGCTCGATCCATTTGCGCCAGGAAGCCTTCATCTTCCACAACTTCCACAAGACGCGCTTGGCTAATGGTACCGAGCATCAAAACCGGGTTGTGACGGCTAGATTCCCACAAGTCAGGATCTAAGCGTCGGAATAAATCTTTCGTTTCAACGTTCCAATCCCAGTGCAGGTTGTATGCCAACTTCCGCAGCGGCTCAAGTCGCTGCGGTAGTGAAGGGGAGACGTTAAAAGTGCGAATTGGCTGCATAGGTTAGCGAAACTATAGCTTTAGCTAAGGTTATTGTTGACTGTATTTCCCTCATGTTGCCAATTCTTTATACTCTGTTTGTAAAGTTACGATGACATTGTTAAGTTTTAAAAAGTTTTCTCAGTTTTACGACTAAAGCTGATAATATGGGTATCTCAAATACTTCGCATTACCCCTTACTATAGCTTTGATCTAGTAAAACTTTATAATTTTGATATATTTTCTCTGCAAATTTACTAAATATTAGTAGTAAATTCATAAATCTTTATATTCTCGGAAACAGCTACCAATACATCTTGGTTAACAGTAGTTCTTAGTCCTTAGTACTAATGACTAATGACTAATGACTAATGACTAATGACTAATGACTAATGACTAATGACTAATGACTAATGACTAATGACTAATGACTAATGACTAATGACTAATGACAACACATTTGAGCAAGTTAAAAAATCTCTTCAAGATGCTGGTATCTATTTTGTCCGCATTTTATGGTGCGACAATGCCAACATTATTCGTGGCAAAGCTGTTCATATGGGAATGCTATCCCACTACTTTGAACATGGTGTGGGTATATCTACAGGACAACAAGGAATTCCTGTGATGTATGATGCTGTTGTTCCTGAAACTGGTCTTGGTCCGGTAGGCGAAATCAGATTAGTGCCAGATTGGTCTAGCCTCACACCTTTACCTTATTCTCCTGGTCATGCTCGTGTCATGGGAAACATGGTACACCACGGGGAGCCTTGGACACTATGTCCTCGTCGTTTCCTGTTACGGATGATTGACGCAGCAAAATCCAAGGGCTTGGAAATTCAAGCAGCATTTGAAAATGAGTTTTATTTGCTACAGCGAACCTCTCATGAATTTGTACCAAGAGACTCGACTGTCTTTGCTTCCACTCAGGCAATGGATATTAATCGAGAAGTCATTGATGAAATTGCTGATGCACTCATTGCCCAAGGAATACCAGTAGAACAGTATTACCCAGAATCTGGTCCTGGTCAACATGAAATTTCCATGCAATACACCAATGCTTTGCGTTGTGCTGACTGGCAGATTGCGTTTAGAGAAACGGTACGTGCTGTAGCTTATCGCCACAACCTCACAGCGTCTTTCTTACCCAAAATCTTTGCAGAGGCTGCTGGTAGTGGTTGTCACATTCACCTTAGCCTCTGGCACGGTGGACAAAATTTGCTACCCGATGTAGAAGGTGTTTGTGGTCTTTCTAAAGTAGCGATCGCATTTATTGCTGGAATCCTACATCATCTACCAGCACTCATGGCATTAACGACTCCTAGTGTCAATTCCTACCGTCGCATCCGTCCTCACAGTTGGAGTGGTGCTTTCCGCTGTTGGGGATCGGACAATCGTGAAGCCGCTGTAAGAGTACCAAGTTCTCCCGAAATGGTAGGTTCAACCCACTTTGAGTTAAAAACCGTAGATGCAACAGCTAATCCCTACTTGGCTTTAGGTGCAGTGATAGCTGCAGGATTGGACGGTGTACAACGGAGTCTAGAACCAGGAAATCCAATCGCTGTAGATCCTGGACATTTATCAGCAGATGAGCGCCGTGTCATGAGTATAGAACCGTTACCTACAAACCTCAGGGAAGCTTTAGACCACCTTAAACAAAACGATGTCCTCTTAAATGCTTTGAATCCACAATTGTCGCAAGCTTTCTTAGCAGTGCGTCAAGCGGAATGGGAAGCTATGAAAGATTGGGAATTAACAGAGGAAGTTAAGCTTCTGCTGGAGCGATATTAGCTTAATCGGGCAGAAGCCCCACGTCTCAACCGATAGGGGAGCGTGGGCGGGGAATTCTCTTTTGACTTTTGAATGAGTGACTTTTGACTTTTTAACTGAATCCTTACGGTAAACTTAACCTATCCAAAATCTCTAACACCTCCCGCTCAAAAGCAACCTGAGCACGATTCGTTTTACCACCCACATATAAGCGACCATCTTTCTGCAACGCCCAAACTTGTGAGTGAGAAAAGTAACTCATCATAACACCTAGCATGAGCAGGGCAAATCCTGTATAAACAATTGGTACTCCTGGATCAGCTTTAATCTGTAAGCCACTACTACCAACGACATCCAGAATTTTCAACGTGACACCATTGACTTGGGTAGACATTCCAGCGCGAGCAGTGTCTACCAGCTTACCAGTAGCATCATAAATCAACACTGTTCCCTGCAAGTCTTTTGCTAGTAGGGAAACACCCTCACTCAAATCCGGTTTAGTAGGAATCCAAGTTCCCCAGATGCGTCCATTACCGTTGGTGTTCAGTTGCGCCATTGGTAGCTGGAAAATTGGGCTGTTGTTCACGCGGACTCGAACAGCAGAAATTCCCCAATCAGCTTGGTAGAAAGTCACGCCGCGATAACGCAGAGGACTGTTAACGAAAATCGTCTTGTGGTCAACTTCCTGTCCCTGATTGTTTAAAACAGACATATCTGAGTAAAACTGGTCAATTTCGCCAGAAGAGGTGTAGTCAATCCAAAAGCGATTGACTCGTACAGACCAATCTTTGGGTTGCGCTGTTGCCCAAGGTCCTGTATCTATGATATTTTTCACTTGAAAAGTGTTACCACTCGCAACCATTTCTTGGGCAAGAAAACCAGTCATTGCTCCCCAAATAGACCCCAGAAGAATTGTTACGATACCCACATGAACCACAATAGGTCCAATGCGTCCGAGAATACCTTTGCGGGCGTAGAGAGAATCATCTTTTTCTTGAAAAACTTTGTAGCGGTGAGTTTGTAAAAGTTGAGTGAGGGAATTGACTGAACCATTGTCTAGTTCTGCACTCAAAGCTAATTTTTGAAATTGGCGGGGTTCATCGTAAAATTTCCAATGACGAGCGGTTTTTAAAGCTGGTAACTGACGAGTAAAGGTACAAGCAGTTAAGCTTGTCCCAAAAAAGATAAGTAATGCTAAAAACCACCAAGTTCGATAAACATGGTCTAAGCCCAGTGTTAAGATAACTTTCCAAGTGAGGAAACCAAATAAAGCTGGATGTTCTGGGTAGTTAGCCTGGTAGAACGCTAGCGATTGACCTTGCTCTATGACTGTACCAGTGACGCTGAAGATTGCAATGAGTAACAGCATCACAATTGCTAAGCGTAAATCTGTCAGCACAGGCAATAATTCTTGCCGTAATAACTGCCCAAATGCTGACCATATAGATTTTTTAGGAACTGAATTTTCTATAGTCATTTATTTAAAAACTTCTACTGGAATCCGAGAAATTAAAGAAAGCACACCAAATCCTACTAACAAAGTACCGCTGACTGGGTTAATCCAACTTGACCAGCGGCGTATTTCTAGCAATTTCTTAATCGAAGCCGTAAACGCGCCTGCTAATATCAATGGTGCGACATAACCTGCTGTGTAGGAAAGCAGCAAAACAGCACCTAGCATTAAATCTTGCGTATTGGCAACCCAACCAAGTAAGCTTGCTAAAACAGGGGTACTGCAAGGAGAGGCGACTAAACCGAAACTGAGACCGATGAAATAAGCTCGTACTCCTTGGGGTAATTCTTGAGAAATCCACTCTGTTCCACCAAAAGAGGGAAATTGTAAGGGTAAGGCTTCCAGTAAGTTCAGTCCCATGAGAATGGCAATGATACTGATAATAATTGGTAAACCAATTCCCACTTGACCATAGACTTTGCCAACAAAAGCTGCTATAATTCCGAGTCCTGCCAGTGTCGTAGCCAGTCCCAATGCAAACCATGTTGACTGGGCAATTGCTTGCAGACGGCTTTTCGCTTCATAACCACCAATATAACCAATCGTAATCGGTAGCATGGAAAGCATACAGGGTGTGAGGCTAGTGAGCAACCCAGCTATAAAAATGACGCCAACACTCAGCAAACTTAAGTGCGTGAGTTGGTTGGCGACAAGGGTGTTAGCGAATTGTTCTAGTTCGTAAAGTCGGGTTTGCAGGGTTTCAAGCATGGGGTATTCAAAAGCAGAAAATGCTTACTCTGCTTGAATTTTAGCTTAATTTTGCATTGAGCCTCCACGCGTCATCATGCCTTTTGGCAATCCAAGCTGTTCTGGTGTCACAGGTTGACCATCCCACCAGATGCTAGCGTCTCTGCAACCACTTACCTTGTCCCTCAGCTTTCCAGTCGCCGGGAAATCATTCGCTTACCTGCACTAGAACTGCGAAACGATACACATCAGGTGATAAAAGTTGATTATGCGATCGCAGACCTTTGGCAGTTACAACAGTATCAACCAGCATTCAAAGAAGAACGTAATCTTCTACACGAACTCATACAACTATTTAACCAACTTACCAACACTCGGGAATATGGAATCATTGACTTTAGAGATGGCGTCATTCTACTCAAAAAAGCAACCACCCCTAATCCACAAGCCACAGCAGCTTGGTTAGCCTTTCGCCAACAGCTTGAGAAAAAATAGACCTCTTACACTCCTCTCTGGTGCGCAAACTTTTCATCTCTCTTTTCATAAAAATGTCAAAAAATCTTTCCATTTTGGGACATGTCCTAGTACTCAAACTTGTATCTTGAGATAAATGTAGAAGATTATAGATTTGTAACGGGTTGAGCATAGGAGTATATGAAGATATTGGTGTTAAGTTGGGAGTTTCCGCCACGGCTAGTTGGAGGAATTGCTCGTCATGTAGGAGAGTTATACCCGGAACTCGTCAAGCTAGGACATGAAATCCACTTGATTACACCAGAGTTTGGTCATGCACCAATGTATGAGATAATCGAGGGATTACGGGTTCATCGTGTGCCTGTGGCTCCTGCTCATGACTTTTTTCACTGGGTTGTGAATCTGAACGAGAGCATTGGGCATCACGGCGGTAAGCTAATTCTGGAAGAAGGACCGTTTGATCTCATTCACGCGCATGATTGGGTCGTTGGGGATGCAGCGATCGCTCTCAAGCACTACTTCAAAGTCCCCCTCATTGCAACTATTCACGCGACCGAATACGGACGCTACAACGGTGTTTACACTGACACCCAGCGTTACATTAGTGGCAAAGAAGAACAGCTCGCTTACAACGCCTGGCGAATTATCGTTTGCACTGACTATATGCGGCGGGAAGTAGAACGGGCGTTATACACTCCGTGGGATAAAATTGATGTTATCTATAACGGTATTCGACCAGAAAAAAAACAGCACCACCAAGATTTTCACGCTCTAGATTTTCGTCGCCGATTTGCCGAAGACGGTGAGAAAATTGTTTACTATGTGGGTCGTATGACCTATGAAAAAGGTGTATCCATTTTGCTGAGTGCGGCTTCCAAAGTGTTGTGGGAAATGGGGGGTTACGTTAAGTTTGTCATTATCGGTGGTGGCAATACCGACCATCTCAAAAAGCAAGCTTGGGATACAGGAATTTGGCACAAGTGCTATTTTACTGGTTTTATATCTGATGAGTACTTAGATAAATTTCAAACTGTTGCTGACTGTGCTGTGTTCCCCAGCCTTTATGAACCTTTTGGTATTGTTGCGTTAGAAAGCTTTGCCTCTCGCGTTCCGGTAGTTGTTTCTAATACTGGTGGTTTTCCGGAAGTTGTACAACACACCAAAACAGGCATAGTAACCTACACTAACAATCCGGATTCTCTAGCTTGGGGAGTTTTGGAAGTCCTAAAAAATCCAGGTTATGGGCAATGGCTGATTGATAACGCTTATGAAGATTTAGAGAGACGCTTCAGTTGGTCTAAACTAGCCAAGCAAACTGAGGATGTGTACAAGCAGGTGGTGCAAGAGCGATCGCAACTAACCTGGCTATAAATATAATAGCAGTTCTGTTGTTGCACCATAAGGTAGGGTGGGCATGATCATGCCCACCCCACAGCTTGTCCTCGTCTAGTCAATTGAAAAGCGCGATAAGTGCATCAGTTAATTGTGCTAACACCTATGAAGAATGCAGAGAAATTAAGGAGTGCCAGATGAAACTTCTACCTTTGGATAAACTGGGAGCAAGAGAAGCTAACGGTATTGTGAATTTTGGAGTATTTTTACCTTGGGTCTCTAAAAACGATGGAAATCGCCTGTGGGTTAAAATCATCCATGAAAAAGACCAATTTCTGCAAGACATTCAGCCATTCATGTTTGAGATGGATTATTCAATTGATCCAGAGTATGGAGATTATTGGTCAACTCAGGTAAATATCAAGAACCAACCAAAACCACACCCAAAATCTGCATGGGGAGAACCAGGAAGGTATGTTTACCGCTATTATCTAGAAAATCCTCATAAAGGAGGAATCGATTGGATTATTGACCCTTTTGCCAGAGAGTTTGGTGTCGGTAAATTATCCGCATTCACACTTGGATATGAACCTTATGTTTGGAGTCAAAACGAAAATATCTGGAAAACTCCAGCTTTAAAAGATATTGTCATGTACGAATTGATGCTCCAGGAGTTTGCTGAAGATATTGACAGAACTATTGAGCGATTAGACTATCTAGCAGATTTAGGAATTAACTGCATCGAAATCATGCCAGTTTCCAACGTAGCCATGACTATAGATTGGGGCTTTTTGCCAATTGGCTACTTTGGTGTGGATGAGCGATTTGGTAAAAGGAGAGATTTGCAAAAATTGATTGATGCGGCACATCAAAAAAATATCGCTGTGATTTTGGATGCCGTTTATGGTCACACCAGTGATAGCTTTCCTTACTCTTATCTTTACAGACAACTAGAGTACCATGAGAACCCTTTCATGGGTTCATTTGCTAAAGATTACTTTGGCGAGAGTACAGACTTTAATCGCAAGTTTACCCAAGACTTTTTCTATACAGTAAACTATCATTGGCTTGATACTTATCATGTTGATGGCTTTCGGTATGACTGTGTTCCCAATTACTGGGATGGCTCTCTAGGGAACGGGTACGCTAATCTGGTTTTTCATACTTATAAAACAGTTGAAGAAAAGAAAGAAGCTGGTAGTCATTGGCAAAAGTTTTTTAACAATGACATTATCAATTTGATTCAGTGTGCTGAACAATTAGAAGGACCACGAGAAATTCTTGAACAAACTTATACTAACTGTACATGGCAAAATGAAACTCTAGATGCAGCTAAACAGGTCGCGTTTGGAAATAGAGACCATTTAGCAAATTTTGGTTTTAAATTAGGTCTTGACAACTATCCTGTAGAAATCACAAACAACGGTGACAAAATCGCAAAGACAGCTCTGCAATATATTGAAAATCACGACCACTCCCGCTTTTTCTGTCACTTTGGCAAAATCACTCGCGATAATGAATTATTACAAGAAGGCGATCGCAATCTATGGTATAAAGTCCAGCCATACCTGATTGGAATGTTCACCGCTAAAGGTATTCCCATGCTTTGGCAAGGTCAGGAGTTTGGAGAAAACTATTACCTCCCAGAACAAGGTTTTGGGCGAGTCATGTTGTTTAGACCTGTGCGATGGGATTATTTCTACGATTTCGTTGGTAACAGCCTAATTGCCTTAGTCAGGAAACTGATTCAACTGCGACGTCAGCAATCTCAATTTCGTGAAGGGAATCATTTCTTTTACAACAATTATGACTGCTACCACTCCAAAAATGTCCTGCTTTTTTCTCGTCAACATGCTAATAAGTTTAGCCTAGTCGCACTTAACTTTGGTGATAGTGAGCAAAGAGTTCCATTCTGGTTCCCTATTGCTGGAAATTATCAGGAAGAACTTCACGGACAAGATAATTTCATCAATGTTCCCAGTCTTGTTGAATATTGGGTCACTATTCCCAGTAACTACGGACGTATCTGGACGGTGACAATTACTTCGTGATGTCGCCAATCTGGCAAGTCCAAAATTTCGAGCTTTGAACACGAAACTTTGACCTCAGAACTCGGAACTTCGACCTCAGAACACGGAACTTCGACCTCAGAACACGGAACTTCGACCTCAGAACACGAAACTCCGACCTCAGAACACGAAACTCCGACCTCAGAACACGAAACTCCGACCTCAGAACACGGAACTTCGACCTCAGAACACGGAACTTCGACCTCAGAACACGAAACTCCGACCTCAGAACTCGGAACTCCGACCTCAGAACTCGGAACGTCAACTTTTCAACCTGAGAAGTCTCTTTTATTGCTTTGTTGACGAAGCAATCTGTTGTTTCACCCAAGCACGAAAAGCGCGGGTTGTTGCCATTTCTCCATTCTTTTTAGTTTCTTGAATAAATCGGGGAATTTCCTTTACTTGTACCGGCGCAAAAGTCGGGCTAGTTTGAACTTCTGTGTATTGACCATCATCAAGTCTATAAATTCGTAATACACTGCCGTTGTATCGCCAGAATTCTGGGACACCAATTGCGGCGTAAATTTTTGACTTATCAACTTTGGGTTTGGAGTATTCAACTTCCAATACGAAATCTGGTGGTGGGTCAATTGCTAAATCTATGTTTTCCCTGTTCCTTACTATAGATTCATTCTGAATATAGTAGCTGCTATCTGGTTCACCCCCTCGCTCGACATTATCCCGTGTTAAAGTCAGCGAACCAGCACGTTTAAACTCCAAGTCCAACTCTTCACACAACACAACAACAAAACCTTCAATAATACGATTGGAGTTTTCGTGCGGCATCAGTGGTGTCATAATTTCTAATATTCCATTGTCGTAGGCAAGTCGGTTTTTCCGTTCCGAACCCATTTCTGCCAGCATGGTTTTAAATGTTTGCCAGCTGATGTTTGATAGTATTGTCCTAGTTTCTGCTGGTGTTGCTGTTGTAACCATAATTGTTCCTCGTTCCCTGGCAGAGCCAGGGGATGCATAACTTGAGGCAAAGCTTCACTGCCTCAATATAATTATGAGAGGCAGCAGCCCTCCTGTATGGCACTCCCACCCAGAGCATGGGAGCGAGAGAGCGGAGTTGAAGAACCTCTAAGCCGCTTCCCCTCCCACAACCACATCACGTATCCTTAAACTAGGACCACCGCAACCTACAGGTAAACCATTTTGCCCACCCTTCCCGCAACCGCCGGACTCATCCCAGTAAAAATCATCGCCGATCGCCTCAATATCCGCCAGCGTTTGAAAAACATTCCCGGAAAGCGTCACATCTTTCACTGGTTCGGCAATCTTACCATTTCTAATCATCCACGCTTCCCCGGCGCTAAAGGTGAACATTTCTCCATTAGTCATCCCACCCAACCAGTTACGAGCATACACTCCTTCTTTAATACCATTAAATAAGTCTTCAACTGGTGTTTTACCCCGTTCAATCCAGGTATTGGTCATCCGCACAATCGGTGGATAGTGATAGTTGAGACACCGTGCATTGCCCGTCGGCGCTTCCTCCAATTTGCCAGCCGTTTCGCGGGAATGTAAACGTCCCATCAAAATCCCATCTTCAATGACTTGGGTTGTCGTTGCAGGTGTACCTTCATCATCGTAAAAATAGCTACCTCGATGTCCTTGTGGTGCAGCACCATCAAAAATCTGCAATTCTTTTGGTCCAAACCGACGCCCAATGGTCATTACTTCTAGTAAATCTGGGTTTTCGTACGCCATATCTGCTTCGGAAAGATGTCCAAAGGCTTCATGGACAAATAACCCAGAGAGAATAGGGTCTATCACCACAGTATAGGTATTGCCTTTGACAGATGGCAGAGATAGAGCTGCAACTGCCCTTTGTGCTGCTTCTTTGACTTGTTCATCCAAAGCCGTTAAATCTTCAAAAGCTTTGCGCGAACCAGTTGTTTCCCTTCCAGTTTGCACAGTCTCGCCGTTTCTTGCTGTGGCTGCAAAACGCATTTCCATATCCACCCAAGATTGTTCAATGAAAGTTCCTTCACTGGTGGCGAGAATGATCCTTTGGGCGCTGTCTCCATAGCGTACAGAGGTGGTGGTGATGCGGCTGTCAACGTTTCTGAGCAATTCAGTGTAGTGATCGCACAATTCTTTCTTCTTTTTCAACGAGATTTGCCGGGGATCGCTTCCAGTTAATGGCAGTATGCATACTGCTTGCACTATGTCAACTGGGGCGAGGATAGTTTCTTCATCACCAACAATCTTGGCTGCGGCGATGGCTTCTTCAATGCGATCGCTAATTGTCGAAAGCTGGTTAAAGCTGCTAAAGCCCCATCCACCTTTGTAACATGCGCGAATCTGTCCACCAACGGAGATACCTTCACTAAGGGTTTCTACTTTGTCGCCACGCAACAAGATATCAGTTCCTTCAGCTTCTTCAAGGCGAATCATCAAATAATCTACACCGAATGAGTAGCGCTTAAGTAGGTCAGAAAGTAAATTTTGAGCGTCAGCAAGTAAGGTCAGCATTTGTAGGGAACAATGAGGAACTAATTTTATTGTGCAATTATGCTGCTATGACCTGCCACTGAATGATATCAAGTTCGTCCCCCATGAACTAGCTTTCACAAACCTTGCTATGAAAATGGGCAAGGGGCAAGGGGCAAGGGGCAAGGGGCAATGGGCAATGGGCAATGGGCAATGGGCAATGGGCAATGGGCAATGGGCAATGGGCAATGGGCAATGGGCAATGGGCAATGGGCAAGGGGCAAGGGGCAATGGGCAATGGGCAATGGGCAATGGGCATTGGAAATTGGATTCTTAATTTTGAATTTTGAATTTTGAATTGTTTTGCCCATTGCCATTTAGCAAGGAACGCTAGAATCATCTTTGGAAGAACTTAAATCCCGCATCTGTTCCACCTTTCATACCTATTGCGATCTGGATATTCAAATGTGCTATTGCTTCCAAATACCGAGCATTCTTAATATCTCCCACTATCAGAGGGGCGAAACCTGCATCCGAAGCCAAGTCCGCAACTGTTTGGTTAGCATTACTGTCATTTCCGCAAATAAAAGCCGTCAGATTAGCATCCCCAAAGCTCAATTTTTCAGCTTTCATCATATCCGCAAAAATAGTGTTAAAAGCCTTTACCACCTTGGCGTTGGGAAGCAATTTTGCCATTTCTTCTCCTCCCGAATTTTCCACACCCAGTAACACAGGCGACCAATCGGAATTCAAGGGATTGGTTAAATCTACGACGACTTTCCCATCAAGTTGGTCTTTGATGCTTTCTGCCACCTCTTTTACCGCCGAATAAGGAATGGCAAAAATTAACACATCACTTTTCTTTGCGGCAGTTTCAAAATTATCTACTTCCACCTCTTTATTGAATACAGTCTCCAATTTTTTCTTGTCTTCCGAAGGATGTCTTGAACCATAAATGACATTGTGTCCTGCTTGGTCAAAGAGCTTTCCGAGATTGGTTGCCACGTTTCCGACACCGATGAAGCCAATACGCATAATGTTATTCCTTTAAGTTTCAAAATATTATTACAAAATTGAAAGGCAAATTGATTACAAACAAGCACATCTAAATTCTTGGATAGTGCAGGATCTGTTGGATGGTAAGCAGTATAGATTTGAACGTATGGTCCACACAGTACCTTATCACCTAATGAACCGTCGCGCAATCAAGGAATACGCAGTTGGATTCGCTTAAAATCCCTGTTAGAGTGTGTGGAAAATAACGTCTTAACAATAGGTTTTTCCTCATTTGCCTGAATCAGGGTAAATAAATTATGTTATCAAAATTACGAAAAAAGCTGCGAGTCACCCTAGAGTTGAACTCAAGGACACGTACTGATATTAACTTTGTCTTGCCATTGGTAGCAGTCTTCTTTGTCCTTTGTCTCATAATTACCCTGAATCGTTACTACAGTTTTTACGCCTCTTTCGATCAAGGAATTTTTAACCAAGTTTTCTGGAATAATCTTCACGGTCGATTTTTTCAAAGTTCCCTTTCTTCCAGCCTTTCCACCAATGTTGTTCACTCTGGAGAAGTTCCTACAGTTTATTACCACCGCCTCGGTCAACACTTTACTCCAGCGTTGTTACTTTGGCTACCAATCTATGCGCTGTTTCCCTCTCCTGCGACTTTAGGAGTTTTACAGGTTATATTCATCACTGCTGCGGGTTTGGTTTTGTACGTGCTGGCACGACAGTATTTAGAATCACCATTAGCAGTCATGATAACTGCCAGCTTTTACGCCGCCAATGCTGTTCTTGGTCCCACCTTAAGTAACTTTCATGACATTAGCCAAATTCCCTTGTTTGTGTTTGGCTTATTACTCGCAATGGAAAAGCGCTGGTGGTGGCTGTTTTGGGTGCTAGCAGTTTTGATTTTGGCAATTCGGGAAGATGCTGGTGTGAATTTATTTGGCGTTGGCGTTTACATGATTTTGAGTAGACGCTTTCCCCGCACTGGAGTTGCTGCTTGCATTCTCAGTTTTGGTTATATGTTACTCCTTACCAATGCAATTATGCCGCTGTTTTCTGAGGATATTTCTCGGCGGTTTATGTTGGAACGGTTTGGACAATTTGGAGATGGCGATGATAAAGCCTCCACCCTGGAAATTATTTGGGGGATAATTAGCAATCCTTGGCGATTGATTGTAGAACTCATCACACCAGTAGACCGTACAATCAAGTATTTACTTGGGCAATGGTTACCATTGGCGTTTGTACCTGCTGTTTCTCCTGCATCTTGGATGGTTGCTGGTTTCCCCCTGCTGAAACTCTTTTTGGGGAAGGGAGAAACAGTGTTAGCAATCAATGTTCGTTATGCTTTAACTGTCGTTCCTGGACTATTTTACGGCGCTATTCTTTGGTGGTGGCAGCATCCAAAAAGATTTAAACTCTCATTTCGCCGTTTTTGGGCAGTCTGTATGAGTCTTTCTTTACTATTTTCCTTTACCTCCAGTAGTTCTAGCTTAAATAGAGCATTCTATTTTCTCTTGCCAGATTCGTTTCATCCTTTGGTGTACGTATCTTTACCTCAACAATGGCATCATGTATTGCAGTTTCGCCCAATGCTTAAACAAATTCCACCAGATGCTAGCGTCTCTGCAACCACTTACCTTGTCCCTCAGCTTTCCAGTCGCCGGGAAATCATTCGCTTACCTGCACTAGAACTGCGAAACGATACACATCAGGTGATAAAAGTTGATTATGCGATCGCAGACCTTTGGCAGTTACAACAGTATCAACCAGCATTCAAAGAAGAACGTAATCTTCTACACGAACTCATACAACTATTTAACCAACTTACCAACACTCGGGAATATGGAATCATTGACTTTAGAGATGGCGTCATTCTACTCAAAAAAGCAACCACCCCTAATCCACAAGCCACAGCAGCTTGGTTAACCTTTCGCCAACAGCTTGAGAAAAAATAGACCTCTTACACTCTGCGCCTCTGCGCGAAACTTTTCATCCCCTAAATCGGCTCTGGACGTAAATTATCTCTCTTTTCAGTCTCCTGTGGACTAACGATCGCGAAGCGGCTCCCTGCTGGAGCATCGCCTGTTTTTTCCTGATTCCTCTCACTCCATATCTTGCAAATTTTGTCAATGCGTAAGTCCTAAATTAGAAGGACCACGAGAAATTCTTGAACAAACTTATACTAACTGTACATGGCAAAATGAAACTCTAGATGCAGCTAAACAGGTCGCGTTTGGAAATAGAGACCATTTAGCAAATTTTGGTTTTAAATTAGGTCTTGACAACTATCCTGTAGAAATCACAAACAACGGTGACAAAATCGCAAAGACAGCTCTGCAATATATTGAAAATCACGACCACTCCCGCTTTTTCTGTCACTTTGGCAAAATCACTCGCGATAATGAATTATTACAAGAAGGCGATCGCAATCTATGGTATAAAGTCCAGCCATACCTGATTGGAATGTTCACCGCTAAAGGTATTCCCATGCTTTGGCAAGTATTGCCTTTGACAGATGGCAGAGATAGAGCTGCAACTGCCCTTTGTGCTGCTTCTTTGACTTGTTCATCCAAAGCCGTTAAATCTTCAAAAGCTTTGCGCGAACCAGTTGTTTCCCTTCCAGTTTGCACAGTCTCGCCGTTTCTTGCTGTGGCTGCAAAACGCATTTCCATATCCACCCAAGATTGTTCAATGAAAGTTCCTTCACTGGTGGCGAGAATGATCCTTTGGGCGCTGTCTCCATAGCGTACAGAGGTGGTGGTGATGCGGCTGTCAACGTTTCTGAGCAATTCAGTGTAGTGATCGCACAATTCTTTCTTCTTTTTCAACGAGATTTGCCGGGGATCGCTTCCAGTTAATGGCAGTATGCATACTGCTTGCACTATGTCAACTGGGGCGAGGATAGTTTCTTCATCACCAACAATCTTGGCTGCGGCGATGGCTTCTTCAATGCGATCGCTTTACTGATTGACCTTAGTGAAAGCGATCGCTCTTTTGTATACATACACAAACCCGAAGCATAAGTCACTTGGTATTAACTATTGTATGTTGGCAGCTTGGTCATCTTAAGATAAAATTATCATCCCCTCGCATCTCAACCAAACCATGCAGCTGACGATAGATCTTCCCGAACAGACATTTCAAAGACTGGCTGTGATTGCACAGTTAACCAACCAATCTTTGGAGGATTTGATTGTCCAGAGCATTACCGGGAATTTACCCCCTGCTGTTGAAACTGCTCCCTCTGAGATCCAAGCTGAACTGCTTGAACTCCAAACTCTGAGTGTTGAAACATTACGGCAAATCGCTCGAAGTCAGGTGTCGCCGCTTCAGCAAGATCGGCACATGGCACTTCTAGAGCGAAATCAAGATGGTTTACTCACCCCTCAAGAGCAGCAAGAACTTCGCCAACTAACCTTGGCGGCGGATCAATTGATGCTCAAAAGATTAGCTGTCAACTAAAAAGATCTCAAATGGGTTCTATATTTCTTTTGCGCCGGGAGGAGGGTTGCTGCTCATTCTGTTCGGAAGAACTTTGCTCTGGTGACTGAGTTGGAGTCACTGGCTGTGGAGTTGCTTGTTCGGAATTTGATTGTGTAGGTGTACTTGGTATATCTTGCCTGCCGCTGGTTCCAGTTTCTGGCGTGGTTTGGGGAGCTGCTTCTGGAGTTGTTGATATGGCTCGTCTTCTACGTCCAGAATTTTCTTGCTCACTAGCAGCCTCGCGGCTTCTCTGTTGTGCTTCTTGTTGTCTTTTCTGTTGAGCTTCTAGTCTTTCTTGTCTTTCTCTTTGACGCTGTAGAGCTTCTCGCTCACTCCGTGATCCCTTCTGAATGAAATTTGCAATTAATTGTACGTTTTGTCTACCAGCAGCTGCGGAATTTAATTTAAAGTGTTTTGCTTGGTCTACCAGTGCTTCATCCAGCTCTTTATGACCACTAGGGCGAATAAGCCGGACGTTGTTAACATTACCATTCTTGTCAACATCAAAAGCAACACCTGGTCTGCCTTCAATACCTTGCCGTTCAGCCCTTTCTGGATACTTAATGTCACACTTGACACACTGTGTAAAATCCAATTGTGAAGGGGCAGGGGTTCTTGGTTTGGGAGCTGTAGCGACTTGTGTCTTACCACTTCCTTGTCCACTGCCAGTTCCTGAGCCGATACCTGAGCCAGTCCCTGAGCCGATACCTGAACCGATACCTGAACCTGAACCACTACCAATGCCAGTACCAGTTCCTGTGCCAGATCTTACAGTGCCACTTCCAGAACCAGTGAGAATACGGGGACTATTACCCCCGCCACCGCCACCAGGTTCTGGAATTACTCTGGGGGTTCGCGAAGTCCGCAACGTCCGTTTTAAATTTTGAGCAGGCTGTGGTGTTGGAGCAGGATCAGGTTTGCTTTGTGTATCTAATTGAGGAATTTTCGGTAAAGGCTCTGGCTTCTCTACTGGTGGTGTTACTATTTTTGGCGGCGGCACTACAGGTTTTGTGACTACCACTGTTCGTTTGGGCTGCACTGGTGGCTTGGGCACCACCACTGTTTGCTTGGGCAGCACTGGTTTCGGCTGTTCAACTAAGGGTTTTATTGGCTCTACAACCTTTGGTTTCGGAGCCTGTTGAAGAGGTTTGACTGGCTCTATAAGTTTTTCTACTGGTTTCGGAGCAGGCGTATCAATAACTGCCACTTCTATGGGTTCTGCGTCAAATTCTTGGACTCGCTTCAAAAAATTATTGACTATACCGGAAGCCAGTACACCAACGTGCAGCCCTAATGAGCCTATCAAACTGAAAGCGAGAAACGCTTTCAGCGCCTTTGCTTCTTTACCTCGTTGCTCTATAGCCGTACCAGAAAAGGTCATAGTTTAATGCCATCGATTATCAGCAACTTAGGTAGATTAAAACATTTACTGATAAATGTCAATTAGGCTCTTAACATCATCACTAACCTTTTGTAGAGTGGAATGTCGCTTAAATTTAGTATCTGTAGTCATTGAAAAAAAATTAGATAAAAAGTTGATAGTCAGAGATATATAATGTTTGACATGAATTTTCATTTCCTTTAATTTATATTGAGAAGTTATATCAGTTGTTACTGAGAATCTGGTAGTCTAACAGAATTAGTGGCTTGAGAAATAGTACATGCTAAATAACAATCTATTTGCAGCAGGCGGTGTGGTGATGTGGCCACTGCTAGCTTTATCTGTTCTAGCAGTTGCTCTGATTGTCGAGCGCATTAGATTTTGGGCAAAGACTTATACTCCTCAAAACCGCGTGGTGCGAGAGGTGCTGAACCTTTACCGTCTCGATAATGTTGTTGGTGCTTTAGATAAACTTCAAAAAAATGCTGATTTACCAATCGCACGCATTTTTCTGGCTGCTTTAGAACTAGAGGAACCAACTCCAGAAGAATTTCGTCTGGCATTAGAAAGTGAAGCGCAAGCCGAGATACCTTTGCTCAAGCGCTTTCAAAACATCTTTGAGACAATCATCGGTCTGGCACCGCTTTTGGGTCTTCTCGGTACGATTCTGGGATTGATTATCTCGTTTGCTGGGATAAATATCGGTGACGTGGGAGGTACTAAAACGACAACAGTCACCGCAGGGATTAGTGAAGCTCTGATTACTACTGCTAGTGGCTTGGTCGTTGCTATTTTTACATTGCTATTTGCCAACACCTTTCGGGGACTGTACCAGCGCCAAATCGCGCTCATTCAGGAGTATGGCGGACAGCTAGAATTACTCTACCGCCGTCGTTATCAACGAGGAGACAGAGCTTATGCGTCTACAAGATGAACCGGAACTACCGCTGACAATCAACGTTGTGCCGTTGATTGATGTGACGTTTGCCCTTTTGACGTTTTTTATCATGTCAACGCTATTTCTAACGCGATCGCAGGGATTACCAGTTAACTTACCCAAAGCGGCGACAGCACAAACAGAGCGTCCAGCACAAGTCACAGTGACAATCAATAAAAGTGGGCAAATCTTCTTGGATAAGCAGATGATTAGTCTGGAACAGCTGGAAAACGGTGTGCGACAAAAAATGCAACCACAACAACAAATGATGGTTGTGTTAAATGCAGATGAAGGAGTGCATCACGGTCAAGTCGTAGCAGCAATGGATAGAGTACGGCGAGTGGAGGGAGCAAAATTAGCGATCGCGACTCAAAGACCATAGTCACCTCCGCTTCTCCTAAGGGAGACGCTGCGCGTTCGCCCTTGGCGTCGCCCGTTGGGCGAACGCTTCAAGTAAAAAGTTAAAAGTTAAAAAGCAAAAGAAAGAAGAGGATTTACTTTTTACTTTTACTTTTTACACAACTTTGTGCGCTGTCACGTATCACTTTTATATGATGTGTTACTCAATCTATTTTTCTGACTGAAATTGCGATAACTTGGACATTCCAGTTTTCTATTCAAGTTAACTTAACGATTCAATCAGCTTCACAACTCGTTCCTTGACTTCATCTCGAACACGGCGGAAGGTTTCTATATCTTGACCTTCTGGATCTTTAAGTTGCCAATCTTCAAACACATCTCTGACTATCCATTCTTCAGGTAAATTGACTCCACAACCACAAAGAGAAATCACAGCATTGTAATCGTCTGCTTTGAAATCGCAAAGAAACCCGGTTTCTACCAAAAATCGTCTGTTTCGCAACCAAATACGAACGAAGAAACCGGGTTTCTAACAGATGGTGCGTAAGTCCTATAATCGTCTGCTTTGAAATCGCTTAAAGGCTTGGAAGTCTGATTACAAATATCAATGCCAATTTCTGACATGACTTGGATAGTTGTCGGATCTACATAACTTGTTTCCAATCCAGAACTACTGGCGGCAATTTTGCCTTCTCCCAATGTGCGAGCAAATCCTTCTGCCATTTGAGAACGACGAGAATTTTTCTTACAAACAAACATCACTTTTTTCATTGTAGGATTTCTGATAACGATAAACGACTTGGATATCAATTTTAAAGTATATCTCTATCATTTCAAAAAAAATTGATTTATCAAGATATACAATCTGACAGCTTACACAAATTAATCTAAAAATCGATATTTCAGGAAGGGTCTTGACAGAAACGAGTAGGCAAAATTTGGTATAGGCGGCGGAACTCTGACAGGTACTGCTCTAATGCAGCAAATTGAGGTATGTTGAGGCTATAGTAAATCCAGCGTCCTTCCTGACGAGAGCGAACCAAACCAGCTTCCCTGAGAGTTTTCAAGTGAAAAGACAATTTTGACTGGCTGACCCCTAAAGCATCGCACAAGTCACACACACAAAGCTCTTTATTTCGCAGTAGCTCGATAACGCTAATCCTCAGTGGATCAGAAAGAGCATGAAAACCGATAATAATTAGATCGGGACTGGCTGCGGAGGGGGATTGCATTAATAGAAATTTAGGTAAAAGTATTCTATCTCTATTGTGAAATAGAAAATTGAAGTTGCAAGTACTCGGTGAGAGCACAAGTGCAAAGTTTTATACCCTTTAGACCCGAAGAGAGTTACTTAAACACCACGTTTCTTTATAATCTCACGGTAAGTCTGTGCAGCGTTGGTTGGTTTGCGCTTGAGTTCTGGATCACTATCTAGCTCAATATGGTATAAGCCAAAATCACTGTTTGAATCAAATTTCAGACCCCACTCACGGTTAGAGGTAATGCCCCAGCAGAAGTAACCTTTTACCTTCACACCTTCGTGACAAGCACGTTGCACCTCAAGTAGGTGTTGGCGAATATAATCTTCACGCTTGACAGTATGGTCTGCCACATCAACACAGCCGTTTTCAACAATCATAATTTCTTTACCTGGAAACAGCTTAGCGTGAAACTTAAGCATATCATAGAGAACACCCGACCAAACTGGTGCATTGCCATAGCGACCAAAAGCTGCATCCATTAACTGTCTAATACGGGGAATACGTAAATTACTGATGCCCCAGTAGTAATCCAAACCAACAAAATCCTGTTGACCAACACACTCTGGGGGACAAAGGAAGGTCGGTAGTTTACCAGCCATGCCAAGATGCCACCAGTTACTAGTTAGTGCGGTTGAAAGAATACTGACAACCTTCGCTACAGGTTCAAAAATTTGCACAAGAGAACGCAGCAAGGGCAGGCGTTGTTCGCTTTTAACCGGATAAAATATCACTTTGCTTTCATCACCGAAAATTTGTCGAGCCACAGCACGAGCCAAATCGATTTCCAAGCCACTGAACTCACCAGTTTTGGGATCACGGTAGCTAAATCCTGGCACATTGTCTTTAACAGCAACAATCAAGTGACCCCGGTTTTGAATGCGACTTAGCAGGGGTTTAGGTAGAGGCTTATCCGGTACTAGGGTTTGTCCGACAGCTTCACCAGTGATATTTCCTAGGGTTGATCGCCTACCAAGACGAGGTGGTTCTGGCAAAGGTTGACCGGGGAAGTGACGTTTAAAGCTTTCTGCCCATAACCCTGATTCTTTAAATTGTCGCACTGCTATGTCTACCTGATTGAGCAATTCGCGATCGCCCTTTACAACCGCTGCTGCGTAAGGTTCTTGCGTCATTTTGTTGCCCACCAGCCGATACTGCCCCGGATTCTGTTGTACGATTCCTAACAAGATAGTATCATCAGCTAGGATAGCGCTCACCTGCTCGTAGTCCAGCATTCTTTGCGCTTCCTCGTACTCAGGTACTATCTCAACGCCAACTTTGGACAGCAGCCTATTAACACTCATCTCTGCGGTAGTGCTTTTTACCACAGCAACTTTTTTCCCATCTAAATCTTGAAGTTGCTGAATAGAACTTTGTGACTTCACCAGTATAATTTGACCCGCCACGTAGTAAGCTTCAGAAAACGCAACTTGTTCTCCTCGCTCCGGCGTCACAGTCAAGGTAGCAATTACAACATCTACCTGTCCTTTTTCTAACAATGCTCGCTCAGTGAAGCGCCTCCCCTGAGCAATGAGGTCTTCCTTGCTGCGAAGACGAGTGACGTTAAGGTCTACTAGTCTTTGCAACCACAGAGGTAAACCGAGTAGCATCGGATTTGCTCCCACTTGAGCATCTGGATATAATTCCTTGATAATCGTCCTGGCTCTGGTGTGTGCAATGAACAAATTTCGCATCAAATCGCCTACAGCGTTCATCTGCTGTGCCATGCTTGCACCTCTAGGAAGACCAGGAGGCATAAAATAAGCTCTCTCCCACCAAGGTTTGACATATCCGTAAATGAGTTGACTTGGTTCGTTAAAAGTAATCCAGTAGCGTACTAAATCACCCAGTCGCTTGGCTGCTTCATGGACATAACCAGCGTAAATTGCGGGAAAATCATCAACAATGAGACCACCTCGTTGTTCTACATGAATTGGATGGGTGAAGTGATGCAAGGTGACGATAGGTTCCATCCCATGCGATCGGATAGTTTCAATCAGTTGGCGATAATGGTTAAAGGCTTCCTCATTAAACTCACCTGGCAATGGTTCTACTCGCGACCAAGCGATAGAAAAGCGAAACGCTTTGCAACCTAGAGACTTTGCTAGGGCAATATCTTCAGTGTAGCGGTTCCAGAAGTCAGTGGCTTGACCGCGTAGCGTTAAAGCGCGACGACGCTCCCACACATCCCGAATATCTTCATAACGAGAGTCATAGGCTTCGCATTGGTGGTCTGCCGTTGCAACACCGAACATGAATGATTCGCTTAAGGGTGAGAGGTTCGCCATGAGAGTGACTCCTTATTTAGTATTTTGAACCGCAGATGGACAAGAGACGGACGCAGATAATTTATCCGCGTGCATCCGCGTGCATTTGCGGTTTATTTTGAAAAGAAAGTAAGCCCATTTTGCCATTTTGAGAATATAGCTTTTCGAGAAAACGTGCTCCCTCTAAAGAACGATTCTTAACAAAAACAAAGTGGGGAATCCAAAACCACTTCAAAAGGCGAAAGCTCCATCCTGTTGCTTTTTCCCAAGAACCAAAGCGGGTGCGACCATTTCCCAAGTCTTCCATGTAGTAAGTATGACGAGCATAAAAACCAGGAAGAATTGTGACTTCCCAGGTTACTTTGCGCTTATCTTCGAGTTCGACAATTTTAGCGATCGCTGGCATTTTATAAAGAAACAATCCACGAATCGGTTGAAAGAACCAAATCAGTTGTTGACCTAGCACAAGTTCATGATTAAATGCTCGAAAAAAGCATTGATTCCATTGATGCCAAGTATTGGGACTCACAAAAGTTTCCCACATAATATTAATAGGAACATTTACATCTACAAATCCATGCACTGGTGTCATATCGTTGGATACAGCAAGAAATTCAGCTTTCGTTTTCTCGATACTCATTGTTCTTCTCTCTTTCCTCTAGCTTTTCACTCGTTCCCAGACTATTTATCGCAGAACGAGAAAACTCAGCATTAAACTAGTGAACAGTGAACAGAGGAGCACAGGAGCAGAGGAGAAGAATAATTTTTGCCCATTGCCCATTGCCCATCGCCCATTGCCCATTGCCCATTGCCCATTGCCCATTGCCCATTGCCCATTGCCCATTGATAACTGTTAAAGTGTTGCTTCCAAGTGTTTCAAGATGAGAGGATACACATCTTTTGCCGCATTCTTACCGAAGATGCAATCGATATGTCCATAATTGGGTATGATATAACGCTTATATAATTCCTTCCCATTGATCCCCTGCAATATTCTATAAGTGATTTGGGTACTTTCAGGTAGCCAGCAATTATTTTCAGCACCATGAATAAAGGTAATGGGAATTGCCAATCGTTCTATGTAACGAATGTAATCTTCCGCACTATTAGCGCTGACCACATGACCCTTACGTACCATCAAGGCAAGATGTTCAAAGCTACTGATGTTAGCGACACCAAAAAGTTCGTGCAAATTATTATACGTAGCTGTATTCAATTGGTCGAGTTCATACAACTGTCCGTACATAAAGGAAATCCGCCGACTGACTGGGCTAATGTCTGCATCTCCTGCATCAACAGGATACAACTTCAAAGCTTTGTCAAAAAGCTCGTTTATCCAGTTTGCGTGAGTATCAACGTAGGCGGTTAGGGATTCTATACCCAAAGTCCTTAACAGCGAAGGTAGATGCAAACCAGATTTAAGCCAAGTCATGGTTGGTACCTTCATATGAGTAGCTATTTGGGAGCAAACCGCAGAACGCACTCCTTGTAGTCCTGCAAGCATCGCCATGAAGAAAGTGGTTGCACCGAAGCAGTGTACGACCATTTGCACGCTTTTAGCGCCTGTGATTTCACGCACTTTGTCTACTGCTGCGGGAAAATCCTTCAGTGCGACATCATCGCCAGTGGAGTGAGAGACAGATACTGGTAACTCAATACTGGCACGATAATCTAGCAGCCAGACATCGTAACCATGAGTAAACAGATACTCAAGCAAGTTGGTTTCGATAGTGTCAATTGAGAAGATCAAGCTTGACACCCCAAGACCGTGTACCAGCATTACTGGTCCTTTGGAACCGCCTTGATAGCGAGTCAGCCGCAGTTGCACTCTATCAATGGTTTTGAAGAAATAGACTTCGGGGGCGCAGACTCGCAACTGTCGTTTCTTGCGGGGTGGTGCATCAGGATTGAAAACAGTAGATCTGGCGAAAATTTCTCCATAGACATCAAATAATATACCAGCAAAAAAGTGTCCAAAGCGAGCTGTGAGTTCCAATCTTTGCTTGATATTTTCGGTGTTAGTCACCCGTAACGTAGACATTTGACGCAGGAAATCTGCTGGTAGAATCTTCAAAATTCCTCGACCCAGTACTGAGCTGTTGATACTATCGTCATCATGCACGGTAATATACAAGGTGGTGGTGTCTGTCCAAACGTCAAAATCTGAATTGTCGTGTATAATTTTGAGTCCATCAAGATAGTATACTTTACCATTTTCGGCAGTCATTTTCATGCGATAGAGCATTTGCCGAGTTCCTACCCGTTCCGGGTCAATGCTAAATAAGTTAAATTCTCCATCGCTTACAGTCAATGCTTGGGGTGAAAGTACAGGTGCAGTGACAGTACCAACCATTCTGGCTTTGTGGTTTTCATCTGCGAGCATCTTCTCCAAGTCGTCAGACGTAACTGTGAGTGTGAATTCAAACCGAGAGTCATCCTGCTTACCCTGTTTTGCTGCACGTTCATAGTCATCTTTGACTTGAGTGGAGAAATAACCACGCATGGTTTCGGTGAACTCAATTCCTGGTTGCTGTGGTAGCGGTGGTGTTGCGGGGGTCGAGGGTAAATTATAGTTAATGTTCCATCCATGGTCTTTGGCTATCAAGGCACAGCATCGTTCTGCTATTGCTGAAATGGTCAGCAGAGGATTAACACCAAGTGAACGAGGAATCACCGAACCATCGCAAACATACAAACTCTCATGCACCGCTGTACCATGACCACCAGAAAATACTTGTCCTTTGTGGTTAACAACACCCCCTTGGGCATCTTCTGCCATAATACATCCACCCAAAGGATGTACAGTAATCAAGTCTTTTTGGAAAAGTGTGCTCCAGATGGGGTTGGGAACTTGGGTACCGCCTAAAGGTGTCGTGGCTTCCACGAGACGGTTATTCACGCGTTCAAAGATGGGTTGCTTACCTATATAGTCCCAGTCGATACGCAGACGGTCATTTTCTAAGTACATCCTACCGTTAGCGTTATCATGAGTCATCACCAAGTAGGTCTGAGTGTTATTAACTGCTCCTTTGTATGCCCCAAACAACAAACTTTCTAATTCACGCTTTTGTTCTTTGACAAGATCTGCTAAACCGCTGTCTGTATCCTTGCCTAACAGCTTGGCTGCTTTAGCAAAGGCTTCGGGGAGCAAGGACGAGATACCTCCAGGAATGGAACCCTCCTCAATAACCATCCCGTTATCTAACTGCGGCTGTTCGCGCATATCAATAACTCCGGTAATGCAAGGTCCGACAGGTTTCATTTCGTCTGCGGGATAGTTACCAAAACCGATACCGTTAATAACTTGGTCAGTATTGTAACCGAAAGCCAGGACATCGCCGTTGCCAGTAAAGTGATATCCTAACTGCTCTGACACAGGTAAACCATAAACTGCAGAGCGCAGGAGAATTTCCGTAGAGCCAAGGGTACCAGCAGCTAAGATAACAATGTCAGCACTAACAAACAAAGTTGGAGCATTAAATTTCTCGCGTCCTGAGTTGATTAATTGGTAATGAACGAGCCAGCGTTCGCCTTGCTTTTCAATTCGCCGTACAGAGACTTGAGTATAAATTTCTGCACCGTGGTTCTTAGCATCAGGCAGATAATTCATTAAAGTCGTATTTTTTGCTTTATGATTGCAACCAGAAACGCAATCACCACAGAGATGACATTTGTTTTGTTCTACCCCAACATGATTGACTCCATCTTGAAAAGTCACATTGATGGGTGTTCGATAAAATTTTTCATTTAAGTATTGAGCAGACTTTTCTAATGCCTGTAATTTTGGTAATGGTGGAAAATCTTGTGGGTACGGCGTGGGTTTGAGCATTTCTTCAGCATGGCGATACCCATCTGATAATAGAGTTTCTACATCATTACGCAAGCCTTGGGGCCAACGCGAATCAGCCAAGACACGGGGTTCGGCTGGTAAAGACACATTAGCGTTGACAAGCGATGTGCCACCTAGCCCACAACCAACGAATACGTTAATCTCGTCATTAACGTGAAAGTCGTACAAGCTCGTACGTGAACCCAGATGTTCCTTTGGTAAGTCCACCTGCATTTCGGAAACTGCTTCTATCTCGGTGTCAGGATACTCACCTGGTTGGAGTTCTTTCCCTCGTTCCAGCACGCACACCTGCTGTCCCGCACGCGCTAGACGCGAAGCAGCGATCGCACCACCATATCCAGAGCCAATCACGACAACTGTATAATGATTTTTTAAATTTTCAATTGAGCTTGATAAACGCGTCATTGTATGCATCCCTTGGGATAGTGATAATTGCTCAATAGCCTTCAGCTGCAAGGACTATCAAACTCTCTTTTTAAATTGTTAGGTTAAATTTTAACTTCAACAGCACCACACAAATTTCCGCAAAATGTCCCAACTTGTTTACCTTTGGTTTAATAGCGAATCCGTCATCCTATAGCAATCCTAAATAAGAGCGTGAACAACAAGATTCCCGACAACTCTTATGAAGTCGGGAAGGGTGAACATGCTCGATTTTCACAACCTATTTAGGATTGCTATAGGAATCCGGTTTGATTTGGTGAACTAACTCGTAGGGGGAGGGAACAGGGAACTCTTAAGAAGGAATAAAGGTGCACCTAGCTGAGCAAAAATCAAATAGGAATCCTATATATAGTAGGCGTTGATTATATCGCTATGGACTTTTTGTGCTAATCTTAACGAGACAAAACTTTAACACTGTAAAGCATTCTCATGCAATCTTCTAGCCAAAAGCTGCGACAATTGCTGGAACGTCCTGAAATTCTCATCATTCCTGGCGTTTACGATTGTCTGGGAGCAAAACTGGCTGAACAATTAGGTTTTGAATTGGTGGCTACTAGTGGCTTTGGTATCGCTGCTTCCACACTTGGTTTACCAGACTACGGTTTAATGACAGCTACAGAAATACTTGCCAGCACAGGACGAATTGCTCAGTCAGTGAGTATACCCCTGATTGCTGATATGGACACTGGCTATGGCAACGCTTTAAACGTCATCCGAACTGTAAAGGACGCTGTACAACAAGGAATTGCGGGAGTGATACTAGAAGACCAAGAATGGCCGAAAAAATGCGGTCACTTTGAGGGAAAACGAGTCATTTCGATGGCTGAACATGTTGGCAAAATTCGCGCAGCTGTGCAAGCGCGTGGTGACAGTGGTTTGGTAATTATTGCTCGCACTGACGCTCGTGCTCCATTAGGTTTGGAAGAAGCAATTTGTCGTGGTAGAGCTTACATTGATGCTGGAGCAGATATCCTGTTTGTTGAAGCGCCTCAATCTGTTGAGGAACTACAAAAAATCGTTTCTGCGTTTCCAGATATCCCTCTGGTAGCTAATATTGTTGAAGGTGGCAAAACCCCCCAACTCTCGGCGTCACAGTTGCAACAGTTAGGTTTTAAGATTGTGTTTTTCCCAGTTTCTGCTTTACTTGCAGCGACAAAAGTCATGACTGCTTGCTTGCGTCAACTGAAAGAACAGGGAACTACGGCTCATTTTCAAGACTTAGTTGAGTTCAAGGAGTTTCAAAATCTTATCGGTGTGCCTCAATATCTGCAAATAGAGAAGCAATTTACCAGTATCAAAGACTCGCGCACGAGTGTTTGATGTCAAATCCATTTGCAATGGCTTTGCCTAGTACTACAACGAGACTTTAACGAAGCTATGAAGGTTGTAGACTGGCACTTCCACAAAAGAGATGAAAAATCATGGGTGCAAATCTGATTCAAGTAGACCAGGGAAAGCAGCGATCGCGTCTACAGTGATAAGTACACCTAGTACAACAAGGCAAAAGTAAAAAGTGAGCGTAAGCTCCAGGAGGGTTTCCCGACAGAAATATCTGGCGAACTTGTCCCTTGCGCGTCTCCCTTAGGAGAAGGGCGTTGGCGTAGCCTCTGTTGGAGGAGACACCCGTTGGCTCAAGCCTCCGCAGGACTTACGCGAGTGCGTCTGGTGAACCAGTACTGCAGGAGGGTTTCCCGACAGAGGTATCTGGTGAACCCGAAGGGTGACAGGAGAAGGGTAAAAAGAAAGAATCAAGATGCAGCAAGCTTTTTACCTATTTGATGATCCTAGCCTTATTTCCGCCATGACGTACTAGTACAACACGGCGGAAATAGAGTTACCATTAAGCAGCCAAAACCTTGCCCTTATAAGTCCACTTAAATGGTTTCGCCATAGTGCGATTAAAGTAGTTGATGAAATCTTCGATGCGGGTTTTG
>JAESFN010000123.1_pt1 | contig 133839 bp, 119 predicted proteins | sample 9269411 | NCBI WGS metagenome assembly JAESFN01 (sample SAMN14505399, study PRJNA617100) | algae metagenome | isolation source: Iphinoe sp. HA4291-MV1 and co-occurring heterotrophs from trail next to... | place: USA: Maunawili Falls, Hawaii | collected 2009-07-25
CCTTGGACTTGAGCGCGGCGAGGCCTTCGTTGATCCACGGCACGATCGGGTTCTCGTAGGCGAAGAGCAGGCCGAGGCCCTCGTCCTTGGGGTCCTTGGGCAGGATCGCGGTGATCTTGGCCTCCGGCACCTGGCAGCAGGTGGCATAGAGCGCCGTCGGCAGCGCCGCGACGGTGGCGTCGATCTGGCCGCCCTGCAGCGCCTGGAACACACCGGCCTGGTCGTCGAACACGGCGGCATCGGCAATGCCGAGCACGTTGGTCACGTAGTCGAAATCGGTGGTGCCGACGGCAACGCCCCACTTGGCCGCCTTGAGATCGGCGAAGCTCTTGGCGCTGGCGACGGTCGAGGTCGGCAGAGCGATCACGGCCTTGTCGGACTGGTAGTAAACGTCCGAGAAGGTGGCGACCTTGGCGCGATCCGGGGTCACCGAGATCTGCTGGATCGAGAAGTCATAGGCCTTCGGGCCCGGCGCGATGGCGCCGTCGAAGGTCACGTCGACCCAGACCACGTCTTCCTTCTTGAAGCCGAGCTGGGCGGCCAGCGCGTAGACCAGCGCGGCCTCAAAGCCCTCGCCGGCTTCCGGGTTGTTGTCGAGCACCCATGGCGGATAGCTCGGCTCGGAGGTCGAAACGGTCAGCTTCCCGGGCGTGAACAGCCGCGGGTCATTGGGAGTCTTTTCCTGCGCCAGCACCGGCGTGACGACCATCGCCATCAGTGCCAGCAGCGCAACTGTCAAAACATTGTGCTTTTGAGCCATCTTCACTCTCGTGTTTCCGCCTGGCGGTCGACGAAAATGCCCCGTCCACCAAGCCCCGCCGGCGAATTTAGCGACAATCCGGCGCGACGCCAGCCATAGAATTGCAGAGATTCGAAAGCGTGGGAATGTTCATTGCATTTGCAATGACTTGCACGGAATGCGGTGGCTCGCTCAGGACGCGCTCAATGCCTCGGTCGGTGCCAGCCGGGCGGCGCGGATGGCGGGGTAGAGGCCGGCGATGCCGCCGATGAAGAGGGTGGCGCCCATGCCGCCGGCGGCAATCCACAGCGGGATGTCGACCGGCCAGCCCTGCAGGCGGGCATAGGCGACGGTGACCAGCCAGCCGATCAGGATGCCGCTGCTGCCGCCGAGCAGCGCCAGCAGCAGCGCTTCGCCGAAGAACTGGATACGGATGTGGCTCCGCGTCGCGCCCTGCGAGCGACGAAGGCCGATCTCGGCGCGGCGTTCGAGTACCGAGATCACCATGGTATTGGCGACGCCGATGCCGCCGACCAGCAGTGCCACGGCGCCGAGGCCGAGCAGCAGGCCGGTGAACGCCACGTCCGCCGCGGCTTCGGCGGCCAGCGCATCGGAGGGGCGGGAGACGTCGACCTCGTTGGGCAGTTCGGGGTTGGCGGTCGGGGCGAGGAGGTTGCGGACTGTCTCCACGGCGTTGGGCTGGGTGCGGACGTAGAGCGTGGTGATGTCGCCCTCGAAATCGAGGTAGCGCTCGCCGGCGGGCCAACCGATCAGGGCGGTGAGGTCGAGTGCGGGGACCAGCGAGACCGGCGCGAGGATACCGACGACGGTGAACCAACGGCCGCCGAGCCAGACCGGCTGGCCGATGAGGCCCGGGCCGATGCCGAGGCGGGTCGCGGCGCGCGCGCCGAGCACGACGGTGGGGTACTGGGCGGTGGCGGCATTGAGCCAGGAGCCGGTGGCGATTCTTGCGCTGACCGTTTCGAGCAGATTGAGCCGCGCAGCGTAGACGGCGAGCCCGCCCGACTGGCTCTCGGGAATGCGGTTGCTGCGATAGACCCTGGCATCGGCCAAGACGCCGATGGCGCTCACCACCTCGACCTCGGGGATGCGGTCGATCATGGCGATGGACTCGGGCGGCATGGTCGAGGCCTCGCCGAACATCGAGGTGCCGGGGCCGGCGCTCAACAGGTTCGTGCCGAGCTCAGAGAGCAGCTGGTTCAGCTGGGCGCGGCTCGAGGTGGAGATGCCGACCACTGCGATCATCGCGGCGATACCGATGGCGATGCCGAGCGCCGACAGCACCACGCGCAATGGCCGGGCTTTGAGGCCATAGGCGGCGAGGCGGACCACGTCGATGGCGAGGAGCTTCGCTGGCCGCAGCGCGGTCATGGTGTACGCCTCCGATCGTCGACCAGTTGCCCGTCATGCATCGATGCCTGCCGGTCGAAGCGGGCGGCGAGGTCGCGGTCGTGGGTGATCACCACGACGGCGGTGCCCTCGCGATGCAGGCCGAGCAACAGTTGCACGACGCCTTCGCCGGAAGCGCTGTCGAGCGCCCCGGTCGGCTCGTCGGCGAGCAGCAGCACCGGGCGACGCGCCAGGGCGCGGGCGATGGCGGTGCGTTGCTTCTCGCCGCCGGACATCTGGTGCGGGCGGTGGTCGAGCCGGTGCGCGAGGCCGACCTGCAGCAGCGCGGCCTCAGCCCGGGCGCGGCGCTCGCGCAAGCCGACGCCGGTGTAGAGGAGGCCGTCGGCGACGTTATCGAGGGCCGAGACGCCTGACGACAGGTGGAAGTGCTGGAACACGAAGCCGATGCGGCGGGCGCGCAGCGCGGAGAGCTGGCTGTCGCTGAGACTTTCGACGGCGAGCCCGTCGATCTCGACGTGACCGGCGCTGGCGCGATCGAGCGTGCCGATGATGTTGAGCATGGTGGATTTGCCTGAGCCGGAGGGGCCGACGATGGCGACGAGCTCGCCGTGGCCGATCTCGAGGCTGACATCGCGCAGCGCCAGGACGCCGCCGGTGAAGGCGCGGGTGACGTGGCGGAGTGAAACGATCGACGTCATCCCGGCACCCCAACCCGCATGCCCGCGGCGATGCCCTCGCCACTGACCTCGACCCGGCCGGCCGCGAACAGCCCGGTATCGACCGGCACGACGGCGCCCGGCCCATCGGTCACCACCTCGACGGCGAAGCCGCCTTCGGGGCGGGCGAGCAGCGCCGCGATGGGGACCGACAGCACATCGTCGCGGCGGTCGCTGGTGAACTCGACGTCGACGGACGCGACTTCCAGCCCGTCGAGGGCGGGCTGGTCGGCGATGGTGATGGTGACCTCAATGTTGCCCTCGCTCACCACCGAGCCGACCTCGGAAATGGTGCCGCCGACATCGCGGTCGTCGGGCAGGGTGACGGTGACGGCGCGGCCGACGGCGGCGAGCCCCTGGTCGCCGACGGCGAGCGGCACGGTCACCAGTTTCTCGGTGCTGGAATAGTCGAGGATCGAGCCGCGGTCGGCCGAGGATTCGAGCAGTTTTTCGCCGATACTGGCGCTGTGCGCGGCGATATGGACGGGGCCCTCGGCTATCACCAACTGGCTGGGGTCAACGATGCCGGTGACGGGCAGGCCAGAGGCTCGCTGCCAGGTCCGGACTTGCTCGGGGAGCGCTCCGACGTAACCCATGGCGGCGAGGTTGTCGGCCAGCTGGGTGACATCGCCATCGTCCGAGGCACGGGCGGCGAGCGCGTCGTGCGTGCTCTGCAACTCGTCGCGCTTCACCCTGGCGTCGGCGATGGCGACGCGGGCGGTCACGGCGTCGAGCCGGGCGGTGGAGAGGTCGCGGCGCAGGGCTCGGATTGCGGCGTCGAAGGCGGCGCGGGCGGTGGCGAGTTCGGCCTCGGCGGCAGCGACATCGGTGCTCGGGGCAAGTTCGGCGGCGGAGAGTTCGCGCCGGCGGTTGAGCTTGGCTTCAGCGGCGCTGACCGCGCCGCTCAGCTGGATGAATTCGGCGGTGGCGGGCGTGGCGGAGAGGGCGTCGGCGAGGCGTGCGCCGATATCGGTGTCGCGCGCTTCGGCGTCGGCCAGCCGTTCCTGCTCGAGGCGAAGGGTGAGTTCGGCCGCCTCGAGGGCGGTCGTCGCCTGCTCGAGCTCGACCCAGACGGGTGCGGTGGCACCGGGATCGAAGCGCAGCGTGCGGTGCTGGGGCACCGCGCCATAGAGGAGGATCGCGGGCTGGCCGTCGAGCGCATAGATCGGCTCGCCTCGCTCGATGGTGGCGCCGACCGGGGCCAGCCAGGTGACCATGGCTGAGGCATTGGCGAGTGCAGGACGCAGCGCGCTCAGCTCGCCATAGCCGAGCGTACCGGTGACGCTCTTGGTGTCGACGAGCGGGCCGCGGGTGATTTCGGCCGTCGCGATGGGGGCCGGGGAGGGGGCAGCCGATGGAGGTGCCGGCTGGAACCACAAGACCCCCGCGATCGCGACGGCCCCGGCGGCGAGAGCGACCACGCCGCCGGTGAGGATGGTGCGGGAGTGCATCATCCGCCGATCATGATCCGGGCGCCCTTGGCGAGGCCGCGGCAGGTGTCCATGGCCGCCTTGAGCTTGGGATCATCCGGCCCGTCGCTGACGCCGCGGAGCTCGAAGCCGCCCTTGGCGGTGGGATCGGGGAAGTTCGGCACGCCGTTCTCGCGCACGCACTGCGCCAGCTTCAGCAGCCCGTCGAGGGCTTCGGGGGTGATGTCCTCGTCGCGCATGCCGGCGGGAGCAAGGTCGCGACAGGCGTTGGCGGCTTTCTCGAAGCGGGCCGCGCTGCCGGGGGTGATCAGGAAGCGCATGCCTTCGCCCGGCGTCGGATCGGGGAACTCGGTGTAGCCGTTGGCGCGCATGCACTGGGCATAGGCGAGAGCCGCGTCGTCGCTGTCGGCCGGCGGCTGTTGCGCCATCGCCGCGATCGGCGTCACCAGCAACAGGCCGGCGCTGAGGATCGGGAGAACCAGGTGGGCAATCATCGTCACATCTCCGTCTTGGGATGCGACGGGATACGAAACGGCGCATTAGGTGGCCGTTAGAAGCTCCACCTCCGCCGGCGCTGCCGGGAATCTCACTCGCACGACCAGTCCGCCACCCTCGCGCGGTGTCGCCTGCACCTCGCCGCCATGAGTGTGGGCGACCGAACGCACGATCGACAGGCCGAGCCCGGCACCACGGGTGATCGGGGTGCGGCCGGCGCCGGCGAGGCGGTCGGTGGCGGCGAGGCGCCGGAACGGTTCGAACAGGCCCGGCACCTCGTAGGCCGGCACGACGGGGCCGGTGTTCTGGACCGTGAGCTTTACCGTGTTGTCCTCGACGCTGGTGCGCACCCGGACCCAGCCGCCATCCGGCACATTGTACTGGATGCCGTTCTCGATGAGGTTCTGGATCAGCCGTTCGAGCAGGAAGGCGTCGCCCTGCACCGCGCCGGGGCTGAGGTTGGCTTCGAGCGTCACGTGGGCCTTGTCGGCGATGGGGCGCAGTTCCGAGATGACGTGTCCGGCGATCTCGCCGAGGTCGGAGGGGTGGAACTCCGCCGCCCGCTGCTCGCTGCTGGCGAGAGTCAGCAGCCCGTCGGTCAGCTTTTCGTGCCGCTGGTTGACCGCGAGCAGGGTCGTGCCGAGCTGCCGCACCTTGTCGTCGGGGCCGGCATCGAGCAGTGCCACCTCGATCAGCGTGCGGGTGATGGTGAGCGGGGTACGGAGTTCGTGGCTTGCGTTGGCGACGAAGCGGCGCTGGCTGTCGAAGGAACGATCGAGCCGCTCCAGCATGGCGTCGAGGGTGTCGGCGAGGTCCTTGATCTCATCGCGGGGGCCGGCGAGTGCGATGCGTTCGTGGAGGCTCCGGTCGGCGACGCGCTGCGCCGTGGCGGTGATGTCGCGCAGCGGCTGCAGGGCTTGTCCCGCAACCAGCCAGCCGATAACCCCGGCAATGATGGTGAGGATGCCAACGAGGATGAACGAGACCATCAGCATGGTGTCGAGCGTGTTGAGCCGGGCCTGCCGGACCATGACGCTGATGCGGCCGGCCTCATCCATCAGGTCGCGCGGCGGCAACACGCCCGGCGCGCCCATCTGGCCCTCGGCGGCGGGCGCATCATCGGTGACGAGGCGAATGCTGAACTGCCGGTCGAGCACCACGCCGAGATAGAGGTAGATAGCGACGATCAGCGCCACGCCGGCAACGAAGAACGCGCCGGCATAGAGCAGGCTCAACCGGGTGCGAATGGTCCAGGGAAAGCCGGGGATCTTCAGGAAGCGCTTCATTTGAGCCGGTACCCCACGCCCTGCACGGTCTCGATCAGCTGCGGCTCGCCGAGCTTCCTGCGCACATTCATCACGGTGAAGCGGACGACGCCCGAGAACGGATCGATCTGTTCGTCCCAGGCCTTCTCCAGCAGTTGTTCGGCCGAGACGACGCCGCCATCGGCGCGCAGCAGCTCCTCGAGCACGGCGAACTCCTTCTTCGACAGGTCGACGGGCTTGTCGTCGCGCAGCACGGTGCGGCGGTGTACATCGAGCCGGATGCCGGAGCGCTCGAGCAGCGGTGGGATGGCCGGGCGGGCCCGGCGGGCGAGGGCCTGCACGCGGGCGACCAGTTCGGCAAAGGCAAAGGGCTTGGTCAGGTAGTCGTCAGCGCCGAGCCCGAGGCCGGCGACGCGCTGCGCCACGGCGGTCGCGGCGGTGAGCATGAGGATGCGGGTCTGGGATTCGGACTGCACCAGCACGGCGCAGACCTCGTCGCCGGAAACCAGCGGGATATCGCGGTCGAGCACCAGCACGTCGTAGTCGTTGACCAGCGCCCGATCGAGCCCGGCCGCGCCGTCATAGGCCACATCCACCGCCATGGCGTGCAACCGCAAGCCCTCGGCAATCGAGTCGGCCAGCTGCCGTTCGTCTTCAACTACGAGTACGCGCACACCCACTCCCCACACCAACGGCCAGTCTATCTGGCTAGCCGATGCCCTGTTAGGGCTGCGTTAGGGCAGGACGCAAGGCGCAGCTCCGGTACGGGGGTGCTACAACGCCGCGCTGCGCGACGGATTGCGCTCCATCAGTTGCCGGATCTCCGCCGTGATCTGGGCAAACGCGGCTTGCGATTGCGCCGGCAGTTCCTTGTCGCGCGGCAGCTTGACGCTGAGCGGATCGACTGTCCGTCCGTTGATCAGGATCTCGTAGTGGAGGTGGTTGCCGGTCGAATTGCCGGTCGAGCCGACATAACCGATCAACTGCCCCTGCCTGACGCGGCTGCCCGGTTTCAGACCGGGCGCGATCCGGTTCATGTGGGCGTAGGTGGTGCGGAAGCCGTTGACGTGGTCGATCGCGACGTATTGACCGTAGCCGCCCGTCCAGCCTGCGATGTCCACCTCGCCATCGCCGCCGGCGTAGATCGGCGTGCCGCGGGGAGCGGCGAGGTCGACGCCTGAATGGAGGCGTCTCGTCTTGAAGATGGGATGGATGCGATAGCCATAGCGGCTCGACAGCCGTCCGCTGCCCTCGACCGGACGCCGGAGCAGGAAGCGCTTACCGGAGGCGCCGTCCGGGCTGTAATAGTCGACGGCGCCATCCGGGCCCTGGAAGCGGAAGAGTTCGCGCGTCGTGGTGCCGGTCGTCAGCGCTGCGTAGAGCAGCTCGGTTTCGCCGGTCGGCAGCGTGGTCGTCAGCAGCTTCAGGCCATCGCCGGGCGTCACCCGCTGGGTGAGGTCAACCTCGTAAGCGAACATCGCGGTGATCTGCGTGGCCGTGTCGTCATCGAGTTCATGCCGGCGAGTTGTCTCCCAGATCGAGCGATAGATGCTGGGCAGCGCCTTGATGTCGGCGGCCTCGGTGTCGTCCTCGGGGAACTGGATGGCGCTCGGGGCCTGGGCAACGACATAGCCGCCGCGATCGGTCATGGCCGCTGTCGCGGCGTGGCGAATTTCGTCTGTAGCCCGGTCGTGAAAGTAGATGCTGAGCCGGTACGGCACTGGGATCGGGGACGAGCGCGACGGGCCCATCAGGATTCGCAGCTTGCTGTCGGCGGGCATGGTTCCGGTGGGCAGCACGTTGGCGAGGGTTCGGCCCAGCATGCGCGCGACGTCGGCGCTGATGCCGTTCTTGCGCAGGACGTCTTCGAGCGGCGCGGCCTCGCGGACGGTGAGGATGCGCTCGGTCCGGCCACCGCCGGACAGTTCCCGCGGCGTCATCGGCACGCTGGTGACGTTCTCGGCGAAGCCGAGCGCGTCACGAGAGCCCGGCATGGCGATACCCACGACGGCATAGGCGGTGGCCGGCGCGATGGAACTCTCGAAGAAGGCGTCCTGCAGCGAGGCGCGGACAAAGTCCGCTGCTGCGCGGTCGCCTATCGCCGACGCAGGAACGAAGCTCGGCGCCAGTATCTCTGTACGAATGGCCACCTCGCCTTCGACGCTGGCCGAGTAGAGTTGCGGTGCAGGGGTTGAGCCGGCGTCCTCGACGGCGGCCGCGAGGGCCAGAGGGTCGAACACCGGGATATCCTCGGCCAGCTGTGTAACCGACAGCGCCAGCGTAGAGTCGACCCGGGTGAACTGCTGGCTGCGGATGATGGTCCGCCCGCCCTCGACCGCCTGGATGGAGGCTTGCAGCACCTCGATATCGGAGCGAGTACGCGCCAGCGGGCGCAGCCGGTCGCCCTTGTCGCTGCTGGTGGAACGCCGGGCATCGACGCTGCGCGTCACCTCGAGCGCATCCGATGGAGTGGAGAAGTTGTCCTGTCCTTCGAACGACACATAGAGCGCCGAGCCCATCAGCAGCACCGAGGTCAGCCCGGTCATCACTGTTCCGGTGAGCCAGGCGAGACTCAGTTCGCGGCCGCGCGGGTGCTCGCCCTCGACGGCCTGCAGCGTCAGTGGCGGGCTGTCCTCGAAGCCACTGCTGTCGAATAGCTTTCGCCGGCGCGAAGCGGGTCGGCGCAAGGCCGAGTCTAGCGAAGTCATGAGCCATACCTGTCCGGACTGCTCAGGCAGCCGGGAAGCCGATCGGGCCCCGCGCCGGTGGGCGACAGGGCAATTGCGGGATGGCGCGAAGCGCCGGCGCGATCAGGCGGCTATGGGTGGCGTCAGCGGCGGTTCGATGGGCATGCCGGACCGCATGCGGTCGGCCGGCATGGCGCCGATGCCGGCGGCGACGGCCGGCCGGGATGGCAAGCCGGGCGGCGTCACCGCCAGCGAAGTCAGGCAGGATTGTGCGCAGACGCGCTGGTGGTGGGTGAAGCACTCGGTGCAGGGCAGCTCGCCGGCAGTCGTGTCGTTATGGTAGCCCGCCGTTCCGACGACCGTTTCACCGTGCGCGAAAGCGACCAGGCTCGCCGAGCCCATGGCAACGGCGAGAACAAGGCAGGCGATGGCGCGCAGTAGGTTGGTCATCGCGGGCAAGTCTTACCGGGCGGTCCCGGGTGTGCAACCGTGGCCAAACGTCACCCGCACACAAGTTCGTCAACGACGGCGGCGAAGACGGCGTCAGCCCTTGGTGGAGCCGCCTGCCATGCCGTCGATGAAGTGGCGCTGCAGCAGCAGGAACAGCATCAGGATGGGCAGGACGATGATCATCGCCGCGGCCATGATCTGCCCCCAGTCGCTGGTGTACTTGCCGCTCAGGAGGGTGAAGGAGACGACGGCGGTCATCTCGTCCTTGCTCTGGAGGAAGGTCGAGGCGATGAGGAATTCGTTCCAGCAATAGAGCCCGATGATCAACGCCACGGTGAGGAGGCCGGGCGAGACGATCGGCAGCATGACGCGCCAGAACACCTGCCAGGCATTGGCGCCGTCGAGGTTGGCGGCCTCTTCCATCTCCTTGGGGATGGCGATGAAGTAGGTGCGGAGCAGCATGATGGCGAAGGGGCTGAACATCGCGCAGTAGACGAACGACACCGCCACCGGGTTGTTGATCAGCCCGAGCTTGGCGAAGCCGAAATAGAGCGGGAACAGGAATAGCTGGATCGGTGCGGTGGTGGTGGCGAGGAAATAGGCGGTCACCGCCTTCCACGGCTTGATCTTCTGGCGCGCCAGCACGTAGGCGGCGCCGGCCCCGGTGGTCAGCACCAGGACGATGGTCATCACGGTGACCTTGGCGCTGTTGAGCATGGTCTCGCCCAGCCGCGCATCATCCCAGGCGCGGGTGAAGTTCGACCAGTTGAGCTCGGCGGGCAAGCTCAGCGGACTGGTGATGATCTCGGGCGTTGCCTTGAAGGCGTTGAGCAGCATCAGCAGCAGGGGCCCGAGCGCGAACACGGCGCCGAGCGCGAGGACGATGTAGGTGACGAACTGCGACCAGCGGCTTCCGACCATCTTAGTTCACCCTTTCCCGGGTCTGCAGCCGCACGTAGGCGAAGGTTGCGGTGAGCCCGAAGAGCGCGATGACCAGGGCGACAGCCGCGGCGCGGCCGAGGTCGAACTCGAAGAAGGCGTTGCGATAGGCGAGGGTGGAGAGCACTTCGCTGGAATAGGCGGGGCCGCCCTGGGTGAGGATGTAGACGAAGTCGAACACCAGGAACGACCAGATCACCGTCATCACCATCATCAGCTTGATGGTGGGGGCGATGGCCGGGATCAGGATGTCGCGCATCAAGGCGAAGAAGCCGGCACCATCGAGCCGGGCGGCTTCGACCATCTCCTCAGGCACCTGCCGGAGGGCGGCGAGGAAGATCACGGCGAGAAAGCCCCACCAGTGCCAGAGGTCGACCACCGCGATGCCGTAGAGCGCCGAGTGGGTGGCGGCCAAGGGGTCGGAGAGCTCGATGCCGAAGCGGGAGAGGAGGCCGAACACGCCGGTATTGGGATTGTAGATCATCCCCTGCCAGACGCGCGCGGTGATGGCGGTCGCGACCACGACGGGGATGAAATAGACGATCTGGAAGAAGGTGCGGCCGCGCTTGATCATCAGCAGCAGGGTTGCCGCGACGAGGCCGATGGCGATCGGCACGGTCAGAAAGATCAGCGTCCACTTGATGTTGTTGCCGAGGGCGATCCAGAACACCCGGTCGGCGAACATCGCCTGGAAGTTGGCAAAGCCGACGAACACCGGCGCCGAAAAGCCGTCCCACGTGCAGAAGGCCAACGCCACCGTCAGCAGCGCCGGGATCAGGATCAGCGCGACGTTGATCGCGAGGGCGGGGAGGGCGAATAACCACATGGGCGGCGTTCCAGGAGAGTGGGAGGCGCCGCAGGACCGGCGCCTCCGTATGCATCAGGTCACGGGAGCGGCGGGACGCTGCCTTCGGCGAGTTCGGCGGCGAACAGGTCCTGCAGACCGGCGAGGAACTTCTCGGGCGAGGCGGTGCCGAGCCAGAGTTCCTCGACGCCCGAGATGATGTACTGCTCGGACTTGGGCGGCCAGAAGGTCCAGGTGGTGTAGCCGTAGTTGCCGCTGGCCAGGGCGTCGGCGATCATCGTCGTCGCCTGCTGGTAGAGCGGGGTCACCTCACCCTTCAGCGTTACCTTGCTCAGGTCGGCGAGCGGCACGTTCCACTCGCCCTGCCACTGCGGGACGATCGCGCCGTAGAAATCGCCGCTGAACACGTAGTCGATCACCTGCGCTGCGGTATCGGGGTTGGCCGAATGGGCGTTGATCGACAGGGTCGAGCCGATGCCGATCGGGAACAGCGGGTAGGGCACGCCGTCCGCCACCGGGATCGAGGTGAAGGCGGCATTGGCGCCGGCCGGCTCGAAATAGTCCTTCACCCACGAGAAGGCCCAGGTGCCCTGCGGGGCCATGCCGGTCTTGCCGGTGACCATGCCGGCGAAGGCATCGATGGTGGAGGTCGAGAAGTAGTCCTTGCCGTAATAGCCCTTGTCGTACCAGGCTTTGAACTTGGTCATGGCCTCGACGAACACCGGGTCGGTCCACGGCCGCTTGCCGGCAAGGGCCTCGTGGATGGCAGTCGGGCCGACCAGCTGGTTGAGCGCGACGGTGAAGAACTGCTCGTTGGCCGGGCGGAAACCGGCATTGCCGGCGACGAACGGGGTCATGCCCTCGGCGAGCATGGTGTCGGCCAGCGTTTCCATCTCGGCGACGGTCTTGGGCGCCGTCCAGCCCTTCTGGGCGAAGATGTCGGCGTTGTAGAACAGCCCCATCGCCTCGTAGTTCTTGGGGATGGAGTAAAGGACGCCATCGACCTTGCCGAGGCTCAGGAACATCGGGATCAGCCGCTCGTTCCAGCCGTACTTGGCGGCGTAGTCGTCGAGCTTCAGCAACTGGCCAGCCTTGGCCAGCGGCAGCGCGGTCGCCGGGCCGTTCGAGTTGACGATGTCGGGACCGCCGCCGGACATCAGCGCCAGGCGCTGCTGGTTCTCGATGGCGTTGCCGCGATACTCGAGCGCGAGGGTCGAGCCCGGGTGGCTGGCAGCGAAGCCGGCGACCAGCGTGTCGTCGAGCAGGCGCTGCTGCTCCGGCGTCAGCGCTTCGTACCACCACGAGGCGGACTGGGCCGAGGCGAGGCTGGGCGTGAGGAGCGTGATGGCCGCCAGGGCCGCCCCCGAGAGTAGGCGAGAGAGATTGGTCATGAAGCGTTCCCTGCGGATGTGTCGAAGCCGGGGGTGATCGACTGCCGCGTTGCGGACGAGGTATCGCCCCGGGCGCGTGCAGTCGAAGCTCGATCAACTATGGAATACGGCAGTGCGATGGCCTCCCCCGGCCCCTCCACATCACCGCGAACCCGGGCAAGCAGGCGCTCGCCAGCCAACTGGCCGAACAGCTCCTGCCCGAGAGATACCGTCGTCAGCGACGGATTGAGGACGTCGGTCATCGCCAGGTTGTTGAACCCGGTGACCGACATGTCGTCGGGCAGGGAAAGCCCTGCCGCCTGGCAGGCACGGATGGTGCCGCATGCCAAAAGATCGTCTGCGCACATGATGGCGGTGGGGCGCCCGCCGCCCTCGGCAATGAGCCGCTGGGCGACGGCCGCGCCGCCATCGATCGAGTAGCTGTCGGCGGTGACGACGCGCGGGGTCAGCCCTGCTGCCGCCAGCGCCGTGCTGTAGCCGCCGATACGGGCGCGCTCGGGGCCACCGGGCGATGCCATGAAGACGATGTCGCGGTGGCCGAGGCCGACCAGTTGCGCCGCCAGCGCCGAGGCCACCTGGTGGTTGTCGACGTAATAGTCGTCGACGGCCAGCGGGCCGCCGCGCTTCGGCGCCGATTCATAGCGGACCACCGGAATGTCGGCGGCGAGTGCCCCCGCGAGGTCGCGGATCGTGGCAACGAAGAACACCCCGACAATGCCGGCGACGCGCCGGTCGATGCAGAGTTCGATCATCCGGGCCTCGGCCGCGGCCGTACCATCGGTGCTGAGCGCGATGACGTCGTAGCCCTCTGGCTCCACCACCTTCTGCACGGCGCGGATCAGTGGCGGATAGAACGGGTTGGAGAGATCCGGCACGATGCAGGCGATCATCATCGAACGATTGTTCTTGAGCGCCTGCGCCATGCGGTTGGGCACGTAGTTCAGCGCCTTGGCGCTCTCGCGGATGCGCTGCTGCACCTGCGGGCTGATGCCGACCGCGTCTCCCGACAGCACCGACGATACGGCCGCCTGCGACACACCGGCGTGGGTCGCGACATCCTTCTGCGTCGGCTTTTTGGTCGATTTCATCTTGAAACTCGGCTACTGATACGTATCAGTATGGAGATGTGGTGCTAACGTCAAGCCGTGTGGCATACGACGTTCACACCATCTCGCGCCGCCTTCCCGAGCCCTCCCGAGTCCCGAGACCATCATGACGCTTCCCCCCGATACCCTTGAGCGGATCTATGCCGGCGTGCTCGGCAAGCTGATCGGCGTCTATCTCGGACGGCCGTTCGAGAACTGGACCTACCAGCGCATCCTCAAGGAGCTCGGGCCGATCACCTACTATGTGAACGAGCGGCTGGGCGCCGAACTGGTGGTGACCGACGACGACGTCTCGGGCACCTTCAGCTTCGTCAGGGCGCTCGAGGATTATGGCTGTTCGGCGGACCTCGGCGCCGAGGATATCGGGCGGACCTGGCTCAACTACGTGGTCGAAAACCGCGCGGTGTTCTGGTGGGGTGGGGCGGGCAACTCGACCGAGCACACCGCCTGGCTCAACCTCGCCAAGGGTATTCCGGCGCCCCGCTCGGGTTCGATCGAGACCAACGGCAAGATCGTCGCCGAGCAGATCGGAGCGCAGATCTTCATCGATGGCTGGGCGCTGGTGTCGCCCGGCAATCCAGCGCAGGCCGCAAAGCAGGCGCGGGCCGCCGGCAGCGTCAGCCATGACGGCGAGAGCGTCCACGCGGCGGTGCTGTGGGCGGCGATGGAGGCCGAGGCCTTCGTCAGCCGCGACGTCGAGCACCTGATCGAGACGGGGTTGAGCTTCATCCCGGCCGACAGCCTGATCGCCAAGCTCGTGGCCGATATCCGCGGCTGGGTCAGCGCCAATGGCGACGACTGGCAGGCGACGCGCCGGCAGATCGAGGACACCTACGGCTACGACAAGTATGCCGGCGTCTGCCATGTGGTGCCGAACCACGCGCTGATGATCATGGCGCTGCTGCATGCGCCCGACGACTTCAGTCGCGGCCAGATGATCGTCAACACTTCGGGCTGGGACACCGATTGCAACGCCGGCAATCTCGGGTGCCTGCAGGGCATCATGCTCGGGCTCACTGGGCTCGAGGGCGAACAGGACTGGCGTGGACCAGTGGCCGATCGGCTCTATCTCTCGACCGCCGATGGCGGGCGCGGTCTCACCGACGCTCCGAGCATCGCGTACTGGCTCGATGGGCTGGCGCGCAAACTGGCGGGCGAGCCGGTCCGGCCGGCGCCGAAGGGTGGCGCGCAGTTCCACTTCGCGTTGCCCGGCGCCGTGCAGGGCTTCATGGCCGGCGGCACGCAGGGCAATGGCAGCGACATCGCCGTCTCGGGCACGGGCGACGCGCTGGCGGTGGAACTGATCTCAGTGACGCCCGGGCGCTCCGCTTATGTCGGCACGCCGGTATTCATCCCGCCCGCCATGATCGGGCACAGCTGGTACGAGGTGCTGGCGAGCCCGCGGGTCTGGCCGGGCCAGACCATCGAGGCGCGCATTGCCGGTGACAGCGGGCTCAGCGGCACCGTCGAGGTGGCGCTCGCCGTTCGCCACTACGGCCAGGACGACGCGCTGGTCACCGTGATCTCGCCTCAGAGCGTGACGGTGGAAGCGGGCCAGGCGGCAACGTTGAGCTGGCGGGTGCCGCAGTTCGACGGCAACCCAGTCGCCGAGGTCGGCTTCGTGATGTCGGTGCGCGACGGCGCCACGGTGGGACGCGTGCTGGTTGACTGGCTGCGCTGGAGCGGTGAGCCGGAGCTGACGCTGCGCCGCCCGCACAACGAGGGCAGCATGTGGCGCAGCGCCTGGATCAATGGCGCCAGCGTGTTCTCGAAGAACTTTCGCGAGTCGTTCCGGCTATCGGCCAATCGCGGCGAGGGCATCATCCTCACCGGCACGCGCGACTGGCGCGACGTCGCGATCGAAACGGAGCTGAACCTGCACCTCGGCAACTATGGTGCACTGGTGTTCCGCGCCCAGGGGCTGCGGCAGTACTACGCCGCGCGGTTGACCCGCACCGGTAAGCTGCAGATCGTCTGCCGGCGCGATGAGGCCGAGCGCGTGCTGGCTGAAACCGCGTTGCCCGTGCTGTTCGAGACGGCGATCCCGCTGCGGGTCACGCTCAACGGTGCCAAGATCACCGTGGATGCGGCGGGCACGGTCCTTGAAGTCGCGGACGCCACCTATGCCGGCGGTATGATCGGCCTCGCCGTCTACGAAGGCGCACTGTCGACCGACAAGATCCACATTGCGCCGGCGCGCTAGCGGGCCGCCCTGCGAGCCAGCTTGACTGCGCCTTCGACCGGGGCGTCGTGGAGGACATGCACCTTCAGGTGCGGGTGCTTTGCTGCCACGCCTTGTTCGAAGGCCGTGCGAAGGCGGGGCTGGTTGACGATGACGCTGCCGGCGACGACGACATCCGTACCGGCGGCGCCACGCGCCAGCAGCTGGCCGACGAGAGCGGCGAGGGCGTGGCCGCCTTCGGTGATCACGGTGGCGGCCAGCGTCGAGCCAGCGTCGGCGGCGGCGAAAATGGCGGGGGCGTGCGGGGCCCAGTTGTCGACCGTGGGGTCGTCGTTGACCCGGCGGGTCAGACGCTCGGCATCGGCGACGCCGAAAGCCGCGACGAGGTGGCCGAGGAGGCCGTCGTCGGGGCGGCCTTCGTCGTTGGCGCGTAGCGCGGTGCGGGTGGCCTCGCGGACGAGGCCGGCGGCGCTGCCTTCGTCGCCGATGATCCAGCCCCAGCCGCCCGAGGCGAGAAACCGTCCTTGGGTATCAGCGCCGACGGCGATGGCTCCGGTGCCGGCGATGACGCCGATGCCGGTGGTGAAGCCGGCAGCCGCGACGATCAGCGAGGCATCGTTGACGGCGGTGGTGCGGTAGCCGAGGGCTTCGAGCTCGCGCTCCAGCGTCTTGCCGGTTTCGGTGCGGTTGATGCCCTGCGCGCCGAAGGCGAGCGATGCGATGCGCGCGCCTGCGGGGGTGTGGCGCTTGACCCGTTCGGCGATCCAGACGGCTGCCTGGTCCTCGGGCTCGGCGTCCCATTCGAGGCTCGGCTCGGTGACGTCGAGCACGCGGTTACCGGCGAGATCCTCGAGGATCAGCTGGGTCTTGGTGCCGCCGATATCGAGCGCGGCGATCAGATCGGTCATCTCAGGCGACCTTGGTATCGGTGTGGAAGAAGACGAAGGCATCGGGGTCGAGGTGGCGCAGCACTGCCGTTTCGACCGCGAGGCTCTGCATCACGACCGCCTCGAGGATGGCGCGCTGCGCCGGCGAGACGTCGGGCAGGCGGATGACCGCCAGGTTCGGCTCGTCGGGGACATCGAGCGTGGTGAGCAGCAGGGTGTGGTGCCCGGCGTGGGCGAGGGTGTGGGCCAGCGCGGTTTCGCGGTCGTCGCCCATCAGGATGTGGGCGGTGCGGCCGGCCGATTCCATGGCGCCGTGCAGGTACTGGCGGGAGGAGAGGCCGGTGGCCGGGATGCGTGCCACTTCACGCAGCAGCAGGGCACCGACTTCGGCCGAGCCTGCGGACGGCGCGGCGCCGGCATAGTCGACGGCCACCGAGTCACGCAGGGGAGTGGCGAGCGCTATGGCGCGCGTTGCGATCTCTGCCTCGAGGGCGCGGAATTTTGCAGGAAGCTCGGACCACGACGGGTCGATGGCGCCGTTGTCCCAGGCCTCGGCGATCATGCCGAGGGCGGCGATGGTGGCGGTGTAGCCGGTGGTCGAGGCGTAGCTGTCGGGGAGCTTGCCGAGCGAAATAGTGGTCCCGGCAATCTCCGAGATCGGCGAGGGCGCGACATTGACCACGGCGAGCCGCAGCTGCTGCTCCACCGTCCGCAGCACAGCCAGCGTTTCGGAGCTGCGGCCGGACTGCGAGACGCCGATGATCGGGTGCTCGGACTGCGGGTAGGGCAGGGGATGCTCGCCGGCGTTGAGGCGCCAGGCGTGGATGCCGCGCGAGCGCAGCACCCAGACGGCGGCAGCGGAAGCGGCATAGCTCGCGCCGATGCCGAGGAAGATCGGGCCCGGCCCGGCAAGCGTTCCAGCGGCCTGCGCGGCGCGCACTTCGCCGGCGATGGCCGGCAGGGCGGTCTCCAACAGCGCCGCCTGCGAGGCCCTTGCCTCTGCCAGGGAAATATAGCCTTTGACCAATTCGTCCGTCTCCTTGGCGGCACCTAGAAATCCCCGTGCCGAGGGGCTGTCAGTATGCGGTGGTGGGCGAAGCCTCAGCGCGCGCCGGGTTTTCGCGCACGCGAGAACGAGGTGCGCAGCCGGTAGCGGTCGCCGACGTAGCGCACGGTGGACGACAGCAGCGGCCGGCCGGCGGTGTCGACGATGATCTGCCGCATCACCAGGATGGGTTTGCCGGCCTCGACCCCGAGATGCTGGGCGAGCGCCGTGTCGGCGGCATGGGCCTCTATGGTGGTTTCGCCATGCGCGAGATCCACGCCGTTGGCGAGCAGCAGCGCGAACAGCGAGGCGGTGCGGAAATCGACGCCTGTCAGGTCCGGCTTCAGCGTCGCCGCGAAGAACGAGGTATCGACCGCCACCGGCACGCCATCGAGCATTCGGATGCGGTCGAGGTGGAACAGCGGAGCGCCCGGGGCGATCGCCAGTTCCTCGGCTTCGTCGAGGGTGGCCGGGGCCTCGCTCGCGCGGAGCACGTCGGACGAGGGCGCCAACCCGAGCCGAGCCGCGGTTTCGCTGAACGATTCCAGCGTGTTGGGGAATTCCTTCGGCACGTCGGCCGACACGTACCAGCCGCGGCCGTGCGAAGGCTTCAGCACGCCCTCCTCGACGAGGCTTTGCAGCGCCCGGCGCAGCGTCACCCGGCTGATCGACAGCTGGGCGAGCAGGTCGCGCTCCGCCGGCAACCGTCCGCCATTGGCGATCTTGCCGGTCGAGATCTGATGCATGATCAGGTCCGCCGCCTGCCGCCATAGCGGATCGGGAGAATCCTGATCGAGCATCGCCAACTGTGCCGCGCTGTCGCTCATTGGCGTCAAGCCACCTTTTCCCATTGGCCGGTCTTCATCGAGCGGTAGCACGCATCGATGATGCGGTTGACCACCACGCCATCCTCAAAGGTCTCGGACGGCGTGGTGCCGGCCGCGAAATGATCAATGAAATGACGCATCTGCTGCGAGAAGCCATAGGCCCGAGTCTCCTCGGGCACAGGATATACCCAGCCGGTTTCGGCATCGGCCTTCTCGACCGTGTAGCCCACCGGGTTTTCGATGAAGCCCCAGACCGGGCCGACCGAGCTGTCGGTGACGATGCGGCCGGCCGAGCCGACCAGCTCATGCCGCAACTGCATGCCGCCGCGCTCGATCCATGACGATTCGATAGTCGCGAGCTGGCCGCCCTCGAACTTCAGCAGCGCAATCGCCGCGTCCTCGCCGGTGGTCTTGTCCTTGTGGGCCATGGTCGAGCCCCAGGCCATCACCTCGGTGACCTTGTTGTCCTTGCCGAAGAAGTGGCGGGCCGATTCGACGGTGTGGCAGCCCATGTCGAGCAGGGCGCCGCCGCCGGCGGTCTCGGCGTCCCAGAAGTGCGGGGCGTGCGGGCCGGAATGGCCCTCACGGGCGCGCATGGTGAGGAGGTCGCCGATGCCGCCGGCCTTCACCATCTCGTAGGCCTTGGCGACGTTGGGCGAGAACACCGAGCTCTCGGCATAGCCGTGCCAGACGCCGGCGGCGTTGGCGACATCGAGGATCTGCTGCGCCTCGGCCTCGGTGCGGGCCAGCGGCTTGGTGCAGATGATGGCCTTGCCGTGCCGGGCGGCGATCTCGACTGCGGCGAGGTGAATCTCGTTGGGCAGCGCGATAACGACGATCTCGACGGCGGGGTCGGCGCAGAGCGCATCCATGGTCGCGTGCGCGGTCACCTTCCACTTCTTTGCGAAGGCGTCGTAGCGGGCGGGGTTGCGCGAATAGCAGGCGACGAGCTCGGCGTTCCGCACGTCCAGCAGCGCGTCCGCATACGACTCGGCGATGAAACCGGACCCCAGCAACCCAACCCCGATCATGCGGTACTCCTCCAGATTTACTAGATACCTCATAGTACCAATCATGCGCAATGACCATACCTCATGAGCAGAAAAATGACCACTTGTACCTACTGGTATTGTGAGGTATCGATCTTGTGACAGAGGGGCAAGTCGCTCGGATTTGATCCACGGGGCGCCGGTTCGGCGCGCCGCGTCAGGGGAAGGGAGAACAACAATGCATTCGAAAACTATGTGGGTGGCCGGAGCCATGCTGGGCGTTTCGCTCGCTGCGATGAGCAGCGCCGCCGTCGCCGAGAGCGTGACGCTGACGCTGGGCAGCTGGCGTACCGAAGATCTGGCCGTGTGGCAGGACAAGGTGCTGCCGGCCTTCGAGGCCGCGCATCCCGACATCAATGTCGAGTTCGCGCCGGTCAACACCAACGAATACAACGCCGCGATGCAGTCGCAGATCGAGGGCGGCGCCGGTCCGGACCTCATCACCTGCCGGCCGTTCGACGTGAACAACGAGTGGATCGGCCGCGGCTATTTCTCCAAGCTCGATGGCCTTGCCGGGCTCGAGAACTTCGACGCCACGGCCCGTGCCGCCTGGACCGTCGATGGCGCCACCTATTGCGTGCCGGTCGCCGCGGTGCTCGCCGGCTTCTACTACAACGTCGATATCTTCAAGGAACTCGGGCTGACGGTGCCGACCACCCAGGCGGAGTTCATCGCGACGCTGCAGGCGATCAAGGACAGCGGCAAGTACACGCCGCTCGCCGTCGGCTCGGCCGAGTCGTGGCAGCTCGCCTATAACGGGCTCTACAGCATCGGGCCGGCGTATTGGAAAGGCGAAGAGGGCCGTCTCGGCCTGATCGACGGCACCAAGAAGCTGACCGACGCCGAATTCGTCGCGGCGATCGCCGCCTACCAGGCGTGGAAGCCGTTCCTGCCGGCCGGGCAGGAGAGCCTCTCCTATTCCGACATGACCCAGTTGTTCACGCTGGGGAAGGCCGCGATCCTTCCGGATGGCTCATGGAACATCAACCAGGTCACCTCGACCGGACTCAATGTCGGCGTGTTCGGCCCGCCGGCGGTGGAAGCCGGTGGCCAGCGCTACCTGCAGGAAATGCCTGACATGGCGATCGGCATCAACGCCGCCAGCAAGAACCTGGAAGCCGCCAAGACCTTCCTGAGCTGGGTCGCCGGTCCCGAGTTCCAGCAGATCTACGTCAACACCGCGCCCGGCTTCTTCGCCATGAGCAACCAGCCGGTGAAGTATGACAACGCGCTGGCGCAGGCCTTCGCGGATCTGAAGACCGGCGCCAAGCTGACGCCGCGTCTGGCCCTCGATCGGCTGAGCGCCGGCACGCCGCCGCTCGATGACGAAACCTGGCGCCTGCTGCAGGTGATGATGACCTCGGACATGACCCCCGAGGCCGTCGCCGCCGAACTGCAGGCGGGCCTGTCGTCCTGGTACTCGCCGCAGAAGGCGCAATAGCCCTTCATCACGGCAGCGCGTGCTGTGCCCTCCCGGTCGGCACGCGCTCTTTTCTTCGCCTGAACAGGAAGGCTCTAGAGAGTGATACGCCCCGCAACGGCTCGCCGCAGCCTGTTGATCTTCGTTCTACCGGCCCTCGCCATTTACCTGGGCTTTGCGGTGCTGCCGCTTCTCATCTCGATCTTCATGAGCCTGTTCGACACCGGTAAGGCGGGCAACGTGTTCATCGGCATCGGCAACTACATCTACCTGTTCAGCCAGCCGGTGGTCAGTGCCCGCTTCTGGAATGCGCTCGTCAACAACTTCAAGTACTTCGCCATCCACGTCGCCGTCGAAGTGCCGATCGGGTTGCTGCTCGCGGCACTGCTGACCTCAGGCGCGCTGCGGCGCAGCGAGGGAATCTACCGCACGCTGCTGTTCATCCCGGCGACGCTGTCGGTGGTGATCGTCGGCTTCATCTGGCGGCTGATCATCAATCCGCTGTGGGGCATTGTCGGCTTCCCGCTGCTCGGCAACCAGATCACTGCGCTGCCGACCATCTCGCTGATGGGCGTGTGGCAGTATCTCGGCATCCCGATGGTGTTCCTCTATTCGGCGCTGATCGCTGTACCAAACGACGTGGTCGAGGCGGCGCGGATCGATGGCGCGAGCCCATGGCGGATCTTCTGGAGCATCAAGTTTCCGCTGATCCTGCCGCAGTTCGGGCTGATCGTGATCCTGACCTTCATTTGGACCTTTAACGGCTTCGACCTGGTGTTCGCGCTCAACGGCTCGGCGCCCGGACCGAACTATTCGACCGATATCCTCGGCACGTTCTTTTACCGCACGTTCTTCGGCTCGAGCGGCCAGGTGGCTGACCTCGACCTCGGCGCCACCGTGGCCACCGTGATCTTCACCCTGATGCTGTGCGTCACCGCCGCCTATTTCTGGTTGGTGCAACGCCGGCTCAAGGCCCACGCGGTCTAGGAGGCGGCAATGGCTCTCATGACTACAGAACTCGCACACGCAGCCCGCTCGAAGAGCGAACAACGGCGTTGGAACTGGGAACGAGCAGCGGTGCATGCTGTGCTGCTGGCCTTCGTGGCGCTGGCGCTCGGCCCGATCTTCATCGTCATTCTCAATTCGCTGAAGACCACGCCGGCGATCTTCGGCGGGCCGTTCGCGCTGCCGACTGCCGAGACCTTCAGCCTTGCCGGCTACGAGCGGGTGCTGACCCGCGGCAACTTCCTGATGAACTATCGCAACAGCCTTGTTGTCACGCTGGTGTCGGTGGTGCTGACCGTCGGGCTCTCGACCCTCGCGGCGTTCGCGCTGGTCGAGTACCGGGTGCGCTTCGTGCCGCTGCTCGCCGGGCTGTTCATCGTCGGCGTCATGCTGCCGATCCGGCTGGGCACCATCCCGCTGATCCAGATCATGATCGGCCTCAAGCTGATGGATACGCTGTGGGCGCTGATCCTCGTCTACACGGCAATGAGCATCCCGCTCGGCGTCACGCTGATGATGACCTATTTCCGCACAGTGCCGGCCGAGCTCAAGGAAGCGGCGCGGGTGGACGGGGCCAGCGAGTTCCGCACCTTCTCGATCATCCTGCCGCTGGTGCGGCCGGGGCTCGCGGCGGTGGCTACCGTCACCATGCTGCCGATCTGGAACGACCTGTGGTTCCCGCTGATCCTTGCGCCGGGCAAGGCCAACCAGACGGTGACGCTGGGCGTCCAGCAGTTCGTCGGCCAGTTCCTCAATGACTATCCGGCGCTGCTCGCGGCGCTGACCCTCGGCGCGCTGCCGTTGGTTGTGCTCTTCACCATCTTTTCCCGCCAGTTCATCCGCGGGCTCAGTGCCGGCTACGGCAAATGAGCCTCCGCACTCTCACCGTTTCGAAGACGAGGCGATTGCCATGACCCATGATCACGCCACTCACGCCCACGCGGGCCATGCGCACTCCCACGGCGTGGCGGCCCTGCCGCCGCCGCGGTATCTGCAGGCGCTGGCGCCGCTGAACCCTGCCGAGATTAACGCCGCCGTGGCGGTGATCAAGGCCGATGCCGACCTCGGCCCCGGCGCGCTCTACGGCAATCTCGACCTGCGCGAACCCACTCCCGACGAGTGGCGAGCCCACCTCGCTGGCACGCATCTGAAGCGCGAGGCGCGGCTCAACATCTCGCACAAGGATCGGCCGGGCGTCTGGATGGTGATCGTCTCGCTCGATGCCAACGCCATCGTCTCGCGCCGGCATTTCCCGACAGCCAAGTCGGCCTTCCAGGTCGAGCAACTGCTCGATGTCGAGCGGGTGGTGAAGGCCGATGCGCGCTTCATCGAGGCCTGCCGCAAGCGCGGGATCACCGACATGACCGGGGTCTGCGTCGACAGCTGGTCGGGCGGCAATTTCGGTGATCCGGATGAAGCCGGCCACATGGTCTCCTACGCCCATTGCTGGCTGCGCCTCTATGCCAACGAGAATTTCTACGCGCATCCCATCGACGGGCTGAACGTCGCCGTGGACGTCAAGACCGGCGAGGTGCTGCGCATCGACGACCATGGCGGCCCGCCGATCCCGATGGCCGATATCCCGTATGATCCCGAGTTCATGCCGCCGGCCCGGGCGCCGCTGAAGCCGCTGAACGTCGTGCAGCCCGAAGGCACCAGCTTCACCATGGATGGCCACGCTATCGCCTGGGACAAGTGGACGCTCGGCATCGGCTTTTCGCCGCGCGACGGCATCATCCTGCATGATATCCGCTATGCCGGCCGCCCCATCGTCCGCCGTGCGGCGCTCGGGGAACTGGTGGTGCCCTATGGCTCGCCGGAGCGTGGGCATTACCGCAAGAACATCTTCGACATCGGCGAATACGGCTTCGGCAAGTTCAACCACTCGCTGAAGCTCGGCTGCGATTGCCTCGGTGCCATCCACTATCTCGACAGCCACTATTGCGGGCTGGATGGCGGTCTGATCACCATCGAGAAGGGCATCTGCATCCACGAGGAAGACACCGGGATCCTGTGGAAGCACTGGGATTTCCGCGCCGATCGCACCGAACTGCGGCGTGGCCGGCGACTGGTGATCTCCTGCGTCAACACCGTCGGCAACTACGAGTATGCGCAGTACTGGTACCTCGACCAGGCCGGTGAGATCAGCTTCGAGGTCAAGGCTACCGGCATCGTCAACACGATGGCCTGCCTGCCGGGCCAGCCGAGCAAGTATGTCAGCGAAGTCGCGCCCGGCCTCACCGCGCCGATCCACCAGCACATCTTCTGCGCCCGCCTCGATATGGCGCTGGATGGCGGCGGCAACAGCCTCGTCGAGGTCAACAGCTTTGCCGAGCCGGTCGGCCCGAACAACCCGCACGGCAACGGCTTCTTCGCCACCGAGACGGTGCTGAAGACCGAGCTCGAGGCTGGCCGCCGCGCCAGCGCCGAGACGCACCGGACCTGGAAGGTGGTCAACCCGAACAAGCTCAATGCCGTCGGCAAGCCGGTCGGCTATCGGCTGCACGCCAAGGACTGCGTCACGCCGTACCTCGCCGAGAACGGGCCGTCGGGCACGCGCTCCAACTTCATCCGCAACCACCTGTGGGTCACGCCCTTCCACCCGGACGAGCGCTACCCGGCGGGCGAATATGTCTGCAACTCGGATGGCTCGGACGGGCTCGCCGAGATCGTCAAACAGAACCGGCCGGTGGAGAACACCGACATCGTCGTCTGGCATTGCTTCGGGCTGCACCATGTGGTGCGGCCGGAGGATTTCCCGGTGCAGCCCTGCATGTCGGCCGGCTTCGCGCTGATGCCGTCGGGCTTCTTCAACCTGAACCCGTCCAACGACCTGCCGCGCGAAACTAATACGGCGAGCGTGCTGGCCGACGGCAGCATCGCCTGCCACTGCTGATGCTATCAGCCCGCTCCAGCCCCGTCGGCGCCTTTACCGCGGTTGCGGCGGCGACGGCGCTGGGTTGGGCGGCGCTGATCGCCGTTGGCACGACCGGGCTGGAGGCGATCTGCGGGGGGAGCGGTCTCGCCCTTGCTTTGGGTACAGCGCTGATGTGGGGGCTGATGGCCGCCACGATGATGCTGCCCTGCGCGGTGCACGAGATCTGCGACGCGGCGCGCCACGGGTGGCGGTCGGCAACGCTGTTCGCGCTCGGCTGCATCGCGCCGCCGACGCTGCTTGCTATCGCTGCGGGCACGCTGCTCGGGCCGCTGGCCATCGGCACGCCGGCGCTGCTGGTGATCGCCGGTGCGGCGCTGGTCGCCGAAGCGGGTTTGGCGCGAGGCCCGGTCGGCATCGGCTCGGCTGTCGCAATGCTTTGCCTGCAGCTGATCGGTGGCGCGATGGACCTCGGCTGGATGGCGCTCGTCGCCGTCTGGATGCTCGTCCTGGCGCTCGCGCCGGCTCGCCGCCTCGCCACCGCGGCTGCCGGCGCCGTGCTGCTGGGTCTCGCCGCCTTTGGAAGTTTCTGACGTCCGCCAACGGACGTGTTGTTGAACGAGGAGGAAACCATGCCGCTCAAGTCGATCAACCCGGCGACATCTAAGCTCATTGCCGAATACCCCGCCGACACTGCCGCAGAGATCGAGCACAAGCTCGAAGCCGCGTGGAGCACTTGGCTCAGCTGGAGCCGCACCCCGCTCGCGGAACGCAGTGCGCTGATGGCGCGGATTGGCGACCTGCTCGAGCAGCGGGCCGACAGCTATGCAGCGCTGATCACCACCGAGATGGGGAAGCCCATCGGCGAAGCGAAAGCCGAGGTGCTAAAGGCCGCTACCGGCGCTCGCCACTTTGCCGCCGAAGGCGCGGCCTATCTCGCCGACCAGGAGATTCCTGGGACGCCGTCGCGGGTGCGCTACCAGCCGCTCGGACCGATCTTCGGCATCATGCCGTGGAACCTGCCGTTCTGGCAGGTGCTGCGCTTCTTCATCCCGACGGCGCTCGCGGGCAATGTGGTGCTGGTCAAGCACGCCGAGACGGTGCAGGGCTCGGCCCGCGCCATTGCGCAACTGGTGCGCGATGCCGGTGGCCCCGACGGGCTCTGCACCAACCTTGCCATTCCCAACGAGACCATCGCTGACGTGGCGCGGCAGATCGTCCTCGATCCCCGCATCCGCGCCGTGACGCTCACCGGCTCGACCGGAGCTGGACGGGCAGTCGCCGAAGCGGCGGGGTCGGTGGGGAAGAAAGTCGTGCTGGAGCTGGGCGGGTCAGACGCGTTCGTCGTCTTCGCCGATGCCGACATGGAGAAGGCGGTGAAGCTCGGCGTGGTGTCGCGCTACTCCAACAACGCGCAGAGTTGCATCGCCGCCAAGCGCTTCCTCGTCGAGCGCTCGGTGTTCGACCGCTACGTTGCCGACTACGCGGCGGCGGCCGGGGCGCTGGTCATCGGCGACCCGATGGATCCTGCGACCAAGCTCGGGCCGATGGCTCGCGCCGATCTGGTCGAGACCACCGATCGGCAGGTTAGGGACGCGGTGGCCGCCGGGGGCAGGGTGGTCGCGGGCGGCAAGCGCCGCGCCGGTCCCGGTAACTACTACGAGCCCACCGTCATCGTCGGCGCCGATCCCGCCTCGCCGATCATGCAGGAAGAGTTCTTCGGCCCGGTCGCCTTGTTTTTCCCGTTCGACGCGGAGGATGAGGCGGTCAGCCTCGCCAACGCCACCGAGTACGGCCTCGGCGGCGCCGTCTGGACCAGCGATCCGGTGCGCGCGCAGCGCGTCGCCGATCAACTCGAGGCGGGCGCGGTGTTCATCAACGACTTCGTCCGCTCCGATCCGCGCGCGCCGTTCGGCGGCGTCAAAGGCTCCGGTTTCGGCCGCGAGCTCGGTGGCGTCGGCATGCGCGAGCTCACCAACGCCAAGCTGGTGTGGGGCAGCTAGGCGCGCGGCGCGACCGAGTTGCGGACGATCAGCTCCGAACGCAGCAGCACGCTGTTGCGGTCGGGGCGGTTGCCTTCGAGCAGGCCGAGCAGCATGTCCATGGCGGCCTCGCCGATCCGCAGGCGAGGCTGCTTCATGGTAGTGAGCGAGGGCGTGACGAAGCTCGCGAACGAGATGTCGTCAAAACCCATCACCGAGAACTGGCGGGGCAGGTCGTAGCGGCGGGCGTTGAGCGCAATGATCACGCCGAGCGCCGTCGCGTCGTTGACGCAGAGGAAGGCCGTGGGCAGCACATCGCGCACGAACATGTGCTCGGCTGCCTGCCGGCCGCTCTCAGTGGTGCCGTCGCCATCGAGGATCATCAGCGGGTCGATGGCGATGCCGGCGCCCTCGAGCGCGGCACGGTAGCCTTGCTCGCGCAGCTGGTTCACTGCCCGGCTGGTCGAGCGGCCGATGAAGGCGATGCGCCGGTGGCCCTGTGAGATCAGGTGCTCTGCAGCGAGCCGCGACCCCGCGAAGTTGTCCACGCCGACGAACGGAATGTCGCTGTTGGGCACCGGCTCGTTCACCGCCACCATCGGCGGCAGGCGCGTTTCCTGGCCCGGCTGCGCATGGCCGAAGGGCAGGTGGCCGGTGAGGAGGATCATCCCGTCGGCCTGGTTGGAGCTGATGAACCGCAGGTAGTCGGACTCGCGCTCGGGATCGTTCTGGGTGTTGCCGATCAGCACGCCGTAGCCGCGCTTGCTGGCCTCGGTCTCGAGCCCGACGAGGATGTTGGAGAAGTTCGGGTCACCCACATCGGGCGCCAGAATCAGGATCATGTTGGATCGCCGCATGCGCAGCGAGCGGGCCATGGCGTTGGTGGTGTAGCCGGTGCGGGCGATGGCGTCGTTGACACGGCGGCGCGTCTCGTCGGCGACCTTGGTGGGCTCGTTGATGGCGCGGCTGACGGTAGCGATGGAAACGCCGGCAATTGCCGCAACGTCTTCAATCGTAGCCAGTTTTTGTTGCTGCACGCGCCGCTCCGTCCACCGCCGTCTGGCGAAGTGGTCTGCAGAATCCCTTTAGCAGAAGGCACGGGTTCCGCCAGTCGTCACGTCGCGAGGCTACACGAATGATGCGTCGTGTAAACCTTTACATAGGTCATGAAAACCTTTACATCGCTGAGCACGGGAGCAGAGCCAGGAGGAACCGGCCGCTCCCCGGGGGAGGGCTCATCGATGTCGCATGCCGCTGACGCGTCAGCGCCGCCAGTACTCGCGGCGAGCCGGATATCGAAGTCGTTCAACGACGTCCCCGTGCTGTTCAGCGTCGATTTCGAGGTCAGGCGCGGCGAAGTGCACGCGCTGATCGGCGAGAACGGCGCCGGCAAGTCGACCCTCATCAAGATTCTCTCGGGCATCGAGCAGCCGACCTCGGGCACGGTGATGCTCGACGGCAAGCCGGTGGTGCTGCCACCCAATGGACAGGCCGAGTCGATTGGCATCGTGCTCATTCACCAGGAGCTCAACCTCGCCGAGCACCTGACGGTTGCCGAGTCGATCTTCCTAGGCCGCGAGATCCGTCGTTTCGGCTTTCTCAATGTGGAGCAGATGCGGTCGAAGGCTCGCTCCATTCTTGAAACCCTGCACGTCCACGTCGATCCCGATGCGCGCATCTCGACGCTATCGGTGGCCGACAAGCAGATGGTGGAGATCGCCAAGGCGATCAGCCGCGACGCGCGGGTGCTGATCATGGACGAGCCGACCGCGGTGCTGTCGGTAGGCGAGACGCAGACGCTGTTCGAGCAGATCCGCCGGCTGACGGCGCGCGGTGTCGCCATCATCTTCATCTCGCACAAGCTCGACGAGGTAATGACGTTGGCCAAGCGGGTCACCGTGCTCCGCGACGGCCAACTGATCGCCACGGTCGGAACCGAGGTGATGACGCCGGATTCCGCGGCGCAGATGATGGTCGGCCGCGAGCTCACCAACCTTTACCCACCCAAGCATGAGCCCGATGTGGATGCGCCGGTGGTGCTGTCGGTGCGCGGCCTCGTGGCGCCGGGGGTGCGCGACATCTCGTTCGACATGCGCCGTGGCGAAATCCTCGGCTTTGCCGGGCTGATCGGCTCGGGCAGGACGGCTGTGGCCGAGGCGATCGTCGGGCTGGTGCACCGCACCGCCGGCGAGGTGCAGGTTAATGGCAAGCCGGTGAACTTCACCCGGGTGGCGCAGTCGGTGAGTGCCGGCCTCGCCTACATGACCAAGGATCGGAAAGGCAAAGGCCTGCTGCTCAACATGGGCTTGCGGCCGAACCTGACGCTTTTGACTCTCGGCAAGCACCTGAAGGCCGGTTTTCTCGATTTCTCGAGCGAGCAGAAGGCGCTCGATCGCGCCGTGCGCCGCTTCGATATCCGGGCTCGTGATCCCTCCGTCGCGGTGGGGCGCCTGTCGGGTGGCAACCAGCAGAAGCTGATGCTGGGCAAGACCATGGAGACCGAGCCGGACATCATCATCATGGATGAGCCGACCCGCGGCATCGACGTCGGCACCAAGCAGCAGATCTACCACATCATCGCGGCGCTCGCCGCCGAGGGTAAATCGATCATCGTGATCTCGTCGGAAATGCAGGAAGTGATCGGGCTCAGCCACCGCGTGGTGGTGATGCGCGAGGGCCGAATGGCCGGCCTGCTCGAAGGCGCCGAGATCACCGAGGCGGAAATCATGCGGTACGCCGCGGGCATCAAGCAGAGTGGGAATGATGAGCGCATCAGCGCCTGACGCAACCGTGAAGCCGGCGAGCGGCTTTCGTCTCGATCTGAAGACCGTCGGCCCACTGCTGGCGCTGGCGTTGCTGGTGCTGCTGGGCATCTCGCTCAACGAGAATTTCCTCAGCTACTCGAACCTCACCAACGTGCTGGCGCGCTCGTCGTTTATCGGCATCATCGCCATCGGCGCGACGTTCGTCATCACCTCGGGCGGGCTGGATCTCTCGGTCGGCTCGATGGCGGCGGTGATCGCGGGCATCATGATCATCGTGATGAACTCACTGATCCCCTCGATGGGCGTCACCTGGGGCGTCGTGCTCATCGGCATGGCGGCGGGCCTGGTGATCGGCGGTGGTGCCGGCATCGGCAACGGCCTGATGATCACCCGCGGCAGGATCGAGGCGTTCATCGTGACGCTGGGCACCATGGGCATCTTCCGCTCGCTCGTCACCTTCCTCGCCGATGGCGGCACGCTGTCGCTGAACTTCCAGGTCGCCGACCTCTATCGCCCGGTCTATTACGACGGCTTGTTCGGCGTGCCGTGGCCGATCATCGTATTCGCGCTGGTGGCGATCGGCGGCGAGATCGTCATGCGCCGCACCGCGTTCGGGCGCTACTGCGCTGCGATCGGCTCGAACGAACAGGTCGCGCGCTATTCCTCGATCAACGTCGATAACGTCCGGCTGCTGACCTACATCGTTCAGGGCGTGCTGGTGGGCGTCGCCGTGCTGCTCTACGTGCCGCGCCTCGGCTCGGCCTCGAGCACTACGGGCGTGCTGTGGGAGCTCGAGGCGATCGCCGCAGTGATCATCGGCGGCACCACGCTCAAGGGCGGCTACGGCCGGATCTGGGGCACCGTGGTCGGCGTCGTGATCCTTGGGCTCATCGGCAACATCCTGAACCTGCAGAGCTTCATCAGCCCGTACCTCAACGGGGCGTTCCAGGGCGTCATCATCATTCTCGCCGTGCTGCTGCAGCGGGGTCGCCGCTCCAGCTAGGCACAACGGTTTCACAACGCCCGCAAGGAGCGGGCACCACGGGAGGACTACATGAAATTGCTGAAATCCCTCATGGGAGCGGCGGTGATCGCCGGCGCTCTCGGCGGCAGCGCTTTGGCCCAGGACAAGGTCACAATCGGCGTCTCGGTGCCGGCGGCCGACCATGGCTGGACCGGCGGCGTCAACTACTTCGCCCAGCAGGCGATCGATCGCCTCAAGGCCACCTATCCGAATGTCGACTTCGTCTTCGCTTCGGCGCCCGACGCGCCCAAGCAGATCGCCGACATCGAGGACATGGTCTCGACCCGCAACATCGATGCGCTGGTCATCCTGCCGGGTGATCCGGACGCGATGACCTCAGCGATCAAGCAGGTCAAGGACGCCGGCAAGTTCGTCACCGTCGTCGATCGCCAGCTGTCGATCAGCGGTGTCGAGAACCTCTACGTCGCCGGCGACAACCCGGGGCTGGGCGCCAACTCGGCTGCTTACTTCAAGGAAGCGCTGCCGGAAGGCGGCAACATCGTGATCCTCCGCGGTCTGCCGATCCCGATCGACCAGCAGCGCTTCGACGCGTTCGTTGCCGGCATCGAAGGCACCAACATCAAGGTGCTGGACGACGAGTTCGCCAACTGGAACCGCGATGACGGCTTCAAGGTGATGCAGGACTTCCTGACCCGCTTCCCCGACATCAAGGCGGTCTGGGCGCAGGATGACGACATCGCGTTGGGCGCCATCGAGGCGATCAAGCAGGCCGGCCGCGAGAACGACATGTTCATCGTCGGCGGCGCCGGCATGCAGCAGATGCTGCAGCGCGTCGCAGCGGGCGACAAGCTCGTGCCCGTCGACGTCAGCTACAGCCCGGCGATGATCGCCACGGCCATCGAGCTGACCACCTCGCACTTCACCGGCGGCATCCAGGTCGCCGGCCGCTACATCCTCGACTCGACCCTGATCACCAAGGACAACGCCGCCGAGTATCTCGACGCGGAAAGCCCGTTCTGATCGAACGACCGACGTGGACCAAGAAGGGGCGCTGCGGCGCCCCTTTTTCTTGGAAGTCGCCGCATCACGACGAAAGCGGCCCCCTTGCTTCACAGCCAGGCCAAGTGCATGTTCAGCATCGCGAATTCCTCGCATCCAAGAGGATCTATGCCAGCCAACTGACCCCAAAGGCAGCGCCATCAAGCCGGGTAACGGAGCGATCGTGCTCGTCCCGGATTCGGCGCGGAAGCTGCTGGGGATCAGTTCTCTCGGTTGGACTCGCTGCTGCAATTGCAGCCGTTGCCATTGATCATCGATCGATACCCGGCAAGGCACTGAGTTCTCTGTTGGCTTGGGTCGAGCGTCCGCACTGGCGCACCTTCTTTCGACGGAAGTGAATGCCTCGCACCTGCTGCGTTTCGCTGCAGATGTGCACCTCCGCGCGATCCGACATCCTCCCCTGGAGCACTGGTCCACTCAAAGCCATTTGAGGGGATTACAGATGTTGGAAGCGACTATCGGCGGGGTGACGCTGCGACTGCAGACCGAGCCCGGCCTCTTTTCTCCGCAACACGCGGACGCCGGTACGCTGGCGATGCTCTCGCTCATCACGTTCGATGCACAAGACAAGATCTTGGACCTCGGGTGCGGCTATGGCCTCGTGGGCATCCTGGCTGCCCACCATGTTCCACCAGCGCGCGTGGTCATGATCGACAATGATGCAAGGGCGGTGGTCGTCGCCCGTAGTAACGCCGAAGCGAATGGCGTGCCCGATGTGACGGTGGAGTTGTCAGATGGCTTCAGAGGCACGCGGGAGAACGGGTTCACCAAGATCATCTCGAACCCGCCCTATCATGCGGATTTTTCCGTTCCGAAGCACTTCATCGAGAAGGGGTTCAACCGTCTCACGCTGGGCGGGACGATGTGGATGGTCACCAAGAGGTGCACCTGGTACCGCAACAAGCTCGGCGCAATCTTCGGTGGCTGTCGGGTGCATGAGGTCGACGGATACTATGTGTTCGAGGCCACCAAGCTTCGATCGACGTACGCCAGGCCGCGTTAGCGCCGGTGGCGCAGTGCCGCGCCGCAGGGCTAGAGCACCTTACGCAGCACCGCGAAGCTCTGCTCGTCCATCTGCGCCACGTTGAAGCGCATGAAGTCGCGGGCGGTTTGGGCGGCGCTGAAGGCGTTGCCGGGGGCCAGCACCACGCCATGCGCCAGGGCGGCGCGGGCGAGGTCGGCGGAGTCGCGACCGGCGGGCAGCGCGCACCACAGGAACATGCCGGCCCGTGGTTCGATCCAGGGGATGATGCCGAGTTCGCCCAGCCGCTCACCGACACTGCGGCGGGCCCGTTCCAGCCGGGTGCGCACCGCCTCGGCGTGACGGTGGAAGCGGCCATCGCTCAGCACGCTGTGCACCAGTTCCTCGTTGAGCCGGGCGCCGCCGAACATGGTGGCGATCTTGAGATCGAGCAGCGGCTCGAGCCAGTCGCGTCGGGCGGCGACGAAGCCGCAGCGCACCGAGGCGGAGAGGGTTTTGGAGAAGCTGCCGATCTGGATCACCCGGTCGAGGCCGTCGAAGCCGGCGAGCCGGGGCGCCGGCGTGTGCTCGAAATCGGCGAAGATGTCGTCCTCGATGATGGTGAGCCCATGCTGGTCGGCCAGCTTCAGGACGCGGTGCGCAGTGACCGGCGAGAGTGTCGCGCCGGTCGGGTTGTGGATGGCCGAGTTGGTGATGTAGAGGCGCGGCTTTTCCGCCGCGAGCGTTGCGGCGAAGGCCTCGATGTCGGGGCCGGTGGGCGTGTAGGGAACGCTGACGATGCGCACCCGATGAGCGCGCAGCAGGGCCTGGAAGTTGAAGTAGCAGGGGTCGTCGACAAGGACGGTGTCGCCGGGCTCGAGCAAGAAGCGGCAGAGTAGGTCGATGGCCTGCGTGCCGCTTTCGGTGAGGACGATCTGGTCGGGCGCCGCCTCGACGCCGCGTTCTCCGAGCCGGCGGCTGATCGTTTGCCGGAGAGGTGGCAGCCCGAGCGGCGAGCCGTAGTTGGTCAGCGTCTCGACACCGGCGCGTGAGATGGTACGCAGCGCCTTCCTGAGGCTCTGTTCGGCCAGCCACGAGGCCGGCAGCCAGCCACAGCCGGGCTTGGGCACCGCATCGTCGGCTTCGAGCGACTGGCGCGAGACCCAGAGCGGATCGATCGCCCGATCGAGCTTTGGGCCCACGGCCGCAAGCTGCATCGGCGCCAATTTCGGGGCGACGTAGAAGCCCGAGCCCGGTCGCGAGACGATCGCCCCCGCTGCCACCAGCCGGTTGTAGGCTTCGACCACCGTCGACACCGAGACCTCGGTCGATCGGGCGAGGGCACGTAACGAGGGCAGGCGTGCTCCAGCGACAAGGCTGCGCGCCGCGATGCGGGCGCTGACGACCGACATGACGTGCTCGATGCGACCCTGCGGTGCAGTCTGTGCTGTATCCGTGACCATAACAGTTTGCTCCAACCGTACTGGACCGTATCTGGCGCGATGGCCACCGGCAACCGATAAGGCGGCACCACACGGGAGCATGCCATGGACCGGTCGACGAGCGGTTGGATCAACGGGTTGATCGGGGTCATCATCTTCAGCGGCTCGTTGCCGGCGACCCGGCTGGCCGTGCAGGCGTTCGACCCGGTGTTTCTCACCGTGGCGCGAGCCAGTATCGCCGGCCTGATCGGTCTCGGGCTGCTGCTGGTATTCAGGCAGCCGCGGCCCGCGGCGCGCGACCTGGCATCCCTCGCTATCGTCGCCCTGGGCGTGGTGGTGGGCTTCCCGCTGCTGACGGCGCTGGCGCTGCAGCACGTCACCTCGGCACATTCCATCGTCTTCATCGGCCTGTTGCCGCTGTCGACGGCGATCTTCGGGGTGATCCGCGGTGGCGAGCGGCCGAAGCCGGCCTTCTGGGTGTTCTCGCTGCTCGGCAGTGCGCTGGTCGCCGGCTTCGCGCTGGCCCAGGGGCTTGATGCCTCACCGCTCGGCGATGGACTGATGCTGGCGGCGATCATCGTCTGCGGGCTCGGCTACGCGGAGGGCGCGAAGCTGTCGCGCACGCTCGGCGGTTGGCAGGTGATCTCGTGGGCGCTGGTATTGTCGCTGCCGCTGATGGCGCTGCTGACGGTGTTGTGCTGGCCGCCGTCGTTCTCCGAGGTCGGCCTGCCGGCGTGGCTCAGCCTCGGCTACGTGTCGCTGTTCAGCATGCTGATCGGCTTCGTGTTCTGGTATCGCGGGCTGGCGCAAGGCGGCATCGCGGCGGTGGGGCAGTTGCAGCTGCTGCAGCCGTTCTTCGGCCTCGCGCTGGCGGCGACGCTGCTGCACGAGACCGTGACGCCGGTGATGCTGCTGGTCACCGTCGCGGTGATCGGTTGTGTCGCGGGCGCGCGGCGGTTCGCGAAGTAGCCGTCAGCGGCGCATTTTCCGCTTGAGCAGCCGCCGTTCGGCGTCGAGCCGGACCAGGGGCAGGGCGCGGGCATAGGCGGCTTCGGCTTCGGCGGGCCGGCCAAGCCGGTGCAGTAGGTCGGCGCGGGCAGCATGCAGCGGCCAGTAGTTGTCGAGGGCGCCGGTGGCGGCCAGCGCGTCGACCAGTTGAAGCGCGCGCTCGGGACCATCGACCATCGAGAGAGCCGCCGCGGCGTTGAGCTCGACCACCGGCGAGGGCTGCAGCCGCAGCAGCACCTGATAAAGCCCCGAAATCTGCGGCCAGTCGGTCTCGGCAAAGCTTGGGGCATCGGCATGCAGGGCCGCGATGGCGCCTTGCACGCCGTAAGGCCCGATGCGACCGGGCTGCGACAGCGCCCGCTCGACCAGCGCCTTGCCCTCGGCGATGGCGGCGCGGTCCCAGCCCGTCCGGTCCTGCTCCTCGAGCAGCAGCAACTCGCCGGCACCGTCGCTCCGGCCGTTGAGACGCGCCGCATGCAGCAGCATCAGCGCGAGCAGGCCGGCAATTTCGGGCTCTCCCGGCAGCAGTTGATCGATCAGCCGGCCAAGTCGGATCGCCTCGGCGCAAAGCTCCGGCCGCGTCGTCGCGGCGCCGGTGCTCGGCGCATAGCCCTCGGTGAACACCAGATAGACCACCGCCAGGACGCCGGCGAGCCGCTCGGCCAGCAACTCGCGGCCCGGCACCTCGTAGGGTATGCCGGCATCGCGGATCTTGGCCTTGGCGCGCACCAGCCGCTGCGCCATCGTTTCCTCACTGACGAGGAAGATGCTCGCCACTGCGGTGGTCGAAAGGCCGCAGACGACGCGCAGGGTCAGCGCCACCCGCGTCTCGAGCGCCAGCGCCGGGTGGCAGCAGGTGAAGATCAGCCGCAGCCGGTCATCCTCGATGTCCTCCGGTCCGATGGCCGGTGGCTCAGTGGCGGGGCGTTCCGCGGCCAGCAGCTTGAGCTTGCCGCGCAGGGTGACGCGGCGGCGGATGCGGTCGATCGCCTTGTGGCGGCCGGTATTGACCAGCCAGGCGCGCGGATTGTCGGGCAGCCCGGTTTCAGGCCAGCGCGTCAGCGCCGCCTCGAAGGCATCCTGCGCCCCTTCCTCGGCCAGCTCGAAATCACCGACGAGGCGGATGAGAGTGGCCAGCACCCTCCCCGCCTCGTGGCGATAGACCGCTTCGATGGTCGCCCGGTCGATCAGTTCAGGGCCTCAGTACATGCGCGCGAGGCTGTCGATCGGGCGAACCTCGACGGCGCCGGCCGCGAACGGGATCCGCTCGGCAATCGCTATCGCCTCGTCGAGGTCTTTCGCCTCGACGACGTAGTAGCCGCTGAGCTGCTCGCGCGTTTCGGCGAACGGGCCGTCGGTCACCAGCGATTTGCCATCGGCGCGGCGGATGGTGGTCGCGGTGTTCGACGGCTTCAGCTTGTCGCCACCCTTCAGGTGGCCGCTCTTCACGATATCCTGGGTGAACCGCGCATAGGCCTCCCCCATGGCCTTGCCCTGTTCGGGCGTCGCCGACCCCATCGCCGCCTCGTCGCCGTAGATCATCAGCAGGTACTGCATCGTCATCTCCATGTGCTGGCAGTTGCTACCGGCGATCGGTCGAACGATAGCGGACGAGATCGACAGATGGGGCGAGATTTATTCGACTGAGCGTGGCGGGGGAACGCTCAATGGCGGCCGAGGATCATCTCGGCGGCCTTCTCGGCGATCATGATCACCGGCGAGTTGGTGTTGCCCGAGACGATCGCCGGCATGATCGAGGCGTCGACCACGCGGAGGCCCGAGAGGCCGCGCACCCGAAGCTGGCTATCCACCACGGCCATTGAGTCGTCGCCCATCCGGCAGGTGCCGACCGGGTGGAAGATCGTCGTCGCGATATCGCCCGCCTTGCTGGCGAGGTCGGCATCATCCTCGAAGGACGGACCGGGGAGGAACTCCTCGGGTTCGAAATGCGAGACGGCGCGGGTCCGCATCAGGGTGCGCGCATGGCGGATCGAATTGGCGGCGACCTGGCGATCGTTTTCCGTCGAGAGGTAGTTGGGCCGGATCTTCGGCGCGGCCGACGGATCAGGGCTTTCCATGTGGATGGCGCCGCGGCTCTCGGGGCGGAGGTTGCAGACCGACACGGTCACCGCCTCGAAGCGGTGGAGCGGCTCGCCCAGCCGGTCGGTGGAGAGCGGCTGCACGTGATACTCGAGGTCGGGCGTCGCCAGGTGCGCGTTTGAGCGCGCGAAGATGCCGAGCTGACTGGGCGCCATTGATAGCGGGCCGGAGCGCCGCAGCGCATACTCGAGCCCCATGCCAGCGCGGCTGACGAGATTGTGGTAGCGCCCGTTCAAGGTCCGGGCGTGCTTCACCTTGAACACGGTGCGGATCTGCAGATGGTCCTGCAGGTTCTCGCCCACGCCATCGAGCCGGTGCCGGACCGAGAGACTTAGGCGTCCCAGCACGTCCGGCCGGCCGATGCCGGAGAGCTCGAGCAGTTTTGGCGAATTGACCGCACCGGCGGAGAGGATCACCTCGCGTCCGGCCATCGCCCCGACCGACTGCCCCCGGTGGCGGAAGCGCACGCCGGTGGCTTTGGTGCCGTCGAGGATGATGGCTTCGGTCTCCGCGCCGGTCAGCACGCGCAGGTTGGGCCGCTTCATTGCCGGCCGCAGGAAGGCCTTCGAGGTGTTCCAGCGCACGCCGGAGCGCTGGTTCACCTCGAAATAGCCGGAGCCGAAGTTGTCGCCGGTGTTGAAGTCGGCGACGCGCGGGATGCCGAGCTCCTCTGCCGCGGCCTGGAAGGCATCGAGGATCGGCCAACTCAGCCGCTGCTGCTCGACCCGCCATTCACCGCCGCCGCGGTGCTGCGACGTGGTGCCGCCATGATGGTCCTCGGACTTGAGGAAGTAGGGCAGCACATCGTCCCAGCCCCAGCCGGTATTGCCCATCTGCCGCCAGCCGTCGTAGTCCGCGGCCTGGCCGCGCATGTAGATCATGCCGTTGATCGACGAGCAGCCGCCCAGCACCTTGCCGCGCGGGTAGTGCAGCGAGCGGCCGTTGAGGCCCGGCTCCGGTTCGGTGCGCATCATCCAGTCGGTGCGCGGGTTGCCCATGCAGTAGAGGTAGCCGATCGGGATATCGACCCAGTGGTAGCGGTCGCTGCCGCCGGCCTCGAGTAAGAGGACGCGGTTGCGAGGATCTGCGCTCAGCCGATTGGCCAGCACGCAACCGGCCGACCCTGCGCCGACGATGATGTAGTCGAACGTCCCGAGACTATCGGTCACTGCCGGCCCATTTCCGCCCATACCGGCTGCATCGCGCGCGCCAGCTGCTCATAGAGGCCATAACGGCGGGTATAATGCGAGCCGCTTTCCCGGTCCGGCGTAAACTGCCTTGCCGGTGCAGTCATCGCCCTGGCGCCCTCGGCATAGTCCCGGAACAGGCCGACGCCGGCCGCGGCGGCGATTGCTGCCCCGAGCGCGCCGGTCTCGCGGCCGCGCGCTACCGTCACCGGCAGGTCGAGGATATCGGCGAACATCTGTGGCCATACGGCGCTGCGCGAGCCGCCGCCGGACAGCGTCACATCGCGAATGCCGATGCCGGCTCTCCGCAGCACTTCGACATGGCCGCGATGGCCGAATGCCACGCCCTCGAACAGCGCGCGCATCAGGTGCGCCTTGGTGTGCCAGCCGGCGATGCCATAGAACCCGGCGCGCGCGTTGCCGTCCCACGGCGCGCCGTAGAGGTAGGGGTGATAGATCGGGACATCGGCTGACGCCCCGACCGCAGCCACGAGGTCGCCGGCCTTGTCGAACGGCCTCTCCTCGCCATGCATGAACTGGTGCACGATCCATTCGAGGTTTGCCGCTGACGTGGCGCTCGACTCGATGGCGAGCCAGCGCGTGCGGTCGAAGCTCGACTGCATGAAGACCCTGTTATCGTCGACCGGCGCATCGCAGATCACCTGGTTGATGCTCCAGGTTCCGGCGATGATCGAGGCGCCGCCCGTCGCGGTAACGCCCGAGCCGACGGCGCTCGCCACCACGTCGAACAGTCCCGCCACCACCGGCGTGCCGGCGGCGAGGCCGGTGAGCGCCGCCACCTCGTTGGTGACGCGGCCCGCGATGTCGCTGCTCTCGAGCACCTCGGGGAGCAGCGGCAGCGCGTCCTCGAGCCCATAGGCCTGCAGCAGGTCAGTGGAGTAGCGGCGGGATGGGATGGCCAGCAGGCCGCAGCCGCTCATGTCGGTGGTGTCGGTGACTCGCTCGCCGGTCAACCGGCCGACGACGAAATCCTTGCAGAGCAGCACAGTGCCGATTTCGGCATAGAGTTCGGAACGATGCCGCTTGATCCAGGCGAGGAGCGTCGGGGTCTGGGCGCCCCACGGCTTCTGTCGCGCGATGGCGAGGGCGCGATCGCCGACGTCGCTGGCGTGCCACTCGGCAGCCAGCCCCGCGGCGCGGGTATCGAGCGACTGGATACCGATCAATGGCTTGCCGGCACGGTCGAGCGCGTAGAGGCCGTTGCCATGTCCGGCGCAACCGACGGCGCGAATGTCGCTGGTGTCGACACCGGATTTCTCGATGCAGGTGCGGATGACGGTGATGGCGTTGCGCCACAGTTCGTCGAGGTCGCGCTCGACCTGGCCGGGCGCAGGCATCGACGACTGTCCGTCGAGGGCGGCGACGGCAAGCTCACGTCCGGTGGTATCGAAGAGGATCGCCTTGATGACGGTGTTGCCGGCATCGAGGCCGAGGAGATAGTCACTCATGTTCAAACCCGCTGGTAGCGCGCCCAGGCGTCGGCGCCGCTCAAGTTGTCGTGGATGATCGCCATCAGCCCGCGCACCACGGCGGCGGGATTGGCGTGCTGGTAGATGTTGCGGCCGTAGACCATGCCGAGCGCGCCCTGCCGCATCAGCGCGGCCGACTTGTCGAATACGGCCTGCAGGTCCTCCTTGCCGCCGCCGCGCACCAGCACCGGGCAGCGCGCCGCCTCGACCACCCAGTGGAAGTCGTCGGCGTTGCTGGTCGGATCGGCCTTGATGATATCGGCGCCCATTTCGCGGGCGAGGCGGGTCAGCGTCACGATCTTTTCGGCGTCGCCGTCGACCATGTAGCCGCCGCGCTCGGAATTGCCCTGCATCACCAGCGGCTCGATCATCAGCGGCATGCCGTACTTTTCGCATTCGGCGCGGACCCGCGAGATGTTGGCGACGCACTGGCGGAACAGGTCGGGTTCGTCGGGCAGCATGAAGAGGTTCAGCACGACACATGCGGCATCCATCTGCAGCGCGCCGATCAGCGGCTCCGCCTCGTTCTGCAGCAGGGCCCACATCGAGCGATGCCTAACCTTGTTGTAAGGGTTGCCCATGTCGAGCCGCATCACCAGCGCGGGCTTCTGCTTGCCCGGCACGTCCTGCAGCAGGTCGGCCTGGCCGTAGTTCATCTGGATGGCGTCCGGTCCCGCCGCGACGAGGGCGGAGACGACGGCGGGCATGTCCTCGAGCCCGTCGAGGAAGCTCGGCTCATTGCAGACGCCATGGTCGATGGCGACATCGAGGCAGCGGCCTTTGCCGAACAGGCGGTTCATGCGGACTTTGTGGCTGGCCATTCGGCGGTCCCTGGATTGCGAGAAATGAGTGTGGCTTGATCGAGCCCATGCCGGTCGGCGAGTTCTGCGAGGCAGTCGGAGCGGGCCGCTTCGCGCCGCGCGGCGTCCCAGCCCTTCAACTGGGCCAGTTGGCCCAGGGTCGCGTCGATCGCCGCCATCGACAGCGCGCCGGTAATGGCGATGGTGGTGCGGCGCAGCAGCAGGTCGGCGAGCGTCTCCACCTGCTCGGTGCGGATCAGGTGGTCGATCTCGCGCCGCGAGTAGCTGGTGCCCGGGATGGGCTGGTCGCTGCCACTGCCGATCTCGGTAGCCACCGGCCTGGCTCCGGTGCCGTAGCGTTCCACCAGCTGTGCGACCCGCGACGGCGCAACGCCGGTGTCACCGGCAACTCTCGCCGACCACGCGCCGGGATCGGCTGGGAAGTCGCGACCGCCGCCGATCGGCAGGTCTTCGGTGTCGGCGGTACGGACCAGCCCCAGACGTTCGAACACGATGTCGGCCGCAAGCGCCCCGAAAGAACGGAAGGTCGTCCATTTGCCGCCGATCATGCAGAGCGTCGGGATCGGACCTTCCACCATCTGGCAGAAGTGGTCGCGCGGGATGCGCCCGGTGACACTGTCGGTGCTGGCGGGCAGGGGGCGCACGCCGGCGAAACGGAACACGATATCGTCGCGGGCGATGCGGATGGTCGGGAATACCTGGGCAAGCGAGGCGAGGATGTAGTCGCGCTCGTCGTCCTCGCAGCGGACGCTGTCGGGATCGTCGACGCGGATGTCGGTCGAGCCGATCAGCACGTTGCCGAGATAGGGGAAGACGATGCAGATCCGGCCGTCCTCGTTCTCGTAGTAGACCATGTGCCCGTCGAGCGCCCGGTAGAGCTCGGCATTGGCGACAATCAGGTGCGAGCCCTTGGTGCCGCCCATCATCGGGGTATTGCTGGCGCCGATCGCGGCGTTGGTGAGGTCGATCCAGCCGCCGGTGGCGTTGACGATGAGCTGCGGCGCGATCGGCACGACGGCGCCGTCGATACGGTCGCGCAGCACCAGGCCGCCGCCCTCGCGGGCGACCTCCACGTGGTTCAGCGCGATGGCGTTGTCGCCCGCGGCATCGCGCAGCATCTCGATGCCGAGCCGCTCCGGCTGGCTGACCCAGGCGTCATAATAGGTAGCCGATGCGGTGACCGCGGGGTTGAGCGCCGGCCAGCGCTTCAGCGTGGCGTTGCGCGAGCGGAACTCATGCGCGGGCAGGGCGCGCCGGCCGCCAGTGAACAGGTCGTAGAGGGTCAGCCCGGCCTTGATCACAACCGCGCCGCGCCGCGCCGGTTGCCTCGTCAGGCCGAGGAATCGGAAGGCGCCGTTGAGCAGGCCGGAGAACGTATCGAAGATCGGCACCGTGGTCGGCAGCGGCGCCACGAAGTGCGGCGCGTTCTTCAGCAGCCGGTCGCGCTCGAGCAGGCTTTCCTGCACCAGCTTGAACTCGCCGTTTTCGAGGTAGCGCAGGCCGCCATGCACCATGCGGGAGAGAGCGGCGCTGGCGCCCGAGCAGAAGTCGGATTTTTCGGCCAGCACCACGTCGATGCCGTTGAGGGCGAGCTCGCGATAGACCGAGATGCCGTTGATGCCGCCGCCGATCACCAGCACCGACACCCCGGGCCGGGCCTTGAGCCGCGCGATGCTCTCCGCCCGGTTCATGCGATGGTCACGAGGTGTGCGGTCGCGGCGCGGTCGATCAGGGCGATGTCCTCGCCGCTGAGGTTCAGCGTGCCGGCCCGCGCATTGTCGATCGCCTGCGCCGGGTTGCGCGCGCCGCAAAGGGCAAAGGTGATGCCCGGCTGCTGCAGCGTCCAGGCGATCACCAGCTGCGCCACGCTGGCATCCTTCGCCGCGGCGAGTGGCGCCACTTCCGCCGCGAACGCGAGCGCGTGGCGCCGGTTCTCGACGCAGAAGCGCGGATCGTCGCGGCGCTGGTCGTCGCCGGTGAACTGCCGGTCGGCTGACACCGTGCCGGTCAAGAGACCCAGCGCCAGCGAAGAATAGCTGAGCGTCGCGACGTCGTGGCGCTTCGCGATCGGCAGCAGGGTCTGCTCGATGCCGCGATCGAGCATCGAGTAGCGCTCCTGGATCGCATCGAGCTGGCCGGCGGCGACGTAGCTTTCGAGCTCATCGGTGCCCACGTTGCTGGCGCCGATGGCTCGGATCTTGCCGGCCTGCTTCAGCTTGAGCAGCGCGTCCATGGTCTCGGCGACCGGCGTCGTCGGGTCCTGCCAGTGGGTGATGTAGAGGTCGATGTGGTCGGTGCCGAGGCGCTTGAGGCTCTGCTCGACCTCCCAGGCGATACCGTCGGCGCCGAGGTAGCGATGCACCGGATGGCCGGCTTCGTCGAAGAAGTGGTTGCCCTTGCCGTGGTGCCAGTTGAGCCCGCATTTGGTGGCGATCACCACCTTGTCGCGCCTGCCGCGGATCGCCGCGCCGACCAGCTCCTCGCTGCGACCGAGGCCGTAGGCCGGGGCGGTGTCGATCAGCGAGATGCCGGCGTCGATCGAGGCTTCGATCGCCTTGACCGCCGCAGCTTCGTCGGTGCCGCCCCACATCCAGCCGCCGATGGCCCAGGTGCCAAGGCCGACGGCCGATGCGGAAATGCCGGAACGGCCGATCAGGCGAGTCAATTGAGTCACGAACGGGCCTCGGAAAGTGCGATGACGCTGCGGGCGGTGGCCTCGTCGGTCACCAGCGTGTCGAGATAGTTGCCGCGCATGGCGGCGAGGATCGGAGCGGCCTTGTTGGGGCCGCTGGCGACGCCGATGGCGTGCGGGACGGCGGCCAGTTCCTCGAGCGTCAGCGCCACGAGGTTGCGGTTTGGCGCGTAGTCGGCGAGCCGGCCGTCGCTGTCGATCAGGTGGGCCAGCAACTCGCCCGCGGCGCCCGAGCGCTCGATGTCGCGCCGGTCGTCCGACGAGGACGGGAGCAGGTCGTAGTAGCTGGAATCGTCGCTGAGGATCGAACCGATGCCGACGATGGCGAGGTCCGCCTCACGGGCCCGGCGCAGCACGTCACCGACCGAACGCATGCTCATCACCATGCTGCGCTCCGCCTCGCTGTCGGCGAACAGCGGCGCATGCATCTGGTAGGCACGGCCGCCCAGCTTGTCGGCCAGCGTCGTCGCGATGTGGTTGACGTCGGTATAGTGCTTGCCCTGTACCAGCCCGGTCGCCGGCACCACCTCGACGTCGTAGCGGCGGGTCGGCTTGATGCCGGCAATCAGCGCGCTGAGGCCCTTGCCGCCGGTGACGCAGAGGCGATCGCCATCCTTGACGACGTCGAGCACGAGGTTCGCGGCGACCGTGCCGACGCTCTGCAGCGTCGTCTGCGGATTGTCCGACACGGTCGGCGCGACCAGCGCCCGGCTGATGCCGCCGATGGCGCAGAGCTGCTCCTCGATGCCGACCAGGTGCTCGATCGGCGACTTGATCTTGATCTCGACCAGCCCGAGTGCCCGGCCGCGCTTGATCAGCCGGTTGACCGTAGCGTGGCTGATGCCGAGCACCGTGGCGATCTCCGCCTGGGTCTGGCCTTCGACGAAGTGCAAGACGAGAGCCTGGTGCATCTGCCGGGCTGCGGCGATGTCGTCGCGGGTGGAACTGGGGGCCATGGACTCAGGACTTCCGGCGGTTGAGAAAATGATCGATCGAGACGGCTGCCAACAGGATGCAGCCCTTGATCATGTCCTGCCAGTAGACCGACACGTCCAGCAGGATCAGCGACGAGGTCACCACCGAGAGCAGCGCGATGCCGAGGATCGCCCCGAAGATCGTCCCGGCGCCGCCGGTGAGCGAGGCGCCCCCGATTACCGCTGCGGCGATGATGTTGAGCTCCATGCCGACCCCGAAGGTCGGTGTCGCCGCGCCGAAGCGGCTCATGTAGATGACCCCGGCGAGCCCCGCGAGGGTCGAGCACAGCACCGTCACCCAGAACTTCACCTGCTTGGTACGGATGCCTGAGTACTCGGCCGCCTTCTCGTTCGAGCCGGTGTAGAACACCTTGCGGAACGCCGTGGCGCGGCGCAGCAGGAAGTCGAACAGCACGACGATCGCAACGAAGATGATGATCACGTAGGGGACGCCCTGGAACTCGCCCTGGCCGATCGCCTTGAACTCGGGCGGCAGGGTGAACAGCGATAGCGGCGTGCCCTTGGTGATGACGAGGCAAAGCCCGCGCACGATTACCATCGCGGCGAGCGAGGTGATGAAGTGGTTGAGGCCCACGACAGTCACGAAGAAGCCCATGCCGGCCCCGACAAGTCCGCTTGCGGCGATGGCGATGAGGCTGGCGGTCCAGGGGTCGAGCCCCATCAGGAACATCGAGCCGCCGACCACCATGGCGAAGCAGACGACCGAGCCGACCGCGAGGTCGATGCCGCCGACGATCAGCAGCACCGTCATGCCGACCACGACGATGCCCTCGATCGAGAAGCTCATCAGCATGGCGCGCACGTTCCCCCAGGTGGCGAAATGCGGCGAGGCGAAGCTCATCGCCACGCAGAGCGCGAGGATGATGACGATGAGGCCTGCTTCGCGCATTGCGCCGAAACGCCCCAGCGACAGCCCGGTGCGTACCGGCGGAGCCACCAGCTGTTCCTCTTTGCTAAGCGACATCGGCCAGGCTCCCCCCTACACCCGAGGCAAGGCGGATCACCGCCTCCTCGGTCATTTCTCCAGTGACTTCGCCGGCGATGCGGCCGCCGCGGATGACGATCACGCGGTCGCTGATGCCGATCAGTTCGGGCAGTTCCGACGAGATGACGATGATGCCGACGCCGTCCTCGGCGAGCTCGCGCAGCAGCTTGTGGATCTCGGACTTGGCGCCCACGTCGATGCCGCGGGTCGGCTCGTCCATGATGATGACGCGCGGTTTCACCGACAGCTGCTTGGCGATCGCCACCTTCTGCTGGTTGCCGCCCGAGAGTGACGAGACCGGGTCGCCGATGGTGCCCATCTTCACGCCCAGCCGGGTGCACAGCGTGATCGCCTGCGTCAGCTCGAGCCGCCGGTCGACCAGGCCGTTCCGCGTCAGCTTCTTGAGGTCGAGCGCCGAGACATTGGAGGCGATGGAGAGGTCGAGGAACACGCCCGAGTGCTTGCGGTCCTCTGAGAGGTAAACGATGCCCGCCCTGATCGCGTCGGTGTAGCTGGCGATGGTCGCCGGCCTGCCGTCGAGGCGGATACTGCCCTCGGTGGTCGGCGCGAGCCCGCAGATGCCGAGCGCGATCTCAGTCCGGCCGGCGCCGATCAGGCCGCCGATGCCGAGGATTTCGCCGCGCCGCAGCGTGAAGGACACATCGTTGAAATGCTCGCCATCGCCCAGTCGCTCGACTTCGAGCAGCGGCGCACCCGCCGAGCCGGCCAGCTTGTCGGGATAGAGATGGGTGATCTCGCGGCCGACCATGCGGCGCACCACGTGGTCTGGCGTCACCTCGGCGATGCGGTCGGTCGAGACATAGCGCCCATCGCGGAACACCGTGACCCGGTCGCAGAGCGCGAAGATCTCGGCCATGCGGTGCGAGATGTAGATGATCGAGATGCCGCGGTCCTTGAGGCCGCGGACGATGCCGAACAGCGCCTGCGTCTCGGCCTCGGTCAGCGCGGCGGTCGGCTCGTCGAAGATCAGCACGCGGCAGTCGAGCGTCAGCGCCTTGGCGATCTCGACCAGTTGCTGATTGGAAATGGAGAGTTCGGAAACGCGCCGCGTCACCGGGATCGGCGCCAGCCGGTTCATCACCTTCTGCGCTGTGCGGTTGAGTTCGGCGAAGTTCATCAGCGGGGCGCGACGTGCATTCGTCGCTGCCATCAGGATGTTCTCGGCCACCGTCGCGTCCTTGCAGAGCGCGATCTCCTGGTGCACCAGCCCGATGCCGAGCCGCTGCGCCTGGGCCGGCGAGCCGATGCTGGTGGGCAGGCCGTCGAGCCGGATCTCGCCGCTCGATGGGGCGAGGATGCCGGCGATGATGTTCATCAGCGTCGACTTGCCGGCGCCGTTTTCGCCACAGAGCGCGTGGATTTCGCCGCGCTCCAGCGTGAAGTCGACTTCGGACAGCGCCTGTACCGCGCCGAAATGCTTGGAAACCTTGCGGATTTCGAGGACGTTGCCGCCACTCATGTCGTCCTCCCTTGGTGGAGCCGGGGCGCCCGGAAGCGCCCCGGTCGTCACGTGTTACTCTTCGATGCCCTTGGTGCCGCGGCGCTTCAGGTACTTGTCCCAATAGAAGTCGTCGGCGTTTTCAGCGGTGACGATCGAGAAGCCGTTGTCGACGAACGGCACGCTCATGCCGTTCTTGCCGGCGCGGGCGGTGTCGTTCATCGGATCGATCAGGTCGGGGTGGTTGGCCAGCCACAGCAGCATGAACCCCATGTAGCCCTGCATGCCCTGGTTGGGGTTCACCGATCCGAAGATCTCGCCGGCCTTGATCATGTCGAGGATGTTGGCGTTGACGTCGGCCAGCATGACGCGGACCTTGCCGCCGTTCTCCTTGCTGGCCTGCGCCGCGCCGATCGCCGAGTTGGCTTCCGGCATGAACACTGCGCCGAGCTCGGGGTTGGCCTGGATCAGGCTCTGCACCGCCTGGTAGGCCTTGGTCGGATCCTGGTTGGACGCCGCGCGGCCGACAAGCTTCATATCCGGCCACTTGGCTTCCATGCGGGCGATGAACGCCGCGACGCGCTTGTCGTGGTTGTCCTGGCCGGGGTTCTCGAGCACCGCGTACTCGCCCTTGCCGCCCATGTCCTCGGCCACGGCATCGGCGGCGTAGGTACCCTCGGCGACGTTGTCGGAGGTGATGTAGCTGACGCGCTTCGAGTTCGGCGAGTCGGCCGCGAAGGTCACCACGGCGACGCCCTGGTCGGTGGCGCGGTTGATCGGCTCGATGAACGGATCGGAGTTCATCGGGTGGACCAGGATGCCGGCCGGGTTCTGCGCCAGCGCCTGGTCGAAGCTCGCAATCTGCTTGTTGACGTCGTATTCCGGCGTGCCGGTATAGGCGGTCTCGCAGCCGAACTGCTGGCCGGCCTGCTTGAACATCTCATAGACCGGGAACCAGTACTCCACCCCGGAGACCATGACGTTCATCACGTATTTCTCACCCGGCTCGCACTTGAACGGGTTGGCGGTTTCAGCGGCGGCGTGACCGGCCAGCAGGACCGGGGCAGCCGCGGCGATCGCGAGCGTGCTCAGAATTTTGCGCAAGTTTCCTCCCTCTGGCCGAAGCCAGCTCCAACGATTGGTGCCGCCGGCCCGATGGCCGGTGGTCGATAACTGGAAGCCAGGGCTCCTCCGAACCCGTGGCGTCGCGACCATTGCGCGGTGGTCGATCGACGGTCAAGATAATTCAGTGATTGAAATTTATTGCAAGAATGAAGTGCAAGTCAGCTGAACAGCACCCGATCGGCCGTCGCGGTTTCCGCCAGCCACTCGGCAACCGCCGCGACCCTTCGCAGCCGTCTGAGGTCCTCGTGGATCACCAGCCAGTACGACCGCCCGAGCACGATCTGCGGCAGCACCTGGCGGAGCCCGGGGTCCCGTCGCGCCATGAAGGTATGGAGGATGCCGATGCCGGCCCCGGCGCGAACCGCCTCGAACTGGCCGAGGGCAGATGAAACCGACAGGTCCGAAGTCCAGCCCTTCAACACCTCGGCGGTGTAGTCGAGTGCCGGCGAGAAGATCAGATCCTCGACATAGCCGACCAGCCGGTGCTGTCGCAGCTCTTCGGGCGCAACGGGGGCAGGGCGAACTGCGAGGTAAGCCTCCGAGGCGTAGAGGCCGAGCGAGTAATCGACCAGCTTTCGCGCCTTCAGCCGGCCTTCACGCGGCAGCTCCAGTGTCACGGCGATATCGGCTTCGCGGCGCGACAGCGAGAAGGTGCGTGGCACCGGCACGAGTTCCAGCCGCAGACCCGGGTGCTTGTCCGCCAGCCCACCCAACCGCGGCGCCAGGTAGCCAACGCCGAACCCATCCGGTGCGCCGATCCGCACGGTGCCGCTGAGCGCGAGGTCTCGCGCAGCCACCGCCTCCTGCGCCCCCAGCATCTCGCTTTCCATTCGCTCGGCGAAGGGCAGGAACCTCTCGCCTTCGGCCGAGAGACTGGTGCCGTTGGTGCGCCGCACGAACAGTCTGGTCGACAGCGCTGCTTCCAGCGCATCGATCCTACGCGCCGCGGTTGCGTGGTTGATGCCGAGCGTCCGCGCCGCCCCAAGCAACTGTCCGGTGCGCACCACCGCGAGAAAGACCCGGACATCGTCCCAGTTCATCGAGCATCACCCCACGCACAACCGATACGGATTCTTGGTGGTTGTTTCGCGCTGATCGTAGAGCGAAGACGAGGCCGCAACAAGGAGGATGCCATGCGTACCATCGGTCACTTCATCGGCGGCAAGTCCGTCGCCGGCACCAGCGGCGCGTTCGCCGATGTCTTCGATCCGGCAACCGGGGAGGTGCAGGCCCGCGTCAGCCTCGCCGGCGCGGCCGAGATCGACGACGCGGTGAGGGCGGCGCTGGCGGCGCAGCCGGCCTGGGCTGCCACCAACCCGCAGCGCCGGGCCCGCGTGCTGTTCAGCTTCGTCGCCCTGATGAATCGCGAGATGGATGCGCTCGCCGCGCTGCTGTCGTCCGAACACGGCAAGACGGTGGACGACTCGCGTGGCGACCTGCAGCGCGGGCTCGAGGTCGCCGAGTTCGTCGCCGGCGCACCGCATCTGCTGAAGGGCGAGTTCACCGAGGGCGCCGGGCCGGGCATCGACATGTACTCGATGCGCCAGCCGGTCGGGGTAGGGGCCGGGATCACGCCGTTCAACTTTCCGGCCATGATCCCGCTCTGGATGTTCGCGCCGGCCATTGCCGCCGGCAACGCCTTCATCCTCAAGCCCTCCGAGCGCGCGCCGTCGGTGCCGCTGCGGCTCGCCGAACTGATGCTGGAGGCCGGGCTGCCGGCGGGCGTGCTGAACGTGGTCAACGGCGGCAAGCCGGCGGTGGACGCCATCATCGAGCACCCCGACATCGCCGGCGTCAGCTTCGTCGGCTCGACCCCGATCGCCCGGGCTGTCTATGCCGGCGCCGCGGCCCAGGGCAAGCGCGTGCAGGCCTTCGGCGGCGCCAAGAACCACATGATCGTCATGCCCGACGCCGACATCGACAAGGCCGCCGACGCGCTGATGGGCGCCGGCTATGGCTCGGCGGGCGAGCGTTGCATGGCCATCTCCGTCGCCGTTCCGGTGAGCGAGGAAACCGGTGACCGGCTGGTTGCCGCCCTGCAGCGCCGCGTCGAGTTGCTCAAGGTCGGTCCTGCCGCCGATCCTGCCTCCGAGATGGGGCCGCTGATCAGCGCCGACGCCCGGCAACGCGTCCTCGGCTACATCGAGAAGGGCTGCGAACAGGGGGCAGAACTCGTCGTCGACGGCCGGGGCTTCGGGCTGCAGGGTTATGAGAACGGCTTCTTCGTCGGCCCGACACTGTTCGACCGCGTCACCGAGGACATGGACATCTACCGGGAAGAGATTTTTGGACCGGTACTGTCGGTCGCCCGAGCGTCGAGCTACGAAGAAGCGCTCGGCCTGCCCATGCGTCATGCTTATGGCAACGGCGTCGCGATCTTCACCCGCGACGGCGACACCGCCCGCGATTTCGCCTCCCGCATCAATATCGGCATGGTCGGCATCAACGTGCCGGTGCCGGTGCCGCTCGCCTATCACTCGTTCGGCGGCTGGAAGGCCTCATCCTTCGGCGACCTCAACCAGCACGGCACCGACTCCATCCGCTTCTGGACCCGCACCAAGACCGTCACCGCCCGCTGGCCCTCCGGCATCCGCAACGGCGCGCAATATCAGATGCCGACCATGGCGTGAGGGCGCGAGGGCGCCCGGCGCCGCTGCTTCGGGCAGTGGCGCCGAAGTCGCTGATTTCGCACCCAGCTGACACCACCATCACCGATCGCCCGGCGCGCTGTGAACACCCTCACCAGAGCCGACGCGCCTGAATTGACTGTCGCACTTAACGCAGCTAATTATCATACATATTGACCGAGGTGGCCGCTGAGCTGAACCTTGGCGTTGTGTATGAGGAGACGTTGGTTGGGTATTCGTGCGGGCGAGAAGTGCTGGGTCATCGAGAGCGGCGAGGCCGCTTACGCGCTGGGGGTCGATGATACCGGGCTGTTGATCCAGACCTACTGGGGTCCGCGCCTGCCGCGTATCACCGACTACCCGGCAGCCCGGCGTGGGGAATGGTTCTCGATGGAGAACCCGACCCAGCATACCCATCAGGATGTCGCCACCGGCGAGGCCGGCGCGTCGGACGAGCGCACCATCGATGGCTATCGCGACGGCGGGCCGCGCGGTTTCGTGCTGCGCTTCGTCTCGGCCGAGGTCAGCGGCGAGACGCTGAGCCTGACGCTGCATGACGCCGGGCTCGGCGCCGAGGTGGTGGTCGAGTACGAGGCGCTGCCGCAGCATGGGCTGGTGACGCGGCGCATGCGGATCGCCAACACCGGCGCACAGCCGCTGCATCTCAATCGGGTGCTGTCGGGCACCTTCTACCTGCCGAGCACTGGCGAGTATGTGCTCAACCACCTAGATGGCCGCTGGGGCGACGAGTATCGCATGCAGCGCGAGCCGTTGGGGCACGGGGTGTTCCAGCGCGAAAGCCGGCGCATCACCACCAGCCATGGCGGCGTGCCGTACTTCGCCATGGAGCGGGCCGAAACGGGGTGGGGGGCTCGCGAAGAGGCGGGCGAACTGTGGTTCGGCACGCTCGAATGGAGCGGCAACTGGAAGCTCTTGGCCGAGCGTACCCGTGACGGGCGCAGCATCGTGCACCTGGGGCTCAACGACCACGATTTTGTCTACGACCTACTGCCGGGCGAGAGCTTTGCCACGCCGCGGCTGATCTTCGGCTACACCGCCTTGGGCTTCGGCGCGATGAGCCGTTCGTTCCACGATTTCGTCCGCCAGACCCTATCTCCGCGCCCCAACTACCGGCCGCCAGTGGTCTACAATTCCTGGTACGCGACGCTGTTCGACGTCAATGCCGAGGGGCAGGCGAAGCTCGCCGAAAAGGCTGCGGCGATGGGCGTAGAAATGTTCGTCATCGACGACGGCTGGTTTGACAAAAGAGTCAATGATCGTGCGGGTCTGGGCGACTGGTGGCCGGACAAGAACAAGTTCCCCAGCGGGCTGAAGCCGCTCGCCGATGCGATCCATTCGCGCGGCATGCAGTTCGGGCTGTGGATCGAGCCGGAGATGGTCAATCCGGACTCCGACCTGCATCGCGCGCATCCGGACTGGGTGATCCACTTCCCCGAGCGGGAGCGGAGCCTGTCGCGCAACCAGTCGATGCTCAACCTCGGTCGCACCGACGTGCAGGACTACTTGATCGACATCTTCGACCGGCTGCTGTCGAGCACCGGGATCGACTTCATCAAGTGGGACATGAACCGCAACGTCAGCGAGCCCGGCTGGCCGGGGCACGACCGCGACCAGCGCGAGATCTGGGTGCGCTACGTCGACGGCCTCTACCGCGTGTGGGAGGCCCTGCGCGAGCGGCACCCCAACGTGATCTGGGAGAACTGTTCTGGCGGCGGCGGCCGCGTCGACATGGGGATGATGCGGATCACCGAGCAGAGCTGGGCCAGCGATACCACGATCCCGACGGCACGGCTGGAGATCCAGGAGGGCTACTCGCAGCTGTTCCCCGCCAACACCATGGCGTCCTGGGTCACGGACGAGCACCTCGAGCAGTTCGATCTCGAGCTGCGGTTCCACGCCAGCATGGCTGGGGCACTGGGCGTCGGCGGCAACCTGCTGACCTGGTCCGACGAGATGCTCGAGCGCGCCGCGGGATATGTCGCTGCCTACAAGGAGATCCGCGAGGTGGTCGCCGGCGGCGATCTCTATCGCCTGCGCTCGCCGCGCCAGACCGAGCTCAGCGCCTTGATGTACGTCGCCAAGGACAAGAGCGAGGCCGTGCTGTTTGCCTTCCGCATCCTCAAGGCGCGGATCGGCAAGCTGCCGCTGGTGTTCCCCGCCGGGCTCGACGCGGAAGCGATCTACGCCGACGAGAGCGGCGAAGCGCGCAGCGGTGCGGCGTGGGGTCGGCTCGGCATCCAGCTCAAGCTCAAGGATCTGCAGAGCACGATCGTGCGGTTGCGGCGTGTCTGATACGTCGAGATTTTGTGTCTGAAATATCTTGAAAATATGTACGACATATTTTAGCGTTTGAACGCACCCGAAATGGGGCGAGAGGGAGGAATGAATGTTCTTGAATAAGGGAACGGGACGACGGGTTACCGTCGGCCTGCTGGCAGCGCTCATGATGTCGGGCGCCGCATTTGCCCAGGAGTACCACCAGGCCCCGAGCCTGAATGCCACCGACCTGCCGCCGGTTGCCGAGCGCGTCTCCGCCAACCCGCTGGTGCTGGAACCGGTGGAGAGCGTCGGTACCTATGGCGGCACCATCCGCGACATCACCAAGGCCAACCTCGACTGGGAGAAGATCATCCTGCAGGTCGAACCGTTTGCGCGCTGGCAGCGCGACCTGAACGGCGTCCGGCCGAACGTCGCCGAGTCGTGGACCTGGAATGACGCCTATACCGAGCTGACGATCAACTTCCGCAAGGGCCTCAAGTGGTCCGATGGCGTACCGATGACGGCCGACGACTTCATGTTCTTCTGGAACGACGTGGTGCTCGACCAGAGCGTCGGGGTCACCTATCCCGCCGGCACCGTGGTCAACAACGTGCCGATGACGGTCGAAAAGATCGACGAGGATACGGTGAAGTTCACCTTCGCCGGCCCCAACCCGCTGTTCATGGAACTGAGCACGCGCGGCTACTACAACAGCGCGCAGTGGCTGATCCCGGCGCACTACATGAAGCAGTTCCTGCCCAAGTACAATTCGGCGGTCAAAGACACGACCGAGTTCCTTGCTCGCTACAGCATGGACAGCCGGATCACCTACCTCGACATGCCGACGCTCGCGGCGTGGAAGACCAGCTCCTACACGCCCGGCCAGCGTCTCACTGCCGAACGTAACCCCTACTACTGGAAGGTCGACACGGCAGGGAACCAGCTGCCCTATATCGACGGTTTCGAGACCACCGTCGCCAGCGATGACAGCGTCGGCCAGGCCGTGCTGCTCAACGCGGTTGCCGGCAAGCTCGACTTCCAGTCGCGCGAGTTCAACCTGTCCGACGTCAGCCTGCTGATGGAGAACCAGGAGAAGAGCAACTACCGCGTCATGATGTGGGACCGCGGCGATTTCGCCTGGCCCTGGATGATGCTGATGTACGACCACAAGGACGCCGGCATCGTCGACCTGTTCTACAAGCCGGAGTTCCGCCGCGCCCTGTCGGTGGCGATGGACCGCAACAAGTACAACGACGTGGTCGCCTACGGCCTCGCCAAGCCGCGGCAGTTCGCGCTCAGCCCGCTGAGCCCCGAGCTGCAGACGCCGGAAGGCAAGGCGTTCTACGACAAGTGGGTGAACTCTTACATCGAGTACGATCCGGAGCAGGCCAAGGCCTGGCTCGACCAGATCGGCGTCGTCGACAAGGACGGTGACGGCTGGCGTGACCGGCCGGATGGCACGCGCCTGCAGCTCGTCGTCGACATGCAGTCGGGCGACAAGCAGACCGCCGACATCATGGACCTGATGAAGGAAGACTGGGATGCCATCGGCCTCGAGACCCTCTTGAACCAGGGTGACTGGTCGACGCTCTCCACCCGCGAGAGTTCGGGCGAGATGATGATCCGGGCCTGGGGCAGCGCCGCCGGCTGGGGTCTGCTCTCCGCGCCGACCGTCTGGGCGCCCGTCGAGAACGTCGAGTGGACCATGGGCGGCATGAGCATCGCCAAGTACTTCCAGAGCGGCGGTACCGAAGGCACGCCTGCGCCTGCCGGCTCGATGCTGGAAAAGCTGCAGCATGCCTACGCCAAGGCGGCGGCGGCGCTCGATCCGGACGCGCGGAACGCGGCCCTGCTCGAGGCTTACCAGATCCACCTCGACGAAGGTCCGATCACCATCGGCACGATCGGTGAACACCCCACCCCTGTGGTCGTCTCCAACCGCCTGCGCAATGTACCCACGGTCGGCCTCGTCGGCAGCTGGGACATGGGGTTCCCGGCCACGGCGGACCCGGAACAGTTCTACTTCGCCGAGTAGTTCGTTCGCGTAACGCAAAGGCTCGGCAGCGCGTCCCAGGGCGCGCTGCCACCCCCTCCGGAGGCAGGTATGCTCTTCTATGTCGGCAAACGGCTGCTCATCATGCTGCCTACGCTGCTGCTGATCATGGCGGTCGGCTTCTTCATCATGCAGCTGCCGGCCAATGACTATGTCAGCCGCTATGTCGCGCAGCAGGGGCAGATGGGTAACACCACGGCCGCGCTGCAGGAGGATATGCTCCGCCAGCAGTTCGGCCTCGACAAGCCGCCGGTCGAGCGGTTCTTCTCGTGGATCGGCAATTTCCTGAAGGGCGATTTCGGCAAGTCGTTCGTCGACTCCCGGCCCGTCTCCACCATCATTCTCGAGCGGCTGCCCGTGACGCTCGCCATTTCGTTCATGGCGTTTATCGCCTCGTGGGGCATCGGCATCCCGCTCGGCGTCTATTCGGCGACGCACCAATACAAGCCGGGTGATGTGGCGCTGACCACGGTGTCGTTCATCGGCATCGGCCTACCGGATTTCCTGCTCGCGCTGTTCTTCCTCGTGCTGGCGTTCGTCGCGAGCGGCAATGTGCTGCTCGGGCTCAATTCGCCGCAATTCATCGATCAGCCCTGGTCGCTGGCGCGGTTGGCCGATTTCTTCTCGTATGCCTGGCTGAGCGTCACGGCGGTGGCCTTCACCGGCATGGCGGTGATCATGCGGGTGACGCGCAACAACATGCTCGAGGAACTGGGCAAGAACTACGTCACGACGCTGCGCGCCAAGGGGCTGCCCGAGCGAACGGTGATCTGGAAGCACGTGTTCCGCAATGCGCTGCACCCGCTGGTGACCATGTTCGGCCAGGTGCTGGCGTTCCTGATCAACGGCTTCGCGATCACCAGTGCGGTGCTGAACCTGCCCACCATCCAGTCGACCTACCTCACCGCCACCATGCAGCAGGACGTGTTCCTGTCGGGCGGCATCCTGATCTTCATCGCCATCACCGTCATGTTCGGCAACCTGATTTCCGACGTGCTTCTCGCCTGGCTCGACCCACGGGTGCGCTATGACTGATCTCGCAAGCGTCGTGGCCCCCGCCGTCAAGGATATCGACGCGCCCACCGGCACCAAGGTGCTGAGCGTCCGCGAACTGACCTGGCGGAAGTTCGCCCGCAACAAGCTGGCGCTGTTCGGCATGTGGACGCTGATCGCCATGTACCTGGTGGCGCTGCTCGCCGGGTTCCTTGCCCCCTATGGCGATCGCGAGACCCACACGGCCTTCCCGCGCACTCCGCCGAGCAGCATCCAGTTCTTCGATGCCGACGGCAATTTCCACCTGCAGCCGTTCGTCTACGGCATGAAGCGCACGATGGATCGCAAGACCTTCAAGCCGGTGATGAGCATCGACACCGCGCAGCGTTTCCCGATCCAGCTGCTGGTGAAGGGTGCGCCCTACAGCATTCTCGGGCTGATCCAGTCGGACATCCACCTGTTCGGCGTCGAGGCGCCAGGCAAGCTCTTCCTGCTCGGTACCGACAGCAAGGGCCGGGACCTGTTCAGCCGCATTCTCTACGGCTCGCAGGTGTCGCTGACCGTCGGCCTCGTCGGCGTGATGCTGTCGCTGGTGATCGGCGTCGCCCTGGGGCTCGCCACCGGCTATTTCGGCGGCATTTTCGACGAGGTGGTGCAGCGCATCATCGAGATGACGCTGGCCTTTCCGCAGATCCCGCTCTGGCTGGCGCTGGCGGCACTGGTGCCACCGACCTGGAGCTCGATCCAGATCTACTTCGCCATCTCGATCGTCCTCTCGGTGCTGAGCTGGGGCGCGCTGGCGAGGCAGGTCCGCGCCATGGTGCTGTCGCTCCGCACCAGCGAATATGTCCGCGCCGCCACCTACGCAAACGCCTCGACCTGGCGGATCATGCGCCGCCACCTGCTGCCGGCGACGATGAGCCACGTGCTTGTCGTGGCGACGCTGACCATCCCGGCGATGATCCTCGGCGAGACGGCGCTGAGTTTTCTCGGGCTCGGCATCAAGCCGCCGATGACCAGCTGGGGCTTGCTGCTCAACGAGGCGCAGTCGGTGCAGGTGCTGCTCGAGCTCCCCTGGCTGCTGACCCCGGCGATCTTCGTGGTGCTGACCATCATCTCCTTCAACTTCATCGGTGACGGCCTGCGCGATGCCGCCGATCCGTTCTCGCGCTGAGGTGTGACCATGACCACCCGATCCACACCGCTGATCTCCGTCAAAGGACTGGTGACCCAGTTCAAGGCCGAGGCTGGCCTCGTGCGCGCCGTCAACGGCATCGACTTCGACATCCCCGCGGGCGGCACAATCGCGGTGCTGGGCGAGAGCGGCTGCGGCAAGTCGGTGACCGGCATGTCGCTGCTGAACCTCGTCCGCCATCCTGGCTCGATCGCTGGGGGCAGCATCACCTACTACGGCAACGGCGAGCCGGTGGAGATCACGCGGCTGAAGCCGACATCGGAGGCGATGCGCCGGCTGCGCGGCGCCGAGATGGCGATGATCTTCCAGGAGCCGATGACCTCGTTCGACCCGCTGTTCACCGTGGGCGAGCAGATCATCGAGACCCTCCTCGTGCACTGTCCGAAGCTGTCGCGCGCCGAAGCGCGGGACCGGGCGATCGAGATGCTGCGCAAGGTCCGGATGCCGAGCCCCGAGCTGATGGTCGACCGCTACCCGCACCAGTTGTCCGGCGGCATGCGCCAGCGCGTGATGATCGCCATGGCGCTGAGCTGCAACCCGAAGCTCTTGATCGCGGACGAGCCGACCACGGCGCTCGACGTGACCACCGAGAGCCAGATCCTCGACCTGCTGCGCGACCTGCAGGCGGAACTGGGGATGGCGATCATGTTCATCACCCACGACCTCGCCGTCGCCTCGGAAATGGCCGACGAAGTGATCGTCATGTACCTTGGCTACGTGGTCGAAAGGGGGCCGGCGTCCGAGACGCTGCAGCGCCCCAAGCACCCCTACACCCAGGCATTGCTCGACTCGATGCCCAAGCTCGGCGCGCAGCCGGGCGAGCGGCTCAAGGCCATTGCCGGCATGGTGCCGACCCCCGACCAGATGCCGTCAGGCTGCCCGTTCCACACCCGCTGCCCACAGGCGATCGTCGGAGTGTGCGACAGGCGGCTGCCCGAGCTCTACGAGGTCGGACCCGGCCACCAGGCGCGCTGCATATTGGTTGACCCCGCCTACCAGGGAGTCGCGGCATGACCGGCTCTGCACAGGACAAGCCCGCGCCGCTGCTCTCGGTGCGCAACGTCAGCAAGGTGTTCAACCTGTCGTCCGGGGTGTTCCGGCAGGGCAAGGGGCAGGTCCGGGCGCTCGACGACGTGTCGTTCGATGTGCCGGAGGGTTCGACCGTCGGGCTGGTCGGCGAGTCCGGCTGCGGCAAGTCCACCATGGGCCACACCATCATGGGCGGCCTCAAGGCCGATGGCGGCGACATCGTCTTCGACGATCCGGAGATGGGGCCGGTGCAATTGGTCGGCGCCGACAAGCAGCGGCTCCGTCGCGCCCGCCTCAACATGCAGATGATCTTCCAGGATCCCAACGCGGCGCTCAATCCGCGCATGACCCTGTTCGACCTGATCGCCGAACCCCTGGTGATCAACACCAAGATGCGTGGCGCCGCGCTGACCGACCGCGTCACCGAGCTGCTCGAGCAGGTCGGCCTCTCTGCCCACTACCTCCACCGCCACCCGCATGCGCTGAGCGGCGGCCAGCGGCAGCGCGTGGTGATCGCCCGGGCCCTGGCGCTCAACCCCAAGCTGGTGGTGGCGGACGAAGCTATCTCCGCGCTCGACGTCTCGATCCAGGCGCAGACGCTCAACCTTCTCAAGGACCTGCAGGCCGAGCGGCGGCTCACCTACCTGTTCATCGCGCACGACCTCGGCGTGGTGAACCATTTCACCGACCGCACGGTGGTGATGTACCTGGGTCGCGTGCTGGAGGAGGGGCCGACGCGCGAACTGTTCGCCAAGCCACTCAATCCCTATACCGAGGCGCTGATCAGCAGCGTGCCGCGCATCGGCCACGCCAAGACCAGTAAGCGTGCCGTGGTGGGCGAGGTGCCGAGCGCCGCCAACCCGCCGGCAGGCTGTCATTTTCACCCGCGCTGCCCCTATGCGACCGAGCGTTGCCGCACCGAGGTGCCGGCGCTGCGCGAGATCGCGCCGGGGCGCAAGTCGCGCTGCCACTTCGCCGAGACGCTGTCGCTGATCGGCGTCGACGGCCCCGCGGAGCCGGTGCCGGCATGACCGCGACCAGCTCCATTTCTACCAACCCGCGGGCTCGCATCGCATGAAGATAACCTCGATCACCGCGCATGTTTGCAACGCAGAGATGCGCAACTGGATTTTCGTCCGGGTCACCACCGACACTGACGGGCTGGTCGGCTGGGGCGAGGCGACGCTGGAGTTCAAGACCCGCGCCGTGCTGGGCGCGATCGCCGATATCGAGCCGATGCTGCTGGGGCAGGACCCGCGCAACATCGAGCAGTGCTTCCAGATCATGACGCGCCACAGCTTCTGGCGCATGGGCGTCATCGGCCTGACGGCGATCAGCGGCATCGAGATGGCGCTGTGGGACATTCTCGGCAAGGAGCTCGGCGTGCCCGTCTGGCGGCTGCTGGGCGGCAAGTTACGCGAGCACCTCCGCACCTACACCCACCTCGGCCTCGGCGACATGCGCTCGGTCTATGAGAGCGACAGCTCCAGCGCCATCATCGATCTCGCCGGACAGGTGACGGCGCTGGGCTACGATGCGGTCAAGGTCGTTTGCGTGCCCTACACGCACTACGTGGCCTCCAACCGCGACGTCGACCGGGTCGCCCGAATGATCAACGACCTGCGCGCCGCGGTGGGACCCGATGTCGACATCATGGTCGATTTCCACGGCCGTCCCGCCTCGGTGAATGCCGCCATGGCTTACATCGGAGCGATGGCCGAGGCGCGGCTGATGTTCGTCGAGGAGCCGGTACCGCCGGAAGATCACGCCGGCCTGTGCACGATCACCGCCCGCTCGCCGATCCCGATCGCTGCGGGCGAGCGGCTGCTCGGCCGGCGCGACTTCGAGCCGGCCTTGCGCGACAAGGCGTTCCACATCGCGCAGCCGGATATCTGCCACACCGGCGGCCTGTTCGAGACCAAGAAGATCGCCGCTATGGCTGAGACCGCCGGCATCGGGCTGGCGCCGCACAATCCGCTGGGGCCGATCGCCGGCGTCGCGGCGCTGCATTTCGGCATTTCGACCCCCAACGTCATCATCCAGGAGGAAATGTCAGGGGCGGTGCCGTGGTACGGCGACGTGGTACGCTGGCCGATCGAGCGCAAACCCGGCCGCTGGGACCTGCCGACCCTGCCGGGGCTGGGCATCGAAGTCGACGAGCGCGTCATCGCTGCGCACCCGTTCGCGCCGGACATCCTCCACCCGCGCGGCGCCGTGATGGACGACGGCACGATCGTCGATTGGTAAGAGCTGTGAATATCGGGAAACAAGAGTAGCCCGAGCCTGTCGAAATCGTCATGCCAGCCATGTTCCCGGCTTCACGTGCGGCACCTTTCGTCAGTATCGAAACAAGAGTAGTCGATGTCAGGCGATAGGTTCGCGGCCATGAATGATGCAGCGGCAAGGAGATCGACTATTTCCACCCGGCCCGGAGTCAGTCCAGTTACGCCTGACGTCTTCGCCGCATGCGCGCACCGGCGGTTTCCCGATGAGTGAAGCGCCGCCGGTCGATCCCGAGTTCGATGAATTGCGCAACGCGCAGCGCGGCGATGGCGCCACCTCGTTCGTGCGCCAGCGCGTCCTCGCCATCCTCGGCCGTCGCATCCTTTCGGGGTACTACCCGCCGGGCAGCACGCTGCCCACCGAAGCGCAGCTCTGCCTCGAGTTCGAGGTCAGCCGCACGGCGATGCGCGAGGCGCTGAAGATGCTGTCGGCCAAGGGGCTGGTGGTGTCGCGCCAGCGCGCCGGCACCCGGGTCCAGGATCCCACCAGTTGGAACCGGCTCGACACCGATGTGCTCGAGTGGATGAATGTCGGCGAACCCGATCCCGAGTTCATGCGCGGCCTGCTCGAGGCGCGCCTCGCTATCGAGCCGGCGGGTGCGCGGCTGGCGGCAATGCGGGCCAGTTCGGCCGATCTCGCCAAGATCGAGGCCGGCTATGACGCGATGTGCAAGGCGCCGTTGAGCGACCTCGCGGCCTGCGCCGAAGCCGACCTGCAGTTCCACCTCAGCATCCTGATGGCCAGCCACAACCCGGTGTTCGCCGGGCTGGGCGGGCTGATCGGGCAGGCGCTCACCAACTCGTTCAAGCTCACCACTTCGGTGTCGCAGAGCTACATGGCAACGCTCAGCGCCCACGGCGATGTCCTCGAAGCCATCCGCCTGCGCCAGCCTGAAATCGCCAGCGAACGCATGCGCGCCCTGATCGACATCGCCTCCAGCGACTTCGTCCGCTACGTCAACACGCTTCGATAGGGGGTGGCGACCGACGAGCGCTGGCCTGCCGAGGGCTCGTGGCCAGCGGCTCGGTACCTCGCAATGTGGGCCGTTCCGGCATACGCTCGCCGCATGAAGCTCGAAATCCGCCGTATGAGCCGCGCCGATCTCGACGTGGCGCTCGGCTGGGCTCGTGACGAAGGCTGGAACCCCGGCCTCGACGACGCCGGCCCGTTCCAGGGCGAGGACCCGGGCGGCCTGCTCATGGGATGGCTCGGCACCGTGCGCGTCGGCTGCATCTCGGTGGTCAAGTACGGGGCGGATTACGCCTTCCTCGGCCTCTACATCGTTCACCCCGCCCACCGCGGCAAGGGGTATGGCAAGGCCATCTGGGACGCCGGCATCGCCACGGCCAAGGGCCGTACCATCGGTCTCGACGGGGTCCCTGCTCAGCAGACGAACTACCGCAAGTCCGGCTTCGAATACGCCTTCGGCAGCGCCCGCTGGGGCGGCACCCTGCGCGGTCTCGTGGCGACACGCTCCTACGTGCGGCCGGTTACAGCGGAGGATTTCCCCGCCATCGTCGAGTTCGACCGGCGGCACGTGCCTTCACCGCGGCCGAAATTCCTCGCCGCATGGCTGGCGCCGTCGCCGACCCGCCAGACCGAAGGCTATTTCGAGGACGGACGCCTGCGCGGCCTCGGCACCATCCGCCGCTGCGTCACCGGCTGGAAGATCGGCCCGCTCTTCGCCGAGACCCCCGATATCGCCCAGTCGCTCCTCGCGACGCTGGTCACACCAGCCGGCACCGATCCGCTGTTCATCGACGTCCCCGGCCCCAACACCACCGCCGCAGAAGTGGTCAAGCGCCTAGGCTTCACCCCCGCCTTCGAGACAGCGCGGATGTATCTCGGCGCGGCCCCAACCCTGCCCATGCAACAGGTCTTCGGCATCACCACGCTCGAACTGGGGTGAGGAGGACGCACCGCCGCATTGCCGACAAAGTTTGGGTTCGCATTTGCCGGCCAGGAGCGGGGGAGGGCGTACCATGATCGAGGACGACGGGATTTCTGCGCGCGAAGGGCGTTTCGGTCGGCGTGCCTTTTTGCTCGGGGCAACTGCTGGCCTCGGTGCGTTGGCGCTGGCCGGTTGTTCGCCGGCCGGTATGAGTCTCGCTGAAGCCGAGAAGGTCTACGGGCCGCGGCCGAACGAGCGGTTCCCGATTCCGGCCGCCAAGATCAGCAAGATCGATCCCAAATACTTCCGCCGCACGGTGCGCTACGCCAGCAAGGAAGCCGTCGGCACGATCATCGTCGATCCGCGCAACCACTATGTCTACCGCATCGAAGGCGGCGACATGGCCACCCGCTACGGTGTCAGCGTCGGGCGGGCCGGGTTCCTGTGGAGCGGCGACGCCTATATCGGGCGCAAGGCCGAATGGCCAATCTGGACGCCGCCCAAGGAGATGATCGAGCGGCAGCCGGAAGCCGCCAAATACGCCGGCGGCATGAAGCCGGGGCTCGACAATCCGCTCGGCGCCCGCGCGCTCTATCTCTACCAGAACGGCACCTACACCCTCTACACGCTCTACAGTACCAGCGTCCCCGAAACGATCGGCAAGGGCATCTCGAGCGGCTGCATCGGCCTCATCACCCAGGACATGCTCGACCTCTACGACAAGACGCCGGTCAACACGAAGGTGGTGGTGCTGAAGGCCTAGGTCGCTGACGCCGGGGACGGCATGTCCAGTGCCCCGCCGCGCCCTTCCTCAAACCCGGTCCTTGAACACCTCGCCGCCGCGCATGATCAGCGGCATGTGTGCGCCATCGCCCTGCAGCAGGGTGATGTCGCTGAGCGGGTCGCCGTCGACGACGATCAGGTCGGCGTGGGCACCAGCGGCGATGGTGCCGATCTGGCCGGTCATCTGGCAGAGGTCCGCGCCGACCGTGGTGGCGGAGCGGATGATCTCCGCCGGTGTGAGCACCTTGGCGAGAAGTTCGAACTCCATGCAGTGGTATTTTCTCAGCCCGCCCAGCAGGTCCGAGCCGAAAGCCATCGGCAGGCCGGCGTCGCGCATGATTTCGAGGGATTTGAGCCCGCCCGAGCGAACCACTTCGATCTTTTCGAACTCGACGGGGCCGAGGCCGAGCGCCTTGCCTTCGAGCCACAGGGCGTCATAGGCGACGAGGGTCGGCACCGCGATACAGCCCTTCTCGGCGGCGAGCTTTGCCGTCTCGGCGCTGATCAGGTTGCAGTGCTCGAGCGAGTGGACGCCGAGCTCGACACAGCGGCGGATAGCGGCGTCGGTATAGACGTGGGCCGCGACGTAGAGCCCGGCATTCTCGGCTTCCTCCACCATGGCGAGGATTTCTTCGCGCGAGTACTGGATCGAGTGGATCGGGTCGTTCGGCGAGGAGACGCCGCCATTGGCCATCACCTTGATGAAGTTGGCGCCCTCCTTGATCATCGTGCGGCAGGCAGTGCGGACCGCATCGACTCCATCGGCGATGTAGCCCATCGATCCCAACCGGTCCGACATCATGCCGGGGCGGTCGTCGGTGCGCTTGCGGAGATCCGCATGGCCGCCGGTGGTGGTGAGGCCCTTGCCGCAGATGACGATGCGCGGCCCGTCGATCAGCCCTTCCTCGATACCGCGGACCAGCCCGTGATCGGCGCCGCCGAGGTCGCGGATGGTGGTGAAGCCGCGCTGCAGCATTTCTTCCATAACCCGCGCCGAGCGGAGGCCGGCGAGCGAGGAGGGGGCAATCATGTTGCCCCAGAGGTCGAGCGTTTCGGCAACGACGTGCACGTGGCAATCGATCAGCCCGGGCATCAGGGTGCGGCCGCCGAGATCGATGACGCGCGCGTCCGCGGGGGCGGCGATGCCGGCAGCCACCTCGGCGATGCGGCCATCGCGCACCAGCACGGCAAGCCCGTCGCGCAGCACGCCGTTCGCGGCATCGAGCACGCGGCCATTGGTGAAAAGCGTCGTCTGGGGCATCGGGATACTTTCTGTCGGTCTAGCGGTGGTGGCAGGCGGCGAGGCGCCCGTCGGGTCGTGCGGTCAGCGCCGGCTCGGTGGTCCGGCAGATATCGGTCGCCAGCGGGCAGCGCGTGTGGAACGGGCAGCCGATCGGCTTGTTGATGGCGCTCGGCACATCGTCGCTCGAGGCGCTGAATGCGTGGCGGTGGCGCGGATCGAGCGTCGGTGCCGAGCGCGTCAGCATCTCGGTGTAGGGGTGGGTCGGCCGCTCGAACACCAGTGCCTTGGGTGCGATCTCGACGATCTTGCCCAGGTACATCACCGCCACCCGGTGCGAGATGTGCTCGACCACTCCGAGGTCGTGCGAGATGAACAGGTAGGCCACCCCGAGGTCGCGCTGCAGGTCGGCGAGCAGGTTGAGGATCTGCGCCTGCACCGACACATCGAGCGCCGAGACCGGCTCGTCGCAGACGATGATGTCGGGCTTCAGCGCCAGCGCCCGGGCAATGCCGATGCGCTGGCGCTGCCCGCCCGAGAACTGGTGCGGGAAATTGTCGGCCTGGTCGGGCCGCAGCCCGACGCGGGCCATCAGTTGCGCCACCTCGGCGTCGCGTTCGGCGCGGGTGCCGACGCCATGGATATCGAGCGCGGCGCGGATGGCGTCGCGGACCCGGTGGCGTGGGTTGAGCGAGGAGAACGGGTCCTGGAAGACGATCTGCACCCGTCGCCGATAGTCCTTGAGGTCGCGACGGCGGAAGCTGCCGAGTTCCTTGCCGTCGAAACTGACCCGCCCGCCGGTCGGCCTGACGAGGCCGAGCAGCGCCAGTCCGGTGGTCGACTTGCCGCAACCGGACTCGCCGACGAGGCTCAGCGTCTCACCGCGGGCGATGGAAAAGCTCACCCCATCCACCGCCTTGACGGTGGCAGATTGGCGCTGGAACACCCCCGAGCGGACCGGGAAGTGCACCTGCAGGTCGTCGACGGCGAGAAGGGCTTCAGCCATCGACATGCTCCCAGCAGGCGGCGAAGTGGCCGGGCCGCTTTTCCTCGAACGGCGGGCGTTCCTCGAGGCAGCGGGCCGAGGCGCGCGGGCAACGCGGCGCGAAGGCGCAGCCCTTGGGCAGGTCCCAGGGCGGTGGCACGGTACCGGCGATGTCGACCAGCCGCTCGGTCTGGGGCCGCCCGGCGACCGAGCGCGGGATCGCTCCCATCAGCCCCAGCGTGTAGGGGTGGATCGGGTGCTCGAACAGGTCGTAGACGCTGGCCTCCTCGACGCGGCGGCCGGCATACATCACCACCACCCGGTCGGCGACTTCCGCCACCACGCCGAGATCATGGGTGATCAGCACCAAGGCCGTGCCGAGCCGCTTCTGCAGGTCGGAGATGAGGCCGAGGATCTGCGCCTGCACGGTCACGTCGAGTGCCGTCGTCGGCTCGTCGGCAACGAGAATTTTCGGATCGCACGCCAGTGCCAGCGCAATCATGGCGCGCTGCCGCTGCCCACCCGAGAGTTCATGCGGAAACTGCTTCGCCCGGCGCGCCGGGTCGGGCATCTGCACCAGCTGCAACGTCTCGATGGCCCGCGCCATCGCCGCCTTGTGGCCGAGCTTGCGGTGCTGGCGTACCGACTCGGCGATCTGTTCGCCGATGGTCAGCACGGGGTTCAGCGCGGTCAGCGGTTCCTGGAAGATCATGGCGATCTCTTCGCCGCGCAGGTCTTCCACCTGCCGGGCGGGCATGGCGAGGAAGTCCTCGCCATTGACCTCGATGCTGCCCTTGCTGACGCTCGCCGCCTCGGGCAGCAGGCGCAGCAGCGAGAGCGCCGTCATCGACTTGCCGCAGCCGGATTCCCCGACGATGCAGAGCGTCTCGCCGGGGCGGACGCTGAGCGCCATGTCGGCGACGACAGGATAGGAGCCGCGCTCACCGCGGATCCGGATCTCCAGGTCCTTGACGGCAATCGCCGCGCCGACCGTGCTCGTCGCCAACTGCGCCACTTGGCTTACTGCTCCGCGCCGTCGAGATTGCCGACCATGAAGCCGTAGTCGCCGGCTTCCACCAGGTTGCGGCTCAGATGCTGCATCACCATGATGCCGTTCTCGAACGGCGTCGGGATCTCCTCGATGGTCTCGAAGTCATACGGGCTGACGACACGGCCGAGCAGCTGCCCACCCTTGATGATCTCGCCATTGGCCGGCGACAAGGGCTCGAGCCAGCCGCCATACTTGGGCCGGATGCCGACGAGTTCGGTCACCACGACCTGCTTCGGGTTCGGCTTCACTTCGCCTTCGATGACACCGAGATAGCGCAGCTGGTTCAGCATGCCGTCGACGGTGCGCTTCACATAGGGGCCCTGGTCGACGATACCGCCGCCGAGCTCGATAGTGGTCACCTTCATCTCCGGCCGGCGGTCGATGGTCACCGTCTTGGTGGTGCCGGTATAGACCGTGCCGGTCTTGCCGGTGGTGGGGCGGTAGAGCAGCTTCGAGCCGAAGGCGCGCGACAGGCCCTCGTCGCTCCAGATGTAGACATAGTCGACGGTCGGGCGGTCGGTGCCCGAGTGCAGGTCGATATTGGCGTCGAGCTTGGCGAAATACTCCTCGGACAGCGCGTGGGCGAGCTGCTGGGTGTAGTTGCCGCGCGGGTCGCCGGGGAACTCGCGGTTGAGGTTCAGCTCGTCGAGCGGGGTGAAGCGGTGGTTCACCGCGAACGCCTTGGGGTTGGCGACCGGCAGCAGCAGGATGCGGCCCTTGATCGGCATGTCTTTCAGCACGCGGAACAGATCGAGGATAGCCTGCGAGCCGGCATTTTCGTTGCCATGGATGGAGGCCGAGATGCCGACGGTCGGGCCGTCCTGCTCGCCGACCAGTTCGTGGATGAACAGCACGGCATCGCTGCCATCGGCATGGGTGGTGAACTTGGGCCTCAGCTTGTTAATCTGCTTGACCATGGTTTTCGTCCTTAGTTCTTGAACTACTTGGCGCCGAGGCGCGTGAGCTGGCGCGGATCGAGGATGTCCCTCAGCCCGTCTCCCAGGAGGTTGAAGCCGAGCACCGTCAGCATGATGGTGGCGCCGGCAATGATGGAGAGCCACGGCTCGTCGCGGATGAAGCGCGTGCCGTAGGAGAGCGTCCAACCCCAGGTCGGGGTCGGCGGCGGCAGGCCGAAGCCGAGAAAGCTCAGCGCCGACTCGATGATCACCGCCGTGCCCAGTCCGAGCGAGGCGAGCACGATGATCGGCCCCAGCGTGTTGGGCAGGATTTCGCGGAACAGGATGCGCGGCCAGCTGGCGCCGAGCGCTTTGGCGGCCTGCACGTAGTTCTGCTCGCGCAGCACCAGCGTCGTGGCGCGCACCACCCGGGCATATTCGGTCCAGGTGACGGCGATGATGGCGGCCGAGATGTTGACGATGCCGGGCCCCAGCACCGCGACGATGGCGAGCGTCAGCACCACCGCGGGAAAGCCGAGGAAGACGTCGGTGATCCGCATCAGCAGCATATCGACCCAGCCGCCGAAATAGCCGGCGGCGAGGCCGACGCTGGTGCCGATCAGCGCTGCGACGGTGACCGAGATGATGCCGATCGAGAGCGAGATGCGCGCTCCGTAGATCAGCCGGGACCACAGGTCGCGACCGAGGTTGTCGGTGCCGAGCAGGTGCGCCGCCGACGGCAGGGAGAAGCGGTTGCGCATGTCGGGCTGGTCGACGCCATGCGTTGCGAGTAGCGGCGCGAACACCGCCAGCACCACCAGGGTGAGGATGATCAGGCCGCCGATCACCAGCGATGGGTTGCGCAGGGGTTTGGGGATCCGCATGGCGCTAACCCAACCGTACGCGAGGATCGACCAGCGCGTAGAGCAGGTCGACGACGAGGTTCACCAGGGCAAAGATCAGTGCAAAGGTCAGGACGATCCCCTGGATCAGTGGCAGGTCGCGCTGCGACACCGCCGAGAAGGTGAGTTGCCCGAGGCCGGGCCAGGCGAAGATCATCTCGACCAGCACGGCGCCGCCGAGCAGGGCGCCGAAGCGCAGCCCGATAACGCTCAGCACCGGCAGCAGTGCATTGCGCAGCGCATGGCGCACCACGACGCGCGGCCGGCGCAGGCCCTTGGCATAGGCGGTGCGGACAAAGTCCTCGCGCAGCACTTCCAGCATCGAGGTGCGGACCAGCCGCGAGATGATCGCCGCAGAGTTGGCGGCGAGCGCCAGCGCCGGCAACAGGATGTGGAGGATGGAATCCCACAGCACCTGCGGCCGGCCGGTCAGCGCCGCGAGGATGGCCTCCGGCATCGGCACGCCACGCCCGATCGCTGGCAGCCAGTTGAGTTGCACGGCGAAGGCCAGCATCAACAGGAGCCCCAGCCAGTAGACCGGCATGGAGACGCCGAGCTGGGCGAGGAGCATCGTCACCGTGTCGACGAGCGAACCTTGCCGCACCGCCGCGAGCACGCCGAGCGTCACGCCGATGAGGGTGGCGAGCAGCAGCGCCACCACGGCGAGCTCGATGGTCGCCCCGATCCGGCCGCCGATGATCTCGCTCACCGGCGCGCTCTGGAAGATCGAGCGCCCGAGATCGCCATGCAGCAGCTGCCAGAAATAGGCGCCGAGCCGAACGTACCACGGATCGTCGAGCCCGAGCGTCCGCCGAAGGTTGGCGATCATTTCGGGCGAGGCCTCGGGCCCCAGCAGCACCGCGGCGGGGTCACCCGGCACCAGCAGCAGCAAGCCGAAGGTGACGACGATCATGCCGATCGCCATCGGGATCAGCAGCAGCAAGCGACGAACGACATAGGCTAGCACCGTCTGAGCTCCCCTCGCGCGTAACGGGCCATAATCATGCGATGACGATCTCTTCGATGCGACGCGGGTAGTGCGTCATGCTGTCGGGCCCTTCGGCGGTGACCAGCACGGTGTCGGCAATGCGGTAGCCGGCGAAACCGGGAATGGTGATCGAGGGTTCGCTCGACGCGATCATCCCCGGCTCGAGAATGGTCTGGTCGCCGGCTTCGATCCACGGCGACTCGTGGAACATGATGCCCATGCCGTGGCCGACGCGGTGCAGCGCATTGTCGGCCATGCCCTGGTCCTTGATGTAGCCGAGCGCCAGGTTATCCGAGGAGGCGCAGGTGTGGCCGGCGATCAGCGCCGCGGTGGCCATCTTCTGCGCCTCGTAAGCCACCGAATAGTGCCGCTTCTGCTCCGCCGTCGGCTCGCCGATGAAGAAGGTGCGCTCGCTCTCGGCGGCACGACCGCCGACCCGGCACCCCAGCGACAGGATGAGACTCTCGCCGCGCTTGACCGGATTGCCGGTGGGCATGCCGTGCGGAAAGCTCGAACGAATGCCGGAATAGACGAGACCGGAGGCGAGGCCCTGCACCAGCATCAGCTCGTCATGCTCGGCGTACATGATGTTCATGGCGTGCCGCGACACATGCTGCTCGATAGTGATCTCGCTGGGCAGCTCACCGCCCTTGCGGATCGCCTCGCTGATCAGCGCCACGCCCGAGCGCACCATCTCGTCCGAGATGCGGGCTGCCTCGCGATGCAGCACGATCTCCTCGGGATACTTCCGAAGCCGCATCTGCTGCACAATACTGGAGGGCTGCACCCGCGCATTGGGGAAGGCCGCCGCGATCTGCGCGATCCGGCCGAAGGCGATGCCGTAGCTATGGGCGACGGTGCCGGATTGCGCGGGCAGCGCCCGGGCCAGCACGTCGAAGGGTTTGTCGACCCCGGGAAACTCGAAATAGATCACCGGCTCGGCGGCGATGATCTGGTGCGCCGCATGCCCCTGTTCGAGCCGCGGCAGCAGCAGCCACGCGCCGGTCTGGCTGATGGCGAAGACCACCGGCCGCTCGGTGGTGTAGTGCGAAAAGCCCGTGGTGTAGATGACGTCGTCATTGGCATCGAGCAACAACAAGTCAACGCCGGTCTCGGCCATGCGGGCGCGGATATCGCGGTGGACGCGCGCATAGAAGTCGCCGCTGAGGCGCTGCGAGAAACTCATGTCATCTCCTCGGGAATAGGGGTGGCCGGCGCCTGGGCAGCGGGCGCCGGCCGGGGAGGCGGCAGGGACTTATTCGTCCATGCCGATCAGGCCGCGGAAATTGCCGCGGGGAGTGGCCTGCACTTCGACCGGGAAGGGCTGCTTGTAGAACAGCTGGTAGCCCTGGTCGGAGATGATGAAGTAGGGCAGGTCAGAGGCGAGGATGGTCGCCGCCTTCTGGTAGGCGGTGACACGTGCCGCCTGGTCGAGCGACGAACGGCCTTCCTGCAGCAGCTTGTCGACTTCGGGGTTGGAGTACCCACCCCAGTTGGTCGGGCCGCCGGTCGAGAGCTGACCGAACAGCAGCCGGTCCGGATCGACGATGTTGAGCCAGCCGAGCAGCGCGATCTGGTGCAGGCCCTTCTGCACGTAGTTGGTCGAGAAGGACGGCCAGTCGGTGATCTGCACCTGCGCATCGACGCCGGCCGACTGCATCATCGCCTGGGTTAGCTCGACCGACTGCACGCGGTTGGGGTCTTCGCTGTGGGTGGAGAGCGTCACCGTCAGCTTCTTGCCGTCCTTGTCGAGGATGCCGTCGCCATCGGTGTCCTTCCAGCCCAGTTCATTGAACTTGGCCACCGCGCCTTCGACGCTGAAGGTCGGCTGCTTGATGTCGGCGGAGTAGGCCCAGGACGAGGGCAGGATGATCGAGGAGGCGATCTGGTCGACGCCCTGGTAGATGTCGTTGACGATCGAATTCTGGTCGATCAGCATCGAGAAGGCCTGCCGCATGCCGGGGTCGGCAAGCACCGGATCCTTGGTGTTGTAGTTGATGTAGGTGACGCCGAGGCCGGCGGTGATGACGTTGCCGAAGCGGGCATCGCCCTTCAGCCGCTCGATGTCGTTGGGCGACAGCGGCGACTGGATCACGTCGAGATCGCCGGCTTCGAAAGCCTGCGCGCGCGCCGAGTTGTCGCCGATGATCTTCACCGTGACGTCGGTCACCTCGGGAGCGCCGCCCCAGTAGCTCGGGTTGGCCTTCAGCACGATGTCGCTGCCGCGGTTCCAGGCGCTCAGCACCATCGGGCCGGCGCCGATCGGGTCGGTGGCCGGGTCCTTGCCCGCTTCGACGGCGGCCTTCGACACGATGCCCTTGTCGAGATAGCTCAAGAGCGGCGCGTAGGGAGCCGCGAGGGTGAACTTCACCGTCTGTGGGTCAACCGCCTCGATCTTGCTGATCGGGCTGTAGAGCGCGCGGTCCGGAGCGTTGAAATCGGGGTTGATGACGCTCTCATAGGTGTAGACCACGTCATCGGCGGTGAGCGGCGAGCCGTCGGAGAAGGTGAGGCCGGCGCGCAGCTTGAAAATGTAGGTCTGCGGGTCAGGCGATTCCCAGCTTTCGGCGAGGTCCGGCACCGCCTCGAGCTTGCCGGTGAGATGCACCAGGCCTGCATAGATCAGGTCGGCGGTGCGGTAGGCGGTGGTGTCGCGCGTCAGGCGCGGATCGAGCGTACCGGCATCGACGTCGGTGCCGATGACGATTGCCTTGTCTTGCGCCAGCGTGACGGTCGCCGGCATGGCTCCCAGCGCCACGATGGCGGTGGTCAGCAGCAGTAGTTTGTTCATTCCCGTTCCCCTGTGAAAGTCTGTTCAGTCGTTGCCGCTCGCGCCTTCAGGAACAGCCGGGACCGTTCCACCCTCGAAAGCGCGAGGGAATGCGTGTGGCCTCAGCCCTCGGCGGCGTCCCTTTCAGCGGCGTCGCTCTGGATTTCCGTGGTTTCGTTGCCGGCGATCTTGCCGCGGCGGAGATCGGCGAGGTGCGGCACCAGCACGCCCTCGAGTGCTCCCGGATCGGGCGCATGCCGGTACTCGAAGCAGGGCACACCGGGCTGCACCAGGTCCGCCACATGGTCGGCGCCCGAGGCAAAGATCACCGCGTCGCACTGCGCGATGACCTCGCCGAGATCCGGCGACGACAGCCAGGTGACGCGGATGTCTGAGACGTGCGGCGCGAACTCGCGCACGCTCGGCCGCATGATGGCGATGTACTCTTCGAAATAGGTCACCGCGGCGATGCGCGTGCGCGGATCGAGCCCGGCCAGCGCCTGCCGCGTGCGCACCGAGGGGATGAAGCGCAAACCGAGGACGCGCGCCTCGGGGACCAGCGCCTGCACTTCGGCCTCGCGGTGGAGGAACGTCAGGACGATATCGGCCTCGGTGCTCATCCGGCGCAGCTCGTCGGTCACCCGCAGGGAGTCGAGCGTGATCAGCTGGATCTGGTCGTTGGTCGCCAGCACCGGCTTCAGCTGCGCCACGTAATCGCGGCCCGGCCCCTCGAAGATCGCGACGAACACGATCTTCAGCCCGGCCTTGGGCCGCCTGAGCAAAGATTGCGCGTTGATCATCGAATTGAGCGTCAGGGTCGAGATGCCGAGCTTTTCGGCCTTGCCGATCAGCACTTCGATATCGGCGCGCAGCGACGAGACCGGCAGGTTGTCGACGCCACGCTTCTTCATGTCGGAAACCGCGAAGGCGCCGAGCCCGTGCTTCATCTCGACGAGGCCGGCATCGCGCAGCCGCTGGTAGACCTGCGCCACCGTCATCGGCGCAATGCCGAGTTCGGCGGCGAGCTGGCGAACCGACTGCAGGCGGGTGCCGTGGGCGATGCCGCCGAACGACAGCGCATAGCTCAAGAGGCCATAGAGCTGCGTGCCGACCGGCACGGGCAGGGACTTGTCGATGCTGTTGGCGTCGATCGAGAACATGTGTTCTATCCACCTGATACACCATGACGGTAGCGCCACCGTTCATGGATGACAATCGGGTGCGTACAAAAATCATGCAGCTATCTCTGACTGCTCAAATGTCATGCAAAGCTTGGGGATTTCAGCGGCTTACTGGCCGATCCGGAACACGTCGGAGCGCCGTATGCAACGAAAGTCGATCTGGGCCACTGGCGGGAGGCCGACAGATGGTGTTCTAGTCTGCTATGTCAATCGATGCCCGGGAGTAGGGGAATGAGCATGCAACTGGGACTCGAACTGGCGCGGCTGACTGCTGGGCTCGATCGCCTCTATCGCGACGTGCCGCGCACCAACAGTTTCCTCGACCGCGAGGGGTTGATCCCGGTCGCCATGGCGCAGGTCGAGCCCTATGCGCTCGCGAGCTACAGTGAGGCCCGTGACCGGCTCGAGGCGTTGCTGGCCCGCATCCCCGGCGAGGCCGACAGCGCGCTGCGCCGCGCCTATCTCCTTGAAATGGTCGATTCCCTCCTGGCGCTGCTCGACACCTTCGAGGAGCGCCAGATCTCCTATGCCGAGCGGCTGCGCCGGCAGATGCGAATCGACACCACGATGGTGAGCGACGAGATTCTGGACAGCTACCGCCAGACCATCCGCGGCAATCTCGACGAGCTGGGCTATCGCGGCGGCTCGCTCGCCGAAGATGTCGGCCGCTTCGAGCAGGCGACGCTGGTGCCCGCCGATCGGGTGCTGGCCACCATGGGTGAAGTGACGCGCGAGGCGCGGCGCCGCACCAGCGAGATGATGTACCTGATGAACGACGAATGGCTCGAGCCGGTGCGGCTCGACGACGTGCCGTTCACCGCCTATTGCGACTTTCCCGAGCGCAAGATGCGGCTCAACCTCGCCATGCCGTTCACCCGCTCGGCCATCAAGCACCTCGCCTGCCACGAGGCATTCCCCGGCCACCTGGTCCACATGGCGCTGCGTCAGCGCTATGTCGCCGAGGGCAAGATGCCGCTCGACGGCGCGCAGGTGGTGACCAGTTCTGCCAGCAGCGCGCTGTTCGAGGGCATTGCCGACAATGGCTGGTTCTTCCTCGACTGGATCAATACGCCCGAGGATGTGGTGGGCATGACGCTCGAGCGGCTGCGCGCGGCGCTCCGCTGCAACGCCGCCTGGATGCTGCACGCCGAAGGCCGCTCGCACGAGGAAGTGGCGCCGATCATCGCCGCGGCGGGCTACCAGGACCTCGAGACGGCCAGGAACCGCATCGCCTTCCTCCGGCACGGCCTCAGGGCGCCGTTCGTCTACGGCTACTGGTGCGGCGACACCGCCACGCACGCCGTGTGGGAGAAAGTGCCCAAGGAGCGGCGCAGCGAGTTCTGGGCCTATCTCTACGGCAACATGCACACGCCCTCGACGCTGCGCGATTTCTGGACGGTCTGATGCCCTCTCTCGACAACAACTGGCCCGCATTTCTTGCGCTGGTGCGGCAGTCCGGCCCAACGGAGCCGTTGTTCGATTTCGTCGCCGGGCTGATCGGCGAGGCGATCGGCAGCAAGCTCACCACCGCGACGCTGTTCGACGTGCCGGCCGGCCGGCTGCGCCGCCTCTACACCCAGAACGCCGATGCCTATGCGGTTGGCGGTTTCAAGCCGATCCCCGACAACAAGTGGACCGAAACGCTGATCCGCCGGCAGCAGATTTACACCGCACTCAGCCTCGAAGCGATCGCCGTGGACTTCGCCGACTGGCAACTGATCGGCTCGCTCGGCTGCGAGTCGATCGCCAACCTCCCCATCGTCGTCGGCGGCCAAACCATCGGCGCCTTCAACCTGCTGCACGAGGCAGGCTACTACACGCCCGAGCGCCTGGCCCGCGTCGACGAAGTGATGCCGTTCGCGACGACGGCGTACCTCGCAGCAGGGCACGGGCGCAGGGCAGCGTAACGGCATCCTGCCCCGCATGGCCAGGGCACTAGCGTTTGGCAAGCGCTTCCCAGCACATGGATGCCAGGACCTCCCGCTCGTCCGCGGTCATCGCTCCGGGCAGCAGACGGCGGCGCTTGACGGTGTTGCGGATGGCTCCGCGCATAAAACTCGCCAATAGCGTTGGCGAGCCGGGGCGCAGTATGCTGGCGGCTTGAGCCTCCTCGATCATGGCGATGGCGTTGTCGACGAACCGGCCGAAAATCGCGCGGGCGTCGCCCAGTGACATCAGCGGGCTGTTCTCGAGGTAGTCGAACAGCCGGCTGCGCTGCTCGTCCTCCGCGATGAAGTCTATGTAGCGGCTGATGTAGGCCTCAACGCGGGCTCTCGGTCCCCCAGCTTGCTGATCGACTGATGCCATGTGCGCAGTCATCACATCGGCCACATGGCCGTAGACACCGCGCACCAGCGCCTCCTTGGAATCGAAGTAGTTGTAGAGAGACCCGGTCGCGACGCCCGCTTCCTCGGCTATGGCTGCCATCGAGCATTGCAGCCCGTTCCGGACGATCAATCGGGATGCAGCGGCGACAATCCGCTCTCGCTTGTCGGGGCTCAGATCCATGCCTTCTCGGACTCACATCAGCAATGAATGAACGTTCATTCACCTGTCACAGGACGAAGCTATCGATAGGGCCGATCCCGCGCAAGGGCCAATCGGCAGCGCGAGTCTTTCCAAGAAAAGCCGGCTTGCCGGTCCACGCAACAGGAGGACGTCCATGTCCGATATCGTCACCTTTGTTCACCTCACCGACCTGCACGTCGGCAATCCGGAGGTGGTGGACGACCATCTGTATTCGGACACCTCGACGACGCTTCAACGCATCCTCGCCGACATCAAGCAGCTGTCCCCGGCGCCGCGGTTCATCGTTGCCAGCGGCGACCTAACCAATCGCGGCGACGTTGGCAGCTACGAGCAGCTGAAGCGCCTGATTGCGGAAGCAGGCCTCGACATTCCGTTCCTGTTCGCGCTCGGCAACCATGACCGCCGTGACGGTTTCTACCCCGCGATGCTCGGTCGCACCGAGAACGTTTGGGCTCCCTACGACCACGCACAGGTCATCGACGGCATCCACGTGATCGTTCTCGACTCGAGCGTGCCCAGCAAGATTGGCGGCTCGTTCGAGCCGGGCCAGCTTGATTGGCTGAAGGCCGAGCTCGACCAGCATGCCGAACTGCCCAAGCTGCTCGTCATGCACCACGCTCCGGCGCTCGACGCCAACCCCGCGATGGAGTGGGAATCGCTGTCGATCGCCGACACCGAGGCGCTGCGCCAGGCGGTGGAAGGCAAGAACGTCATCGGCATCCTGTCGGGTCACATTCATTTCGACCGCGTCTCCAACTGGTATGGCATTCCGGTCGTCGTCGGCATCGGCCAGCACGCCGCAACCGACGTGCTGTGGCTGCACGAGGGCCTGCGCATGCTCGAGGGCGCCTCGTTCGCCATCGGTACGCTGCGCCCGTCCGGCCTCGCCATCACCTTCGCACCGCTGCCGGCGACGCGTCGCGAACTCAACAGCTTCACCTTCGCCGGCATGGCCGAAATGCTGGCCAAGTACGAAGCCTCGCTTGCCGTCGCTGCCGAATAACGGAACCCCAAAATGAACCGCAAATCCTTTCTCGCGGCAGCTCTGGCGCTGCTCGCTGCTGCCCCGGCCTTCGCCCAGGCGATCCCGGCTACGGTCGACCAGCCGGTCACCATCACCTTCTACAACTACAACCTCGCGTCGGCCGGCAATGGCGCCGACGCGACCAGGAAACTGCTCGCCGAGTTCATGGCGGCCAATCCCAACGTCACCGTCGAAGGCGTGCCCTATTCGAGCGCCGATGCCAGCCGCATCCAGGCCGACCTTGCCGCCGGCCTGCCGGTCGACCTGGTGCAGACGGTGTTCAGTGACCTCGATTTCTCGGTCGAGAACTTCGGCGCCAAGGCGCTCGAGGACATCGTCCCCGGCGACGAACTGCAGTCGCACTTTGAAGGCATGAGCCCGAACGGCCTGAAGCTGGGCGTGCTCAACGGCAAGACCTACGGCCTTGCCTACACCTTCTCGACCCCGGTGCTGTTCTACAACGCTGACCTGTTCCGCACGGCGGGGCTCGACCCCGAGCAGCCGCCCAAGACCTGGGACACGGTCAAGGCGGCGGCGCTGACCCTCAAGGAGAAGACCGGTGCGCTCGGCTTTACCGCGGGCCTCGCCGGTGCCGGCAGCGGCGGCTCGGACTGGATGTTCCAGGGAGTGATCCGGTCGAACGACGGCGAAGTCATCTCCCGCGATCGCAAGACGCTCAAGTTCGGTGAACCGGCGGCCGTTGAGGCGGTGCAGATGCTGCGCGGCCTTGCCGATGCCGGCGTCTATGAGAACATGGATTTCAACGGCGCGCTCGAGAACATGGCAGCCGGCAAGCTGGGCATGTACCTGCAGACCAGCGCGCTGCAGGGGGCGCTCGTCGCCGGCGCCAAGGACAAGTACGAGCTGCGCGCCTCGACCATGCCCAGCTTCGGCGACAAGCCGACACGCCCCAACAACTCGGGCAGCGCACTGACCATCCACACCTCCGATCCGCTGAAGCAGCGGGCGGCCTGGGAACTGATGAAGTTCCTGACCTCCAAGCACGGCTACACCGTGATCACCTCGGAAATCGGCTACCTGCCGCTGCGCACTGATATCGTAGATGACCCCGAGTACCTCGGCACCTGGGTCATGGATCACCCGCTGGTGCAGCCCAACCTCGAGCAGCTGAGCCGCCTCGAGCCCTGGGATCCGATGCCGGGTCCGAACTACCGCCAGATCGTCAAGACGATGATGGACGCCGTCGAGATGGCGGTGTTCGGCGGGGCCGACGTGCCCTCGACGCTGGCCGATGCCCAGGCCAATGCCCAGGCGCTGATGCCCTGATGCTCCTCGCCCGTCCCGGACCGGGGCGGGCCCACCTACGGAGATCGACATGGCCGAGCTTTCGATGTCACGCCGCGACGCATCCACTGTGCGCCTCAGGCGCGCCAGCAACTGGCGCGTTTCGCCGTGGCTTTATCTCGCACCAGCAATCCTGACGCTGGTTGTGTGGATCTACTGGCCGCTGATCGATGCGCTGCGGCTGAGCTTGTTCCAGTGGAACATGCTGCCCACTTCGCCGCAGAAGTTCGTGGGCTGGGACAACTACGTGCGCATCTTCGCTTTGCCCAAGTTCTGGCAGGCGCTGCGCAACACCGTGGTCTACGTGGTCGGCCTGCTACCGCTCGCGGTACTGCTGCCGCTCGCCATCGCCATCTACACGCACGACTTGCCGGCGCGGTCGCGCAACATCTACCGCGCCATCATCTTCGTGCCGATGATCATTGCTCCGGTGGTGGCCGCTGCCGTCTGGCGCTGGCTGCTCGATCCCGGCTACGGCATGGTCAACGCCGGCATCGGCTGGTTCGGCTTCGATCCGGTGAAGTTCCTCGCCGACCCCAAGGTGGCGATCTGGACAGTGATCATCATCACCGGCTGGAAGCTGATCGGCTTTTCGACCCTCATCCTGTCGGCGGCAAACGCCAACATCAATCCCTCGCTGGTCGAAGCCGCCCGCATGGATGGCGCCAGCAAGTGGGAGGTGATCCGCGACGTTCGGCTGCCGCTGCTCAGCTCCTCCATCCTGTTCCTCGTCATGATGACCATCCTGTTGGGGGCACAATGGAGCTTCACCTACATCAATGTGCTGACCCAGGGTGGGCCCCTCGGTTCGACCACCAACATCTACTATCTGCTGTGGGACTTCGGCTTCTCGTCGATGTCGGTGGGCTGGAGCTCGGCCTCGGCCGTCATCCTGTTCCTCGGCTTCGGCGCCATCGCTTTCGTCCTGTTCAAGCTCATCGACAGGTACTCGTTCCATGACAACTGAAGCCATTGCGACGGCGCGCCCCGCCGTCCGCCAGCGGCTGCGCCGCAAGGCCGCCGAGGGCATCGGGTTCAACAGCGCCGCCGGGCACCTGGTGATGGTCCTGCTGTCGTTGTTCTGCCTGTTCCCGGTCTACTGGATGGTGGTGACCTCGCTCCGACCGGCCAACGCCATCTTCGAGACAAGCCTGTGGCCGACCGCCGTTTCGCTCGACAATTATGCCTACGCACTGAGCGCCATCCCGATCGTCAGGATGCTGATCAACACGTTAGTGATCTCGGCTGTTGTGACGGTGATCCAGCTCGCTGCCGGGCTGCTGGCCGCCTATGCCTTCGCCCGCTGGCGGTTCCCGTTCGACAAGCTGATCTATACCGGGGTAGCGCTGACCTGGCTGGTGCCGTTCCAGGTGGTGATGATCCCTAACTACCTGCTGATCGCCCAACTGGGGCTGCTCGACAGCATCACTGCGCTGATCCTGCCGCATTTCGCTTCGGCACTGGCCATCCTGCTGCTGGCCCAGTCAATGCGCAGCTTCCCCAAGGAGGTGGTCGAGGCCGCCCGCATGGACGGCGCCCGCAGCTGGCGCATCCTGTGGGAGGTTATGACGCCAAACCTGCGCGGCACTATCGCCTCCCTCGCCATCCTCATCTTCATCTCGACCTGGAACGAGTACTTCTGGCCCCTGTTGCTGTCGCGCACCGCCGAGAACAGCGTGGTGCAGATCGGTATCCAGATGTTCATGACGTCCGAGGGCAACGCCTGGGGGCCGCTGATGGCCGCTTCCACCATGGCGAGCCTGCCGATCCTCGTCGTCTACATCGTCCTGCAGCGCCAGGTTGTTCAATCCTTCATGAAATCGGGTATCCGCTGATGCACAGCCAACTCAATCGCCACCTGCCGGTCAAAGGCACCTACAACGTTCGTGACCTCGGCGGCTACGCCGCCCAGAACGGTGAAACCCGCTGGCGCCGCATGCTGCGTGCCGACGGCCTGCACCGCCTCGATGCCACCGGCATGGATACGCTCGTCGCCGAGGGCGTCACCACCGTCATCGACCTGCGTCATGCCGATGAGCTCGCCGCTCAGCCAAACCCGTTCGGCGGCAACCCGGCCGTGCGCTACCACAACGTTTCGCTGTTCGATCAGCTGGCGCCAACCACGCATGAGGGCGGAGACCTTCTGCTCGAACTCTACAAGCTGGCGCTGGACAGCCGGCAGCCGGCGATTGCCGAGGTGCTGGGCATCATCGCCGACGCGCCCGAGGGCGCCGTGCTGTTCCACTGCACCGCCGGCAAGGATCGTACCGGCATCGTCTCGGCCCTGCTGCTCGCCGTTGCCGGTGTCGAAGCCGCGCTGATCGTCGAGGACTACGCCCTGACCGGACGCATGATTGCCCCGATGGTCGAAGAGATCATCGCCGACGCGGCCGCACGCGGCGCCAATGTCGAGACGTTTCGTCCGCTGCTCGCATCCGAGCCGCAGACCATGGCCGAAACCATTGCTTATCTCGAGCAGCGCCATGGCTCGGCCGAGAGCTATCTGCGGCAGATCGGCCTCAGCGACGGGACCATCGGTCGCCTGCGCAACCGCCTGGTGGGAGATGCAGCGTGACCGAAATCCAGATTTCGGGTCTCAGGAAGACCTATGACGGCAAGCAGGTGCTGCACGGCATCGACGTCGACATCCCAGACGGTCATTTTGCCGTCATCGTCGGCCCGTCCGGGTGCGGCAAGTCGACCTTGCTGCGCACCATCGCCGGCCTCGAGGACGCGAGTTCGGGCGCGATCTCGATCGGCGGCATCGAGATGACCCAGATCGATCCGGCCGACCGCGGCTGTGCCATGGTGTTCCAGAACTACGCGCTCTATCCACATATGAGCGTACGCCAGAACATGGCCTACCCTCTGCGGATCGCAAAGCTTCCGCAAGCGGAGCGTGACCGCCGTGTCGAGGAGGCGGCGCGTATCCTCAACCTGACCGAGTATCTCGATCGCCGGCCCGCCCAGCTTTCGGGCGGCCAGCGCCAGCGCGTCGCCATGGGGCGCGCTATCGTACGCGAGCCCGACGTGTTTCTGTTCGACGAGCCGCTCAGCAACCTCGACGCGCTGCTGCGCGTGCAGATGCGCATCGAGATCAAGCGGCTGCACAAGCGGCTCAAGGCCACCTCGATCTTCGTCACGCACGACCAGGTCGAGGCGATGACGTTGGCCGATACGCTGATAGTGATGAACGCCGGCCATGTCGAACAGATCGGCGCCCCCTCGGAGATCTATCGCAAGCCGGCCTCGGTATTCGTCGCGGGATTCCTCGGCGCGCCGGCGATGAACCTTTTGCCTGCGACGGTTCGATCGGGTGGACGGGTTACCTTCGACGACGTCCCGGAAGAAGTCGCGTTCGAAGCACCGGACCTTGCGGAAGGGACACGGCTGACAGTGGGAGTTCGTCCCGAAAGCGTAGGCATATCGCTGGCCGCCACCGGAGGGCTGCCGGCCATGGTCGACCTTGTGGAGGAACTGGGGAACGCACGGGTCGCCTATTGTACTGTGAATGACAGGGAACTGGCGGTGGTGCTGCCTCCGGGCGACGACCGATACGAAGAGCAACAGGTGTTCCTGACCTTCGCTCCCGAAGGGTGGCACGTCTTCGATCGGACCGATGGACGGCGCATGGACGTGGTCACGCGACGCAACTATGCAGCGCCAGTCCGGGTACGGGCGTAGCAAAGCGCAGGCGTCGCGGGAAGGTAGTCCGGCTTGAGGGCGATCGCGCGTGCCTTATCGGACCGTCCGGTTCTTCCTCGGGGGGACGGTGGTAGCGGAGGAGGGATTTGAACCCCCGACACACGGATTATGATTCCGCTGCTCTAACCAACTGAGCTACTCCGCCCCGAAGTGCGGGCGGTGGGAACCGCCGGCGGGGCGCTATGCGCGGCGCCTTCTTAGGTTTGGCGGGGGTGGGTGTCAAGCGTTGCCGGGCACGGGATCACCGATGTTGGTGATGACGCCCTTCTGAGCCGACACAGCCGCCACCCCTAGACGACGCGGATGTTCGTGATGACGCCGGCGGGGCCGACGTTGCCGCGCCAGACGATGCGGTCGGCTGGGAGCTTTTCGCCGAAGCGCGGCGCGATCCAACCGCCCGGTCCCGGGGTGTCGCCGCCGCGGGCCACGGCGATGGCGGGCGAGGGGAAGCGCAGCGTCAGCACCGGGACGCCAGCGCGCCGCACGGCTACGCGGTCGCCTTCGATGCTGGCTTCGAGATCGGGCGCCAGCTGGAACACCAGCTCAGCCTCCTCGGTGCCCCCCTGCAGATGGTCGAGGATGTCGAAGCCGTCGGGCAGCAGGACGATGCGCCGTTCGTGCGCCACGCCGAAGCTTTTGGCGTAGCCATCGTGGCTGGCGTGGAGGGGCCCGAGCCACTGCGCCTGAGCCTTGTCGGACCAGTTGAAGGCGCCAGCGATGCGGCTCTGGTTGTGACCGTAGAGGTTCAGCGTGTTGTGCGCCGCCGTGCCGCGGAACCAGTCGCGCCAGGCGCCGCCGGAGCCGTAGAGATAGGTGCCGGGATCGACCAGCACGGGCCGACCGTCGAGCACCAGCGTCACCGACAGCGCGTCAGCGTGGCCGTGCGCGGCGATCGAGAGATAGCCGAGCGGGCCGTGGTCGAAGGTGAGCGCGGCCTCGCGACCCGCGACAGGGCCGCGCCAGACGGAAAGGCCGCCTTCGGAGAAGGTCGAGAGCCCCTCGGGCGCCATGGTGATTGCGGTCGGACGGCCGAAGATGGTGCTGTGGAGGTCGCCGGGCGCCGGGGCAGGGCCCGGCTCGCCGAGGAAGCCGACGATGGCCGAGGCGATGGAACGGGCGTAACCGGGTTCGTCGCCGCCCAGCGTGATGACCCGGCCTTCGTCGTCGTCGCCGAGGGCGGGCGTGGGGTCGCCAAGTGAGTCAACAAAGCCGGCGAAGGCGCTGATCCGCTTGTTGAAACTGTCGGGGAAGGGGGCGCCGGCTTGCTGCGCCGCGAAGGCGCAGAGCAGGGCCATTTCGACGGTGAAGGCGGCGTAGGTCGGGGTCTGCTCGGCGCCGCTGCCGTCGGAAAGGATCTGGCGGTCGATCTCGGCGATGAGGTTGGCGCGGGTGTCCTGCGGCTCGGCCTGGAGAGCCACGCTGATCAGGTACTCGCCCGCCAGTTCGGCCACCAGGTGGTTGTTGGCGGAGGAGAATCTTGAGGGGAAGCGCGGCAGCCAGAAGGCACTGGCGGCGAGGATTTCACCGACCTCGCGGCGTGTCGCGGCCCCCAACCGGTCGCCGACTAGGCTGGTGACGACGATCAGGCTGATCGCTCGCAGCGCTACCTCGATGCCCGAGGCCCAGCCGGGCCCGCGGAAGGGCGGGTTGGCGGCGTGCCAGCTGGCGATGGCGGCTTCGATGGCGGCGAGCGCTGGGGGACTGCCGGTCAGCAACGCGTCCGCGGCGAGCGGCACGAGGAACTGCAGGCGGCCGATTTCCCAGACATACTTGATGTCGCCGCGGCCGCCATCGTGGCGAAAGTCGATGTCCAGCGCATAGACGTCCGCTCCCGCCCAATTACCGCCGGTGACCGGATCGAAGCGCCAGAGGTTTTGCGGAAACAGCTCGGCCGGTTCGCGCACCGGCCAGTCACGGCCGAGCGCGCTGAAGCGGCCCGCCAACGTGTCGGCTGCCGCCGCGGCGATGGCGGCGCGGGTCGGCACGTCGGCGGCGGCGATCCGCTCGCGCAGTCCGGGCAGGGCAGGGATCGTGTCGGCAGCCGGGTAACGGGTCCAGCCTTCATGCCGGCCCTTCGAGGCGCGCTTCTTCGCCGCTTCGCCGAGGCGGTGGATCACCTCGGCCGGCTCCATACTGCGCAGTCGGTTGATGTACCAGCCGAGCCTCATCGGCGCTCCCAGTGTTTGACGTCTGATACACCATAGGGGCCGATTTCGGCGCGCGCGAAACCTGCCAATCGCATCATGCGGTTAACATCGCAGCGCGCGATGCGGAGGGTCAAATGGCGGCGATCTCACGGGTGATGGTCCTGGTGCTGGCGATGCTGGCCGGGGCGGCGCAGGCCGCGCCATTGCCGCTCGAGCGCGGGGTGAACATCCACGAGTGGCTGAACTGGTCGCCGCTCGCGGAGGACGGCAGCTATCGCTGGCCGCCCTATCGCTCGGTCGCCCAATGGCTGGCTGGCGGGCGTTCGGCCAGCGACTGGCCGGCCACCGATCCGCTCGCCGATATTCGGGCGCTCGGCTTCGATTTCGTGCGGCTCACTGTCGATCCGGGGCCGCTGCTGGCCACCGAGGGGGAGAAGCGGGAGGAGGCGCTGGCGGTGCTCGCCGATGCGGTGAAGCAGCTCAATGCCGCCGGGCTGAAGGTGGTGCTCAACCTCCATTCGGTGTCGCAGGTGCCGCAATACGGCACCGACGTGATCAACGCGCCCGCCAGTTCCGCTGCCATCGCCGGCTACATCGCTATGAGCGCCGATGTCGCGCGCATGCTGACCCCGTTCGGGGCCGGCGAGGTGGCGATCGAGCCCTACAACGAGCCGGCGCATTATCCGTGTGATGCCAGTGGCAGCGAGGACTGGCAGCAGATCATGACCGCGACCGTCGCGGCGATCCGCGCCGTCAGCACGGATCTCACCGTCGTCGCCACCGGCGCCTGCGGCGGCAGCGTCACCGGGCTCACCGATATCCGGCCGGAGTTCGACGACCCCAACATCCTCTACAGCCTCCACATGTACGAACCGCACTCGTTCACCCACCAGCGCTCCGACACCGAGGGCGATTTCGCCTCGGGCCTGCCGTGGCCGGCGAGCGAGGGTTCAGCTGAGCTGACCGTTGAGATGCTGAAGGCGCACATGATGGCGGCCGGACTCAGCGAGGCGGAGCAGGCACGCAATCTCAGCGCCGTCGGCGGGGCGATCGATGAGTATTTTGCCGAGAATTGGGGCGAGGCGCAGGTGGCGGCCCGGATCGGCGAGGCGGTGGATTGGGCCAAGGCCAACAGCATTCCGCCGGAGCGGCTGTTCATGGGCGAGTTCGGCGCCATCCTGATGAGCGCCGACGGCCGGATGGGCGCCTTCAACACCGACCGACTGCGTTACCTCGCGGCGGTCCGCCAGGCCGCCGAAAGCCACGGCATGCCGTGGGCGATCTGGGAATACGCCAACCCCTACGGCATGAGCGTCATCGCCCCGAGCGGCCCAGCCGTGCCGGACCGCGAGATGCTCGGGGCGCTGGGGCTGTAGCGACGCTCTGCGGGAACGGCCCGACCCTCAGTACTTCGAAATGTCCAGCCGTTGGTCGATGAAGGCGCGCTTGCCTGCCCGGCCGCCAGCCAGGCGTTCCACCTGCTCGATGGCGAAGACGATCTTGCCGTGGGTGCGCTTGGTCAGCCCGTTGGCGACGCGCAGCGCGTCGGTCTCGCTGCCATCGGCGGTGGGGATATAGCGGATGGTGCTGTGTCCCGGCCGGTCCTGGAAGAACTGGTACTCCTCGATGCCCTCGAAATAGCGCGGGTTCTCCGGCGTGAAGTCGATGGTCACCACGCGATTGCCGTCGATCGAGATCAGGAAGTCGGGCTTCCGCCGCGGGGTCAGCCGCTCGACGGTGAGCCGCTGGCCGTTGCCGGCGGTGGGTAGCTCAACCAGCGTCGCGCGGTCCTCGGTGTCGTAGCGCAGGAACGGCATGCTCTTGCCGGTGAAGCCGGTGCCGATCAGCCGGCCCTCGCGGCCGACTTCGGTGATCGGCGCGCCGGCCTCGTCCACCAGCTCGGCCCGGCCATAGAGCGGATCGAACTCGTAGAAGCCGTCGCTGCTGATCTCGCGGGCGAACAGCACCTTTTCGCTCAGCCCATAGAAGTTGGCGATCGGTACGTTGCCGAACACCTCGCCGATGATGCGGCGCTGATGGGGATAGAGCGGTTCGGAGATCGGCAGGATGCCCTTCAGCGGGCGCTTCGGCATGCGGCCGATGCGGCACATGTGGCGGCACATCAGCTCGATCGCCGAGGGGTAGCCGTAGAGGTACTCGAGGCCGTGCTGGTCGATCAGGTCGAGATAGGTGCGCACGTCCTCATGCGTCATCGGGAACACCGACAGGCGCAGTTCGCGCAGCGCCGGTTCCCACTCCGAGATACTGGTGCCCTTGGGGTGGAGGCCAAAGCCGCGCAGCACGATCTTGCCGGTCTTCTCGGTGAAGCCGATGCGGCTCCAGTTGTCGTAGACGAAGGCCATCTCGCGGGCGCTGCGGTCCTTGTCGAGATAGAAGGTGAAGGGCCGCTCGCCGTTCGAGCCGCTGGTGTCGCCGCGGTCGGCGTCGCTGCGCGGCACGGTCAGCGCCGCTTCGCCGGCGGTCCGCAGCTCTTCCTTGCGGAGGATCGGCAGGCGGGCGAGGTCGGCAAGCTCGAAGGTCGTGGCGTCGAAGTTGCTGCCGAAGGTGCGCTCGATCAGCTCGCGGTAGAACGGGCTCAGCGCATGGGCGCGGCCGACGATGGCGCGCAGCGAGGCGAGGTGTTGCTCGTCGGCATAGGCGGGGTCGGTGGCCGCCAGTGCGATGCGCTCGCGCCACTTGAGGTAGCTGCCGCCAAACTTCAGCTTGGTCGGCACCAGCGAGATCAGCGGCGCCAGTGACCGCCGCACCACTTCGGGGCTCCGCACATAGGCGCCACGCGCCACATCCATCAGGCTCATCAAAGGACTCCCCAACCCCTCAGAAACTCATCCATTCGCCGGCGAGCTGGTACTCGACCGGTTTCATCGTCTGCTTGAAGCGCGTGTAGCCGTCGCCGGGCTTCAGCCCGCCGACGTCGAACGTTTTGACGCCGCGGCGGTGCATCTCGCGCAGCACGTTCCACATCAGGAAATTGCCGGCATTGAGCTTGCGGCCTTCGGGGCCGAACCAGCCGACGTGATACTCGGCATGCGTGCCGAAGCGGACCACCGACATGCCGGCAACCGGCTCGCCGCCGTGGATCAGCTGAAACACCAGCACGTCCTCGGGCGCGGTCAGGCGTAGCGCGCGCAACAGTTCGGGGCCGGCAGCGGAGAAACCGCGCTCGGCCATGTTCTCGGCGTGGCGGGCCAGCATCCACTCGTAGGTCTCGTCGTCCTGGGAGATACTGAGCTCCGCACCGGCCTTCTCGGCGTTGCGGACGCGGTTGCGGAAGCTCGAGGCGAGCCCGGCCCACAGCGCGTCCTCGCCGACGGTGAGATCGATGCGTCCCGACTGCCAGGAACGGCGGTGGCGCAGCCGGTAGCCGGCCCGGCGCAGCAGCGTGTCGCTGTGCTCACCGGAGAGCAGGGCAGGGGCAATCAGCAGCGGTGCAGTCCAGATGCGGCCCCAGCGGCGGCGCAGCGCGGCGTAGACGGCGGTGATGCGCTCGTCGCCCGGTTCGGCTTCGAAGAACAGTGGGCCGCGATTGACGCGGTTGAGCAGACGGATGCCGAAGCGGCGGAGCTGGAGCACAGTGGCCATCGCCACCGGCCGGCCGGCCTCGAGGAACAGCGCGCGCTTGACGGTCCATCCGGTTGCCGCCTTGCCCTCGCCATAGGCGAAGCCCTGCGGCAGATGCGGGTCGGGGCATGACGCGAGCAGGCGCTCCCACTCGGCCTGGTCGGCGACGAGCTGGATGGTGATCGCCTCCCGCGCGTCCCCGGTTTGCGCCGGGGAGGCTGCAGTGACGGCGCTGGCGACGTCATAGGTCATGCCGCATTCCCATGCGCGTCGACCGACAGTCGGAGCGCGCTGCAAAGGTGGTAGTCCCGGGCTTGGGGACTGGGAACCGAAAGGTTACCTTAGTGTTAACGCGCAGCCGCCAACCACACATCGGCGACGGCTTGGGCATAGGGCGCGAGGTCGAGTTTTTCGCGATGCAGCCGCAGTCCGGCCGCTCCCAGCCGCTGGCGCAGGGGCGCGTCTTCGACCAGCCGGGTCAGCGCTGCCGTCAGCGCATCGACATCACCCACCGGAACCAGCAAGCCCGTCTCACCATCGCGCACGATGTCCGGCACCGCGCCGACGGGAGTCGCTACCACGGCGAGGCCGGAGGCCATGCCCTCGATGATCGACAGCGGCAGGTTCTCGGTGAACGAGGGGAGCACCAGGATATCGGCCGAGGCGATCAGCTCGGCGACGCGCTTGCCGTTGACCCAGCCGGGGAGGTCGACGCGATCCGCCAGCCCGTACTCGGCCGCCTTGGCGCGTGCCGCCTCGACGTTGCCGTCGCCGGCGATGGTCGCCCGCCAGGTTTTGAGGTGCCGCATCCGGTTCAGCGCTTCGCCCAGTTGCGGCACGCCCTTCATGTCGCCGATGCGGCCGAGGAACAGGATGTGCGGGGTGGCGCCGCCACCGGTGTGCGGAAGCGTCGGCTGCGCCGCAGCGTTGGGCAGAACCACAACATTGTCAGCGACTTCCGGGGCGCGGCTGATGACGAACTTCCGCCACGTCTCGCCCAGCACGATGATCCGGGCAGCGCCGGCGAACATCGTCCGGATGTTGCGGCTCAGCGGGCTCTGGTCGCCCTTCCAGAAATTTGGGTAATCGCCGCCATGTAGGTGCAGCACGTAGGGCACGCCGAGCAGGCGAGCCAATCGCGCGATCTGCAGCTTGCGATAAGTGCTGCCGGCGCTGGCGAGGTTGATGTGCACGACGTCGAGCTGGCCGGTGGCCTTCAGCCCGATCATCCGCAGCAGAAAGCCGCCGAGGTAGAGCGGCGACTGCGCGATGTGCCCGGGGCCGCGCGTGGCGCCGAAACGCACGTTCAGTCCGGTGGCACCTTGCCGCGCAAGCTCGTCGCGCAACCCGCCCATCACCCGGTCGATGCCGCCCTGGCCGGTACCGCCCGAGGGGGTGGCGACCAGCACGTCGAGGTTTTGCGCCTTGGTGATCCGTTGCAGCATGAGCGAGCCATAGCGCCGAGCGATTTCGGGGGAAAGCAGAGGCTCAAGTAAAGGTTTACGGCCGCGGACGTAGAAGGCTACGCCGCGGGCAATTCGATACAATTGCCGCTATTCACCACCATCAGCCAAAGCGCTGTCGGGCAGGGGGCGAAAGGGTTAAGCGAAGGTGAACAACGCACCCCGTAGGGGTGGAAGGTATTGTCCGTGCTGCTCCGTTCGACCCTTTTCTATGCCCCGGCGATCCTGCTGACGCGCCTCTCGGCGCTGCTCATGCTGGTGATCGCCACGCGGCTGATCGACCAGACCGAGTATGGCCTCCTTACCCTCGTCGTCACCGTCGGAGAACTCACCGATTCGGCCGTCACCAGCTGGCTCCGCATCGCGCTGCTGCGGCTTGGCGGCAAGGGCGAGATCAGCAATGGCAGCGTCAAGCTCGCGGCCCGCGTACTGGTCGTGACCACGCTCTGCGGTCTTGTGGTCTCGGCCGGTGCTTCGCTGCTGATCGCGCCTGAGCGCTGGGTGGAGTTCGCCATCGCCGTCGGCACCTACCTGACGGTTGGTGCGCTCAGCCGCTTCGCCCTGACCCTGCTGCAGATGCAGCAGCGCCACTCGGCCTATTCGCTGCTCGAGTTCCTGCGCGCCGCCCTGCAACTGGCCCTGCCGGTCGCCGCGATCCTCCTCATCCACGGCTCGTTCCTCGCGGTGTCGCTGGCCTCGAGCCTTGGCGTGCTGATCGCGGGCGCCATCGCCCTGGCGCTCGCCAGCCGCCGCGTGGTCATCGGGCCGTCACGCTTCACGCACCGCGAGCTGTTTGCGCTCGGCATCCCGCTGATGGCGGCCGCCATCGTCAGCTTCGGGCTCAACAGCGCCGAGCGGGTGCTGCTGAAGCTCTACTACGATGCCGGCGCCGTCGCGGTGTTCGCGGCGGTCTACGCGCTGGCGCGCCAGCCGATCGATACCATCTCCAACGCCATCAACATGGGTGGCTTTCCCGAAATGGTGAGCAAGTTCGACACCGAAGGCTCGGCGGCCGCCGGGCGGTTCCTCGCGCACCAGATGGCGATGATGGGTCGGCTGACCTTCCCTGTGATCGCCATGCTGATCGCGCTCTCCACCGAGATCGGCGGCCTGCTGCTGCCGGCCGACTACCACCAGAACCTCGGCGTGCTGTTCCCGCTGATCGCGCTCAGCGTGCTGTTCTCCAACTTTTCCAGCTTCGTGTTCGAGAACGTCTTCCACGCCCACAAGAAGCCCTGGCTGCAGATGGTGGCGCTGATCCCCGGTTCGGTCGCCACCATCGTCTTCTCGCTGCTGCTGATCCCGGCCTATGCCGAGACCGGCGCGGCGCTGGCGCTCTGCGGCGGCATGCTGGTCAGCCTCGGGGCCGCCTGGGCCGTCAGCCACCGGCTGACCCCGGTGCCGGTCCCCTATGCCGACCTCGCCACCTCGTTCGCCGTCGCCACCGGCACCGGCCTCGCCGCCTGGACCGCCAGCGCCCTGCTCGGCGACAGCTGGCCTCTGTTCAAGCTGGCGGCAGGCGGCGTGGCGGGTGGGCTGGTGTTCCTGGGGCTACAGTCGCTCCTGCACCCGGCGGAGACCCGGGCGCTCGCGGGGAAGGTCCGCGCGAAGCTGGGAATGGCCTGACGACGGCCAGCAAAGCAGAAGGCCCCCGCTTGCGCGGAGGCCTTCGCTCCCCAAAACACAGGCCCGGCGCTTAGACCGAGCGTCGGCGCTGGCGCAGTTCGTGCCACAGCAGGCCGACATAGGCCGTGTTCGTCTCGTAGTACCGCCGCCACAGCCGGCGCGGTTCCTGGGCGATGCGGAACAGCCACTCGAGCCCGAGCTTCTGCACCAGAACCGGGGCCCGCGAGACTTTGCCGCCATAGACGTCGAAGCTGCCGCCCACGCCCATCACGAAGCTCGGGTTGAGCACGTCGCGATACTGCTTGAGGAACCGCTCCTTGCGCGGCGTCGGCATGGCGACGAACAAGCAGTCGGCCTTGCTGGCGTTGATCGCCTCGACCACTGCAGCCTCGTCCTCAGGCTTGAAGTAGCCGTCCTGCATGCCGGCGACCACCAGGTCCGGGTGATCCTGGGCCAGCTGCGCGTCGACCGCCTGCAGCACGTGCTTTTCGGCGCCAAGCAAATACGGCCGGTAGCCGTTCTTGGCGCAGAGCGCGAAGAGGTTCGTCATGATGTCGACGCCGGCCACCCGCTCGGGCACCTCGACGCCGCAGAGCCGGGCGCCCCAGACGACGCCGGCGCCGTCGACGTTGATCAGGTCGGCGCTGGCGACGTCTTCGCGCAGTTCTGCATTCTTCTTCATGTTCACGAGCTTGGCCACATTCACCACGGTGTGGTGCAGCGGCCGGCGGCTGGCCATCGCCTCGTTGGCGAGGGCCAGCGTCTCGGGCATGGTCAGCACATGGATGGGCGAGCCGAGGAACTCCCGGCGCCGCTCGGCGAGCAACGGATGCTCGCGCCAGCTGTTGGTCTCGATACTCATGCGGCGCGGTCCGTGGCGCGGCGGAGGAACTGCGGCTGGCTGGCGGCCTCGCGGCTCTTCTTGCCTTCGATACGGGCGTCGGGCTTGCGCGCCTTGCGCCAGGTCCAGAGGCCGCGGGTATCGATCAGCTTCTTGTCCTTGAGCGCCTCGGGGTCGATCAGGCCGAACTGGCGGTGATCGACCAGCAGTACCACGATGTCCGCCCGGTCGATGGCGCTGAGCGCGTCCGTGAACACGATCCCCTTGCCCTCGAGTTCTCGCGGCAGCGCGTGGATGTGCGGCTCGGCGGCGATCAGCTTGATGTTGGGCACATCGGCGAGGAGCTTGACCACCTCGACCGCCGGGCTTTCGCGCACGTCGTCGATGTTCGGCTTGAAGCTCAGGCCGAGCAGCGCCACCGTCTGCTGCCGGGTCGGATCGAGTTCCGCCTCGATATCGCGGACCACGGCGAACGGCCGGTCCGAGTTGATGCGGCGGGCCGAGCTCATCAGCCGGGTGCTGTTGGGTGCGGCGTCGATGATGAAATACGGGTCCACAGCGATGCAGTGGCCGCCGACGCCCGGGCCCGGCTGCAGGATGTTGACGCGCGGATGGCGGTTGGCCAGCTCGATCACTTCCCAGACGTTGAGGCTCAGGTCCTGGCACACCGCCGCCAGCTCGTTGGCGAAGGCGATGTTGACGTCGCGGAAGGCGTTCTCGGTCAGCTTCACCAGCTCGGCGCTTTCGGCCGAGGTGATGAACAGGTCGCCGGCGACGAAGCTCGAATAGAGCTCCACGGCGCGCGCCGAGGACTTCTTGGAGAGCCCGCCGATCGAGCGGTCGTTGTTGGTGAGTTCGGTCAACACCTTGCCCGGCAGCACGCGCTCGGGGCTATAGGCCACCAGCACGTCCGCCTCTTCGCCATGCGACGGCGGGAAGCTCAGGTCGGGGCGGAGTTCGGCAAGCAGCGCCGTCATCTTGCGGGTGGTGCCGACGGGCGAGGTCGATTCCAGCACCACGAGGTCGCCGGCCTTCAGCACCGGGGCGATCGACTGCGCCGCCGACAGCACGTAGCTGATGTCGGGCTTGTGGTCGTCGGTGATCGGGGTCGGCACGGCGATGACGAAGGCATCGGCCGGCTGCGGCGTGGTGGAAGCGCGGAGTTGCCCGTTGGCGACGACCTTCTGGATCAGCCCGTCGAGATCGGGCTCGACGATGTGGATCTCGCCGCGGTTGACCTTCTCGACCACCGACGGGTTGACGTCGATGCCGATCACTTCCAGCCCGCGGCTGGCAAACACGGCGCAGGTCGGCAGGCCAATATAGCCCATGCCGATAACGGAAACGGTCTTGATCTCAGTGGTGTTAGACATGCCGCGATAGCTCCTCGACGATCCGGGCGCTGGCCCGGCCGTCGCCATAAGGGTTGTGCCGTTCGGCCATGCCGCGATAGGCGGCCGGGTCGTCCAGCAGGCGAGTGGCGTTCAGTACGATCTGGTCAATATCGGTCCCGACGAGGCGCGCCGTCCCAGCGGCGACCCCCTCCGGGCGTTCAGTATTCTCGCGCATCACAAGCACGGGCTTGCCGAGCGAGGGGGCCTCTTCCTGGACGCCACCACTATCGGTCAGCACCAGGTAGCTCTGCTTCTGCAGGTAAAGGAACGGCAGGTAGTCCTGCGGGTCGATCAGGTGGATGTTCGGCACCCCGCCCAGCTCGCCGTTGACGACGCTGCGTACGTTGGGGTTCGGATGCACCGGGTAGACGATCTGCACGTCGCCGCGCGTCGCCAGTACCTTCAGCGCCGTGCAGATGCGCTCGATGCCGCCGTCGAAATTCTCGCGGCGGTGGCCGGTGACGAGGATCAGCTTCTTGGTCTGGTCGAGGAACGGGAAGCGTGCCGCCAGTTCGTCGCGCATCAGCTGGTTGTCGTCCATCGCGCCGGAGAAATGCAGCAGCGTATCGATCACGGTGTTGCCGGTGACGAAGATCCGCGCCGGGTCCTTGCCCTCGGCGATCAGGTTCCCGCGCGCTTCGGCGGTGGGGGCGAAGTGCCAGGTGGCGATGTTGCCGGCGATCAGCCGGTTCAGCTCCTCGGGGAAGGGGCTGTCGATGTTGTGGCTCCGGAGCCCCGCCTCGATATGGGCGACCGGGATGCGCTTGTAGAACGCAGCCAGCGCCGCGGTCATCGCGGTGGTGGTGTCGCCCTGCACCATGACGATGTCGGGCTTCGCCTGATCGAGCACCTCGGACATGCCGAGCAGCACCTTCGACGTCACGTCGAACAGCGTCTGGCCCGGCGACATCACGTTGAGGTCATAGTCCACCGGCATGCCGGTCAGCGCGATCACCTGGTCCACCATTTCGCGGTGCTGGGCAGTGACGCAGATCTGGGTGTCGAAGTGCGGACTCTTGAGCGCGGCCTGCGCCACCGGGAAGCATTTCAGCGCTTCTGGACGGGTGCCAAACACGATCAGCAGCCGCTGCCGACGGGGGCGCTCAGGAAGGGAGTGGAAATTCATCTCGCACCGCACTACGAAGTGTTCGCGTGTCACCTACGCGTTGATGCAGCACATACTCCGGCTCCTGCCTCGTGGTCGCCTTAACTCTTAAGCTATGATTAATACCGAAATGGCGTTTACCCATATGCGCTTCGACGTTTGTACACCGAGATGCTCTGCGCTACAGGCCGCTCGCGTGGCAAAGCGGCGGTAGTATCAATTTGATTACAATTTTAATCATTATTGAGACTTCACAGCCGCGCGCCTGGCAGGTCGAGTTATTTGAACGACTCAGCGCTGCCGGTCACCGAATCGCGGTGCAGCACGTGGCCGCGGCCGGGGCCCGGTCCGCATCGCTCGACCTGATCCTGCAGCTCGAGCGCTCGCGCGCCACGCAGTCGCTGGCGCTGCCGGCGCCGGCATTGGCCGCGACCGCCGGGCAGGGCAATCATGACCTCACCGTCGATCTCACCGGGCGCAGCGCGCATGGTCACGCGCCGGTGCTGACGGTCGATTTCGATGGCCAGCGCGAGCTTGCCGCAGGGCTCGCCGCGATGCTGGCGGGTGGCCTTCGCCCCGAACTTACCGCGCGCCTCAACGGCGTCGCCGTGGCCGAGGCCCGGCCGATGCTCGGCGATCGCGTCTGGCTCAGCCGCGCCGCTTCCGATGTGCTGGCCGGTGCGGTGACGCTGATCGAGATGTGCGTCACGCGCTTTGCCACCGGCAAGCTGCTGCCGATGTCGACGCCGGTTGCGGCCGTACCGCAGCGCCATGGCAGCGACCTGCTGCTGCGCTACCTGCCGCATTTGGTCGCCGGTCTCGGCCAGCGCGCCATTGGCCGGCTCACTACCAAGCGTCCATTCTACTGGCGCACCGCGCACCGCCTGGTCGAGGGCCCCGGCATCGCCGACTCCGGGCGGATCGACGGCACCCCGTTCACCGAACTCGCCGATGACGGCGAGCGCTTCTACGCCGATCCGTTCGTCTTCGAGTGGCGGGACCGGCTCTATCTGTTCGTCGAGGAATTCCCCTACGCGCTGGGCCGCGGCATCGTCTCGGTGGCCGAGTGCCGCCCCGACGGCAGCATCGAAACGCCGCGCCCCGTGCTCGAGGAGCCACACCACCTCAGCTATCCGCAGGTCTTCGCCCACGATGGCGAGGTCTACATGATCCCGGAGTCGAGCGGCGGCAAGGAACTGGTGCTCTACCGCGCCGAGCATTTTCCGCATGCCTGGGTGCGCGAGGCGGTGCTGGTCGAGGGCAAGAAGCTCAACGACATGACGCTGCTGATCCGCGACGATCGCTTCTGGCTGGTCGGCACCGAGCAGCGCGGGCAGGGCAGCGCATCGGACACGATGGTGGTCTACTCCGCCAAGGGGCTCGCTGGCCCATGGGCGCCGCACCCGATGAACCCTGTTCTCGTCGATCGCCGCGCTGCCCGTCCGGGTGGCCCGTTCATCGTCGAGCCGGATGGCCGCACCTTCCTGCCGCTGCAGGATGGCACCGACACCTATGGCGGCGGGCTCGGCATCGCCGAACTGCTGGTGCTGACCGACGACGATGTGCAGTTCGGCCCGGTCACGCCGATCGCGCCGGGCGATGCCTGGGCCCGCGAGGGCATCCACACCCTGTCGCGCTCTGGCCGCCTGGAGGTGATCGACAGCTGCGGCTGAGCTGCCTTTCCGCGGGGCGTCCCGGCCGGGGTTTACCAAGAAAGGCCATTCCGGAAGCGCCTGATGGCCACTGGTATATAAAGCCCTAACGACAGGCCACTTTTGGAACGAGATGTTAACGCCATGGCTTTGCTGACCGACGCGCCGCATCCCCAGAGCCCCACCACTTCGGGCGCTCGCGCCTTTGCACGCCTCGGCGGGCGGCCTGCCAATGACGAGATTGCGACCCCGGCACCGGCGCCGCAGGCCGAGCGGGTCGAAACCGTGACGCTGGGCAAGATCGGGGATTTCCTCGAGCTGGATTTCGGCCGGCTGTTCGTATGGCTGCGGAAGGGCTTGCTCGCCTCGGTGGCGCTGGCCGGCCTCGGCGCCGTCGCAGGCGGCGCTTACGCCGTACTGAGCCCGCCCAAGTACACCGTCTCCACCGACATCCTGATCGACCCGGCCAACCTGCAGGTGGTCAGCGACGACCTGTTCCAGCAGCCTGGGCAGGTGGACAACGCCCTGCTCAACGCCGGCAGCAAGCTGCGCGTCCTCAGTTCCGGCAACGTGCTGACGCGCGTCGTCGACAAGCTCAACCTCGTCGCCGACAAGGAATTCTACGATCCGACCCCGAGCCTGTTCGCGGGTCTCCTCGGCTCCAGCAAGGACGAGGACGCGGGCGATCCGAAGCTTGCGGCGCTCTCGGCGCTGTCGAAGCGCGTCACCACCACGGCCGACGAAAAGTCGTTCGTCGCGACGCTGCGCGTTTCGTCGGAGACGCCGGACAAATCGATCGTGATCTCGTCGGCCATCGTCGATGCGTTCAAGGCGGAGCTGGCGACGGCCGAAGCCGATGGCGCCGGCCGCACCGCCGCCGCCCTCAACGATCGTCTCGACGAACTGAAGGGCGCCGTGAAGCTCGCCGAAGAGAAGGTCGAGGCTTACAAGCGCGACAACAACCTCGCCACCACCTCGGGCGAACTGGTCAACACCCAGACCATGGCGCAGCTCAACCAGCAGGTGGTCGAGGCGCAGTCGCGCGTCATCGCCGCGCAGTCGAGCTATGACGAACTGGTCGCCGCCGGCCGCAACGCCACCACGGCCGACACCCAGGCTTCGGGCGCGCTTACGACGCTCCGCGCCAGCGCCGGCGCCCTGCGCCAGCAGCTCGACGCGCAGTCGATGGTCTACGGCCCGCGCCACCCCACCATCGTCCGGCTCAACACCGAGCTTGCCGCCGTCAACGCGCAACTCGAGGCCGAGGTCGGCCGCATTGTCGCCGCCGCCAAGGTGTCGCTCGAGGAAGCCAAGACCGCCGCCGCCGCGCTTGCCGCCAAGGCCGACGAGCTGAAGACCAGCGTCTTCGGCGACAACGAGGCGCTGGTGACGCTGCGCGAACTCGAGCGCGACGCCACGTCGAAGTCGACCATCTACGAGGCCTTCCTCAGCCGAGCCCGCCAGGTCACCGAGCGCGAGCAGCTCGACACCACCAATGTGCGCGTCATCTCGACCGCCGTGCCGCCGGCCGGCCGCTCGTGGCCGCCGCGCACCGTGGTGATGCTCGGGGCAGGGGCCGTCGGTGGCTTCGCAGCCGGCATGCTGCTGGCCGTGCTGTTCGGCATCATCCGCGACATGCGGCAGCCGTCGCGCCGGCGCATCGCTTCCGCCACCGCCTGATCCGATGGGCAAGCGCATCGTCTTCCACGTCCCGAGCCTTCGGGGCGGCGGCGCCGAGCGCGTCTTCGTGCTGATGGCCAACGAGATGGCCCGCCGCGGCCATGAGGTGACGCTGTTCACCTGGAACGGCGAGGGCCCGAACGCCGCGCTCCGCGCCGACGCCGTGCACCTCGTCGATCTCGGCATCCCGATCCGCGGCGACGGCTTCGGCAAGCCCGCGACCATCGGCGGGCTCATCCGCAGCGCCGGCTTCTACCGCCGGCTGAAGCCCGACGCGGTGTTCAGCGCCCCCGAGTTCGCCAACCTGCTTACCGCGCTGGCGCTCAACCTCGGGTTCAGCAAGGCCAGGTTCTTCCCGAGCTTTCACGCTGCCGCCTCGATCCCGTCGAACGATTTCGGCTCGAAGCTCGCGGTCCTCCTCTCCGGCCTCGTTGCCGGGCGCGCCACGAAGGCCGTTGCCGTCTCCGCCGGCGTCGGTCGCGACATCGCGGCGCGCGGTGTTCCGGCCGATAAGGTCGTGGTCATCAACAACCCGCTGCCGCCTGCGATGGGGCGTCCGGGCCAGACCTATCCGTGGCAGGCCGATATCGCCGCGATGGGTGATGGCCCGGTGATCGCCACCGCCGGGCGGCTGGTCGGGGTCAAGGATCACAAGACGCTGCTGCGCGGTTTTGCCGAGCTGCTCGAGACCCGTCCGGCGCGCCTGGTGATCTTCGGCGATGGTCCGCTCCTGGGTGAGCTGCGCGAGGAAACCGAAGCCATTGGAATCGCTTCGCGGGTGTTGTTCGCGGGCTACGTGAATGACCCCGCCGCGTGCTATGCCGCTGCCGACCTCTTCGCCCTCACCTCAACCAGTGAGGGTTTCGGCAACGTGCTGATCGAAGCCATGGCCGCCGGCGTCCCCGTAGTCTCCACCGACGCCCCGCATGGCCCACGCGAAATTCTTGCTGACGGGAAGTACGGCACGCTGGTGCCGGTGGGAGATGCGGAGGGATTGGCCGTGGCAATGGCGGCGATGCTGGACAACCCGACAGATGCTGCGCTGCTCAAGGGCAGGGCGGCAGACTTCGATGTGGAGCGCATCGGCGACAGGTACGAGGCATTGCTGAGGTAGCTTCCAAGCGCGGAGGCGCGATGAGACCCCGCTGAAACTCCCCAGCGCTCAAATCGTAACTACCGTCGCAGCCGGCACCGCCGCGCCGGTTGCCGGCGGGGTCACGCCGCGCGTCCACAACTCGCAGCGACCCCGCTGTACCTGCCCGTCAGAGCAGGGTGACCTGGAACAGCCGGACCAGGATGCGCTGCTGCTGCAGCTCGGCCTCCAGCGCCTCGCGATAGTGCCGCCACCAGGCGGTGTCGACGTCGGCCACCATCACCTCGAAAATCGCGATCCGGTCGTGGATGGGCTCGCCGCCGGTCGGCTTCCACGCGCCCTCGGCCGGCGATTGCAGGAACGACGTCACCCCGCCGAAGCGGTCGGTCAATTCGGCCTTGGTGCGCTCGAACACATCGGCCACGACCAGGGTCCCGTCGGGCAGCTCGAGTGGCAGATAGATCTGGACGACAAACATCTCGTGGGGGTCGCAATCAGCCGTGGTGTATCGGAACTGGACCTTTGCAGTGCCCGCGGCGAGCCGTCCAGTCCCATTGCGGCTGAACTGGAAGTGCCTGCCTCCCGGATTTTCTGGCAACCCATGCCGGGGGATGGGACTTACGGAGGACGGCCCACCAACGGCCCTCGCCTGGAGTAAAAAGCCCTTCCAAGCTATTGCGGCACTTGGGTTCGAGGGGCACGTTCCAGCCCAATGCCGGGGGCAAACAATGACCCACCGGCCAATGGAGAACAGCCATGAACATCCTCAAGTCCGTGCTGGCGATCGGCCTCGTCGGCCTTGGTCTGTCGACCCCGGCGCTGGCGCAGACGGCGCTCGACCAGGTCAAGACCGCGGGCGCGCTGCGCGTCGGCACCGAGGGCACCTACGCCCCCTTCACCTTCCACGACGCCTCGGGCGCGCTGGTCGGCTTCGACGTCGAAATCGCCCAGGAGATCGCCAAGCGGATCGGGGTGAAGGCCGAGTTCGTCGAAGGGCCGTGGGACGGCCTGATCGCCGGCATCGACGCCAACCGCTATGACGTGGTGATCAACCAGGTCGGCATCACCGACGCCCGCAAGGAGAAGTACGATTTCTCCGAGCCCTACATCGCCTCGAAGGCGGCGCTGATCGTCAAGGCCGACAACGCCGATATCACCTCGTTCGAGGCCCTCAAGGGCAAGAAGGCGGCGCAGACCACAACCTCCAACTTCGGCAAGCTCGCCGAGGCGAGCGGCGCCGAGATCGTCCCGACCGACGGCTTCGACCAGTCGATCGCGCTGGTGATCCAGGGCCGCGCCGACGCCACTATCAACGACAGCCTCAGCTTCTTCGATTTCAAGAAGCAGCAACCCGATGCGCCGGTGAAGATCGCCGCGACCCAGCCCAACGCCGACTATTCCGGCGTGCTGCTGGCCAAGGGCAAACCCGAGTTGCTGGCCGCGATCAACGAAGCGCTCGGCGCAATCAAGGCCGACGGCACCTACGCCACCATCTCGCAGAAGTATTTCGGCGAAGACGTCTCGCAGTAGTCGACCAACCACTGCCATTGTATGGATCGGCCTTGTGAAGAGGCCGGTCCATTTGTTTTGGGGAACGCGATGATCTTTTGGGAAGTGCCGCCCTGGCTCAACCTGATGCTCGAGTCGCTGCCGTCGCTGCTCTGGGCCTGCCTGCTGTTCACCGTGCCGCTGACGCTGCTGAGCTTCGTCTTCGGGCTGGCGGTCGGCTTCGGGGCGGCTTTGGTGCGGCTGTTTGCGCCGGCGCCGTTCGCCATGCTGATCCGCTTCTATGTGTGGATCATCCGGGGCACGCCGCTGCTGGTGCAGCTGTTCCTGATCTTTTACGGCCTGCCCAGCGTCGGCATCACCCTCGATGCGTTCCCGGCGGCGCTGATCGGCTTCACCCTCAATGTCGGCGCCTACACCTCCGAAATCATCCGAGCCACGCTGATCTCGGTGCCCAAGGGGCAGTGGGAGGCTTCGTTCTCGATCGGCATGACCTGGTCGCAGGCGATGCGCCGCATCATCGTCCCGCAGGCCGGCCGCGTGGCGGTGCCACCGCTCTCCAACACCTTCATCTCGCTGGTCAAGGACACTTCGCTCGCTGCTGCGATCACCGTGCCCGAGCTGTTCCGCGCCGGCCAGCGCATCGTCGCCACCACCTACGAGCCCCTGATCCTCTACGTCGAAGTGGCGCTGATCTATCTCGCCGTCGGCTCGCTCCTGTCGATGCTGCAGAGCCGGCTGGAAAAGCGCCTGTCGCGCTACGGCGGCTTCATGGGAGCGGCGTCATGATCGCGCTCGAGGCCATCCACAAGCACTTTGCCGATGTCGAGGTGCTGCGCGGCATCTCCGTAACGGTGCCAGAGCGCAGTGTCACTGCACTGATCGGCCCCTCCGGCAGCGGCAAGAGCACGCTGCTGCGCTGCGTCAACCTGCTCGAGCTGCCGGGCTCTGGCCGCGTCACGGTCGGAGCGAACAGCCTTCAGTTCGGTGCTGGGGCGCACCACTCACGGGCCGAGATCCTGGCGCTCCGGCGTTCGACCGGCATGGTGTTCCAGAACTTCCAGCTGTTCCCCCACCTCACGGTCGAGGAGAACGTCATGGAGGGGCTGGTGACCGTGCTGCGCTGGCCGCGCGACAAGGCGCGCGAGCGGGCCCGGGAGCTGCTCGACAAGGTCGGCATGGGCGCCAAGGCCGAGGCCTGGCCGGCCAATCTCTCCGGTGGCCAGCAGCAGCGCACCGCCATCGCCCGGGCGCTCGCGCCGTCACCGCAGGTGCTGCTCTGCGACGAGCCCACCTCGGCGCTCGATCCGGAACTGGCGGGCGAGGTGGTCGAGGTGCTGGCGCAGCTGGCGCGGGAAGGCACCACCATGCTGATGGCGACGCACGACCTGCGGCTGGCCTCGACCATCGCCTCGGAAGTGGTGTTCCTCGATCGCGGCGAAGTGGTGGAATCCGGCCCGGCGCAGAGCCTGTTCGGCACCCCGCAACGCGAGCGCACCAAGCAGTTCGTCGCCAGCCTCACGGCGTAGCGTCGAAAGTCGAAACTAGCGGCGAACGCGGCCCTCGCCGAACAGCGGGATGACGTTGCCCACCCGCTCGGCCGGTACGGGCCGCGGCTCGAACGCGCGGACCATGGTCACCGCCTGGTGCTGCACCGCGACGGCGCGTTCCACCTCGGTCAGCCCGTCGATGCAGTTCAGCAGCTGCTGCGGCGTCACCGGCTTTTCCAGCACGGCGTCGATCCCGGCCGCCAGCAGCGGCTTGTGGAAGGCGACGGCGGCACGGGTCAGCGCCACGATCTCGAAGGCGCTGGTCGCGAGCTTCAGGTGGTTGCGCAGCCCGCGGGCGATGTCGATCGCCGGCGCGCCGGGCAGGTCGGTGTCGAGCACCACCACGTCGACCGGCGAGATGCGGAGGAGCGTCGTCAGCATCTCGACGCTCGAAAAGCTGGTCACGCGATAGCCGCGGTCCTGCTCCAGCGCACGGCTGAGGATAGCCGCGAACGCCGGGTTCGCTGCCAAAATCGCCACCGCTTTGCCATGGGACGTCGTCACGTGGGGAGGCCTTTCGCCTTGGGTTAATGCTTCCCTAACACGAGGGCGGGGGACGTCGAGGCCCGAACTGGCGGTATCCTTAACCGGCGTGCTGATGCGTACGCGTTAACCGCACCTTAACCCAATCCTTTGGGCGAATCCGGCGACCTGCTAAACGAGCCTGTATGGCGGCAGGCAGAAGAAAACCTTGCAATGCCAACAATTTGAGGCAATTTGCTGTGGTACAGACAGAGGCTGCATATCAGGGCGTAGAGCGGCGCAAGGCGCGCCGCGTGGTGGCGAACCAGGCGGCGCTGTGTACCGCCTTTGCCCTCTCGGAAGGGGCCCTCGCCGCGGTGGTGATGCTGCTGCCGGCGCTGTTCTACCACCTCGTCATCCTGCACGTCCCCGGCACCGACGTGCCGTTCGGGCTCTACGGCATCTACTCGAGCGTGGTCGGTGTGCTCTACGGCACCTTCTCGGCCGTTTCGGCCAATCAGTTCCTCGATCGGGCGCAGCATCCGCACACCACGTTGGCGCAAAGTGTCCTCAGTTGGACCGGTGCCTTCGCCATTGCGCTGTTCGGTGCCTTCTTCGTCGGCGTCGCCGACGACCTGTCACGCGTCTCGCTGGTGGTGGCGTTCGTCCTCGGCGTTCCGGTGCTGCTGCTGGCCCGTACCATCGGCTACGCGGCGGTCACCTCGCGCATCCGGGCAGGGCGGCTGCAGTTTCAGAAGGTGGCTGTGGTGGGCAACCGCGCCGATACCGTGCGGTTCCTGCTCAACGGCAACCTGTGGAAGACCGGCTACCGGCTCGCCGGCACGCTCTATCTCGAGGAAGCCGTCGATGCGGAGGGCGCCTACCGGGAGAGCGCGGTGGTCGAGTTCGCCCGCGAATGGGTGGCGCGCGGCGCTGAATTCATCGTCTTCGTCGGCGAGATCGGCGATCTCGATGGGCTGGAGCGGCTCACCAACGAGTTGAAGCGCTTCGCCATCAACGTGGTCTGCGTGCCGGCCACCGACAATGTCAGCTTCAAGTTCCTCGACGTGGTGCCGCTCGGCCCCAACAACGCGCTGCGCTCGTTGCGGAAGCCCATGAGTGATGGCGCGGTGCTGGCCAAGCGGCTGTTCGACATCGCCGGCGCCGGCTTCGGCCTCTTCCTTCTCAGCCCGCTGTTTGCCGTCGTGGCGTTGCTGATCAAGCTCGACAGCCCCGGCCCGGTGTTCTTCCGGCAGGAGCGGCGTGGCTTCAACGGCCGCACCTTCCACATCTGGAAGTTCCGCTCGATGACCGTCACCGAATCCGGCCGCAAGATGACGCAGGCCAAGGTCGGCGACAAACGCATCACCAGGATCGGCGCCTTCATCCGTCGCACCTCGATCGACGAGCTGCCGCAGCTGATCAACGTGCTGAGCGGCGAAATGAGCCTCGTCGGCCCGCGCCCGCACGCGCTGGTGCACGACGACGAGCTGGGCGAAAAGCTCGCCAGCTATGCGCATCGCCAGCGCATCAAGCCAGGCATTTCCGGCTGGGCGCAGGTCAACGGCTATCGCGGCGAGACCACCACCTTCGAGCAGATCGAGGGCCGGACCGCACACGATCTTTACTACATCGACAATTGGTCGATTTTCCTCGATTGCTGGATCATCGTCTTGACGGTTTTCTCGTCCAAGACCCGGCGCAACGCCGTCTGATCCGGAGTCCCGTCCGCCTATGCGTCTGCTGCCCGTGCTCGCCTGGCTGCTGCTTGCCGCCGTGGCCTTCGTCACCCTCGCGCCGATCGGCTTCCGGCCGAATACCGGCTACTCGCCCAGCATCGAACGCTTCGTCGCCTTCGGCGCGGTGGGCTTTCTGTTCGCTCTGGCCTACCCACGCCAGCTCTGGCTGATCGTGGTGCTGGTGCTCGGCGCCGCCATCGCGCTCGAAGCGCTGCAACTGGTCTCGGTCTCCCGCCACGGCCGCCTGATCGACCTCGGCATCAAGCTGCTGGGCGGCAGCCTCGGCATCGCGGCCGGCGCCGTCGCCGATCGCATCTGGCGACGCATTGCGGCGAACAGAACGGCCTGAGGTTCTACGTCCGGCCGGTCTCGCCGTGTCCGCCTTCGCTGTCGCCGCCATGGCCCTTGGACTGGCTGGCTTCCGGAAGATCCGCGAAGCGTGAGCGGCGCTCCTTCTGAATCTGAAGGCTTCCCGGCTGCGTGCAGAATTGCCACGCAATTACAAGGCTTTGGCGCGCCAGAAACGCGAGTAGCGACGCCCCCGTTGCCCGGCTAGTCATCTCCCCGTCCGCTAACGGATCAACGGTGAGGTGAAGTCCATGTCGAACGAGCAGTTGCGCTGGCTCCTGAAGGTCATCCAGCCCGAGCGCACGCTTGCGTCGCTGCCCGGAGGTGCCAGCCTCGGTCAGGAGGCGCACGCCGCACTGCTCGGGCTCCCGGTCGAGAGTTACGCGACTGAGCTTGCCCGCATGCGGCAGGAGGCCTTGGATGTGGCCGGCACGCTGCTTGCCGACCCGGCCGTGGCGTCGATGGTCGACCGCCTGCCACTGCGGCAGGGGGACAAGGTCGTGGCGTTCGGCGACAGCCTGACGTCCGACCCGCAGTCCTGGGCGGTGATCCTCAGGGACATGCTGGCACTGCGCCGCGGCAGCGACGGCATCTCGCTCACCGTCAGTGCCGTCGGCGGCGAAACGACCACGCACGCGCTCGTGCGGGCCGGACAGCTCGCAAGCCTTCGGCCCGACTGGGTCCTCTTCCTCCTCGGCACGAACGACGCCCGGACGCAGGGCCCGCATCCCACCAAGACACTCGTCCACCACGAGGAGACGGCGCGCAACATAGCGGAGCTGCGCCAGCGCGTTGCCGGGCAGACCACGGCGAAGTGCCTCTGGATCACCCCACCGGCGGTCAACGCGACGCAGGTCGCCGCGCATCCAGGGCTGATGAGGTTCGGGGTTCGCTTCCGCAACGAAGACCTGGAACGCGTCGCTACAATCGTTCGTGATGGTGGCGGGCCGGTCATCGACGTCTTTTCCAGCCTGGGGGCTCCGCCTTCGTCCGATCTGCTCATGGACGATGGCCTGCATTTCTCGCTGGCGGGCCAGCAGCGAATGGCACTCGAAGTGCTCCGCGGCTGGAGCACGCTCCGGTGAAGTGGGCCGCCGGAACGCCCCGTCAGGAATGCCTTGGCGCGGTGTTGCGGAAGGAGTTCACGTAGAGCAGCACGGTGCGAATGGCCTCGCTGGTGGCGCCGTCACGGGACAGGGCGGTCGGAGCCTCGTAGGCCGCGCCGTGGACGAGCGATTCCACCATGCGCGGAAGCACAAAGAGCATCCGCTCCGTCTCGTCGACGCTGTAGCGATCCTGAGCAGCGGGTGACAGCACTCGCTCGAAGGTGTGCTGCAGCCCGCGCCTGAAGCCGATCGCGCTCTCCGGAACAGCGGCCGAAACGACCTCGTGCAGGTCCGCCATCTCGGCGTGCACCTTCACCAGGCCGTGGAGGAGTTCGCGCGCGAATTCGTCCAGCGGCGCACACGCTGCCAGCGCCTGTTCGATGACCTGCCGGACATCGGCGACGTGCCGATAGTGGATTGCGGTGAAGATGGCGCGCTTGTCAGGGAAGTATTGATACAGCGACCCGACGCTGACGCCGGCGGTCTCCGCGATGCGGTTCGTGGTGATCGCCCGCGCCCCATGCCGCTTCACCACCAGCTGCACCGCCTCCAGCACGTCGTCCACGGTCCGTCGCGAACGCTGCTGCCTCGGCTCTCGCCGTGTGAGGGTCGTTTCGGCCGTCGTCATGCTGGCTTGCTCTGGGTGATGGCGAGGCCGAACCCCGACGGGAGGACGATACCAGCGGCGACATTGACGGGCAACGCGCCACCGTCGCGCCACCCTCATTCCCCGTCCGGACCGTCTTCCAGCCAGCTGTCGTACTGGCGTTCGCGGCGGTGCTGCTCGAGGGCTTTGAGGTAGTATTCGTCGTGCCGGCCGTGCGGGCGGCCGGCCTGTTCCCAGAGGAAGTAGGCGGTCTTGCGCACTGCCTCGCGGAAGGCGTCGTCCTCGTGCGGCGGCTGGCCTTGGCCGTCGGTCATGTCGTGCTCGTGGGTCATGCCGCCCTCAACGTCGCGTCGAGGGTGAGGTTGCATTCGTGCAACATCATGGCCGAGCCTTGCGGCGCTGATACGAAAGTACCCTATCGGGCCCGCATATCTGCCTTGAACAGAACGCAAATCAGCGCAAGAGATGAATTCTTCCTCTGGTTCTACCGGGCCGAGTCTGTCCGCCAATATTCCGGCGAGGGCAGGCCCTAAATGCTTAATGTCTGGACCCTCAAATTGAGCTCGAATGCTCCGCGCAGCGCCTATTCGCCTGGCGATGCAATGTCACATGTCGAAGCCACACAGGCCGGCAAGGGACTGACCACCCTATGGCGCATCATGGTGCAGACCTGGCGCCATCCCTGGATGGTCATCATCACGCTGGCCTCCACCATCATCATGTGCGTGCTGCAGCTGTGGGTGCCGCGCCTCCTGGGGCAGGCAGTGGATCAGGCCGAGGGCGTGCTCGATGGGGCAGGGGCGGTGGATGCGCTGTGGACCACGGCGTGGATCCTCCTGGTCGTTTCGATCGGTCGCGGCATCTTCACGATGACCATGAACTACTTCGGCGAAGCGGTTGGCCACCATACGGCTTATGAGCTCCGCCTAGCGGTATACGAGAAGATCCAGCGGCTCAGCTTTTCCTACCACGACAAGGTCCATACCGGCGACCTGATCACCGTGGGCATGCTCGATCTCGAGGGCGTGCGCATGTTCTTTGCCACCGGCGTCCTGCGCGTCGTGCTGCTCGGCATCCTGATCGGCGTCGGCGCCTACATGATGATGTCGACCGACCTGCTGCTCGGCTGCCTCGCCCTCAGCTTTGCGCCGTTCGTCGCCTGGAACTCCTCACGCACCCAGCTGACGCTGCGCGCCACCTGGCTGAGGCTGCAGGAGATGCTGCAAAACCTCAGCCGCGTCATGGAGGAGAACCTCGGCGGCATCCGCGTGGTCCGTGCCTTCGCCGGCCAGGACCACGAGCTGAAGAAGTACGACGAAGCCTCTGACGCAGCACTGGCGCTGGCGCACAAGCGCGTCGATATCCGCGTCTCCAGCACCTCGCTGATGAACATCAGCTTCCTCCTCTCGATGGGCCTCGTGCTCTGGGTCGGCGGCGAGAAGGTGCTGGCCGGCCAGATGACCGTCGGCACGCTCGCGACCTTCCTCACCTTCATGACGATCCTCCAGATGCCGGTGCGCCAACTCGGCCTGCTCGTCAACTCGTTCGCCCGCGCCTCGACCTGCGGCAATCGCCTGTTCGCCTTCCTCGACCTCGATATCGAGATCAAGGACAAGCCGGGCGCCAAGCCGCTCAAGGTCACTGAAGGCACGGTGCGGTTCGAGAACGTCGATTTCGCCTATCCGAGCGCGCCCACCCGCAAGGTGCTGCAGGGCGTCAGCTTCGAGGGCCGGAAGGGCGAGACCATCGGTATCGTCGGCCGTCCGGGCTCGGGCAAATCGACCATCGCCCACCTGATCCCGCGCTTCTACGACGTGGACGGTGGCCGGGTGACCATCGACGGGCAGGATGTCCGCGACGTGACGCTCGACAGCCTCCGCCAGTCGGTGGCCGTGGTGCAGCAGGACTCGTTCCTGTTCACCACAAACATCGAGAACAACATCGCCTATGGCGATCCGTGGGCGAAGGGCGGCCGCATCGCGCGCGCTTCCGAGTTCGCGCAGCTGCACAACTACATCATCGGGCTGCCCACCGGTTACGAGACCATCGTGGGCGAGCGCGGCGTGTCGCTGTCGGGCGGCCAGCGCCAGCGCCTCAACATCGCGCGCTCGCTGATGCTGCGCCCTTCGGTGATGGTGTTCGACGACTCGACTGCCGCGGTCGATGCCGGCACCGAGCAGCGCATCCGCACCGCTATGAAGCGCTTCGCGCGGGATCGCGTCACCCTCATCATCTCGCATCGCTTGAGCTCGCTGATGCACGCCGACCAGATCCTTTTCATCGAGGACGGCGCCATCGTCGAGCGCGGCACGCACGAAGAACTGCTCGCGCTCGGGGGCCGCTACCGCGCCCTCTATGACCTCCAGGTCAAGCCTGGCGACGACGCCCTGGAGGCCGCGGAATGACCCACGTGACCGTCAACGACGACGAAAGCGAAGACCGCCGCCAGCGCCCGCCGCGCGCCGTGGTCGGCTCGAGCCTCGACCGCGAGGAAGAGGTGTTCGGCAAGGCGTACGATCCGAAAATCGTCCGCCGCATCTGGGCTTTCGTGAAGCCGTACCAGAAGCAGATCTACATCTCGGTCGCCGCGGTGCTGGTGTTTACGCTGACCCAGCTGGCACTGCCGCTGATCATCCGCTTCGCCATCGATGCCGGCATGGCGGCGGGCGGCGGCGGGCGCGTCGTGCTGCTGTGGGCCATTGTCGGCTTCGCCATCACCATCGCCTTCAACTTCGCTGCCAGCTGGATTCAGGAATCGGTGGTCGGCAAAGCGGCTGAGAACGTGCTGTTCGACATGCGCCGCGCCATGTTCGAGCACCTGCAGCGCGTCTCGCTGAGCTGGATGGACAAGACCGAAGTCGGCCGCCTGATGTCGCGCCTGATGGGCGACGTGAACTCGATGCAGGAGTTCCTCGAGACCTCGGTGCTGTCGGTGGGCGACATCGTCCTGCTCTTCGGCATCGTCGGCGTGCTGCTGTGGCTCGATCCGCTGCTCGGGCTGGTCACCATGGCCACCATGCCAATCCTGTTCATCGTGCGCCTGTTCTGGCTGCCGCCGGCCAAGGTCAGCTTCATGGCGGCGCACCACACCAACTCGTCGGCCAACGGCGCGCTCGCCGAAGGCATCAATGGCGTCCGCACCGTGCAGAGCCTCGACCGGCAGAAGGTCAACTTCGACCTCTACGAGGAAAAGGCCCGTGCTAACCTCCGGGCCCACCTCCGCGCCGCCAAGTTCGCGCAGGTGATGGTGCCGATCGTCGATACCCTCACCGGCATCTCGATGGCGACCGTCATCGTCCTCGGCGGCCAGATGGTGCTCGGCCACCAGGTCGAGGTCGGCGTCATGGTCGCCTTCCTGTTCTACATCCAGCGCTTCTTCGACCCGATCCGCTCGCTCACCATGCAGTACTCGGTGTTCCAGCGCGCCATGAGCTCGGGCACCCGCATCACCGAGGTGCTCGATGTCCCGGTCAACATCGAGGACAAGCCCGACGCGGTGGCGCTCACCAGCGCCATGGACGGCTCGGTCGAGTTCAAGGACGTCACCTTCGGCTACCGCAAGAACCAGCCGGTGCTGCGCAATGTCAGCTTCCGGGTGAACCCGGGCGAGACAGTTGCCATCGTCGGCCCCACCGGCTCGGGCAAATCGAGCTGCATGTCGCTGGTGCACCGCTTCTACGATGTGTGGGATGGCTCGGTGACGGTCGGTGGCATCGACGTGCGCGACGTAACCCAGGATTCGCTCGGCGCCGAGGTTGCGATGGTGCTGCAGGAGCCGTTCCTGTTCACCGGCACGGTGATCGAGAACATCCGCTACAACAAGGAATCGGCCACCCGCGAGCAGGTGATCGATGCCGCCAAGGCCGTCGGCGCGCATGACTTCATCATGTCGCTGGCCGATGGCTACGACACCAAGCTCGAGCAGCGCGGCGGCAACCTGTCACTGGGCCAGCGCCAGCTGATCAGCTTTGCGCGAGCACTGGTGGCGGATGCCAAGATCCTCGTCCTCGACGAAGCCACGGCGAACATCGACAGCTACACCGAGATGCTGATCCAGAAGGCGCTGAAGCGGCTGCTCGAAGGCCGCACCGGCCTCGTCATCGCCCACCGGCTCGCGACGATCCGCGGCGCCGACCGCATCATCGTCTTACAGAACGGCGAGCTGCTGGAATCGGGCAACCACGAGCAGCTGATGAAGAAGCAGGGCCTCTACGCCAAGCTCTACACCATGAACTACTCGAGCTTCGACGACATGCCCGAAAACGGCGACGAAGCCCCACCCACCGGCAAGGCGACGTAAGCACCGGCCTCTCAGTGATCCTCCCCCGCGTGGCGGGGGAGGGGCTTCGAACCGTGCCGAAGGCAAAATCGCTCCAGCGGAGCGATCTTAGGTGAGAAGGCCTTGAGAGCTATGCTCGAAAGGCCCACCGGCGGCGCACCGATACCGCTGCTGTCAAACCCAGGAACCACCGATGCCCACGCTTCCCCACCACACCCTCAACGACGGCACCACGCTCCCGGCCGTCGGCCTCGGCACCTACGCGCTGCGCGGCATTCCCGGCGCCGAGGGCATGGCCGAAGCGCTGCGCGAGGGCTATCGCCTGCTCGACTCTGCCGTGAACTACGAGAACGAGGGCGCCGTCGGTAAGGCGGTGCGCATGTCCGGCGTGCCGCGCGAAGAGATCCGCGTCACCTCCAAGCTCCCCGGCCGGCATCACAAGAAGCCGAACGTCACCTGGGCCATCGAGGAGTCGCTGCTCCGCTCAGGCCTCGACTACCTCGACCTCTACCTGATCCACTGGCCCAACCCGAGCCAGCAGCTGTTCGTCGAGGCCTGGGAAGGGATGATCGAAGCCCGCGAGCGCGGCCTCGTCCGCTCCATCGGCGTCTCCAACTTCCTGCCCGAGCATCTCGACCAGCTGATCGCGAAAACCGGAGTCGCGCCAAGCGTCAACCAGGTCGAGCTCCACCCCTACTTCAACCAGCCCGAGCAGCGCGCCGCCGACAAGGCCCGCGGCATCCTCACCCAGGCCTGGACCCCGATCGGCAAGGGCACCGGCCTCCTCGCCGAACCGCAGGTGGTCGCGGCAGCGCAGAAGCACAACCGCACCCCGGCGCAGGTCGTCCTCCGCTGGCACCTGCAGCTCGGCGTCCTGCCGATCCCGAAATCCGCCACTCCCACGCGCCGCCGCGAGAACCTCGATCTCGCCAGCTTCCAGCTCGACACCGCCGACATGGCCGCGATCAACACCCTCACCCGAGTGGACGGCCGCCTGTTCGACGGCGACCCGCGCACCCACGAGGAGTTCTGAGGGGGAGCCAAGCCGGATAGATACGCTGGCTTGACGATTTGTACCAAAAATAGTACACAACGCGCGTAGTTGTGGGGCAAGCGCGAGTGCGCACGGCGGCGGGGACAGTGTGTCTTGATGCTGAGCGTGCTCTTCTATCGGACGGAGGCGGGCAATGAGCCTGTCCTCGAATGGCTTCGCGATCTTGATGCCGACGACCGGCGCATCATCGGAGAGGACCTTCGCACCGTGCAGCTCGGCTGGCCCTTGGGCATGCCGCTATGCCGCTCGCTCGGAGATGGCCTTTTCGAGGTGCGAAGCAACATCACCGACAAGCGGATCACGCGGCTGATCCTCTTTCAACACAAGGCCGGCCTCATCATCGTGGCTGGTTTTATCAAGAAGTCGCAGTCGACCCCGGATGATGTGCTCAAGCTATCGCGCAAGCGAAAGACCGAGTACGAGCGCAACGCTTTGAAGGCGCAGAAGAAGTAGGATACGGCCATGAGCAAGCACCCGAACGACGGAAGCTCCCTGGAGGACTTCCTCAAGGAAAACGGAAACCTTGAAGCTGCAACAGCAGTCGCGGTCAAGCGGGTGATCGCGTGGCAACTTGCTGAGGAAATGAGCAAGCGCAAGCTCACCAAAAGTGCGATGGCCAAGATCATGCATACCAGTCGTGGACAGCTCGACCGGGTGCTCAACCCGGAGGATGGCAACGTCACGTTGGAGACGCTGCAGCGTGCCGCCAAGGCAGTCGGCAAGACGCTGAAACTGGAACTGGTGGCCTGATCCTGCACCGGGCGCGCCGCCTACTCCCCCTTCTCCAGCCGCTCTGCTGACTTCCGCGTCCTCGCTGCCGTCATCGCTTCCTTGTACCGGCCCTCGTCGGGCAGCTCGCGGTAGGTGATGTGGAACAGAGCGGTGTTCGGGCCGGTGACGGGGAACATCTCGTTCGATTCCGTCGAGCTCACCACCAGCATGGCGTCCATCAGCGAGCGGTCGTAGCCGAGGCTGGCGAGGTACCAGGCTGCTGCCGCCACGCCTTCGTCAGGGATGGCGATGGTGACCATCGAGGTGCGGTAGAACGGCATGTGCAGGGATACCACGCCATTGGCGTAGAGCTTTGCACCGCCCAGCCACAGGAAGGCGCAGGCCGAATAGCAGAGGCTGCCCGAGGCGTAGGTCGCGAGCTTGTGCTCCCGCGCCCAGGTGCCCGCATCGATGGCGGTCATGAAGTCGCCGCCGGGGCTGTGGAGGTAGAGCCCATCCACCTCGCCGCCCGCCGCGTCGAACGTCTCGCGGATATGCTCGAAATCACCGGCCTCGATGCTGCCATCGACGATGATGGTGCGCAGCTCCGCGCTGTAGGAAATGTTGGCGGCGTGCGCCGGCGCGCTCGTCGCAATCACCAATGCCGTCGCTGCGTACGCCACCTGGTGTCCGATGCTCCGCATCGACGCCTCCACCCCCGCCGGCTCAACAGCCGATGTCTCCAGTATGATCTACGGCAGTAAATCAGCGAACATGCTGTCGTTCGGGCGTTCAGGTGGCGGAAACGACGCTAGTTCATCGCCCAATACTGCGCAATCAGCAGTACTCGTAGCTGGATGGGGTGAAAACAGGCCGGTGTTACCCCTGATACGGCCCACCCGGCGGGCCCCAGCCCCAGACCGGCATCGGCGGATTGCCCTTCGGCGCCGCCACTCCGGGCTGCGAGTTGATCACGGCGATGCGCGTACCCCACTCGAGGTAGCCGACAAAGGCGGCCCGGAACTCCGGGTCAGCTGGGAGGCCGACCTCGTCGGCGGTTTCCAGCATCAGCTCGATCCAGCGCTTGCGCTGCGCCTCGGTCAGGGCGCGGCCGAGGTGCCGGGCAATCATGCCGCTATGCGAGCCGCCATGGCCGGTGTAGGGCGTGCCGCCGCCGAATACCTCGGCAATGAAGCTCGCGACATGCGCGGCATGCCGGGGGTCCATGCCGGCGAATACCGGGCCGATGACCGGATCGGCCGGCACCTTCTGGTAGAACCGCGTTGTCAGCGCTGCGATACGCTCCTCGCCGCCCACCCATTCACTGAGCGTCGGCACTGCCGCTGGTGATGTCATTGATCCCTCCCGGTCCGCTGCCGGCGATACTCCACACCCTGCCGCACGGCCGCAACCTGACCATAGAGGCAGCTTCCGCCCGCCGGCGCTCGAGCGGGCGACCAGCACACCTACACCTCGACTTTAGTCCACCTAAAATTCCTGTTGCGACCATCACATTTTCCCCACACAAATCAGCGACGCGTGCCACAGTTCAGGCACGGGGGCACAAATGGACGATCTCAACGAACTCCGCGGCCGTATTCGGGCAGCAATCCTGGCCGACGAGGCCCAGACCATCGCGCGGCTGAAGGCCGATGCATCGCTCAGCGACGCCGATCGCGCCGCCATCGGCGCCCGCGCGCTGAAGCTGGTGGAAAAGGTGCGCGCCGCGCAGTCCTCCGGCATGCTGGAATCCTTCCTCGCCGAGTACTCCCTTTCCACCGACGAGGGCATCGCGCTGATGTGTCTTGCCGAGGCGCTGCTGCGCGTCCCCGACAACCGCACCATCGACGACCTGATCGAGGACAAGATCGCGCCGTCGCGTTGGGCCGAGCATCTCGATCGCGCCAACTCGGCGCTCGTCAACGTCTCGACGCTGGCGCTCACCCTCACGGGCTCGGTGCTGCGCGAGGGCGGGGCGGGCATTGCCGGCACCATCAAGAACTTCGTGCAGCGCATCGGGGAGCCGGTGATCCGCTCCGCCGTGATGCAGGCGATGAAGATCCTCGGCTCGCAGTTCGTGCTCGGCCGCGACATCGAGGAGGCGACCCGTATCGCCCGCCGCGCCGAAAAGGACGGTTTCACCTATTCCTACGACATGCTCGGCGAAGCGGCCCGCACCGAGGTCGACGCCAAGCGCTACCGCGCCGCCTATGCCGAAGCGATCGCCGTGCTCGCCACCCGCTCGACCGCCGGCTCCGTCCGCGACAACCCCGGCGTCTCCGTAAAACTCTCGGCTCTGCATCCGCGCTACGAGTTCATGAAGCGCGAGCGGGTGATGGACGAGCTGGTCGAGCGCACGCTCGCCCTCGCCATGATGGCCCGTGGCGCTAATATGGGCTTCAACATCGATGCCGAGGAAGCCGACCGGCTTGACCTCAGCCTCGACGTCATTGCCGCGGTGCTGGCGGACGAGCGTCTGGCCGGCTGGGACGGTTTCGGCATCGTGGTGCAGGCGTACGGGCAGCGCGCCAGCCACGTCATCGACTGGCTCGATGCGCTGGCCGACAAGCTCGATCGCCGCATCATGATCCGCCTGGTGAAGGGCGCCTACTGGGACAGCGAAATCAAGCGCGCTCAGGTGATGGGGCTGAGCGGTTTCCCGGTGTTCACCCGCAAGTCGGCGACCGATGTCAGCTACATCGCCAACGCCAAGCGGCTGCTGTCGAAGACCCAACGCATCTACCCGCAGTTCGCCACCCACAACGCCCACACCGTCGCGGCGGTGCTGGAACTGGCGCAAAGCCTCGGCGTTGCAAACGACGCCTTCGAGTTCCAGCGCCTCCACGGCATGGGCGAGCGGCTGCACCAGATCATCCACGACGAGCAGCACACCCGCACCCGCATCTATGCGCCGGTCGGACGCCACTCCGACCTCCTCGCCTACCTGGTCCGCCGCCTGCTCGAAAACGGCGCCAACGGCTCGTTCGTCAACATGATCGCTGATCGCGACGTGCCGGCGGCCGCCGTGGTGCAGGACCCGTTCGAGGTGGTGGAGACCGCCGTCGCCAAGGTACGCGCCCCAGCCGAGCTGTTCGCGCCGCGTCGCGGTAACTCCAGGGGTCATGACCTCACCGACCCGCTGGCGGTCAACTACCTGCTCGCCGATCGCGACCGGTTCCGCGGCAGCGAGAAGCGCTGGCATGCCGTGCCGGCCTCGCTGGTCGCCGGCAGCCAGGGCGAGCAGTTCAACATCGTCAGCCCCGCCACCGGCGAGCCGGTGGGCGACGCCATCGGGGCAGGGCCCGAGACGCTGGAGCTGGCCATCGCAACGGCGATGGACGCCGCGCCTGCCTGGGCCGCCCGCCCGGTGGCCGAGCGCGCGCTGCTGCTGCGCCAGGTCGCCGACCTCTACGAGGACAATGCCGCCGAGTTCTTCGCGCTCTGCGCCCGCGAGGCCGGCAAGACCCTCAACGACGCCGTCGGCGAAGTGCGCGAGGCCGTCGATTTCCTCCGCTACTACGCCGCCGAAGCCGAAGCGAGCGAGCCGCGCCAGCCGCTCGGGGTCTTCACCTGCATCTCGCCGTGGAACTTCCCGCTCGCCATCTTCACCGGCCAGATCGCCGCGGCGCTGGTCGCCGGCAATACGGTCCTCGCCAAGCCCGCCGAGACGACGCCGCTGATCGCCGCGCTCGCGGTGCGGCTGATGATCCAGGCCGGCATTCCCGAGGAGGTCATCCAGCTGGTCCCGGGCTCCGGTCCGGTGGTCGGCTCGGTGCTCACCTCCGATCCGCGCATCGATGGCGTCTGCTTCACCGGCTCCTTGGCCACCGCCAAGGCGATCGACGTGAAGATGGCCGACAACCTTGCCGCTGGTTCCGCGCTCATCGCCGAGACCGGTGGCCTCAACGCGATGATCGTCGATTCCACCGCTTTGCCCGAGCAGGCGGTGCGTGACATCCTCTCATCGGCCTTCCAGTCGGCCGGCCAGCGCTGCTCGGCGCTCCGCATCCTCTACGTGCAGGAGGAAGCGGCCGAGCGGACGCTTGAAATGCTCTACGGCGCCATGGACGAGCTGAAGCTCGGCGACCCGTGGGATCTGTCGGTCGATATCGGCCCGGTCATCGACCGCAAGGCCAAGACCAAGATGGACGCCTACATCGCCGACTTCGCCGCCCGCGACGCGGTACTACATCAGCTCGCCGCGCCGGAGCAGGGGACGTTCGTGCCTCCCACCGTGCTCAAGGTCTCCGGTATCGCCGAGATGAAGGAAGAGATTTTCGGCCCAGTCCTCCACGTCGCCACCTTCAAGGCCGAGGACCTCGATGCCGTCGTCGCCGCCATCAATGCCTCGGGCTTCGGGCTCACCTTCGGCCTCCACACCCGCATCGATGGGCGCGTCGAGGAGCTCTCCGATCGCGTTCGTGCCGGCAATATCTACGTCAACCGCAACCAGATCGGCGCCGTGGTCGGCTCGCAGCCGTTCGGCGGCGAGGGCCTCTCGGGCACCGGCCCGAAGGCGGGCGGTCCCAACTACCTGAAGCGCTTCTGGCGTCCGGCCGAGGCGTTCGAGCCCTCGACCGGGGTCAACCCGCTCTCCGGCCTCTCGATCGGCTTTGCCATCGCGGCGGTCGACCAGGTGAAGATCGGCATCGAGCGCGTCGGGATCGAGCCGGCGCAGGAGCTGCTGCCCGGCCCCACCGGCGAGTCCAACACGCTCTACACCTGGCCGCGCGGCGTCGTCCTCTGCCTCGGTCCCGACACGCAGAGCGCCCTGCAGCAGGCGACCCTCGCGCTCGAACAGGGCAACGGCGTCCTCGTCGTCGCCCCCGGCGCGACCAAGATCGCCGAAGCGCTCGGCGCCAATGGCGAGCCGATCGGTGGCCTCGACAAGAAGCTCAGCCCCGCCGCCATCGAAGCCGGCCTCAACGTCGACGCCATCATGCACTTCGGCACCGACGCCGACCTGCGCCCCTGGCGCCAGGCACTGTCGCGCCGCGAAGGCATGATCATCCCTCTGATCACGCGACCGTCGGATGCCGAGCGCCTGATCACCGAGCGCCACGTCTGCATCGACACGACCGCCAGCGGCGGCAACGCGGAATTGCTGGCGGGGCAGTAAGACGGAGCCTCTATTGTTCACCTCCCCCTTCATGGGGGAGGCCGGGAGGGGGCCGTCTGCTAGTGGCAGCCGCCCCTAAATCGCCCGCCCATCCTGCGCGAACACGTGATAGCGCGCCGGGTCGACATACGCCGTCAGCGTCGAGCCCAGTTCCACCTGCCGCTGCCCGTCCACCGCAATGATCATCGGCTGGCCATCCGCGGTGGTGGCATAGACCATCGTCTGCCCGCCCAGCTGTTCCACCAGGTCGACCCGCACGTTGGCCAGCGCCACGCCCGAGCCCTCGGAAATCCCGATATGCTCCGGCCGCACGCCGAACGTCACTGCATCGCCGGCGCCGACCTTCCGATCCACCACGATCTCGCTGCCGCCAGCCCGAAGCTTGGCGCCCGCGCCGTCTGCGGCCTCCACCTTGGCATCGAGGAAGTTCATCTTCGGCGAGCCGATGAAGCCGGCGACGAAGCGGTTGCGCGGGTGGTTGTAGAGCTCGAGCGGCGCGCCGACCTGCTCGATGACGCCAGCCTGCAGCACCACGATCTTGTCGGCCATGGTCATCGCCTCGACCTGGTCGTGCGTCACGTAGATCATGGTGTTGCCGAGGTCGTTGTGGAGCTTGGCGATCTCCACCCGCATCTGCACCCGCAGTTCCGCGTCGAGGTTCGAGAGCGGCTCGTCGAACAGGAAAATCCTCGGCTCCCGCACGATCGCCCGCCCGATGGCGACGCGCTGCCGCTGCCCGCCGCTCAGCTGCTTCGGCTTGCGCTTCAAGAGCGGCTCGATCCGCAGGATCCCCGCCGCCTTCTGCACGCGCTGGGCGATCTCTGCCTTGGGCACCCGCGCCGTTTCCAGCCCGAACGCCAGGTTCTGGTACACCGACATGTGCGGGTAGAGCGCGTAGCTCTGGAACACCATGGCGATGCCGCGCTTCGCCGCCGGGACCTCGTTCATCCGCTCGCCGTCGATCAACAGGCTGCCGCCCGAGATCGGCTCGAGCCCGGCGATCATCCTGAGCAGCGTGGACTTGCCGCAGCCCGAGGGGCCGACGAACACCGTGAACTCACCGGGATCGATGGTGAGGTCGATGCCGTGGATTACCTCCACGTCGCCGTATCGTTTCTCGACCTGCTGCAGGACAACGCTCGTCGACATCACACGAACTCCTTGGGCAGCCAGCTGCGGTACTTCGGGTGGCCAGCGGTCACGGGGAAGCTTACCTCCTCGTGCGTCTCCGACGAATGGTAGAAAGCGGTGACGATCTCCAGCGCCCGGCGCGAGTCCTTCGATGTCACCGGCATTGGCGCCAGTCCCTCGAGCGCATCCCAGAACCGGCGCATCTGCGTCTCGAACCGCGACGGCACGTCCTGCCAGTTGGCCAGCAACGCGTCGATCGCGGCCTTGGCCTCGTCGTTCCGCGGCAGGATCTTCCACGGGAGCTTGCCCGGGTTGTAGGCCTCGTGGTCGCTCTCGAACGTCACGTTCTCGAACGCCAGCCGGATGCGCGAAATCTCGTCGGCCGAGCCGAGCGTCGCGGTGAAGCTCGCGAGCGCGCCCGACTCCATCTCCAGCGAGGCCGAGATGCAGTCCTCGACCTCGATGGTGTTCACCCGTGTCGCCACCCGCCCGAACAGGCTTTTCGGCTCGCCCATCAGGTAAGTGAAGATGTCGTGCGGGTGGATGGCGTGGGTCATCAGCACGCCGCCGAGCTCGGTCTTCCACTTGCCGCGCCACGGCACCTCGTAATAGGCCGGCCCGCGCCGCCACAGCGTTTCGACCGTCCCGACATAGGGCTTGCCGGCGATCCCGGCCTCGATGATCCGCTTCACCTGCTCGATGCCGTTGCCGAAGCGATACTGGAACACCGGCATCAGCTTGCCGCGGCTCACCTTCTCCAGCGCGATGATCTCGTCGACCTCGGCGAGCGAGCCGACCAGCGGTTTCTCGCAGACCACGTGCTTGCCGGCCCTCAGCGCCGCCGTCACCATCGGGTAGTGCACCATCGGCGGGGTGCAGACATCGATGATGTCGAGGTCGTCCATCTTGAGGAGGTCGTCGAACTTCTCGACCCGCCGCTCGATGCCGAACTCGTCGGCCAGCGCATTGCGCCGCACCGGGTCGAGATCGCAGACGGCGATCACCCGGAAACGGTCCTTGTTGGTCTCGTAGCCTTCGACGATGTGGCTGCGCCCGATGCCGCCGCCGACGACGGCGACCGTGTAAACCCTGCTCATTGCTGCCAAACCGTCCCGACTTCAGCCATTTTCTGCGCCGTCAGCGCCAGTTCCATCGCCTTGAAGGCGCGCACCTGCGGCATTGCCGTCTCGGTGCGGTTCAACACATCGGCGATCAGCTGCCGCCCATAGGGCAGGTCCTGGCCCGAACAATCGATGTGCTGCGTGCCGTGCTTGTCGACGAGGAACAGGTGATCCGTCCCCGGCCGCCCGGCGATGTCGATGTACTTGCGGCACTCGATGTAGCCCTCGGTGCCCAAAATGGTCAGCCGCCCGTCGCCCCACGTGGAGAGCCCTGCCGGGGTGAACCAATCCACCCGCACATAGCCGGTGGTGGTCGGGGTCCGCAGATGCATGTCGCCGACGTCCTGCAGCCCGGGCTTGCCGGGGTTGCCGCGGTTGTTCACCGAGGCCGACACCACTTCGGCGTCGGTGTCCGTGCCCGAAAAGAACAGGAACTGCTCGCACTGATGGCTACCGATATCGGTGAGGATGCCGCCATAGCGCTTCCGGTCGAAGAACCAGTCCGGCCGCTGGTTGTTGCGGATGGCATGCGGACCAAGGCCCACGGTGTTGATCACCTGGCCGATGGCGCCCGCCTGCACCAGCTCGCCCGCCTTCACCGTCGAGCGGGTCTCGAAATGCTCGGAATAGCACACCGAGTAGATGCGGCCCGTCTCCGCCTGCACGCGCTTCAGCTCGGCCAGCTGCTCGAACGTCGTCATCCCCGGCTTGTCGCTCATCACGTCCTTGCCGTGCCGCATCGCTGCGATAGAGATCGCCGCCCGCTCCGAGAGCACCGCCGCGGTCAGCACCATGGCGATCGACTTGTCCTCGAGGATGGCGCGGCTGTCGGCAACGCGCTTCGCCTGCGGATACTTCTCGGCGAACTGCGCCGCGAGATCGTCCTCAGGCGAGTGGAACGCCACCAGCTCCGCGCCCTCGCGCAGCAACAGGTTCACCTGGCCGTAGATGTGGGAATGGTTGAGGCCAATGGCCGCGAATTTGATGGGCATGGTCGTTACTGCTGAGTTTGAGTTGTCCGCGGCGAAGCCGCATCTTCACCTCCCCCTTCATGGGGGAGGCCGGGAGGGGGGCGTCTCGGGCCGCGGGAGGGCGTCTTCTCCGCAAGCGCGGAGCTCAAGATAGTGAACACGCCCTCTTCGTTCTGGAGCACGTCATCATTGGTGAAGCGCAGAACGGCGTAGCCTTCGTGGCGGAGGAACTCGTCGCGCAGAGCGTCGGCTTCCTGGGTGCGGCCGTGCGTCTCACCATCGACCTCGATCACGAGCCTCGCCGCATGGCAGGCAAAGTCGACATAGTACGGCCCGATCTGCTCCTGGCGACGGAAGGGGTGGCCGGTCGTCCGAAATGGGTGCAGCAGCCGCCACATGCGGCGCTCGGGCACGGTGGGGTTGGCGCGGAGCTCTTTCTCGCGGCGAGTGCTCATGGGGTGCAAGGGCCGAAGCAGACGGCCCCCTCCCATCCTCCCCCATGAAGGGGGAGGTGCCCTGCTGGTGCGTCAGGCACGATCGAGCGGCAGCCTCGACTCTTCACCTCCCCCTTCATGGGGGAGGCCGGGAGGGGGCCGTCTCTCTCAGTCAGCACGAACCCGTTCGAACCCAGCGACCTCACCGCTTCATCCCCGTAGTCGCAATCCCCTCGATCAGCAGCCGCTGGAAGAACAGGAAGAACAGGAAGATCGGTACGATCGAGAGGACGCTCATCGCGAACAGCCCACCGAAGTCGCTTTCGCCGGTGGAGTCCGTGAACGTCCTCAGCCCGAGCATCACGGTGTATTGCTTCATCTCGTTTAGGTAGATCAGCGGGGCGAAGAAATCGTCCCAGGTCCAGATGAAGGTGAAGATGGCGGCCGTCGCCAGCACCGGCAGCGATAGCGGCAGCATGATCTTGTAGTAGATGCGCCAGGCCGAGCAGCCGTCCATCATCGCCGCTTCGTCCAGCTCTCTGGGGATGCCGCGGAAGAACTGCACCATCAGGAAGACGAAGAACGCATCGACGGCGAGGAATTTCGGCACCACCAGCGGCAGGATGGTGTCGACCCAGCCGAGCTCGCGGAACAGCACATATTGCGGGATCAGCGTCACCTGGCCCGGCAGCATCAGCGTCATCAGCATCATGCCGAACCAGAAGCTGCGGCCCTTGAACTTCAGCCGGGCGAAGGCGAAGGCCGCCATCGAGCAGGCGATCAGGTTGCCCACCACGCAGGTGACCGAGATCACCAGCGAGTTCCAGAAGAAGGTGCCGAAGCTGACGCGCAGACCGTCCCAGCCGCGGAAGTAGCTGTCGAGGCTCCAGACGCTGGGGATGAGCGTGCCGCCGAAGATCTCGTTCTCCGGCCGAAAGCTCGCCGACAGCATCCACAGCAGCGGATAGAGCATCAGGATCGAGGCGCCGATCAGTGCCAGATGGGCGAGCACGCTCAGCACACGCCTGCGGGCGAGCTTTGCTGGCGAGGACGCGGTGACGACGGTCAGGCGCGGGGCAGGGGCGGTGACGGTCATTGATTGCCTCCTGCGCTGCAGGGCCGGTGCGGGTGGCTCCACCCCACCCTTGATCCCTCCCCATCGAGGGGAGGGAGACTCAAGAACCGAGGCGATGCAGCTAGCGCCTCCCTCCCCCTTGTGGGGAGGGACTGAGGGTGGGGGTGCCCCACGCTCTGGGCCATCGGAACGGGTGCATCAATCATCGTAATGCACCCAGTACTTGCTGGTGAGGAACGAGAACGCCGTGAAGCACGCGACCAGCAGCAGCAGGAACCAGGCGAGCGCGCTCGCATAGCCCATGCGGAAGAAGCTGAACGCCTCCTGGTAGAGGTAAAGCGTGTAGAACAGCGTCGAGTTGATCGGGTTGCCGGTGCCGGCCGAGATGATGAAGGCCGGGGTGAAGCTCTTGAACGCCTCGATGGTCTGGATGATGGCGTTGAAGAACACCACCGGGGTCAGCATCGGCAGGGTGATCTTCAGGAACACCCGCCACTTGCTGGCGCCCTCGAGGCTGGCGGCCTCATACATGTCCTGCGGGATCGAGCGCAGGCCGGCGAGGAAGATGATCATCGGCGAGCCGAACTGCCAGATCGACAAGACGATCAGCGTCCACAGCGAGTAGCGCGGGTTGGAAATCCAGCTCGGGCCCTGGATGCCGAAGATCGACAGGAAGTCGTTGACCAGCCCGTCGCCGGCGAACAGCTGGCGCCAGAGGATCGCGATGGCCACCGAGGCGCCGAGCAGGCTCGGCAGGTAGAACAGGGCGCGATAGAGCGGCAGGCCGCGCATGCCGCGGTTGAGCAGCAGCGCCACGCCCAGCGCGAAGGCCAGCTTCAGCGGCACCGAGAAGATGACGAAGGTCAGCGTTACCTGCATCGAGGCGATGAATTTCGGGTCCGCCGTAAACATGCGGATGTAGTTGTCGGCGCCGACCCAGCGCGGTGCCGTCAACAGGTCGAAATTGGTGAAGCTCAGGTAGAACGAGGTGACGATCGGCCCGACCGTCAGGCCGAGAAAGCCGATCAGCCAGGGCACGAGGAAGAGGTAGCCGGGGGCGTGGTTCTGCCACATCCTCGACCACCACGATTGGCTCACCGCACCCCCGGCATGGGGGACTCGGGCCTCCATGGCGGGCGCGGTCATAGGATCAGGCCGCGCGGTTCAGGATGTCGGTCGCGCCCTTGACGAGCTCGGGACCGGCCTGTTCCGGGGACTTGGCGCCGAAAGCGACTTCCTGGCTGAGCGTACGGAACAGCGAGGAGTCGATTTCGCCGGCCGCCGCCGGGGGAGACGGGGGCAGGGCGGCCAGCAGCGGGCCGAGGTTCGACACGAAGTTGAGCGCCACCTGGCTCTGCGCATCGAGGGTCGGGGCGAGTGCATCGCGCACGGCCTTCGAGCAGGGGATGCCGCGCTCGACGCCGAGTACGTTGCTGGCGCCCAGGTCGTTGACGAAGAAGCTGATGAACTTGGCTGCTGCTTCCTGCTGCGCCGAGGTGCCGCCCACCGAGAAGAACATCGAGGGCTTGCGGTAGTGGCCGCCAGGCGCGTCGGTCGCGATCCGCGGGAAGTTCGAGATGGTGATCTTGTCCTTGTTGATCGCCTGGAACGCCACCAGCTGGTTGGAGTTGGACGGCATCACGGCAGCCTTGCCGAGCGTCACCATCGTCGTTTCCAGCGGGCCCGTATCGAGGGCCTGGTCATCGGCGGAAACGCATACCCCGCCGGCGCGCAGATCGGCCCAGAGCTTGAACCACTCGGTAGCATCGGTCTCGTCGAAGGCCAGCTTGCCCTCGGCGGTGTAGAGCGCCTTGCCTTTCTGGCGCAGCCAGTTCTCGTACATCGGCTCGGAGCCTGAACCATCGGAGATCAGGGCCTTGCCCACGCCCTTGGACTTGAACGCCTCGGCCATCGCGGGAAGGTCGGCGTAGGTGGTGTTCGGGCCGGGCAGCTCGAGGCCCGCCTTCTCGAAGTCGACGGTGTTGATCATCAGGGCCACCGAGTTGGCGCCCAGGCTGATGCCGTAGAGCTTGCCGCCGACCTTGCCGCCGTCGAGCTGGTCCTGGTCGAAATCGGCCAGGTTCAGCGCGCCGCCGACGAAATCGTCGAGCGGGGCGATGGCGTTACGCTTGGCGTATTCCACGATGTAGCGGTAGTCCATCTGGATGACGTCGGGCGCGTTGCCGCCGGCGGTCTGCGTCGCCAGCTTCGGCCAATAGTCGTTCCAAGCGAGGAACTCGCCCTCGATCGCCGGGCCGCCGGCCTTGGCGTAGAGGTCGGTCACCCCATAGGTGCGGTCGGCGCGGGCCTGGCCGCCCCAGAAGATCAGGCGCAGGGCTTCCTGCGCGAAGGCAGGCGAAATGCCGGCCGCGGCGGCGAGCGCCGTCGTGCCGAGCAGAAACTGACGGCGGTCTAGCTTCATGGTCATGGATTCCTCCCGTTTAGTCCTCCGGGGCGGCGACGCCGGCCCGATCCCTCTTGCGCTCTTGGTGGCGCTAAATAACTAACTGGTTACAACCATGGGCCGGGACGTCCGACCTGTCAAGCAGGTGCAGTTTCGGACCCAAGGCAGGCGGAATCGCGTTCAGACAGCGTTCATCTGCGCGGCAAACCGGCGGCACAACATGGCAGCCAAGCTGCCCTATCGGTTCAGCGGCGGGTGCGGAGGTAGTCTACGACCATCTGCACGGCCTGCGCTTCGCGGTCCTGGATCAGCGCGAACTGGCTGAGGTCCTTGCCGAAAACCACACTCAGCGTCTGCATGTTCGAGACGTAGAAATAGCACAGTGAAATGATGGAGATGTAGAGCTGCATCGGGTCCACGTCGGTGCGGAACGTGCCCTCGGCGTGGCCGCGCTTCACGATCTCCTGCAGCTCGCCGACGATGGGCGAGCGGATCTCGTCGAGGTTCTCTATCTGCTTGACGAACTTGGCGTTTTGCAAGTTTTCCACAGACAGCAGGCGCGGGAACCAGGGGTTGGCCAGGAAGTGCCGAAATGTAAATCGGATAACCCGGTCAATAGCTTCTACTGGATCATATTGGCTGATCCGCAACTCGCGCTCGCCGCGGCGGATTTCCTGGTAGGCATCGAGCAGCACCGCCGAGTACAGCGCTTCCTTATTGCCGAAGTAGTGGTAAAGCAGCCGCTTGTTGGCCTTGGCGCGATCGGCAATCGCATCGACCCGCGCGCCGTTGAACCCCTCTTCGCAGAACTCCTCGCGGGCCGCCTTGAGGATCGAGGCCTTGGTCTTTTCGGCGTCGCGCGGACGCACGGGCGCAGCGGTCGCCCCGCCCCGTTTCGCCTTCACCGCCGTACCACCGTCCATCGAAAACTATCCCCTCGTCCGGCCTTGGCCGTACATTGGCACATCGAAAGTACATGAACTTCTGCCAGCAAATTCCGGCAGTTGGAACCACCAGCGCGCAGCATCGACCGCGCACCTCTTGACGCTGCATCCTAGCGGCGTGTATCTAAGTAACCAAGTAGTTACAAACAAGTCTGACAGGGAGGTTTGGGATGGTCGAACGGCGGCTTGGGCTGATCATGCACGGCGTGACGGGCCGGATGGGGTACAACCAGCACCTGGTGCGCTCGATCCTCGCCATCCGCGAGCAGGGCGGAGTAGTGCTGTCGAACGGCGACCGGCTGGTGGTTGATCCGATCATCGTCGGCCGGGATCGCGAGAAAATCCAACGGCTTGCCGAAAAGCACCAGATCAAGCGCTGGTCGACCAACCTCGACGAAGTGCTCGCCGATACCGAAGACGAAGTGTTCTTCGACGCCGGCACCACGCAGATGCGCGCCGAGCTGCTCAGCCGCGCCATCGATGCCGGCAAGCACGTTTACTGCGAGAAGCCGGTTTCCGACGACCTCGCCTCTGCTATCGCCTTGGCCAAGAAGGCAAAATCCTCGGGCGTCAAACACGGCGTGGTGCAGGACAAGCTGTTCCTCCCCGGCCTGCTGAAGCTCAAGATGCTCAAGGACGCCGGCTTCTTCGGCCGCATCCTCTCGGTACGCGGCGAGTTCGGCTACTGGGTGTTCGAGGGCGACTGGGGCCAGCCGGCGCAGCGCCCGAGCTGGAACTATCGCAAGGCTGACGGCGGCGGCATCATCCTCGATATGCTCTGCCACTGGCGCTACGTGCTGGATAACCTGTTCGGCGAGGTCGAGGCGGTAAGCTGCCTTGGCGCCACCCATATTCCGACCCGCGTCGACGAGAGGGGCAACACCTACACCGCCGATGCGGACGATGCGGCCTATGCGACGTTCCAGCTCGCCGGCGGTGTGGTCGCCCACATCAATTCGAGCTGGGACGTCCGCGTCCGCCGCGACGATCTCGTGACTTTTCAGGTGGATGGCACGCATGGCTCGGCCGTCGCCGGGCTGCACAAGTGCTTCAGCCAGCACCGGGTCAACACGCCCAAGCCGGTATGGAACCCCGACCAGCCGCAGACCATCGACTTCTTCCAGAACTGGGAAGAAGTGCCCGACAACTGGCCGGCGCAGAACGGTTTCAAGGCGCAGTGGGAAATGTTCCTGAAGTACGTCGCGGAGGACGCGCCTTGGCCGTACGGCCTCGAAGCCGGCGCCAAGGGCGTGCAGCTCGCCATGCTCGGCCTGCAGTCCTGGAAGGAACGCCGCTGGCTGGACGTCCCGGCGCTGGGGATTTGACCATGATGACTGGCGCGTGTGACTCCACCCCACCCAGCTTCGCTAGGCGGCTGAGCCGCCAAGCTACGCTACCCTCCCCATCAAGGGGAGGGAGACGACAGAGCCGAAGCTTGCAGTCGGGTTTCCCTCCCCCTTGTGGGGAGGGTAGCGTAGCTCGCAAGCGCCAGCGCGCTAGCGGAGCTAGGGTGGGGGTGGCAACGCGCGCCGGAGGTGTTGCGAATGCCTGAACTCCTCCTCCCTAACGCGGATCGCAGCATCACTGCCTATCGCCTCGGCGGCGCGCCGATCCCGTTCGAGAAGCACGCCGCCAGCGACTTTCCGCGTATCGCTTATGCTGCTGCACACGTCGTCGCCGACCCGCTGGCGTCGAACGATCCGTGGCTGACTCCGGCGATCGACTGGGACACCACGCTGAAATTCCGCCACCGCCTGTGGGATCTCGGCCTCGGCGTCGCCGAAGCCATGGACACCGCGCAGCGCGGCATGGGGCTGAGCTGGACCGACGCGCAGGAGTTGATCCGGCGCTCGCAGCTCGAGGCCCGCGGCCGCTCGGACGCGCTGATCGCCTATGGCGCCGGCACCGATCACCTGGCGCCCGGCCCCGACGTCAGCATCGATGATGTGATCCGCGCCTACGAGGAGCAGGTCGGCTTCGTCGAAGGGCAGGGCGGCCGCGTCATCCTGATGGCGTCGCGCGCGCTTGTCGTCGCGGCGAAATCACCGGACGATTACGCCCGGGTCTATGGCCGCATCCTCTCGCAGGTGAGGCAGCCGGTGGTGCTGCACTGGCTCGGCGAGATGTTCGATCCGGCGCTCGAGGGCTACTGGGGCAGGGCCTCGCATGACGAGGCGATGGATGTCTGCCTCGATGTCATCGCCGCCCACGCCGACAAGGTCGACGGCATCAAGATCTCGCTCCTGAGCGAGGAGAAGGAGATCGCCATGCGTCGCCGCCTGCCGGCTGGCGTCCGCATGTATACCGGCGACGATTTCAACTATGCGGAGCTGATCGCCGGCGACGCCGAGGGCCATTCCGACGCGCTGCTCGGCATCTTCGACGCCATCGCCCCGGCCGCCTCGGCGGCACTGGCGGCGCTGGGCCGTGGCAGCGACAACGAGTTCTTCGAGCTGCTCGAGCCGACCGTGCCGCTCAGCCGCCATATCTTCCAGGCGCCAACCCGCTTCTACAAGACCGGCGTGGTTTTCCTCGCCTATCTCAACGGGTTACAGGACCACTTCACGATGATCGGCGGCCAGCAGTCGACCCGTTCGCTGCAGCACCTCAGCGAGTTGTTCCGCCTCGCCGACAAGGCCCGTGTGCTGGCCGATCCGGCGCTGGCGGTGGACCGGATGAAGCGGGTTCTCGCCGTGCACGGGATCGCCTGATGGCCAAAGGCCAGCTCTCGATGAACCTCGCTACCCTGCGCAACGGCTCGACCTTTGCGCAGATAGTGGACGACTGCCTCCGCCACGGCGTCACCGCTATCTCGCCCTGGCGCGACCAGGTGGCATCAGTCGGGCTCGCCGAGGCGGCCCGGATCGTCAAAGCCAACGGCCTTCGCGTCACCGGCCTCTGCCGGGGCGGTATGTTCCCGGCTGAAACCGCGGCGGGCCGGCAGGCCAATATCGACGACAACCTCCGCGCCATCGACGAGGCCGCGACGCTAGGCGCCGACTGCCTTGTCCTGGTGGTAGGCGGGTTGCCCGGCTCGTCCAAGGACATCGCCGGCGCGCGCCAGATGGTCACCGACGGCATCGCCGCCATGCTGCCGCATGCCCGCGCTTCCGGCGTGCCGCTGGCCATCGAACCGCTGCATCCGATGTACGCGGCCGACCGGGCCTGCGTGAACACCATCGACCAGTCGCTCGATATCGCCGCACAACTGGGCGAGGGGGTCGGCGTCGCCATCGACGTCTACCACGTCTGGTGGGACCCCAACCTGGCGGCCGCCATTGCCCGCGCCGGGCGCGAACAGCGCATATACGCCCACCACATCTGCGACTGGCTTGTACCGACCACCGACATGCTGCTCGATCGCGGCATGATGGGCGACGGCGTCATCGACCTCAAAGCCATCCGCGCCATGATCGAAGCTGCCGGCTACCACGGCCCGCAGGAAGTCGAGATCTTCAGCCGCGACAACTGGTGGAAACGCCCGGGCGATGAGGTGGTCCGTACATGTGTCGAGCGGTTCGATACCGTCTGTTGAGGCTCGAACGCACTGTTCGACGAAGGCTGCCTTCCGCCTTGCTCCTGAGCCCCCACATCCCAAGGAGGATGAGGCAAAACGGAGTACTGAAATGTCCTACGATTTCTCTGGCAAGGTTGCGCTCGTCACCGGTGGCGCTTCGGGTATCGGCGAGGCCGTGGCCCTGCAGCTGGCGGCCGGCGGTGCCAAGCTAGTGGTGGCCGATCTCAACGCTGACGGCGCTGCAGCTGTGGCGAAGAAGATCACCAATGCCGGCGGCACCGCGATGTCGGTGGCTGCCAACGTGGGCAAGGCCGCCGATGTCGAAGCGGCGGTGGACGCCGCCAAGAAGGCCTATGGCGGGCTGCACCTCGCGGTGAACAATGCCGGGATCGGCGGGCCGATTGCTCCGACGGGCGAGTATCCGCTCGATGGCTGGGCCAAGGTGGTCGACGTCAACCTCAACAGCGTGTTTTACGGCCTGCGCTACGAAATCCCGGCGATCCTCGCCTCGGGCGGTGGCGCCATCGTCAACATGGCCTCGATCCTCGGTTCGGTCGGCACGCAGGGCTCGCCCGCCTACGTGGCGACGAAGCACGCGGTCGTGGGGCTCACCAAGGCGGCGGCGCTGGAATATGCCAACAAGGGCATCCGCATCACCGCCGTCGGACCGGGCTACATCGATACGCCGCTGCTGGCGGGTGCCGGCGAGGCGGGCAAGTCGCACCTCGTGGCGCTGCATCCGATCGGACGGCTGGGCAAGGCCGAGGAGGTGGCGGCGCTGACGGTTTTCCTGCTGTCGCAGGAGGCCTCGTTCATCACCGGCAGTTACCACCTGGTCGATGGCGGCTACGTGGCGTAGTAGGCCACTTTTGCGAGGCGGCAAACTGGTCTGATTGGACCAAAGCCGCCTTGCGCCTGTCGCCCCGAGCGGTAATCTCCCGGCAAAATCCGAGGAGACTCCATGCATATCCTGATCATCGGGGCGGCCGGCATGATCGGCCGCAAGCTCACTTCTGCCCTGCTCAAGTCGGGGCAGGTGGGCGGCAAGGCCATCAGCAAGTTCACGCTCACCGACGTGGTCGAGCCGGCAAAGATCGCCTTCAACGGCGACGTGCAGACGGTGGTTTCCGACGTGTCGCTGCCCGGCGAAGCCACCAAGCTGATCGCCGGCCGGCCGGACCTGATCTTCCACCTCGCCGCCATCGTTTCAGGCGAGGCCGAGGCGGATTTCGACAAGGGTTATCGCATCAACATGGACGGCATGCGCTTCCTGCTCGAAGCCATCCGCCAGGAAGGCATGAAGGCGCCGTATCTGCCGCGCCTCGTCTTCACCTCGTCGATTGCGGTGTTCGGCGCGCCGTTCCCCGAAGCCATCGGCGACGAGTTCTTCAACACGCCGCTCACCAGCTACGGCACGCAGAAGGCGATCTGCGAGCTGCTGCTCAACGACTATTCCCGCAAGGGTTTTGTCGACGGCGTGGGCATTCGCCTTCCCACCATCACCATCCGCCCCGGCAAGCCGAACGCCGCCGCTTCGGGCTTCTTCTCCAACATCCTGCGTGAGCCGCTGGTCGGGCAGGAGGCGGTGCTGCCGGTGTCGAAGGACGTGCGCCACTGGTTCGCATCCCCGCGCGCCGCGATCGGCTTCCTGACGCATGCGGCAGAGCTCGATACGACGAAGCTCGGCTGGCGGCGGACACTGTCGGTGCCCGGGCTCTCGACCACGGTGGGCGAAGAGATCGAGGCGCTGCGCCGCGTCGCCGGCGACAAGGCAGTGAGCCTGATCAAGGATGTGCCGGACCCCAAGATCATCTCGATGGTATCGGGCTGGCCGCGCAATTTCGACGCCAAGCGCGCCATTTCGCTGGGCTTCAAAGCCGAGCAGAGCTTTGACGAGATCATCCGCATCCACATCGAGGATGAGCTCGGCGGCAAGATCGGCGGCTGAACCCTCTAATAGCGGCGCGTGCGGCTGATCAGTGGCCACCTGAGCCATTCGAGCAGCGGCGCGCGCCAGCTCACCACCAGCCCGAGCCCGTCGGCGACGATGGTCGGATCGGCGGCAGATCGGATGGTGTGTCGCTGCTCTTCGAGCACGACATCGGTGGCGTAGCGCACGCGGATATCGAGCGAGCTGCCGGTGCGGCGCAGCGTCACCAGCTTCACCAGGTCGTTGTCCAGCGTGAAGGCGAAGCTGCTGTCACCCGGCGGCAGGTCGACCGGACGGGGCGGCGTGCCGGGAGCGATGCCTTCGGCAGCGGCGGCGAGCGTCGCAAACTCGGCGTCAACCGGCATGGCCTCAGGCATGCTCATCCGCAAGCTGCTCCGGCTGTGTCGGGCCCGATGCGGCCCGGCGATTCCCATTTGCCGAGGGTAGGTCCGGGGCTGGCGGGCGGCAATCCGTAATCGAGCGGATGGTCGCCGGCGGCGTCAAGCGGGCGCCACGAGGTTCGGCTTCGGCGTCAGGCCGCGATAACGGGCGGTGCGCAGCTCGTTGGCGTAGTGCTCGAGGTCGGGCATGCCCGACGCCGCAGCCTGCCGGATCGATTCCTCGATGTCGTAGGGCAGGCGGATGAGGCTCACCGACCATGGCGCCGCGTCGGCGCTGTCGAGGCGGCCTTCGAGCATGGCGTAGCAGGCTTGCGGTAGATCGAGCGGGTTGCCGACACTGCCGGCGTTGAACAGGCACTTGTCCGAGAAGCTCTTCATGTAGGCGGTGTGGACGTCGCCGCAGCCGACGATATCGGGCGCGGGTCCGTAGCCGGTGAAGTCGGTGTTGTCGAACATCGCCAGGTGGTCCTCGCGGCTGTCGTGCTGGCGCACCCGGTTGTAGATGCCGCGCTGCGAGGCATGGAACAGCCGCACGTTGCGGCCGCTCAGGCGAAAGTCGACCGTCCCCGGCAGGTCGCGCAGGTAGGCGAGCCGCTCCGAGCCCAATTGCCGGCGGTGCCACATCACCATGGCGTCGGGCTCGGCGTTGGCGAGGCTTTCGTCCCAGTTACCCTGCACGGTTGCGACGCAGACGCGGCGCGAAATGTCGATCACCTCGGCGCCGCTCGGTCCCTTCCCGGCGAGGTCGCCGAGGCCGTAGATGCGAGTGATGCCTCGGGCCGCGACGTCGGCCAGCACGGCTTCGAGTGCCGGCAGGTTGCCGTGGATATCGGAGATGATGGCGATGCGGTCGAGCGGCGGACTCATGCCTCTGGTTTCACCTTGCCGGCGGCGAGATAGGCGGCTTCGACCAGCGCAAAGGTCTTGAGGTTGTCCTCGGCGCTGGTGGCGGCGGGGCGGCCGGCGCGCACCGCTTCGAGCATATGCCGGTTGGTGGCGAGCACGCTCTCCTGCGCCACGTGCCAGGGCCGTTCGGCCCAGGGCAGCACCTCCGGGTCCTCGTCGGCGATCTCCAGCTTGCCGTTGGTGGTGATCTCCACCTTGTTGCCGATGCGCGAGACGATGGCGCCCTTGTCGCCTTCCACCTCGATCAGCGTCTCGGGAAAACTGTCGGGCAAGCGGCGCGAGCCATAGGTGCACTCGACCACCGACACGGCGCCCGAGGTGTGGCGCAGCAGCATCGTCGCGGTGTCCTCACCTTTCGCCCTGGGGTTGCGGCGTTGCAGCTCGGCGGTGGAGTGCTCGACCTCGCCGAGCAGTACGCGGGCGACGTCCAGCACGTGCACCCCGAGGTCGATCAGCACGAAGCGCTGCTGTTCGGCGAGATAGGGCTGGCCGGCGTAGATGTCGTAGCCGGTGCGGAAGCTGACGCGAGCCCAGGTCGGGGTGCCGATGGCGCCGGAGCGGACGATCTCGGCGATGCGGCGCAGCGGCTTCTGGAAGCGGAAATTCTCGTGCACGGCGAGGAAAGTGTCGGCCGCCTTCGACGCTGCCACCATCTCGCGCACTTCGGCCATGGTCTGGCCGAACGGCTTCTGGATGATGGTCGGCACCTTATTGCTCAGCGCCAGCTTCACCAGCGGCAGGTGGCTCGCCATCTGCGTCGCGATATCGACCAGCCCCAGCTTTTCGGCGCGGAACATCACGGCGGCATCGGTGTACCAGCGCGGCACGCCGAACTTCTCGGCCGCTGCCTGGGCCCGTTGCGGATCGACGTCGCAGACGGCGACGATATCGACGCCCTCGGGTTTCAGGTCCTGCCATGCATGCAGGTGGTTCTGCGCGAAGAAGCCGCAGCCGATCATGCCCAGCGCGATGCGTTCCGCCATCGTCTCCTCCCGGAGGTTACTTCTTCGGCAGCCACTTTTTCGGGATCTTGCAGACCATGGTGTAGGCCGGGTCGTAGACGTTGCCGACCTCGTAGCGCACCACCTGGCCCATCAGGTGGCTCGCGGCGGTCTTCGATAGCCCGTAGTCGGTGCAGAGCCAGCTGAACATGTCGCTGGTGGCGTGCTGCAGCGCCTGGTCGAGCGGACGGGCATTGCCGACCGAGAAGATCTCGTCAGTGCTCTCGCCGCGTGGCCACGTGAGCTTTCGGCCCTTCTCGACGGTCAGCCGCACTTCGACCTCGTAGCTGGTCTCGATGCCAGTGCCGACGATCTCGCCATCGCCCTGCACGGCGTGGCAATCGCCGAGGAAGAACAGCGCGCCTTCGACCGCCACCGGGAACCACACGGTCGCTCCTGGGCCGAAGCCGCGATAGTCCATGTTGCCGCCATTCTCGGCGCTGGTGGCGGTGGAGAAGGCCTGGCCCATCGATGGCGCGACGCCGAAGCAGCCGATCATCGGTTCGAGTGGCAGCACGAAATGTTCGAGCCCCTTCACCGGCGGATGCAGCTGGGCGGTGCCGGCCTGCCGGTCGATCGACCAGTTGGCAGCCTCGCGCGAGGGCAGGTCGCGTACCGATTCAGGGTCGACGACGTTCCCGGCCAGCGACGAGCGGGTCCAGCCGGTGGCGCGGTTCGGTGTCATGCGGACGATCTCGACCTTCAGCGCGTCGCCGGGTGCGGCGCCTTCGATGAAGATCGGCCCATTCATCGGGTTCGGCCCCGGCTGGCGTTGCACGCCATCCTTGTCAAAACCCCAGGCATCGAGCGTCTCGGTGATCACCGTATCGCCCGAGGCCACGGTGAAGGCCGCAGGGCGCGTGCCGAGCACATTGTGCCACTCGGTGGCGACGAAGCGATGCGTGGTCATTGGGTGAATTCCTCCTGCGGGCATAAGGGGTAGCGGGAGCAGGGAGGGTTGTCACTCATCCATCAGCAGGATCGGGGGCACGGCCGGCTCACTCACAACCCCGCCAGCCACTCCACATACTCTCCCTCATGCCGCCCCTCGAAATTCGCCATGCCCTGCTTGGTCAACACGCCGCGCCGCGGGGGGATGAAGGAGTGGATGCGGCGCTTGGGGTGTTCGCGCCAGTTGACGTTCACCGCAGCGTATTTCGGGAAGAACTCGAGTTCGTCGTAGGGCAGGTGGTCGTGGATCCACCAGGCCAGCGCCTCCCATCGGCCGGTCGCCTCGTACCAGGGGATCAGGGCGTGGACGATGATGCAGGCGGTGGCGCCGATGCCATCAGTGGCGTCGCGGCGGTCCCAGATGTGGCCGCCGAAATTGGTTTCGTTGCGCCCGCAATTGAGGTCGTGCTCGTTGCCGAACTGGTTGACCTCCGGCGAGCGATAGGCCGAGCGGATCGAGATGCGGCCGAAACGCGCCATCAGCGGCTCGAGGCATTCTTCGCACAAGCGCGTCCCCGCCTCGATGGCGAGGTCGGGGT